>ERZ831634.19-NODE-19-length-197774-cov-12.279574_pt1 | contig 197774 bp, 245 predicted proteins | sample MGYA00519953_ERZ831634 | MGnify/ENA primary metagenome ERZ831634 (study PRJEB31850, sample SAMEA3708718) | human gut metagenome | biome: human gut; feature: human-associated habitat; material: faeces | place: China | collected 2014 ... | reverse complement strand
TCTTTTCAATATTTTATTTTCAATCTTCTTGTGACATATCTATTTTAAACCTATAAATACTTTTAAAAGTACTTTTTAGTTGTTATAATATACAAAAAATTATCTAGAGTCAGAGTCATCATAATCTATAATTTCACAAATAGAATCTCCGGAATCTATTGAAGATCCTTTATCTAAAATTTTTTCTAATTCATCGTAAGTATATACTTTACTAAGTTTTTCAACTATTATTTTTCTTTGATTATCTTTGCTATATTCCTTTAAGTCAGAGGATAACATAGTTTTAGCAACTCCATAAATTACGCTAGCAGCCCAATGTCCATTCCTTTTATCGTTTGCAAGTGTGTGATTTGCTTTAAAGATTATATTCTTTGTTTCTTTTATTGCATCATCTTTTTTTAAGTAATTACTTAGAACCATTAAATCTTTATATTTGAAGAAGTATGTAGCGTTATCAGTAGCATATTTAATGGTTGTATTAGGATTTTTTATATGTTCTTCTTTTTCTTCATAAATTCTTTCTGCAATTATAACACTATTTAAATTTACTTTTCCACTTTCATCAGGGATAATATAAAATTCATAATTATAGAAAGGACTAGTTTCTGATATTTCTACTTTATTTGGTTTACCAGCTTTTAACAAACTAAAAAGGGACTCTCTTTCATTTGGGTCAATCATTAATTTAGGTTTAGAGCTTTTGCTTGAAGTGTTTTTTTCTTCATTAAAATACAAGCTATCATCTGTTTTTATTTTTTGGAGTTTATCACCTATTACTAATACAATATTAGAATATTTTTCTAAATCTTGTAATTGAGTATTATTTATAATATCAAGTGTTTTTTGTTTACTTATAATTGATTTTTGTGATAATTTTAATAAATCATCCTCTCTAATAAGAGCCTTTGAGTATAATTCAAAGATTTCTTCTTCAGGGATCCAACCTTCTTCTAAGAGTTTTAGTCTTTCTTCATAATTAATATTTTCTTCCCATACTAATTGTTTTATATATTCGAAAGGTAAGTTACCGTTTTTTACGAATTTTTTTACATCATTTAATTGAATAATATTTTCTTTATATAAGTCTGTTAAAAAAGTTTCTATTACAGAAGGATCATTCCATTCTATAATAGTATTTAATGTTAATAATCCTTGTTTATAAAATTCTTCTAATTGAGTTATATGTGTATCTATATGTCTTTTGTCATAATTTTCAATCATTTGCTCCATAAAGTTTAGTGAATATTTTTTGGTTTCTCTAGGATTATCATTTAGTAATATTTCTTTATAAAGATCTAAATATCTAGTATAGTTTATTAAATTATTTTCTTCAGATTTATTTTTATTATAATTATCATATAAAGAAATTAGTTCTGAAGCGGAAATTTCATTAGAAAAATTTGAATATTCTTTTAAATTTTTTATATATTCTATATCTATTATATTATCTTTATATAATGATATTATATCATTTGGATAAATAATTTTTTGAGTCATAAAATCTTTCAACAATTCAACAGGACAATTTTTTTGAAATTTAATATTATCTAATATTTTATCTTTATTCCATTGTAATATTGTAGATACATATTGTAAGTTTTGACTATTTAATTTAGCTATATTTTCTAATTCAGAAGGTGAAAAACAAATCTTTACATATTGAGGATCTAAATCAAATAAAGTAAGTTCTTCTGAATTTATTTTATTTTTATATTCTTCTATTTGTGATTTCTTTATATATGAGTCGTCTGTAAATCTATTTATACAGTTAATTATATCAGTTAATGAATATTCTATGTCTTTAAGATCATAAGAATTATTTTTTCTATCTTGTAGAGATAAAGTTAATGTTTTATTATTTTTGGTATGTTTTATAATTGTATTTAAAATTTCTTTTATAGCAGGTGCATTTTCTATAGATATGAATTCATTTTCTAAACTTTCTTCAAATCTATATGCACTAATTGCAAGAAGCTTGTCAATATCTACATATTTTATATATTTTTCTAGTAAATTTTTCATATCTGATAATATATCATGAAATTCATTGTTTTCTATTAAATTTTCATATTCATCATAATTTTGATTTTTTAAATTTTCTATTTCTTCTCTGGTTTTAATATTGTTTTTTAAGAGTTGGTTTTCAAAAAGTAAAGTTTTCATATTAGATCCAATTTGTTTATTTGGAAATATGTTATTAAAATCTGTTAGTACAATTGATTGTAATAAATATTCAATTCCTATAGATTTGGTTTTATCAGATTCCATGAAATCTTGGTCTATTTCTTTGAATCTTTTTAGATTAGCGGAACTGTTTATTTTAATACCATCAATTAATTCTTTTGAATCAATTATATTTATGTCATAGCTATTGGTATCTGTATTATAGAAATAGAATGCAAAAGATTCATCCATCCCCTTTCCTATTTGTTTGGCTATATTTAAATTTTTTTCTTCTATTTTTTTTTCTACAATTAAGTCTAATATATTTGATGAGTTAGAGGTCTTAGTTGCTAATATAGAATCTATTAAATTTATATTTTCGTAATAGTTTTTTACAATTACTAATAATAACTTTTGTTTATTTATTTTATCTTCATGTTTTATTAAAAAGTCTTTAATTTCTATAAAGTTTAGATTAGATTTAGTTGTATTAAAATCAGCAAATTCTTTAATTGTTTCAAAATCTTCACAGCAATATAATATATCAGATAAATGCATCAATAAATCAGTAGAATCAAGAAGTTCTTTTAAAGTCATTTTATTTACTTTTTTCATATATTTTCCTCCATATATTTTCCATGGCATATATTATAGCACGTTTTATGTTAATTAACAATAGGATTATAAAAAAGTATAAAAAAAGCATTTGCTAGCAATAGCAAATGCTTGATATAATTGGTTGCGGGGGGTAGACTCGAACTACCGACCTTTGGGTTATGAGCCCGACGATATATAGTTATAAATTTATTGATTTTTAAAGCTTTTTTAATGTTCTATCAAGTTTTTCCCTAATTTTTCCCTAACCTACTAAACTGCAACTTTTCTTTTAACAATCATCTTCAAGCGATATTTCTTTTTAGGAATATTATTAGTAATATTACATTCATTTTTATTATCATCTATAACTTGTCCATTTACTTGTTCTTGCTCTTTTAATTTTAGTTCTTCTTCTTTTTCTTTGAATTTGGTTTCTATTAACAAATCAAAATTCTTTCGCATATTTTCAATAGCTTTTTGTTTTAATTTCGGATCTTTCACAGTTTCCTCTGTAATGTTCATAACAGATTCTAAACTTTTTTGAATAGTATCAGTTATATAAGTATTATATTTCATAATTTGATTATTTTTTGTTTGTGTTAAAACATGAGAATAAATATTAGCAGTTGTTTTATAATCAGCATGTCCTAAAAATGTTTGTAAAGTTTTCATATCTATACCTGCTTCAAGACAACGAGTTGCAAAAGTATGTCTTAATTCATGAACAGTGACTTTCTTTTTAAAACCATATTTTTTCAAAACATATTGTAGTCTATGTCTTAAATAGTCAGATGTAATTGTATTTCCAGTTGATGTCTTGAAAATGCTTTCATTATCTAATAATGTAGGGTCTGTTATTCCAAGTTTGTGCATTATTTCTTCTCTATATTTTTCTAATGCAACTCTTAATAATGGCATAACTGGTACAATTCTATCACTTGTTTCAGATTTTAATTCTGTATATTTTCTTTCAGACCTTAATTTAACTAAGTCATCATCATATATATCAACAATTTGGAATCCACGTTCAACATGTATTTCTCCAAAAATCTTGTCTAAGTCTTTCCATAGAAAACCTGCTAATTCACTTGCTCTTACACCTAAAACAAATAGTGTTAAATATGCAATTCCGTTATATTCAGATAACAAAAAGTTGGTTACTGCAATTTGTTCTTCTATACTCATTATTTCTTTAGGTTTTGCTGCCTTTCTTTTTGGGTATTTTAATTTATGGACTGGGTTAGTTCCTAATAAGTTCATTATATCTTGTGCGTCATCAAAAATCATTCTTAATATCTTGACAGTATCTTTAATTGTCTTGATTGATAATAAGTTGTTAGATTGTCTTTTAGTATCATTTCTTGATTTCTTTTTTTTCAATGTAGCCATATAATTTACAAATAATTGAATATCGTTTTTATCTATTTCTTGAATCTTTTTATTTTTGAAATATGGTCTAATATATGAATTAATTTTACTTATATAACCTGCTAATGTGCTTTCTGCTATTGTTAATCTTTTATAGTCCTTAATCCATATTTTTATCCATTCTTCAAGTGTTATTTCTGATTGTTTTATTTTTAAATTTGCATATACTTTCTCTTTTTCTGCATAAAAGTTTTTTAATGCTTTTGCTTTATCTTTTACTTCTCTTTCTGTAGCACCAGAAACTGACTTTTGAACGGATCTACCATTTATTTTTACAGATACACGACCTTCCCAACCATTTCCCTTTTGTCTAAAACTACCTGTACCATTTTTATTTTTAGTATTTTTATCATTACTATTTTTCTGTTTTCCCAATGACTTTCCCTCCTTTAATTAAGGAAACAGAATAAGTCAAAATATAATGATTTTCCTTAATTATAACGTGTTTTATTTATGATTTCAGCCCATTTTCAAAAAAAGTGATAGATATTAAAAATACCTACCACTATTTTTGTCAAACCATTCTTGTAATTTTAATTTGTTAATTACTATTCTTCGTTTGAACTTTATACAGGGAAAACCTTGTATATGAGTTAATTCCGACATTAGCTTTTCATTTATTCCCATTAACTTACTAGCTTCTTTTATATTAAGACCTATCTTTTCATCAATAGCATTCATAATATTTCTCCTTATTCCCATTTGATTTTTTTAGGTACTGCATAAGATACCTTATCTTGATAATCTTTTTTTACTCTATATTCTTTTGTTTTATTATAATATTCATAAATGCTGCTATTCCAATTTCTATATGCACGATTATTTATAGTATTTCTTCCTGATAATTCCATACTTGCTTGAATATGTTGCATTTCTACCATAGCATTTAATCGCTCTTGTTTCTCTTTTTGTCTTTTTTTATAAATATAGTTTTTTACCCTTTTGGTCTGTTTTTGTTTGTTTTTTGATTTTCTATCTTCTCTTTCTTTTGTATATCTTGAATCATTCCTAACTATTCTTGATACATATTGTTTTGTAACCTTTAATTTACTAGCAATTTCTACAGTTGTAAGTTTATTTTCAAAAAAGAGAATAATAATCTTTTCTTTCTTTTTCATATCAAGCCTTTCAGTTAATAATGGTTGACTTTTTATATAACAGTTTTTGAATACAAAAAGTCTATTATAAATCTTTTGTAATATTATCTATATAATTACTAAACTTTTTTCCTTTTAGACTTGATAATTTAGGCGTTTTATAGACTTTTTTAAATTTTGACTTTATATTCAAAACAGTACAGCCAAACATTACTAACATAATTAAAATTCTAATCATTTTTTTAACTCCAAATTATTTATAATTTCTGTAGCTTTTTGATGTATTTGTTCTTCATCATATAAGTAATACATTAGCCACATTGTTTCTCCTAGTTGTTTGGCTGTTAACTGCTTATTATTGATTTTGTTTTCTTCTTGCACCTTTTTTAGTGCAACTTGTGCATATTCAATAGCTTTTTTAATGTCCATAGCATTTACCTCCATTTCTTAAAATTTGAAACTTTACCTTTCTACTAGGTAAATGCCACCCAAACATTAAAAATCGGAAATTTTTTGAGAAACTTTTTAAAAAATTTTATTTTTTTCTATTTCTACTTAATTTTTGGTATATTGCAATCATTATTTTTTGTTCACAATCTTCATCTATTTTGCCATTTATTTTAGAGGCATTTTTAATATCTTGTCTAAAATCCTTTATAATTTTTTCTATTTCCTCATTACTTAAAGTATAGTTATTAAAAATATTACTCATCTTACAATTCCCCTTTCATTTTTTTGATTTTATTATCTATTGATTTTCTTCTATTTAATATAGTTCTTTCAGCATTATTCAAAAGTGCTGCTACTTCCATATTTTTATACTCTTCCAGGTAAAACAAAAAGAACACCAACTTTTCATTAAAAGTCAATGTTCTTATTAGTTCAAATAGGCATGATTCTCTTAATAGTGAATCAAATTCCATAACAATATCGCATTTTTGTTCATCTGTAAGAGGAGTCAATGATACAATATCTCTTTGTGAATTATATGTATAAAATGTATATGTATCTTCTACTTGTAGATCAATATTGTCAATTATTTCGCAATATCTTTTCTGTTCTAAAAAATATTTCCTTTTGTATTTTCGTGCTACTTTCCAAATTAGACCTAATATTATTAGTCTTTCTTCTTGTGTAAGTTTTTCCTTTAAATAATCTTTCATAATTACCTCCAAATTTTGAATTGGAACTTGCCCATCAAAATTTGAAAGTAACCTTATATTAAATTAAAATTAACCTCCTTTGCAAAAAAATGACTGTTAGAGTTTTAAAGTAAAGACTTAACATCATCGGTATATTTCTTATTGTTTTATCTTTGGTAAATTACTTTAAACTCTAACAGACAAATTCTGACAGGATTATACATATCATTACAATAAAATTATGTCGAAATATGTTGTAGAGATATGTTGAATCTTGTCGTTTTTGACTATATATTCAAAATATTTTATTGAGAAAACAATACTTTGAATAAGATTGCATACCAGTTTTGGCATATAAATTAGTGCAAAATTGATATGTAATTTTTTTATTAAGAACTATAAAATTTATATATGGAGGATCAAACAATGAACTATGATAAAATAGGGGAGAAGATTAGACAAATTAGAGAAAAAGAACTAAAAAAGACAAGAGAAGAATTTGCCGAAGAAATTGGTATAAGCATACATACTGTTGCAAGATTAGAAAATGCTACTAGCAGAGTAACTAATATAGAAACTTTTTTGAAAATATCTGAAATTACAGGTTATACAATAGAAGAATTATTATTAGAAAAAGATGATAGTAAGAATAGCGAAAAAATAAGAAAAAAAATTAATTATATATTAAATGTACTTTCAGATGATGAATTAGAATATATTTATAGAAATATACATGAATTTACTAGATTTATTCATAAGGATCAAGTCACAACGCTAAAAGATATAAAGAGAAAGAATAAAGCAGATTAATCTGCTTTTTACACTATTAAAAACCACTTTTTTATAAATCCTAAAAAAGAACTGTATAATTTAAAAAAACATGTAAAGGGTGGTTTTTATGGAAGAAGAAATATTTAAAATTTTTAATAAAGTAACTACTACAATTAGTATAATATCTAGCACTCTTACATCTATATTCGGAATAGAGTGGGTTTTATTTATAGGATATTTAATTTTAAATTTAGTAGATTATCTTACTGGAACGATTAAAGCAAGAATAAAAAAAGTTGAAAATTCCAATAAGGGTTTACTAGGAATACTAAAAAAAGTTTGCTATTGGGTATTAATTGGAATATCCTTTTTAATATCATATCTACTAATGCAGTTAGGAAGTAAATTAAATATCAATCTAGAATTTATTATACTATTTGGTTGGTTTACTCTTGCTTGTTTAATAATTAATGAAAGTAGGAGTATTATAGAAAATTTGATAGAAATAGGTATAGATGTTCCTATATTTTTAAAAAAAGGATTAGAAACTTATGAAAATATAATAAATTCTACAATAGAAAAATTGAATAACAAAAAATAGATGAGGGTGTCATTTTAGGATACCTCTATTTTTTATATGGTTATAGAACTATATTAATATAGTCTCAAAAAATGAAGAATTTTTATAAAACAGGGATTTTTAATAAAATTACCAGTGTTTTAGATATTATAGAGGAAACAATATCTAGACTTTTAGTTGCACATTGTTTTTTATTTTTAGGATATTTAATATTAAATGTTTTTGACTATGTTATTGGAAAATGCTATTGAATTTTAATTGATGAATCGTTTATTATATCTTATTTGTTAATAAATATAGGAATAAAAGTTCTCACGTCTTTAGCCAAAGTCTCGAAGTATATAATAAAATTCTAGAAGATGTAACTAATAAATTAATTGGTGATACAAATAAAAAAGATTAAAATTTTACATTAAAAACTATTTTAATCTACTTTTTAATAATTCTAAAAAAAATAATATATATTATTTTTAAATTTATTAAATATCTGGCCAGAATTTTTAAATTTTAATTTTTATAGAAAGAAGTGATTAATATGTCAGATCCATATGTAGAAAATACACAAAAATGGCTTAATGCAAATTATACTGGAAAACCAGGATATAATCCAATTACAGTAACAGGTGCAACTGGATGGACCACAATATATGCTCTTTTAGAGGCATTACAAATAGAATTAGGAATTACCTCTACATCTCATAATTTTGGACCATCAACAACTGCAAAATTTAATGCAAGATTTCCAAACGGAGTAGTTCAACAAAATGCTGATGATACAACCGAGGATAATATATATGGTATTATTCAAGGAGCTTTATTATGCAAAGGATATGCTACTGGTTCTGCAACAGTAACAAAACATTTTTATAGTGGTACTGGAACTGCAATTAAAAATTTAAAATCAGATGCTGGATGTAGTGATACAAGTAGTAATGTAACTTTAAATGTTATGAAAGCTTTATTGTCAATGAATCAATTTGTACTAGTAAACGGTGGTAATTCACTTATTCAAAGTGTTCAAAGAACAATAAATTCAAAATATGAAGATTATATTGGGCTTGCTCCTTGTGATGGACTATATGGTAGACAAATGAACACGGCTTTAATTAAAGTATTACAAGCTATTGAAGGACAAACACCAGAACAAGCAAATGGTAACTTTGGTCCTACAACTACTGCTAAGCTTCCAATAATACCAACAGATACATCTTTAAGTGATAAAACTAAAGAAGAAGGCATATTACTTGGAAAATACGCTTTGGTTTGTAACGGATATAATATTTCTATTGGTAATAGCACATGGAGTAATACACTAGTTAATACCATAAAAAATTTTCAAGCAGATATGTGTATAGAGCAAACAGGAAATCTTGACAAAAATACATGGATGGCACTATTATTAAGTAAAGGAAATCCGGATAGAAGCTTTATTGCTTGCGATACAGCATATGGGATTAGAGGAGCAAGAATTCAGGATTTAAAAAATAGAGGTATCTCTATTATAGGCAGATATATAGTTGGTGGAGATTCAAAAGAATTAGACTTAAATGAAGAAAAAACAATTATAGACAACGGATTCAAACTATTTCCAATTTTTCAAAACAATGGTACACCAGCAGCAAGTTATTTCACATCGGCACAAGGATTATTAGATGCTAGTGATGCTTATAGAGGTGCTAGAAGACATTGTATTCCTAAAAATGCAATTATTTATTTTGCTGTAGATGTTGATGTAGTTGATACTCAAATAACTAATAATGTATTGCCTTATTTTAAAGCAATAAAAGAAAATTTAACTGACTATAGAATTGGTGTTTATGGTACAAGAAATGTTTGTTCACGAGTAATGAACAATGGTTATGCTATAACTTGTTTTGTTAGTGATATGTCAACAGGATATAGCGGAAATATGGGATTCAAAATGCCTACAAATTGGAATTTTGACCAATTTGATACAATGGCTATAACAAATTCAGAAGGCACATGGTATATAGATAAAGTTGCAAGTTCTGGAAAATTCCCAGCTGTTGAATCATTAGGTGGAAGATATTTGTATGAAGGTGATTTTAGAATGACGGGAGAAAATGCAGGATTAGGATTAAAATATGGTGGAGATAAATTAAGAACATATGTAACAGCAAGTATAGTGGATAGTAGTATTGATTATACGGATGTCCGAATGGAAGTAATTATAAAAGCCTTGTCTACAATTACAGAACCAATTTATGAACAACAAAAATTTATTTCTGCACCTATTGATGGCGCAGTACATAGTTTTGCAGATACAGTTGCAAGTGGTTTAGACCCTTATAACAGAGATTATATAAAACTTTATCCTGATACAAAATATCAAGCAACATATAAAGTTATTAAAAATGGTGAAATTGTAAATAATATACCAGTAGATGTTCATATAAGTATTGAAAGTGAAGATTGACAAAAAATATCCTAAAAAAGATTTTCTTTTTTAGGATATTTCTATAAATATATGTTATAATGTATGTAATTATAAATTTTAAAAATATATGTGGAGGAAAAATGAAAAACAAGAAATATTTTATTATTTGGAGTTTTATAATCGGAATTATTATAACAAGTATTATAGTAATAAATATTGATACAAATGATAAGACAAAAAGTATAATTGCCACAGAACTATATAAAAATATTAGTAAAATATCTTCTTATAACAATCCTTCTATTCCTAATGGCTTTAAAAAAGTGGAAACAGAAACAGCTAGCTGGGAATTGGAAAACGGTATACCAAAGGGATGGAATAATGGATTAGTAATAGAGGATGAAAAAGGAAACCAATTTGTATGGGTTCCTGTAAAATTCACTCCAAATTTAGAAGACTATACAGTGAATAATGGATATGTCTATGCCAATGTTGGAATAAATTATAATGAAATAGAATTTATTCAGATTTTAAAATATCAAGGTTTTTATGTTGCTAGGTATGAAGCAGGATTGCCCAATATAATATCAGAACAAACAAACGAATTTAGTGAAGAGAGCAATAATGTAGAAGGAATACCTACCAGTCAAAAAAATCAAATAGTCTGGAATTTTTTAAGTTGGCAAACAGCTAAAATTAACGCACAAAAAATGTATGAATCTAATAACTTAAAAAGTGATCTAATTACAAATAGACAATGGCAAGATATATTATTGTGGATAAGTAATTTAGGATATAACTTAGAAGATAGTCAAGAGTATGGAAATTATTCTAACACAATTTTTAATTTTTCTGGTTATTATTCCACCGATTATGGTAAAACATATAAATATTCTGAAAATAAATCAAAACAAACATTTAATATGATTTTATCAACTGGAGCATCTGAAAGGAATAAAATTAATAATATTTATGATTTAGCTGGTAATGTAGCGGAATTTGTTGATGTTTATAGATGGATTGATAACAATGAAATTAAAGAATCTTTAAATTTAAAGGGTGGTTATTATGATAATATAAGTAATTATTATTCAATTTCAAGTAATATGTCTATATCAACACCTAATAGTAAACAAGGATTTAGAATTGTTTTATATTTAGAATAGTATAAACATATTTTTAACAACTTTTATATTAAAAAATGCTATAAATAGGTTACTATCTTAAAAATACAAAAAAGGGCTAAAGGCGAGGCTGCTGAAAAAGTAGCCTCATATTTATATATCCCTTTATTTTTTAGTTTCTTTATGCTAAAATTGTAATAGGAGTTGATTAAGTATGAAAAATAAAATAAATATTATATTTATTGTTGTACTAATTATTTTAGTTGTTGGAATAATATTTTTATGTATTAAAAATAATTTATTAAAAAATGAATTAATAAATTCTAAAAATTCTAGTTTACAATCTACTAAAAATATGGAAGAAAATATTAATAATACATCTGAAAAAATTACAGAGGAACAAGCAATAAAAATTGTCGAAGATTATCGAATAAGTACATTATTAGATACTACAAATTCATATAAATTTAGAGAAATAAAAAAAGAAACTGTTAATATGGAAAACAAATATTTAACAGTTAACGGTAATTATCTAATTAATATAGAAAAATCTAGTGCAAATGTTTATGCTGTGTATTATTCTCTTGATGATAACACAGATAAATTTACAGGATATGTTGATATTGATAGTGGTAAATTACTTGGAGTTCATGGTGAAGGTGTGTAAATTTTATTATTTTCAAAGTAATTCAAATAATGATTTGAAGATAAATATACTATTTTTAAAGACAGCGAAATCTGTCTTTTTGTGTGTTATAAAAAAATTTATAATACAGCTATTATGATATTAAAAAGAGAAACAGTTTAGATAAAATTAAAAATCAATATGGTTTACAATTCTATAATGCTATTATAGAGTTATTAAAAAAATATTGATAATTCTTATATATGCTAGCAAAGAGGATTTTTAATCCTCTTTACCTTTTGGTCATTTTATGTTATATTTTATAAACGAAAATCGATATTTCATAAGTTTACAAACACCACCTCAATATAGAACTCTTTACAACGAGAAAAAAAACGTGATACAAGCATATGCTGTATATTATGATGGCGGAACAGATAAGATGACAGGGTATATTGACTTATATACAGGTGAAGTATTAGGAGTATATGAAGAAGGAATATAAAAGAAATATAATATTTTATGTTAAAAGAGAGTACAAACTCTCTTTTTATATAATCCGAAAGAATTCAAAAATTAAAAATAGTCTTTGATAACACCAATTATTACAGACTATTTTAACTCATTCTTTATTCAAGGATACTTCAAACAAAAAATTTTACTATTAATATAGTAGTTATAAAACTTTTATTTGTCAAGTGTATTTTTATCTAAATATTTTTTAATTACCTGATTTTTAATGAAGATTCTTAATAGTTTTGAAACTTAAAAAAAACTCTTTTTTGTTTTTTCGACAAATTCTGACATCTTTTTTATTTTAATTATGTTATTTTAATAATATTAGCTTTTTTGCTAATGAATGCTTAAATAATTTTAGGCATTAGAAGATTAGGAAAATGTAACTATAAAACATTTAAACAAGAAAGGACAATTAATTATGAGTAAAAAAACAAGTTTACGGAGTATTCTGGCATTAGCTTTAAGCTTAGTAATGCTATTAGCAATTACTCCAATCACAGCATCAGCTAGTTCCCCTTCAATTAGAGGATATTCAACATCTGCTCAAACTGTATATACAGGTCCATCATCTTCATATTATGTATCGGTAGGTAGCATTGGAAATGGTGAAAGAGTATATATACTAGGGAAAGAACAAGGGTGGTATCATATTGTGTATGATGTTAACAGCGGTGGACAAAAGTCTGGATATGTTCCTATGAACTCAATTCGCGATATTTCTGGTGGAACACCTGTAGAAGATGATTTTTGGGGCGGATATGCTATGTCAAACTCTACACAGACAGTATATAGTTGTGATGACTATTCTACTAAAATAAGTATTGGTAGCATTTCCAGTCAAGAAGGTGTAACTAGATTATACGGTTACAATTCGACTGCTTCAAATGGGCAAACTTATTCAGTTTTATTTATTGAATATAGTACTAGTTCAGGAGCAAAAAGAGGTTATGTATTTAATCCCAACTTTTCTTATCCATATAGCAAAACTTGTGTGGGAAGAATGACTATGGGAGTAAATCTCTCATATGGAGTAAGTGGATGTAACTCATTTTCTAACACAACATTTGGAAAAGCTGGATATGTAGGAGAAGGAGAATATGTTTCTGTAATTGCCAAAAATTATGAACAGGATGATGCTATTTATATTGAATATAATACACCAACTGGTCGTAAAAGAGGATACACTCAAGCAAAATATGTTAAGCTATACAACTCTCCAGGTAGTTTTGCTGACATATATTTTTATAAAACCGGAACTATCTATAATACAGGTCATAATACAAAAGTATATGCAGGTCCAAGTAGCACATATCCATCTATAGGCGCAATCTATGATGGCGAGGATACCTATGTAAGCTTAGGATATTCAATAAACGGCTACAGACCAGTTCAGTATAAAGTATCAAATACATCAACTGTAAAAATGGGATATATTTATTTACCATTGAACTAACAAGAAACAATTATCACGTTAATTCCTAATCTTCGGCAAGGTCTCGATATTGAGACCTTGTTTTTTATTTTCGACATTTTTCTTGGGATTTTTCAAAAAAAATACATTATACTACTAAAAATATAAAAGTTTACTCAACAAAATACATATTTTAAAACTATAAAAACTAAAAAGTAATTGTATGACATAAATATGGGATTATTGTCTTATATGAGAAAGGATGATGTTAAAACAACTTAGAAGTACATATTAATGTACAACAACCACAAAAAATGTACTTCTTGTACATGGAGTGGTTATGTTGAAGAATAAAATAGAGTTTTATATAAAAAAAGGGATATTCATATTAAAAATTTAAATATGTATATCTCCTTTTTATCTAAAAATATCATCCATTTCAAATTTATAAGAGGTCCTCCATAAAAATTACATTCAAAAATTAATTTTTATGGAGGGTATACAAATGAATGACTTACCTAAAAGAAGAAAGGACAAATATAATCCATATAGTTTTAAAAAAATGGATATAGATGATAAATATATAATAAGTTTTACAAACAATAATAATGAAATAGAATTAGAAATTTCCAAAGAATTATATTCTGTATTTAATAATTTTGAATTAAGTGATTTATCTATAATGAATGAATTTGACAGACATATAGAACATTCTAAACTCAACGAAAATACTTTAAATAAGAGGATCTTTAATGTAGAAAGAGGAGTAGAAGATATTGTTATTAACAAAATTGAAAAACAAAAATTACATATAGCTATTGATTCGTTACCTTTAAAACAAAAAAATAGGATACAGAAATATTTTTTTGAAAATTTAACTCAAAAAGAAATAGCAAAAATAGAAAATTGTTCAATAAGGGCTATTCAATATAGTATTGAGTGTGCCTTAAAAAATTTAAAAAATTTTTTAAATTAGACTTCGTAAAATAATTAATAAGTGAGGAAACAAGTGAGAGTATATTATTCTCACTTGTTGTTTTTTTGAGAGGGGGGATTTTTTTGAATATTAATAAAACTTTAGAAAGGATAGAAAACAATCAATATAATATACAAGATGTACTAAATTGTTGTTGTATAAGTATAGAACAACTAAAAAACTCAAATAAAATATGTAATATAAAAAACTTTTTAACATATTTAACTCTAAATTTAGATAATACAGATCAATTGTTAACAAAATATAAACTTTATTATACAAACTTCGATTGGCATTTTACAGTAGAACACATTGTCATTTATTCTATCTTGGTATTCTTTGACTTAAAAAATATTAATATAACTGAAAAAAGATTTTTAATACAGTTTAAAAAAGAACTACAATTGTATTCAATATTTAATGCCAAAAAAAGATTAGAATATTTGATAGATAATAAAATCATAAATTTATAAAGGACGGTGTATTTAATGAAAAAAGGAATAGATATATCTTCACACAATGGTACAATCGATATGAAAAAAGTTAAAGAAAATGGAATCGAATTTATAATATTAAGATTAGGGTATGGAAAGCATAAAAGCCAAATAGATACAAAATTCTATGAAAATTACTATAAATCTTTGGACTTAAATATTCCTATTGGAATATATTTATATTCTTATGCTCTTAATTGTGATGATGCACTTCAAGAAGCAAAATTAGTTATAAATGAAATTAATAATTTAAAAATTGAATATCCTGTTTTTTTGGATATGGAAGACGCAGATAGTTATAAATCTAGAAATAAGATTGATAATTCAACTTGTATAGATATTTGTGAGACTTTCTGCAAATTTGTAGAAGAACAAGGATATTATGCTGGAATTTATGCTAATTTAGATTGGTTAAATAATAAGATAAACGATAAAAAGTTAGATAGATTTGATAAATGGGTTGCACAATGGAATGACAGTTGTTCCTATAAAGGAGATTATGGAATGTGGCAATATTCATCAAAGGGAAGTATCTTAGGAATTTCTGGATTTGTAGATTTAAATTACTCATTAAAAGATTATCCAACAATAATAAAAAATGCCAAATTAAACAGATTAAATTTAGATAAAACAACTTATGTAGTTCAACCTGGAGATAATTTGACTACAATAGCACAAAAATTTAATACAAATTGGGAAGCTATTTATCAGAAAAATAAAAATATTATAGGTATTAATCCAAATATTATAAAAGTAGGACAAGTACTAATTATTAAGGAGGAAAAATAATGGAAGATAGAAAAATTAAAGACTTCATTTCAAAAGAATTATCAAATTTTGAATTTAAAAGATATTCTAAAGGATTTAAATATTTAAGTGAAGCGATTTTATTATGCATTAAAGATATTAATTTGCTAGATAATTTAAGTAAAAATGTTTTTCCTAAAATTGCAACAAGATATAATGAAAAATCCTTATATAATGTTAAATGGTGTATAGATCAAGTTATTAAAACAATGTACAATAATACAGAAATAAGTACATTATGCAATTATTTTGGAATTGAAGAAAATATAAAACCGAGCTTAAAATTCATCATTTATACTATCGTGTGCAAGTATAATAGAAAATATTGTTAAAGAAACTGAGTGAAATAAAAGAAAAAGTATCTTTATTTCACTCAATTTCTTTAATAGCTTCTACTATTTTAAATAACGCAGTAATTTGACTAGGAGATAAATCACAAATTTCTTCTGCTAATTCAATTTTTCTTTTTAAAGAGGAATTAGTTATGAAATTTTTATATAATTCATTTGGAGTTATTTCCAATAAATTCATAAGAGCAATATCAGTTTGTTTACTTGTCCCATCTTTTCCTGTTTCAATTTGAGAAATAGTTTTTGATGATTTGGATAAATTTTCGGCAATTTGCTCTTGGGTAATATTTTTTGAAATTCTTGCTTTTTGAAAAATATTACCAAAACACTTTTTTATTTCATCTAACATGTTATATATATGCCTCCTTTCATAAAATTATCTTTAAATTTCATAAAAAAGTACACAATGTAATGACTACACACATTTATTTTCCAAAAATCACATCGTTGCACAAGAATCGATTCAAAAAGTTGAAAATATCAACAAAATATGTTATTATCAGACTGATGCATATATGTAGTAGATAACTGGACTTAGAATATTTTTCTGAAAATACATACTCCCATCTCCAGTTGGTGACTACACTTTGAATTTATTAAAGGAGTGATTTTAATGATAAAAAATAAAAAAGAATTTATAGCAATTCTAATTTTCTACCTTATTAATATTATTATTGCTTTTTATATTACAAATATGCTAGGAATAGTAAATGTAGTTGTATTAAAAAGTATGAGTATACTATACGGAGAAATTACATGGGAAGTTATAATAGTAATGAGCCTATCGTTAATTGAAAGTATTATATATGAGATAAAACATAACAAAAAAGAGCAAATAGGATAATGATATTGCAAAAAAACTATATTTATGGTATACAATTATTTATAAAAATAGTTTTATAATGAGGAAATCGTAATGAAAATTTTTACAGGATTAATTAAGTGTAAAGACTGTAATCATAAATTTAAACGGTCGTAAGGAGAGAAATAATATCAATTATAGATGTAATTATAGATTAAAATATGGGAAAGACAAATGTAATAATGATACTATGGTGGAAGAAACATTATTGACAGATATGATTAGACAACAATTAGATGTTATTAACATGTGCATAGATAATGTCGATATTGAATCTATCATTAAAGAAATTATTGTGTCTAAAGATAGAATTGAGATATTTTTTAAAAACTTACCAATAAGAAGTTGTTATCTTGACAATGAAATTGGAAAATTACACTTTGATACTTTGAATGATTAAGGGGTACAACATTTTTTATAAAAGTTATCGGTGGGGGAGAATAAAATAGTAATATTTTTAATAATTTAGCATATAATATACAAGAAAAAATAAATTTTCAACGAACAATTTTTGCTAAATTCTCAAAATCTATTGACAAAATCAATATAAAAGATGTATAATAAAAAATATCCAAACATCGCGGGGTGGAGCAGTTGGCAGCTCGTCGGGCTCATAACCCGAAGGTCGATAGTTCGAGTCTATCCCCCGCAACCAAGAAATGCCAATTGTTTGCTAGTTCTAGCAGGCAATTTTTTTTGACATTTTTTAGGAAAAAAGTTAGAGATTTTTGGGCTTTTCCCTAACTTTTCCCCTATTTTTTGATGTATATATTATAAATCAATTAGGGAAAAAATATTATATAATATCTTTTCCAATACATTAACAACAATGCTATTCCCAGCTTGTCTATATAATTGAGTATTAGATATTCCTATTGATTTTGCTTTGTGAAAGTCAATATCATCAAATCCCATAAGGCGAAAGCACTCAAGAGGTGTTAATTTCCTTATTCTTAAACAGTATTTGTTATCTTCCGAAATTAATACTGTAGAACTTGAAGTTGTACTACCACAGCTGGCTGTCTGTGTTGGTGCAATATCTGTTATCTCTTTGTTATTATATGGATTAAACATTTCTAAAGTTGCAATATTAGGTGCAGTCATTATTGTTTGTGCTATTTCTTTTCCAACTCTACCTCTTTTATTTGTATTATTAGGAAAAGATATATTAATTGAATCTCCTATGGTTGCTATATTATAACTTTTTTTAGTTCCTTCATTTATTAAAACCATTGGCTGCTTAAATCCCCCTCTTGACATATCTACTAAAGTAGGGGAAAGGCCTGATATATCATAAATGCTGCCTGCTTGATGTTCTCTTTTTTCATTATCATATATTCCACCAATTCTTTTAATAGTATTACTTTCATCAGCTATATATTGACTATTTCTACCATCCATTTTGCTATAACCTGCAATTATACAAGCACTTATATTTGGATTTTGCATTTCTCTTATAAGCTTGTTATTCTTTTTTATTAATCTTCCAATTCCCTTTTCAGTTAAATAATATTTATTATCAACATTTGTTTCTAATAAGTCTTTAAGTTTCAACAATAATTGCTCTTTTTGTGGAAAACAAAACGTGCCTTTATCAATATCTTGCCTTATAGATATGATAAAAACACGTTCCCTATTTTGAGGTATTCCATAATCTTTTGCATTTAATACTTGCCAATAATTATTGTACCCCAATTCTTTGATATCTTTTAATATGCTTTCAAATTCATTCTTAAATCTTTTACTTGTAAGATTTTTAACATTTTCAATTATACTGATAGCTGGTCTTTTTTCTTTTAATATTCTATAACCATCATAGTATAAACCACTTCTAGTTTTATTTTTCTCAATTCCTTTCATTTTTCCGAGCAATACTAATATCTTGACATGGAAATCCCCAAGTCATTAAATCAAAATCTGGTATATCTTTCTCATTTATATTTTTTATATCTCCTAAATTTAATTTTTCACTAACATTGTGTATTGCACAATAGCTTTGAACAGCGAATTTGTCTATCTCTGAAAATCCTACAAGTTCATAATTGATATTTAATCGTTCTAGTGCTTTTTCAAATGCACCAATACCGACTAAATAAACTTAATAACCTTATAATACCACCTCCAAAACAAAAAAATAGAGAGTACAACTTTTAAGTCATACTCTCTATAATCTCTATTTACCTGTCTTTGACAATTTTTTAGCATGAACATCTTTCTCATAAACAACTGTAGTCCATTCATCTTCGTCTTTATCTTCTAAATCTTCATATTCTCCTGTAGTTTCAGTTTTATTTGTAAATGTGTCTTTATTCTTTACAGTATCTAAAACTTTGCAGAATATAGATGGTGCAATTTCTTCTTTGAAACCTACATCAACTCTACCAAAATTAAATGAATATTCAGTAATATATTCTCCATCTTGTAAGCCAATATTTGTGCAGTCTATTTTATGATTTTCTTTAGAATTTAAGTTATCTGCTAATACTCTTTCTTCATCATTTAAGTTTGTTTTATATGTAATAGAATAAGTAATGTCTTGATTCCAAGTTCCTGTTACAATTTCAGTTAATCTAATATAGTCAGTTGGTAAATAGTCTTTCCATTTAAAACTGTCTAAATAGATATTTGAAGTATTGGCAACATTAGAAAAATCATATTTAATAGTATCATTCTTTTGTGTTTCAATATAACCTGTTTTCTCTACAGACACAGAAATTTTAACACTTTTATTTGCTATTGTGATTGGTACTATTTTCTTATGTTCTTTTATTTCTACTTTATATTCATTTTCATTTAATAAATAATAAATACTACCACTAGACTGTTCTTTTACAGTATATTCGCCTTTTACAAGCAATTTAGTTGTAGCATTTCCGTCTTTTCCTGTAGTTACAGTATCTACAATATTATTTTCACTATCATAAATATCAAAAATAGCACCCTCTAGAGGTGTTCCCGCAGCTACACCATTATGCTTATTATCATCTTCACTAACTTTTGTTATTTCAATGGTACCTTTGATTTTTTCGTTTTCAAAAATCAAATCTATTATTTGATTAGCTTTTAATGTAATAGTTCTTATCTCATCATCTAATACATAGTTTTCATCTGTTTTTATTTCACGAATTTTTAATTCCTCATAATCTCTTATAGTATATTGTTTTGTAGTAGCTTCACCATTTTCATCTGTTGTAATTGTTTCTAGCAAATTATTATCTTTATCTAACACTTCAAAAGTAACATTAGGTATTCTAATTGAATTGTCATCTTCATCTACTTTAATTACACGAACACTACCTTTTTTTAGTTCATTTTCAATAATAGAATCGTTTGTTTGATTCCATTCTACTTCAACCTCTGTAGCGTCAGTATTTAGGTTGTACCATTGGTTTGTATTTTTCTCAATCCACTTATAATCGCCAGTTCTCAAATCTTCTACATAAATTTCTCCGATTAACATCTGTATAATAGGTACCAATTACTTTTTGATATTCTTCACTATATAAATCAAATTCTACATTTCCAAGTGCAACACGATTATTGTCTTTATCTACTTTAAAAACTTTTAAATTTCCTTTTTTATGTAGGTTTGTTATTTCAATTTCTTTTGTATCTCCAAATTCTACTGATACGTCAACTTCTTGTGTATTTAAAATATAGTGTTTTGTAGTAGAAGTTTCGGTCAAAATTATAGTTCCAGGTCTTAAATTGTTTATAGTAATATTTCCATTTTTATCGGTTTTGAAATCTCCTATATTTTCCTCAGTGTCTTCATATTTTGCATTAAATGTTATTCCTTCTAATTCTTCTTTAGTTTCTTCATCTACTTTATGAATTTTAACCGTAGATTGATAGCAATCTACATCTAAAGTTGTAATTCCTTGTACATCTCCGTATGGATCATAGCAAACTGCATAATTTTGTAGATCTGAACTAGGAGAATTGCCATAGAAAACAGGAAATGTTTTGCATTTACTTTGTAAAGCTACTGTTCCTGAAAAATTAGCTTTTATTTCTGTTTTAGGTACAAATACTTTAAAGTGTTCTCCCGCTGAAAAACTCGTTTTAGCATTTCCTTTTACATCTCCAATATAAGAATTGTTTGGAAATCCTGCTATTGCAGTTATTGTATAACTTGACATTTCTATATTAGAAGATACACTATACTCTTGAGCATAATAATTATTATTAAATTTCGAAAAATCTCCTATTTTAGTAGCAAAAGTATTAGCACTATTTTGTGTGGTTGTACCATATCTGCCAATATTAACTAGATATTCTATTTTGTCTACAATAGCATTACCTCTATCATCTCCACCTTTATAATAACTTCTCACATCTCTATTTAAAAGGATGGAATATACTGCATGCTTAGTTGCAACAAAAGCGTCATCGTTATTCAAGCCTAAACTACTATATGGATAGCCATTTGTGATAACTCTCCATATTCTATCATCATCCAATACACTAGATATGCTTACAGAATAATCTAATCCTGCTTCTGCTCCTTTTCTATCAACATTTAAACAATACGCAGGGTATCTAGTTCCATTAGGTGCTACATAATCTACATAAGAAGTTATTACATAACTCCAAGCATTTTGTTTCGTGTCCCAAAATTGCAAGTGATACCCACAATTATGAGAATATTGTATAAAGGCATTATCTATTTCAGTAGCCGAAACAATACCTTGAAATGAACTCATTATTGTTATAATTAATAGCATTATATAAATAGCTTTTTTTGATAATTTCTTTATCATATATAAAATCCCTCCTAAATTAAAAGAACACTTTTTAAAGTGTTCCTATATTAAAAATTCTATTTTTATAATAAAAAACATTCTGTAAATTGGTATACACCATCTAAAAAAACATCTTGTGCATATATTTTTATTGTTCCAAATTTATGTTTAATTTTTGCTGACATTCTATATTCTGTATATGAAAATTGATTAGTTTCATTTACTATCTTTGAATCTGGCTCAATAGTAAATCCATATTGTTGCATATATTCGCTTGGATTATTTTCCATATATTCCTTCATTGTATTTTCCATTGTAGTATTTCTTACATAAGATTTTATATTTTTAGGTGTATCTTTTTTTACTGTTTCTTGTTTTGTTTCTTGATTTTGTATATTAGTTTCATTTTGTTTTATATCTACTTTTATTTCATCTGTTCCACTTTTGATTGTACCTGTAGTTATATTTTGAGAATATGTATCATTACTATTATCATATTGTGTAATTGTAGGTTTATCTTCTTTCTCTAATGTAGTTGGTATAGATGTAATAGCTTTTGAAGCTTCAATCATTTCTTGTTCTTCTAATAAATCTTCTTTTATTTCTTCAACTTGACTGATTTTTTCTTGTGAAGTTTCTATTATATCTTCACTTTCTATTGTATTTTGTTCCTCAATACAAGTATCTTTATTAGTTGCTATTAAAAGTTGCTTATTTTTGAATATAATGCCAAATACAACCAAAATTATAATCATTAGTGCAATACTGATAAAACAAGTAATTTTTTTAACATACATTCTTATCACTCTCCTATATTAATTGTAGCGTGTTAAAAAGGAGATTTCAGCCCATTTTCAAAATTTCTTAAATTTTTTCAGTAGCTTGAATACAAAGTCTTTTAGTTGGCTGATTTTTTATACAAGTGATAAGTGTAATTTTATTTTCTTTTGTATCTTCTAAATAGCTCCACTCATCTTCTTGTATTTCAGCTATAGTATCTACCATATAAGTTTTACTACTTAGAAGAAAGTTATAAACAATCTCATCTCCTTCCTTTAGTTTTTTAAGGTTTGCAAAGAACTCTGTTGTATTATGACCTGCTAGGCCCACATTTCCATTGATTAGTGCTGTGCTAGGAAAATGTCCCACATATTTATCAATAACATCGTTTTCAATGCCCTCTGCAACACTTACTTTTAAATTTATACTAGGTATTTCTAATGTACCAATAATATTAGTTTCCCATAATTCCATAAACTCAGTATCTTCAATCTTTTCTGTATCTTGTATTTCTTCCACTTTATTTGATATATCATCATAATCTTCTGATTTTGCTCCTTTATTTAAAAAGAAAACAGTTATGCCAGATATTAAAGATATAATACTAATAACAATTAAGCTTATTATAATTTTCTTTTTCAATATAATCCCTCATTTCTACAAATGAACTTCTATAGATTTATTCATAATCATCTTTTGATAAGTAGTTTTTGGTGTGATAATAATTACTGATTTTCCTACTAGTTTTTTATCTAACATATCATTGAATTTAATAGAAAAGGCATTTGTTTTAGCTTTTGGTAGGTGTTTTAGGTTTACCTTTGGATTCCTTGATGAAACTCTTATGTGCTTTATAGTTTGGTATTTTCCATCATGATAGTTTGTTATTTTAGCGTTTGGCAATAGAAAGAAAATGACAACTAAAAAAACACCTGTACAACCAAGAATAGGTAATATAGATGTTTTATTCTCTTTAATTTCCTCTTTTTGTTCTTCCTGCTTATAGGTTAAAGTATATTGAATTCTATCTGTTGATATTTTACTAATTTCTCCTATATATGTTAATTCACACTTATAAGTATATGGATTTTCTAGTGTTTTTACTGTTTTATAAACAGTGTTTGCTATATAGCTTTTAGGCATAGAAATATTTTGTATATCTTCATTTTCTACTATACTCCAATCACATTTTGTTAGGGTATAGGTATAACAATCTTGTGTTATTTCCTTTGGTATATAATCCAAATCTGCCTCATCTAAATTTGTGTATTGTTTAGTAAATGTAAATACCTTTTCGTATGTTCCATGCTTTATAGTTGTTACTTTTAAAGAATCATCAAAGCGATATAATTCGCCTGAAAATTCTCCATCATTATAAGTAATACTTTGCTCAAAATTTTCTAATATTTTATCTTTATTATTTGTAGATAATTCAAGTGTTTTTGTTTGTTCTTGCATTTTAGTATCTATTGTTTCTAACTCTTGTTTATCTGTGCTTTCTAAATCATATGTAATATTATCTATTTCAACAGTATTGCCTATTAAATTTAAAAAGTTATCTTCTTCTGATTGATTGATAACGATAGTTTTCGTTATTGTATCTTTAGGAACTGTTTCAATGGCAAATACACTTGTTGATACCATTAATGAAGGTATCATAAATAATAATAATTTCTTTTTCATAGATTTTCTCCAATCGTATTTATTGAATTTAATTGTAATAGATTATTAAAAATAACTGTAGCACCTATTGATAATAGTGCAATAATACCAATAAAAATTAGTATTTTAAAAATATTTATAAAAAATGCAATTAGATATGATAATAGTTTTAATAATGTACTTTGGTTTTGTACTATCACTTTGTCATTTTCATTATAATTTTGCGATAATTTTTGCTTTTTTTGAAATTCTTTATAAAAATTCTTTTTCATTATCTTTTACCTTTTGAAAATATATTTTTAATTGAAAACTTATTCTTTTCAATTATTTCTAATTGATTTGTTTTCTCTATAATGAACTCTTTTAATATTCTGTGATATATGTTTTGATTTTTTTCACTATCAAATGGGTTAGGAGCATATTCCGAAAAGTATATTCTTTTCTTAAAATCTGATAAACCTTTTAAGATATTTTTCTCACTTTCTTTTACAGTAAAATTAAAAATAAAATCTATATCATTTTGTATTTTACCTAGTTTTTCAAATACTTTAGAAATATTTACAAAGTCCCATTCTTTAGTTCCACATACTACAATTTTAATATCATTAGTTATATATGAATTAACATTAAGATTATCAATATCGCCATAATCATAAATATAAAAATCATAACCTGTGTTTTTATTATCTATAAATTCTCTAAACATATCTAATTCATTGTAAGTTATCATATCTTTCATATCTGATACATTATTCATAGCTGCAATTTTTTCTACGTCTTGCTTATCATTTGCTTGAACATAGCAAGAGTGCAAACCTATAGAGTTTAAAAATTTACAAATTAAAATTGCTTGAGTAGTTGTTCCTATATGTGTTTGTGTTCCAACTACTCCAATTCTCACACTATTTCTTTTTTTACTATATTCTTTTTTTATAATTACTTTGCTTTTTTGTGTATCTTTATTATTTTCTTTATATCTATAGCCTATTGAATCACTATAAGAATTACCAACTATTAAACACTTTCTAAATTCTTCCTTTTGTGTATGGTATTCTGTAGCAGTTACAAAATTAAAAATGGATTCACTAAACAATTTTGAAAGTAGTGTATTGCCAGGTTGATAACCAATTGCTAAAATTGTTATTCTTAAATTCATATAAATAGTTTTAAGAGTTACTATTGCGTCAATTAACTGCTTTTCTGTATCATTAATAGATGTAATATCAATCACTAATTGTGTGAAATTATTAAGACTTTTTAATTCTGTTACTGTGAAATTGTATAAATTTGCGACAGTAGTTAGTATTTGATAGTCTTCAATATTGTTTTCTAAGCATACCTCTGATATAAGTTTCTCATTTTCCTTTGTAATCATTAAAATCACTTTAACCACCTCTTTTCTAATTTTCTTGCAATATATACTTTCTAGGATTTTGATAATTTCCATTTTGAGATAATCGTATTTCAAAGTGAAGATGACTACCTGTAGAACTACCATGCCCTGGATCACTTGCTGCTCCACCTTGTAATCCTATGACTTGTCCTTGTGTTACTGTTTGTCCCTCTATTACATTTATTTGTGATAAATGTGCATAAAAACTATAAAATGTATTGCCTTCTATATCAGTATGTTTTATATTTACACAGTTACCATAGGCACCTCTAATACCTGCCCATACAATTTCGCCATCTGCTACAGCTAATATATTTCCATGTATTTTACCCACCATATCAATGCCACTATGTAATTTATACACTCCTGTAACAGGGTGTGTTCTATACCCAAATTCACTAGTTATGGTATAGCCATAGTCTGTTTCAATAGGCATGCTGTAGGTTCCATTGAATGTCAGAGTGCCTGTTTCATTAGATTCATTTTCTAATCTTATATTCTGTATTTCATTAAATTCATCATTTGTTTCGCCTTCTTTTAACCCAAGTGCAACTAATATTTGATTAATTGGCTCCATTATGATATAGATGATCATGGAAACTAATAATAGCATAATCATACAAACTGAAACGATAGCTATTAATACTCTTTCTCTATTTTTCTGGTCTTTTAAAATCATAAGTGCTACTTTTATTACTGCTGGATTTACGGCCAATTATCTACCACCACTCTTTCCAAAATACTCAAATTCGTAAGGATATATATCAAATTTTGCAAGTATCTTGTATGCACCTATGATTAATATTGCATAGCCTCTTTTTTTGTTTGCCAAGAAATCTGCTTGACTTTCTGTAAGTTTAAATAGTTCCATTGTGTCCTCTAAATTTTTTCCATCTGTTCCCATTAATATCTTGTATGTTGCCATATCAAGTATTGCTTGTCCATACATTTTGACGGATTCATCAAGAAAATCAATAATTGAGTGCGAAACAATGACCAAACTTCCGTTCATACTTGCGGCAGCGCTTGCTGACGTTTCGTAAGAATGCAATACTTTGCAAACAATTTTTATCGATTAGCAGGTAGGCTTCATCCGCTACTAACTTTATTTTTTCATTCCTATTTTTTGATATTTGTTCCCAACACCAAGATAAAACATTGAAATATTGTGCTTTTTTTACATTTTCACTAGCATTTTGAATATTAGCTGTATCTAAACACACTAATTTGCTATTTCTTTGTATTGTAGTGTGTCCATTAAATATACTACTGTCTGCACCCTCTGATATTTGTCTAATTAATGATAGCAATATATTAAGGTTTTCTTTTCTAGCATTATTTATTTCTCTATCATAATGTATTTTTAATAAATCATATAAGTCTGTCATAATAGGAAAATCTGTATTCTTCAATCTTGAGATATCTGTTTCCCAATAGATACCAAATTTATTATATAAATCTTCTAAAACCTCTTCTAATATTGCCATCTGTATAGATGTCAGCTCTGGAAATAATAATTTGAAGAATATTCTTAAAGTTTGGAAATGTAATGCCATTTCTCCAATTCCTTTGCCTATATCATAAATACCTTTTATTTCTTCATTTTCTTCATCTTGTGGTGCAGGTTTAATTTGTAGTGGGTTAATTCTACCTCTATCATTACCACCTGAAACATCAATCCAATCCCCACCAAGATTCAATGTAAGTTCTTTATATTCACCGTTCTGGATCAATTATCAAGTGTGAATTTCCTATCATTATTCCATTTAAAATTAAATGTTTTGTTACTGTAGATTTTCCTACACCAGCAGTTCCCATTATTACAAAATTGCTATTTGTTCTATCATTACCACGTTTCCAAATATCTAGTGCTATAATTCCTCCATCTATATCACGAGCAAAATAATAGCCAGATCCATCATTGAATCCGACTACTTGCAAAAGGAAGTCCACCAACAAATGTAGAGAGTGGTACATTTCTTTTTGCTATATTCTTTATTTTTTTATCAGACTTAAAGAAAGGAACAACACATCTAAAGGCATTTTTCACTAAACTTGCAAGACACCTTATTTTCATTTGCATACTTGATAGTTTAGTTTCTATTTTTTTGCACCTTTTTGAGAGTTCCTCTTCTGTTTCTGCTATAACCATGATAATTATAGTCATATAACCTACAGTTTCTCCATCATTATCTATCTTCTTAATTAGTTCCTCAGCAGATGTTATTTCTCTTTCAACTCTTTGTCTTTCTACTGCGTCATTTATAGTATTTAATAGTGCTTCATTTTGTTTTATCCCTTTACTAATGTTTTCAAGTAAAAGAGTATTGTCTGTAGGCTCAAATATTTGGGTACTTATTGTATTTGGTATATTTGTTATTTTAGATAACCACCCAATAGAAACATTTTGAGGATATTTTACTATTGTATATATTTTAGCAAAAGTATCTCCTATTCTCATTCTATTTGATTTATACTCGATTCCGAGAAATAGGAGTTAAAATATTTAATAATATCTTATTTTCTCTAATTGTTTTTAAATCTGTTTTTTTCAAACTATCAAACCTCCTATGCTACTAAATGAGGAATATAATCTTGATAGTCTGAATCTTCTTTTGTTGCTACATTCATATTTGTAAAACTATTACATACTTGTATCAAGTATTGGTCGTTTAATATTTCCAATTTCATTCCACAATTATCAAATTTTTGCACAAGTTCACGTGCTCTCTTTTGTATCTCTTGCTCTGCATTATCAGTTAAAACTTCACTTATAATAAGGAGATTTTGCCTTTCTACTGCGTCTCCTATGAGTGTTAAATTAAGTGTTTCTCTTATGTTTTCTCTTAATAATCTTTTTTGAATACTATCTGTAGAATTATTAAGTATATTTCTTAAAAAATCTATCAAACTACCTACGTCAACAGGTCTTGCAATAGATGTCATTTTAAATTCCTTTGTTTCTGTAGATAGCTCTGAAGTTATATCTTTAATTTTATTTATTAATTCTTTTTTAGAGAATAACTGCATATTAAGAGAATTAATTTTTAATATTGCTATAATTAAATTATCTCTTGTATAGATTAAGTTATTTTTGATATCTAAAATATTTATCTCTTGTGCTGCTGTTGAAGTAGTAATATCCTTCTCTTTCTTTTTAAATAATCCAAATATCATTTAATTCCTCCATTTATCAAAATATTTATATTCATATATTTTTTGCATGCCTGCAAAATCAAGCATATTTTTAATCATATCTAATACAGATAAATTGTTAGTGTCTTTTGCTGTAATGATTATCATAGTTGCACCACCAAGTAATACCATTAGTACTGGTACAATTAATTCGTTTGTAATAGAATAGATTATTAGTGCTATTCCAATTAAAAAAGCAACTACTATTGTAGTTACTATTAATTCATGTATTCCAAAACCACGTATAAACTCGAAACGAGTTTTAACATTTGCTGGAATATATAATTTTGTATTTATATTTTTATCTTCCATAACCTCTCCTTATTTGTAATAAAATTTTAAAATGTCATAAATTATATAGATAAGTTCTGCAACTATGCCAAATGCAATAGTGTTAATTAATTTCTTTTTATACAGAGCATTTCCATCATCTTCATACATCATTTTTATTAAAATAATAATTACTCGGAGAACAACTCCGAGCTGGTATTATTGTTGTTCTAATCACTAAATTTAATATATTTAATTGGTCCATTTTACTTAGTACCTCACTTTATTTTTGTAACAATATTTTTCACTTGCCTTGATAATTCTATTGTTTTGCTTGTATTCATAACGACTGAACTTATACCACCAGAGTTACTTGTTAGCATAAATTCCTGTAAAAATGAAGGTGTTTTTAGTGCCATAATTACAACTGCTATCGCATAAAACCAATGCTCTGAAAATACTAATACTAAACCTAATTTACACAATATTATTTGAACAATTACAGTCAAAACGCTTTTAAACATTTTTTGTGAGTAAGTTTGAAATACCCCATTATTAGATTCTAATAAACCAACACAAGCTAGTGGAAAGCCTAATCTTAATATTAGTATTTCCACACCTCTAACCAAAAATTGAACATACAAAACAACAAATAATATAATTGCTACAAGACCTGTGATACTTGAGAATAGGGAAGTCATACAAAATTCTACAATAGTTCCCCAATCTGGTAGCATAATATCTAATGAAAGAGCATTTATTAATTCATTTCCAAACATTTCTGCTATTTCAATTACTAAATCAAATAAAAATTCAAAAGATAGAACGACTACAATAGATCTAACAAAAAACATTATATATGTTCCGTATCGGTAATTCTGACTCTCCGTTCTGTCCACATTACATACATATCAAATCCTTTTTTTAATGCTTTTAAAATAATTAAACCGATTGAAAATGATAGTATTATTGATTGTAAGCCATCTAACGAAATTTGAATACCGTTTACATCTGCCTTTAGTATAGTGTTTTCAGCATGAAAGCAAATGTCCATCAAGGAGTTTAATAGTAAGTTAATAACACTATTAGCACTTGAAACAATGGAAGATAGTAAAGTTTTTAAAATATTTTCCACCTTTCACATCACACTCCATTATTTATAGTAATTCATAATAACATTGATTAATCCACTTGCTACAACAACACCAATGCAAGATATAACTGCAATTTTAATTCTATTATCCCAACGTTTTGCGTCCATTTCGTCACTTGCTGCTTTTCTTAAAAAGAAATAACCAACTAGTAGGACAGTAAGAACAGGTGCTAAAATAAGTAACCAACCTGTTAAATCTGAAATTAAACTTTCAGTTCCTGTAACTATTTTTGAATCTTGAATAGCTGCAAAACAAGTATTTGTGTAACAAAAAAGACTTGTTAAAGCAAGTCCTACTTTTCCTATTCTTTTTATATTTATAAACTTTTTTATCTTTTCTTTCATACATAAATCCTCCAAAAATTTCATATCCATTTCAAAAACATATGTTTGTTTAAGGGGCAAAAAAAGAAATGGATATTTTAATATTCGTTCCAAATTCCCCATAATTCAATAGCTTTAGGTTCTCTTCGATTTCTTGCATTTTCTCTCAATTCTCTTATTTCTGTATTTCTCTTTTTATCTCCAAGACCAAGCATTTCATTAAATTTATATTGAGATAAGTCTGGGAGGGTTGCAAGATAGGGGTGTGAACCTGTAATCATTACAATAGCTTCTGGCGATTCTATTCGTAATATTTCTTCTTCTGTTAGTAATTGTCTTGATACTAAATTTATTGATTCACTACTACTACCATTTTGATTTTTTGTATATGAATTAGATTTACTATCAGATGTAGTTGTATAATTTCCTAATTTTCTACTAATATCACTTGCCGTTTCAAAGCTTGCTGTTTTTAGATAAATCCACAATAGGCAGTTATCTTTTATTAAATCCGCTGTTTCCTTTCCATAGACTTTAACTAATTGAGAAAATCCGTTGTAGGAAAAAATGAAAAAATATGTTTCTACTTCTTGCAACTGTAAGCATATTTCCTATGCCGGTCAATGGGTGCATAATTTCCAAATTCATCACATAGAAAATCTACTCTAGTTTCTAAAGTTCCACCATGAGTGTCAGCATATTCTACTAAAGCATTGTATTGCTGTTTTGTATACAAAGAGGCTAGAGAGTAGTAAGTTAATCTCTCATCTGGTAGAATTATATCTACTAAATACTTATCTGTACCAATATCTTTCAAATCAAAATCGCTTTCACAAGTCATATCATAGACTGTTTGAGAAGTGAAAAGTCTTAATGTTGTAAGTGCAGATGTGAAGAAACTTGAACGAGTCTTCTCTGGTGCGATACGAGCAATACCAAAAATATTAATTGCTGGGTGGTCTGGTGGTAAATTTTCTATAAAATAATTTATAGGCATTTTTCCATTTTCTGACCTACACATTTCCGATATAAAAGTGTAAACATTAGTTAAATTTTGGTATTGAGGTTTGTCCATATTCTCTGCTACAACTGTCATTATAGTACCTGCAATAATGCTCATTTCTCCATCTTTCCATATTTTTTCCATTTTAGTATCTTCATTTCCGTACTAATGCTTGAGTAATGTCCCAACAGTATTCTTCAGCTTTTCTAATATCTCCATTTCTAAAGGCTTCAATGACTGGCGACAAAAAATTATATCTAGTTGACTTTAAAGGATTTTTAAAATCTATTGTTATAATTTTATAACCCAAACTTTTAAAGTAGGGGGAAAGGTACTGAAATAATTCGCCTTTTGGATCAGTCAATACTAAACTATTTTTAGTTTTTCCATAGGTACTTGATAAAGCATAATTCATAGCACTAGGTAGTAGCAAACGTCTAGTTTTACCCGCACCTGTACTACCTATAATCAAAGAATGATAATCTTCTGAAATGCAAATAATTTTATTTTCATTTTTCTTCTTATCTAAACCTACTATTAAACCACCCTTTGAAAAGTTGGCTTTTTTGATTTTTCCATCTCTAGTAGTTTTTAGTGTATTTACAGTAGCTTTTTTTAATACTTCTTTTTTACTGCTCCATCTAGCAGTACCATGTTGTCCATTACCATATATTTTAGGTGTTCTTATATTTTTTGTTATAGCATTTGTTTCTGTAGATAAATTGTTCTTTTTACTAAATAAAAATAAATATAATATAAAAAACTCTACAAATGCTTGTGTGAAGATAAATAATAGTAAGTGATTTTTATTTGAAATTATACTTTTTATCATTGTTAAAATATCTAAAATAAAATCCATTTTTGATAATTGAAAATGAATTATACTAGAAAATATTATACTTAATGGTATTAGTAGTAATGAAACTATCACAATTATTAATACCTTTTTATAGTTTATAAAAATTCCTCCTTTCACATTTCTATTTCATCAATTTGCTTTTGATTTTCTTGTTCACATTCTTTTGTTAAATGTTTTTCTAAATATCTAATTTCTTCAATATTTAAACTTTTAAAATCAAGTTCTAATGTATCATTTCCGACAAAAAATAAAAGGACCTCTTAAATTAAGTCCATCTAACTTTTGTATTTTTGAATATTTTAAAATTCCTCTAGGGTCATATACTAAAATCATTCCTTTATACATAGTTGTTTCAAAAAACTGTGTTTTCATTAATTTTGATAATTCCTCTAGTTCTTTAGAAATTTTTAATACTTTAGGTTCTTTATCAGGGGAACAATACATTATTCTCATAAAGTTACTGTCATGTCCCATTACATACCTCTTTCTATATGATTACTGAATTTCTGCTTAAAAGCATATTCCCTTTTAGCATATATTGATAAATCTTTGTTAAATACATACATTTGTAAAAAACTTTTTTCTCTTTCCTCATTTTGAGATAAGACATAATATAAGTCTTGTAGTATTTGTTCAATACTATAATGCAAATATCGCTCATCTCTAAAATATCGTAATAGCTGATTTCCTAAAATTTTGTGTGCTTCTATATCAGCATGATATAGCATTTTTTCTTTGTAGATACTTTCATAAAATTCTGTTATCTTTTTCCATGAATCTATATAACTGTCATAACTTTTTTTACAATCAAAATTATTTTCAATTAACTTATCTATAAATTCATCAATTTTTTCTTTTACAGTATCTGGCATAAAAGCATAGTTAAGTCGCCCATCTGTAGGTAACATTTTTTTGATTGTCTTTAAATCCTCTTTTAAATCTTTTACTAACTGTTTGCCTAAATTAATATAGGCTATTTTGCTATTACAATAATTTTTATCAATTGCTTTGAACTCTTTCCTTATTTGTTCATTTCTCATATTTTTTTTAGTTTGATTTTTATTATTCATCATTTCAATATAATAATCTTTGTATATATTCCTTTTTAATGCATTTCTTATTTTGTGTTGTGTACTAACTTTTATAAAAGGAGCTTTCACTTTTTGTTCTCTGTCCCATAAAACATAGTGTAGGTGGGGATTACCTTTTTTATAATGTACTGTAGCAACCCATTCTAAATTGCAAAATGCTATACCAAGATTTTTAGCTATTTGCGAAACACTATCTATAAACATTGTTTCCCAACCTTCTTTATCTGTTAACCCTTGCTCAATAGCGTCTTTTTCTGCAAGTGATACGATTCCACGATACATATTAGTTTTACTTTTGGATTTTCCATATATGTAATTTGCAATTTTATTATTATCAGTCTTTTCAATATCTTCAAAATCATATATTGTCCCAAATAGGGTATTGCCATATTCATTTTTTAGACAATGTGTTCTATTTGAAATATAAAAAATATGCTTATAATTTTTTATTGCTGTATCTTTTTTATTAGGGGAAGGACATCTGACTTGTGAGAAAACATCAAATGACAATAGTTCTATCGCCTCCTTTGCAAACAAAAACACTTATTAGCTTAAAGCTAATAAGTGTTTTTGTTATTTAGTATATTCCGAATTCAAAATTATTTTTATCATCTGTGATACTATATAATGTTATAGGTTTTTGAAAACTTGTTAATTGTTTACTGTCTATTTTAGTGGTATAAATCTCATCAGTTTCATAATTCAATCCTTTTGAGATTTTTCTTCTTGTATAGTCATAACAAATATTAAATTTTTCTCCTGCAACATATTCTATATCTTGAATAAAGATATTCTCTGTTCCTTCTAATTGATATATTCTAATATTACAATTTTTATTATTATTAACATTAGAAACAAAACTGTCTAAGATTTCTTTATTATAAGTTTTCATTTCAATTTGATCTACTACCAAACACTTATCTTCGATAGCCTGTTCTTTACTATAATTAGATGGCAATTCTTTTATATTTATGTAAGATTGCATATTCATATTTTTGGCTGTCTTTTCAATATTAACTTTTTCCCTATCCATTTCTTTTTTTATTAATATTGCATTTCCTGTTGGCTTATTTTCATCGACATTTTTATCTTCTATTAAATTTATTTGTAGAGTATCATCAATGTTATTATAACTATCTAATGCTAACCCACTTAATCTTTGGCTTTCTGTTACTATTATAATCATAAAATTTTCTTTAAACTCATTTTCATCTACTGCTAAAATTTGATTAAATTCTTCCTTGTAGTTTAAATAGTCACTATATGAATATATTTTCTTATAATAAAATCCATTACTAAATTCAAAATCATTAAAATTAATTTCTGTAGTATATTCAAAATTATTATAAAGTCGTACTACTGCATAGGCTACTCCTGTTAATAAAATTCCTGCAATTAATACTATTAATATTGTTTTTGACATCTTATTCATTTCTTTAAATCCTTTCTGTATTAAAATTTTTCTTAATTCCTTTTTACCTCTATATATGTTAGTTTTTACAGTAGATAATGGCAAGTTTAGTATACTGGCTGTTTCTTGATAAGATAATTCTTCAATTTTGTTTAGATATAGCACATTTTTATATTTATCATCTAGCTTAGCAATAGAATTTATTAATTCTTTTTTTTCTTCATTTTTTGATATAATATCTAGAACATCTTTTTCAAGTTCTTCTGATTCATTAGATAAATATCTTTCAGTTATTTCACTTCTACGCTTTTCGGTATTTAAATAACTAATTGCTCTACTCTTTGCTATTAAATAAATATAATATTTAAAACTGTGGTCATCTCTCACTTTGTTTTTTAGCACATAGAAAAATACATCTTGTGTTATATCTTCTGCCTTTTGATAATCTTTTATTATATTAAAAATGAAATATTGAATTTTATTTTTATATCTCAAATAAAGTAGTTCGAATGCTTGTGTATTTCCTCTTAAATAATCATTGTATAATTTCTTATCTATATCTTGCTCCATTTGCTCATTCCCACTTTCAAAAATACATACTTATAACATTAATAAAAGTTTCAAAATTTTTATTAAATTTGTTTTTTGTCCAAAAATCATAGTAATTATATAATTTTACTCATTTCATTAATAAATATTTTAATTTAATTAACAGGAAACTTAAAACACATAAATAAATGCTAAATAGGGTATTATCTTTCTAATATCCATCTTAAGATATCTCTTTCAAGCATATCTATATTAATGCCATTAATCCACCATTTATTTCTGCAACTTCCATAAGGGTATTTTTGACAAATTTTTTCTTTTATTTTTAATTCTTCTTCTGCTTGCTCTTCTTTTATTATAATTTCTTTTTTTACTTCCTCTGTTATCTCAAACATATCATCATGTTTTTCAAAATCAAATCCTATTTTCTCAGCATAATCTAAGATATTCCAATCAAGTAAATCATCTAGAAAATCAATCCAATGTCCAAAGATAATTCTATCTTCTCTTGTTTTTTCATCGTTTTTATCCAAACTATCATATTTTTGATTATATTCTTCTTGTTTTTCTTCAATTTCATTATATGTTTTCATAGGCAAGACCTCCTAAATCTAACTAGATATATTTTACCATAAATTGGAATATTTTTCAATTAGATTTATTTTTGTTTTTGAGATATTCTATGGCATATCTTTCAGCTTTTTCTTTTATCTCTCTTATGTCCATCAAATTATTTTTTTCTTTTAACAATTCCACACATAAGTAATTCGTATTTTGAGAAGATAATATATCTTTAATAATTAAACTTACAATTCTTTCTATATCTTTCTTTAATGTTGCTTCTATTTGCTTTGAAATGACTTTACAGATGAAATCCAGGTCATCTCTAGTAGTTTTTACTGTCAATCCTTCTGCAACAAAATTCCTAATCAATTCAGACTTATTCAAGTCGCTTTTAGCAGATAGCTTGTCTAATGCGTCATTGCTTTTAGTATCTATAAAGAATGATATTCTTTTATATCGCTTATTTTTTTCTTCCATAGCGTTGCTATTCTCCTTTGCTTTTACTCGACCACTGTAGTGCAAGAATAGGTGTATTACATACACTCCCGAACTGCTTGAGGGCAAAGCCCTCAACAAGTATTACTTTTTAAAATTTGTATTACAAATGTATGCCTAATTTACGGTAGAATTAAAATAGTTTTCTAGCAATTTTTCAATTAATTCAGTAAATTCATCATCATTTTTAAATTTATCTTTATATTTTGTTACTAAATTTTGTTTTACTTTTCCTGTGAATTTAGGTTTTTGCTTTGCAGTCTTTTTATTTAATACATCTAAAATATAATCTTCTGTCAAATTATCTTTTTTATTTTTCAACATTTCACATTGTTTTACTGAAATTCTCAATGTAGGATTATCATTTAAAATTGATATTATAGTTTCTTGGTCTTGGCTTTTTAAATAAGATAATTCTACACCTGCTAAAAATGGTATCAAATCTTTATCTACACATCTTAAAATATCTGGTATTAGTTCTTTTAATCTTAAATATCTAGCAATTTGTCTGCCTGAAACATTTTCTTGCTCAGCGATTTTTTCTCTTGTCTTATTACTCTCCGTTGAGTTTCCTTCATTGTGGACAGGTTGTCCACCTTTATAATTTTTTAATATTTCCATTTTCATTGAATATGCTTTCATTAATTCACTAGGTAATAGCTTATCACGTCTATTGATATTTGTGTCTATCATTATAAGTTTTGCTGTATCATCATCTACATTTTTTATAGTTGCTGGTACTGTTTGCATATTTAATGCTTTACATGCTCTAACTCTATTATGTCCTGCTATTATTTCATATTTATTATCTGTACTTTTTCTAACTATAATTGGATCAAGCACACCATTTTGAGAAATACTTTCTACTAATTCTTCAAATTTATTTTCTGATATTTCATTAAATATATGTTCTTTAAATTCAATTAAATTATTTATATTTAGATTTAATATTTTTTCAAATTTATCTGTATTTTTATCTACAGTTTCTTGCTTTGTTTCTTGTGGCTTTTCTTCTATAACAGACTTATTTTCTGTAATTTTATTTCCACCAAAAACTGCTTGTAGATTTGGCATTTTTACATCTGACAAAATTATTCCTCCTATTCCATTTCAAAGCTATTTTCATTTTGAAATTCTTTTATTTTCTCACAAGATAACTTGTTTTCAACTATTGAAAATACCCTATTGTTTTCACTCAAAATGTAACAATAAGGTATATCTTTTTTATTTTTTAATTCTCTTAATGATAATTCTAAAAAATCTATATCATATTCTTTTAAATTGTCTTTTCTAAAATATATTAAATCGTGTAATTTTTCTAATAGAGTAGGTTTATTGATTATATTTACATCATCAACCTCTGAACTATTATTTACAATACACTCTGTTAAATACCATTCTTCCATAAGAACTTTTAATTTTTCAAAACCATTTTTACTAATTAACATTTTTATATTTTTCATTATGCACTCTCCATTTCTTGTTCATTATCTTCTATTGTATGGCTTTCATTTAATTGCTTATGATAATTTTTCTTTTTATTAAATTTATCTACATACTCTATAACTTGTGGACTAAATGTTTTTTCAAAATCTTCTTTACTCATTGTAAAGTTTTTAGTATGTAATTCAGAATCTGTTTCCTTAAACTCAAAGCCTGCATTATATAAATCTTTCTTTTGATTCATTTTTGCACCATAAACCTTATATGTGCCATTTGCTAGATATAGTGATAATTCTTCATTTACAATACTTTGTGCTATAGCGTCTTTGCTATTTTGCTTTGACTGTTCTATTACTTGATTAATTTTCATTCTAACAGGAGTATCATTTTCCAAAAATTTATCTAAATCTGCTTTAGTGATTACTACACCATCATATTGTTCTTTAAAAGCAATTCCTACTTTCTTTAGTGCTGCTCTGTTTTCAAAAGTATCTCCATATACTCTATAAACATCTTTAAATGGGTATAGTCTAATTTTTTCTTCTAATATCATTGTTCTTACTAATTCTTGTTCTTTTCGAATATTATTAATTCCAAACAATTTGAAACCTCCTTTTTCAAAAAAAATAAAGCTATTTGCTTTTTACCAATTTATATTTATATTTTCAATTTAACCACCTCAATTCTTTATAGTTTAGGTTACTTTTAAATTATTTTATTTCTTCAAGAGTAACTTGATTAAATATTTTAGTATTGCTATATGTACTAAATTCACTATATCTGCTTATTTCAAATACCTCGATAGATTTACTTTTATATTCTAATTTATGTATATACATATCATAACTATAATGCCCATCTGTAGCAATGATATTTAAAACACCTGTATCACTAATATTGTGTGTAATTTTAATGTCTTTCAAATTTACTTTTCTGTATGCTTTTTTTAGTAGCATTTTAAAAAATAATTCTGAATAATATTTACAAAGTTGTTCTTTTTGTTCCAAATTTTATTCCTCCATTTCTATATCTTCATTGTTCAAATTATTTTCTTTAATTTCACTTTTTACATTTTCTTTTTCATCTTGTATTTTCTTCTTTTGTACTTGTATAAATCGAAGTTGTGAGTTTATTCCCATTAGTGAACATCTGTTGACTTCATCTGCTCTTATATCAAAATAAAAATCTTTTAAATCTAATTCTTGTAATTTTGTAATTTGTTTCATTTGAATATCATTTGTTATACTTGGAAAAATAATTTTATCATTCTCAATTTTCCATTGTTCTTTTCTTAACATATACTCTAATATATATATTTGACCTTCTAGGTCATATTGCTTTAAAAATTTTGAATTAATAAAGCCCTTATCTGTAAATGATACAGGTAAAGGCTCTTTCATTGTTTTATTTTCTGACATTTAATCATATTCCTCCATTTCTTCGCATTCTTGCGAATATTCACTTTCTTGATTTTCTTCTTTTGTTTCATCTTCAATTAAAATTGGCTCATCTTTTTTGTTATCTAAATTTAATTTATTATTTAATTCTGATTGACGTTGTAATAATTGTTTTAATTCTTCTTCATTTGCAAATGGCTTTTCTAATTCCAATTTACATTGTTCCATCTCTCTTTTATAACCTTTTATTCGTTGTTCACTTTGCTCAATTTCATTTTCAAAATTGTTTAATTCTTCATCTAATCTTTGAATATTCAAACTAGGTATTTGTGCTAAACGAACATAGTATTTACCATTTTTAGCAAAATGAATTTCTGTATCATTATATTTATTTACTAGGTATAGTGTAAACCCTCTATATTTTCCTATTTCGTATAATATATCTTTATCAATATTTTTGTTTACACTTTTTATTATTTCTTCGCCTGCTTCTTTTTGGTCATTAAATACGTTGCTATTTAACTCTATACTAAATTCTTGTGGTGTTTCTTGATTTCTAATTTCTAAATCTTCTTTACATTTTTCAATAAAATCATTTTCTTTCTCAATTTGCTTTGGCAAAGAAATTTTTAACTTATCTTCAAAAGTATATCTTTGATTATTATAATTTCGCTCTTTTAGTTTTAATGCTTGAACTTTCATATCAATTTCAAATTTTTCCATAATTTCTTGATTATCTGTAGCAATTGCTTTTATTTCTCCAAAATTCATTGTTGTATTATCTATATCTGACATAGTTCTTATTTCTTTGCTACCTGCAAATAATTGTGATATGAATTTCTGCTTTGTTTCTAATATTTGCCATACATAAGCATCAAAACTCTTTTTTGTTACATATCTTATTATTTCCACTTCTTTATTCATATTGCCTTGCCTTAATATTCTTCCGTTCTCTTTGTTCTATGTCTGATGGTCTCCAGGGAGCATCAATATGATGTAATACTTTTAATTTATCTTGTATATTTGTACCAGCTCCCATTTTATTAGTAGAGCCTAAAAATATACGAATTTCTCCATCTCTAACTTTTTGAAATGTTTTTGTTTTTTGTATATCTGTTTTTGAGTTATGTATGTAATCGATTTCATTTTCAGGAATACCCATTTCAATTAATATCTTTCTTATTTCATCATATACATTAAATCTATCTGCATTTGGAGTAGATAAATCGCAAAAAACAACTTGAGTTAATTTTTGTTCTTTTCCTTCAACCCAATTTTTATATATTTGCTCTGCTACTGCTCTTGCCTTTGAATTTTTAGTTTCTCCAAGTGTTGAATCTACAAGCCTTAAATCTAATGCTGCTTTTTTTCCATCACTACTTATCTTCAACATATTATCTTCTTTTGGATCAACATTACCTCTTTGTATTGCCTCTGACCTTTTAACTATTTCTTGCATATATTCTTCTAATTCATTGCTAGGCTCTAATGCTATAATTGTTGGCTTTCCATTTTTTATTTGTGGTACAGGCAAATTCAAATCTTCTTTTGTTTTTATATCTGCTACCATTCTAAAAATTGACATTAACTCTGGTAGGTTATGGAATTTTGATAATCTTTGTCTAACACGATAACCATTTCCACTAGGTGCTAATTCTAAAGAATTTGTAACCTCTGCAAAAGTAGAGGCCCATTCATCAAAACTATATATTCCCATTTTTTCTAAAATGTGTGGCTCTAAATATTTCATCATTACATATAGTTCTGATAAAGAGTTGGACACAGGTGTTCCTGTAGCAAAAACTACACCTTTTCCATTTTGTTTATCTAATAAAAACTCTGTTTTCATATAAAGGTCTGAAGCCCTTTGAGAACTTGCACCTGTTACACCTGCTACATCATTCAGCTTTGTTTGTATCATTAAATTCTTAAATAAATGTGCTTCATCAACTATTAAATAGTCAATTCCTGTTTCTTCAAAATTTATAACATTATCTTTTGGTTTAGATTCTAATAGAGTCTTTAATCTTTTTTCTAATCTTTGTTTTGCACTTTCTAATTGCTTTACTGTTGAGCGATTCTTTAAATCTGATTGTGCCTCTATAATTTCAGCAATTTGCTTATTAATATGTTGTTCTTCGACTTCTTTGCTCATAGGCATTTTTTCAAAAGAAGAATGTGCCATAATGATAGCGTCATATTCTCCAGTAGTAATTTTTCCTGCAAATATTCTTCTCTTTTGTTTTTGAAAGTCATCTTTGTTTGCTATCAAAATATTAGCGTTAGGGTAGAGTTCATAAAAGCTTTTAGCAGTTTCTTGTACTAAATGATTTGGTACAATTATCAAAGGTTTATGAGCAATTCCAAGTCTTTTCATTTCCATTATACCTGCTATCATTTCATAAGTTTTACCAGCTCCAACAACATGAGCAAGTAAGGTAGAGTTTTCGCTAAACAATATTCTTGCAACTGCATTTTTTTGATGTGGTAATAATGTTATTGTTGGATTCATACCAGGAAATGTTAAATGACTTCCATCAAATTCTCTATCTACTATTGAATTAAATTGTCTATTATAAATATCTTCTAATACTTTTCTTCTTTCTGTATCTTCAAAAATCCAATTTCTAAATTCTTCTTTTATTAAATCTTGCTTTTGCCTTGCTAACATTGTTTTTTCCTTATTTATAACACTTTTATCATCAATTCTATCGTAAACATTTGTAGCATGTAAATTTAATGCGTCAATTGTTAAATCTAGTGCATTAACATCATTTGTTCCATAAATGGTATTTACTTCAACATTACTACAGTAACCTCTTATATCTAAAAACCATTTACCTAAATTTTTTTGATATATAGTTGATATTTCTTTATCTTCTAATTTGAATTTTTCTTTTATAAATTGTGTTATATATTCTTCTGGAATCCAAGTTGCACCTAATTTTACTTCAATATCACTGGCTGGTATTCTAGCCGGTTGAATTTCTTTTAATATTGATACATTTTCTTCGTAACGATTATCTTCTTGAGCATATCTTTCTGCTATTCTTAATTTTTCTACAACATTTCCGAGATAAGTATTGGTCAGCAGTTTCCCATCCTGCCAAATCTTCATCAATTCCCATTTTTGCTGTTTCAGGATTATGATATATAAGTCCTTTTAATTCATTAATTACAGTATCATAATCTTTTCCACAAAGTTTCATAATGTACTTAATATCTACTTTTCCACGTTGATTAATACTTGCAATTAAACCATCTTTTGCACTGTCAGTCTGTGTAATCTCTTTATATGGTTTTATTGTTCTTTTAGTAAATATATCTGTTTTTGTAATTTGTTTTGTTTGTTTATCTTGTTTTTCTAATGATATTAAAAGAGGGTAGTCAGCGTCATTTCTAAAAGCTAGCTCATTTCCTTTATCTGTTATATGCCCATATTTCTTAACAAATTCATCATATATCTGATTTAATTTTGTTTGATATGGAATTATATCTATATCTGAAACATCTTTATTTTCAATATCTATTAAGTTTCTTAAAGCTGTTCTAACTTTTATAAGTCCTTTTATTCTTTCAATAGCTGTTTGATTTTTATTTTGTTCATATAAATAGTCGTTAATTCTATAATAAATTTTTCCATTTATTTCAGTATAAGTATAATCTTTTACATTGTTATATTGCTCTCCTACAGGTATTGATTCTCCCTGTTCTTCTGTATATACTTGTCCTAAATCTTCCATACTGACTATATCACTAGGTAACATTTTTAAAGTATCTTCTAGTTGTTCTTTTAAATCTCCATTAGGTATAATATCTAATGTATCTCCATATTGATTTGTAGTAAAGTCAATGTTGCCTTTAATCATATATCTTTTACTCGCAAAGTAATCATTTATATTTATACCATCTCTTATCTCATAAGTATCAATCCAATTTTCTTTATATTCTAGTTCTTTTCCTTTTTTCTGTAGAAATATAATATCTGATACTGCTTCTGTATTTGCAATTTGCTTAAATGCTGTATTTGGTAGTCTTACTGCACCTATAAAATTTGCTTTTTGTTCAATATATTCCCTTACTTTGTTATCTTTTTTATCAAGAGTAAATCTACTTGTTATAAAAGCTACAATTCCACCAGGTTTTACTTTGTCGAGTGTCTTTTCAAAAAAGTAATCGTGTATTTTTAAACTATTATCATAATTTCTATCAAAAACTCCAAAATCCCCAAATGGAATATTGCTTATAGCAATATCATAATAGTTATTATTTAATTTCGTATCTTCATAACCTTTTACTTGAATATCAGCATTTGTATATATCTTTTTTAGTAATCTACCTGTTAGATTATCTTTTTCAATAGCAGTTATTTTACTGTTTTCAAGTTCTGTTGGTATTCTACCCAAAAAATTTCCTACTCCTGCAGATGGATCTAAAATTCTACATTTGCCATTTATTCCAAATCTTTGTATAGCTTTATACATAAAATCTATTATATATGGCTCTGTATAAAAAGAAGTTAATGCACTTTCTCTACTACTATTAAATTCTTCTGGAGTTAATAATTCTTTTAGTTCATAGTATTGTTCTGAGCTTTCTTCAAATGCTTTAGAAAGTCCACCCCAGCCATTATATTTTGCAAGTATATTTTTTTCTTCATCTGTTGCCTCTCTATCTTCATACTCTAGTTGTTTTAATAATTTTATTGCTGCTATATTTTCTTCATATTTCTTTTTTAAACCAATGCTATCTTTTTTTAAGTCATCAGAAATTTTAAATGGTGGTGGTGGGAGAGGTGTTTCTATAATTTCTTCAGTTTCTACAAAAGGGTTTATATCTGTTATTTCTGCTAACTTTTCTAAATCATTTTGTTTATTATCTTCTATAACTTTTTCATTTAATGAGTTATTATATAATTTATCTTCAAAGTCTGGTATGGAATATCTTTGTAATATTGCGTATGTATTAGGATTTATACTAACTAAAACTTGATTTTTTTCAATATCAATTTTTCTAATATATTGTGGTTTATCGTGTTCTAAATAAACTAAATCTCCAACTTTATAACCTGAAAATGTGCTTTCTATTGGTGTTTGTTTTTTAGATTCTTCATTAATTTGTGGCAAATTAAAAAGAGTAGTTTGTACTACTCCATCTTCATAACCTACATTGCTTTTACTTTTTCTTCTATCATATTGCCTATCAATTCCATTTTTAGACTGCGTATCATATTTTCGTATTGTGCTAGTGCTATGAACTCGTCTGTATCTGGCTTTTGATATTTTATTCTTAATTGTTCTTCTATTCTTTGTTCCTGACTTGCTATCTCTTGTGAGTTGCTCTCCAACACTTCGTTGATTGTCCCTTCCATTATCAAGTCTTGATATTTCATCGGTCTTGTTTCCTCCAATGTTTTGCTCATTTTCTTTAATATTATTTCTTTCATTAAATAATTCCTCCCATTCTTTTCTTTCTAATCTTTCTTTAATTTCTAATTCTACAATTCTAATCAAATCGTAACTGCATTTGTTTACTATATACCCTAATCTTTTTAATACTTGAACATCTGTAATATTTTCATAATTGTTTAGGTTTGGCTCATATTCTGCACCACACCTATTTAATACAATAGCTGTTACACTTTCAAAAAATGCACCAAGAAAGTTATCATTGTATATTTGTTCTTGTGGTAACTCTAGTCTTTCAATAAATTCGCTATTTGTTAGTAAATCACTTAAATATGAACTAATTACATTACTTAATTCTCCTTGTATATTTTCAGACTGAATATCTAATTTATTTGTTAATATCTCAAATGCGTCATTTTCAGTAGTTTCCCATAATTTAAAATCTATATCATATTTACTATTAGTTGAACTTACATCAAATATAGATTTTAAATATAATCTACCGTTTTGTTGATATATTGTTTTTAAGGTTTTAGAATAAGGTTTAGGTTTAACATATCTACCAACTTTTTTCCATTCATCAAATGTTGCACAAGCTGTTATATTTTTGTCTTGAGCATATAGTAATAAATTTTCGTGGAATTTGTATTTATAGAATTTAGAATTGAATTTTAGAAATTCATTCCATTCACTAGAGTTACCAATTAAATTTGATAATCCCTTATTGTATAATTCTACTGCCTCTTTAATATCTTGTATTTGTTCCACTTATACCTCCTTAATTTAATATTAGCATGTTATTTTTTTGTTTTCAGCCCATTTTCAAATTTTTTTATTCCATTTCCATATCTTGTTCATTTTGCTCTATTTCTTGTTCCATTTTAATATATGAATTTCTCATATTTTCAATATTTTTTATTGCTGTTTCTTCACTACATAAATCATTTGAGTAATAATAGTCTGAATATCCATTTGGAAACATTACAGTTGTCTTATATCTATTTTTATTAAGTTCATCAATAGTAACAAAGGCAACATCTATATCGATTCCTTTTAATACTTTCTCATACATTGTTGAAAAGAGAGACTTTTTATTAATTGTTTTATATTCATTTGGATCTGCTACTTTTCCAAAATTGTTAAAAGAATAATGATTTGCCATAATTTCTTTTAAATCTATTTGTTTTATTTTTTCTATTTTCTCTATTTTCTTTTCGTGCAAATAATCTTTATATGAATTTTTTATGCTTTGAACATTATCATATATATCTTTAGCACTATATCTAGATTTTGTATCAACTTGAATTTTATGGTTATCATCAAATTCAATTATTGTTGTATATTTTCCAGCACTTACATCATCTGAAAAAATATTTTCATAATTTATTTTTAAATTTTCTAATATATCTTCATACATACTTGAAATAGTGGGCATAGCCTCTCCATCTCTGTCAGCTCCATAGTCCTCTAAATTTTTAATACCTTTATTATCAAAATAATAATTTACTACATCTTTAATATTTACTTTTCCAAATTCCATTATTTCAATTTTACTTTCATAATAATCAAGTAAATCATCTAATACGTTTTTAATTTCAGTATTTATGCAATAAGAATCAGACATTGGATGTGTGAATAATGAAATATAATCTTCATAATCATAGTTTTGTTCTAGTTCTTCTATTAATTCATCTGTTTCTTCAATAATATAATCAATTTCTTCTTGACTTAATTCAGACTCATTTGTTTTAAAATATTTTTTAATATCTTTTAAATGTTCAACTACATTCGATACCAAACCTGATACATCTTCGCCATTATCTTGAAGTTCATTATTATATACTAACTTTGCATATTTATTAATTTTTTCTTGAATTTTTGCATTTTCTATTTCATCTTCAAAAGACTTTTCTCCTTCTGGAGTATAAGAATAATATGTAATTTTTTGTTTTGTATCTTGAACTTCTAGTGCATTATAGTTTTGTGATTGTGCTAATTTTTTTGCTTTTTCTATAGTATTTTGAATATCGTATAAATTGCTTTCAATAATATCTGATATTCCCTGTTCTCTTTCATCTTTTGTTTCCCATATTTTTATAATATATCTCGCCATAAATTCTCCTTTTCATTATTCATATTTTAATAATTTCTTTTTTATTGAATACAAAAAGATATGCTGCAGTATAACTATTTGCATATCTCTTTGCTCTTTTTTATTTAATTTTAATTTGTTTTGTATTTCTTCAATGGTTTTATTTTCAAAATATTTTAAGCAAATATATTGATATTTTATATTATCAGTTTCTTTATAATGTTTTAGTATTTCACTAATCAACTTTTTCCATTTTTGTAGTTTTAAAATCTTACGGTTATTCTCAATATCTATAATATTATTTTCTAATGTTTTCCCATTATTAGATATAGCTTTAAGCCAATTATTGTAACCTAGATAATTATAATCTATCATATCAAGTTTTATAGTATTTATAGTTTTATCTATGTTTTTGTAATTATACAAATATTTTTGTATTTTATTATACGTATTACTGTTCAATAGGGATTTTCTTTAAATCTAATTTATTATCTATAACAAAACATAGAATTTCCTCAAATGTGTTAAAAATACATACTTCAACATGATTATTTTTTTCAAATGTTAGTATTAATCTTGTTCCATCTCTAAAAAATGCACATTTATAATTTTTATATACAAACTCTGATAATATAATATTTTTATTAGGATCTTCTTTAAAATCCGTATTGTCTTCCGTAATTAGCTCAATTAGATATTCTGTATCAATTTGTGTTAAATCATCTACACTAATATCTCTACAATCTAAAATATCTAAAATTCTTCTAATTATTTCTCCACCATCAAGATTGCTATAATACCAACATTCTATTGCAGTTTTTACTATTGTTTCTTCATCTTTCATACTTGATATATCAAGGTTTTCATATTCTGGTATTAAATTTTCAAGTTCATGGAGCATATATAATTCTGCTAACATTTCCTTTGTATCATTTGACATTTCATAATATTTTTTAAATATATTTCTCATTTTCATTTACCTCCGTATTTTTATCTTCAAAATTCAAATTACACATAAGGCTATTTAGAAATTCTGGGGAATATTTCCTTTGTTCATAATTTGAATATTGATTTTTATTTGATTTTTGTTTATTTTTAAAGTTATTATAGCTTTGTTGTTCTTTTTCTATTTCTCGCATTCTAGTAGTAACCCATCTTAATATAGCTGCATAATCATTATCATAAGATTTTCCTTTAGCCATTTTATATAAATTTAATTGTTCTATTAATTGTTTTGTTAAGTCAATTCCAAATTCTTTTAACAAGTCATCATATTCTTTTTGTTCCATAAACACTTTTTCAGCAAATTGCTTTTTTGTGCTTTCCTCGTGTGTGTGTTGTTCATTATTATTTTTTTTATTATTTATATTATTATTATTTGTGTCGACCTTATCGATGTCTTGTTGTTCTTCTTGTTTTTTACTTGTTGTTTCTTCTGTTGATGTCTTGTCGTTCATCTCGTGAACATCTGAATTTTCTGGGAATAATTGAGCCTTTTTTAAATACTCAATAACTTTTACCTCATCAATTTTATAATATGTTTTACATGGTATTCCTTTTTTCTTTGTAGTAATTATTCCTTTTTCTTCTAGGTTTTTCATAGCAATCCTTTGAAAATGTGCATTAATTCCAGTATTTTTTTGTATGTTTTCTCTTGTTGAGTAAAAGTATTCATTATCTTCTAATTGTTGAGTATTGGCCCAGTAACTATATTCACTACATAATTCTCCTAATATTACTGCCTCATTTAGTCCTAATATTTGTATTAAATCTTTATTGACTATAATATATTTACTACTTGCTAAAAGACTTGCTAAAATCATTATTTTCATCCTCCTTTAAAGCAAAAAAATAAGAACTATACGTCCTTAAAATAATTTGCTATACTTCCATTTCCATATCTTCTTGTGGAGATATGATTTTTGTTATAATATCTTCATTTTTGTAACTTATAATATCTGTAAATACAGTAATATCATTTTGTATTTCTGTATCTAGTTTTAATGTTTGATTTATTGGGTTAATACCTATTACTTTAGCAGTATCACAATATTTTGTTTGTATTGTATCTCCAACTTTTATATTTTTAGGCATTTCATTTGTTTTAGTAGAAAAAATATTTTGTACTGTAGTTTCTAAATATTCTTTGAATAAGTCATAATTATTTTGATTTTTATATGTTAATAATATATTTCTTTTTAATATTTCTGTTGTTATATCATTTATATTTTCTTTTATGTATTTAAGTATTTCTTTACTAAATACATAATCTGCTGACTTTACTGTAGCATTAATAGAAATATTATTTTGTTTAGAATCATATTTTACACTAAAACATTGTTTTAATATTATATCTGCAATCATTTCGTTTTTTGAAGTATAATATTCCACAGATAAGTCATTAATTGTGGAAACATACATTGCCATATTATCATTTAGTACAGTTATAAATCTACCTCTTGGGTGTCTATGTTCTGTTATATAATTTATATCTTCTTGTTTTATTTCTTGAATTATACTTCTATATGCCTTTTTGTCTTGATTTAATATTTCTATTTTATATAAATCTAATAGGGAAGAAATAAAATCGTTAATTTCAGTATTTTCCATATTTTTTAATTCTTTACTTATTATTGATTTTAATTCAGATTCACTAATTGCAAGTGAATTTTTTAAAACACATTCATCTTCAAATAAATCTGTATTTTTTATTAAATATTCTAAATTAGTTCTCGTCATTATTCATTTTCCTTTCACTTTCTTTTCCTGCAATTATCATTGCATATAAAAAAAGACTTATATTAGCACCTAATACAAGTCCAATTATTAATCCTAACCAAAACAACTTTATCACCACCTTTAAAATGAAAAAATAGGGAAAAGATATTTTGTTTAATCTTGTCCCTAATATTTTATGCAAAAAAAAAGAGGGTAACTTTTATCTTTTATTTACTTTCTCTGTATCACTAGAGAGAGTAAGAAAAAAGTTTTCCCTAATTTTTGTTTTTTTATTTTTGACTTATCCCTAATTTTTCCCTAACTTTTTTATAAATTTTCTATTTTTTAATTCTTTTTATTTCGTTTTAATTCTGTTTAATTCTTCTTATTGCATTTTAGCAATTCTTACAGTATCAAGCATTGCAACAAAAAAATCCCGGTATATCAAGCATTTGACTTTTTCGTAGACTCAATTTTATGAGCCCAACGAGCTGCCAACTGCTCCACCCCGCGATATAACAATTATTATTATAAGGCTAAACCTGTACTTTGTCAATACATTTTATTAAATTATTAAAGAATTTAGTGTTGTAGGGTCATATAATATATTATATTCTAATAAAAAAGATTTATTACAAAATTTTAGTTTTTAATGTTATTTAAAATATTTTTGTTATGTGTAAAATCAATTAACCATTTATTTAAAGCTTTTTGATTTTTAAATATTAATATTTTATCAGGAGAAATATCTTTTAAATTTTCTAAAAGCAAAGGACGTTTTTTTCTATTATATGTAGCAACATATTTTATAAAAGTAAAATTTAATCGTTCTTTGCAACCAGGGATTTCAGGACGTTCCTTATTGAATGTTGTTATTATTCTTTTAAAAACACCTTTTAATTGAGAAAAAGTAGAGTAATCTAGCCAAATAATTAAGTCAGCTTTATTAAATCTTTCTTTGATAGTATTGTTGTAGTTTCCATCAATTATCCATTTTTCTTCAGAAGATTTAGCAGATATAATTTTGTCTCTTTCATTTTTATCAAGTTCAACCCAATTTGGTTTATAGTTTAGACTGTCTAAATGAATGGCAGGTAAATTAAGTTCTTTAGATAAAATATTACATAAAGTACTTTTCCCACTACCAGATCCTCCAACAATAGAAATTCGATTATACATATAAGACCTCCATATAATTATTAAAATAAGTTTTTAGTAAAGTAATAATTTAATATTTATTATATTAGAAAAAAATTTATTGTCAATATTTTATTATAATAAATGATTAAATCAAGAGGAAGTTTCTACTGTTATACTATGTTCTCCTCTTTCTATCCTTCCATAATAAGCTCTACTTATTTGACATTCTTCTGCGAAATCATTCTGTGTGTACCCTTGTTCTTCCTTATATTTTCTAATATTTAGACCTATTTTTTCATTTATATTCATAAATTTCTCCTTTTTAACATAGCGTTTACTTCAATAGAAATTAATTATAAAATGCAAAAAGAATGACAATGGATATTGTGTATTCTAATAAAAAATCACTTATATGTGAAAGGGAGAAAAAAATGAAAGTTTTAAATTTTAAAACAAAATCTTTTAGGAAAATTCCAAATCCATTTTACAATTTAAACAACTATATGGATAATTCAGAAATGTATATAATGATTTGTGATATAAAAGACATTCTTAAAGATATTCCAATGGAAACTAATCCAAGGGAACAAAAACTTACTACAGCAGTTGCAAAAAAATAAGGGCATCATTACTTAGTGGAAAGAGTAACAATTTTTATTTGTTAAATAGGGAATTAACGATTTCTGCTAAATCAGTAAAATATGACAATAAAAACGATTTAGTCACAATTGAATTTCAGGATGATGAAGTGCATGGAGATATTGATGTAACAGATATAGTATCAATATTAAACTTATTTAATATTGATAAGTATCCTGATAAAAATGAAAATCCAATAATTTCATAAACAGGAAAATGACAATGCATTAAAAATTATATAAATATTCATAAGGAATTAGGAAATTCTATGCAAAATCCATATGCAAAAATAAAGTATATAATTCCAGATATTTTCAAACTGTATGATCACTTAGAAAAGAATATGAGAAAATTTTATAGTAATGGTGTATCAAATAAAAAATATGGTGCAATAGCAGGAGTTACTGCTAGAAAAGATGGAAAAGAAGCTTTTTATGTAGGTATGAAAGATTATAAGCATTTGCTAGATTTTAGCATTTGCTTTTTTCTTGATCTTTTGGGTTAATTTGACTAAAAAATGAATATAAATGTATTGGATTTGTACACAGGGAGTGGTATAATTGTGGAAAATGATAGGGAGAATTTAAAAAATGAAAATAATAACGTTATGTGGAAGTTTAAAATTCAAAAAAGAGATGATGGAAATTGCAGAAAAAATGGCTTTATTAGGTAATTGTATTTTGACACCTATTTATCCAATTATAGAGAATGTTGAAAGAACAGAAGAACAATTAGCGAAACTAAAAGAGGAACATTTTAAAAGAATAGAATTATCTGATGCTATTTTAGTTGTGAATGTAAATAATTATATTGGAGATAGCACAAGTTTAGAAATTGAATATGCGAAAAAATTAGAAAAGGAAGTCATATATTATACAGAGTTATTAAGAAAAAATTAGTTAAACATATTAATTTTTAATATGAGAAATGGAGTTATTGAAGATGGAAAATACTATAATCTATTTAATTAGACATGCTGAAACTGTTGTTGAAAATGGAATTAGAAATACAAATGAAGAAACTCAAATAATTAACGAAAAAGAAATATTGTCTGTATATGGTGAAGAACAATCAAAGAAATTAAGCGAAAATGCTGAGTTAAAGAATGTTGACGTTATTTGGTCAAGTAGTTATACAAGGGCAAAAGCAACTGCAAAATATATTGCTAATACTAATAATTTACCTATTAATTTAGATAGTAACTTAAATGAAAGAAAATTAGGAAATTTAAAAGAATTAGGAAAATTTATGAAAGACAAAAGTACAAGAGATCCATCTCAAGAACAATTATTAGACAGAAATTATAAGACTTCTGATGGTGAAAGTGCAGAAGATACAAGAAAAAGAATGAATATTTTTTTAAATAGAATACTCAAAGAGTATGAAGAAAATAAAATTGCTGTTGTAAGTCACCGGGGGAGCGATAAAATTCTTTTTATTAAATTGGTGTGAAGTAAATGAAGAGGTTAAATTAGTATACAATAATACTATTTTGAATATAACATCTCCTTGTTTGTTAAAAATGATTTTTAGAAAAAATAAATTAGTAAGTTTGGAACAAATAAAATAATTAAAAAATAACATCTAAAATTAAGAAATTTAATAATAAAGGGGATATATTAGGACAAGAGTCAATTAATTGTGATATTTTATAGAGGATGCGAAAGATTCATTAAAAGTAATAGGATATCAAAAAAATAAATAATTGGACATACCGATAGATATATATATAATTGTTTTGTTAAAAAGGAGGAAATAGAATTGAATAAGATATTAAGTGAAACTAATAAAGAAAGAGAGAAATCTTGTGGATGTATCATAATAAATAAAAATAAAGTGTTATTAATTAAACAAACCAAAGGGCATTGGGGATTTCCAAAAGGACATGTCGAAAAAGATGAAACAGAAATTGAAACTGCAATTAGAGAAGTAAAAGAAGAAACAAATTTAGACGTAGAAATTGATGCTAATAAAAGATATACAATGGAATATGTAACAGATAAAGGAACATTGAAACAAGTGGTCCTATTTATTGCAAAATGTACAGGTGGAGAGATAAAAGCACAGGAATGTGAAGTGAATGATATAAAATGGTTGGATTTTGATGAGGCAATGCAAACAATTACATATGATAATACTAGGGAATTGTTTAAGAAAATACTTAAGGAGAGAAAAATATAGGAGAGAATATGAAAGTATTAACAATAAAACAACCTTGGGCAACACTAATAATGCAAGGAGATAAAAGATTTGAATTTAGAAGTTGGCAAACTAAATATAGAGGAGATTTATTAATACATGCAGGAAAAGGAATAGATAAAGAGGCAATGAAAAGATTAGCAAAATATATTCCAGAAGATTTGCCAGTAGGAAAAATATTAGGAAAAGTTAGATTAGTAGATTGTATAAAAATGTCAACAGAATTTAAAGAGATGTTATTAAAAGAAAATGCAGATATATACACAGATAGTTCTTTTAAAGAAAATTATGGTTGGCAACTGGAAAATGTAGAAGTATTTGATGAACCAATAGAAGCAAAAGGAAAATTGAGTTTGTGGGAGTATAACATATGAAAAAAATAGAGAAATATTATGAAAGTACAGCAGATGCAAATCCTAATTATATTGTTAAAAAATTTATTGAATTAAAGATTGAACCAGGCAATGCGGTTGAACTTGGATGTGGAGCAGGAAGGGATACAATATATTTAATAAAAAATGGTTGGAATGTATTAGCAATAGATAGGGAAGATATTGAATCTAGAATCAAAACGAAACTATCTAAAGAAGAATCGAAGCAGTTTAAATTTTTAAGACAAAAATTTGAGAAAATTGAGTTGGAAAAGAATAATTTAGTGGTTGCTAATTTTACTCTTCCGTTCTGCAATAAAAATAATTTTAAAGAATTATGGAATAAGATAAATGATAGCATTTTAAAAGATGGATATTTTGTTGGTAATTTCTTCGGAAATAATGATGAATGGAAGAGTATAAAAGAAGAGATGACTTTCTTAACAAGAGAGCAGGTAATAGAATTGTTTGAGAATTTTAAAATTATAGAATTTATAGAAGTTGAAAAAGATGATTTTACTGGTTTAGGTAAAATGAAGCATTGGCATATATTCAATGTGATAGCTAAAAAATTATAGAGTAGAATAAAATGCTACTGTATTAGTAATAGAAATATTGATAAAAAAATTATATTTAGGGTGAGAAATTAGGTAGTTACTATTTTTTATGTGATAATTGGTATAGATTTAATGAAATTATTGAATATAAATAAAAAATATATACCGAAAATATAAAGATTCTCCCGCATGTGATCTCATAACCCGTTGAAATCTACTATAAATAAGTAAAGTACTAAAATGATGTAAACTTACAGTAGCAATGGATTTAAAGAAATTTGATTTGAATAAAATTTAATATAAAATATAAAAGTGGGGACAATTTGGGGACAGTCCCTACAATTTTATGCAATAAATAGCATATTTAAGCTTTGCTAATTTATATAAAACTTAAAATTCAAAAAAGTAATTTTGAGAATTTTGAAAAGAGTTTTTATTGATACAATCATTATATAAAATCATAGACTTTTATAATGATTTATACAAGCATTTTCTCTAAAACTTGACCTGCTTCTTTATTACGTGATTGTACTGGATGTACGTAGAAGTTTAAGGTAGTAGTTATTTGAGCATGCCCTAATCTTGATGCTACTACTGCCACATCCACATTTTTAGATATAAGCAAAGTAGCATTTGTGTGCCTAAGACCATGGAAAGTAATTTTTGGTAAATTATTCTTTTCGATAAAAGAACGAAACCAATCTGTAACTGTATCTGGATGCATAGGACTTCCATTCCATGTAACAAAAAGCCTATTTGAGTTAATCCATAAGTTACCACATTTTTCTTTTTCAGCTTCATACCAAGTTTTGTATTTTTTTAGTATATTGATAACTATATCTGGAATTCCAACTTCTCTAATTGAACTCTGTGTTTTAGGATTTTTTACGAAAATGCCTTTTTCAGATGTATATTGGCTTGCTTTAGTAATATGTACAAATCCATTATCAAAATCGATATCTGACCATTCTAAGCCCAATACTTCGCCTCTACGCATACCAGTAAACAATGTTAGAATAATAATAGTTTGAAATTTAATTTCTTCATTTTCTAAAGCTTCTAATAATTGCTTACATTGAATATCATCATAGTATTTAATTTGAGGTCTTTGGTGTTTAGGTGGTTTGACTCTATCTGCTGGATTATAAGGTAGTATTTGCCAATACACTGCATTTTGTAGCATGGCATGTAATAAACGATGGTGTTCCAATATTGTTTTAGAAGATAGTCCTTTCATTACAGTTTTTCCATTATTATTTTTACATCTCTTTAATTGATGATCTTTTGAAAGATAATCATAGAAACTCATAATGTGAGTTGATTTTATATTAGACAATTTAAAATGTCCAAAGTAGGGAATAATTCGTGTGTTTAACATTCCTTTATATCTTTCATAAGTTTTTGGAGCCAATTCTTTTGAACCGTAATTTTTAGACCATAAATCTGTAAATTCTTTAAATGTCATTGAAGAGTTTTGTAAAACAATACCGTTTTCAATTTCATAAACAAAATTCACAAGTTCTTTATCTGCTTCACGTCTACTATTTGCTTTTATGCTTTTTGTGTACTTAATCCTATTTCCATAACTGTCAAAGCCATGTGATACAATTAATCTCCATGAGTGTTTGCCTCTCTTTTCAAGATACCCTGCCATTACTTTTTTCACCTCCTTTCAAGTATAACTATGGCAAGGATTTTATATATTTTTATAATATATCATTTATATTGTAGAAAAAGTCATTAAAAGAAACATATTCATATTTAGAAATATCTAAACCAAGTAATTTATATATATTTAATAAGACTACATCTTGCATAAAATAAGAATACCAAAATTGTTCATCATCTGTTAAAGTTTTGGATTTTTGATTAGTTTTATAGTGAATATAATGTATTCTAGCAGCTTTTATATTCTCAGAAATTGTATCGATTTTTTTAGATGTACAATTAAAAACTTCATTAACATTATTAATCAGAGATAATACCATGCATTCATAATAAGGATCATTTCTTTTAGGATTTTTATTCTTACTTAAGGTTAAAGAGTTAATATAATCGTAGGTTCTAGAATAGTATTCTAACATAGTAGTAGCATTAATAAATCTAGTTAAATTAGGTATTTTATATTGAGTAACATTATAATATAATTCAATTAAAGGGTATAATTGATTGTATTGTTTTATAAAGTTATTATAAATTGTTTCAATATTATCAATATTATTTATTTTTAGGCATCTATGAGAAAGCATTTCTTCTAAACTAGGATTTTCTAAAAAATCATCATTATCATTACAATCAAATAGTTCTACAGCATTATCATTTATATAAATTGTTTGCTTTTTTACATATATGGGTTGTTTTAATATTATCATTAAAAAATTTCTGAATCTATATATATTTTCAAGAACTTTTTTTATACTTACACCTTTTGAATGCTCAAATTCTACATGAGACATTCTATTAACTATCAATGAGTTTCGATCTTCTTTTGTACTACAGTAAAACATAATATTCATAGAATAAAAAGGTGTATTTATTTTATAATTACAAGTATTTGAATCATAATCAATTTCTCGTAAGCCTGGCATTATTCGATTTAATTCGGAAAACAAATCTAAATTTTTATAAGAAGCCGAATACTTCAAAATATTATTTAGTGATGTTTTAGATATATTTTTATCTATTATTAATCTATCAACAATAAAGTTGGATGTGGCATTTTCAATTGTATTTTTTTTGCAATTCATACTACTCTCATGTCCTGTATGAATACAATTTATAAAGAAAATTTTTTGACTGTTAAATAGAAATTTTCCTGAGATAATATCATAGTTTTTATTTGTTTTTCTCCATTCATTGATATCCTTTGTCATATTTATTTTTAATATTAATCTATTGTTATCTGTGTTCAAAATAGCATCATAAATTTTTTTATTAATAGTAACTTTAATAGATAAATTGTTAAAATCTTGCCATCTTTTAAATTTTAATTCCATACAAATTACTCCTATAATAAGATTATTTATTTTTTTCTAGTTTCTTCTATCCATTTTAGAAATTCTTCTTCTGTTCTTAAACCTTGTTTTATGTCTTTTTTAAATTTATTAGCTTCATTTTTCCATTTCTCATATTTTTCTAAATACATCGGAATATCAGGATTCCTATTTGCCAACATTTTTTTTGCTGATAAGGTTTTTCTATATAGCGAATTTATTTCATCTTTTTTTAACTTCTCATTGTAGGTAATCATTGCACCAATTTCTTGACATGTTTTACCATGTTCGTATATATTATTGCAATATAATGTATTCTTCTTTGAAGAAGGAATAAAGTATTTACCACAATTTTTACATACATATATTGGTGTATCATGTTTTATTAATTCTAAAAGAGTTATTAAACATGCAGTTTCAATTGTATGGCAGTTAAAGGACAAAGATGAAAAAATATCATTATCATATTTTCTAGAATCATTTTTTAACTTTTGAGCAATATTTTTTACATTTTCTTCAAAACTACTTTTTGCATGACATAGCGAAGAAGGAGTCATATTTCTTAGTGGTTCTATATCGTACGAAAGAGTAATAAATTCACTTAATTCTAAATATAAATCAATATAATCATCATCTGCATGTTTATAGATATAAAATCTATCAGCAATAGAAAAATCGTTTAAATAATCTAAATTTGATAGGTTATTTATAAAGTTAATTAATTTTTTAAATTTAGATTGATAATATATTAAAATTTTTTGACGTTTTTTAAAATATTTCTCGCATACTGAAAGAAAATCTTTTGGTGTTAAGAAAATATTTTTTCTGTCATTAGTAATATTTAAATTGATATATTTATTAAATGGGTTGCTAGGTCCTTTGTTAACATCATAAAAGTCTATTCCTGGTATTCCATATTCACGTACAAACTCTACAAAGCAATTAAAATCAGTAAAATCATAATTTACAAATTTTAATAAAAGTGTTCCTAATTCATTTATTTCATCAACAAAGTCACATTTATATAATTTACAAAGACTATTATAATAGTTAGAAAGATATTTTTTATATTCTTTTTTTGTTTTAAATTCATCTTTTTCTCTGAGTATTGTATATGTGTCATTATCTTTATTATATGATGCATATACAATAGAAAAAGAATTTCTTGTAAAAATTTCTTTGTTGTTTGAGATACTCAATTTCATATAATAAATTGTAGAAACAATATCAAACTTCATATAAACCTCCTTGTTAACAACTACAAAAATGCAATAAAAGTTGCTAATTTATATCATATATTAATTTTACATATTGACTTCTGCAAAATTAACAATTAGAATACAAACAACAAGCTTGTTAACGAAATTATACATAGTTAAATAAAAAAAGTCAATACAAAACTTTAAATTTATTTAACTAATGTGAATAGGAGGTGGTAATTATGGCAGTAGATAAAATACATAGAACAACTCTAACTGCAAAAGAAGCAGCAGAATATTTAGGAATATCATATTGGCTAATAACTCAATTAGTTAGAAGAAAACAAATTCCTTGTTCTAGAGTTGGAAAGAGAATTTTATTTAGAGAAGAAGCTTTAGACATTTATTTAAGTAAAAAAGAAAATGATTCATTATTAGAATCTAATTAGAAAGAAGGGAGGTTATGGGACAAGTTGGATGGATAAAAATAAGCACAGATATATTCTCTAATAGAAAAATTAAAATCCTACTAAAAGAAAAGGACGGGGACACCTATTTTAGATTATGGATTCAAATTTTAACTATTGCTGGAGAATGTAATAGAAATGGTGGACTATATATTAGTGATAATGTACCATTTAAAATTGAAGATTTTACGAACATTATCGGAAAATCTTCTAAAACTTTTACGAAAGTTTTCAGAAAATTTATCGATTTAGGTATGCTGATTTATAAAGATAATACATACTTTGTGAAAAATTGGAACAAGTATCAAAGTATTGAAAAACTAAACAAAATTGCAAAATTAAATAAAGTAATTGAAGAATCTAAAAATGAAAAAAGTTTTTATAATTCTACACAAGAAAAGATAAGAAAAGAAGAGAATAGAAAGGAGACAAGAATAGATGAATCAAATTTTGAAACCCTCGATTGATAAAAATGATTATATTGAGTGTGAATACTGCAAAAACAAACTATATAGAAAAACAATAGAATGGCAGTTATATGGTGACAAAAAAGTTTTAACACTAGATTATGAAAGATGTAATTGTAAAGAATCCGAGGTTTATTGGAATGAATATGATCTTAAAAAGTTAAAGATGTTAGAAGAAGAAAGAAAACTAGAGTTAATGCAAGAATTTGCACAAAAAGTGGACAAGATAATAAAAAATAGTAAGATGAGTAAAAGAAATTTAAATTATAAATTTGAAAACTTTGAAGTTAATTCAAATAACAAAAAAGTATATCAAAGTTTAAAAGATTATAGTGATAGATTAGTAAATTTAGAAGAAAGAAAAGGATTAATTTTAGTAGGAAATAATGGAGTTGGAAAAACACATTTAGCCTGTAGTATTGCAAATGAATTAATAAAAAATGGAATACCAATCATATATGGAACCTTAATTAATTTATTAGCAGAATTGAAAAATTCATATGATGCAGATAATAATATTTCTGAAATCGAAATTATAAAATTATATGAAAAAGTTGATTTGTTGATTATAGATGATTTAGGAAAAGAAAAGCCAAGTGAATGGGGATTAGAAAAATTATTTACTATAATAAATAGCAGATATGAAAATAATTTACCAGTAATTATAACAACAAATTATAATCAAAATTCATTAGCAGAAAGATTAAGTTTAAATGGCGAAATAGAAACAGCAAATTCTATTATTTCAAGATTATATGAGATGTGCTACTTAGTTAAAATTAATGATATAGATCATAGAATTAAAAAGAAAAAAGTTAGTAATTGCGCTAACAATTGCTAACTAAAAATGTTACTTTTTTAAATATTTTCTATAAAAATTATAATGTATTTTTGCAAAAAAGTAAATAAAAATTTATAAAAAATTAGGACAAGTAGGTATAAAATTTTAAACTAAATTGTCCTAATTTTTTTAAAATAAAATAACAAAAATAGTTTAAAAAATATCCTTCGGAGAGCAAAAAGGGTATTAGGGCATTTTGCCCTAAACAGCAAAAAGGGTGTCAAAACACCACGCTGGCGAATATTAGGCACTAAAAAATGCCGCACTATTCGGAGCAAAAAATTGCTCTGGATTTTTTTGAAATTTACTTTCGCTATTTCAAAATTTATAAATAATAAAATTAAGAAAAATGAGGAACCAAAATGTGTGAAATTGTGAAAGGTATAATGGAGGAATTATTTTTATTTTGATAAAAGATATTAGATAAATTTAAAAAGTTAAATATAAAAACTAAAGATGGTAAAGGAATAACTCATAAACATTTAAGATACGCAATATGTGTAATGCTAAAAACACTCAACTTATAGATGGAAATTGAAAAGATATTAAGCAGAAGATACTATATTTTAGATGAAGGATATAAATGGTTAAAATAGGTTTAGTTTCAGAATGAAAAAACAAATTGATGTTGATAGTACCTTTAAAAAAATAGAGTTAAACAAAATGAAAAATTATTAAATCCACAGCATAATGAAATCTAGTGGAATAAAGATATGATAATAAAGCAATTGGAAGAATATTTTAATAGATAGAATTCAATTATCAAAAAGCAATTAGGAAAATGTGCGATAACGTATTTTTTTGATTATAAATATTTAAATAATAAAGTTATTATTTCTAGTAGAAGAGTTAAATGAATATGCAAAATGTATTTAATGTTATTGGAAAAATATAAAATGGAGTTGACAGAGATTTACATTAAAGAGGTATATATTTATGAGAAATTCTTTGGAATGAATTGAAAAAGAATAAAAATGTAGAAAAACAAGAGAATTTGTTGAGAAATATTAAGTTTTATGATATAAAATATAATAGAGTAAGTACAATTATTTTGTAGGGGGCAATATATGACTGATAAGGAATTAAAAAAATTAAAAGATGATTTGTGGCATTCAGCAGATATATTAAGAGCAGGAGCACATTTATCTGCTAATAAATATGGACAACCAATTCTCGGATTAATATTTTTAAGATATGCGGATATTTTATATAAACAACATAAAAACGAAATAGAAAAAATATATAATGAAATAAAAGGTGGAAGAATAGAAAAAACAATAGAAGAAATATCAAAAGAAGTTTGTGGCTTTTATTTACCAGAAAATGCTTATTTTGATTATATTAATGATGCACCGGATAATGCAGAAAAAGCAACAATAGTAAAAGAAGCAATGCAATCTATTGAAGAACACAATAAAGAAATGGAAGGAGTATTACCTAAAGAAGTTTATGGACAATTAGTTCCAGAAGAAGAACCTGAATTATTATCTAAAATAATAAGAGTTTTTAAGGATATTCCAGAAAACATTAATATAGATTTATTTGGTGAAATTTATGAATATTTTTTAGGAAAATTTGCACTAGCAGAGGGTAAAGGTGGAGGAGCATTCTATACTCCAGCTACAGTTGTTAGATATATGGTAGATGTATTAAATCCTGAGCCGGGAGACAAGATGTTTTTGGACCCTGCTTGTGGATCTGGAGGAATGTTTGTACAAGCTGCAAGATATATGCATAATCATAATGCAAACGAAAATGATATGATGAAATTTAGATGTTATGGAGTAGAAAAAGAGCCTGATACGGTCAAACTAGCTAAAATGAATTTATTGTTAAATAATGTTCGTGGAGAAATAACGGAGGCTAATTCATTCTATTCAGATCCATATGATGCTGTTGGAAAATTTGATTATGTTATGGCAAATCCACCATTTAATGTTGATGAAGTTGTATATGAAAAGGTAAAGGATGATAATAGATTTAATACATATGGAATACCTAAAAACAAATCTAAAACAAGTAAAAAGGGCTCTGATAAGAAAGAAACTGTACCAAATGCAAATTATCTTTGGATATCTTATTTTGCAACAAGCTTAAAAGAAAACACAGGTAAAGCAGCATTAGTTATGGCTAATTCTGCATCTGACGCAGGAAATAGTGAGTACGAAATAAGAAAAAAGATTATAAAAGAAGGAATAATAAAACAAATGGTAACATTACCATCAAATATGTTTTCCTCAGTAACACTACCAGCAACATTATGGTTTTTTGATAAATCTAAAGTTAATACAGATGAAAAAGATGAGATCTTATTCATAGATGCTAGAAATATATTTACACAAGTGGATAGAGCACATAGAAAATTTAGTGATGAACAAATTAAAAATTTAGGAATTATTACTAAATTATATGATGGCGATTGTAAAGCATATCAAGATTTATTAGAAGAATATAAAGAAAATGTTATTAGAAATATAATAGAACTAAAAGAAATTGTTAATAAATTACAACAATATGATTTTTATTTTGACGGAGATGGCAAAGAAATATTTGATGAGCCTAAATTACGTTCTTGTGCACCTAAAATTATAGATATAGATGAGAAAAAATTTAAAGAATTATCTATAGAATTAGTTAGAAAATTTAAAGATTTAATAAGTAGACAACAAGAAGAATTAGATATAGCAAAGATAGATCTTCATTTTGAACAATATTATTCTACTAATCAAGATAAAAAAATAGAAGAATATGATGATTTAGTTGAAAAAGGAAAAAAATCTTCTGAAGATGCTTTGTATTATGTTGATAATATTTTGTGGCTTTTGGAAAGATTCCCAAAAGGAAAATATCAAGATGTTATAGGGCTTTGTAAAGTAGCTAAACTAGATGAAGAAGATGGAATAAAAGACCAAGATTATTCGTTAAATGCTGGAAGATACGTAGGTGTTGTAATTGAAGATGATGGAATGACAGAAAATGAGTTTAAACGAGAGATGATCACAATTAATAATGAATTTATAAAATTAACTAAAAAATCTGAAATTTTAAGTAATGAAATACAAGATAATTTAAAAGGATTGGTTGGTGAATGATATGAGATTAAAAGATTACATAATATCAGCTAACACAGGACTTGATGCAATAAAAAGGGCGCCTATTATAGAAGAAAACACTGGATTGAAATGTATTAGAATTCAAGATATTTCACAAAAAAAGAAATATTTAGATTGGGGAAATACTAGAACAACAAAAAAAGATTATCAAAAATTTAAATTAAGAAAAAATGATTTATTAATCGCTAGAACAGGTGCAACAGTTGGTGTTTCTTATCTAGTAAAAGAAGAATGTGAATCGGTTTTTAATAATGGAACTATAAGATTAAGATTCAATAGAGAGATAGATACTAATTTTGTTTATCAGATATTTCAAACTAAATCTTTTAAAAAATATGTTGATAATATTTCATGCGTTTCAACTCAACCGAATTTAAAAGTTGAAAACTTATTGAGATTTACTATACCAGATATAAATCTAAAAAAACAAAAAAGAATTGCAATGATTTTATCAAAATACGATGATTTGATCGAAAACAATAATAGATGTATAGAATTATTAGAACAAATCATAGAAAAAATATATATAGAATGGTTTGTAAAATTCAAATTTCCTGAGAATGAAAATTATGAATTTGTTGAATGTAAACCATTAGGTTGGATATATGGAAACGATAATCAAAGTAATATACCTAAAAAGTGGCATTATGGACCATTAAGTGAAATTGGGCAATTTGAAAGAGGAAAAAATATTACAAGTGAAAAAATGATAGAAGGGAATATTCCAGTTATTTCAGCAGGATTACAACCATCTGGATATCACAATGAAGCAAATGTATTTGGCAAATCATTGACAATGAGTGCATCTGGAGCAAATGCTGGTTATTTAAAATATAATTTAAAAGATATTTGGGCTGCTGATTGTTCATATTATCAAAATGATAGTAATATATGGTTTGTATATAGTTCATTAAAATTTATTAAATTGGCCATAAAAAATCTTCAAGTAGGTGCAGCACAACCACATGTATATCCAAAGAATATAAACAATTTAAATATAATTATACCCGAAGAAAAATATATAAAAATGTACCAAGACAAAGTTTCTGTAATGTTTGAAGAGATTAAAATATTAAATGAAGAAAATACTAATTTAATTCAACAAAGAGATTTACTATTACATAGATTAATGTCAGGGAAATTAGAAATTAAATAGAGGATTGATTATGCAATTATTCGGAGAAAAAGAAATAGACTTGATTGAAGATTTTAAAATGACTTATCCAGAAGAAATATTAATAATGAGTGAAGATAAAAATAATGAAATTGAAAAGATTATTGAATTGGTAAAAAATATAGATAAATGGATTGACTCATCAGGAAAAGATAAAGTACCTCCAGATTTTTATAATGAAGAAAACAAAATAATGATGGAAGTAATGAGAGTGGATGATCATGGATACAGAAAACATGGGAAGAGTGTTAATCCTACTTATGCCAAAGAAAATAAAATAAGAAAGGAATTGGAAGAAAAGGGATTTGATCAATTATTTCCTAATGCTAAATTAATAGCTACAGTTGATACTGGGTTACCAACAGAAGGAGATCATAATTATATTTATTATTATAAAAATTTTGAGAGAACAATAAAACATCATTGTGAAAGGATAGTAAACTATAGAAATAACCACAAAGGCTATAAACTTATATTTTTTATATATGATGAATCTACCGCATACATCGAAGCAGAAAGTTCAAATAATATAGTAGCTTTTGGAAAAATGCATTTTCATTTTTTAGATAAAAGATTTGTCAAATGTTTTATTAATGATGATATAGATTATATAATTTGGATGACTCCATATAAAAGATATGCATATGTAAAAGATGATATGCAACCACCAATGGTAACCATATATTCAAAAAATAAATTAGTTCACGAATTATTTGAGTATGATGAAAAGAAGATGATAAGTGCTGAAAAATAATAAAAGGGGGATTTATTATGGCAAAGTTTATAACAGAAGATGATATTGAACAAGAAATTCTAAAAAAATTAAAAAATAAGGAATTTAATTATGATATTATCATTTGCGATGCTGATCCTAATAAAAAAGAAGACTTAAACGATGGAACGGAGAGAAGAAACAAGAAGGAATGTATTCTTCCCAATATATTGAAAGAGTCATTAATGAAAATAAATCCAAATATTATGGAACCATTAATAGATGAGAAAATAGAAGAATTATCCCAAGATTTTACATCTTATGACTTAATAGATACAAATTATAAGTTATATAATAAATTAAGAAATGGTATTAAATTAACAATTTTAGAAGATGGAGTAGAAAATTTTGAATTTATTAAATTAGTGGATTTTAAACATCCAGAAAATAATACATTTACTGCTGTTTCTCAAATGTGGATTCAAGGAAGATATAATTGGCGTAGACCAGATATATTAATATTTGTGAATGGATTACCACTAGTATTTATAGAATTAAAAAATAGCATTATAAAGATAGAAGAAGCATATAATAAAAATTTAAAAACTTATTTAAAGGATATTCCAAATCTATTTGCATTTAACCAAATATGCGTTTTGTCAAATGGATTAGAAACAAAATTAGGGGCTTTTAGTAGTACATATGAATTTTTCTTTGAGTGGTTAAAAGTGAATTCAGAAAAAGAAAAATTGGATAGAAAAGCTATAAAAGAAGAAGGAGTATCAATTAATTATTTTATTGATGGATTATTAAAAAAAGATAAATTAATAGATTATATAGAAAACTTTATATTATTTAACAATCAAAGGGTAAAGATTATTGCAAAAAATCATCAATATTTAGGTGTAAATAATTTAATTGAATCAGTAAAAAATAGAGAAAAATTACAAGGAAAATTAGGAGTGTTCTGGCATACACAAGGTTCGGGTAAGACATATTCTATGGTTATGTTTACGAGAAAAGTAAGAAGAAAAATAAATGGAAATTTTACATTCTTAATAATAACAGATAGAGAAGATCTAAATAGACAAATACATAAAAATTTTGTTAGAACAGAAGTGATTGGACCAAAAGATGAGTGTGAACCTAAAAGTGGTGAACAATTAAGAGATTATTTAACTAAAAACAAAGAGTTTATTTTTACACTAATACAAAAGTTTAGATATGAAAAAACTAAAAAATTTCCTGTACTATCAGAAAGAAATGATATTTTAGTTTTAGTTGATGAGGCACATAGAACCCAATATAAAGATTTGGCTGAAAATATGAGAACTGCATTACCAAATGCAAATTATATTGCTTTTACAGGAACACCGTTACTGGGAAGTAAAAGACTAACAAATCAGTGGTTTGGAGACTATGTATCGGAATATAATTTCGCACAATCAGTGGAAGATGGCTCAACAGTTCCAATTTTTTATGATAGAAGAGTTCCAGAAGTAGGATTGACAAATGACTTTTTAGATGATGATATTTTGGAAATTATAGAAGACGAGAATCTAAATGAAGATGAGCAGAGAACATTAGAAAATTCAGCATCTAAAATATTAGAGGTAATTAAACGTGATGATAGATTAGATAAGATAGCTAAAGATATTGCTTATCATTTTCCAAGGAGAGGATTTTTAGGAAAGGGAATGGTAGTATCAGTTGATAAATTTACAGCAGTAAAAATGTATGACAAAGTTCAGTTTTATTGGAATGAAGAAAAGAAAAAATTAATTAATGAACGCAACTCAGCAAAAAATGAAGAAGAAAGAAAAGAAAGAACAAAAATACTAGAATATATGAATAATGTTGAAATGGCTGTAATTATATCAGAAGAAAATGGAGAAGAAGAAAAGTTTAGAGCCCAAGGTTTAGACATAACAAAACATAGAAAAAAGATGAATGAATTGACTCCGGAAGGTGCCAATATTGAAGACAGATTTAAAGATCCAAATGATAATTTACAATTGGTATTTGTTTGTGCTATGTGGCTTACTGGATTTGATGTTAAGAATCTTTCAACATTATATCTAGATAAACCTATGAAATCACACACATTAATGCAAGCAATAGCAAGAACTAATAGAATATATCCTAATAAAACATGTGGCTTAGTAGTAGATTATATAAATGTATTTAAATTTATGAAACAAGCTCTATCAGATTATGCTACAGGTGATGAAGTGGATTATCCAGCAAAAGATATAAAATATCTAGTTGATTTATTAAATCAATGTGTAGATGAAGCTGATATATTTTTACAAGATCTAGGAATAAATATTAATAGTATTATAAATGAATCATCTACATTCGATAAACTTGAAGATTTAAGAAAAGCATATAATATTATAGTCCAAAAAGATGAAAATAAAGGAAAATTTAAAGTAATTACAAATACTATGATTAATTTGTATGATGCTTCAAAACCCCAAGTCTTTGAAATGAATTGGAAAAATGATAAATTTTCAGCTTTAGATTATTTGCATGGACTATTGCATAATACAATTGATGATGAAAAAATAAAGAGAGCAAAGATAAGATTAGATCAAATTTTAGATAGTAGTGTAACATCAAATGTTGCTAGTGATAATAGCAAAGGTTTTGTAATACATAGAAGTAAAGTAATAGACTTATCGAAAATAGATACTAATAAATTAAAAGATGAACTAAAAAATACAGAATATAAGGCAATAGAAATAGATGATTTAAAAGAATATTTAGAAAAAGCTCTTGAATCAATGATAAATAAAAATTGTACAAGAATAAAATTTTCTGAAAGATTCAAAAGTATTATAGATAGATATAATGCGGGAGGAACAGAAACAGAAGAATATTATAACCAATTAGTAAAATTTGTAGAAGAATTACGAAAAGAACAAGAAAGAGCAAAAATAGAAGATTTAACTGAAGAAGAATTAGAAATGTATGATTTATTAGTTAAGGGAAAAAAATTGACTAAAGCTGAAGAGCAAAGTGTAAAATTAGCAGCAAAAAATCTATATAAAAAATTAACATCTGAAAGAGATGAATTGTTAGTTGTTGATTGGTATAAGGATGAGCAACCAAAATTAAAGGTAAAATCAGCAATTGAAACTTCTCTTAATAATGATTTACCTGAAAGCTATGATAAAGAGATATTTAATTCAAAAATCAATTTGCTATTAAATCATTTTATAGATATGGCTGTACAAGCATATGGATGGATTGCTAATAAGGTAGCATAATAATAAATTAAGTGGATAAAAAGATAATAGGTGTAATACGATGGATACTAAGAAACAAATATTAGAAAATTTAAATGATGTGGAAGAAAAGTATAAACTACATATGTTAAAAGTAATAGAAAAAGACCCTAAAATTCATACAAAAACTTTAATGATTAATACTGTTTTACAAAGAAGTTTATCAATTATAGATGCGTATATGAAAATATTTTATAGTAATAATATATTAGTACTAAATTCTTTAATACGAATGCAACTTGATAATTGTATTTTTATATATGGTATATATTTATTAAATAATGACGGATATGATGTTTCAAAAGTATATAAAGAAATATTTCAAGCAAATAAAAAACTTTCAGAATATACAGTGAATAAAAGAGAGAAATTATATGATACATACATTGTAGGAAAAATAAATAAAGAAATTACAAATTTTAAAGGATTATATGACTTTTGTTGTAGATTTATTCATTATTCTGACACAGCTAGCTTTTTGACGATGAATACTAAAGAAGATTTTAGTATTGAGTTTAATTTATCAACTGATTATAAACGTTTTAGATGTCAAAATATTATTAATGGAAGAAGTTTTGTGGAGGTTAGTAAACTTATATTAATAATGATTACAAAATATTGGAGAAATATTGATAAAGGAAATACATTATTAAATGATAATTAAATAAAAGTTTAAGAGAGTTTTTTTATGATTTACATTACAGGTGATACTCATTCGGATTTTACTAGATTTTCCACAGATAAATTTTCAATTCAAAAAGAAATGACCAAAAAAGATTATGTGATTATTTGTGGTGATTTTGGTGGAGTTTGGAATTACATAGTAGAGAGCATATATGAAAAATACTGCTTAGATTGGCTAAATGAAAAGAAATTTACAACATTATTTGTGGATGGAAAACATGAAAATTTTACAAGATTATACAATTATCCAGTAGAAGAATGGTATGGAGGTAAAGTTCATAAAATAAGAGATTCTGTATTACACTTAATGCGAGGTGAAATATTTAATATAGATAATAAAAATTTCTTTACTTTTGGAGGAGCGAAATCACATGATATACAAGAAGGAATATTAAATCTAGATGAGGAAGAAAAATATATGAATATAGAAAAAGAGGAGCATATTTTAGAATAAGAGATTATTCATGGTGGGATTTGGAGCTTCCAACAGATGAAGAAATGAAAAAAGGAATAAAAAATTTAGAAAAGGTAAAGTATAAAGTGGACTATATTATAACTCATTGTTGTCCTACAAGTGTACAAGCTATACTTAGTGGAGGAAGATATAAGAAGGATTACTTTACAGATTATTTGCAAAAAATATATGAAAAATGTGAGTTTAAGAAATGGTATTTTGGACATTATCATAATAATAGGCAAATAGATTTAAAATATATATTACTTTATGAGGATATTGTACCAATGAGAATTGAAAATTTTAAAAATAAAAAATGCTATATGTAATTTTAGTATTTATAATATCTACTATTCTAATCAAGATTGATTCTGCATTATGGATAAATGTTTTTGAAGTAATGATTACAGCATATTTTACAATAATTTATGAGGAGATGAAGTCTATGAAAATATTTTCACACGGTGTTAGCTCTGGTATATGTGTAGAAACAAATGTGATAATAAGTAGATATAATTCTAAAAATATATAGATTAGAGCATTAGGTTCGATTCCTAACCTACACACCAAGCAGACAAAAAAGTCTGCTTCTTTTAATTTAAATTGAAAATAATAAATACAAAAAGGTACTATTTTTATAAAGAAAACATAGAATATCATATAAAGTTTTATAAAAATAATACAAAATGTATCAAAAATATTTGACTTATACCTAAAAAAGGTGTAAAATAGTATAGAAAAGTTTAAAAATGATACAATATTATAGGAGGTTGATAAAATGTTCACATATGTAAAAGCAAAAAATTTTAAATCTTTGAAAGATATTGAATTTAATTTAAATAAAACAAAAACTAAGACAAATCAATTTATCTCTATTTATGGTGAAAATGGAAGTGGAAAAACTAATATTGTAGAATTATTTAAATTATTACAACAATCAATAATGTCAAGAGCAACAGATATTGCGATGAATAAGATGCCGAAAGAGTTTTGGAAAATACAAGAAGAAATGTCAGATCAGTTACCAACAGAAATAAGACAAATTTTCCAATTATCATTTAACCTAAAAGAATATAGAATGTTAGATGAAGAAGAAGCAACTGAAATTGAATATGGCTTCAAAATTAATAATAAAGATGGATTTTATTATATAAAATTTGATGATGAAATTATAGAAGAAAAACTATATTATATGGCTGGAAAACAAAGAGCATATCTATTTCAAATAAATAAAGAAAATAACAAAATTATTAAAAACTTAAATAAGAATATATTTATCAATGAAAAATACAATGAAGAATTAATTGATGGAATTGATAAATATTGGGGAAAATATACTTTTTTATCATTATTATCATTTGAGACAATAGAGAAAAATAAAGATTATATAGATAATAATATATCTAAAAATATTATAGAAGTAATAGATAAAATTTGGTTAATGACAGTTCATGTTGATAAAGGTGCTTTAAAAATAATACCAGATGGTTTTGTAAAAGTAAGGAAATTAAATAATATACAAAAAGGAATTGTAAAAAAAGATAAGTTACCTGAAATAAAGAAATATGAAAATGTTTTAAATATATTTTTTACACAAGCATATGCAGATATAAAAGAAGTCAAATACGAAATAAATGAAAAAGAAGACAGAATCTATTATGAATTATATTTTAATAAAATGATAGGAGGACAAATAAAGTCTATACCTTCTAGACTTGAATCAGATGGAACAAGAAGAATACTAAATCAATTTGATACAATAATAGGTTCATTATTAGGAGAAACAGTTATATTAGATGAAATAGATAATGGAATACATGATGTACTAATGAAAAATATTATAATGTCAATAAAGGACGAAATAACAGGACAATTGATAATAACAACACATAATACACTTCTATTAGAAATATTACCAAAGGAAAATATTTATATATTGTCAACAGACTATAATGGAAACAAAAGGATAAATTCTATAAAAGAATATGGAATTAAAATACAAAAAAATAATAATGCTCGTGACTTGTATTTTAAAGGTGTTTTTGGTGGAATTCCAACAACAGACTATATTGATTTTGAAGAAATCAAATATGCTCTAGAATGTAATGAGGGAACAGCTGATGGTGAGGAAACCTAATTACTGCAAAGGGATTGTAATAGCACATGGAAAAAGTGAATTATTGTTAGCAGAGCATATAAAAAGTAACTTACATTTGCCTATAGAAATATATGCAGAAAGTAATGGAAAAACGAGCATACAAATAGATAGTTTAATGACAGTATTAGGAAATAACATTTTTAAAAATAAAAGAGAGTTTAACAAAAGATATATTGTAGAAGAAGAAAAAGGAATATTAAAAAATTTTTCATTAATGCCAATAATGGATTTGGACGATACCAGTGAAGATAGAAAACAAAAATATATCTCAGGAGAAATGTTTAAAAATCATTGGTTAAATCCTTACATAGTTCCAATTTGGAATAAAAATAATCTAGATGAAGTATTGTTAGATTTAAAACTAATAAATAAATTACCAAATAATAAAGAGAAAGGTAAAGTATATAGAGATTTGTTTCCAACAAATAGAGGAGAATCGGATATACAACAAGTTAAAAACTTAATGGACAAGTTTGAAAAATCAAATAGAACTAACATGCAAGTTTTTATAAAGAAAAGTCTTGATAGTTTATAAAGCATAAGTGGGAAAGTGGAAAATTAATTAGTAGTTTCTATTTTCTCGCTTTATAATTTGAAAACAAAAAATTGAAAGGAGACAAGGAAATGACACTAGAAGAAATATTAGAAGAAATATGTATTGGATATCATCAAAATGATTCTAAAAGTACAAAATTGCAAAAGTATGTAAAAGAAGTGATAGAAGTATTATCAGAAGATAATGCTATTTATGAAGGAAGAAAAATTGCTTTTAAAGAATTAAGTTCAAGGATAGACACAAACTTAGATGGAGACACTTTTTTACAAGGAAGTTATGGAACAAATACTGCAATAAAACATAAATCTTATGATGTTGATGCTGATATAGCATTTATTATAGATAATAATACAATAGATTTAAGGATAAGAGAATTAATATATGATAAGTTATCAAAAGCATTCGGAAATAAATATATTGTAGAAAAGAAGAAACCTTGTATTACCATAGATTTTAAAGATAAATATAAAATAGATGTTGCTATATATACGAGAGTTAATGATGTAATATATTTCCATAATTGTATTGGTGGAGTTGAAAAAACTGATTTAGCAAAGCCAAAAGAATTAATTTCTTATTTCAATAATTATTATAAACAAAATAGTATTAGAAGAAAAGTTGTTAGATTAATAAAACATTTTATAAAAACAGCTAATAATGTTTTAGAAATTGATGAGTGTAATAAAATTCCGAGTATTTCTATTAATTTATTATTATGCAATAGAAATATGCATATAGATGCAAATGAAGATGAACTATATGAAGATGTATTAGACAGTGTAAGATACATAAAAAATTATATAGAGTCAAATGGATATGAAGGTCCAAGTTTAGAAAGCTTATATGTACATAACACATTTTATAAAGTAAAAAATATTTATGAAATGAAAAAAGTAATTGATAAAGTATTAATAAATCTAGAATATAAGCAATATGATCAGATTATAGAAAAAGATATTTATGACAGAATAAGCATTAAAAATAATAAAAAAGTAGATAGTAGTTTTACTGGAACAATGGGGTAGAAATGGATAATGGAAAAAGATTAGAAATTATAAAAAAAATGGATACAAATGCAATAATAAGAAAAGATGATATTGTATTTAAAATAGATGATATAAATTTCAAATATAATGTAACTGAAAAAAATTTTTATACAGATAAAGATTGGTTTGGAAAAGTGCCACATATTCTGAGAGATGGTAAGGTATGTATGTTCGGAAATATAGAACTTCATTTAAATGAACTAATTGAAGAAAATTCATTAGAGAGCATAGTTAGTAAATATATACCATGGCTTTTTAGATTACCATTAGAACTAAAACTTTTAGAATTTCTATTTGAAATAGAATATTATGTTGGAAGTTATTTAGGATATGAAGCTAAAGAAGGAAGCATAAAAAATAATTTAAGTCATACTAAAATAAAAATTAGTACAGTAGAACAATTATGGGAAACAATCGAGGAAATGAAAAATTATAGTACATATGAGATTTATATAAAAAGTTATGAAGATTATTCAATATTTCTTCGAAAAGAGAAAAATGTAATATATTACGAAAGAGATGCTTATAAGAAAGCAAGACAAAGAATAACAGGAAAAAAATGCAATAATTTAATAGGTAAAACTGCATTTATAGGAGTTGGGTCTGTAAACTCATATATAATAAAATATGGTTTAGCAAATGGACTAAATGATGTTGTATTAATAGATCATGATAAATATACTGTAGATAATGCTTTTAGATTTGCTTTCCCGTACAAAGGAAAGAAAAAAATTTATGCTGTAAAAGAATTTTGTAGAAATTTAGATAAAGTAAATTTAAAATTATTTAATCTTAATATACGAGCAGATAGTGATGCGAATATTATAAACGATTGCAAAAGAATTATAGTATCTGTTGACAATTTTATGTCATGGATTCAAATAGCCTCTTTTTTAGAAAAAAATTGTTCTGAAGATGTTGAGATTATTTTAGCGGCAATTAACAATTTTGGAGAAAATGCAAAATTAGTTAAAACAAATTCAAAACAAATAGTAAATACTACATACGATTTTTTATTTAAGTCTAAAATCACAGAAAGAAGAGAATTGATAGGAAATGGATGTGGAAGATCGATTGCTATTTATGATGAAGAACTATTAGTAAAACTTGCCAAAACCGTAATAAAGTCATTAGAAGAAAAAATAAATGGGGATGAAATAGTATATGTTGAGACTGAAAAAGATTAAAATAAGTGATAATTTTAAAAAAATGTTAAAAATACACTTTAATAATGATTATGAAGTAGGAGGAATTATATTTGCTAAAAAAGATATATTTAACATATCTTTAGAAACATTATCATTTAAAAAAGGATTTCCGATATCTATTAGTTTTAATGATGGAGATATACAATTGTTTGAGACTCCAAAGGAACATATTATTATAGGAACATGGCATACTCATCCATTTCAAGAAAATGTACAACCATCAAATATAGACTTAAAACAATGGAGAGAGTGGAGAAAAGAACTTATTCATTTAGTATATAATGGAAAACAAATAAAAATATATACAGCGAAAGGAGAATTAGTATATGTGGCAAAGATTTAAAAAAATAGTAGTAAATATTCATATGAAATATCTATTAGGTGTAGCAGTTTTTGGTATATTAGTTATTGCTATGGAAAAACTAAGTATTAGCATACAAGATATAGATGTTTTTAATTCTGATTCTATTAATGATATTTTTAATAAAATTAAAGATGTACAAATTATATATGGAAAAGTAAAACCTATTTTTTATATTATTTTTATAATAGATATAATATTAATTGTTTTCAAGGTAAAATTGAAGGAACAAGGAATAAATATTCTTGTAGTGAATGGACTAGGCAAAAATAATTCTAATATAATGACAAATTATTTATATGAGGAAAAAGCTGAATATGATATTTCAGATGTTATAAACAAGTTAAATGGATATTATGAAGGATATTCGCAAATTGTAAAAGATATTGATTATTATGCAAAATCTTTTATGAATTTAAAAAATGCTAATAATTATGCTTTTGCAGGAATATTGCAAACACCATTTATTTTAAGGTTAGGATATATAGTGGGAGATGAAACATATTTCAAATTATTTCATAAAAAGAGGGATGAAGATACATTTAAACTATTAAAAGACAATAAAACATACATAGGCAATTATCCTGAGATGAATATAGAAAGAGAATTAAAAGAAAGTAATGAATTAATTGTTAGTATAGGTACAACATTTAAAATAACAAAAGAACAATTAAAAAAATTTGATGTTGACAAAAATAATTATATTAAATTTGAAACAACGGATATGGGATATGATGTAATTGAATCAGAAGAACAAATTAATCATTACAAAAAGATTATATTTGATTCTATTAGAGAAATTTGTAGAGAAAAAAATATAAAAACTATTCATTTATGCATGTCTACATCAGTAGCATTTACATTCGCATTAGGACAAGGGTTTTCAAAAAATTATGATCCTGATGTAATAATATATAATTATGAAAAACAGGAATATGTATGGGGATTAAAACTATTTGAAAAGAGTGAAGATTCAATAATCAATTTAAAAAACACATTAGATGAACAAATTAGAAATACATAATATTATAAAAGTGTGAAAAATGACATTGTATGATAAAATCAAATTTCACACTTTTATTTATTTTAGATTATAACTTCAACCCACTAGCAATCAACTTAATAGCATCACTAAATCCACTCATATAATATTTATCATTCCAATAAGCACAATACTCCATAAAATCCTCATAGATTAAATCTAATTTTTTAAAAACATAGTTGTAATTCTCACTAGAAACATTATTTAAAATCTTTTCAGAATAATCATCAAAATTAATTAAATGCTTTTGATCATTTTCATCCATACGAGATAATTCCTCTTCTCTAAATTCTAACCATTCCTTTAATAAATTTTCACTTTCATTATTATTTAAAATATCACAAATTTTCATTGTTAAAACCTCCATTTTTATTAAAAATTTTTGGGGACAAATTGGGGACAATCATTGCAAAAAATCACAAAATTTAACCGATTTCATAATCTTACCAATTTGCTCTAACCCTATTAAAACTAATAAAAACTCAAGTTAACAAAATTTCTCAAAAATCACAATCAAATTCTCATAACCCGAAGGCATTAATCAATAATAAAAAGCAACACAAAAAGAAACAAAAGTGATATAATAAAACAAAAAGAATAAAAACGAATAGGAGAAAATAAATATGTGTACAGCGATAACATACAAAACAAAAGATTTCTATTTTGGAAGGACACTAGACTATGAAAATTCATATGGAGATGAAGTAACAATAACGCCAAGAAATTATGAATTTAACTTTAGACATAAGCAAAATATAAAAAATCACTACGCCATAATAGGAATGGCATATGTTACAGAAAATTATCCATTATATTATGAAGCAGTAAACGAAAAAGGTTTAGGAATAGCAGGACTAAATTTTGTAGGAAATGCACAATATAATAAAAAAATAAAAGGAAAAGATAATATTACGCAATTTGAATTTATTCCATGGATTTTAAGTCAGAGTACAACAGTAAAAGAGGCAAAAAAATTAATAGAAAAAATAAATTTTTTAGATGAACCATTTAGCACAAATTTACCATTAGCACAATTACATTGGATTATTTCAGATAGCATAGAATCTATAACAGTAGAAGCTGTAAAAGATGGAATAAAAATATATGAAAATCCAGTAGGAGTGTTAACCAATAATCCTACATTTGATAAGCAAATGTTCGAATTAAATAACTATATGAATTTATCAACTAAATCACCAAAAAACACATTTGCAAAATCGTTGAATTTAGAGAAATATAGTAGAGGTATGGGAGCTATAGGGCTTCCAGGAGATTTATCATCTCAATCTAGATTCATAAGAGCAGCTTTTGTAAAAATGAATTCAGTATCTAAAGAAGAAGAAAAAGAAAGTGTTAGCCAGTTTTTTCATATACTTAATTCTGTTGAACAACAAAGAGGATGTTGTGAATTAGATGATGGAATATTTGAAATAACAATTTATACATCTTGTTGTAATGCAAGTAAGGGAATTTATTATTATACAACATACGATAATCATCAAATTACTGCAATAGACATGCATAAAGAAAATTTGAATAGTGAAAATCTTATTAGATATCCATTAATAAAAGATGAACAAATAAAAATGCAAAATTAGTAAGCTATTTAACAAAATAATATTTAATACATATTATAGCTTAAGGGAGGGGATAAAATGTATCCTAATTATAATATGTATAATCAATATTATGGATTTAGAGAATATAATTACAGAAATAGTGAGATGAAAGAGGAAAGCGGAAAGCGGAGAAATTATAACATTAAATCAAGCAATTGATTTGATAAGAAAGTCTGTTGATGATGAAAAAGAAGATGAAATGTTTTATGGTATATTAATAGAACAAGCACCAACTGATAAAGAAAAAGATATAATAAGAAGTATTAGAAATGATGAAAGAAAACATAATCAAATTTTAAGAGAATTATATTATGATTTTACAGGTCAAATTTTGCCAGCAGATAATTTAACAAATAGTAGCAATAATCAAATGAGTTATAAAGCAAATTTAGAAAAGGCATTATTTTGGGAACTTGATGCTATTAAGAAGTATAGAAAAATAATGGGAACTATGCCAAGTGGTAAAAGTTATACTTTACTTATGTCAATAATGACAGATGAAATAAGACATGCAAATAAATATAATTTTTTAATTCAAATGCAAAAATAAAAATGTTTATAAAAAACATATAGATCTTTCTTTATAAATATTTGGACTATAAAAAGTCTTTATATTGTAAGAAAGATTTTTATATTTGAAAATACTAAAATTCTTCTAACTTTTTACAATGTGATATATTAAATGATTTCAGCAGTTATTTAAAGCCTTTTTAAAAATTTTTGAAAAAGAGAATTACTATTTTCATTTGTGAATTTTAATTTTAGATAATTTAAAAATAGATAAGTCAACATGATAAACACAAAAAATAATAAAATAATTAAAAGTTGTTTTTTTAGTTCTTCTTTTGGTAAAGCTATTAAAAAAAATAAATAATTTGTAATCATAAAATATTCCACCTTTTAGTATATATATTAGTACTTTATGTGGAATATTTTATTTAATGAAATACAAAAAGTCAATACAATATATTCAAAACAATATAAAACATACATAAAACATTAAGTGTTTTTTATGAAAGTAGCAATTTGTGTAATTATTTTAGTAGCATAAATAAATTCTTCTTCAGAATAATGTTGTAAACATTCTTTGGTTTTAGTTATAGTTGTATCATCAAAACCATATAAAATAAAGTCAGCTGAATGTCCACTTATATTTCTTAGTTTTTTTATACTTTTATAGACAAGGTTACCTTTTCCTTCTTCTACTAATCCTAGGAATTGTCCAGAAATGCCAATCTCTTTAGCAAGTTGAGTTTTATTCATATGTAGTTCATTTTCTCTAATAAATTTAATTCTTTTGCCTCTTTCTATTTGTTCTAATTTATCTAATTCTATTTCTTTACTGCTATGATTAATATTCATAAAAACCACTCCTTATACTTATTGTTCATTTTATATTAAAAAAACCGAAAATATATAGGAAAATATTCTACATTAATGTAGTATTCAATGAGGTTTTATGGTATATTATCCATAATAAGAATAAAAGGAGGAGTATAATATGGAATCTAAAGCAATGAAGATACTAATTATAGAAGATGATATTGATGACTGTAATAGATTTGTTAATTGTATCAAAGAAAGAAAAGATATAGAATTAGTTGGAATAACAGATTCAGACACAGAAGGATTAAAATATGTAAAGTTGAAGCACCCAGAAGGTATAGTTTTAGATTTAGAGCTAAATAATAGCACATCAGGCAACACGGATTCTCTAGAATTTTTATTAAATTTAAAAAAATTAAATTTGAATTATGTACCAATTGTAATTGTAACTACACATGTTAACTCAAAAAGAACTTATGAAATACTACATAGGAATGGAGTTGATCTTATATTATATAAAGATCATCCTAATTATTCATGTAATCAAGTCTTAAATAAATTCATTAATTTAAGAAAAATAGAAATACAATCAGATATTAAAAACTTAGAAGAGGAATTACGAGAAAGTGAAAGTAAAATTTCAGAACATATTTATCATGAGTTGGATTTGATAGGAGTAACAGCAAAGTTAAAAGGAAGAAAATATATTCATGATGCTATATTATACTTAATACAAAACGAAAATAGTAATATAAATGTTATACAACATTTAACGAAAATATATAAAAAATCAGGAAATACTATAACTAATGGAATTCAAAATGCAATTATACATGCTTGGAGAGTTTCATCAATAGAAGATTTAACAACATATTATACAGCCAAAGTGAATTATGAAACAGGAATACCAACGCCTATGGAGTTTATTTATTATTATGTTGATAAAATAAAAAAGATGATCTAGTAGTAAATACTAGATTTTTTTATTTTTCGCCATTTTTCGTCATTTTTTTCTATTATTAGATACCGTTTATTTGAAAGTAATAAATGGTATTTTTTTATTGACACCGAGAGAAGAAACGAAATAGAAAAGGTGGTGAATATCATGAGATATTGGTTTGAAGCTTTCTGTAGGTGGATTAGTCACTGGGCAGGATAATATAAGAGATGGAGAGGTAATTAAATGTTAAATAAAAATTAATATTGATTATCTCTTAATTTTTATATATAATATTTTTTAAGAATTATATTAAAAAGGAAAGATAAAAATGAGTTGCATAGAAAGTTTAGAAAATATAAGTATTTTTGTTTATATTTTAAAAACATTCTTTATTAGTGTTTTTACTTACAAGATAGCTTTAAAAAGTATAAACAATAAAATAAACAAAAAAATTATTTTGTATATATTAATACTAAGTATTTCTATTTTATGTGGAATAATTAAAAATTTATCTAATTCTTTAAGTTGTATAACAGCATTAGTTATATTATTGTCTTTAATATTTTCTAAAATTACTAAAACAAATATTGGATATTCAATTCTTATTATTGTATTTTCGTTAAGTATAAATTATATTATGTTTATTACTTCAGTAGCTATAACATTCATACCTATTGTTTTTTGGAATATAACAAATGATTATATTAGTTTAATATTAATAATTATATGTTATAGTATATTAATTAATATATTTTCTAATATTAAAAAGTTAAAAAATGGTTATGTATTTTTATATAATAAAATAAACAACCAATATTATGATATTTTAATTTTAAATATAAGCATAATAATATTATTTATTGTTATGGTATTAGCAAATTATAAAGAAACATTAACAGGAAATTTCATTTTTGGATTAATAGTTGCATCTATAATAATGTTCATCACAATTCAAAAATCATTACAACTTTACTATAAGCAAAGGTTGTTAGTACAAGATTTAGAAGAAACCAAAAAGGAACTAGAGGACAAGAAAAAAGAAATAAAACAATTAGAACAAGAAAATCTAAACTTTAGTAAAACAAGTCATTCAATAGCACACAAACAAAAAGCATTAGAATACAAACTAAATGAATTAGCATTAAAGAACGAAATAGCAGAAGAAATAGATGTAAAAAATAGGCTAAACAACATCACAAAGCAAATATCAGAAGAACCAGAAATAGAAATTCCAAAGACAAACATTTCAGAAATAGACGATATGTTAAATTATATGAAATCAGAATGCATAAAAAATAAAATTAAGTTTGAAGTACAATTAAATGGAAACATATATCAAATGATTAATAATCATATAACAAAAGAAGAATTAGAAATATTAATAGCAGACCATGTAAAAAATGCAATAATTGCAGTAAAATGTTCTAATAATAGTAATAGAAGCATTTTAGTAAGAATAGGAAAAATAGACGGACAATACTCAATTTATATATATGATTCAGGAATTGAATTTGAAATAAATACATTGCATAAATTAGGAAAAATCCCAAGTACAACCCATAAAGAAAGTGGTGGAACAGGAATGGGATTTATGAACACTTTTGATACTCTTAAAAAACATAAAGCAAGTATTACTATTAATGAATATGGTAAACCAGCTAAAGATAATTATACAAAAGTGATTATGATAGTATTTAATAAAAAAGATGAATTCAATATTATATCTTATCGACAAAAAGAAATAGAAGTTAGAAAAAATAAAATTAACGTATAAAATATTGAAAATAAGTATAAGAACAAGCCCTTTATTCATACAAATTAATTAAGTAAGAATGGAGGGATTTATAATATGAAAAAATCTAAAGAAATATTGCATAAAATAAAAACAAGTAAATTACTAAAAATAGAATTAATTGTAACAATATTAGAATTAATTTTAGGTACTTTATTGCATTTTATTTATGAATGGTCTGGAAATAATGCAATTATTGCTAGTTTTAGTGCTGTTAATGAGAGCGTATGGGAACATTTAAAATTAGTTTTTTATCCTATGCTAATATTAGGATTAATAGAGTATTATTTTGTAAAAAATATTGCTAATAATTACATAGAAGCAAAAGCTATAGGAATATTTACAGCAATTAGCTTTATTGTTATAAGCTTTTTTACTTATACAGGAATTATTGGGACTAACTTTTTTATAATAGATATTCTAATATTTATTATTAGTATTATTTTAGGAGAATGGACTTCTTATAAATTAATGAAAAGAAAGAATGAAAGCACAATTCAAACTAAAATTTTAGCAGGCGGGATTCTTATATTTTTATTAAGTTGTTTTGTAATATTTACTTATGTTACACCACAAGTAAATCTATTTAGAGATTTTACAAATGGGACATATGGAATTACTAAACATAATTAAATGAAATTATTGGTTTGATTAAATTAATTATTTATTATTATGAAGTTTATATATTAATATTTTTATATTGAAATCATATGGAATATGTTGATTTGACTGGGATTTTGAATATTAATATATAAACTATTTATAAATTATGAGCCTAAATATTAATAAAAAAATAAAAAAATTCAAAAAAACTGTTGACAAATTATGGAAATGGTTTTATAATACAAAAGAATTAAATATTATTTCAATTTAAAAATTAATTTCAAATTAATTTAAATTCAATTAGAATCTAAAAAGTATTTTATCAAAAGATTCAAAAATACCAGGTAAAATTTAATAATATATATTTGGATATCTGAGGTCATTATAAACCCCCATAATTTAATTATAAGTTTAAAAATCCCTATATAAAATTAAGTCGAAAAAGATAAATTAAAGTCTACGCTGTTCGGCACAATCCATTAAAATTGATAAAAAGCAATTTGCAAAACATCCTTCATTTAAATAAAAATTATAATGGCCTCAGATATCCAAATGTATAAGAAAGGAAAAGTATGTTATCAGTTGTAAAAAGTTTAGCTTTACAGGGACTAGATGGGCGTATTTTGTCAATTGAAGTTGATATTTCATGTGGATTGCCCTGCTTTGAAATTGTTGGACTGCCTGACACAAGTGTAAAAGAAGCAAAAGAACGAGTAAAAACTGCAATAAGAAATACAGGAGTAGAATTTTTAAGTAGAAGAATAGTAGTAAACTTAGCACCTGCTGATATAAGGAAAGAAGGAGCAAGTTTAGATTTGCCAATTGCATTAGGAATACTGATTGCTAGTGGAGAAATAGAAAATAATTATTTAAATACTTTTTTAGAAGAAAGCATTTTTGTAGGAGAACTTTCTTTAGATGGAAGTGTTGAAAAAATAAATGGCGTATTACCGATATGTATTGAAGCAAAGAAATTAGGAATAAAAAGAATTATATTATCTAGAAAAAATTCTAAGGAAGCGGCAATAGTAGATGGATTAGAAATATTACCAGTTGATAATTTAAAACAATTAATGGAATACTTAAAAGGAGAGAAATATATTGAAAAAGAAAGGCATAAAGAGATAAATGACAAAAATTCAGAATTATATGAATTTGATTTTTCTGATGTAAAAGGACAAGAAAATGTAAAAAGGGCTTTAGAAATTTCAGCTGCAGGAGGTCATAATTGTATTTTAATTCGGAAGTCCAGGTGCTGGAAAAACAATGTTAGCAAAACGATTAGCAAGTATATTACCAGATATAAGTTTTGAAGAAGCTCTAGAGGTCACAAAAATCCATAGTATTACAGGTTTATTATCTGAAGAAAATCCATTAATTTTAAAAAGACCATTTAGAAGCCCACATCATACAATTACAGCAGCTGCATTAGTAGGCGGAGGTAAGAAACCAAAACCTCGGAGAGGTAAGCTTAGCACATTATGGGGTATTATTTTTAGATGAATTAACAGAGTTTAACAAAAATGTACTTGAATTGTTAAGAGGACCTTTAGAAGATAGAAAGGTAACAATAAGCAGAATAAATATTGCAATTACATATCCATGTAATTTTATTTTTATAGCAAGCATGAATCCATGCCCATGTGGATATTATGGGGCAAACAAGAGAGAATGTCATTGTAAGCCAGAACAAGTAAAAAGATATATTAATAAAATTAGTGGACCATTATTAGATAGAATAGATTTACATATTGAAGTAGAAAGTGTTACATATGAAAAAATTGATAAAACAAAAAATATAGAGACCTCAGAGCAAATAAGAAAAAGAGTTAATCAAGCTAGAAATATACAGTTAGAAAGATACAAAGATTATAACATTTTTTGTAATGCAGAATTGACACCAAGATTGTTAGAAAAATATTGTAAATTAGATAAAGAATGTAAAGAGATATTAGAAAAATCATTTAACAAACTAGGTTTAAGTGCGAGAGCATATGCAAAAATTTTAAAAGTAGCTAGAACAATAGCCGATATTGATGGGAAAAAAGATATTGAAATTAGCCATTTAGCAGAAGCAATTCAGTATAGAAGTTTAGACAGAAAGTATTGGGGGAATTAACAATAGATTTAGAAATAGTAAAAATTAAAATTGGAGATGAAATTTATCCGGAACAATTAAGAAAAATAAAAAATCCACCTAAACAATTATATTTAAAAGGAAATATAGAGTTGCTAAAGCAAAATTGCATAGCTATAATAGGCTCAAGAAGTTGTACAAAAAATGGAGAAAATTTAGCAAAAAAATTTGCATCAGAATTATCAGGGCAAGGTCTTACTATTGTTAGTGGAATGGCTAAAGGAATTGATGCAATAGTTCATAGAAAAACAATAGATGAAAATGGAAAAACAATAGCTGTTTTAGGAAGTGGTTTAAATTATATTTTCCCAAAGGAAAATGAGGGATTATATTATGATATATTAAAAAGCGGAGGATTAATTATTAGTGAATATTCTCCAAATGTAGAACCAAATTCAAAAATGTTTTTAGAAAGAAATAGGATTGTAAGTGGAATTTCAATTGGAATATTAGTAATTGAAGCAATGGATAGAAGCGGAACAAGTGTTACAGCTAGATTAGCTACACAACAAGGTAGAAAGGTATTTGTATTACCTCATGAAATAGAAGATATACATGGAAAAGGAACAAATAAATTAATTAGAAAAGGAGCAACTTTAATAACATCAACCCAAGAAATTATTGAAGAATTTGAATTTTTAAGTTTTAAGGAAATAAATGATAGTAAAACTAAAGCAATAAGAAGTAAGATAGTAAAAAAAGAATACCAAGAAATATATAATTTAATAAAAAATGGAGCTAGCAATATAAATGCAATATGTAAAGAATCTGAAAAGAGCATAAAAGATATAAATAATATTTTATTTATGCTAGAGATAGATGGAGTTATAACTAAAAAACAAGGAGAATATAAATGTATATAAATCAGCAAATAGGTAAATTAGGAGAAGATCTAGCTTGTAAATACTTAAAAGAAAATAAATACACAATAATAGAAAGAAATTTTAATTGTAAACAAGGAGAAGTAGATATAATAGCCTATGATACATATAGAAATGAATTAGTATTTTTAGAAGTAAAAACACGTTTTAATTTGGTATATGGAAGGCCAAGTGAAGCTGTTAGTAAAGTAAAACAAAGGCATATAATATCTGTTGCAAAATATTATATTTATAAAGTTAATATCAAAAATACTGCTATAAGATTTGATGTTATAGAAGTGTTTTTAGATAATAATGAATATAATATTAATCATATTAAACAAGCTTTTTATATATAACGAAAAAGAAAATTAATAATATAAAAAAGAATGTATAAGGTACATTCCTTCTTATAAATTTATATCTTAATTTTATTCCAATATTTTTCGTATTTTTCTTTTGCGGTATCAGGATTATATATACCTGTAAAATCTTTAATTGGTGCAAATTCATCATTTTCATCAACACGAAGAAGTAACATATCATCAAAAAAAGCAAAACTATCAAAGATAAAATTTTCAAATTTAAAAGAGTTTGGTTTATCAGGAATTTGCTTCATTCCTTCTTCATTAACAAAAGCATTTTTCTTATAAGCTCTATGGTAAGGTAAATGAATATTTGAAACCTTTTTAATAGCTTCTAAATTCATTAAATGAGAAAGTATATTAGCTTCTCTGTATTGATACATACCATCTTTAGATTTAGAAACAGATAACTTTATATCAATATCATCATAATCTAAAATGGAAGGCTTTCCGGATTTTTTACAATAAACAGCAACTTTATCTAGTGGTTTTTGTTTAAAAATAGATTTTGAGGCAATTTGATAACCACTATCGACAGTTAAACCAATGAAAAGAGGGTCTATATTTTTCAATAATATATTATCAATTCCTCCAAAAGATACCCATTTTATATTGTTTTTCTCTAAGTCATCTATAATTTTATTATTTTTCATGGCTTTAAACACATTACCATTACCATTAGAACCATCTTTTATTAAGTAAGTTTCTTTTAAAATTAATTTGCCATCAATATTAATAATAGGAAGTTTTTCTTGTTTGAAAAATTTTATTTTTTCTTTTGGATAGTCAAAAAAGTTATGTGATTTAAAATATTCTTTTGTAGCAAAATCATTATCTTCACTAGTCATAATATACCAAGGAAGAGTAATATCATACTGATTGTTTGCGTTCTTTATATTTTCACACATTATTTCAAATAAAGACTTCCTGCAATGCTCCTGTTCAAAGTCTAATTCATAAGTCCCTTTTGGACCTTTATAACCTAATCTTGTTCCTTGACCACCAGCCATTGTTACTATTGCTAGAAAGCCAGATTTAATTATGTTTTCTCCAATAGCTATGTAATGTTCTAAATCTTCTTTTGAAATTTTGTCTTTTTCTATATGAGGTAAAGGAGATACTGTGTTTAAATCTAATTTTGTAGATTTAAAAGAGTTTTTATATAAAGTTAAGATTTTATTAAAATCTATTCCTAAAATTTGGTTTAATAAAAGCTCTTTTTGTTCTTCAGAAAGTTCATCATAGAAATATAGTAAATGTTCTTGGTTATAATGATGTAAAATTTCTTTAGCTTTTGTTAATTTATTATCCATAATTGTCACTCCTAATTTAATTTAAATGGTGTGGGAAGTGCTCCTTTTAAGCTTTGAATAACAATGTTTTTGTTAGATAAATTTGAAGCTTCTAAATCATCTATTTCTTTTTGAATATTATAAGGTATTCTTACCAAATTGAAAGAAATAGAATCTAGTTCTTTAGAATTGTAATTTCCCTCTATTATTATATAAGATGCAAGAGTCGAAAATTTGTTACTTTTGTCATCTACATCAGAATTCATCATTTCAACTGGAATACCTACACTTCCTGTATTAAATAAAGTTTTATTTTTATATCTAACTAAACAAGGTGTATGTATATGTCCATATCCAACAATATCTGGTTCAGGATCTTTAGAAGTTTTACCAATAAATTCGGTATTTTTAAATAAATCTTCTGGACCTTTTAATTCTGTACCAGCATATTGTGTTCCTTTATTTGAGAACATAGGATTATAGATGTTATCTAAGCCATATGGAGAAGCATGAAATAATCTTATTAGATGCCCACTCATATAAAATTCATGGAATACTGGTAAATTATAAATGAAATTAGCTCGTTCTTCACCGATTTTTTCTCTAGACCAAAATTTCTTGTCTTTAGCCTCAGGACGGCAAATTGCATAATCTGAATTACCAATTAGCATAACTTCGCAAACTTCTCTTAGTTTATCAATTACTAAATCAGGATGTGTACATTTTATAACATAATCTCCTAAACAAAATATTTTTTCTATATGGCGTTTTTTTATATCGGATAATACAGCATTTAAGGCAGTAATATTACCATGAACATCTGAAATAATTGCTATTTTTTCCATAAATCCACCTCCTAAAATCTAATTATTTCATTATATATTTCAATAGCGAAATTATCTGTCATACCAGAAATATAAGATATAATAGATTTATAAAAATCTTCTTTATTTTTGTAATCAAATATAATTTGATTTTTTAATTTTAAGTTTTTTCTGTTACCAAAATCAGAATAGTTTTGTAGAAATTCATAAAAACCATTACTTAATTTTGGGTAAAATTTATTTAATCTCTTAATGTTAGATAAAGTATTTTCTTGTTCAAAACAATTTTTTAATTTATCGTAAATTTGGTTAATAACTAAATTAAAAAATTTATTTGAAGGTATTATTCTATCACTAAAATAAATATTTTTATAATTAAAATCTTTTATTTTATATAGTAAATTAAATGCATCATTTGAAAAACACAACCCTTTTTGAGGAGTAGAATTTTTGCATAAATCTATTACTAAATAATTAATGATATTACTATTATTTAATGTATAATCAGATGAATTATAATTTAATAAATCGTAAAGTTCTTGTAAATGATTATCTAAAATCCCTAAAGTTATAGCATCTTCAATGTCACGTCCTATATAAGATATTTTGTCAGAAATTTTTACTACGCAACCTTCCCAAGTATAAGGAGAATATTGGTTGGGAGAAAGATAGTTATTTAAATCAATAAATTCATCTCTTGGTTTTAGTGCATTTTCTGTAATTTCGCCACAATGAGAGATAATGCCATCTCTAATACCATAAGTTAAATTTAAATTATTTTTGTATCCATCGTGACCTTCTAGAAGTTCAATGGAATCCACAAAATGTAATCCATTTTTTTCATGCCAAAAAGGACTACCTAAGTCTCTTTTAGAAATTTCGGATAGAATTTTTTCTCCACTATGTCCAAATGGGCTATGACCTAAATCATGAGCAACTGCAATAGCTTTTGTTAATTCTGTATTTAGTCCTAAATAACTAGCAATTGTATAGCTGATTGATTCTACATGTGTAACATGTTCACCTCTTGTACAAATGTGATCATTTTCAGGTGAAAAGAATACCTGTGTTTTATGTTTTAGTCTTTTATAAGCATTAGAATGAATAATTCTTGTATAATCTCTATCAAGTTCAGTTCTAATGTCAGAATTTTTATAAGATAAAGGTAAAATTCTAGAAATTGTATTTTCCCATTTTGAATTATTTGGGTTTATAGCTACTTCTTGAAATGAATTTTTCATATGTCCTCCTCTGTAAATATAATCATTATAATATAGTTTACAACAAATCAAAATAAAAGTCTAGAGGACAAGTTTAAGTTACATATTTAATAAAAAATAAATATAAAAAATAAATTGAAAATAAAATGGAAAAGGAGTATAATAATTTTGAAATGAAAGGAGAGTAAAAGATGTTTAATTTAGTAAGAGATGACTTTGATGAAAATTCAGAAGATATATTGAACTCTATTAATAAAATGCTAGAGCAAAATAAAGAATTAAAAGAAGAAGAAAAGAAGGATGAAAAACAACAATAAAAATTTGTGGAGGATTAGAAAATGGGAAAATTATTTGTAATAGATGGAACAGATGGAAGTGGAAAACAAACACAATTTAATAAATTGCAAGAAAAACTAAAAGAAGAGGGAATTGATTATAAAGTAGTAAGCTTTCCAAATTATGAAAGTCCAAGTTCATCTTTAGTAAAAATGTATTTATCGGGAGAATTTGGCGAAAATGCAAAAGAAATTAGCCCTTATATAGCGTCAACATTTTATGCGGCAGATAGATATGCAACTTTTCAAACAGGATATAAAGAATATTATGAAAAAGGAGGAATTATATTAGCAGATAGATATACAACAGCTAATATGGTTCATCAAGCAGGAAAAATAAAAGACAAAGAAGAAAGAAAAAAATTTTTAAATTGGTTGTGGGATTTTGAGTTTAATTTATATGGACTACCAATTCCTTCTGAAGTATTTTTCTTAAACATGCCAGTAGAAAAATCACTAGAGTTAATGGCAAATAGAGAAAATAAATTTACTCATGAAGCAAAAAAAGATATTCATGAAAGTGATAAAAATCATTTAATTGATGCATATTCAGCAGCTTGTGATGTTGCAAAGGAATATAACTGGTATGAAATAAAATGTGTAAAAGATAATAAAATAAGAACTATTGAAGATATTCATGAAGAAATTTATAATGAAATAAAAAAGCATATTTAAGGTAATATATTTTATAAAAGTTAAATATGAATATAGAAAAATAGAGAAAAAATGAGAAACAAAGAGATAAAAGAAAAAATACAGAGATATAGATAATAGAAAGAATAAAAAAATAAAAAAAGAACCGATGTAAACTAATAATAAATTTGGAATAATTTTCTAAAAATGTTATAATATATATCGATGGTGCATTATTCTAGTCATACTAACTTTACGAGGGTGGGGCTAAAAATCCACTAAAGGGCACATCGTTGAAGTTTCTTGTTTGTGCGCGAAATGCCAGTTTTGTGTGTATTCAGGGAGTAAAGAGGTTAGGGAAGTATGTAATGGCATACATATGATCCCTGGTTTCGTGGAGGCTTAATAAATTTTAAGTAAAACCTATGTTGAGTGCCAAGACACGAAATACATAGAGTAGCCTGTCTCGAGTGAGTGTATTGGGATTAATTTTTTCATAAGTAAAGTTGATTTTGGCCAAATTGATTATACTTTTAATTATGAAATTGCATTTGCAAAAAAGACTAGTAAAGTAATAAAAGTATGTTAAGGAAAACTTCTAGGATGTTTGCTTAAATCAAAATAGCATAGAAGTCTAGGGATTAAGGTACAGATTTAAGTGGCGATCTGGTGTCTATGTTAAATTAGATATTCTTCTTAATCGGAAACGGCTATAGCAGTAATGCTAAGCGAGGAATAGAGAAATTCGACCAGACCTAAACTGTAAAATTTACTTAGACTTTTACCATCTAAACAATAAAAATAATTAATTAGGCAGATTTAATCTGCCTAAAATCATATTACAAAATAAATAATAATTTAACTAAAAAGGAGAAATAATGGATAAAGAGCAAATAAAATGGTTTATACAAGTATTTATTATGACATTTATATTATCAATGCTATTTTCTTATATATCAGCAAATGGTGTATCTAATTTAAGTTTAATACCAGCTATATTAATACTAATTTTAGTAATTGGAATAGGAATATTTTTTGATATTATTGGAGTTGCAGTAACAGTAGCTAATGAACATGAATTTCATGCTAAAGCAAGTAAAAAAATAGAAGGTTCAAAAGCTTCAATAAAATTAATAAGAAATGCTCCTAAAGTTGCAAATATTTGTGCAGATGTAATTGGAGATATATGTGGAGTATTAAGTGGAGCAATTAGTGCTTTAATAGCAATGAAAATAACAGAACAATTTGGATTGTCTTTTAATATACAATTTATTCTAAGCGCAACAGTAGCAGCTTTAACAGTTGGAGGAAAAGCATTAGGAAAAGGTGTAGCTAATAACAATTCAACTAAGATAGTTCATGCTGTAGGAATAGTAATAAATAAATTTAGTAGGAAGTAAGAGGTTTCTCTTACTTTTTAATATGAAAAAATGGATAAAAAAAGAAAAAGAGTAAAAAATTAAAATGAGGTGAATTGCATATGAAAGCATTAATAACAGGAGCATCTTCTGGAATTGGGAGAGATATGGCAAGGAATTTAAGTAAAAGAGGTTATGATTTAATATTAGTAGCAAGAGATGAGAATCGATTACAAGAATTAAAAAAAGAATTGGAAATATATAAAGTTAATATAGAAATCATAGCCATGGATTTAGCAATAGAGGAAAATTGCAAAGAATTGCATAAAAAAGTAAAGGATATAGATTTCTTAATTAATAATGCAGGTTTTGGAGATTGCGGAGATTTTACAAAGACAGATTTAGATAAAGAAATAGCAATGATACACACTAACATAATTGCTTATCATATTTTAACTAAACTATATTTAATAGATATGAAAAAAGTAAATAGAGGAAAGATTTTAAATGTAGCATCTATAGCAGGATTTATGCCAGGCCCACTAATGTCTACTTATTATGCTACTAAGTCATATGTAGTTAGATTATCAGAAAGCATTAGAGAGGAATTGAGAAAAGAAAATTCGAAAGTACAAATTAGTATTTTATGTCCAGGACCAGTTGATACAAATTTTAATAAAGTTGCTAATGTGAAGTTTCACATGAGAGAAGCTAATAGTCAAAAAGTTGCAGACTATGCCATAAAACAGGTACAAAAAGGAAAATTTTATATTATACCAGGAATTGATGTAAAATTTGCTAAAATTGGAGCTAAAATAGCACCTGCATCAATAGTAAGTAAAATCACTTATAAAATACAAAAAAGAAAATTGCAAAGAAAATAAAATATTAAAAACATATATAAAAATAACTTGCCTATCCTAATAAATTAGTTTATAATAAAATAAACTAATATTAGGAGAATAAGTAATGTGGAAAAGAAAAGAATTAAAAAGTAGAGCCAGACAAGTTGTTAAAAAAAATTACTGGACTGCAATTGTTATATGTTTTTTAATAGCGTTATTAACAGGAGAGTTTGGCACATCAATTTTAGGAATATATCAGCAAGAAGATTCAATGAATCCTTATTATATTTTTATGCATAAAGATGAAATAGCAGATGAAAACACAAATAATAATAATGAACAACAACTACAACAAGAACAAGAGATAATAACAAAAATAGAAGAAAAGAAAGAAAACTTAAGTGATATTGAACTGAAAATATGGAATGCAATTGAAGCAAATTTAGATAGTATAACAAAATCACAGAAATATGTATTTAAAATTTCTGATGCTATAAAATATTTTAACTTAAATGAAATGACTTCAGGTATAGTACTTTCAATTATGGCGATAATATCAATTGCGTTTACTATTATAATAGCAAATCCTCTTATAGTAGCAGGAAAAAGATATTTTATAAAGGCAAGAGAAAAATCAAGTACCAAAATATCAGTCCTTGGAGAAATTTTTAAAAATAAGAATTGGACAAACATATCAGTAACAATTTTTTTGAAAGACATTTATAATTTTTTATGGTATTTTACAATTATAGGACGGATTTATAAAGAGTTATGAATATACAATGATACCATATATTTTGGCAGAAAATCCAAAGATAGAAAGAAAAAAGGCATTTAAACTTTCAAAGGAAATGATGAAAGGAAACAAATGGAAAACATTTATTTTAGATCTTTCTTTTCTAGGATGGGAATTATTATCTATATTTACATTTGGATTGTTAAATATATTTTATATAAATCCTTATAAAGTTGCTACAACAGTAGAATTATATGAAGTATTAAAAAAACAGATAATATCTCAAAAGAGTGAATATTATGAAGAATTAAATAGTTTAGAATTAAAATAGATTTAAAGAAATAGTAGTAATATAAAAAATTACTACTATTTTTAATTATAATTTAAAGAAAAAATAAAATAAATTCATTTTATTGCACTATAACAATTGTATCATATTTTACAAAAAATACATATCGAAATTTGTAGAAAGAAATAAAAAATATTAAATTTAGTTTTTGTGAAAATAAAATGCATGAAAAAAAGGTAATATAATAAAATATTATGTAGATACTTATCAAAAAATGTAAAATAACAAGATAAAATGCGATGAAAAAAGCTTGAAAACCCAGCTATATAGTAGTATTATAAAAAAATGTGAAATGCAAAAGAGGGGGTAAAAATGAAAACATTTTTTGGGAGTATTTTTATTGAAAAAGAAAAATTACAGGAAGCAGGTGTAAAATATCCTATAAAGTTAGAGTATTATAAAATAATAAATGAAGATGAATTTATTAATAAAAATAATGCAAAATATGGAATAAGAGTGGTAAAGACTGAATATATAGGAAACAATACTAAAACAGAAGATAAAACACTTAAATATTTATCTAGCAATGAACAAAAAGTAAATGAAATATTGAAAATATTAAAGAAAAATGAAGTGACACCAATTTGTTTGGAAGATGTTATTTGTGACTTTTCAAAAGAAATTCTTTTTTTATAATGAAAACAAAATTTTTTAAAAAGCTTGCATATTATGGAAAATTAGTCTAGAATAACTTATAGTAAATATGAAACAAAGAAAGTTAATATAGATAATAAGCATAATATAAGGAGGAATATATGGCTGATAAGTTAATAATAGTAGAATCACCAGCAAAAGCTAATACTATAAAAAAATTTCTTGGTGGTAGTACAAAAGTAGTAGCATCAATGGGACATATAAGAGATCTACCAAAATCGAAATTAGGAGTTAACATAGAAAATGATTTTGAACCAGAATATATAAATATTAGAGGAAAAGGAGATTTAATAAAATCTTTAAAAAAAGATGCAAAACAAGCAAAAAAAGTATATCTTGCAACTGACCCTGACCGTGAGGGAGAAGCAATAGCTTGGCATCTTGCAACAATATTAAAAGACGATAATAATAAAATAACCAGAGTTACATTTAATGAAATAACAAAAGGAGCTGTACAAAAAGCAATTAAAGAGCCAAGAGACATAGATTTAAATTTAGTAGATGCACAACAAGCAAGGCGTGTTTTAGATAGAATTGTAGGATATAAAATAAGTCCATTATTATGGAAAAAGGTAAGAAGAGGCTTATCAGCAGGACGTGTACAATCTGTAGCAGTAAAATTGATTGTTGATAGAGAAGAAGAAATTGAAAAGTTTATACCAGAAGAATATTGGAATATTTATGCTAACTTAGAAGAACCAGAGACCAAAAAACATTTTGAAGCAAAATTTTACGGTAAAAATGGTAAAAAGCAAGAAATACATTCAGAAAATGATGTAAAAGAAATTATAAAAGCAATTGAAAAAGCAAAATATTTTGTAGATGATGTAAAAAAAGGAGAAAAGAAAAGAACTCCAGCACCACCATTTACAACTAGTACAATGCAACAAGAGGCTTCGAGAAAATTAGGATTTACTTTAAAGAAAACAATGTCAATAGCTCAAGGGTTATATGAAGGAGTAAAAATACCAGAAAAAGGAACAATAGGATTAATTACATATATGAGAACAGATTCAACAAGAATATCAGAAGAAGCAAGAAAATCAGCAAAAACATATATAGTAAGTACATATGGCGAAAAATATTATGAAAATAGATATTATAAAACAAATAAAGATTCACAAGATGCACATGAGGGTATTAGACCAACTTATGCAGAATTGGAACCAGATAAAATTAAGGAAACATTAACAAAAGATCAATATAAATTGTATAAATTAATTTATAATCGTTTTATGGCAAGCCAAATGGCACCAGCTATATATAATACAATTTCAGCAACAATAAATGCAAATAACTATAATTTCAAGGCAAATGGACAAAGCATAAAATTTAAAGGATTTATGACTTTATATGTAGAAGAAACCGATTCAAAAGAACAAGAAGAAAAGATGCTGCCAGAATTAAAAGAAAAACAAGAGGTTAAGTTAGATAAAATAATTCCAAAACAAAGTTTTACAGAACCACCACCAAGATATACAGAAGCAAGTCTTGTAAAGGCATTAGAAGAAAAGGGGATAGGAAGACCAAGTACATATTCACCTACTATAACAACTATTCTAGAAAGAAGATATATTGAAAAAGAACAAAAACAATTAATTCCTACAGAATTAGGAAAGATAGTAAATAAATTACTAATAGAAAATTTTACAGATGTTATTAATGTAGAATTTACAGCAAAGATTGAAAGTGAATTTGATGAAATAGCTGAAGGAAAAGAAGAATGGAAAAAAATGCTAAGAGAATTTTATGGACCATTTGAAAAAGAATTAGAAAAAGTTGAAAAAGAATTAGAACATGTTGAATTGGTAGAAGAAGTGTCAGATGTGCCATGTGAAAAATGCGGAAGAATGATGGTATATAAATATGGAAGATATGGAAAATTTTTAGCATGTCCGGGATATCCAGAATGTAAAAATGCAAAACCAATTATAGAGACAATTGATGTACCTTGTCCAAAATGTGGTGCAACAGTACAAGTTAGAAAGACAAAGAGAAAAAGGAATTATTATATTTGTGAAAACAATCCGGAAAGCTGTGATTATATATCTTGGAATAAGCCAAAACCAGGTGAAAAATGGAATCCAGAAGAAGCAGAAGAAATAAAAGCAGAAACAAAAAAGAAAACAACGAGAAAAACTGCTAAAAAGAAAGCTAAAAAAGTATAAATATAAAAAAACGATAAAACGTTAGTATATCAACATTTTATCGTTTTTTTTGATGGAGGCGACACCCGGATTCGAACCGGGGATCAGAGTTTTGCAGACTCGTGCCTTACCACTTGGCTATATCGCCATTTTAATATATTATATGCTCTATATTTTTATATAGAACCTGGAGCGGGAAACGGGGCTCAAACCCGCGACCTCTGCCTTGGCAAGGCAGCGCTCTATCAACTGAGCTATTCCCGCATTTTTAAATTTAATTTATTATATGCGTCAACATTTAAAATGATACCAAAAATACACAATATTGTCAAGTACTAGAAGTACTTTTATAAAAAGAATTTGATATTGTTGAGTGTATAGTGTATAGTTTCAAAAAAGATAGAGAGAATATTGAAAACATCAAATATTCTCTCTATTTAGAATTATTTAAGACTTCTTAAATAATAGAGATGTCTTACATTATGCTGCTTTTGAAAACCAATCTTCTTACATAAAGTAATTAACGATTTATTTTTATAATAGATATTGATAGTTATTATATGGTATTTCTCTAACAAAATTTTCAAAAGTTCTTTTAAAGCTTCTATGACAAAATCATTATTATAATGTAATCCTTTGAAAAAAGAAATATATATAGAACCAGAAAATTGACAATGTACGCAAAACGAAATATTTTTATTTTGCGAATCGGTGATAAACCATACAGATTCACCATCAGAATCTACAAGAGCTTCCTTTAAAATAAATGTTTTTGTTTCGACTAATATTGGTTGTTTCCGGGCATCCATAAAAAGCCACCTTTCTAATTATAATATATAAATTATAACATAATTCTTAATATATATAAAGGGATTTTTGAAATTTAAATAAAAATATATATAAATAGAAAAGAGAAGTAAATTAATTTACTTCTCTAAAAAATCTATATTCATTACCAGAAGTGCTTTTGCTTTTATATATATAGCCATTATAAATACCGCCATTATTGTCATCTAAATTAACATCTAGTTTCATGTTATAAGCAAAAGTTTGGTTTAAATTATTTACAATATGAATTGTAAATCTTAGAGTATAGTTAATATCTTCTAAATTGATATTTGCTTCTTTTAATACTTTGCCATTAAAAGAAATAGATTTTGAATCATCTGTTACTGAATAGTTTGTTAAAATATCTTTATTTAAATAGCCTAAAGTAATAGGATTAGAACAATCAGTGTAAAAAGTTGGTTCATCATAGTTGTGATTTTCATTTTCCTGATTTGTATTTATAATTTTAAAATCTATTCTATTATTTTCAGGTTGTTTTATATCAGTATATTTACCAACATTAAAAGAGTTTTTATAATTTAATATTTTAGTTCCTTTATCAACGTTAGATGTCATAACAATATTGTCAATATATAGTTCTTTCACAGAATTTTCATCAGTTAATTCAGAACTAGATTGACTATTATCAATATAAATTGATAAATCAGTATATTGACAAATACTCATGTCTTTTAAAGATTGATCTTTAGAATTGCTAATAGCATTAGCACTGCTATATAATAATATTTTTTGCACATTGAAAATAGAATTTTCATTTTCATCAGCAATTTCTATCATTTGATTTGTAAAATTACTTTTAGCAAAAGAAGGTGAAAGTACAAAATGATAATATAGTAATAATACAATAAATGCTAAGATTATTAATAGCGTAAATGCAAGTCTAACGTTTTTTATTTTAAAATTTATTTTTTTCATGTAAACTCCCTTCTAAAAGAGTGGAATTAAAGTCTATTATATAATAATTCCATATAACTATATACTTTTTTATGCCAATCTTGATCTGTTGCATATCTTGTATTAACACCAGATAAAGTAGGGCCATTATAATACCAGCCAGCTGCAGTTTCTCCATCGTAAATTTTAGTTCCAGATGGATTTAGATAATATTTAACTAAAGATTTAGCAACTGTTTCAATACCTTCTGAATAATCAGTAAATTCAAATGATGATTCATAAGGAGTATTGTCATAAGAACCATATCCAAATAAATTTTTCTTATCATTTGCAATTTGTGAAGTTCCCCATCCACTTTCATGAATTGCCATAGAAGCTAGGAATAGACCATTAATGTTATATTTCTTTTCCATATTATAAAATACTTGATAATTATCTTGGAATATTTTATTAGTATCATTTGGCAAACCAGTAAATATTTTTTTATAATCATTTAAAGTTAAGCCACTTACCTTATTTAATTCCATATTAATATTGACTTTTAATAAAATTCTTTGAATTCTATTTTTTTCTACAATGTTTGGAGTGGTATAAGATGATGTTAGATTAGATGTTTTTATATATCCTTCTATTCCATCAAAGGAAACTTTACACCATTCTTCATTAGGAAGTTCTAGTAATTTAACATCAATGCTTTTCTTTATTTCTGCTACATCTTTAGAATTTGCATCAGCAGATTCCTTTAAGTTAGCATTATCAATAAAGTACATAATATCACCAATGTGAACATGATGTTTTGCTAAAAATTCAGAAGTTCCTAAATCTATAATTTTAGGTGTTGGATCTGTAATTTTTTCTTTAGATAAGATGATTTCTTCTACAAAATTTCCATTCTCATATGTTTTTACAGCTGTTATCTTATCTTTTCCAAGAATACCTTCTTGCTTAATAATTTCTTCTCCTTTTGGTAAAGTAGGAGCATCATTATAGGTTGTTTCAAATTCTACATCACGTTCTTCAACTACTTGCTCTTTTACTCTATCCATATCAGAATTTTCAGAAATAATGTTTTGTATATTTAGACTATGTCTATTAATTTCATATTCTGATATATTATCAGGAGTATCTACTTTGGCATAGCTAGTTTTAAAAGAAGTGTCTTTAGGAAAAAGTATCGCCATTCCCACAATTAAAATACTGCAACCTGTTATAATATGAGACAATTTTAAATCATTTGTTTTATATGTAGATTTTTTATTCTTTGAATTAGATGAATAAATAATATTATTATTACTTTGCGCTGTTTCAGTTTTATAAGGTTGTCCAGCATTTGGATTATGTTGCATTTCTTGCAATTCTTTAAAAACATCAGACAGATTCCTATTTTTATAATCATAAGAATTCTTATTGTTCAACATATTTTTACTCGCTTTCTTTATAAAATAATACAACATTATTATATAATAATAATGAGAAGATGTCCATAAATTTTGACAAAAAATATCGAGATAGAAAAAATTACTATAAATTAGCTAATTACTTGCAAAATTTGTAAAATAGTATATAATATAAACATATCTTTAAGAGAAATAAGAGGTGTAAAAGTGGAATTTGAAAAAATAGAAAATAGCATAGGATATACATTTAAAAATAAAGAATTATTAAAAAAGGCATTAACACATACGTCTTATGCTTATGAAAACAATATAGAAAGTAATGAAAAATTAGAGTTTCTAGGAGATAGCATTTTGGAATTTATATCAAGTAAATATATTTATCAAAAATATCCAAAGCTAAAAGAAGGAGAAATGACAAAAGTTAGAGCAACTGTAGTTTGTGAAAAAAGCTTATATAAGGTTGCAAAATCACATGATTTTAGTGAGTTTTTAAATTTAGGAAAATCTGAATTAAAAACAGGAGGAAATAAAAGACCAGCTATTTTAGCAGACAGCGTAGAAGCAGTAATAGCAGCTATTTATTTAGATGGTGGATTAGAATATGCTGATAAATTTATTATTGAAAATTTAAAAGAAGAAATAAATGAAGCAACAAAACATGTGGGAAATAAAGACTACAAAACTGTATTACAAGAAAAACTTCAAATTCATGGAGATGTGAAAATAGAATATGAAATAATAAAAGAAGTTGGACCAGATCATGATAAAACATTTGAAGCGCAGGTAAAGTGCGATGGAAAGATATTAGCACAAGGAGAGGGAAAAAGCAAAAAAGAAGCACAAATGCATGCAGCTAAAAAAGCTTTAGAAAATATAAAATAGAAAAGAGGTAAGTCTATGAAAAAACAATACATAATACCTATATTTGTGCCACATTTAGGGTGCCCAAATGATTGCGTTTTTTGTAATCAGAAATCAATTAGTGGACAAAAAAGTAATATGACAAAAGAAAAAGCAAAAAAAATAATAGATGATTACCTAGAAAGTATAAAAGATGAAGAAGTAGAAATTGAAATAGCTTTTTTTGGAGGGAGTTTTACAGCAATAGAAAAGGAGAAGCAAGAAGAGTTATTAAAAGTAGCATATGAATACATTAAAAATGGAAAAGTAGAAAGCATTAGAGTTTCAACAAGACCAGATTGTATAGATAAAGAAACATTAAAAAGATTAAAAAAATATGGAGTTAAAACAATTGAATTAGGAGTTCAATCAGCTAATGATTATATTTTAAAAAAAGCTAATAGAGGTCATACTTTTGCAGATGTAAAAAAGGCTTCTAAAATGATAAGATGGAATGGATTTAAATTAGGACACCAGATGATGGTCGGATTGCCAGAAAGCACAAGAATAGATGAAATTAATACAGCAAAAGCGTTAGTAAAGTTAAAGCCTAAAATGGTAAGAATTTATCCAGTTTTAGTTATAAAAAATACTAAATTGGAAGAAGAATATAAAGAAGGAAAATATCAACCATTGTCAGTAGTACAAGCAGTAGAGATTTGTAAAGATATTGTTAGAATTTTTGCAGATAAAAATATTGATATAATAAGAATAGGTCTTCAAAATACAGAGGAGATATCTGATCCTAAGAACGAAGGTAGTGAAGTTGTTGCAGGCCCATATCATCCAGCTTTTAGACAATTGGTAGAATCCGCTATGTGGTATGATGCAATTGTTGGAAAAATAAAAAAATTAAATGCTAAAGTAAAAGAAGTAGAAGTTAGTGTCAATCCGATAGATAGCAATAATGTAATTGGACATAAAAAAGAAAATGTTATAAAATTAAAAAATACATATGATGTAGATTTGATTTTAAAACAGGATAAAACTATAAAACAAGGCAAGTCAAGAATTAATATAACAAAGACATATGATAATTAAAACATAAGAAAAAGTTAAATTTACAAACAAGAATAGATACTATATTTAGTACTTTTAGTGCATAAATCACCCTTATTTTACCAATACTAAAATAAAGGTGATTTTTTTATGCATATAGAAGAAAAAAATAATATAAAAAATATAATATTTGATATTATAGGAACAATAATTGGAGCATTTATAATGGCAATAGGAGTTTCTCTATTCTTATTACCAAATCAACTATCTTCAGGAGGAATTGCAGGAATTGCAACAATTACGTATTACTTATTTAATATACCAATGGGAACAATGATACTTATTATTAATGTTCCATTATTTTTACTATCAATTTATAAAATAGGAAAAATGTTTTTTATAAAATCATTAATTGGAACAGTGTCACTGTCAGTCTTTATCGATATATTAGATAGAATAGAACCTCTTACACATGATAGATTTTTAGCTTGTGTTTATGGAGGGATTATTATAGGGTTAGGGACAGCTATAATATTAAAAGTAAACTCTTCAACAGGTGGAACTGATTTAATTAGTTATGTAGCAAAAGAATACAAACCAACTATGAGAAGTAGCAATGTTATTATGATATTAGATACTATAATAGTCATTTTAAATATAGTATTTTTCAGAGAAATAGAAATAGGGCTATATTCTGCAATTGCTATATATTTAATGGGAAAAATAATTGACATAGTATTTGAAGGAACATATTTTACTAAACTAATTTTAATTGTTTCAGAGCAAAATGAAGAGATAGCCAAAGAAATAGAAGAGAAAATTCAAAGAGGAGCAACAGGCTTATATGGAAAGGGAATGTATACTAATAAAGAAAAATTGGTGTTAATGTGTGCAGCTTCTAGGAGAGATGTTGCTAGAATTAAAATAATAGCAAGAAAACTTGACCCCTCTAGTTTTATTATTATAACAAATTCAAGAGAAGTAGTTGGTTTGGGATTTAAAAAAAGTTAAAGATGACTGATAATTTTATGTTGATTCATTGATAAATTTTAAAAAATGAAGTAAAATAATATTAGAAAAATAAAAGAGAAACTTGTGATTTAAAATATAATAGGAGAGAACTTATAATGAAAGAACAAAAATATAAATTGAGAAATGTAGAGTCTTTTGAATTAAGAGATATATTTGAATGTGGACAATGCTTTAGATGGAACAAACAAGAAGATGGAAGCTACACAGGAGTATTTAAAAATAATGTGCTAAACGTAAAAAAGAATAAAGACGAGATTATATTTGAGGGAATATGTGAAAATGAAATACAACAAACAGTAGAAAATTATTTTGATCTTAACCGTAATTATGAAAAAATAAAAGAACAACTATCAAAAATAGATCAAAATATGAAAATGAGTATTGAATACGGAAATGGAATTAGAATATTAAATCAAGATTTATGGGAAACTATTATTTCGTTTATAATATCTGCTAATAATAATATTCCAAGAATAAAAGGAATTATAGAAAGATTATCAGAAAAATATGGAGACGAAATAAAATATAAAGGAAACAAATATTATACTTTTCCAACCCCAGAGCAACTAAAAAATGTTACAGTTGAGGAATACAGGAAATTAGGGTTAGGATTTAGAGACATAAGATTATATGAAACCACAAAGATGATATTAAATAAACAAGTAGACATAGAAAATATGAAAAATAATCCAAATACAATAGAAGTAAGAGAAGAATTATTAAAATTATCGGGAGTGGGACCTAAAGTAGCAGATTGCATTTTATTATTTTCAGATTTAAAAAGATTTGAAGTATTTCCAATTGATGTATGGGTAAGAAGGGTTATGAATGACTTATATATAAAAAATGAAGATGAAACAAAAGTTAATAAAAAACAAATTGAAAAAATAGCAAATGAAAAATTTGGAGACTTAGCAGGATTGGCTCAACAATATTTGTTTTATTGGAGAAGAGAAGCATAAGATATAAAAATAGTGCAGAACATAAATATGGAGGATTTAATGGGATTAAGAATTATATATGGAAAGCCAGGAAGTGGTAAAAGTACATATTGTTTTCAAGAAATATCTAAATTAATAAACAAGGAACAAAAGATTTTTATTATTACTCCAGAACAGTTTTCTTTTACAGCAGAAAGAAAGTTAATGGAGAATGTAAAATCGGGCGCTGTGATTAATGCAGAGGTAATTACTTTAAGTAGAATGGCATATAGAGTTTTAAAAGAAGTAGGAGGAAATGATAAAAGCAGTCTTTCTAAATGTGGAAAAGCAATGCTTATTTATTCTATTTTAAGTACATATAAAAAAGAATTAAAATTTTTAGGAAAATCAGATGAAAATATAGATTTAACAATGTCTGCAATTGCAGAGTTTAAAAAACATGGAGTAACAGTAGATAATCTAAAAAATGAAATAAATAATACAAAAGATACATATTTAAAATCTAAATTGTTAGATATGAGTTTATTATATCAAAAGTTTGAAGAAAAAATAAAAGACAATTATATAGAAGAAACAGATTTATTAACAATGCTCGCAAATTGTTTAGAAAAAACAGATTTAGTAAAAGAGAGTATTATATATATAGATGAATTTGCAGGTTTTACTTATCAGGAATATCAAGTAATAAAAGAATTAATAAAGCAAGCAAAACAAGTTAATATTACTATGTGTATAGATAATTTGAAACAAGGAAATAATCCAGAAGCGGATATATACTATTCTAATAAGGTAACATTATCAAAAATGCTAAATTTGGTTGAGGAAAATGGGTTTAAGTTAGAGCAACCAGTTGAATTAAAAAAACAATATAGATTTAAAACTGACGAATTAGAACATTTAAGTAATAATATTTATAATATAAAATCCACAAAATATGAAAAAAATGTGGAAAACATACATCTATTTTTAGCCAAAAATGAGTATTCAGAAATAGAAGAAGTAGCAAAAACGATTAGTGAATTAGTTAGGCAAGAAAAGCTAAGATATAAAGATATTTCTATTATTACAAAAAATATTAATGAATATGCATCTTTAGTAAGAGCTATTTTTGATAAGTATGAAATACCAGTGTTTATTGATGAAAAAAGAGATTTAAATCAAAATATTATTGTACAATACATATTGTCAATTCTAGAAATTTTAATAGGCAATTTTTCAAGTGAATCAGTTTTTAGTTATATAAAATTAGGATTTACAAATATTGATAAAGATGAAATTTTTGAATTAGAAAATTATTGTACAAAATGGGGAATTAAGCATAATAAATGGAAAAAAGATTTTATCTATGAATTAGAAAAAGAAGAAAAAGCAAAAGTAGAAAGACTAAATGAGCTAAGAAAGCAAATTATAGATCCTCTAGTTGCTATGCAACAAAAAATAAAAAATGATAAATCAGCAGAGAATATAACAAGAGAGCTATATCAATTCTTACAAGAGCAAAAATTAGAAGAAAAGATTGCAATAAAAATAAAGAAATTAGAAGATAAAAGATTACTAGATTTAGCAAATGAATACAAGACAAGTTACAAGACAATATTGGATATTTTAGATGAGATTATTATTATATTTAAAAATGAAAAAATGACGATAGATCAATACAGTAAAATATTAAAAATAGGTCTAAAAAATAGTGGATTAGGAAAAATACCTGGAACACAAGATCAAGTCATATTAGGAGATGTAGATAGATCAAGAAGTCATAAAGTAAATACAGTGTTTATTATAGGAGTAAATGATGGAAGCTTTCCAAGTGTAAATAAAGATGAGGGATTTTTTAATGATGCAGATAGAGAATATTTAAAACAGGAAGGAATAGAACTTGCTAAAAGTACATTAGACAAATTATATGAAGATAATTTTAATATATATAAAGCATTTACAACTGCAGAAAATCAGATTTATTTATCTTATGTGTCTTCAGATTGTGATGGTAAATCATTAAGACCGTCAATATTAATTGGAAAAATAAAAAAGATGTATCCAAAGTTACAAGAAAAAAGTGATGTAATCTATAAAGAATATAAAGTAGAAAATAAAATAAGTACATATGAACAACTAATAGAAAATATATCAAGGTTAAGAAATAAAGAAAAAATTGATGATGTATGGTATTATATATATCAATATTATAAATCACAAAGTGATTGGAATAAAAAACTAGAAGCAGATTTAAAAGGTTTAGAATATACTAATTTGCCAGAGAAGATAAAAAAAGAAAATTTGGAAAAATTATATGGAAATACATTAAATACAAGTATATCAAGACTTGAAAAATATAGAAGTTGTCCATTTTCATACTATTTACAATATGGTTTAAAGCTAAAAGAAAAAGAACAACTAAAAATACAAAGTTTTAATACAGGTTCTTTTATGCATGAAATGATAGATGAGTTCTTTGAATATGTACGACAAGAAGGATTGAGTTTAGCAGAATTAGAAGAGGAACAGATAACAAAAATTGTTTCCGAGATAATTGAAAATAACTTAAAAATGAGCAAAAATTATATTTTTACAGCTACTGCAAAATATAAAGTTTTAGTAAGAAGATTAAAAAAAATTGTTAGCAAAGCACTTAAGTATATTATAGAAACAATTATCTATAGTGATTTTAGTATAGAAGGAACAGAAGTAGAATTTGGAAAAAATGGTAGATATAAACCAATTGTACTAGAAATAGGAGAAGGAAAAAAAGTAGAAATAACAGGAAAAATAGATAGAATAGATACATCGAAAAGTGAAGATGGAAAATATTTAAGAATTATTGATTATAAGTCATCTGCTAAAAACATAGATTTAAATGAGGTGTATGCAGGATTACAAATACAACTTTTAACATATACAGATGCTATTTGCAGAGAAGAAGATATTATGCCAGCTGGAGTCTTTTATTTTTCTTTGCTAGAACAAATGGTAAAAGCGGATAAAAAAATGACAGAAGATGAAATAGAAGAAACTATCAGGAAAAATTTCAAAATGAAGGGATTAATTATTGCAGATGTTAAAATAATTAAGATGAATGATAATACCTTAAAAACAGGAAACTCCAAACTAGTACCAGCAGCATTAACAACTTCAGGAACAATTAATGAAAAGTGGACAAATGGAGTAAAAGCAGAGGAATTTAGGACCCTGCAAGAGTATATTTATAAGACAATAAAAGATATTTCAAAAGAAATATTGAGTGGAAATATTGATTTAAAACCATATTATAAAAAAGGAAAAACCCCATGTCAATATTGCGAATATAAAGCAGTTTGTGGATTTAATTCGAGACAGGAAAACAATACATATAATTATATAGAACAAAAATCAAAAGATGAAATTTTACTAAAAATGAAAAAGAACTTGGAGGAATAAAATGGATTTATCAAACCGAAATGTTATACACATAAAAAAAGGAGACACAGAATTTCTACAATTTAGAAAATTGTTAGAATATAAAGATGTCATAAACCATGCATATTCTTTAGGAAAAAAATTGAATTTTAGAACTTCAACTATAAATAAAGAAAAATTACCAGAACAAGAATATGAAGCAGCAATTAAAAGCTATAAAAAAATATGTAGTTCAATTAATTGTAAGTACATTAATTTAGTAAAAACAAACCAGGAACATACAAATTGTATTAAAATAGTAGAAAAGAAAATAAAAACGGCAGAACCTGATTTTAATTTAGAAAAATATTATAAGACAGATGGCTTAATAACAAACAAAAAAAATATCATTCTTTCTACTACAAATGCAGATTGTATTCTATTATTATTTTTTGATCCAGTAAAAAAAGTAATAGCAAATACACACTCTGGCTGGAAAGGAACAATACAAAGAATAGCAGTAAAAACTGTAGAAAAAATGATAAAAGAATTTAAATGTAATTCCAAAGATATTATTTGTTGCATTTGTCCAAGTATTAGAAAATGTCACTTTGAAGTAGAAAAAGATGTAAAAGATATGTTTGAAAATGAATTTAAAGATTTAGAAAATCTAAATAATATAATAGAAGAAAAAATACCAAATGCCAAATGGAATATTGATACTGTTTTAATAAATGAAATGATATTAGAAAAACAAGGACTAAAAAAAGAAAATATAATAGATAGCGGAATTTGTAGTGTATGTAATTCAGACCTAATTCATTCTTATAGAGTAGAAAAAAAGGGCTACGGTTTAAATACAGCACTAATTAGTTTGAATTGAGACAAGAGGGACAGGTCTTATTTGTCTCATGAATTAAGTAGAAAAATGTCGAAAAATGAGGCGGATAAAAAATGAGACAAATAAGACCTGTCCCTCTTGTCTCAAAGGAGGAATTAAGATGATAATACCAAGAAAATTAGAAATAGGAGATACTATAGGAGTAGTAGCACCTTCTGATCCTATTATTGGAAAAAATATTGGAGAAATAATGAGAGCTAGAGAAATATTAGAAAAAGATGGATTTAAAGTTAAGTTCTCAAAAAATCTATTTTCTAATACTTGTGGTTATAGTGCAACAGCAAAAGAAAAGGCAGAGGATATTAATGATATGTTTCAAGATAAAGATGTAAAAATGATATGGTGTGCAAAAGGAGGAAATAATTCTAATTCTGTTTTTGAATATTTAGATTATAATGTGATAAAAAATAATCCAAAGATAGTTTGCGGATATAGTGATATTACGTCATTAACTAATATGATTTTTTCAAAGACGGGTTTAGTTACTTTTAGTGGAACAAATTTTAAGACAATTGCCACAGATGAAACGGATTATAGCTACAAAGAAATCATAAAAAGATTTGTAGAAGGAAGTTTAGAAATAGGAAGAGAAAAAAGTGGATATAAAACAATTAAAGATGGAAGTTCAGAAGGAGAATTAATTGGTGGAAATTTAAGTCTTACAAAAGGATTAGTGGATGGAAAATATAAGATTGATTTTACAGATAAAATACTATTTTTGGAAGATTTGGGTTATGAAAGTGAACCAGCATTTATAAGCAATTATTTATATTATATGAGACAAAATAAAGTATTTGATAAAATAAAGGGAATCTGGCTTGGAAATTATGAACATGAAAGTGGAATAACATTGGAAAAAATACTTTTAGATGTTATTGAAAATGACTATACTTTTCCGATTATAAAATCAAATAATTTTGGACATATAGAAACAAAAACTGTAATTCCAATAGGTACAAAAGCAAAAATTGATACAAACAAAACAGTAAAAATAGAATTAATAGAATCATGTGTAAAATAGTAAAAAAAAAATAAAGGGAGCAAAAATATGTATAATACATTTGAAGAATTAGAAGAGTCAATAAAAGGTTGTAATAAATGTAAATTATATAAAACAAGACAGAATATAGTTTTTGGTGTGGGAAAAAAAGATGCTAGACTTATGTTTATTGGAGAAGGACCTGGAGCAGATGAGGATAGATTACGGAGAACCATTTGTAGGTAAAGCGGGTAAGCTAATGAATATGGCGTTTCAGACTTTAGGTATAAAAAGAGAAGAAGTTTATATTGCAAATATTGTAAAATGTAGACCACCAGCAAACCGTAACCCAGAAGAAGATGAATGTATGGCTTGTATGAATTATTTAAGAAATCAGGTAATATTAGTAAGACCAGAAATTATAGTTCTTTTGCGGTAGTGTAGCCTTAAAACATATTTTAGGAAAAGAATATGGAATTACAGCATCTAGAGGAAAATGGGTAGAAAAAAAGGAAATAAAATATATGCCTACATGGCATCCAGCTGCATTATTAAGAGATGAAACAAAGAAAATAGATTTTATTAAAGATTTGCAGCTAGTTTTAGAAGAATTAAACAAGTAGTCAGTAAAATTGAATAATTTATAAATTTATTATAAAATATACACATAAAAATATAGGATTACTAAAGGAGAAGTAAAAATGCAGAAAATTCAAAAAATAAGAGATGAAGCAAATTACTGTTTGAATTGTAAGGTTAAACCATGTTCAAAAAAAGGCTGTCCATTAAGTAATAATATACCTGAATTTATTCAACAAATAAAAAAAGAAAATTACGAAAAGGCATATGAGATTTTAAGTGAGACAACAGTATTGCCAGGGGTTTGCGGAAAAATATGTCCACATTTCAAGCAATGTCAAGGATCATGTATAAGAGGGATAAAAGGTGAACCGGTTTCAATTGGAAAATTAGAATCATTTGTATTTGAACAAGCTATGGAAAAAGGAGTAACTTTAAAGAAATGTTGGGAAAAACAAATAAATCAAAATAAGAAAGAAAATGAACAGAAAAGAGTTGCTGTAATTGGAGGTGGACCATCAGGTTTAACAGCTAGTGCTTTTTTGGCCAAAAGCGGTATTAAAGTTACTATATATGAAAAATATAGTTATTTAGGTGGTCTTTTAATATATGGAATTCCAGAATTTAGATTACCAAAACAAGAAGTAAAAAAGACTATTAATAACATTTTAGAGTTAGGAATAGAGGTAAAATATAATCAAGAATTAGGAAAAAATTTAAATTTAGAAGATTTAAAAGAAGAATATGATGCTATACTTTTAGGATTTGGAGCCAATGTTTCTTGTAAAATGGGAGTGGAAGGAGAAAAATTGCAAGGAGTTTTTGGAGGAAACGAGCTATTAGAATATAATAGACATCCTAATTATAAAGGAATGGATGTTGCTGTAATTGGTGGAGGTAATGTTGCTATGGATTGTGCTAGAACGATAAAGAGACTAGGAGCAAAAGAAGTTACAGTAATATATAGAAGAGCTAGAGAACAAATGCCTGCTGAAAATAAAGAAATTAAAGATGCAATGGATGAAGGCATAAAATTTTTATTTCAAAATAATATTGTAAAAATAATAGGAAATGATAAAGTTAAGGAATTAGAACTTATAGAAACAAAGCTAATTCAAAAAGATAGTGAAACAAGGCTTGTACCAGTAAATATTGAAAATAGTAATTATAAAATTAGTATGGATTATATTGTAATGGCTTTAGGTTCTGAACCTGCAACATTTGTTCAAAAATTAGGGCTTAAATTGGATAAATGGGGAAATATTAAAATAGATGAGAATTACCAAACTTCAGATTCAAAAATATATGCATGTGGAGATTTAGCAGGTATTAGAAAAACTGTTGCATGGGCAGCATATTCAGGAAGAGAAGCTGCAAATAAGATTATAGAAAAAATAAAATAAATTAATGTTCACTTTAAAGTGAACATTAATTTATTTTTTCAGTAACATTTTTTTCACCAAAAATTAATTTTTTTAGAGCCTTAAAAAATGATATTATTTTACTTTCCTTTTTAGTAATAAGTTTAATTGCATTTTCAACATTGCCATTCTCTAAAGCATTATATTTATTTTCTAATTGTTCCATTTTATTTACATAGTAATCATTAAAAAATGTATATCCTTCAGTACAACCCAAATAATCTTTAAAAGTATATAATTTCCTTCTATAATTTTCGACTTCTTCCAAATTACTAATATTTTCAAATGCTTTATTAAAATAACTTGAAATAATTAGATTTTGAGTTCTCATAAAAGTTAACATTATCTCACTTTTTAATTCATCAATCTTTTTTAACATTCCATCAATTTTTTTATTTCTGTCAGATACACCGCGCAATTTTATTATTGAGTTTTATAATAGATTCTTCATCATTTAAAATATCATCAATAGCATTTTGTATTGTCATAAAAATTTTAGGAGATGTTAAATCAGCAAATTTCTTTTTGAAATTATCATTACTATTTATTGTACTCTCAAATAAAACATCTTCACCAGTAATATAAGCCATTTGATTTACAAGACAACATTCTAAAGGATAATAAGAAGGACTAATTGTTTCAAAACTAATTCCAAAATATTTAACGAAATCTCTAGGAATACCATTAATTTTTGAAGCCATAAGTTGTACAGAGGCTTCATTTAGTCCTAATCCGTATATTTTAAATTCTGTATAATCACAAAGTCCCATTCTAATTAAATAATTTTTTTTGTCTTTTACTTCTTGAATATAGTGAATACACTCATGAATAGCAAATTCTTCTAAATCTTCATCTTGGATGTGTTCATTAAAATAAATAGAAGAATTTTTATAAAAATAGTTAGCCTCAGCCATTCCATCTGGCATATTAGCTTTGTACATATTTAATCTAGACAGTTTAATAAAAAGTTCATTTTGGTTTAAGCAAAATTGAGGAAATGTATCACATATTTTTACAGCAACATTTCTTGCAATCGAATTTATTTTTAAAGTATCTAATTTATTTGTAATTATAATTCCATCTTTTTTTAAATCTGATTCTACACTCATTTATTATTCTCCTTAATTATATAACAATATTATACTATAAATAACAAGTAAATGTATTTCAGAAATATTAAATATTAATTACAGTTTAGTTACAAAAAATAAAATGACAAGAAAAAATGGAAAAAATAAAAATTGAATTACGAAAAATAAGTAAAACAGTAGCTAAAATTGAAGTAGAATATGGAGAAAAACTACAAATTTTATTTGATGCATTTAAAGTGCATGACCAAAAGATAGACAGAATTGAGCAAAAATTAGATAATCACGAAAAAATAATAAATAGGCATAGTGACGAAATTTATTATTTTACAACAATATTATAAATTTTATTTTTTACATATATTTCTTTAATAATATTTTTTCCATTAAGTTTTAAATCAACAACATTATGAACTTTTTCTTTAACCGAAGTTTCATCTTCATTAAGTAGAATTTGAACAGTTCCTTTTAATTTTCCATTGAATTGAATAGGCAATGTTATTTCATTAGCAATAGTCTTAGATACGTCATATTCAGGCCAATCCATATAAGCAAAATCATTTGACTCACCAAGTACAGTATGTAGTAATTCCTCAGTCATATGTGGAGCAAAAGGATTTAATAATTGCAAAAATGTTTTAAATTCAACTTTGTTAATTGATTTTTCTTTATAAAATTCATTAACCATTGTCATAAAGGTAGAAATACAAGTATTAAATTTCATATCTTCAATATCAGAAGAAACTTTTTTTATAGCTCTATGCATCATTTGTTCAAATTTAGCAGAATATTCATTTCCATCGATTAATATTGTTTGTAAATTCCAAACTCTATCTAAAAATTTTGCACAACCTCTAATACTTTCCATAGACCAAGGAGCTGTTTGATCAAAAGGATCCATGAACATCTCATAAAATAAGAAACAGACTCTTGAATAAAAAAATGAAAAATGATACAATGCGTTGAAAGAGGTGGAAACGTGATAGATTTAAAAAAAGCTAATGAGGAATTTGATAAGTATGTTAAAAATTATAACTCAGAGGATAAAAAGATTGCTTTAAAAATAGAACATATTAAAAGGGTTTCAGAAATATCAGGGATAATATCAGAAAATTTAAATTTAGATAAAGAAAACATAGAATTAGCAAAGTTAATAGGTTTGTTACATGATATAGGAAGATTTGAACAAATAAAGCAATACAATACTTTTTCAGATAAAGATAGCATTGATCATGGTAAACTTGGAGTAGAAATTTTATTCAAACAGGGAAAAATAAGAAATTTTATAGAATCTGCGAAATATGACGAAATTATAAAAAAAGCAATTTTAAATCATAATAGAAAAGAAATAGAAAAAGGGCTAAATCCAAAAGAATTACTTCATTCAAAAATTATTAGAGATGCTGATAAAATAGATATACTTTATATTATGACTTTTGAAGAAAAAAGGACAGTCTTTAACAAAGATGATATATCAGATGAAAAAATAACAGATAAAATTTATGAAGAATTTATGCAAATGAAATTACTTGATTATAAAAAAATACAAACCAATGTAGACAGGGTAATCGCACATTTTGCATATATTTATGATTTTAATTTTAACTTTAGTTATGAATATGTTAATAATAAACAATATTTAGATAAAATCTATAAAAGACATACATTTACTGATAATGACACAATGAAAAGATATAATTTAATTTATGATACAGCAAAAAAATATATAAAAGAAAAAACAAAATAAAGGATGATAAAATTGGGCAAAAAATTATTAATAACCGAAAAACCATCAGTTGCAATGGAATTTGCAAAAGCACTAAAAATAACAACTAATCGAAGAAATGGATATTTAGAATCAGAAAAATGGATAATTACATGGTGTGTAGGACATTTAGTAACTATGAGCTACCCAGAAAAATATGATGAAAAACTAAAATTTTGGAGATTAGACACATTACCATTTATCCCTTCAGATTGGAAATATGAAATTATACCTCAAGTAGAAAATCAATTTAATATAGTTAAAGGACTAATGCAAAGAGAAGATATAGAAGAAATTTATAATGCAGGAGATTCAGGAAGAGAGGGAGAATATATTCAAAGATTAGTATTTATGATGGCACACCCTAATCCAAATGCAAAAATGAAAAGAGTATGGATTGATTCACAAACAGAAGAAGAAATTTTAAGAGGTATTAGAGAAGCAAAAGATTTATCTGAATATGATAGTTTATCAGATAGTGCATATTTAAGAGCTAAAGAGGATTATTTAATAGGAATTAATTTTTCAAGATTATTGTCAATTATATATGGAAGAAATTTAGCAAGTAAAATAAATGAAGAAAGATCTTCTATTTCAGTAGGACGTGTTATGACTTGTGTTCTAGGTATGATCGTTGCAAGAGAAAGAGAAATTAGAAACTTTGTAAAAACAAAGTATTATAAAATTATTCGGAGAATTTGGAGATGAACAATCATCTTTTCAAGCTGAGTGGAAATCAACAGAAAGATCAAAAATGTTTGAATCAAATAAATTGTACAATGAATCAGGATTTAAAAAAGAGGATGATGCAAAACAATTTATACAAAGTCTTCAAGGCAAAATAGCGAAAATAGCAAATTTAAAAAAATCAAAACAAAAAGAAAATGCACCATTATTATTTAACTTAGCTGAAATACAAAATCAATGTACTAAAAGATTTAAGATAAAACCAGATGAGACGCTAGAAATAATACAAAATTTATATGAAAAAAAATTAGTAACTTATCCAAGAACAGATGCTAGAGTACTTTCTACAGCAGTAGCAAAAGAAATTACAAAGAACTTAAATGGAATAGCTAGAGGATATAAAGACGAAGAAGTGCAAGGATATATAAGAAAAATGGTAGATGAAAAGTATTCTACTAACATAATAAAAACAAAATATGTAAATGATAGCAAAATAACAGACCATTATGCTATTATTCCAACTGGTCAAGGATATGAAAATTATAATAATTTACCAGAATTACACAAAAAAGTATATAAAGTAATAGTATCTAGATTTTTAGCTATTTTTTATCCACCAGCAGAATATAATAAAATTCAGGTAACAGTTGAGATAGAAGATGAAAAGACGATAGAAACCTTCAATTGTAGTGGGAAAGTTTGTATAAATAAAGGATTTTTAGAAATATTAAAACCGGAAGAAAAGAGAACAACAAAAAATGGAGAAAAAGTGGATAATTCAAATGAAGAAGAAAAACAAAATGATTTAGAAATCTTAAAAAATTTAAAAAAAGGACAGGAAGTAGAGATTAGAAACTTTGAATTAAAAGAAGCAGAAACATCTCCACCAACTAGATATAATTCAGGTTCTATTATATTGGCAATGGAAAATGCAGGAAAGCTAATAGAGGAAGAAGAATTAAGAGAGCAAATAAAAGGTGCAGGCATTGGAACAAGTGCTACAAGGGCAGAAATAATGAAAAAACTTGAAAAAATAAAATACATAGAAATTAATACAAAAACTCAGATTATTACACCTACTAAAAAAGGAGAATTAATTTATGATATTGTATATCAATCAATGCCAGATATGTTAAATCCTAAATTAACAGCCAGCTGGGAGAAAGGATTAGATATGGTAGCAAAGAAAGAAATAGAGCCTAAAGAATTTATGGGAAAATTAGAAAAGTATATTTATTCAAAATTTGATAGATTAGTAGTAAAAATATAGAAAAAATATAGAAAAAATAATGTCAAATAATTGACAAAATATTAACAATTTGATATAAAATTTGTATACAAAAGAAAGGAGAATGAAAAATGAACGAGAAAAAATACAAGTCAGTTGTAGTAATTTGGGGAGTTATTTTACTTACATTACAAGCATTAGCACTTATCGATGTAGTAGGACTTAGACCAAATTTATATAATCAACTATCAAAGTTAGAAACATCATTTATTGCAGTAGGACTTCTTATATTAATTTTAGCATATATGCTTTTATCATTAAATAAGAAAAAATCAGGAGCAATTATAGGAGTATTAACAGGATTACTTTATATGCTAACATTTAATGTTGCAAATATGATAGCAGGAATATTTTTTATTGCTTATTGTGCATGGATTCTTTTTGAAATGGGCAAAGAGTCAAAAAAAGTAGTAGATAAGAAAAAAGAAGAAATAACAGAGCAAAAAAGTGCTTCATAATGAAGTACTTTATTTTTTATAAAAAGTGTAGTATAATATAAAACATCTAAAGTGTTATGCTAGGAGAAAAAAATGAATCAAATATTAGGAGAGCTTGGAAAAAGCCAAAAGTTTAAAGAATTACTAAATCAAATAGAAAATAAACAAAGTCCGATAGCAATATCGGGCTTAAATGACGTGGGAGCAGTGCAAATTGAAACAGCTATAAATCAATTTGGAAAAAAGCCAATTTGTATTATTACTTATAACGAAATACAAGCTAAGAAAATATATGAAAATGTCAAATATTTTACAGAGAATGTTGTATTATTTCCAAAAAAAGAAATAGTTACATATGATTATATTGCAGAAAGTAAAGATTTGCCATATAGAAGAATAGAGACATTAAATGAAATACAATCAAAAAGAAATTTAATTGTAGTAACAACCATAGAAGCAATAATGCAAAAATTACCAGCAAAAGATAAACTATATAAAAATGAACTAAAATTTAAGATAGGAGATAGTTTCAATTTAGACAAATTAAAACAAAAATTAGTAGAACTTGGATATACCAGATGTGAATTGATTGAAGGAAGAGGACAATTTAGTATAAGAGGCGGAATTGTTGATATTTCAATTAGTGATAAAACAGGAATAAGAATTGAGTTTTGGGGAGATGAGATAGACTCTATTCGTGACTTTAATATTTCTACACAAAGATCAATTAATACAAAAGAGAATGTAATTATATATCCTGCTCATGAATATGTGCTAGAGAAAGGGATAGAAGAAATCTGCAATAAAATAAAAAAAGATAATGCAAATAAAGAAATAGTAGAAGAAGATATAGAACAAATAAAAGCTGGAAATTATATTAGTAAAATTGATAAATATTTTGACAGTTTCTATGAAAAGCAAGGAACAATATTAGATTATCTAAATAATAATTATTGTATATTTTTAGATGAAATAGGAAAAATTAATCAGAGAGCAAAAAATATACAAGAAGATAATAAAAATTTAAAAATAGCTTTAATTGAAAAAAAGAAAATAGTGCCAAATGCAATTTCGAATATGATAAAAATAGAAGATATAAACAAAATTTTAGAAAAAAGACAGCTGATATATATAGAAAAGCAAGATACTAATATAAAAGTACAAGCAGAAAAATATAAATTTAATTATCGAGAAATAAATTATTTTAAAAGTGAGGTAGATAACTTATTTACAGATTTAGAAAAAGCAATTAATGAAAAAAAGAAGGTTTATATTTTATTAGAAACAAAAGAAAAAGCTAAAAAATTAAAACAAATACTAGAAAAAAGAGAAATAATCTGTAGAATAGAAGAAAAGCTAGATAAAACAATAATAGTTTCATCAATAGAAAGTATTATAACAATTTCTGTTGGAAAACTATCTTCTGGATTTGAAAATCATGAATTAAATCAAATTGTAATTATTGCAGATGAATTAATTAGTGGAGAAAAAACAAAAAGAAAATATATACCAACAGCTTATAAAGAAGGAGAAAAAGTTGTATTTGCAGATTTAAAAATAGGAGATTATGTTGTACATAAGAAGTATGGAATTGGGATTTATATAGGAGTAAATACAATAAAAGCAGATGGAACTATTAAAGATTACATTAAAATAAAATACAAAAATGATGATATTTTATATATACCAACAAACGATATGGATTCAATAAGAAAGTATGTTGGAGGAGATGCAATACAACCTAAAATTAATAAATTAGGAAGTAAAGACTGGGAAAAAACGAAATCTAAAGTAAAGAAAAATTTAAGAGAAGTAGCAAAAGAGTTAATAGAATTATATGCTAAAAGGGAAAAAGCTTTAGGATATTGTTTTGGAAAAGATACTCCATGGCAGAATGAATTTGAGGGGAAATTTCCATATCAAGAAACAGAGGATCAATTAAGATGTATTGAAGAAGTAAAAAAAGATATGGAAAGTCAAAGACCAATGGATAGACTACTTTGTGGTGATGTTGGTTATGGCAAAACAGAAGTTGCAATTAGAGCAGCATTTAAAGCCACAATGGATGGAAAGCAAGTAGCATATTTAGCTCCAACAACTGTCTTAGCTCAACAACAATATCAAGAATTCAAAGAAAGAATGAAAGATTATCCAATAAAAGTTGACATATTGAATAGATTTAAAAGTAAAAAATATCAATCTGAAGTTGCTAAAAATTTAGCTTTAGGAGAAGTTGATATTGTAGTAGGAACACATAGATTACTTAGCAAAGATGTAGAATTTAAGGATTTAGGATTATTAATAATAGATGAAGAGCATCGTTTTGGAGTAAAAGCAAAAGAAAAAATAAAACAATTAAAAACTAATGTAGATGTTTTAACAATGACAGCAACACCTATTCCAAGAACTATGCATATGTCAATTGTAGGAATAAGAGACATGTCTGTTATATACGAACCTCCACATAATAGGAGACCTGTTCAAACATATGTGTTAGAATATGATGAAGAAGTTATAAAAGAAGCAATTACTAAAGAATTAGAAAGGGAAGGTCAGGTATTTTATCTATTTAATAATGTGGAAGGTATAGAAAGAAAAGCAAGTCAAATTTCAAATTTAGTGCCAGAAGCAAATGTTGCTTATGCACATGGTCAAATGTCAGGAACAAAAATTGAAGAAATTATGCAAGATTTTATAGATAAAAAATCAAATGTGTTAGTATGTACTACTATTTTAGAATCAGGTATTGATATTCCAAATGCTAATACTATAATTGTAGAAAATGCCGATAGAATGGGATTAGCACAATTGTATCAAATCAGAGGTAGAGTAGGTAGAAGTGATAGGCAAGCATATGCATATATTACTTATAAAAGAGATAAATTACTTTCAGAAGTTGCAGATAAAAGATTAAAAGCGATCAAGGAATTTACTGAATTCGGATCTGGATTTAAAATAGCAATGAGAGATTTAGAAATCCGTGGAGCAGGAAGTTTGCTAGGAGAAATACAGTCAGGACATTTAGAACAAGTTGGTTATGATACGTATTGCAATTTACTAGATGAAGTAGTAAAAGAAATGAAGGGTATAGAAGTAAGGCCAGAAACAGAAATTCAAATTGATTTAAATGTAACAAGTTATATTCCAGACGAATATATAAGCGATTCAAATCAAAAAATAGAAGTATATCAAAATATTGCTTTATGTAGAAATGAAGAAGATATTCAAAATGTCATTGATGAAATTATAGATAGATTTGGAAACATGCCAAAAGAATTAGAAAATTTAATTGATATAGCAAGAATAAAATATATATCAAAGAAATTAGATATAGAAAAAATTGCAAGTAGAAAAAATGCAGTAGTATTTACATTTAAAGCAAGTAGTAGTGAAGATAAATTTAAAATAGATATAGCACAATTGGTAAAGAAATATGGAACAAAAATAAAATTCTCAGCTGGAATAAAGCCAATGATAACATTAGATATAGGAACAAGTAGTGAAAGAAAAGTTTTAAATGATACTACAGAATTTGTTAAATATTTATTAGGTTAAATTTATGTTTTGGAGGAATAAAAATAATGCAAGTAATATCAAGTAAAGATAATGAATTAATAAAACACATAAGAAAGCTAAAAGAAAAAAAAGAAAGAGATGCAAGTAATGAATATTTGGTAGAAGGAATTAAAATAGTAAAAGAAGCAATCCAAGAGAATGCTAAAATAAAACAAATAATCTTATGTGATGATTGCGAAAAAACAGAAAGTATACCAAAAGACTTGATGTATGAAATTGCTAAACATAACTGTATATATGTAACAAGTAAACTTTTTAAATATATATCTGAAGTGCAAGAGCCTCAGGGAGTGCTTGCTGTTATAGAAAAAAACAATGGGGATAAAACAATTGATTATACACAAGATATTATTGTAGCATTAGATGATGTTCAAGACCCTGGAAATTTAGGAACAATCCTTAGAACTGTTGACAGTGTTGGAGTAAACCAAATATTGGTATCAAAAGGAACAGCAGATAGCTATAATCCAAAAGTAGTACGTTCAACAATGGGAGCAATTTTTAGAGTTAAAATAATAGAATGTGAGGACTTGAAAAAAACTTTAAAAGAAATAAAAAAACACAAATTTAAAATAGTAGTATCATCACTTCAAACAGAAAATACAATATATGATATAAATTACTATAAAAAAGTAATAATTATAGGAAATGAAGCAAATGGAGTGGAACAACAAATACAAGAAATAGCAGACGAGAAAATAAAAATACCAATGATTCGGAAAAACAGAAAGCTTAAATGCATCAGTAGCAACAGGAATTATTTTGTATGAATATGTGAGACAGAAGGGACAGGTCTAAAATGTCCCATGAATTTTGTCGAATTATATAAAAATATAAATAATACAAAAAAAGACATAAATTGACATGAAAATGGGACATTTTAGACCTGTCCCTTCTGTCTCTTCTGTCTTAAAGGAGAATAAAATATGAAGTTAAATATAGTAATGGTAGAACCAGAGATACCACAAAATACAGGAAATATAGCAAGAACTTGTGCAGCAATTGGAGCAAAGTTACATTTAGTGCATCCACTAGGATTTGATATATCTGAGAAGGCTGTTAAAAGAGCAGGATTAGATTATTGGGATAAAGTTGAGATAGAAGAACATGAAAGTTTTGAAGAGTTTTTAAAGAAATATAAACCTGAAGAAAATAATATGTTTTTTGCTACAACTAAAGGAAAACATGTATATTCAGATCCAGATTATAGAGATATGAATGAAGTGTTTATATTGTTTGGGAAAGAAACGAAAGGATTGCCAGAAGATATTTTACAAAAGTATATTAATCAGACAATTAGAATCCCAATGAGACATACATTGCGTTCATTAAATTTATCAAATTCAGTAGCAATTGTAGCATTTGAAGTTTTAAGGCAAAAAGATTTTGAACAACTGGAAGAAATAAGCAGTTATTTTGATTAAAATATAAGTACAAATGTAATACATATACAACATAATTGTCGAATTTTGCGATGAAAAATTAGTGAAAAAACAGGAAAAAACTTGGATTTTTCCTGTTTTTGTGGTTTAATATATTTAAGGTGATTTTCAAAATAATTTAAATCATAATTTATTTTTTTTAAAATTTTAATTCTATTTTTAAATTCGAAAATTCAATCTAATTACCAAGAAATAAAAAATAAGGAGGTGGTATAAGGCTATATAAGAAAAATACACTTTACTAATTAATAAATATTGACATTTACATTAAAAACAATATAATAGGGAGGAAAGATTTGAAAGTATTTACATACAAAAACTACATTAAATGTATACATACTCTAAGACTAAATGCGATTTTTCAATTAGCAGAGGAAAATGCTAATTATAACATAAATCGAAATAAAATTAATAACAGACATGACAAATTAATAAAAAGTATCTTAAAAGATGAAAAAGAAATGAAAAATTTTATAAATGATTTTCTTGAACCTAATGAAAAAATACAAAGTCAAGACCTTATAAAATATACTAATAGTTATATTACAAAAAAGTATAAATCAAAAGAAGCGGACATAGTTTATAAGCTAAAAAGCAAAGAAGTATTTTTTTTAGTAGAACATCAATCAAAAATTGATAACAATATGCCATATAGAATTCTAAATTATTGTATAGATATTATCCAAGAATGGAAAAAGTCAAAGAAAATAAATCAAAATACAAGATATCCAATTATTGTTCCAATTATTATTTATACAGGAAATGAAAAATGGAAAATACCAAAAAATTTTAAAGAAAAGCAAATATCTGATTATGTATTCGAAAATTACAAAATAGACTTAGAATATAATTTGATTGAAATAAACAAATTATCTAAATCATTTTTATTGCAAAAACAAAGCTTATTTGGTTATGGAATGATAATAGGAAAATCGAAGAATAAACAAGAACTAAAAGAAAATCTAGAGCTGATTGTAAAACATGCAAAAAATAAAAAACAGTTGTATGAGATAAGCGATATAATATATTATTTGCTAAATGATACATTAGAAGAAGTAACCAAAAATGAATTACTAGAAAAATTAGAAATTAAAATAAAGAAAGGAGATATTATGAGTGATTTATATGAAAGACTAGTAAATGAAAATCGAGAAATGATAAGGAAGGGAAAAAAAGAAGGAAAAATAGAGGGAAAATTAGAAGTGGCAAAAAGATTAATAAAAAAAGGAATAGATGAAAAAATAATAATAGAAAGTACTGAAATTAATAAAGAAGAATTGCTAAAGCTAAAGAAAGAAGTATTATAAATAAAATTACACTTTTAAATTTATTTAAATTAAAAACAAGATATTAAACAAGAATGTTTTCTGTATCATACAGGAGACATTATTTTTATACTATTAGATTAATTTAGCAAAAAAAGAACTCCTTATATATATTTTACATAAAATATATTAGAAGAATATGAGGAGGAATGAAATGGGAAATATTTTAGAAGTAAAGAATATAGGCAAAAAATATCAAAATAAAGAAGGAGAAATATTAGCCCTTAAAAATGTAAATTTTAGAGTAAAAAAGGGCGAATTTGTAAGTATTATAGGACCAAGTGGATGTGGAAAATCCACACTATTATCAATTATTGCAGGACTAGAAGAAAAAACAACAGGAGAAATATACATAGAAGGAGAAAAAGTAAATGGAATTTCTAGCAAAATAGGATATATGTTACAAAGGGATTGTTTACTAGAATGGAGAAATATTTTAAGCAATACAATGTTTGGGCTAGAGGTAAAAGGAAAAAAGGATAATGTAAATAAAGAATATGTATTAGAATTACTAAAAAAATATAATTTATACGAATTTAAAGGTAAATATCCATCAGAATTATCAGGAGGAATGAGACAAAGGGTAGCACTTATTAGAACACTTGCAGTAAAACCTAAAATCTTATTATTAGATGAAGCATTTTCAGCTTTAGATTACCAGACTAGAATAATGGTTACAAATGATATTTATTATATTTTAAGAAAAGAAAAAATCACAGCAATTATTGTAACACATGATATTTCAGAAGCAATTAGTATGTCAGATAGAGTGTTAGTATTAAGCAAGAGACCAGGGACAATAAAAGATATTCATAAAATTAATTTTGGTATAGAAAATAGAACACCAATAAATTGTAGAGAAAGCCCAAAATTTAGTCAATACTTTAATACTCTATGGAAGGAGTTGGGAGTAGATGAATAAAACAATAATTTCAAAAGATAGAAAAGAATATTTAAGAAAAATAAAAAAAAGAAAATATTTAATTTTATTAACACAAATATTAATACTTGTATCTTTTTTAGGAATATGGGAAATTTTAGCTGATAATGGTATAATAGACAGTTTTATAACAAGCCAGCCAAGTAAAATATTTGCAACCTTTATGAATTTGACTTCAAATGATTTATTAAAACATATAGGAGTTACAGTATATGAAACAGTAGTAGGATTTTTAGTAGGAACAACTTTAGGAATAGCAATAGCAATTATTTTATGGTGGTCTAATTTTTTGTCAAAAGTTGCAGAACCATATTTAGTTGTATTAAATAGTTTACCTAAAGTGGCACTTCGGACCAATAATTATTATTTGGGTTGGAGCAGGAACACCAGCAATTATTGTTATGGCAGTAGCAATTTCTTTGATTGTAACAATATTAGAAAACCTAAATGGCTTTTTAAGAACTGATAAAGAAATAATTAAAATGGCAAAAACGTTTAAGGCAAGTAAATTTCAAATACTAACAAAAATTATTATTCCAGCCAATATATCAACATTTATAAATTCACTAAAAGTTAATATTGGACTTTCTTTGGTTGGAGTTATATCTGGAGAATTTTTAGTATCAAAAGCAGGATTAGGATATTTAATTGTGTATGGAGGGCAAGTATTCAAATTAGACTTAGTTATGACAAGTGTTATTATATTAGGAATTGTAGCTGGAATAATGTATTTAGCAGTGTTGTTACTTGAAAAATTTATAGTAAAATCAAGAAATGCTTAATAAAATTCACACCTTTTTATTATAAACATAAAATATATAAAATAAAAAGGAGGTGTAATTTTAAAATGAAAAAAAGAACTATAACTTACATCATAGTAATACTTATCATGCTAGTAATAGCAATAGGAGTATTTATAACAAGAAAACATAAAGAAGATGCTGAAGAACTAAAAACTATAAAAGTCAACGAAGTAACACGATCAGTATTTTATGCACCGCAATATATAGCAATAAACAATGGATATTTCAAAGAAAAGGGATTAAATATAGAATTAACAACAGGGCAAGGTGCAGACGCTGTTATGACAGCAGTTTTAAGCAATCAATCTGACATAGGATTTGCAGGACCAGAAGCATCAATATATGTATACAATCAAGGAAAGGAAGATTATACACAAGTATTTGCACAAATGACCAAAAAAGATGGATCATTTTTAGTTTCAAGAACGAATACAGATAATTTTGATTGGAAAGATTTAAAGGGAAAAACGATAATACCAGGAAGAAAAGGTGGAGTGCCTTATATGACATTAGAATATGTTCTAAAAAATAATGGAATTGACCCTAAGAAAGATGTAACTTTAGATGATAGTATTAAATTTGACTTAATGGCTGGAGCCTTTGCAAGTGGTAATGCAGATTATGTTACATTATTTGAACCAACTGCATCTATGACAGAAAGTCAGAAAAAAGGATATGTAGTAGCTTCTGTTGGAGAAGCAGCAGGTGAAATACCATATACAGCATATTTCACTAAAAAAAGTTATATAGCAAATAATGAAGATACTATACAAAAATTTACAGATGCAATTTATCAAGGAGAAAAATGGACAAAAGAACATACAAGCAAAGAAATAGCAGAAGTTATTACAAATTTCTTCCCAGGAACAGATATAGAAATGTTAACAGCGGCAATTCAAAGCTATAAAGATATAGATGCATGGAATGATACACCATATTTAAAAGAAGAAGCATTTAATAGATTACAAGAAGTAATGAAAAGTGCAGGAGAATTAAGTCAAAATGCTCCATATGACAAAATTGTTAATAATAAATATGCTGAAAATATAAAAAAATAAACTAAAAAATAGCATAATTCATTTTAGAAAAAAAGTGAATTATGCTATTTTTATATTATATAAAAGTTCTTTGAAATTCTTATAATATAAATACTTTAAAATTTTTCAAAAACATAGAATAATCAAAAAACAACGAGATAAATCGAGAATTAATAAATAAACATTTACATATACTACAAAACGAGATTTTGACAACTAGAACTTATAATGATAAATTTACAAATGAGAAAGGACGTGAAAGAATGAAAATAATAGAAGCAAATATTGACTATAAATTAATAGGTGAAAGAATAAAGGAAGCGAGAAAAAAAGCAGGATTATCACAAGAAAAATTAGCAGAAATGATTGATGTTACAACAGTATATGTTAGCAAAATAGAAAGAGGAGGACAAATAAATTTAAAAAGATTATCTCAAATGTCAATAGCATTAAATGTTCCAATAGAAAAAATACTAAATGGAACAACAATGGAAAATGAAAATTATTTAAATAAAGAATTTCAGGAATTATTAGATAAATGCTCAAAAGATAAACAAAGATTAATATATAATATTGCAAAAATTGTATCTGGTATAAAATTTGCGTAGAAAGCATTTATAAGCTTTACAAAAACATAAAAATAGTATAAACTATTTCTATGAAAAGTACTATTAAAATCAGGTATGGTATGCCGTTTTATAAACTATACCTGTTTTTTAAATGGACTAAGAAAGGTGATAATAAATGTATTTAAAAAGATTAGAATTGCAAGGATTTAAATCTTTCGCTGATAAAACTATATTAGAATTCATGCCAGGAATTACAAGTGTAATTGGACCAAATGGATCAGGAAAAAGTAACATATCAGACAGCATAAGATGGGTGCTTCGGAGAGCAAAGCATGAAATCATTAAGAGGAACAAAGTCATTAGACATTATTTTTGCAGGAACCCAAAATAGAAAATCATTAGGATTTGCAGAAGCCTCACTAGTATTTGATAATTCAGATGGAGCGTTACCAATTGAATATACTGAAGTAACAGTAACAAGAAAGATTTATAGAAGTGGAGAAACAGGATATTATATAAATAAAGTACCTTGTAGGCTAAAAGATGTATTAGAATTATTTATGGATACAGGAATTGGAAAAGATGGATATTCAATTATAGGACAAGGAAAAATTGATGAAATATTAAGTAATAAATCAGAAGATAGAAGAAATATATTTGAAGAAGCAGCAGGAATAGTAAAATATAGAACAAGAAAGCAAGAATCAGAGAAAAAACTAGAACGTACAAAGCTAAACTTACTTAGAATTAATGACATTTTAACAGAAATAGAAACAAATATAGAACCATTAAAAAATCAGGCAGAAAAAGCTAAAAGATATCTAGATTTAAGAGAAGAACTAAAAAGTATTGAAATAGGCTTATTTATATATAATATAGAAAAATATAAATCAACTTTAGAAGAAATTATAAAAGATGAAGAAATTTATACAAATCAATGTAATGACGAAGAAGGCAGATTAGAAAGAATCAAACAATTAAAAGAAGAATTACAAAATGATATAGATGATATTACAGTAAAAATAGAAGAAATGTCAAATATAGGATTTGAAAGTCAAAAAGAAATTGAAATGTTAAATTCTGATATAAATGTAGCTGATACAAGAATTTTAAACAACAATGAAAATAAAAGTAGATTTGAAAAAGAAATAGAAGAAGCACAAAATAGACTAGAGGAATTAAAAAAGGAAATTGAACAAAAACAAGAAAAACAACAAAATTTAAAACAAAATAAAGAGAAGTTTGAAAAAGAATTGAAAGAAAAAGAAGAAGAACTAGCTAATCTTACAAAAAAACTTTCAAGTAAAGAATTAGAAATAGAAAATTATAAATTACAAGTAGAAGCTAATATAGATAAAAAATATGAATTACAATCAGAAATAAATAGTAAGGAGATAAATTTTGATAATTACGAAAAAAGACAAAGACAAATAAAAAGTGAGTTAGCATCTCATATTTCAGAATTAGATAGTACAAGATTACAGAAAGAAGATATAGCAAAAGAATTTTATGAAATTGATTCAAAAAGAAATAAAATTGTATCAAGTTTAGAAGAGATTAATAAGAAAAGAGAAGAAGCTGACAAAAAAATCAAAGCTTATGAAGATGAGATAAATAGATATCAAAGTGAAATAAGAATAAAAGAATCAAGATTAAAATTCTTAATTGAAACAGAAAAAGAAAAAGAAGGATATATAAAAAGTGTAAAATCATTATTAAAAGATTGTGAAAATATTAAAGAACTAGGAAAAGGAATGCATGGAGTTTTAGCTAATATAATAGAAGTCCCAGAAGAATACCAAACAGCAATAGAAATGTGTTTAGGAGCAAGCCTACAAAATATAGTAACAGAAACAGAAGAAGATGCAAAAAAATTAGTACAACATTTAAGAAAAAACAATTTAGGAAGAGCATCATTCTTACCAATTACATCTGTAAGAGGTAGAAAGCTAGATAAAATAAAAGGACATGAAAAAGGTGTAGTAGGTATTGCCTCAGACTTAGTTAAATTTAATAAAAAATATGAACAAATTGTATTAAACTTATTAGGAAGAACTGTTATAGTAGACAACATGGAAACAGCAATTAAAGTGGCTAAACAAAATGGATATACATTTAGAATTATAACAATTGAAGGAGATGTAATTAATCCATCAGGAGCAATTACAGGAGGATCTGTAGCAAAGAAAACTGTTAATATTTTAGGAAGAGGAAGAGAAATTGAAAAATTAGAAAAAGAAACTAAAAAGTTAAGAGAAAAAGTTGTAGAATTAGAAAAAGAAAAACAGGAATATGAAAGATCAATGGAGGATACTTTTGAAGGAGCAACAAGTTTAGAAAAAGAATTACAAGAAATTGATATTACATATGCAACAGAAAAACAAAAATTAGTTTCAATTGAAGAAAATATTGCTAAAATAGAACAAAGAATAAACAAACTAAAAGAAGAACAAGCAAATATAGAAAAAGAAAAAGAACAAACAATTTTAAGAAAGCAAGAAACACAAAAAGAAATAGAAAAGTTAACAGAAGAAACAGATAAATTAAATAAAGTAATAAGCGAATTTGCAGATTTAAATAAAGATAATCAAAAATATGCAGATGATTTAAATTTTGATATTACAAACTTAAAAATATCAGTATCATCTTTTGACGAAAGTGAAGCTTCAATCCAGGAAATACAAGAAAGAATAAATGTAGAAATAGAAAATACAAATAAAAGTATAGAAAATAAAAAAAGACAAATAGAGCAAATAAAACAAGATAACTTTAACTTAGAAAAATCAAAAGAAGAAATAAAAGAGAAAATTAATGACATAAAAAAAGAAGTAGAAAATAGCGGAGTAAAAATAGAACAATTAAAAACACAAAGAGTAGAAAAAAATGAAAAATTAAAGAAACAAGAAAATGAAATTACAGAAAAATTTAAAACAATTGAAGATTTAAAAGCTCAAATTGTTAAAATTGATGTAAAGAAAACTAAGATTGAAGAAGATATAAATACTATAATTAACAAAATGTGGGAAGAATATGAATTAACTCCAAATGCAGTAAAAGATTATAAAAAACCAGAAAATGTAGCATTAACACAGAAAAATGTAAATAATTTGAGAAAAGATTTACGAGAATTAGGAAGTGTAAATATAGACTCAATAGAAGAATATAAAACAATGAAGGAAAGATATGACTTTATGTGTGAACAAAGAGTTGATTTAGAAGATACAATGTCAAAACTAAGAAAGATTATTAATGATATGACAGCAACAATGAAAGAACAATTTAAAACTCAATTTGAAATTATTAATAAAAATTTTGCAGAAGTATTTAAGGAATTATTTGGTGGAGGAAATGCATCGTTAAAATTAGAAGATGAAGAAAATATACTAGAATGTGGAATTGAAATAACAGTTCAACCACCAGGAAAAAAACTTCAAAATATGATGCTATTATCAGGAGGAGAAAAAGCATTTACAGCTATTGCATTATTATTTGCTATATTGAAAATAAATCCAGCGCCATTCTGCGTATTAGACGAAATAGAAGCAGCTTTAGATGATGTAAATGTTTATCGTTTTGCAGAGTATTTAAAGAAGTTCTCAAAAGACACACAATTTTTAGTAATAACACATAGAAAGGGAACAATGGAAGCAGCAGATACAGTATATGGAGTAACTATGGAGGAAAATGGTATTTCAAAATTATTATCTATGAAATTAAAATAACGTCAATTTGAACAGATATAAAATTAAGAAAACAGGATAAAGGTTGAAAAATATAAAATCTTTTATCTTGTTTTTTTGATTTAAGCTTGTAATGAATTATTATCATTGTCTATTCCATTAAATAAATTTTCAATAGGAATTTCTAAAGCTTTACTAATTTTCCATAGAGTAAAAACACTAATACCTTGATCAATTTTTTCACTTTCTAAATTACCAATTAAAGCAATAGAAACATCAGTTAATTCAGCTAGCTTTTCTTGTGTCATTTTTCCTTTTTCTAGATTATATAGTTTTCTATAATATTTAATATTTTTGCCAATAATTTTAAAAAATTCTGATGACTGTACGTTTGACATAAATAAACTCCTTTATATAAACATTTAGTATTATATTAACTTATAATATAAGTTATTTTCCAATTTTCAAAAGAAAAAACAATAGACGGAAAGTGATAAAATATCATTGACAATGATATTGCCGTTTTATATAATTAAACAAAGAGAATAGAGAAGATAATTATGGAAAAACTAGCATACAAAGGAGGAAAAAATGAATTTAGAAATACAACAAAAAAAGGAAAAAGGTATAACACTTATTGCACTTGTAATAACAATTATTGTACTTTTAATATTGGCTGGAGTGACGATTGCAACTTTGACAGGAGATAATGGAATATTGACAAAAGCTAATGAAGCAAAAGAAAGTACAGAAATAGAAACTGAAAAAGAAATAATAAAATTAGCGGTATTAGCAGCAAGTGAAAAAGAAGATTATAAAGATATTTCAAAAGAAAAATTACAAAATGAATTAGAACAATTGTCTGGAGGAGAAACAGAGGTATATAGTGATAATAAAAGTTATATTATATATTTTAAAGAAACTGATAGAGTATATAAAGTTGATGAAAATATTAATATAAATCAAGAAGAAAAAGAAATAGTAGAAAAAGACAATACACCAGGAGAACTTGATGGGAAAGGTAAAGAAGAAGATCCTTATATTATAAAGAGTATAGAAGATTTAGTTTATTTTTCAAAAGAAACAAAAGAAGGCAGAAAAACAAAGGAATATATTAAATTAGGGAAGACATTAGATTTTGAATCAGAATTATCATATTGTAATTATTTAACTAAAGAATACAATGAATTTTTAGGAATAAGTGATGATGTAGGGTTAAAGGAAGCATTAACTAATAAGAAATATAAAGGATTTACTCCAATAGCAGCATTTTACGGTATATTTGATGGCAATAATAGAGAAATTAGAAATTTGTATGAGTGTAATTATTCAGAAGCAGGTTTGTTTTCTAGAATTATAAATGCTAATATTAAAGATATAAAAGTTAGTGGTAATATCATCAATACTGGCAATACAGGTGGAATAGCTGGATATGCAGGTAATTGTAATATAATAAATTGCTATAATTATATAAATATAAATTCGAATGGATCTACAGGAGGAATAATTGGGCTAGAATCAGGGGATGGAAAAATAGTAAATTGCTACAATTATGGTAATGTTTCAGGAAAGCCATATGGGGTTGGAGGAATTATTGGATACAATATTGGACATGGAGAAACAATAAAAATACTAAACAGTGGTAATTCTGGAATTGTTGAGAATAAAGGAGGAATTAGCTATTCAGGAGCAGGAGGAATTATAGGATTATTACAAACGGATAATATTAATATAGATATATATAATTGCTATAATGCTGGAAAAACAATATCAACACACTATGCTGGAAATCTGGATTCATTTGGAGGCACTAAACGGTAATTTTAATATTAACAATTTTTATTATTTAAGTGATTATGAGACCAATAAAGATGGTAGAAGCGATTTTACAAAAATTGAAATGAATGTAATAACAAGTAAAGAGTTTATTGACAATTGTTTGAATAAAAATGTAAAAGAATATAACTTGAAAAATAAAGATAATATAGATTTTGTACAATTAAAAATGTGGAATATGAATTCTAAAACGGGATATCCATCTTTTGAATAAAGATAAGGGAGGAAAATATGAAATAGGAAATACAACAAAAAAAGGAAAAAGGCATAACACTTATTGCACTTGTAATAACAATTATTGTACTTTTAATATTGGCTGGAGTGACGGTTGCAACTTTGACAGGAGATAATGGATTATTAACAAAGACAGGAGCAGGAGGAATATTAGGAGGACATGGTAATGCTCAAACATGGAGTACAGTAGAAATATATAATTGTTATAATGCAGGAAATATTAAAGCAACTAGTAATACTTCTAATATAGGAGGAATTGCATATATGACAAGAACAATAATTAATTGCTTTTCAGAAGGAAATGCATCTAAAATTGCTTATTCGCAGGCTAATGGCAAAATTGAAAATAATTATTTAGAAAAAGAAGGGAAAATTTACAAAGATGGAAGTGAATATCAAGGAGACGAAAATTTAATTATAAATAATTTAAATCAATATATATATGAAAATAAGGGAAGTGAAATATACAATACAAGTAATTGGAAAGAATGGAGTTTAGATAAAAATGCTTTAATAAGATTTAAATAATAATTATATTAATATAGAATAAATAGTAAAGATATGAGATATAACATAGTATAGGAGAGATATACTATGTTATAATTTTATAAAAATATAACTTAGATAACAAATCTCACTACTCCTATTAAAACAAGCAAAATACCAGAGATAACAGACCAAATATTATCATGCAAATTACTTAAACAATGTAACTTTTTTCCTAACATATTGCCAATACTTAAAAAAACAAGTTGAAAAATTGATATAAATACAGGAAAAAGAAAAGAGCTAACACCAATAATACTTCCAAAAGCTCCTATGCAAAAGCAATCCAAAGAAAGAGCAAACCCTAAAAATAAAGCTTCCTTACTATCTATTGAATGAGAAGAATCTAAATCTGAGGAGGTAGGATTTTTAATAATCTTAATAGTAATACCTAAAAATTCAATAAAAAAACTATAAATCTTTTCATTATTTTTGCAAATAGGCTCAGAAGATGCTAAATTCTGAGTCGTATTTTTTTTATCTTTATGTATAGCTTGAAAACATACAAAAATTCCCATAGCAATTAAAATGATATTTCCAATTAATCTTGTAGCAAAATCAGAAAAGATATTTTTTAAAATATCACCAAAACATACAGATAAGAATGAAATTAAAAATGAAATTACAAATAAGACAATTTTAGCCATATAAGAAATTCTTGTATTTTTAATACCATATGTAATTCCAATTCCAAGAGAGTCTATACTACTAGAAAGTGCTAAAATTAATGAATTAATAAACATAATAATACCTCCTTAAAGTATAATATGTCGAAAAAAGAATATTGATATTATTAATATAAAATTATTAAGTAAAATTCATAAATTGTCATAAACAAAGTACAAGCCACATAGAATGAAAGTATAAAAAGAATACAAAGGAGAGAAAAATATGTGGGAAACTTTAAGAAAAGAAGAAATTTTTAAATTATTAAAAACAGATAGAAGAAGTGGTATAACAAAAGAGCAAGTAATAGAAAGAAGGCAAAAATATGGTGGAAATAAGTTAGAAGACAAGCCAAAAGAAACAATGTTTATAAAATTTATAAAGCAATTCAATGATTTTATGATTATTATATTAATATTAGCATCCATTGTATCTGCAGGAATTTCATATATACAAGGCGAAAATGATTACATAGATTCAATTATTATAATAGCTATTGTAATATTAAATGCTATAATGGGAGTAGTACAAGAATCAAAAGCAGAAAAATCAATAGAGGCATTAAAAGAAATGACACCTCCAAAAGCAAAAGTAATAAGAAACAATATAACAATAGAAATAAATGCAGAAGAATTAGTACCAGGAGACCTAATTATATTAGAAGCAGGAAATTACGTACCAGCAGACTGTAGATTAATAGAAAGTCATAACTTAAAAATAGAAGAATCTAGTTTAACAGGAGAAACTGAAGCAATTTTAAAAGACTCAGATATGATATGCAAAAAAGATATTCCATTAGGTGACATGTTAAATATGGCTTTTATGAGTAGCATTGTAGTAAATGGACATGCAAAGGCAGTTGTTACAGAAACAGGAATGAATACCAGAGTAGGAAAAATAGCAAATATGATTATACAAGATGAAGCACCAGAAACACCTATTCAAAAAAAATTGAGTCAAGTAGGAAAAATATTAGGAATAGTATGTTTAGCAATATGTTTAATTATATTTGTAATAGGATTAATAAAAAATATAGATCCTATGGAAATGTTTATGACATCAGTAGGACTAGCAGTTGCAGCTATTCCAGAAGGATTACCAGCGATTGTAACAATAATGTTATCACTAGGTGTTACAAAAATGGCAAAGAATAATAGCATTATTCGAAGATTGCCAGCAGTAGAGACATTAGGAAGTAGTAAAGTTATTTGTTCAGATAAGACAGGAACATTAACAAAAAATGAAATGACAGTAGTGGAAGTAAAATCAAATAATTCAGAGTTTGCAATAGAACTTTCTACGATGTGTACAGATTGTGATATTTTATATAAAAATGGCAAAATAGAAGTAAGTGGAGAGCCTACTGAAGTGGCATTAGTACAAAATGGATTAAAAAATAACAAAAATAAAACAGAATTATATCATAATATGCCAAGAATAAATGAAATTCCTTTTGATTCTAACAGAAAGATGATGACAACAATCCATAAAATTGGAAATAAATATAGAATCATAACAAAAGGTGCACCAGATATTTTATTAAACAAATGTCAAAGTTCAATAGGAGAAAAACAGAGAATTCAGAGAGAAAATTTACAAATGGCAGAAAGGGCCTTAAGAGTAATAGCAGTAGCATATAAAGATTTAGAATATATGCCAAGTAAAATAGATTCAGATAATATAGAAAACAACTTGAATTTTGTAGGATTGATAGGAATGATAGACCCACCAAGAGAGGGAGTAAAAGAAGCAGTAAGAACTTGCCGACGAGCTGGAATAAAAACTGTTATGATAACAGGAGATCATATAGCAACAGCTAAAGCAATTGCAAAAGAATTAAATATATTAGGTGCTCAAGATAAAGCAATTACAGGTCAAGAATTAGATAAAATACCACAAAACAAATTAGAAAAGGAAATAGCAAATTATTCTGTATTTGCAAGAGTAACTCCTGAACATAAAGTAAGGATTGTAAAAGCTTGGCAAAGTACAGGGGCAGTAGTAGCAATGACAGGAGATGGAGTAAATGACAGTCCAGCATTAAAAAATGCTGATATAGGAATTGCAATGGGAAAGAACGGAACAGATGTAGCAAAAAATGCTGCAGACATGGTTTTAACAGATGATAATTTTGTAACAATTGTAAAAGCAGTAAAACAAGGAAGAAATATTTATGATAATATAAAAAAAGCAATTCATTTCTTAATTGCAACAAACATTGGAGAGATAGTTACCATATTTATGGGATTAGTATTAGGATTTAAATCACCTTTATTAGCAATACAATTGTTATGGGTAAATTTAGTAACAGATTCGTTACCAGCTATTGCAATAGGTTTAGAACCACCAGAAAAAGATATAATGAATCGAAAGCCAGTTGATAGTAAAAAAGGACTTTTTGCAGATGGATTATGGAACAAAATTATAGTAGAAGGAATTATGTTAGGAATGCTTACTTTAATAGCATTTAGCATAGGAAACAAATATTACGGAATTGAAGTAGGAAGAACAATGGCTTTTATAGCAATTGGAGTCTTAGAACTTGTCCACAGTTTTAATATAAAAAGTGAACAATCTATTTTTAAAGTAGGAATTTTGGAAAATAAATTTTTAATAGGAAGTTTTATTTTGGGAGTACTAGTTCAAACAATTGTTGTAATTATACCTACATTAGCTAATATATTTAAACTAGTTCCATTAAATCAAACACAATGGATAATAACAATTTTAATATCAATTCTTCCAATTCCGATTATGGAAATACAGAAGAAAGTAAATGAAATAAAATTTGGAAAGATAATTTATACAGAAAAACAAAAAATATAATGACTAAGAGAAATCTCTTAGTTATTTTTTAATCGATATTGTGTTATCGCTATTAGCTTAGCCTTCTGTGTAATATTTATATGCAGAATTAAAATAACACAGGAACCAGAAAAAAATCAACAAACCACTTGCCAAATACTAGAAAATATGGTAAAATAGCTATGTTTTGAAAAAAACATGGCTATTTTGTTATGTTTAATTCAAATCTCTACTTACAGAAAATGTAGGTTACAAATCCAAAGGGAGGTGAAAATAATGAACAAATACGAAAGTATTATCATTGTTAACCCAAATGTTGATGAAGCAGGACTAAAAGCTTTAGAAGAAAAATTCACAGGGTTAATTAATGAAAATGGAAAAGTTGAATCAGTAGAAAACATGGGAAAGAAAAAATTAGCTTATGAAATCAAAAAATTCAGTGAAGCTACATACATGTTATTCAATTTTGAATCAAATCCAAATTCAATAGCAGAACTTGAAAGAGTTTATAGAATTACAGATGATATTATAAAATTTATCGTTGTAAAAAAATAAAAAAATTAAATAAAGTAAGGGGCCTTTATTTAAAGTAAGAAAGGTGATAGAAAATGAACAAAGTAATATTAATGGGAAGACTAACAAGAGACCCAGAAGTAAGATATACTCAAACAAACAATACATTAGTAGCATCTTTTAGCTTAGCAGTTAACAGAAGATTTGTAAGACAAGGCGAAGAAAGACAAGCAGATTTCATAAACATAGTTGCATGGAGTAAGCTTGGAGAGTTTTGTAGCAAATACTTTAAGAAAGGTCAACAAGTAGGAATTATTGGAAGAATACAAACAAGAACTTGGGATGATGACCAAGGAACAAAGCACTATGTAACAGAAGTTGTTGCAGAAGAAGCTTATTTTGCAGATAGTAGAAGAGATGGAGAAGCAGGAAGTACTTCTTTCGAAAATACATTTGGAAATACAGCTCCAGGAAATATGGGAGCAGATTTTGAAGTATCTTCAAGTGATGACCTACCATTCTAATTAAGCAAGGGGGGAAAATAAAATGGCAGATAAAAAACAAAATAGAAGAAATAATAAAAATTATGATGAGGATTATAATCCAAGATTCAGAAAACAAAGAAAAAAAGTATGTGTATTATGCAGTGATAAAAACTTTGAATTAGATTACAAAAATCCAGAACAATTAAGAAAATTTATCAATGATAAAGGAAAAATATTACCAAGAAGAACAACTGGAGCGTGTGCAAAACATCAAAGAGATATTACAATAGCAGTAAAAAGAGCAAGACATATTGCTATGCTTCCATACTCACAAAATTAATTTGTTTATAATAAATGAAGAAACCGTTGAAATATCAACGGTTTTAATTTTTGACTATATTATATTTAATGCAATTTTAATGCAACTGAATTATTTTAACATGATTTTTATATTTGCAGTGCTTTTTAGTACTTCATCTTCTTTATATTTATTAAAGATAGTGGTATAAGTGTTTATTGTAGTTTGTATATTTTTATGTCCTAAAAGTTTTTGTAAGATTTCAGCAGGCATACCAGATTCAATACTTCTAGTGGCATAAGTATGCCTTAACATATGTGTTGCAACTTGTCCATTCTTCAATTTATGTTTTTTTGCTAATCTATGTAAATAACAATTTACGTTAGAAACGCTGTTTATTGTGCACTTATTTGTTGTAAAAATCAAATTTAAAGGATTTATTTTCATGTTAGACATAGCATGTTGGATATTGCTTTTAAAAAGTTCTGTGATAGGAATATCTCGTGTAGATGAGTCTGTTTTTGTTGTATTATTGATTATTAGTTCATGCTCTTTATTGTGAGATATGGTTTTATTAACATGAATGATATTGTGTTTTAAATCTATATCATTTGGAGTTAATGCTAATATTTCTCCGCAACGCATACCAGAGAACATTTCAATCATATACACATCTTCATATTTGTGATCTTTCATGATTTCAATTAAAGTTTTCTGTTCTTCAATAGAAAGTGCTTCAACAGTTTTATTTTTATTTTTTGATAGTGGTTTAGTTATACTTGCCATAGGATTTTGGTAAATATAATTTCTTTTTATAGCTTCTTTAAAAATTTGGTTTAGCATTATTATAATTTTTTGTATATATGAGTTTGATAAGTCTGTAAGAGTATTTAGAAAATTTTGTATTAAGGTATAGTTCATTTTTTGTATATTGATATTTGCTATATCACTATTTTTAATTTTATTAAGCGAGTTTAATATTGTAACATAAGAAGTTTCTTGAATAGTATTCGTAGCCAGTTTAGTATCTAAAATTTTTTTACCAAGTTCATACACTGTAATATCACACTTATCTAATGCAATATTTTTCTGAACTTCATTTAGTTTTATAATTAACTTGTCTTTTACTTCTTTTCTTGTTTTTCCATATAATGATTTTCTTTTGTTTCCAAGAGTATACTGCCCTACCCATCTATTCAATTTTTCACTATAATAGATAGAGCCTTCTCCATTTCCTCTTTTTCCCATAAAAATACCTCCAATTTCTTTAATAAAATTTAAATTTACTATTGAAAGTGAAGGCTTTTATAGTGTATACTATAAAAGTAATCACTTCAATAGTGTTTATATGTGAGAATTATGTACCGTGTCGCAAACTTTGGAACATAATTCTCTTTTATTGTTTCTTTTTTTTCGGTCTGTATATATAACCGTTTTTTCTTTTTTAATAAAGTATCATTATAAGCATCATCAATTATGTTTTTATATTTTAAGTAAATATCTGTTTTCTTTAAATTTTCATAATATAGAACAGCATCATTAACATTTTTCTTTATCAAAACATCGCCTTTTCTGGTATAGTCTGCTATATTTTCATCTTTGTCTATATATATTAATTTGTCAAGACAATTAAGTGCATTATCAAAAAGATATTCCTTCTCATACAATGTAGCTAAAGAAGAATATATAATCCAATCTGAAAAATATTGTTGAGATGTTGGTTGTGACAAGTATTTTTCAAAATATGTTATTGCATTTTTTCTGTAATTAGCACCTTCTCCTAGATACGAAAAAGCAACTGCTAAAAAATCATTAGGTTTATTTGAATTAAAATATCTTTCTATAATTTTTTGATTAAAGACATGTTTTTCTTCTCCAAAATAAGAATATGCATCGAATACTTGAGTAAGGGCATCAATATTATCTTTTACTTTAAGTTTTTTACTTTTATTTCTTATTAACTCCAAAAATCCCATAATTAAAACTCCCTTTTTAACTGCTTAACAATTCCAACAATAGTAACAGGTATTGTTTTCATTTCATCATAAGTGAATATAAGTGGCTCGTAGTTAGTATTTAATGGTTGCAATAAAATACTATTATCGCTTTTTTTTCCTTTTTTTATTGTGGCTTCATCGCCATTTATTATAGCGACTACGATATCTCCAGTTTCAAAGTCGTCTTGTTTCTTAATAATAACTATGTCGTCTTCAATAAGTACAGGGTACATGCTATCTCCATGAACTTTCAATGCAAACATTTCTCCACTTTCTGCTAGTTTTTTGTCTATATCTATTGTTCCCTCCCAGTTTTCTTGTGCCATGTAGTCATATCCAGCTTTTACTGTACCAAGAAGAGGGATTTCTATAACAGGGTTACCTAATTTATCGGTTTTTATATTTAATTCAAATTCTTGATTTTTATCTAGTAACTTTAGTAATTCTTCAATCGACATATTCATTGCATGAGCTAATTCGCTAGCGACTTCAGTAGTAACAGAGTAGGGTTTACCGAGTTTTTGGATTGTATATTTTTTCTAGTGTATTTATATAAGAAGGACTTAAAGAAGTTTTGCTAGCAAAAGTTCTTTGAGACATTTTAGGACTGAAAGAATTTCTATAATTTAAAATAATTTCTCCAATAAACATAATTTTCAACACCTTTCAATAATCATATTGTACAATAGATTGTGCAAAAAATCAATAGTTTTGAAAAAAAATAAAAAAAATGCACAAAATAGTTGACAAACAAAAATAATAGTGTATAATGTATTTGCAAAGCACAAAATATTGTGCAAAAGAAAAGAGGTGTGGATATGCAAAATAGGGTAAAAGAGTATAGGGAAAAAGAAGGATTAACGCAAGAAGAATTATCTAAAAAGTCTGAAGTATCAAGAAATACAATATCAGCAATAGAAACAGGAACTAATACAAATGTAACATATGAGGTTATGGAAAAGATTGCAAAAGCATTAAATAAAAAAGTAGCAACTATTTTTTTTAATCAATAAGCACAAAATATTGTGCAAGAAACGAATTGCGACACGGTACAAAAAAGGAAAGGAAGTGATTACATTGCAAGATGAAATAATAAATCTTCTAAAAAACATTAATAAAAATTTAGAAGATTTAAAGAAAAAAGAAAATCTACCAAAACTAATTTATGCAAAAGATATAGCTGAGAACTATCAAGTCAATAGAAACAAGGCAACAGATTTTTGTAAAAAATATGGAACAAATTTTGGAGGCTATTGTATAGAAGCAGAAAGATTTAAAGAAGTTTTGCAAAAAGAAGGAATTGAAATTTTTAATTAAGAGAGGAGGAAAACAAATGAAAAGAAAACTAAACAAAAACAAACTATATCAACTTATAGGACAAGCAGTAGTATATAGCAGTTTATACATAGCAACAGTAGCGTTTTCAGTATGGGCATTTTGCCAAAACAGTATTTATTAGAAAGGAGGAAAGAGAGATGTTAACTAAAAAAGATAGAAAGATATTAAATCAAAAATCAATGATACATAACAGAGATATCTTAATAAAAGATATGGAAGGACAAGCAAAGGTATTACATGAAGAAAATAAAGATTTAAGATTCGAAAATGAAGAGCAAAGGGACTTGATAAGCAGAATTGAAAGACTAGTAAATTCAAATAAATACAACAATGAAAAAGCAGTTTTAAGCAAAATAAAAGAACTAGTTAGCGACTACCAATCAATAAACTAGTTCAAATATAAATACATAAATAAATTCATATTTACTTATATTTTAGCACGAAAAAGTAAATATGTCAAAGGAGAATTATGGAAGATTACATAGAAAATGATGAATATGAAAATTATTTAGAATACCTTAACGAAGAAGACGACAGAAGATATGAAGATGAAATTTTCGAAAGGATGAGTGAAGAATAATGCAAAATTTAAGTTTATATCAAATAGCAAGTGCATTTCCGATGTTAATGGAACAAGAAGAAATGTCAGAAGAAGATAAAAGAAAAGTAGAAAAAGAATTAACAGAATTATTGCAACAAAAAAGTCAAAGCATAATTGGATATACAAGAAATATGGAATTAACTATTGAGGCAATGAAAATAGAAGAAAAACGAATTTTAGATCAAAGAAAAGTATTAGAAAATAGAATAACAAAATTTAAAGAATATGTAAAAGAATGCATGGAAAAAAATAATTTATTTAAAATCACAACAGAGTTAGGAACACTAAATGTTGTTAAAAATCCACCTAGCGTTGAAATTATTAATGAAGATGAGATTCCAAACGAATATAAAACACAAATAATAACAACAAAAATTGATAAAACAAAAATCAAAGATAATTTTAAGAAAACAGGTGAAATACCTGCAGGAGTAAATATAAATACACAAAATACAAGTTTAAGAATAAAGTAGGTGCAATAATGGATTATTTAGATTTAAAAGATAACAAAAATAATTATTATGGAGGTAATTAAAATGTTAGCAAAAAAAGCAACATTAGATGATGTTAATTTAAAAATTATGGTTTGGGGAGAAAGCGGAAGTGGAAAAAGTAGATTTGCACTATCTTCTCCAAATCCAATAGTAATAGATTTAGAAGGCAGTACAAGATTATATGCCGAACAATTTGACTTTTACAAAGCAGAAGTAGACAAGACAAATAATAGAGCAAGTAACCCAGCAACGTTAACAGTGAATTTAATAGAAGAAATTTTAAAAGGAGAATATCCTGACAGAAAAACATTAATAGTAGATCCGATTACAGATTTACTTGATTGCATAGAAGATGTAAGTGCTAAGAAATATGAACAAATGATAGGAAAAAGAGTAGGGGAGTTAAACCAACTTCAAAAAACAAAATGGTACGCATATAGAAGAGAAATGGCAAGAACAGTATTAAACCAATTAAAAGATGTTCCTATGAACTTAATATTAGTGGCAAGAGCAAAGAATGTGTGGGATACAAAAGATGGAAAAATGCAACCAGTAGGGCTTACATATGACGCATTAGATATAGTGGAATATTTAATGGATATAGTTATTCAACTAGAAAAAAGTGGAGATGAAACAAAAGCAATTGTAAAAAAATCTAGAATAGGAAATTTACCAAAGATATTAGATGTTAAAGATTACTCATCAATAGAAAATGCATTAAAAAATAATGGCAAAAATTTAGCAGAAGAAAATAAGTAGGTGGTTAAATGCAAACTACAGGAACATTAGAAGAAATAAATATAGATTACAAGACAGGAAAACCTAAAATAAGCTTTTTAATTGAAGGAAAGGACAAGTTATCAGATATCGAACAATTGAGAGGCTTAAAACTAAAAATAGAAGCAAAGAGATACATAAAGAAAAGAACAACTAATGCAAATAATTATTTCTGGAAACTTTTACAAGAATTATGCGATTTAGCAGAAATAGATACAATAGAAGAATACAAAAGAAGAGTAAAAGAATTAGGAATATTTAGAAGATTTAAGATAGAAACAGAAAATATTAAGACATTTGAAAAAATGTGGACAGCACAAGGAATAGCTTGGTTTTGTGAAATAGCAGATACAACATACATAGAAAATACAGAATTTAAAATTATTAATGCTTATTATGGATCAAGTTCGTTTAATAGTAAGCAAATGGCAAGACTTATAGACGGAGTAGTACAAGATTGTAAAGCTTATGGAATAGAAACAAAACCACAAGCAGAAATAGATAGTTTATTGAAAGAATGGGATAAGAAATGATAGTAACAGATTTAAGTAATAGTTTTAATCCTTGCCCAAAAAATACACAGAAAAACTCAAAGAAAAATGTAAAAAAGAGTGAAGAAGAATTTTGTATTATGCCCAAAAGCAAATTATATAGCACGGTAAGAACAGAAATATATTGTGAAAGACACGAGGTTTATTTTTCAAAGGCTTACAGACAAAAGAGTATAAATGATGGCTTGATAGTATTTTTGATGAGAAAAGACCATCGTGGAACGAATGGAGTACATGGCAAAAATGGAGACAAGCTTAACAGAAAATTAAAGAAATTAGCACAAAAAGCTTGGTGCAAATATTACAACAAAACAAAAGAAGAATTTATTAAAGAATATGGAAAAGCAAACAACTAAGGGGTAAGACATAAGTTTTACTCCTTATATTTTACAAAAGGAGGAGCAAATGGCAAGAGATAGTTTTATATTTTACAGAAGTTTTTATGAAGCTATAAGCGAGTTACCAAAAGAAAATCAAGCAGATTCATATAATGCAATAATGAGATATGCACTAGACCAAGAAGAAATAGAGTTGACAGGAATATCTAAAGCAATATTTTCTCTTGTTAAACCTCAATTAGATGCAAATTATAAAAAATATGAAAATGGAAAGCAAAAGAAAAGCAAGACAGAAGCAAAACAGAAGCAAACAAAAAGCAAAAAGGTAGCTAATGTAAATGAAAATGTAAATGTAAATGATAATGTTAATGTAAATGTAAATGATAATGACAAAGTAAGCGACAGTTGTGTTGACGGCTTACAAAAAATTATTGATTTTTACAATGAAAATATAGGACTTATTACTCCTTATGGGGTAGAAGTTTTAGAAGATTATTCTAAAGATATGCCAACAGACTTAATAATTTATGCAATGCAAATTAGTGTAGAAGCTAATAAAAGAACAATTAAGTACATAAAAGCTATATTAAATAATTGGCAAAAAGCAGGAATAAGAACATTAGTACAAGCAAAGGATGAAAACCACAAAAAGAAAAATGAAAGTAAAGAAATAGAGGAGTGGTTAAATGAATAAACAAGAGTTTTACAAAAATATACAAAAAATAGAAACAGCATACAATAAAAAGTTCAGTAAAGAAGAATTGATGTTGTGGTTTAAAGAATTTATGACAACAGAGGCTAGAGAGTTTGAAAAAGCAGTTAATAAAACAATAAAAGAAGTTAAATTCACACCAAAAATAGCAGATGTAAGAGCAAGAATAACAGTAAATCCAAATGATTATTATACAAATGATCCATATGCTTATTTATACAAGAATTTAGAGTGGTGCGAATTAGTAAAGGAGTGATAAACAAATGATTACAACAGAAACAAGACAAATGAGTTTTAATGACATACAAGATAAAACGAAAATAAGATATATACAAATTTTAAATAGATTAGACAAACCTAAAACAGCAAAGGAATTAGCAGTAGAATTATTTGATTTGAGTTTTATACCAAGTACAGAAAGAAATTATACAGCACCGAGATTAACAGAATTAGAAAAAATGGGATATGTAAAAGCAATAGACAAAAAGAAATGTCAGTATACTGGTAAAACGGTTGCAGTATACGAGAGAACAGAAAAAGGATTTATTGCAATAAATATGAACCACATTTCGAGAATAGATTAGGAGGTAGTTATGGACGAATATTTTGAATATTTTCATCAGCTAAACAAACAAATTCATAATTTAAACAAGAAACAGTATGATGAAATTGAAGAATTTTTAGGAGATATGGAACAATCTATAGATGGAGATACACCGCTTAAAGAAATAGAAAAATATATAAAAAAATATAGAAGAAAAAACAAAATATTATTTATAGCATTTAAAACAAGAAATAAAAACAAACTAGCACATATTTGCAAATATATTATTGATTTAGAATGGCATAACGAATGGGCAATAGCAGTTGCTGGGCAAAGTACACCAACAATTTTTGGCTGGTTTGATGTTTAGGAGTAGATTATGAAATATAATTATCCACCGTTAGAACGGCAAATGTGTAAAATGTATAGGCTGTGACAGACTTGAAAACGATAACTTCAAAGGAATTTGGAGATGTGAAAATTACATAGAAAAGGAGCTAAAGAAAAGTGAACAAATACAGAAATAAAAAAGTAATAGTAGACGGAGAAGAATTTGACAGTAAGAAAGAAGGAAATAGATATAAAGAATTAAGACTGTTAGAAAGAGCAGGAGAAATAAGTAACTTAGAATTACAACCAAGATTTTTGCTACAAGATAGTTTTAAGAAAAACGGAAGAACGTTTAGAAAGATAGAATATGTTGCAGATTTTAAGTACATAGAAAATGGCAAAACAATAGTAGAAGATGTAAAAGGAATGCAGACAGATGTATTCAAATTAAAACATAAGATATTTGAAAAAGTTTACCCAGATCTGGAACTAAGAATAATTAAGTAGGAGGAAAATTAAATTGATTAATTGGAAAGAAGAATATAAAAAACTATACAAGTGTTTAATAGCAGTAACAATATTAATAATAACAGCTCTAGTAATGTTTATATTCACATTTACAGGAGTAACAAAGAAATTACAAGATAAAGATAAAAAGTTAACAGAGCAAGCAATAGAAATAGTTGATCTAAAAGAAATCATAAACGAAAGGGGAGAAAAGCAATGATAGAAGTAAACGAATATGAAATAGAATTACATGAAAATGACATAAAAACAATACTAACAAAAGAAAGTTATATGGCTAATTGCTATAAAGTAGGAGGTAGAGAATAATGAATTTAAAAGAGGCGATTAAAATACACAATGAATTATGCAACAAAGAAGAAATTAAAAAGTATTGTGAAGCACTGCATATAGTATGTGAAAAAATGCAAAATTGCAAACCTAAAAAAGAATATTATAAGTCATCCATAATTAATGATTATTATATAGAACTTCCTTATATGGAATTAACAATAAGTAATGGAAAAGCTGTTTATAGAAGGCATAAATATAGTTGTTCAAGTAAATCTAAAGATAAAAAAACAGGGAGTAATTATTGTTTGAGTCTTTGTAGATGTAATAGAGAGGAAATAGAAAAATTTATAGAAAGAGAAATAGCGAATGATAATTTAAAAGTAGGAGGAGAAGATGAATAGAGAGATAAAGTTTAGAATGTGGAATGATTATGATAAAAAAATGATTCATTGGAATGAATTATTAGAAAAAAACTTAGCTAATATTCTTACAATACCATCATACAATAAATGGTTAATGCAATATACAGAACTACACGATAAAAACGGAAAAGAAATATATGAGGGAGATATCATAAGAATAAAAAATTCACTAATTGAAATTGAAGGAGAAGTTATATTTGACACAATAGATTTATCATTTAAAGTATATGACAAAGAAAATGACTGCAAAGAAATGTTATGGTACACAAATAAAGAATTTGAAGTGTTACGGAAATATATACGATAATCCAGAGTTATTAGGAGGAGAATAGATATGCTAAAAACATTAATAGGTAAAAGAGTGACAACATTTGATGGACATAGTGGAATAGTAATAAAACATTTTAAACCAACAGGAAGAGATATGACAGTACATATAAAACAAGATGATGGGCGAATATGGTATTGTCCTGAAAACAATATTGTAGAAGTAAAGGAGTAAACAATGTGTGAATACTGTGGAAAAATAATAAATAATAAAAAAATATTAGATATAGACAATGAAGAAGAAACGCATATGGAAATTATCAATCAAAAAAAGTCTTGGGGATATATGTTATATGTTGAAATAGAAGGACAAGACAATGATGGATATAAGCCAAGTCAGTTCTTTCAAATAAATTATTGCCCGATGTGTGGCAGAAAATTAGTAAAGGAGTAAATAAAATATGGAATATGTTGAAGAAGGAAGAACAAATATTATTGAGCAATATAGTAAAAAAGATAAAAAGAAAATAGAAAAACCAGTGTTACAACATGGTAGTATTGTTTATTGTAAAGGACATGATGGAGCAGGTTCATTTTATGGAATTGTATATGAAAATGGAGTATTAGAAATAAAATGTGCTTCAACATCTTATATAAAAACGAGAGAAAATTTACATATAGGAGATAGAATTAGTTATTGGACAATTGAATATGTATGTAAATCGAAACTGATTATTGAAGGAATAATTGGAGAGGAGTAAATAAGATATGAATGATGTAGACTTTTATTTGTTTGATTTAAAAACTAAATTTTATAAAATAAATCCAAACAAATATTATCTGTCATATTCAGGAGGAAAAGATAGTCATTTTCTGTACTGGTTTATAAAAGAATATGCACATATAGATAACATAGAAGTAGTCGGGTGCAATACATATATGGAACACCCAGAAATTAGAGATAGAATTTATAAAAATAGTGATAGAGTATTACTACCAGCAATGAAACCGTTCGAAATAAAAGAAAAATATGGTATTCCGTGTTTCAGCAAAGAGCAAGACTTCTACATATATTATTATCAAAATGCATTAAGGGGAAATAGAAAAGTAGCAAAAACGATACAAGAAAAAATTGACGGAACTTATAGCAAAGGATTTAGCGGAATCAGCAAAAAGGCAAGAGAATATGTAAAAAGTGAAAATGCACATAAAATAACACATCTGTGTTGTTACTATTTAAAGAAAAAACCTTTTCACGATTATGAAAAAGAAAGTGGTAGAAAGGCGATTCTAGGAGTTCGAGGAGAAGAAAGTTCTTTAAGAAGAAAACAATATAAAAGTTGTTTTACAAAAGACAAGAAATTTACACCAATTTGGGACTTAACAGACGAATTGTTAGAAAAAATAATAAGACAATACAATATAGAAGTACCAGATGTGTATCAGCATATAAATAGGACAGGTTGTATGGGGTGTCCATATCGGAAGTTATAAACATGAAACAGAAAAAGAATTAGATTTAATAGATGAGAAACAGAAAAAATTTGTGTGTAAATTATTTAAAGAAAGTTATGGAGTGCTTGGCATAGGAGGTGTTTTAAGTGAAAGAAAATAGTATTAAGAATAAACGAAGTTCTATAGAAGAAGATATAGAAGAATTAAAAGAAATGATAGATAGTGATATAGAAAGCGTAGGAGGAGTTGAGGGCTTTAATAATTACTATTGTGCTAACGAATGTATTACAAGTTGGATAGATAGAGTTCTAGATATTGTAGAAAGGATGAATGAAAAATGAATTTAGATGATTTATTAAACGAAATGAGTGAAAAAATGAGAAACAGAGATTTATCTGATGAATATTTAAGAGAACATAATAATTCTACAAGAGAAGAAATTGGAATAGGAGAATATGCATACGGAATTACAATGATACCTTGTGAATGGGTTCATGAATATTTATCAGATTATAAAAGAGTATTAAAAGAAAATGAATTGTTAAGACAACAAAATATATCATATAAAAATAATATTCATGAATTAAAGGAAGTGATGAATAAATGAACGAGGAAGAAAAAGGAGATATTGAGTTAGATATTGAAGCGAAATATGTAGATAAGACAGAAAAAGAATTTTTAAGTAATATTACTTATGCAGAATGTGTATATATCTTAACACCAGAAAATAAATACTGCGATAAAATAAGAGAATTATCAGTATTAAAACTATGTGAAATAATAGAAAAACTACAAAAAGAGAATGAAGAATTGAAAGAAGATAGAGATAAATTTAAAAAAGCATTAGGAAAAAGAATAACATATTGTAATGAATTAGAAAAAGATTTATTTGAGAATGGTAGTAATTATGTTATTCCAAAACAAAAAGTAAAAGAAAAGATAGAAGAATTAATAAAAGAAGGTAGACATTACAATGCAAACAAAATTGAAGTCTTACAAGAATTATTAGAAAAGAGGAGATAAAAATGTTGGAATTTCAAAAATGGTTAGATGAAAATTGGGAAAAAGATAATATTTTTCCACCTTGTTTAGATGCTCAACTTGCAATAGATTTTTTATATAATTATCTACTTGGCGATGATTATTACATAGTAAATCCTTTATGCACAGAACAAGCTAATTGCGAAATTGTGCACGATATACTATATAAATACTCTAAAAGATATAAAAAAGAATATAAAAAAAGAGTTAGGAGGACTAAACGATGAATGAAAAGGAAGCAATAAAGTATTTAAAAAAGAAAATAGAAGATTGCAACCACATAATAGAAGCTAGTAGCTATATAGGAAATAAGAAAGCATATGCAAAGGAAAGAACTAAATATAAAGAAATATTAAACTTAATAAAAAATCAGCAATCAGAATTATACAAGAAAGATGTAACTATTATAGAAACAAAAGAAGCAAATAGACAATTAAGTATAGAGTTGCAGAAGAAAGACAAGATAATAGATTTAATAGCAAAAGAATTAGTAAAAGCACATGAATGGTTTTATAGTGAATTTGATAATTATACTAAAGAAGATTTTATAAAATACTTTGAAAAGAAAGTAGAGGAGGACAGATAATATGAAATATAGATTTGGAAATTATGAAGTAGAATGTGATGAATATGATTTAGAAAATATAGCAGATATATTCAGAGATATGTATTTAGGAATATTAGGGACAACAGATGAAGAACTTAAAGAAGTATTAGAAAGAGAAGGTTATGATGTTACAGAAAGTGAGGAATAGTAGTATGAGTAAATATAGAAAATTACCAGTAGAAATAGAAGCAATACAATGGAACGGAAATAATGTAGTAGATACATATAATTTCTTAGAAGGAACAAATTATCAATGTGAGTCAGATGGAGTAAAAACAGAAGGAAAAAATTTTTATATTAGATTTGATAATGGCGGTTGCACATTAGGTTCATTAATAATAAAGACATTAGAAGGAGATATGAAAGCAAATTTAAAAGATTATATTATCAAAGGAGTAAATGGAGAGTTTTATCCATGTAAGCCAGATATATTTGAAAAAACTTATGAGAAAGTAGAGGGATAGAGTATGATAGACAGAGATAAAATTAGTGCTGAAAATTTATTCATAAAATTAGGGTATTCTAAAATCTGGACTGATAATGGTTTCTTCTATTATAACTCAAATAATAACAAAGTTGTTTTATTTAATCTAAAAAAGAAAGAATGGTCAGTTTATGATTTTGATACTTTAGAGTCAAGAGGGTATGGAGATGAAGAATTAAAAGCTATATTATTACAAGAATTTGAACTTAATTGGATTAAATGGAAAGAATATCAAGGAGAACTAAGTTGTATTTAGAGAAAGGAGCAGAAGATGAGTAAAGAGAATGTATTATATATTTTTATGAACAAGAACTTTGAATTTACAGATGAACAAGGAAATATAACAGAAGATATATTTGAAGCATCAGGATATAAAGATTTAGAAAGAGCAAGAAAAGAAAGAGAAGAATTTGATGAACCAGAAGAGTGGAAAATAGTAAAGAAAAGAATAATAGTTGCATTGGAGGAAATTGTAGATGAGTAAAAAGATATACAAACGGATATGAATTAATAAAAGCAATAGCAGATGGAGAGATAAAAGAAGGAACAAAATTTAAATGTTTAAATGAAAAGCCTATGCAGTATTATACAGACAGTAATATATATAGATATGAACATGGCAGCTTGTTAGGAAGATTTGGTGGATTCAATATATTAAGCATAGTAAATAAAGATTTTGAAATAGTACAAAAACAAGATGAAATAGATATAGATAGTATAGAAGAATTAGAAGGAATAGTAGAATATTCTACTGAAAGAAATACAATAAATCAATTAATACAAGCAGTAAAACAATTAAAAAAAGAAGTAAAAGAGTTAAAGAAAATATAAAACTAAAAAAAGAGCATACTACAATAAGGTGGTAGTATGAAAGAAAATGAGATAATAACAAAATGGAAACAAGGTTTAAGTAAAAATCAATTAGCAACAATGTATAAAAGGCAATACAATCAAGAAATAAAAATAATAAGATCAAGTGTAAGACATAGAAATGATGGAAGATACATAAGCAATTATGAAGCATTAGCTTATGTAGAAAGAGCAATATATAAATATTTGAAAGAAAGGAAAAACAAATGACAATAAACCATGTATACAACAAAGTAATAGACACAATGAAAGAATTAGAAAGCATAAATTTATTAGACATATCAAAAAGAAAAGAAAATCAAGCACAAGTAAATAAAGCATATAAAATCTTAGACAATTTTAAAGATGAACTTATAAGAGAAGATATAAAGAGAAAACAAGGAGGTACAAATGAGTAAATATATAAAAGAAGACGTTGAAACAATGTTGATACATCATAAAGAGAACGAATCAAAATTAACAGAAATTGAAATAAAAGAAGAAGAATACAAAGAAAGGTTAGAATATTCAGGAACTGTTTATGAAGACGATGAAAGAGAAGTAATAGAGAATATGCAAATAGCGGGGCAAGTATTTGATAGTATACATAGCAATACAAATAAAATATCAGACAAGGTGTCAAGTACAGTTCTAAATTATGAAAAAGAATTGAATCATATAAACAAAGAAGATAGAGAGTATCTAAAAAGACAAATTGCAAAATTAAATATAGACAAAGGAAAATTAAATAAAATAGTTGTTAGAGTTAAAAATATGATTGAACCATTAACACAAGAAGAAAAATTTGTAATAGAAACGTATTATATGAGAAAATCAAAATGGGATTATGTAGAAAAAGCATATTTTAAGGAATTTGAAAAATATAAATGTGTAAAACAATTACAGACATATAGAGACAATGCTATGGAAAAGATGCTAAATATAATAAATGCGGGTTTGGACTAAAACTTCGCAAAAATTACGCAAAAACTTCCTTTTAATTTCTTTTTGAAAGTACTATAATTATAATAGAAAAAATGTAAGTAGAGGAAAGAGTAAATGCAAGCCCTTAGTGTTTACTCTTTTTATTATGCAAGAAAGAAGGAATAAAAATGAAAAGAGAAAATTTAATAAGTATATTTGATACTGCAAAATTAATGAAGAATGATATAGCAGTAGAAGTAACAATACCAGGACAAGAAACAACAGAAGTAATAGTAAATAGATATGAAAATTTAGATAATAAACTAGCATTTTATATAAAAGCATATGATGAAGATTGCATACATTGCATGAATAAAGAAGTAAGAATAGTAAACGCATGGTGTGTAAATTTTTTTAAATATTATGACAGTAGAAGCGGAGAACTTTTTACAAGTAATTAATTAGTTATTACCAGTATGCTAGGTAACTGATAATATAAATTTGGCTGTAATGATTATTATCCTTTGAGTATATAAAGAACCTTCCTAGCAAATTCTAATATCTAGGTAGTGTATATAAGAAAAGAGGTAATAATATGACTCTAGAACAAATAAAACAATTCAAAGAAGAAAACTGCAGTAAATGTAATAAAGATATTGACTGTAAAATAACACAAGACATAAATGGAAAACTAAAGTGTACAGAGGATTAAAGATATGGAACAATGTTTGATAGATAATAAAGTATGTCCAATACAAGGGAAAAAATGTAAAGAATGTAAATTGGATGATTGTAAAAGGACAATAGAGATGATAGAAACACAAGAAGAAAGAGAAGAAAAATGGAAAAGAAAGTTAATAAATGTACAATTACCAGAACAGTGTAAAGACTGTTCTTTTTTAGAGGTTATAAACCTAGATGAGCAGATAGTAAGATGTCCTTATCTAGTTAAAAATAAATGTTTAATAAAATAGGAGGAATTGAAATGTTAGAAGGAAAAGTGTTAAAAGATTTTAATGATAAGGAGAACAACCTTAAAAAGTATACAGTAGGAAAGAAATTTAAAGCAGAAGATAAAAGATATAAAGAATTAGAAGCAAAAGGATTCGTAGGAGAAGGCAAAGAGGCAACAGTTAAAAGTGACAAGTAGGTGGGGAGATGGCAAAATATGATTGGAAGCAATTAGAAAAAGAATATATATTAAGTGATTATAAATCAGTAAGTGCTTTTTTAAAAGATAAAGGGATAAAACGAAATGGCAGTGTACAACAGGCAGTAAAAGGTTGGAACGAAAAAAAGGTTCAAAAAGAGTTCGAAAAGAGTTCAAAAGTAATAGAAAAAACAATAGAAAAAGAAAGCGAAAAAGAAGCACAACAAATTGCAGATATAAAATCCATAGCCAACGAATTAGCACTTAATGTATTAAAGGCAAATACAGAACTTAATAAACATATAGCAAAGTCAAAGACAAAAACAAAAACAGTGATATATGATTCTAAAGCATTGAAACCATCTAAAGAAGTAACAAAAGAACAAGAAGAAGCAAACGAATATATAGGTATAATAGATAGACAAGGGCTGAAAATGTTATCTTCCGCATTGAAAGATTTAAATGAAATACTAGTTGATAAAAAAGGAAACGACACCAATAATATAAACCAAAACATACAGAATATAGCATATTTAATAAATAATCCTAAAAAAGTAAGGATAGAAGATGATCTAAATGAATGAATATAGTCCATTTGATGAAAAACAAACAGAATACATACGAAAATGTCAAACGTCATGGTTAAATGTAGCAGAAGGTGGTAAAAGAGGAGCAAAAAACGTAATAAATACATTAGCTTTTTGCATAGCTTTAGAAAACCATCCAGACAAGTTATTCCTTATAGGCGGAGTATCTATATCAAGTGCAAAACTAAACATTATAGATTGCGACGGATATGGATTAAGTAATTATTTTGAAGGTAGATGCCATGAAGGAAAATACAAAAATAAAGATTGTATATATATAGATACATTAACAGGACAAAAAATTGTATTAATTAGCGGAGGAGCTAAAGACGGAGATGAAAAATACATAAAAGGTAACACTTATGGAATGGCTTATATTACAGAAGCAAATGAATGCCATAAAAAGTTTTTAAATGAAGTTATGGATAGAACGTTATCAAGTAGTGATAGAAAAATATTTCACGACTTAAACCCAAAGCCACCAGCACATTGGTATTATGCAGATTTTCTAAAATTTCATGAAGAGCAACAAAGCAAAATTAAAGGATATGGATACAATTATGGACACTTTAATATCTTTAATAATTTATCAATTAGCGATGAAAAATTAAGAAAGATTTTAATGACATATAACAAAAACAGTATTTGGTACAAAAGAGATATTAAAGGAGATAGAATCGCAAGTGCTGGAGTCTTATTTGGAGATATAGCAAACAATAAAACAAGATACATGACAGATAGTGCAAGAGGAGGATTTATAACAACAGGGGTTGACTTTGGAAAGAATGGTTCTCCACATGCTTTTTGTTCACAAAGAATATCCAGGCAATTTGACTATATAGACGTTTTAAGAAGCGATGAAGTTGACTGTTCTGAGAATGGAGAAAAGGTTACTGATGAATTAGGAATAGGAGAAACTTTAGCAAGACTTGAAAAAGGATTTATAAAACATATTAAATATGTGATAAAAAAATGGGGAAGTATTCAAGCAATATTTTGCGATAGTGCAGAACCAGAATTAATGGAATTTTTAAGAAAGGCATTAATGAAAAATGAATTATATATACCTGTTTTAGGAAGTCAGAAAATAGAAATATCAAGTCGTATTCACTTATGGGGTGTTCTTCTTATGCAAGATAGAATAAGATTTGTAAAGAATGAAACAGAAGAAATTGTAAAAGGATTGCAAGAAGCCACACAAGACGAAGAGGTAGAAGATGATAGGTATTTAGATGATGGAACATCTGATATAGATATATTAGATGCAAACAATTATGGAATAGAAAAGTGGTACAAGCAACTATTAAGAATTGGAGGATAAAATGGAAGTTATATTCGAGTTTTTACAAAAAAGAGGCTACAACAACATTTCACAAAGTTATTATTCATATATAAACAAATGGACTAATATATGGCAAGGAAAAGCAGAATGGCTTAATATAAAAACTGTTGACAACAAAGAATACCCAATGTATTCATTAGGAATGGCAAAAAGAGTTTGTGAAGATTTAGCAAGCACAATAACAAGCGAACCTTTTACAATAACTGCAAAAAAGAACAATGAAATTTTACAGGAAGATTTAAAAAAAGCTAAAGTATTAAAAAAGTTGCCTGCAGCTATTGAAATTATGGGATATAGTGGAACGGTAGGTACTGTTACAAGAATAAAAAATGCTATTATTGTAAATAAAGATGGAACACTTACTTTAACAAAAACAAATAAAACAAAAATACAAACAATAGATGTTAAAGCAAATCAAATAATACCACTTACAATAGAAGATGGTGAAATTATAGATTGTGCAATTGTTAGCAAACAAAAAAGATTAATAAATAACAAAATAAAAGATGTATATTATTTGGAATTGCATGAGCTAAAAGAAAAAGGATATCAAATAACAAATAAATTCTTTATAAAAGAAGATGGAACAGAGATAAAAGTAGATGGAGTGATAGGCACTTACAATACTTTATCAAATGTTCCATTATTTAGTTTAGGAAGAATAAACCGAGTTAATCCTATATCAGATAATAACGGATTAGGAATATCTTTATTTGGAGACAGTATAGATCAATTAATAATATTAGACTTAGTTTATAACAATTTTGGAATGGATTTTAAATTAGGTCAAAAATTAATGTTAATAAATAAGAAATTAACTAGAGTCGAAACAGAAGAATATACCGACAAAAATGGGAATTTAAGAACTAGAGAACATATATTATATCCATCTGATATTAGAAAACAACAATTCATGGAAATAGGAAATGAACTAATGGATGATGGGACTGAAAAACCGTACATATTTGAGTATAATCCAGATTTAAGAGTAGGAGACAATAAAGAAGGAGTACAATTCGCATTAGACAACTTATCTTTTAAAGTTGGGTTTGGTACGCATTATTATTCTTTTGAAAACGGAAATATTATGACTGCAACTGAAGCAATACTATCTAATAAAGATTTTGTTAATAACGGAAGAAAGAATAGAAAAGCAATTAATGAATACTTAATAGGCATATGTAGAGCTTTATTATTATGCGAAAAAATGTTAGGAAATAAAGCAATAGATGAAAAACAAGAAATAGAAATAGCAGAAGTAGATGGATTTTTAGAAGATGATAGTACAATAAGACAAAGAGCAAAAGAAGAAGTTTCAATGGGATTAATGAGCAAAAAAAGGTATTTAAGGAAAGTGTATGGAATGAGTGAAGAAGAAGCTATTAAAGAATTGAAAGCAATAAACGAAGAAGATGAAATATCAAATATAGAATTTAAAGAAGGAGAGTAGAATAATATGCTTACTCCCGAATATTTAAATCTTATAGAATTTAATGATGTTGTAGAATTATACAACAAATTAAATATAGAAATAACAGCAGATATAATAAGCAGAATAAGTATAATGAATGATATTACATCAGCAAGTAAAAAACAAATGAAAATATTACTACAAACAAATGGAACAGAAGTATTTAATGAAGCATTAGAAAAAACATCATTATTAACAAGAGAAACCAAGAATGCATTAAAATTATTATTTGAGAATATGGCAAAAGAAGATATACAAGGATACGAAGAATTATACGAATATAGAGAAAAACCTTTTAAGCTGAGTGAGACTCAATACAACATACTTAATCAAGGATTAAAACAAACTAATAAAACACTAAAGAACATGACAAATACTATAGCTTTTCAAAGTCAACAAGCATATGTTAACGCAGTAGATGAAGCATATATGAAAGTTGTAAGTGGTGCATTTGATTATACGTCTGCTATTAATACAGCTGTACAACAATTAGCAGACAAAGGAATAACATTAAAAGATAAACTGGGGAGAAATATACAATTAGAAACAGCAGTAAGAAGAAATGTGTTAAGTGGCATTCATACAACAGCAAACAATATAAATAGAAATATAGAAACAGAGTTAGGTTGCGATGGATATGAGGTTACAGCACATTTAGGGGCAAGACCAAGCCATGCAGAAGAACAAGGAAAACAATTTGCAGTAAGTAAAAAAGATGCTAGCAAATATGGTTTAGAGTTATGGTCAGATGTTGCAGAATTATGGGAAGAGTACAATTGTAGACATAGCTATTTTGGAATAATCTTAGGAATTTCAGAACCAGTATATACAAACAATGAATTAGAAAAGCTCAAGAATGCAACAGTTACATTAAATGGAAAACAAGTACCATATTATAAGGCAACTCAAAGACAAAGACAATTTGAAAGTGATATAAGAAATACAAAACGAAGTATACAAACATTAGATAAAGCAGGTATAGATTCATCAAGCCAAAGAAGTAAATTAAGACAATTGCAAATGAAACAAACAGCATTTTGCAAAGAGACAGGATTACAAAAAGATTATGCGAGAATGAAAATTGCAAAAATTAAGACAAATGAGCAAGCAAAATATAAAGATATAACAGAACAATTTAATACAGTAAAGAAATACAAAGTAAAACAGCAACAATACTACAAAGATACTCAAGGAATTAAATACTTTGTGGATGGAAAAAATGTTTTGCTGGAACCATCAGACAGAGAAAAAGAAGTAGCTAAGATTCTTGGAAAAGCTTATGGAGGGCAAATAAATATAATACCAAGAATAAATAACCCAGCGAACATAAAAACACCAGATTACATTATTAATAACGAAAGATTTGATTTGAAAGAAATTACTGGTACTGGCAAATATGTAATAGAAGGTAATTTAAGAAAAAAGAAAAATCAAGCCAATAATTTTATAATAGATGTAACAAATACTAAAATGGATTTTAAAGAAATAGAAAGGCAAATAAGAAGCATTTATATTTCAAAAAGATTCATGTGGGTTGATAAAATATTTGTTATAAAAGAAAACAAAATAATAAATGCATATAAAAGAAAATAATTGAAGGTCAACTGCGAACCAAATATATGGGGTTCTCAACTGACCTTCAATAATAATATTATTAACTTAATTATACAATAAATTAGGCTAATAATCAATAGTTTATGCAAAAAAATACAATTTATACATTAAATTAGTTATTAACGTTTTAATATATACAAGAAGCTGACGAGCTTCTTTTTTATTGTCTTTTACTTGTTAGACACTAAAGAAACTAAGGTGTGGGAATTACTTTATTACCCAAATAAAAAATGGAGGTTTTATCATGGAAGAAAAAAAAATCAATCAAAATTTAGAAACTGTTGAAGATGAAAGAGACAATATCGAAGAAACAGAAAAAGTTGGAACTCAAGCCAACGCAAATAAAGATGAGGGAAAGGCTGAAAAAACATTTACTCAAGAGGAAGTAAATGCAATACTAACAAAAGAAAAGAAAAAAATGCCTACTAGCGAAGAGCTTAAAGCATTTAGAGAATGGAAAGAAAATCAAAAAACAGCAGAAGAAAAGCAGGCAGAAAAAGAAACAGAATATAAAAACACATTATCTAAAAATGAAAGCTTAGAAAAAGAAAATCAGACTTTAAAAGCGGGGGTAACCATAGAAGATTTAGATTATGTAGTATTTAAAGTTTCAAAAATGGAAGGCAACTTCGAAGAAAACTTATTAAGTTTTTTGGAAGACAATCCAAAATATTTGTCTTCTAACAAAGAAGAAGTAACAAAAACAATTGACTTAGGAGGGGAACACAAAGAAACTAATACCCCAGATTTATCAAAAATGAGCTATGAAGAATATAAAGCTTACAGAAAAAATAAAAAATAAAGGAGAGATTAAGATATGGGAAACACAATATTAACACCAGATATAATTGCAAAAGAAGCATTAATGCAATTAGAAAGTAATTTAGTTATGGCAGGATTAGTTCATAGGGACTATTCAAAAGAATTTGTAAATGTAGGTGATACAATCACAATTAAAAAACCTGCAAAATTTGTGGCAAAGAATTTTTTAGGACAAACAGAAGATCAAGAATTATCAGAAGGAAAAACAACTGTAAAAATGGATAGATATAGAGATATAACAGTTCCAATCACTTCAAAAGAAATGACATTAGATATAAGTGACTTTTCTGAACAAGTGGTAAAACCAGCTATGTCTGCAATAGCAGAAGCAGTTGATGGCGATATCTTAGCTGTAGGTATTCAAAATGCCGGCAATAAAGTAGATATTTCAACTAAACCAGAAATAAAAGATTTAGCTAATATAGGAAAAGCTTTAGACAAAAAGAAAGCACCTAGAGATAATTTAAGAAACCTAGTTTTAGGTGTAGAATCTTTATATAAGTACAACACTTTAACAGAATTTACAGATTTATCAGCAAGCGGTTCAAGTGAAGCTTTAAGAGATGCAACAATTGGAAAAGCGTATACAATGAATACATATATGAGTCAAAATGTTCCATCAAGTTCGGCAGAAACAGCTGGAACAGTCACAGCATTAAAAGTAACAGGAACAAAAGGAGAAAAACAATTTACAGCTTCTAGCGTAACACCTACAACAGGAAAATTTGCAGTAGGAGACAAAATAATAGTAAATGGTTATATTTATACAGTGGCAGAAGCTATAACTGCATCTAGTGGTTCTGCTACCGTAAAAGTAGACGAAAAAATAGTAGAAACAATTTCTACAGCCATTGATGCTATGCCAATCATTAAAGAACATTCATTAGGATTCCACAGAAATGGACTAGCATTAGTTACTAGAGAATTGGAATTACCAGCAGGTGCTGCTAAAGCTGCAATAGCTAGTGCAAATGGTTTAGCAGTAAGAGTTGTTTACGGATATGACCAAGATACAAAAACTGATAAAATATCATTCGATATAATTTATGGAATAAAAGACTTAAATGACGATTTATTAGTTGACTTTGCATAAATAGGAGCTGATAAAGATGAAATATGCAGATTATAGCTATTATTTACTTGAGTATAAAGGAAAACTACAAGAAATCTTTTTTGATTCACTAATAATAAAAGCAAGCAGAGAAATTGATAAGAATGTCAATACAAGACTAACAGAAACAAAAATAAATAATTTGCCAAAAGAAGCACAAGAACAGTTGAAATATACTGCTTGTGCTTTAGTTGATTTAATAAATAAAAAGGAAGAAAGTACAAACAGAAAAATTACTTCATATTCAATAGATGGAGTAAGTAAAAACTTTAAAGTGCTTTCTGATGAAGAATATAAAGTGGCTAAAAAGGAAATAATCAATTGTTTGCCTGATGAATTAACATGCTTTTTATAGGGAGGTTAGTATGGAAGATTTTCCAATGCAAGATATAACAATATACCATAAAAGTAATAACAAATGGGATAGATATGTTGTAGAGGCTAGTTATAGAAATACTTCAATAACAAACCATAACAGAAATGGGTCAGATTCAACTGACAATGCCTTAATTAGGATTTTTAACATCAATGGATATAATTTAAAGTGGTTTGTAGAAAAGAACGATATTATTGTAAATAAAAAGGTAGAAGATGTAATAGAAAGAGTACCATTAACAGAACTAAGTAAAAAATATGGCACTCAAAATGTTCACAAAGTAACTTCTGTTGATAAATTTATATTTGATGATGAGGATTTACCAAATCATATTAAATTGGGGTGTATATAATAAGCATGATATTGAAAACTAAACCGTTACAAACCATATATAAAAGTTTAGGACTAGGAGAACAAGGAAAAGTACAACAATTCCTTGGAAAAACAGTTGCCGACAACTTGAAAGAATATGTGTCTCATAAAAGTGGGACACAAGAAACTTCCACATATCCTATTAATGGCGGAAAACAAGTAATAATAAACGTTCTTTATGCAAGATTCCAAGCAGAAGGAAAAGTTATGGTAGGAGTAAAAAGTAGAAGTGCCTATGCTAGACGTGGAGAAAGAAAAGTAGTTATAAATAAAAATTTAAAATATCACAGCAGTAAATTAAGAGGTGCACACCCATTTGAAAGAATGAAGGCAGACAAAAGAGACAAGATATTAATGCAAACAGCAAATTATGCAAGGAGGTTAGACAATGGATAAAGCAATAAACGAATGGTTGTTAAAATATGAACCAATAAAAGAAATAGCAGAAATGATACATACAGAGGAACTACCAGAAGGAACAGATACTTTAGCCTTGCAAAGGAGTGGAGTAGAAAATTTGCCACTAAAATATATAACAGATACAGGCTGGTATAGGCAATATCAATATGCATTGCTTTTAAAAGCAAATAGTGAAGATGATATACAAAGATTAGAAAATTTAGACTGGCTAGATGATTTAAGCGATTGGATAGAAAAACAAAATCGACTAAGAAACTATCCAGTATTAAAAAATAAACAAATAAAACAAATTAGCTGTGCTAATGCGATAACCTATGAAACTGATGAAAAAGGTTTTATAAGTACGTATTATATACAGCTTTATTTTAATGTAAGAGGAGGAATTTAAAATGGCAGTTGAAGAATTAACAGATATCATGGAATATGACGAAGCACATTACTTTGGAATAAATGACGAAATAGTATTAGGTGGAGTAATCACAGAAATGACAGAAAGCTCAAACCCAACTGAAAAAGAAAAACAATATATTCATCAAAAATCGAAACAATATGCGGTAACAGGATTTTCAAACGAATTTCCAATTACAATGGATATGGTAAAAGGAGACAAAGTATTTGATTATATGTATAACTTATTTTATGAAAGAAAAGTAACTCCAGACTTAGACATAGATCATTACATTGTTAACTTATGGCAACCAGTAGAAGCACAAGAAAATACATATAAAGCAAGAAAGATAACGCAAACTTGCGAAATAACTGAATGTAACGGTGCCGCAGGAGAGCAAAAACAAATAACAGGTTCTCTAAAAGGTGGAGATTTTGTTTATGGTACATTTAATATATCAACAAAATCATTCACAGAGAATGCATAAATAATAGGTAGATGTTAAGTGTAATTATATTAAGAGGAGAATAGGGAAATGGAAGATAAGAAAAGATTAAGTTTTGGTTATGAGGATACAGACAAAAGTATAGAGATAGAATTATATGGATTAGTTTTTGAAATTAATGATTTAGATAATATAAAAGAGTTAGAGAGTTTAGATAAAAATAATAATAATGCTATAGAAACACAATTTGAAAAGATATTAGGCAAAGGTGCTATTGATAAAATAAATAAAAAAAGAGTAAGCGATGGATATAAAAAATTAGATTTAAATATAGAATTAGGAATCTTAGGTTGCGTATTTGAAACGTATGCAAAAGGAATAATGGAAAATATGTTAAGTAAAGTAACAAAGACAGCTGACGATATCAATAAAGATATGAATAATACTGTAAACATGAATAGAGAGCAAAGAAGAAATTATAATAGAAATCAATATAGAGGAAATAGAAGAAATTATAGGAGATATTAATATGATTATGTTTAATAAGCTACCCTATTTTGTAATATTACAAGGAAAAAAATATAAAATAAATGTAGACTTTAGAACTATGATATCTTTCGAAAATAAAGTGCAGGATAAAAGTGTCGACAAGTCGGAAAAGATAAAGTATGGACTAAGGCATTTTTATCCTGCTTTTTTTTATGCAGAAAATTATAATAAACTACTATACAATCCACAATTATATAAAGAAGCTTGTGAAAAGCTAATATGGTTTTATAAATGTGGCAGAGATAATTATCACAAAACAAAAGGAAATGGCAAAGGAAACAATAAACAAATATATTCTTATGAGTATGATGATGAATACATTTATGGTGCTTTTTACGAATTACGGAATAGATTTAGCTTATGATAAAGTACATTGGTGGAAATTTAAAGCATTGCTAAAATCTTTAAAAGATGACACGGAATTTGTGAAAATAAAAGGTTATCGAGCTTATACAGGCAAAGATGAAAATATGCTAGAATTAAGGGCGTATTGGGAATTACCAAAACCAGTTGAAGAACAGGAAAGAATAAATAAAATATATGAGGCATTGAAATAATTTTATTTTTCGACCTTTTTCGACACAAAAGTACAAGAAAAAATGATATACTCTTTTTATAATATAAATAAAAGGAGATGCGATATATATGAAATGCCCTAAATGTGGAAGTGATAATACAAATGTTCAAATGGTTACAGAAAGCCAATTAAAAAACAAACATCATAGTATAGCATATTGGATATTTATTGGTTGGTGGTGGAGACCTTTATTATGGATCTGTTTAACTTTGCCAATGTTACTTGGAAGTTTGTTTGGACATAAAAAACAAAAACTAGTTATAAAACATAAAAGTATGGCAGTCTGCCAAAATTGTGGTTATTATTGGAAAGTATAAAGAATTTTTAAAGATTTCATAACACTTACATAAATGTAGGTGTTTTTTATTTTGTCTACATTGGAAAGGACAAAATAATGGCAGTAGCAGGAAGCTTAACGTACGATACAAATATAGATAAAAGTGGATTTGAAAAAGGATTAAATAGCTTAAAAAACAGTACACAAAACGTTGGAACAAAAATAAAAAACATAGTAGTTGCACTTGGAATAGATAAAATAATATCAGCAATGATGAATACAATAAAAAATTCGGTAAATGATGCAGTTTTAAGAATAGACACGTTAAACAACTATCCTAAAGTAATGAAAAATTTAGGAATAAGTAGTGAGGAATCAGAGGCTTCTATAAAAAAGTTAAGCGAAAAATTAACAGGATTACCGACTACATTGGATAGTGCTTCATTAGCAGTACAAAGATTCACAAGTAAAAACAGCGACATAGAGAAAAGCACTGATTACTTCTTGGCGTTAAACAATGCGTTATTGGCTGGTGGTGCATCAGCAGATATACAATCATCTGCTATGGAGCAGTTAAGCCAAGCATATGCTAAAGGCAAACCAGACATGATGGAATGGAGAAGCTTACAGACTGCAATGCCAGCACAATTAAACCAAGTGGCAAAAGCTTTTAATATGACATCTGATGAGCTTGGAGAAGCTTTAAGAAATGGCAAAATATCAATGGACGATTTTATGGATAAAATCGTTAAACTAAACGAAAATGGTACTGGAGAATTTCAATCATTTGAAGAGCAGGCAAAAAATTCAACAGGTGGTATAGCTACATCAATTACAAATATGAAAACCGCTATAACACGTGGGGTTTCAGAAATAGTAAAATCAATAGATAAGCTTTTGGATAGTATAGGTTTGGGAGGAATTAGTAATGTACTAAATCAAATAGGAAAAGAATCAGAAGGAATATTAAAAAATATTGCCAATGTTTTAAATGAAATAGCTGAAGATGGGATAAGTTCTGTATTAGAAACAGCCAAACAGAAAGGGCCTGAAATAATAACCAACTTAGTAAATGGTATTGTATCAAAAATTCCAGATATAATCAGCACAATCTCAAACATACTTATACAATTTATACAAGTTATAATTGCAAATTTACCTGCTATAATTAGTGGTGGTGTGCAAATAATATCGGCATTAATAACAGGAATAGCTCAGCAGTTACCAACTTTAATTCCTATGGCATTAGAGCTAATTCTAACCTTAGTAACAAGTTTGTTAGACAACATAGATCAGTTAATAGATGCAGGAATCAACTTAATTATAGGATTAGCAGAAGGATTAATTAATGCAATTCCTATACTAATAGAAAAAATACCAATAATAATAGAAAAATTAATAAATGCAATAGTTAATAATTTACCTAAAATAATTCAAATGGGTATAACATTAATAGTGAAGTTGGCAGAAGGATTAATAAAAGCAATTCCTCAATTAGTTAGCAAAATACCACAAATAATAGGTGCATTAGTTTCTGGATTTGGACAGTTTTTAAGTAATATGTGGGATGTTGGCAAAAATATTGTTGAAGGAATATGGAATGGAATAAAAAATGCAAAAGATTGGCTACTAGGAAAAGTAAAAGAATGGTGTGGAAACATTCTAAATGGAATAAAAGCTTTTTTTGGTATACATTCACCTTCGAGAGTAATGAGAGATGAAATTGGTAAACGTCTACCACAAGGTGTTGCAGTGGGTATAGAAGCGGATACAGATGAAGCATTAAAAGCAATAGACAATATGAATAATGATATAATGAATGAAATGAATAAAGCAGTAGCATTCGAAACTGGTTCGATAAATGCTAGCGCAAGTGTTAAATCTAATAATTCTATGCTAAATGTAATACAAGCAACATTTAATGTAGACGGAAGTGTAGAAATAGATGGACAAAAAACAGGAAGAATTTTAACACCTTATGTGACTAAAACTTTAAGGACAGGAGGTGCATTCGCATAGACTTACGATATAATGGAAAAAGTTATAAAGTATTAGATAGCATAGAAATACAAAAATCTTCAAGAGAACTAAAATATACAGATATAAAAATAGATTTTAAGGGAGGAACAATAGAAGACCTCCCTTTTTATATGCAAGAAATGCAAATATACGATATAAATAATAAACTGTTATTTACAGGATATTTAGAAAGTTATAAGATGCCTGAATTAACAATGGTAAATAGCATAGAAAACGAATTAACATTAACCCTAATGACACCACGTACAATGGCAACAAAAAAGACTGTAACAATCGTAACAACAGATACAATGTTAAATATTATTAATAGAATCTTTCGACCACTTTACAATGATGGATTTGCGTTAAAAGAAAGTAACTTTGACAATAAAGCTATAACAGTTAAATTAATAGCGAGAACAATAGAAGAATGCATGAAAATTTTGTCTACTAGATATGCACTATATTGGAATATAAACGAATTAAAAGAAATTACAGTAAACAGCATTGAATATCAGTTTAATAAACCTTTTACAAAATCGATAAATATAAACAATTATAAAGAACAAATAAAAGGATTTACAAAGTTGGTTCCAAGTGTAGAAGGAACAGACTATGCTAATATAATAAATGTAAAAAATGCAAGAGTATTTTATAGCTTTATAAATAAAGATATGAACATAACATTAAAAAAAGACGGAAAACTTGAGTTTGAAAATCCTGTCGACATTAGCTATAGTACTGCGAAAAGGTTAAATGCAGGAAGCTTTATAGATGGTGCTGAAATTGCAGTTAGCAATCTACAGATCATATATCATGATAGTAGTGGAAATTCTAAAGATGCTTATATTATAAGTGGAATTAATACAAGCGGAGACATAAAATCTGGTTTAAATGTAAAAGACATAGGAACAGATAGCAAAGAAGATAGCTTATTTGTTTTAGATATGGATAGTATGTTTAATTATTTAGCAACAGGATTTACATATAAAGGTGAGGACACTATAACAATAGACCAAATTTATTCTGAGACAGCTTTAAGATATTCAAGTATGAAACTTCTTAATTGGTATGAAATAGAAAAAAACGCAGGCACTATAACGACAACTGGTCAAATAGAAAAAACTCTTGATGCTAAAGAAAAGTGGTTTACTGTACAAGAATTAATAGATTATGTCAGAGGAAACTTTGTTTCTAATGATAAAAATACAAATATTATAAAAATTTATTGCGATGAAGATAACAAAATAGAAATAGGAGATAGGTTAGAAATAGATTTACCAGAACTATATACACAAGGAAATTATATAGCTACAGATATGACAATTTTAAAAGAATGGAACAATCCTTATGAATATATTATAGAACTAAGAAACACAGCATTATCTGAAAATTATGCTAATTTATTTCAAGATTCATTAGATACAGAAGAACAAGCGAACCAAGTAGAGGTTGAATACGTTGTAGAATATGCAGAAGAAGAAACAATAGCAGAGGTACACGACATCGAATACTTACCTTCTCAGGAGGTGCAATCATGAAAATAAAAAACGAAAGCGTAACAATAAAAATAGGAAACAAAGAAAAATCTTTTCACAATCTAATTTTAAATAGCTATATAGACTTATTTGCAGATAGTTTTTTGAAATTTAAAAATAAATTACTTACATATTGCTACGTTAAATTTGATACAACCCAGACTATAAATGAAAATAGTACTACAATGGAATATGACACTATATTAGAAACAAACTTTTACAAGACAAAAGAATCTTTCTCAGAAAACAATATTATAAATGATTATATATATGATATTCCTGTAATGGAACAAGAGGAAATATCAACTTTTGTCGGAAAGAAAATAACAGGAATAGGATTTGGTGACTATGACAATGACAGTGGACAATATTTGTTATATGCATTTTTAGACGTTAGTAAATATCAAATTATAGTACAAGAAGGACAAGAAGTTGTAATATCAAGAAAAGATAAAATAACGAGTGATTTGCAATTTTATTCACCATTTTCAAGCGTGAAATATCCAACACATTTGACATCAAGAGGAATAATAGAAAAAATAGGAATGGAATACAACGAAATCTTTTCACAACTATACTCTGTAGGTTTTGGAACGCTATATAGTAAAATAGATACTGAAGAAATACCTGTTTCGGAATTAGATTTTAAGAAAGAAGGAACAGGAATAGTAACTTTAATAGGAGCGCAAGACTATGCGGTATACCCAAATACTGATTTGTTTCCAAGCCCTGAGTTATATCCAGGGCGAAGTTCGGAAGGATTAAAAAAATTAGAAATACCAGATAGAGGAGAAGGACAATATCCTTCTTTTTTGCTTTTTCCGTCTACAGAGTTGTACCCAAAGCAATCTTCTCCAAAATATGTAATTTATAAGTTTAAATTGTATCGAAGACGATATGAAGGAGAATTAGAAATAGTCGAGGATACAGGATTGTATTATTATCAATCACAATCAATAGATGGGACAGGAGCAATAAAACTAACTATAAAATATGAAAGGGGTTAAATTATGATAATTTTTGAAAATCTGCCAAGTAAAAAAACACCGATAGATGCAGACAATTTAAATGCAATTCAACACACGAAAAGAGTATTGGTAACAACAAACACAAAAATAAAAGCAAATACAAATTACACAGTTCCTGAAAAGTATTACGTAGGTAAAAATCATCTATGGATATACTTCGAAGGAACTTTGTTAATTAAGAATGAGAATTACATAGAAACAGGAGTAGACGGAGAAGAAAGTACAGCAATTCAATTCCTAGATTGGGATGTACCAATAGGAAGCAAATTAGAATTTTTATATAAGTAAAGGAGTGAGAATATGAGTAAGCCAAACAATTTAAAAATATGTTCAACAGAAGAAGTAAAAACAGGAGAATACTGGATAGATGGAAAGCCTTTATATAGAAAAGTTATATCATGTGGAGCTTTGCCAAATTCAACCTCAAAATTAGTGAATCATAATATCTCAGACATAGATAATAGCAGAATGTATGGTTTTGCAGTTAGAACAAGGGATAAAAGAACATTTCCATTACCATTTCCAAGTGCAGATGGTGTAGGACAGATTCAATTAGATTTGACATCAACACAAATACAAATAACAACAAATAATGATAGAAGTTCATTTAATACAAGTTATGTAATATTAGAATACACAAAAACAACAGATTAAATGAAGATGAAAGGAGAAATAAACATGAACAAAATTAATAAAAGCCTTGAGGCTGTACACACACACGCACACACACTTATAGTTTAGTGAAGAAAAGAGGTGAGCTTATATGAGCAAACCTCTTATTTTAGAGTTAAAAGAAAAAAATATAATTACAGCAACTTCAAATAGGCAAACAATAAATATATCAACATCTTGGGGAAAGCAAGCTTTATCGTTAGATGATACGGAAATTGTAGGAAACAAGTTGACAGTGATAAATAATACAATCGTTATAGGAAAGGGAGTTACTAAAATAAAATGTTCAGCTACTTGTAGAGGAATAAGCGAGACACTTCAAGGAGATAAAACTTTTTATATTGAAAAAACTCGCAAGCAATAAAAGATTATTATTTAGCTCGGAGCAAGTAATATAAGTTTTATAGGAGCAAGTATTACTCCATTTGTAACTGAAGTGACCGAAGGTGATAAAATATCAATGGCAATATCAAGTAATTATAGTGGAAACTTAGAATATTTAGGTGCATATTTAACGGTTGAAGCAGTTGAATAAGCTGTGATCAATATGAAGGGAAAAGATATGATATGAAGGATAAGAAAATAAAAGTAGCAGATAATAGCATGGTATATTTTAATGACGAAGAAGATTTCGAAAAAGCAGGTTATAAGACTTTAGAAATAGAGGAAGAACCTGCTTTTAATATGGAAACACAGTACTTAGAACCTTACTATCAAGAACAAAAAGAAAAGATAATACAGAAGTGGAAAGTTAAAGAGATAGAGGAGGTGGGATAGTGGATAGCACAATAATAGTAGCAATAATAACAGTACTACGGAGTTATTATTAATACATTAATATCAAATCAAACTAATAAAAAAATTGAGACATTAGAAAGTATAAAGGCAGAATTTAAAAAAGAGTTGGAAGCAGTAAAAAAAGAAATGAAGGAAAATCAAAAAGAACATGACAAAACATATTTGACAGATTTTCTATCTGACATAGAAAACAAACAACCAAAGTCAGATATTCAAATTAAAAGAGCTTATGAAATATATGAAGAATATACAAACCTTAAAGGAAATTCATATGTACATAGTAAATGGGAAGAATTAGAAAAGAAAGGGGCATTGAAATGAAAAAACAAGATAGAAATATAACCATAGCAGTTATAGTGGCTATGGTTATGATATTTTTTAGTGCAATATTTTTTATAGATGATAAGGAGCTAAAAAAAGATGTAGTAGAGAAAGTTACAGACACTGTAACAGATATAGCAACAAGAGAAATGAGTAAAGAAGAAATAGAATCTTTACCATCTACAGAAATAATAGAACAAACAGAAGAACAAGAGAATGCTGTATCAAATGAGCAAGAAGGAGAAGAAACAGAAGGATTTCAACTTCAAGGAGAAATAGCTTATGAAGGAGCAAAAGCAGAAACTTGGAATGTAGAATTAGGAGACTATGTTGGATTAACATATTATTCACAATTAGATAGTAGATGGGCAAGCAAGATGTATTCTAGTGTAGGCAATCCAAACCAAACAATAGGTTCTAGCGCTTGTGGTCCTACATGTGCTTCAATGGTAGTAACAGCTACAAAAGGAGCAATAACACCTGATACTATGTGTGATTTGTTTGTACAACATGGATATAGAAGTGCAAATAATGGTACATATTTTAGTGCTTTTAGAGCAGTAGCAGACGAATTTGATATTGGATATGAAGAAACATATTATTTAGACAAAGCTGTAGAGCTATTAAGAAATAATCATTATGTAATAGTATCATGTGGAAACGGATTGTTTACAACGGGTGGACACTTTATCGTTCTAGTTGGAATAGATGGAGATACATTAAAGATATATGATCCATATTTATATAGTGGCAAATTCTCAACAAGTACAAGAAGAGGCAAAGTAACTGTAGATGGAAATACAGTATATTGTAGCATAGACAATTTTAGAAACTATGCTAATTATAGTAAATTCTTTGCATTTGCTCATGATGGAAATGTACAAGTAAACAACACACGTCCAGTTACAACGCAAGCATATACTAGATATGTAAACACTAAAATAGGATTAAATATAAGAAATAAGCCTAATGGATATATTGTAGGTGGATTATCTAATGGTACAGCAGTAACAGTATATGAAACAGATGGCAATTGGAGTAGAATAGGAACAAATAAATGGGTTTCTAGTAATTATCTAACAAGTTATATGCCTTCAACACAAAATACTGTTAAAACAATTTCTGGCGTAAAATACACTACAGGAAAATACAAAGTTAATGCTAGTATATTAAATGTTCGCATAGGTCCTGGTACAAAATACAAAATAAAAGGATACAAACAATTAACAGCAAATGCAAGATACCAAAATAAAAGATTAGGAAATCAATATACTAATGGATTAAAACGTGGAGTAGTAACAACAGTTACTAAAGTTCGAAATGGATTTGGATTAACTCCAAGTGGATGGATTGCATTGAATTATTGTACTAAATTATAATATTAGAGCTAGATTAGATTAATTTCTAGTCTAGCTCTTTTTTCTTTAAATTGAAAAGAGACTAGTTTGTACTAGCCCCTTTTATCTCCTTTTTCAAGGATAATAAATGCGTTTTCTTTAATATATATTATATGACATTTTTAAAAATTAGTCAATACCTAATCTTTCTTTTAATGCTTCTTGTAAAACTTGTGAAAAATTAATATTATTTTTTTCAGATAAATAATTTAACCATGCAGGTATTGTTAATGTTTTTTTAATAGATTTATTATTAAATTTTTTTCGGTACTCATCCATATTAATGCTTACAAATGAAACAAATTGATTTTTTTGTAAAATAATTTTAGAGATGTCTAAGGTTGGTTTTGGAAAATTTGTTAAATTGTCTAAATATAAGCCCATAGCATCCTGAGCCATTAAATAAGCATTTTGTATACTGTCTCCAAAAGTTGAACAACCTTTTAAATCTATAAAATCAACATTATAATATTTACCGTCAAAAGTAAATATTGCGGGAAAGACAGTTAGTTCATTTTTCATTTTTATACCTCCAAATTATATAAGATAGAAAGGAAAAAACGCATAGCAAACAAACATAGTAAAATATAAAATTTAAGCATCCTCCTCAACATGCTGAAAAATTATATTGAAGTTTTTAGGAAGGGCTAATTATTTTAGCCCTGTCCTTTTTAGTATTGCTTCAGCTGTTCCGATTGGAATATCCTTGTTATGTACAGGAACAATCTCAGTTTGATTTCCGTTTTCTCATTTTTAAATGAGAACCGTTTTGAGATATTTCTTGCCAACCATTTTGCTTTAGCAATTTGATTAGCTGTTTACTACGCATTTATTATCCTCCTTTCTATAAACATTATACTACGTATTGATACGTGTGTCAATATTTTTTCAAAAAAATATAAAAATTTTAAAAAAAACTTGAAAAACGCTTAAAAATCAAGGTATATAACTTGTTACTTTAAAAATAAAAACGGCTTAAAATCGATTGTGAAGGGTCGATTTTAGGACTAAAATTGAATATTTTTACATCATTAAAATATTTTTATTTTCGACAAATTCCAACACAACAATTTAACATAAAATGTTATAATATCATAAAGGAGATGATATTATGGACAAAGCATATAAAGAATCTCTACAAATGATAAAAATATTAAATATAAAAAACGAGAAAGAGTATAACAGGCTATTAAAGTATTATTTAATATTATCATCAGAAAGTTTAAAAGGAAGATTAAAAACAAGAAGATTCAAAAAAATAATAAGATTAGCGAAGGAAGTCTGAGAAGGCTTCTTTTTAAATTAATTTCATAAAGTTGCCCAAATGCAACAAAATACATGATATACATGAAAACGAGCATACTAAAGATAAGGTGATTTTATGAAAATAGAAATATTAATCAAAAAAGTTCGATTAGAGAAGAATATGACATTAGAAACACTTGCTAAGTTATCTGGAATAAGTAAGGGACATTTAAGCAGAATAGAAAGACAAGAAAGAGATCCTAAAATATCTACATTAATTCAAATAGCAACAGCTTTAAATGTAGATATTGAAGAATTATACAAAGTTATATTATGACACAACTAAATGTGTCATTTTTGTTTTTCATAAAAGAAAACGACCATTTCATAAAAAGTTGCCCAAATGCAACAAGATTAAATATATCTTCCAGTTATGAACGTTCTAAATAAATGTAGGAGGATATGAAATGAAAGATGTAGTAGAAAATGAAATAATAAAAGAGCTAAATTGGAAAGAGAGGATTGTAGTAAAAATATTCAGAAAAACTTTTTCAAAATCATGCAATATTATAAGGATAAATGTCATAAACAAATTAATGCAATTTTAATGCAACAACTCAAATAAAACCAAATAAAGTGGAATAAATGATGATAAGAAAGGGTTAAAATTAGGTAGTTAAATAATGGAAAATACTAGTAAATATCTTAGAATAGCCAATTGTGTACCATACTCACAAAATTAATTTAAAATATAAATAAAAAAAGGAAACATTTATTAAAAAATTGTTTCTTTTTTTATTGTTTCAAAACATTTACTTTTATAAAGGCATATGTTATAATTCAATATGAATAAAACTAATGAGGTGAAAAACTTTGAATCAAATATTAAGTGTAGAAAGTCCAAAAAAAGAAAAAAAGAATAAAACTAGAAGAACTGGACCAATTGAAATTGAAAAAATAATAAAATTTTTCTCAATAGCAATTTTGCTTTTTGGTGTATTTATGATTGGAAGTGGATCTTATTCTATGTATCAAGATTCTAAGTCAGAAGGAGAATCAAACAAACCAACTATAGAAATAAAAGAAGATGCTGCGACAGAAATTACATTACAAATATCAAGTAATAAAGAATTAACAAAAGTAACATATCATTGGAATAATGAGGACGAAATAGAAATTGATACTAAAGGAAAGAAAAAAGTAGAACAAAAAATAGAAATACCAACAGGAAAAAATACGTTAAATATATATGCAGTAGATGTAAATGGAAAAGAATCAACATGTCAAAGACAATATACAATACAAGGAGACATTAATGTAGAATTAAAAGTAGAAGGAAATAACATTAAAATCACTGCAAATGGAAAAGAACAACTTTCATACATGACTTATAGATGGGATGACGATGAAGAAACAAAAGTTGATATTAATAGTATGCAAACAGAGCAAACAATAGAAACTCCAAAAGGAACACATACATTAACAGTTGTTATGGTAGATATTAATAATAAAACAGAGACAAAGACCCAAGAAGTAAAAGGAGTTACAAAGCCAAAAGTTGAAATAACAACAGATGGTTCAGCTAATTTTATTATAAATGCATCAGATGAAGAAGGAATAAAGAAGGTAGAATTTGTTATTAATAAAGAAGAACAATATGTGTTAAATTTAGATCAGGTATTACCATTAGAGCAAAGAAAAGAATTTCAATATTCATATCCATTAAAAGATGGAGAAAATAACTTAAAAGTAATAGTGTATAACGAGAGTAATATAAGTGAAACATATGAAGTAGTAGTAAGAAAATAGAAATACCTCCTACAAAACATTGTAGGAGGATATTTATTGAAAGAGGGGAAACTTCCATGGGAGCAAAAATATTTGAAATATTAACATATTTTATTATATATTCCTTTTTGGGATGGATTATGGAATCTATTGTAAGATCTGTATCAGAGAAAAAGATAATAAATACTGGATTTTTGAAGGGACCAGTTTGTCCAATTTATGGAATAGGAGCTATTATTATGTTACTATTTCTAGAAAGGTATCAAAACAAACCTATCTTATTATTTTTTATAGCCATTATTGTACTAACTACATGGGAGTACTTAGTGGGAGTTTTATTAGAAAAAATATTTCATACAAAATATTGGGATTATTCTGAGCAAAAATTTAATTTTCAAGGAAGAATTTGCTTAGTAAATTCAATTTGTTGGGGAATATTAGGAGTTATATTTGTAAAATATATTCATCCATTTGTAAAAGATTTAGTTTTTAAAGTGGATATAAGATTATTACATTATATAATTTCAATTATAGCAATAGTATTATTAGCAGATTTAATTGTTACAATCATTAAAGTAAAAAATATAAAAATGACATTAAAGAAAGTAGAAGAAATAAATAAAGAAATAAAAGCAAAACTAAATGAAATCAGAAAATTAACAAAGGAAAACAATAAAAGTGAAGAAAAAACTATAAAGACTGAAAATGTTCAAAAATTAGTAAGAAAATTAAAAAGAAAGAGAGATAGAATGACTTTAAGTTTGTACAAAAATGTATATAGACTAAAAAAAGCATTTCCAGCTATTAATACAAAAGAGATAACAGAAATATTAAATAAAAAAATACAGATTAGAAAAAATAAAAAAAATACTTGAAACTTAATAAATATTTTGTATATAATAAATCAAAAAAAGTAGAAAAATTAAACAAAGGAGTAAGAATATGGTACAAGAAATATACATTATTGATGATGATGACTCATCAATTGTAATATTTAGAGAGCTATTTAGAAATGATCCAGAATATAAATTTATAAGTGTAAAAACGGAACAAATTGATATTGCATTAAAAAATATACCATCACTTATTGTAATTAACGAAGATGCTATAGATAGAGATGTAGTAGAATTATGTAGAAAGATTAGGAAAGATGAGGATAACACTATAACACCAGTTATTGTGGTGTCATCAAAAAGTGAAAAAGAACATAGAGTAAGAATACTACAAGAGTCAATAGAATACTTTATAAAAAAACCAGTAGATGAGCAATACTTATATTATACAGTAAAGAATTTAAACAGATTGTTGTCTAGCAACAGAAGAGTAAGTCCTCTAACAGGATTACCAGGAAATGTACAGATACATGCAGAGCTAAAGAAGAGAATATTAAGGCAAGAACCATTTTGTGTATTATATGTTGACTTAGATAATTTTAAAGCATACAATGATGTGTATGGATTCTTAAAAGGTGACGAGATTATAGAATTTACAGCTGAAACAATTATAAAAATGGTTCATAGTGACGAATTAGAAAATACTTTTGTTGGTCATATAGGAGGAGACGATTTTGTAGCAATTGTACCAGGAACTAATTGCGAAAAACTTTGTCAAAATATAATAAGTTATTTTGATAAAAATGTAGAAAGATATTTTACAGAAGCAGATATAGAAAAAGGTTATATAGAAGTTGCTAATAGAAAAGGAATTATTGAACAATTCCCATTGACTTCAGTATCTATTGGTGTAGTAGTGTCTGATGTAGGAAGATTCCATAATATTCTAGAAATAGGAGAAATAGGAGCACAAGTAAAACATGCGGCTAAATCTGTTATGGGAAGTAGTTATGCAGTAGATAGAAGAAATTTATAAAATTATATAATAAGCCAAAAAGCTTTTATCAAATTAGAAGATAAAAGCTTTTTTTTGTTCTAAAGAAGTGATGTCCAGCATAAACTAATAGAGAAAAAATAGGAGGAGAGATATGGACAAGCTTCAATTATTAAAAAAAGTTAAATCATTAACATTATATACAGGAACTTATGGAAGAAGAAAATGTACATGTTCTTGTATTGGATGTACACAAGAAAGTTATGGAAGAAAGCATAAAGAATATCAAGGAAATTTAGAACAAATACAAAAAATTATAGAGAAATTACCTAATTTAGAAGAAGCATATATATTAGGTAATCCAGATGTTTCAGTAGATACAGAATTTTGCAATTTGGCAGCAAAAGAATTTATAAAACGCGGAAAAAAGGTAATGTTTTCTACTTCAGGCTATAATGGTGTAAAAGTAATAAAAAAATTAATACAAGAAATAAATCCAAACAATATTAAATATATAAGTTATAGTATAGACAGTTTAGATAACGAAAAATTACAATTTTTAAAAGGAACAAATAAAATTGATATAAAAGAAATTGATAAAGCAATTTACTATTGTAAAGAAAATCGGAATAGCTGTAAAAATTCAACCAACATTATGGGAAATAAACCAAGAAGATTATAGAGCAATAATAGAACATTATTTAAAATTAGGAATAAACTGGTACACTTTTCACGCAGGAAGTTTTGAATCTTTATGGGACAAGAATATAGTATTAAATCATATACAGCCAGAAAAATGGAGAAATATAATACACGAAATAGAGAATTTAGCAAATGAAAGAAATTTAAAAATAAGAATTCCAAAAATATTTTTAAATGATAGCGAAAATATAAAATATCAAGCTGAGAATGAAACATATTGCCAAAACGGAGGAGAAGGAATTCAAATATGGCTACAAGAAGATGGAATAAAAGCAACATTTTGTCCACTTCTTGCAGAAGTATATCCACAATATATTTTTGATTTGGAAAAAGATGAAACAAGATTAATAAAAGGTAAAAAAAATAATTGTATGATTTGTGGAAAATGTTTAGATAAAAAAGTAATAAATAAATCAATTAATAAAGACGGAAAAGAGTTTATATTAGACAATAAAGTATTACACAATGTATGCAGATATTATTCAGAAAAAATAAAATATGGATAAGGATGATAAAAATGAGTGAAAAATGTGTAATTACTATAGAAGATGTGTTATATCAAGCTAAAAGAAAAAATAGAAATATTGATACATATAAAATAAAAAAGGCATATTCATATGCTGAAAATAAACATAAAAATCAATATAGAAAATCTGGAGAGCCATATATTATTCATCCATTGCATGTAGCTTATACATTAGCAAAATTAGGGTTAGATACGCAAACAATATGTGCTGCTTTGTTGCATGATGTTGTAGAAGATACAGATGCCTGTTATGGAGATATTGAAAAAAAATTCGGAACGGAAATTGCTCAGATAGTAGAAGGAGTAACAAAAATTACTGAATTGTTTAAAAGTGTAGAAGAAAAACAAGCAGAAAATTATAACAAAATGTTTGGAGCAATGGAAAAGGATATAAGAATTATTATATTAAAGTTAGCAGATAGGTTGCACAACATTAATACATTAGAACATTTGAAAAGAGATAGACAAATAGCAATTAGCAAAGAAACAATAGAACTATATGCTCCAATAGCGTATAAATTAGGAATGTATGAGTTAAAGACACAATTAGAAGATGGAGCATTTAAATATTTATATCCAGATGATTATAAAAATATAATAATAGAATTAGAAGAAAAGAAAAAACAAAAGCAAGAACTTCTAGAGAAAACTAAAGAAAAAATAAAACAAGAATTAAAAAGGCAAAGAATAACTGCAATTGTAAAAATAGAAACAAAACATTTATATAATATATATAAAAAAATAAATGAAAAGAAAATTGGAATGGATGAAATAAAGGATTTATTTGCAATAAAAATAATAACAAAACAAAAACAAGAATGTTATATGATATTAGGAATTATAAATACTTTATATAATTTAATTCCAGGAACATTTAAAGACTATATAGCTACTCCCAGAAACAATATGTATGAAGCAATACATGAGATTATTTTAGGGGAAAAAGGAGTAGAGTTAGAAGTTCAAATATGTAGTTATACAATGAATAAAATTGCTAAATATGGTATAATAAATTATCTTCCATATATAAAAAAAGAAGAAATGAATTTTAAAAAGAATTTATCAGGAATACATTATAGTTTAGAATTAAAAAAAATTTTAGAAGATCCTAAAGAATTTTTAGCAACTTTAAAAAGTGAACTTTTAGAAGATGAAATATATATATTTACTCCAAAAGGAGATATTAAAGTATTACCAAAAGGAGCAACGGCAATTGACTTTGCATATTCTATTCATGACGAAGTTGGAAATCATATGATAGGGTGTAAAATAAATAGCATAGACATGCCACTTGTTACTAAATTGAAAAATGGAAATATTGTAGAAATTATAACAAGTGAATTAAAAACTGTTCCAGAAGAAGAATGGATTGAAGTTATAAAAACAGCTAAAGCTAAAAATCAAATACTAAAATTATTACAAACCAAGAAAGAGGAAGAGAAAAAAAGTATAAAAATAGAGATATTAGCATTTGATAGGAAAAATTTAGCATTAGAAATTACAAATGTTTTTATGAAAAATGGTATAAATATAAAAGAATTACAAACAGAAGTTACAAATAATAAAGCAAAGATTAATATTGTTGCAGAAATTAGAAGAATGGAGCAAGTAGATAAATTATCAGAAGAGCTAATGGAAATACCAAATATGATAAGAGTAATAAAATAACTAATCTTATACAGCAAAAGTAAAGTGCTTAGGCACTTTATTTTTTTGAATTTAAAAGAAATAAATATATGGGAATAAGTATAAGTTCATTAACAAATCTACTTTCAAACAGTAGATATATTATAGTAAATAAAAATTTAATAAAAAACTTTGAGTGGAATGTGCAATTATAATAGGAGAATTATGTAATAAATATTCATATTGATAAAAACAAAATAAATAGAAGATATTTTTTTATTCCATTCTATAATAAAACTAATAAATTAATTGCTTATATAATAAGTATTGAAATTACTGGAAAGATATGGCAAAATGATTATGTAAAAATAAAGGAGAGAAGTATGATAGATCTTCATATTCACACTAATTATTCTGGAGGACAAAGTAATTTAAAAGAGGTATTACAGATTGCACAAAGAAGGAAAGTTTCTATAATAGCAATAACGGATAATAATACTTGTGAAGCATATAAGGAATTAAATAATATATTAATAGCTAAATATTACGAAGGAAAGATAATACCAGGATGTGAATTCTCTACAATAGTAAACAATGTTCCAATAGAGTTAATAGGATATAATATTGATACAGATTTGGCACAAGAAGAAATATCGAAATTATATTTATCAAAGCTAGACTATAATATATATGAAACTAATCTAATAATTCAGAAATGCTTAGAAATGGGATTGAAAATAGATGTGTCAAGGATACAATATGATGTAAATAAAGAAAAAGGAAAAAGAGCGGTATTTAAAGAAATCACTAGACATATAGAAAATAAAAAATATATTTCAGATGATGCATGGAATAATTGTAGAACGTTCTTGCTAACATATACTGCAAATCCAAATAGCGATTTTTTTGTGGATTTTTCAAGCCTTATACCATCTTATAAACAAGTTGTTGAATTAATAAGAAAATGTGGTGGGAAAGTTTTTATGCCACATATATTTAAGTATAATGAAAATTCTAAAGGTGTTTTGGAGACTTTAGTAAATGAAGGATTATTGGATGGAATAGAAGGGTATTATCCATACTATTCACAGGAACAACAAAAATTTGCACTTGAATTTGCGAAAGAACATAATTTATATATTTCAGGAGGAAGCGATTCACATGGTACTCCTGATTCAGAAATAGGAATAGGTAGGGGAAATTTAAATATACCAGAAAAAATTATATCTCCTTGGATTGATAAAACAAGAATGATAACTCAAGGAGGTTTAGATTATGAAGAACGATATTAAAATTAATATTTTAAATCACGGAAAAGTAGAAATAATAGATGATGAAGAATTTATTCAAAAATTAAGAAATAGTAAAAAATTAGAAGAGTATGTAACTTTGGAATTAATGCGAGCAGATGAATTACAGGAAATTATACAAAATGAAAAAATATATAAGTATAATGAAAATAAATTTGATTATATAAAATCTATGAAAGCTATTAATGAAAAAGGTCAGATTGAAAATTATCATATTATTCATGGTCAAATATTTACAATAAATTATGAAGATAATACTTTAAATATTATAGATAAAAAAATATATGAGGGACATTTTGAAAGAATAAACGAATATAAGTATTGCTTAAAAAATGTAGGAATAGTTGATAATAAAATAAAAGTGATTTTAAATTATATTAATAGAATAAGACAAAAAAATGATTGTGAATTTTTACTTTATATATTAGCAAATAGAAAGGATATAATAAAGGAAGAAGAAAAAAATACTAAAGTAGAAGACGAAATAGATAATTTATTTAAGTTATGGAATATTACAGAAAAATATTATTCATACAAACAATATAAAGTCTACTTAAATTTATACGAAGAATTATATATGGATTACCTAAAAAATAATTCAGATATAAATTTATTAAAATATGAAAATATAAAAATGCAAATGAAAAAAATAAGAAAAGAAATTTTGAAAGGAGATTAAAAATGGAAGCGGAGGAAACAGAGAAACAAATTAAAAACATTGGTTGGACATTAGGAAATGATTGCCCTTGTAAATGTAAACACTGTTATTCAATGAGTGTTAGAGAAAAAGGGAAAAATCTCACAAAAGAAATTGTTGATAAAGTAATTAAACAAGTAAAAAAATAGGAGTAGAGACTATTAACTTAGGTGGTAATGAACCAATTTTTACCAATGGTTTAAAAGTTCAAGATAGTTTATTACCATATATATTGAAAGAGTTAACAAAAAGAAACATAAAAGTAGGGATAACAACATCAGGAATAAGTTTAATTGCTCTAAAAAATGTTTATCCAGAATGTTTAAAATTATTAAACGATGTAGATATTAGCCTTGATTCTCCTTATGAAAAAGAGCATAATGAAAACAGAGGTGGAGATGTATATAAATATGCCATTGAAGCTCTAGAAATATGTAAAAAGAATGATATTAAATCAGGTATTATAATGTGTGCAATGAATTGGAATTTTACAAAAGATCGTATAGATGCTTTGCTAGAGTTAGCAAAAAAATATGATTCAAACATAAGATTTAACTTATTAAAGCCAATTCAGCCAAAGCATTTTCAACTTATACCTAGTAAAGAGCAAGTCCTTGAAAATTACAAATATTTATTTAAAAAATGCGATACAGTAGAATTAAGTGAACCTACTTTATCTGGTTTAGTTGATAATAATAAAATTAGGGGATGTGCATGTGGTATATATTCTATGAGAATTAATTCAATAACACCAGATGGGAAAATTCCCGTATCTCCATGTGTATATATGCATGATTATAGAGTAGGAGATTTGCTAACTGATGATATATTCGATATAGTTAATTCAGAACAATTTAATAGCTTTAAAATTAGAAAGGAAAATTATGAAAAAATAGAGGGGTGCAAGGATTGCGATAAGGCGGAAATCTGTAGAGGTGGATGTTTTGCAATGGCATATACATATAAAAAATGTGAAACAGGTAAAAAGGATTTGTATGCAAGAGATCCATTCTGCTTTAAAGAAATTAATTTTAATGATAATATTGAATATAAAAAGGGAGAAAAGCAATTAGTACATGAAAACTATTTATGTACTTGGATTGGAAAACCTAAAAAATAGGAGATAATAATGTTAGATTTATTAATAATAAATGGATTAGTTGTAACCCAAAATCAAAAAAGAGAAATAAAACAAGTCAATATAGGAATAAAAGATGGGATAATTACATATTTGGGAAATGAAATAATTCCAAGTAATCAACTGATAAACGCAGAAGAATATATACTTTTACCTGCATTTTTAAATGCACATATTCATTTTGGAGAATATTTTTTAAGAGGATATAAGGAAAATCTATCAACAGAGGAATATATTTTATTAGGAGAAAAATTTCATGATAAATTTAAAGAAATTAATGATGAAATTAGAAATAGTTCAATAAATAATGTTGTTTTGGAATCTATACAAAATGGAACATTAACTGTATTTGGAGTTAGAGGATGGCCTAATGTGTTTAAATTTCCTGTTAATGCTTTTTTAGGCTATCCTATGATGAATTCTAAAAAATTAAAAGATTATAAAATAGATTTTGAAGAAAAATTTAATTCTTTACAAAAAATAGGTAATGTAGAATATTTTGTAGGGCTACACTCTGTAAAATGGATAGATGAAGGAACTTTAATTGAGATTTCTAATTTTTTGAATCGAAATAAAGAAACTAAATTAAGTTTGCATATTTGCGAAACTATTGAAGAAGTTGATTACATTAAGAAAAAATATGGAATGACACCAATAGAACTGCTGAATAAATATAAACTACTCAATGAAAATACTTTATTAGTACACTGCAATTATTTGGATGATGATGATGTAAAGCTATTGAAAGATAACAAAGTATCAGTTGTGGCATGTCACAGTAGTAATTTGAAGCTAAAAAATAAACCTTGCAATGTAAAAAAATTATTAGACAATAAAATTAATGTAATGATTGCAACAGATGGACCTGCAACAAATGATTCACTATCACTATTAGATAGTTTAAGAGTAACAGCGTTATTAACCAACTTGAATAGCTGTGAATTATTAGATATGATTACTGTCAATCCTGCTAGATATATGAAGATAAATTCGGGAAGTATTGATGAAGGAAATAAGGCTGATATATTATTTTATAATAGAAATAGTCTGAATTTAACATACAATAGATCTATTATAGAAAATCTAATATATACATCTGGAAATAAGCCCGAAATTGTTATAAAAGATGGAAAAGTAATAATTAAAAATTATTGTTTTGAAAGTAAAATTGAATATGATATAATTCAAGAAAAGAACAGAATAATAAAATTGCTAGAAAATGATAATGTTTTTTAAATTAAGTAAGGAGGGTTTTAAAATGAAAAAATTAAGAATGAAATGTCATTCAGCAGAAATTATTTTTGCTACTAATTCAGAAAAAATTTATAATTATTTTTTAACAGATGAAGAACAAGTTCCAGAGACAATACCAGGAATAGAAATTATACCAGATCAGAATGTAGGATTGGATGGTAATTATTTGATTTATTTAGATAAAAGTCCTAATTTAGTACAAATAAATCCAGACTTAAATCAAGCATTAATATGTGTACCAGAAAGTGAATTGTATTTACCTGACTTAATATATTTAGCATTATCAATGTTTGCAAAAGAATTAAATAAAGAAGATAAATATTTTATTCATTGTGCAATAGTTGAGAAAGATGGTAAGGCAACATTAATTTCAGGAGAACCAGGTTCAGGAAAAACTACATTAGCGATGTATCTTTGCATGGAAAAAGGATATAATTTTGTTTGCAATGATAGAGCAATTATAGGTATTGAAAATGGAATACCATATATTTATTGTGGTACACTTCAAACTCATATTAGAGTTGGAGTAATACATGAATATTTTCCAAGTTTGGTAAATAAAATCGATAAAGAAAAAATGGAAAAGCCATGGGAAAACAAAATATATATAAATCCAGAATTTGATGAGTTAGGAATAAAAGTAAATAAGACATCTAAACTTTCAAATATATTATTTACTTCTACATATCCAGTGAAAGATGAAGAGACAAATTTAACAGAACAGAGAGAGGATGTTGCAACATTAGCTACTATGAAAGTAGTGTCAGAATATATTAGAGCTGATAGAAATATTGTTTTGAGTACAGATTATCCATTTCCTAATTTTGATAATCAAGAATTAGCAATGAAAAGAATGAATTTTGTGAAGAAGCTTGTTGAGGAAACAAAAATATATACTGCTAGAGGAAATATAAAAAAATTATCAGATATGATAGATGAAAAATTATATTAGAAAGGATATATAGTATGGAAAAAGCAAATTATAAAGACTTTTTGGGTAAAAAGGTTCATATTGTTATGGATAGACCTATGGGAGTAAAACATCCAAAATGGAATTTTATATATCCATTAAATTACGGTTATGTTCCTAATACGATCAGTGGTGATGGAGCTGAATTAGATGCCTATATAATAGGCGTATTTGAACCGTTGGAAGAATATGAAGGAAAATGTATAGCAGCAATACATAGACTAGATGATGATGATGATAAATTAATAATTGCACCAGAGGGAAAGATATATACCAGAGAACAAATAGAGGCTTTAGTAGAATTTCAGGAAAGATTTTTTAAACATATAATTATAGAGGAAACGCAGAATATAAAAGATGAAGGAGAAAGATAGTTATGGAGTGTAAATACATATTTTTTGATTGGGGGTATACTTTAATTAGTAAATTTGAAAATGTTGATGATAAAATAAATAAAATATTAGAAAAATACAATTTGCAATGGGATGATATATTTAGAAAATGGAAAAGTTATCAAATTTTAAATTCACTAGGAAAGATTACAGAAAAAGAGATATATGAAGATTTATCATTAATCTTAAATATATCTAAAGAGGATTTAGAAGAAATTGATATGTTATTATTAGAATCTCATATTTTAGATGAAGAAACAAGACATACAATTATTAAATTGTATGAGAAAGGATATTATCTAGGTATTATAAGTAATAATTCAATTAGAAATGTAGAATACATTTTAGAAAGAGAAGATATAAAAAAATATTTTAAAAAAATAATCATTTCAGAAGCTGTTAAAGAAAGAAAACCTAATTTAAAAGTATATATGAAAGCTTTTGAAGATATTCCAAAACAAGAATATAATAAGATAGCTTTTGTTAGTGATGAATTATTAGAAGATTTATTAGGAGTGAAAATTTTAGGAGTAAAAACTATCTGGTATGAACAAGAAATAAATAATAAGTGGAAGAAAAAAGAAGAAATCTTAATGGAACCAGATTATAAAATAAAATCAATGAAGGAAATATTGAATATAGTATAAGAGATGAGATATGACATATAAAATAATATTGAAAAGAAAGTAGAAAGCTACTTTCTTTTTTTGCTTCAAAAAGAAAAAATTTTTACCTTTTGGGAAAATAGCACATTTCATTTCGCCTATTTATATAGAGACATAAAAAATCTCTAAAAATTTATAATTGAATAGCAATAAATATAAGACTTTATCTAATATAGATTATATTAGTAATAATTTTAAAAACACACTAATATTTTTTAATGGGAGTGAATTAAATGGGGAGAAAAAGAAATTTATACCATAGATGGTAAAGATTATACGGTCATAACTCGGGACAAAAGAAAATGCCAATAGTGAAGAAATATATAATATTTTGGTTAGATATGCGTTAGAAAAAATTGATGAATATTTAAAATAATAACTATTATTTTGATTCACCTTTTATGAAATTTTCTTGTATAATCAATATAGCTGTTTAAGATTAGTTGTTATTCGGAAAGGAAATATTAAAGTATAACCAAAAGGAGCAACAGCAATTGATTTTGCCTATTCTATTCATGACGAAGTTGGAAATCATATGGTAGGGTGTAAAATAAATAGCATAGAAATGCCACTTGTTACTAAATTGCAAGATGGAAATATTGTAGAAATTATAACAAGTGAATTAGAAATGTTGCAGAAATTAGAAGAATGGAGCAAGTAGATAAATTATCAGAAGAGCTAATGGAAATACCAAATATGATAAGAGTAATAAAATAAATAAGAATAAAATATTAAATTCCTAATATAAATATAATAAATATTTATATTAGGAGTTTTGATTATGGTAATAATTAATAAAAAGAGAATTCAAATAATTATATCTGCATTGTTAGTAGGAATATTTACATTTTCGTTGCAAATAGCAAATAATAATCAAAAAGGAGAGAAAAATAAAAATCAAAATAATGAAAGTGTAATACAAACAACGGCTACGCCAGTGTCAGGAAAAACGGTAGTGTTAGATGCTGGGCATGGTGTACCAGATGAAGGTGCACAAAGTAGCAATGGAACAACAGAAGCAGAAACAAATTTAAAAATAACACTAAAAGTACAAAATTTATTAGAACAAAGTGGGTGTAATGTAATATTAACTCGTTCAGACGAAAATGCTATTTATGATTTAGATTCACAAACACTTAAACAAAAGAAAATATCTGATATTCATAATAGAGTAAAAATAGGAAATGAAAGTTCTGCTGACATATTTGTATCTATTCACTTAAATAAAATACCTCAACAACAGTATTATGGTTGGCAATGTTTTTATAAACCAAATGATGAAAATAGTATAAAATTAGCTAAGTTATTGCAAGAAAATTTAAATAAATCTATACAAAAAGAAAACAAAAGAGTAGCGATGAAATTAGATACTGTTTATATTATGAAACATGTTGAAATACCTATATCAATAGTAGAATGTGGATTTTTATCTAACCCAGAGGAAGAAAAACAATTATTAGAAAATACATATCAAGATAAACTAGCTTGGGGAATTTATAATGGAATTATAGAATATTTTTATGAATGAGTTGCATTTTTTTTGTGAAAATGATATATAATAATTAGATATTCAAAGGAGAAATGATTATGAATGATGAAAAGGAAAAGTTTAGAGCCTCATTAAAAGTAATTCAAGGAGGAAATGGTAAGAATACATCAATTGATATTCCACTAGAGGATAATAAAGAAAAAGACGAATTAGAAAAAGAAAAAAAATTACTAAAAATAGCTTATAGATATAATGGTAGATGTGATTCGTTTGTAGATGTGGAGACAGTAAGAAGGTTGAGGGAAGCAAGTGAAAAGTTTAAAAAATCATATGAAGCATATTTAATAGCTAAAAATAATCTAAAAAAAGCAAAAATGGAAATTAGTCCAAAAGAAGAGTATAAGATTCATCCACTTTATGAAGAAGAAGAATTCAGCAAAGTGAGATTTGAATTAGATGCAGAGAGATTTCAAAAAATCCTAGAAAGTTACAACAAACAAGTAAATGAAAATAAACCATTAGACATGCCAAGATTTGTAAATGAAGGTAAAAAGCATTTACGAGAATCAACAGAACCAGAAATAAAAGCACCGAGAAAAGGAGCGCAACATAAAAACTATAAAGTTCAGAAAAAGAAGCATGAAAAATTAAAAAAAATTGCAAAAAGAGTTGCAGCTATTACAGGAGTGTTAACATTAACCGCAGGAGTAGCCACATATGCATATAGTGAAATAAATAGACATATAGATAAACCAATAGATATGCAAGTTGCTCAAGAAGAAGGAAAGACGATAGAGCAAATGGGAATAAGCGAAGAAACAGCACAAAAACTATTTGAATTAAATGACGAGATTAAAGCAGATTTTTCTCAGATATCTATGGGAGAAGTAATGAAAATGGCAAAAGATAATTACCAAGTAAGTTATGAAGTTCTTCAAGAAAAATTAAGTGATCCATTAAAAACTAATGAAGAAGATATCACATTTGATATACAACAAAATGATGGACCAAATGACAAAACTTATTATATAAAATTAAAAGAAAATCAAGAAAAGTACAGATATGATAATTTTTTAGATCTAGGTTTTAATAGTAATATGCCAAAAGAAATTGCAGACTACATTGAAGTTATAAAAGAAAACCAAGATTTATTAAAAAAATTAGATGAAGGAAAGTGCACTAAAGAGGAAGCTATTAATAAAATTGGAGGTTCAATTGATAATATTAGTAGATTAGTTGGTGGACAAGATTTCTATTTGGTGGATGGAAAAATAGAAGTTGATGTAACTAGAAATTCTGATATAAAGAAACAAAGAGAGCAAAAACAAAACCAAATACAAGAATCAAAAAATGTAAGTACAAAAGATTTAACAGATGAAGAAAGATAATTAAATAAAAAGTATAATATTACCACTTCTTGCAAACAATATGGATAAAACATATTGGCAAGGAGTGGAATTTTTTGAATAAAAATAAAATATTAAAAATAAATGGAACTACATTAGACCAAGAACAATTAAAAAATCATTTAGAAAAAATAGCAACAAATCACAATTTAGTAAATAAGTCTCAGAAGAATACTTATCCGATACCATATCTAGAAGAGAATTTTAAAATAATAGAAGAAGTATATAATATTTTAAACGAACATTTAAAACTGGGTATTAGTATACATCCAGCAGGAGAATGGTTATTAGATAATTTTTATATTATAGAAGAAACAGTAAAACAAATAAAAACTGAATTACCATTAAAGAAATATATTAATTTTTTAGGAATAGGTAACGGACCATATAAAGGATTTGCACGTATTTATGTTTTAGCATCTGAAATAGTAGCATATACAGATAATAAAATTGAAAAAAATGATTTAGAAATATATCTAACTAGTTACCAAACAAAGAAAAATTTAAGCATGGAAGAAATTTGGAATATAGGATTATTTTTAAATATAGCAATAATAGAAAATATTAGAGAAATTTGTGAAAAAATATATACTTCTCAAATGCAAAAGTACAAGGCAGAAAATATAGTAGAAAGATTAGTAGAAAATAAACAAAAATCAGAATTGCTATGTAAAAATAATTCTAGTAGAAAAATAAGTAAAAAAGTATGGGAAGATATGCAATACCCATTTATTGAATACATGTCATATATACTAAAAAGATACGGGAAAAAAGGTTATAGTTATTTGAACGCTTTAGAAGAAACAGTTGAATTAGCTGGTATGACTGTATCAGATGTAATAAAAAAAGAACATTTTGATATAGCTGTTCGTAAAGTATCTATTGGAAATAGTATTACAAGTATAAAAAAAATACAAAGAATTAATTTTTTAGAAATATTTGAAAAAGTTAATGGAGTAGAAGAATTGTTAAAACAAGATCCAGCTAATGTATATGATAAAATGGATAATAAAACAAAAGAATATTATAGAAATAAAATTAAGGAAATATCTAAAAAAACAAAAATATCTGAAATATATATTACAAGAAAAATGTTAGAAATTGCAAATACAAAAGAAATAGGAAGCAAGCAGTCACATATAGGATATTATTTAATTGATAAAGGAGTTAGTGAACTATATATTGGACTAAAACGTAAGAAAAAAGATAGCATAAGCGAAAAAAGTAAAACAATAATATATATTTGTTTTACAACTTTTATTACTATGATTTTTTCTATAATAATAGGATATTTAGTAAATAAAATGACTAACAATATTTATTTAGGTTTTATAGGTTTTATTTTATTTTTAATACCAGTTTCTGAATTAGTTATTCAGTTAATTCAATATATTTTAAGTAAAATAGTAAAACCAAAATTAATACCAAAATTAGATTTAACTAATGGCATTGACGAAGAAAATACTACAATGGTAGTAATACCAACAATTATAAAATCAAAAGAAAAAGTTAAGGAATTAATGCGAAAATTAGAAGTATATTATTTAGCTAATGAATCATCAAATATATATTTTACTCTACTAGGAGATTGTAGTGAAAGTACAAAAAAGGAGGAAGATTTTGATAATGAAGTAATAGAAGAAGGAAAAAAACAAGTAGATAAATTAAATCAAAAATATAAAGTTGATGAAAAAGAGTTACCAATATTTAATTTTATCTATAGAGAAAGAAAATTCAATAAAAAAGAAAACTCATATCTTGGATGGGAAAGAAAAAGAGGAATGTTAAATCAATTTAATGAGTATATTTTAGGAAATATACAAAACCCATTTAGAGAAAATACTATAGAAAACAAAATAGAAAAAGAGCAATCTAAAATAAGAGAAAGATTAGAAAAAATAAAATATATTATTACACTTGATGCAGATACAGATTTAATATTAAATTCTGCATTTGAGTTAATAGGAGCTATGGCTCATATCTTAAATAAGCCAGTTATAGATGATAAAAGAAATATAGTAATAGATGGATATGGAATAATGCAACCAAGAGTTGGAATTAATTTGGACATTAGTTATAAAAGTTTATTTACAAAAATATTTGCAGGAGCAGGAGGAATTGATTCATATACAAATGCAATATCTGATATTTATCAGGATAATTTCAAAGAGGGTATTTTTACAGGAAAAGGAATTTATGATGTTGCAGTATTTTCAAAAGTTTTAAAAGGTCAAATACCAGAAAATACAGTATTAAGTCATGATTTATTAGAAGGATGCTATTTGCGTTGTGGATTAGTATCTGATATTATGCTAATGGATGGGTATCCAACAAAATATAATAGTTTTATGAATAGGTTATCTAGATGGATAAGAGGAGATTGGCAAATTGTTAGATGGATGAATTCAAAAAGTCCATTAAATTTATTGTCAAAATATAAAATATTTGACAATCTAAGAAGAAGTTTATTAGAAGTTAGTATTATAATTTCAATTATATACTTAAACATAATAGGAATATTTTATAGTAAAAATATTTATGGAATAGTCACTTTTTTATTACTAATTTCTGTATGTCCATTTATATTAGAAATATTAAATGAGATGATTTTTAAAAGAGAAGGAGAGCAAAAACAAAAGACTTTTACTCCAAAAATATCAGGAATAAAAGGAACAATTATTAGAGGAATATTAACATTAGGTTGTTTACCATATAAAGCATATATTTCAGCAAAAGCAATTATAGTTACTTTATATAGAGTACATTGTAGTCATATGCATTTATTAGAGTGGACTACATCAGAAGAAGCGGAAAAACAAGCAAAATCAGGATTAATCTCTTATTATAATCAAATGGCAATAAATGTACTATCAGGACTTATTTCGATAGGATTAGGAAGTTTAAAGGAAAATATCTGGGCTGTTTTTTTAGGAGTATTTTGGATTTTTATTCCTATATGTATGTGGTATATTAGTAAAGATGAAAAGAAGAAAAATAAAGTTGAAGAGTTAAACAATGAGGAAAAGCAATATGCAAAAGAAGTAGGAAAAAGAACATGGAAATTTTTTGAAACATATTTAACAGAAACAAACAATTTTTTGATTCCAGATAATTATCAAGAAGATAGAAAAGAAAAAATTGTTTTAAGAACATCTTCTACTAATATTGGTTTATCATTGTTAGCAGTTATTTCAGCTTATGACTTGGGATATATAGAGGAAGAAAAAGCATTTTATTTATTAAAAAATATAATATTTACTATACAAAGTTTGCCAAAATGGAATGGACATTTGTATAATTGGTATCAAATTCAGACCAAAGAACCACTAATACCTAGATATGTTTCAACAGTAGATAGTGGGAATTTAATAGGCTATCTTTTTGTAGTAAAAACGTATTTAGAAGAAAATATAAAAGATAGTAATAGAGACGAAATTCAAACATTAATAGAAATTATTGATAATACAATAAAAGATACTAATTTTTCAGTATTATATAGTAAAGAACAACAAATTTTTTCAATAGGATTTAATGTAGAAGAAAACAAATTAACAGATTCTTATTATGATTTATTAGCTTCAGAAGCAAGACAAGCTAGTTTAGTAGCTATAGCTAAAAAAGATGTACCGACAAAACATTGGAATTATTTAAGTAGGACATTAACAGTTTTAGGAAAATACAAAGGATTAATTTCATGGTCAGGAACAGCCTTCGAATATCTTATGCCTAATATTAACATACCAAAATATGAAGGCAGCTTATTAGATGAGTCTTGTAAATTTATGATTATGAGTCAAAAAGAATATGCTAAAAGATTAAATATACCATGGGGAATATCAGAAGCAGCATTTAATTTAAAAGATTTAAAATCTAATTATCAATATAAAGCATTTGGAATTCCATGGTTAGGATTAAAAAGAGGATTAGCAGATGAATTGGTAGTATCTAGTTATGCAGGAGTTTTAGCTATTACAGATGAACCAAAAGAAACTATTAAAAATTTAAAACAATTAGAAAACGAAGGAATGTACAATAAATTTGGCTTTTATGAATCAATTGATTTTACTCCGGAAAGAGTAGAAAAAGGGAAAAAATATGGTTTAGTAAAAACATATATGGCACATCATCAAGGACTAATTTTATTATCAATTAACAATTTATTTAATAATCAAATATTACAAAAAAGATTTATGAAAAATCCTCAAATTGAGGCAGTAAGTATACTTTTACAAGAAACTATGCCAGAAAAATTTATAATAACAAAAGAGAACAAAGAAAAAGTAGAAAAATTCAAATATAAAGATTATGAAAATTATATTCAAACAACATATAAAAAGATAGATGAAAGACTAATAACAGGAAATATAATTTCAAATGAAAATTATGTAGTGGCAATGAATGAAAAAGGTGAAGGGGTTAGTAAATATGAAGATATTTATATAAATAGATTTAAAGCTACAGATGATTATGGGCAAGGCATATTTTTTATTATAAAAAATATAAAAACAAAAGAAATATGGAGTTCAAACTATGATTTTAATCAGAAAAAGGAAAAGAATTATCAAATTAGTTTTATGCCAGATAGAGACGAACAAGAACTTTTAAATGGAAATATAAAAACAACAATAAAAACAACAATTAGTTCACAAGAACCAGTAGAAATCAGAAGAGTAATTTTTGAAAATCAAGGAAATCAGGAAGAAATATTAGAAGTCACTTCTTATTTTGAACCTGTATTATCAAAAAAAGAGCAAGATTATGCTCATCCAGTATTTAATAATTTATTTTTAATTACAAAATTCGATGAAGAAACAAATAGTCTAATAGTAAAAAGAAAAAAAAGACAAATAGATGATAAAGAAATCTATTTAGCAACTAATTTATCCACAGATAGTGAAACAATTGGGGATTTAGAATATGAAATAGAAGAAGAGAAGTTTATAGGAAGAGGAAATTTAGGAATTCCTAATATGATTAAAAATTCTATACCATTATCTAGAAAAATAGGATTAGTAACAGAACCAATTGTAGCATTAAAAAGAACTATAAAAATAAAGCCAAAAGAAAAAACAGTAGTAGATTTAATAATTAGTGTAGGCAGAGAAGAAGAAAAAACAAAAGAAAATATTAAAAAATATCAATCTTTTGAAAATGTAAAAAAGGAATTTGAACTTTCAAGAGCAAGAGTAGAAGCAGAGAGTAGATATTTAAGAATAAAAGGCAAAGAAATAGCTATTTATCAAAAGATGTTATCATATTTTATTTTTGATAATCCTATAAAAAGTCAATTTATGAAAAAGAATACACAAATTATATATCAAAAAGATCAACTTTGGAAATATGGAATATCTGGAGACTTACCAATTATATTAATTAAAATTAGAGATGTTAATGATGGCTATGTAATAAGAGAAGTCTTAAAAGCTTATGAATTTTTTAGAACGAAAAATATTCAAACAGAAGTAGTAATATTAGATGAAGAAAAACATAGTTATGAAAATTATGTAAGGGAAGAGATAGAAAACTCTATTTTAAATAGTCAAATGTCATATTTAAAAAATATAAAAGGAGGAATATTTACATTAACAAAAGGTGAAATAGACAAAAAAGATATAGCACTTCTAGAAACAGTTTCAGACATAATAATAGATACTGCAAAAGGAGGATTAGAAAATAATATAAAAGATTTGGAAGAAGAATATTTAGAAAAATATAAGCAAATAGGAAATGAAGAAGAAACAATTATACCAGTACCAAAAGAAACAGAGGATATAAATGTATTAAAAGACTCAGATAAATGTAAATATTACAATGAATATGGAGGCTTCTCAGAAGATGGAAAAGAATATTTAATTAAGATTAATCAAGATAATAGATTACCAACTGTTTGGAGCCATGTTATGGCAAATGAGAAATTTGGTTGTGTTATCACTGAAAATATGGGGGGATATAGTTGGTATAAAAATAGTAGAATGAATAGAGTTTCTAGTTGGGAAAACAATCCAAGTTATGATATTCCAAGTGAAATTATATATTTAAAAGATGAAGAAAGTAAAAACACTTGGTCATTAGGATTAAACCCAATGCCAGATGAAAATAATTATAATATTATATATGGCTTTGGATATGCTAAATATTCTCATAAAAATATTGGGATAGAACAGGAATTAACTGTATTTGTACCAAAAGAAGATGCTTGTAAAATTGGAATTTTAAATTTAAAAAATACTACACCAAATCGAAAAAAAATAAAATTATACTATTATATGAAACCAGTAATAGGTGAAGATGAATTAAAATCAGAAGGATTTATTACAACGAATTTTGATAGAAATAATAATATAATTTTAGCCAAAAATGTATATAGAGATGAATTTAAAAATACACAAGTTTATATTTCATCTAGTGAAAAAATTATATCATATACAGGTGATAAAAATTTCTTCATAGGAAAGAATGGAATAGGAAATCCAGAAGCACTGCAGAAAATAAAATTAAATAACGAAAATGCACTAGGTAAAAATGCTTGTATTGCTTATGAAATAGAAGTAGAAATAGAAAGTTTTGCAAATAAAGAAATTTCAATAATATTAGGTGCTGAGGACAAGACAATAGATTGCAAAAATATTGCATATAAATATAGTAAAATAGCAAATTGCAAACAAGAACTAGAAAATATAAAAAATTATTGGAAAGATAGATTAGGAAGATTACAAGTGTATACTCCTATAGAGTCAATAAATATTATTTTAAATGGCTGGATATTATATCAAACAATTTCTAGTAGGCTAATAGGAAGAAGCGGATATTATCAATCTGGAGGAGCATATGGATTTAGAGATCAACTACAAGATACTTTAGGATTAAAATATATAAATCCTGAATTATTAAAAAAACAAATAATAAAACACAGTAAACATCAATTTATAGAAGGAGATGTTCTTCATTGGTGGCATGAAGAGACCCAAAGAGGTATAAGAACAAGATTTTCGGATGATTTATTATGGCTTGTATATTTAACAGAAGAGTATATTGACTTTACCGGAGATGAAGAAATCTTACAAATAGAAACTCCATATTTACAAGGACCTATATTGGAAGAAGGACAAGATGAAAGATATGATAAATATTTAGAATCAAATATTAAAGAAAATATTTACAAACATTGTATAAAAGCAATTGAAAAGAGTTTGAATTTTGGAGAAAATGGATTGCCTAAAATAGGATCAGGAGACTGGAATGACGGGTTTAGTACTGTTGGAAATAAAGGAAAAGGTGAAAGTGTATGGCTTGGCTTCTTTCAATATGCTATTTTAGACAGATTTATTCCAATTTGTAATAAAATGGGAGATGAGGAATTAGCCAAAAAATATGAAGATATAAAAATCAACTTGAAAAAGGCATTAAATACAAAGGCTTGGGATGGAAGATGGTTTAGAAGAGCATTCATGGATGATGGAAATGTATTAGGTAGTATGGAAAATGATGAATGTAGAATAGATAGTATTGCACAAAGCTGGAGTGTAATTTCTGGAGCAGGAGATAATGATAAAAAATATATTTCAATGGAAAGCTTAGAGAACCACTTAGTTGATAGAGAACATGGACTTATAAAATTGTTAGATCCACCTTTTGAAAAAGGAAAATTGGAACCAGGCTATATTAAAGCATATTTACCAGGTGTAAGAGAAAATGGTGGTCAATACACACATAGTGCAATATGGGTTATTATAGCAGAGACAATGTTAGGATTTGGAGATAAAGCAACAGAACTATACAGAATGATAAATCCGATTGAACATGCAAGGACAAAAGAAGCAAGTAAAAAGTATAAAGTAGAGCCATATGTTATTGCTGCAGATGTTTATGGAGCAAGTAATTTAGCAGGACAAGGTGGTTGGACATGGTATACAGGGTCAAGTAGCTGGTATTATAAAGCGGGAATTGAATATATATTAGGATTAAAAATAGAAAAGGGATATATGAAGATAGAACCATGCATTCCAAAAGAATGGAAAGAATACCAAATTCAATACAAATGGAAAGAAAGTATTTATAATATTAGAATAAAAAATACAAATGGAAAGAATATGGGAGTTTCTGAGATAAAATTAAATGGCGAGAAGATAGAAAATTATATTAAATTAGATGGAAGCAGAAATATATATCAAATTGAGGTGACTATGTAAATCATTTATAGAAAGAACAGTATAATTATTTTGAATTATACTGTTCTTTTTATATTACAATAAATCATAAAAATTTTGAAATACATAACCTTCACTTTTTAAATAATCTATGGAATCTTTTAAAATACTAGGAGTATCATTAACATCAGAAGTATCATGCATTAGAACAACTAAAGTTCCTTTGTTTTTAGCAGATTTTTTAAGATTGTTTAATAATTGATAATTAGAATATTTTTTTACAGAATCATTATTTAAACAATTCCAATCTACATATACATAATCCATTTCTTGAAGAAGCTTGGCACTTACCTTTTTTTGAGATTTATTGTTTGGAGACATATAACCATTTGGAAATCGAAATATATGAGAACAATAATTATCAATGCCAATCGCTTTTCCAATTTCGATATCAGTTTTTTTTACTTCATTAATAAAACTAGCATTACTCTCGTATAATTTTTTATTACTATGATCATAACCATGATTTGCAATATAATGACCATCATCATAAGCTCTCTTTACTAGTTCAGGATGTTTATCTACATACTTTCCAATAACAAAAAATGAAGCTTTTACATTTTCTTCTTTAAGTATATCTAATACCCTAGGCGTAGCTCTAAGAGTAGGTCCATCATCAAAAGTTAAATATGCAATTTTTTCAGTTCCTTTTGTTAAAGACATTATTTTTTCTTTTGCGTTATCATCCAAGCCATTGTTTATTGAAAGCTCAACAGCCATGGAAAATGGATTATGATAATAGAAATACATAGAAAATATTATAAAAAATATAATGCACATAAAAATTAAAAACTTTTTATTAAAAATTAAAATTCTCATAATTAAACTCCTTATTTTAAATATATGTAACAGAAAATAAAAAAGTCATAAAAAATTTTTTATGACTTTTATTTACTATTTAATTGAATTAGCTTCTTCTTCTGTAATGTATCCATACTGAACCATTGCATTTAAAACATGAGATTGCCTTTTTTTGGCTAAGTCAGGATTTATAGAAGGTGAATAAACAGAAGGAGCATTTGGAATTCCAGCTAACATAGAAGCTTCTTCTAAAGTTAAATCTTTGGGTTCTTTTTTATAATATCCCATACTTGCAGCATAGATTCCATAATAACCATCACCAAAATAATTTGAATTTACATATAATGCTAGTATTTCATCTTTAGAGTAATTTTTTTCTAAATCGTAAGCACCAAAAATTTCACCTATTTTTCTAATTAAAGTTTTATCTTGATTAAAAATAATATTTTTTGCAACTTGTTGTGTAATAGTACTTCCACCTTCATCAAATTCTCCATCTCTAATATTAGTATACAAGGCCCTAGCAATACCAATAAAATCAACAGGTCCATGCTCATAGTAGCGATGATCTTCTACAGCAATTACTGCGTTAATATAATTTTTAGGTAATTGTTCAAAAGGAACAAAATGTTTTTTACTAGTTACTTCTTCTACACGAGATGTTAGAGATTTCTCATGGAGGGTTTTAGAGTAATATCCAAAACCAATTAGAAAAATAAAAGTACTAACAAGTAGTAGTAAAATTAATAAGAAAATTAATAATTTTTTTAGTATTTTCATAAATTTATCACCCTTTTTTTATATTATACAAGAAAGTTTGTTTTTTGAAAAGTAGGTTTGAAAAAATACTGTTACAGGTCAGTAAAAAATGCTTATGATGTCCAAGCATTGGCTCCAACTATAACACTTAGATTTTATTTAATGTCTTTTCATTTCATTCAAAAAGGAAATCTAATACAAGAAAACAAGGCGCTTTCACTCAGACTCAAAATTATTATTATATGAATTTAAACTTTTCGAATGTAATTGGAGTAATCTT
>ERZ831634.17-NODE-17-length-200486-cov-50.240966_pt1 | contig 200486 bp, 200 predicted proteins | sample MGYA00519953_ERZ831634 | MGnify/ENA primary metagenome ERZ831634 (study PRJEB31850, sample SAMEA3708718) | human gut metagenome | biome: human gut; feature: human-associated habitat; material: faeces | place: China | collected 2014 ... | reverse complement strand
CAATACTACGATTTACAACACGGCGCTTTATATGAGATTGAGCCGGGACGATGAACTGCAAGGAGAAAGCGGGAGTATTCAGACACAACGCATGATGCTCCGGCAATATGCCGCCGAGCATGGCCTGAATGTCATAGATGAATATATCGACGATGGATGGTCTGGAACGAACTTTGACAGGCCGGATTTTCAGAGAATGATTGATGACATTGAGGACGGGAAAATCAACTGCGTTGTTACGAAGGATTTATCCCGCTTAGGCAGAAACTACATTCTGACCGGCCAGTACACGGAAATCTACTTTCCCAGCAAAGGCGTCCGCTATATCGCTGTCAATGACAATGTGGACACCATCAACGGAGAGAATGAGCTTGCCCCATTCCTCAACATTTTGAATGAAATGCACGCCCGCCAGACCAGCAAAAAGGTAAAGGCGGCCATGCGGACACGGTTCGCAAATGGCGCACACTATGGAGCCTATGCTCCGCTTGGCTATGTCAAAGACCCGGATAAGAAAGGCCATCTTCTGATTGACCCGGAAACAAGGTGGATTATCGAAAAGATTTTTGACCTTGCCGTTCATGGCCGGGGAGCCGCCAGCATTACACGGATTTTGGTCGAAGAAAAAGTACCTACTCCCGGCTGGCTGAATTTCCAGAGATACGGCACTTTCGCAAATATCTATGCCGGAGCGCCGGAGGAAAAAGCCTATGCGTGGACGATAGCGCAGGTGAAAAGTATTCTGAAAGAGGAAACCTATATCGGACACAGCGTCCACAATAAGCAGACCAATATTTCATTCAAAAACAAGAAGAAAGTACGCAAGCCAAAAGAGGAATGGTATCGTGTGGAGAACACCCACGAAGCGATTATTTCCGAAGATGTGTTCCGTCAAGTACAGGAGCAGATTTGCAACAGGCGCAGACGGCAGAAGAACGGCACAACACAGATATTTTCCGGGCTGGTAAAATGTGCGGACTGCGGCTGGTCGCTGGCCTATGGTATGAACAGCCAGAACAAAAATCACTATGCCCACTACCATTGTAGCAAGTACGGGCAAGGATTGCACCAGTGTTCCATGCACTATATCCGCTATGATGTGCTTTACGCCTATGTCCTTTCCCGTCTGCAATACTGGTCTGTGCTGGTACAGCAGGATGGGGACAAACTTCTGAAACGGCTACTTAACGCCAGCGACAAGGAACGCAATACTGCAAGGAAGCGGCAGACAGCCGAACTGAAAAAGGCGGAAAAGCGCAAAGCAGAAGTAGACACCCTGTTTGCAAAAATGTATGAGGACTGGTCTGCCGGACGCATTACAGAATACAATTTCAATATGCTGTCCGAAAAGTATCAGGGCGAACAGCGAGAATTGGACGCAAAAATTGAACGGCTTCACGAAGCGATGGAGGTCGCCGCCCAGACAGCGGTTGACGCTGAAAAGTGGATAGGTCTGATGAAACAGTATGTCAATCCCACAGAATTGACGGCTGAACTTCTGAATACGCTGATTGAAAAAATCCTTGTCCATGAAGCGGTCAAAAGTGAGGACGGAAGCCGGGAACAGGAAGTGGAAATCTTCTACCGCTTTATCGGCAAAATCGAATGACACATCTTGAGATACCCAACAATATCTTTAACTAAGGGAAACGGGAAAATGTATGCCCGATTCATCTATCATGTTGGAACTTTGCAATATTTTGGATGTAACGGTCAATGAACTATTAAGTGGGGAGAGGATAGAAATGAATGATTATGAAGAAAAAGTAAATGAAAATCTTATTGAATTAAAAAGAAAAGATGAGAATAACATGAACAAGAATGCCATAATATCAACAATATACACAATCGCTATGGTTATTGGTATTTTAGTATGCTGTATATGTGATATTGCTATTTCGGGAACGCTGACATGGTCACTTATCGTGTGTAGTTCTGTTTTGGTTACATGGATAGCATCTTTTCCAGTTATATTGTTAGGAAAGAAAGGCGTGCTGGTGTCGATAATTGCAATTAGTATTCTCATTGTACCATTTATGTACATATTAAGTATTTTGATAAAAGTCAACGAGGTATTCAGTATTGGTGCGATTATGTCGATTATTTCACTTGTATTTCTATGGATAATTTATATTTTGTATTATCGACTTAAGGAACGAAAACTATTGGCAACAGGAATCGCATTTCTGTTTGCAATTCCATTTACATTTTTGATAAACAGTTCGTTGTCGAGAATGATTGGCGAGCCTGTGATTGATGTTTGGGATATATTGTCTGTGTTTATTCTGCTGATAATAGCAGTTGCTTTTATTATTGGAGATTATGCACGAAGAAAAGGTTATGTAAGATAAGTTATTTAAGGATATTTAAAAATTCCAGGCTTCTGTTGAGTCTGAAAGCACATGATTATTTGAAGTTCCTAAACTCCAGTAAGTTGGTGTGTTTGACAGAGAGAAAGCTTTGAATTTTTGAGAGAAATATTAAAACCGTCTCATTGCATGAGTATGGGTATTGAGATATGATTGGCTTGGAGGTGATATGTTATGGCAAATGAAGATAAAAAAGATTTTAATGCCATGCTTATGGATAGCAAGGATATGCCTAAAGTTCAAATAATAACAGATGAAAAGAGCATTGAAAAATATGGTGGAGATAAAATGTATTTTGCCCCACCTATCGACTACGACAAAGTAATGCGACTTGTGCCTTATGGTAAATTGCTTACAGTAGGTACAATAAGAGAATACTTTGCTAAACAAAGTGGTGCTGATTTTACAGAGCCAATCACAGCTGGAATTTTTGTTTCAATAGTTGCATGGGCGAGTTTTCAGCGTGCAGAAGATAAAACCCCTTATTGGAGAACCTTAAAAGCAAATGGGGAACTAAATGCAAAGTATCCAGGAGGAGTTGAGGCACAAAAGGAGATGCTTGAAAAAGAGGGACATACTGTAATACAAAAAGGTAGAACTAATATTAAGTATTATGTTAAAGACTACGAAAAAGCACTATTTACATTGTAATAAATAATGTGAAGATTACCGTTTTACGAGAAAGCCAAATTCCAGTTTGCCAAATTAAAGATAGCGAGTTATTGCCCAGATTGGACTTCTATATCCAATCTGGGCAATTTGTGTATGTGTGTTGTATGTGTATGTAATAAGTACACCGGTATAAAAACGGGGCGGAATACATATTATAAAATTAAGAAAACGGGGCAAAATACTATAAATCATATTGAAAAAACGGGGCAAAAGAGATATTATTAAGAAGGGAGGAAGCATTTATGTATAGAAAAGATTCCATTATCATAGAAGAATGGCTAAAAAGTTCTGGCAAGGCATTATTGGTGACAGGAGCTAGACAGATTGGAAAGACCTGGCTTATAAGAGAAGAAATTGCCAAAAGCGGATATAGTAAGTTTGAAGTTAATTTTATAGATCTGCCGGATTTGGTTGGTTATCTCAATGCAAAAATGAGTGCGGAAGAATTTCTGGTGAAACTGAAAATGATTATGCCGGAGGATTGCAAACCGCAGGAAACCGTTGTTTTTTTGGATGAGATACAAAAATGTCCGGAAATCGTGACAAAGATAAAATTTCTTGTAGAAGAAGGAAGCTTTAAATATGTTATGAGTGGCTCTTTATTAGGGGTGGAACTCAAGGGAATCGCATCTGTCCCCGTGGGGTATTTAACTGTTCTGAGAATGTATCCTATGGATTTTGAAGAATTTATGATAGCGAATAACGTGTCCCAGATAACCCTGGAAATGTTGAAGGAAAAATTTGAAACATGCCAGCCTGTGGATGAATTCATACATCAGAAGTTATTGTCACTTTTTTTTATCTATCTTATTGTCGGTGGAATGCCGGATGCGGTAAAAACTTATATTGCTACAAAAGATATCCGGGAAGTGGATAAGGTACAACGGGATATCGTGATGTTGTACAAGGAGGACTTTTCACAATATGAAAGCGAAGATAAGAAGCTGAAGCTGATATCCATTTACGATATCATTCCTGCAGAATTAAACAAACAGAATAAAAAATTCGTTTTTACGATGCTGGATAAGGAATTGAAGTTTGACAGATATGAAAACAGCTTTTTATGGCTGAAAGATGCCGGAGTTGCTTTGCCGGTATACAACGTAGAAACACCCACTATTCCTCTTAAAGCAAGCAAGAGCAGTAATGTATTCCGGCTTTTTTCTAATGACACTGGATTGCTTACCAGCGCTTATCCGGCAGAAACAAAAATAGAACTGATTAATAAGAACGGGGAAGTAAATAACGGAGCTCACTTTGAAAATGCCGTGGTACAACAGTTAACAGCTAATAGCTTGGAACCTTATTTCTGCAAAAAGAAAAATATAGGGGAACTGGATGTTCTGGTCGAGATGGGCGGAAAAGTTGTTCCTATAGAGGTGAAATCCGGAAAAGCATACAAAACACATAAGGCTTTGGATCATTTTATGGAAATCCCTGATTATCATATCGAGAAGGCATATGTTTTATCGGTGGCTAATGTGGAACAGGAGGGAGCCGTGGTATATCTGCCAATCTATATGTGCTACCTTCTAAAGGAGTGGAAAATTGGCAGGCTAATTGTGAATTTAGATATGGAAGGATTATAAAAAACAGAGGAAGTTACCATAGATAAAACGACAAATCAGAAGTTACAGGAGGTAATGATGCTTACTTTATATGAGCCAAAATATGAGGATTTGTGGTTTCGGCAAATGATGCTGGCCGATGAAGATACCATGTCATACAATCATGCATGGGGCGGAACAATTCCCTGGCCGGAAGATAAATGGAGCGGCTGGTACGATTATTGGATTACTTGTCATGAGGGCAAGCGGTATTACAGATATCTAAAAAATAAAGACGGTCAATACGTTGGAGAAATTTCATATCACTACGATGCCGAAATACAACATGAGATAGCCAATGTGATTATCTATTCGAAATACAGAAAAAACGGCTATGGGAGTGAGGCATTGGATCTGTTGTGTTCCGTGGCAAAAAACAACGGGGGTTTCGTTCTTTATGATGATATTGCCATTGACAATCCAGCTATTATACTTTTTCTGAAACACGGATTTGTGGAAGAATACCGAACAGAAGAAAAAATAATCCTCAAGAAGGAATTGTAATATAAATCCCAATTTGCAGAACGTACAGACCTTATGTAAAATATATATAAGATTTTATAGGAATATTAGATATCATAGTTCGGACAAAACTGCTTTTATTCAGCGGCATAGTTTGCAGGAAAAGGATGAGGATAAATGAAAATAATAGCTATTGGAGCTGTGACAGCAGGCGGAAAAACGACAGTTGTAAATGCAATTAAAGACAGACTCCCCAGAACAGCAGCACTTCATTTTGATGATTACTCGTTTGAAGGAGAAGTCGAAGACTATTTAAAATGGACATCAGAAGGAGCGGATGTCAATGTGTGGGATTTATCCCCATTAAAAATGGATATGGAAAGAATTATCTGTAGCGGTAAATATGACTTTTTACTATTAGATTATCCGTTTGCATACCAGCATCAGATGATAAAACCGTATTTGAATTGTTGCATATTTATTGATACACCGTTAGATATGGCAATGGCGAGAAGAGTTCTTAGAGATATGAAAGAGGCTACGGCAGATGAAATTCGCAGTGAAATGGATACCTATTTGAATGGTGCAAGAATTGCTTATACGGAAATGGTGAAAGTACATATGTCAACTTCAGATTATGTGATTGACGGTGAAAAAGGACTGGAGAACATTATTAACGAAACTATGGAAATAATTTTAAGCCTCTAAATTCCTCTTTTCATCAAGTATTTGCAAGGTAGCGACATGGGAATTATAAAAAATGAGATACCGATATTGGAGTTTGATACAGAACAGGGAGCAGTCATAAATCCCACTTATGAAAAGTTAAATCTCAATCTTCCTAAGAAATGTGTATTTGCATTTCTGGGAGACTATATAGAGGAGTATGCTTCCAAAACGGATACGAAACAAGTATCCTCTTATATCAGCGCTACCAAGAAATATCCCGTTTATATAACAAAATACAAAGGGGAGGAAATCGTTTTATGCCAGGCACCGGTTGGCGCTGCGGCTGCGGTTCAGATACTGGACTGGCTGATAGGTTATGGGGTTCGTGAAATTATTTCGGCAGGCAGTTGTGGTTCCCTTCAACATTTTGATGAAGGCACCTTCCTTATACCCGGTAAAGCATTGCGGGATGAAGGAACATCTTACCATTATGCGCCGCCTTCACGTTTTATAGAAATCAGTGAGAGAGCAAGAAAAGCTATTGAGAAAACCGTTCTTGAGCACCATATGAAATATCAGGAGGTTATCACATGGTCGACAGACGGCTTTTACCGGGAAACAAAAGAAAAAGTAGAGTATCGAAAAAAAGAAGGCTGTGCTGTAGTGGAAATGGAATGTTCCGCGCTTGCAGCGTGTGCGGCTTTTAGAAACGCAACATTTGGAATGATATTATATACAGCAGACAGTCTTGTCGATGTTGATAAATACGATGAACGGCATTGGGGCGGCAATGCATATGAATATGCACTTATCTTGTGCCTGGATGCGGTATTAGCCTTATAAGGAGATTTGAACAAAACGTAATTTGGAGAGCAGGGTACATAGTGTGAAAAAAATAGGAAGCAAATTTTTAAGAGTTATTTTTATAATTGTTGCGGTCATCGTACTGTTTTTAATCGTATCGTTTATCCGCCATAAAATATGCAGTTTCAGGGAAAGAAAATTGCTGACGCCCTTGGGAAAAATTGTAGAAGTGAACGGTCACAATATGAGTGTATATACAGAGGGCGAAGGTGACAAAACGCTTGTGTTTCTGTCCGGCGGCGGAACCTGTTCGCCCATACTGGATTTTAAATCTTTGTATTTGCTGCTGAGTAACGAGTATAAGATTGCCGTGGTAGAAAAATTCGGCTACGGTTTCAGTGATGTGGTGGACGAGCAAAGAGATATCGACACGATGTTAAGCGAAACCAGAATGGCACTTGAAAAGGCAGGAATAGAAGGACCGTATGTACTTTGTCCGCATTCCATGTCAGGATTGGAAGCTTTGTACTGGGCACAGAAATATCCTGAAGAGGTGGAAGCCATTATCGGTCTGGATATGGCGGTACCTGCGTATTATGATGAGATGCATATCAGTATTCCCATAACAAAACTGGGGCAATACGGGGCTGCGCTGGGAATTACAAGATGGATACCCGGTCTTGCCGAAAGTGATGCCATTAAAGCCGGAACACTGTCAGAAGAGGAAAAAGAAATTTACAGAGCGGTGTTTTATCAAAGGACGGCAACCGTAACCATGATAGACGAAGTGAAGGCGGTAAAGGATAATGCGAAAACAGTGAAAGAAAACGGTGTTCCGCTGGTTCCCATGTTATTGTTTATTTCCAATGGTTCCGGCGGTACCGGTTTTACGGAAGAAACCTGGAGAAGAATTCCCAAAGAATATATAGCAGGCTGTGACAACGCAAGCTACATAGAATTAGACTGTCCGCATTATGTTCATGACTATGAATATGAAAAGATAAGCGAAGAAATCCAGAACTTACTAAAAAAGACGTATTGATCAACAGGGTAATGGGATTGTGCGGAGAGTAGGGAAAAGTACAACACAACAAAAATAAATGGACAGACATTCAGGAGGAAACAGATATGTATACAGCAACTCAAGAAAGATATGCAACCATGGAATACAACCGCTGCGGAAACAGCGGACTGCTTTTACCGAAAGTGTCACTGGGACTGTGGCATAATTTCGGAGATACGGCAAATTTTGAAAACATGAAAAAGCTTTGTTTCACCGCTTTTGATAACGGTATTACACAGTTTGACCTGGCAAATAATTATGGTCCGCTTCCGGGAAGCGCCGAGAAAAATTTCGGTCTTATCTTAAAAGAAGACTTGGGAATATATCGGGATGAACTGATTATCACAACAAAAGCCGGATATGACATGTGGGAGGGCCCTTACGGAAACTGGGGAAGCCGGAAATATCTTCTTGCCAGTCTGGACCAGAGCCTGAAACGCATGGGACTGGAATACGTGGATATTTTCTACCATCACAGGATGGACCCCGATACGCCGCTGGAAGAAACGATGGGTGCGCTGGCAAGCGCCGTACAGAGCGGTAAGGCAATCTATGTGGGACTTTCCAACTACGATGGAGAAACGTTGAAGAAAGCGGAAGCCATCCTGAAGGACATGCGTTGCCCGTTTGTCATCAACCAGAATAGATATTCTATCTTTGACAGGACAGTGGAAAAGAATGGTTTGAAGGAAGCTACCGCCGAGCTGCAGAAGGGGCTGATTACATTCAGTCCGCTTGAACAGGGACAGCTCACGGACCGTTATCTGAACGGAATTCCGGAAGACAGCCGCATCCGGACCGACGGCAGATTTTTAAACGAAAGCTCGCTGAATGAACACAGACTGGATCAAATCCGAAGACTGAACAATCTTGCCGGCGAACGTGGTGAGAAGCTTGCGGATATGGCACTCGGCTGGCTCCTTTGGCACAAAGAAGTGACCAGTGTTTTAATCGGTGCATCCAAGCCACAGCAGATTTTGGACAACATAAAAGCAATTTCCTGCGCGCCGTTTACGGAAGAAGAATTGAAGCTGATTGATGAGATTTCGGAAGTATAATTAATGAAAGTGGTTGGTGTATTGCTTGGAATAATTGGAATATTTCACATGTAAAATTAGAAAAACAATCATTTTAATTGTTTTAATGCATCAAAAAACAATCAATTTGATTGTTTTTTTCTTTACAAATACGAGCTTCTGTGATTTAATAAAGAAAAAGCCGCAAACAATATAGCCGGAAGGTGAATCTATGAGAAAAAGATTATTTATAACACCGGATTACACAACAGCAGATGAAATCAAAAAGGTGCGGAAAGAGTTGCACCTGACGCAGAAGGAATTTGCCGAATTTATCAATTGCTCAAAGCCAACAGTAGAACGATGGGAAAGAAGTACAGACGTTATCTGCGGGCCTATAGTTTTGCTGCTTAAAATGTTACAGAAATACCCGGATTACGAGCAAGAAGTCAAAATTCCCGAAAAGGAGTGGTCTCTCAGAATCTGGTATATGCATGGGCAGGATGTATGTACTTTGATTGATGTAAATGAGCAGGAGCGAAAAATCAAAATAAGAAATTATACAGATAAGATTATGTTCCGTGCTTTCGGTGTTGTAGAAAATCCGGATTATAATCAGTATCAGGAGTTCCTGGCATCAAGGTGTTTTCCGGAAAGCAGGGACAAGATGAAACTGATCTTGAAAGATCTGGGGCTGCCATTTTATGACCCGATTATGATTATAGAGAAGACAGAAGGGCGAATGGCGGAAGATGCTTTCTGGCTCCGCATAGAGAGGTAGATGCATGATAGAATTATTTGAGCAGAACATCCGGACAAATGACAGACAGTCATCAAAGGGAAATCAGTTAAAATGGGAAAACGAAGGAATATGGTACAAAGCTGATTATACAGGTTACGAGGGATTGGCGGAATACCTGATATCGCAACTGCTAAAAAAGTCAACACTGACAGAGAAAGAATTTGTCTGCTATGATCTTGAGGAAATAAAATATGGCTCTGTGATTTACAAAGGAGCAAAAAGTAAAGATTTTCTTCACGATGACTGGCAGATTATTACGCTGGAAAGACTGTTTCAGAATTTTTTCGGAGAAAGTTTATATAAAACTCTGTATAGGATACCCGAGCATGAAGAACGATTGCGTTTTTTAGTACAGCAGGTAGAACGGATAACCGGACTTCAGGATTTTGGCATCTATATGAATAAACTGCTGACAATAGATGCCTTTTTTCTAAATGAAGATCGCCACACGCATAATATAGCGGTTCTTATGAATGGAAAAGGGGATTATGCGTACTGTCCGATTTTTGACAATGGAGCGGGGTTGATGGCGGATACCACAATGGATTATCCTTTGTCGGGTGAACTTTATTCACTCATGGATAAAGTTCAGTCCAAAACAATATGCAGTGAATTTGATGAACAATTAGATGTTTCTGAAAAGTTATATAAAATGAATTTGAAGTTTAAGTTTACCAAAAGAGATGCATCGGATTTACTGGCAAATGCAGAGATATATCCGGAAGAAGTACGAAGCCGGGTAGAAAAAATTATATTTGCCCAAATGCGAAAATACACTTATTTATTTTAAGAAAGCAATTTACGTGTATGGAAGTAAAAATGCTAAAATCCGCGTAAATTGTTAAGACGGTTTACGCGGAATACAGGAAGAAAATCCAAAATCCGCGTAAATGCTGAAATAGATTTACGCGAATACAGAAGAAAATCCAAAATCCGCGTAAACGCTGGAAAAAATTTACGCGGATATGGAAGAAAAGTCTGAAATCCACGTAAACGCTGGAAAAAATTTACGTGGATACGGAGAAAAATACCTATATCCGCGTAAAACTAAAAAGCTACCGTATTTCTCTAAAAAATATGCCCCAATACACAAACCCCGAAAATATGAAATCTCTATGAATTTTTCCAAATATCTATAGGAGATTTTCGGGAAACATGCTATATTAAAGAAATGAAAATTACAATTTTATGTGTAGGAAAAATAAAAGAAAAATTTTATACGGATGCCGTTTCAGAGTATATGAAGCGCTTAAGCCGCTACGGGAAACCCGAAGTCATAGAGGTGGCGGATGAAAAGACGCCGGACCGTGCCAGTGAGGTGCAGGTGGAGCAGATAAAAAAGAAAGAAGCGGACAGGCTTCTTGACCGGATGAAACCGGATGCCTATACCATAACGCTGGAGATACAGGGCAAAAAAATGGACTCCGTAGCCTTTGCCGGGCTTTTGGAAAAAGCGGCAGTGGAAGGGAAAGGGCACATCCAGTTTGTAATCGGCGGTTCCCTGGGGCTGCATGCGTCCGTCAGCGAACGGGCGGATTTTAAGCTGAGTTTTTCGGATATGACATTTCCACACCAGCTTATGCGCGTGATTTTATGCGAACAGATTTACAGGGGCTTCCGTATCAGCAACAAGGAGCCCTATCACAAATAAGAAATAGAAGAGGAGATTATTATGTATAACGATTTATTTTCCATAGGACCACTTACAGTGCACGGCTACGGTCTGATGATTGCCATCGGCGTACTGGCGGGATTGTTTGTTGCGGAGGCAAGAGCCAAAAAGCGTGGAATGAATTCCGACATCCTGTATTACATGATGCCGTTCTGCGTGATTTTAGGCTTTTTGTGTGCCAAGATTTTATTCTGTATTGTAGAGTATAAAAGCTTTCTGGAAGATCCGGCAGGTACATTGACCGGAAGCGGCTTTGTGGTGTACGGCGGCATTATCGGCGGTATTCTGGCGGGCTACATTTTCTGTAAGTGGAAAAAACTGGTGTTCTTAGATTATTTTGATATTTTCATGCCGTCCGTGGCGTTGGCACAGGGCTTCGGACGTATCGGCTGCTTTTTGGCGGGCTGCTGTTACGGCAGACCGACGGAGTCGGCCATCGGCATTGCTTTTACCCATTCCCATTATGCCCCCAACGGCATTAAACTGATACCCACCCAGCTTATCTCCAGTGTGGGTATGTTTGTAATTGCAGGTATTCTGTTTTACTACGGAAGAAAGAAACATATACCCGGCAAAATCAGCGCCCTGTACCTTTTGCTTTACAGTATAGGTCGTTTTATCATCGAATTTTTCCGGAACGATTACCGGGGCGAAATCGGTGTACTGTCCACGTCCCAGTTTATTTCCCTGTTTATGTTCGCAGCCGGCATCGTTTTTATGATTGTGCTTTCTAAAAAGGAAAAAGCGGTATCCAATGAAACAACGGAAACGGATGAAGCATAAGGCAAACAGATGAAGCATAAGGCAAACGGGTGAAACGTAAACGGATTCGGAAAGGAATGAAGGTTTTATGAGTGCATTTGTGGAATTTCAACATGTAAATAAAGTGTATCATACCGGCGAGGTGGATATCCAGGCGCTGAATGATGTGAATTTTGAAATAAATAAAGGTGAATTCTGCGTCATTGTGGGGGCTTCCGGAGCGGGTAAAACCACTATTCTGAATATTTTAGGCGGTATGGACAGCCTTACGGACGGTAAAGTGTTTCTGGACGGGGAAGAAGTGTCCGCGTATAACAAGAGGAAGCTGACCGGTTACCGACGGTATGACGTGGGCTTTGTGTTCCAGTTTTATAATCTTGTGCAGAACCTGACAGCGCTGGAAAACGTGGAACTGGCTGCCCAGATTTGCAAGGATCCTCTGGATGCGGCGGAGGTGCTTGCGGAGGTAGGGTTAAAGGACCGTATGGCAAATTTTCCGGCACAGCTTTCCGGTGGTGAGCAGCAGCGTGTAGCCATCGCTAGGGCGCTTGCCAAGAATCCCAAGCTCTTACTTTGTGACGAGCCTACCGGTGCACTGGATTACAATACCGGTAAAGCGGTGCTTAAGCTTTTGCAGGATACCTGCCGCAACAAAGGAAAGACTGTTGTGGTCATTACCCACAACCAGGCATTGACTGCCATGGCGGACCGGGTAATTACCGTAAAAAACGGCACTGTGACAAGTATGAATCTGAATGAACACATTGTGGACATAGAGCAGATTGAATGGTAAAAGCAGATTGAAAGATAAAAGCAAATATGGAGCTGCTTTTGGATTTTACACATCGGAATGTTGAATGGAGTATGATGGTATGAAATCAATGATGGCGAGAACAACTTTACGGGAAATCAAACAGAGCCTTGGAAGATTTCTGGCTATTTTTGCAATAGTATGCCTTGGAGTAGGACTTTTTGCCGGACTTAAAATTACCAGACAGGTTATGGTGCAATCGGCGGACAATTATCTGAAAGAAGAGCAGCTTTATGATTACCGTCTTCTTTCCACTCTTGGCTTTGAGGAAGAGGATGTGGAATTCTTTGCAGGAAAAGAAGATGTACGTGCAGCGGAAGGCGCGTTTTTTTCTGACATTATTTATATAGACACTGTGGGAAACGAGCATGTCATCAAAGCACATTCCCTGCTTTCGGATATAAACGGCATGGTTGTAAAGGCGGGCAGAATGCCGGAGGCTGCCGATGAGTGCGTTGTAGACAGCAATCTCTTTGGTGAGGATGCCATTGGAGACAAAATTATACTCTCAGAAAGCAATAAAAAGGACGATTTGGACGGATTTGCTTATAAAGAGTATACCATTACCGGTATTGTGCATGCGTCCTATTATTCCCAGTACGAAAGAGGTACCACATCCCTTGGAAACGGTTCGGTAAGCGGTTTTATGTACCTGTTGCCGGAAGGCTTTTCCATGGATTATTATACTGAAATCTATGTGAAATTTGCGGAAGATTACGAGATTTATTCCGATGAATACAAGAATTTTATCGAAAAAAAAGATGCCGTCTGGGAGGATTACTGTAAAGAAGCCGGGGACAGGAGATACCGGGAAATCGTCACGGAGGCGGAGAATGAACTAAAAGAAAAAGAAGATGAATTCTATACGGAGAAAGCGGACGGTGAGGAAAAGCTTGCGGATGCCTTAAAAGAACTGGAGGACGGACAGAAAGAGCTTGCCGATGGCGAAAAAGCACTGAAGGACGCCAGAAGCGAATGGCAGACTTCCATGGACGAGCTTACAGACAATGAGAATACACTTGCCGTCATGAAGGAGCAGGCGCTTGCCATGGGAAATGAAGCCTACCTCATGCAGCTTGCCGGGCAGGAGCAGGCGCTTTCTGCCGCAAAGGAGCAGCTTGTCCAGGCGGACACTGCCTTGAAGGAGAAAGAACAGACCCTTCAGGAGTCGAAAAAGGACTTAGAAGAGGGACTTAAAGAATACGAAACATCCAGGCAGGAATTTGATGATAAAATCAAAGAGGCGGAGGAAAAACTGGCGGATGCCCGGAAGGAAATAGAGGATATCCCCGAAGCCACCACCTATGTTCTGGGCAGGGATACCAATACCGGCTATGTATGCTTTGAAAACGACTCCTCCATTGTGGACGGCATTGCCAATGTGTTCCCGGTCTTTTTCTTCCTGATAGCGGCGCTGGTCTGCATGACAACCATGAACCGCATGGTGGAGGAACAGCGCACCCAGATTGGTGTATTGAAGGCACTGGGGTACAGTGACGGAAAGATTATGGGAAAATACCTGTTTTATTCAGGTAGCGCCGCCATCAGCGGCTGCTTGATCGGTTACTTCGGCGGTACATATCTGTTCCCCAAGGTAATTTACTGGGCGTATGGCATTATGTATCATTTCGGACCCATGCAGTATTGCTTCGATAAAAATCTGTTGTTGATATCCGTGCTGGCATCCATGTTCTGCTCCATGGGTGTTACCTTCCTTTCCTGCCGCAGCGAGCTTAGGGAAGTAGCGGCGGGGCTGATGCGGCCCAAGGCACCGAAAGCCGGAAAACGGGTATTTTTAGAGTACATTCCCTTTATCTGGAAACGGCTGAAGTTTTTGCAGAAGGTTTCCGTACGCAACATTCTGCGCTATAAAAAACGCTTTTTTATGATGATTGTGGGCATCAGCGGCTGTACGGCACTGCTGATTACCGGTTTCGGTATCCGTGATTCTGTTGTTAAAGTTGCGGACATGCAGTACGAAGAAATACAGGTGTTTGATCTGAAAGCGACCTTCAAAGAGGATACCGGAAAAGAAGCGCCGAATGCGGAATTTGATGAGGTCTTAAAAGACTACAATGGCAAATGTACTTACGCCTTAGAAACCTCCATGGATTTAATCGGGGACAAAAAGACGAAATCCGTTAATCTGGTAGTACCGAAATACCCGGAGGAAATCGGCGATTATATCAGGCTGCATACCTCGAAAAAGGAAGAAATTGCTTATCCCGGAAAAGGTGAGGCCGTGCTGACGGAAAAAATGGCAAAAACCTTTCGATTATCCGTAGGTGACAGCATTACTCTGCGTAATGACGACGGCAAAACCCTGACAGCCACCATAAGCGGCATCTGTGAAAACTATATTTACAATTATGTTTATCTTTCCCCGGAAACGTACGAAGCTTCCATGGGAAAGACAGAATATAAAACAGCCTATATTATTTTACCGGAGGATACAGACATGCATGAAGCGGGAGCGGCGTTTATGCAGGCGGACGGTATTTCGGCGGTCAATGTAAACAGGGATATGCTTTCCCGCATTTCCGGTATGATGAAAAGTATGAATTATATTATTTTTGTAATTATTGCCTGTGCTGCGACATTGGCATTTATTGTCCTTTACAACCTGAACAACATCAACATCACGGAGCGGATCCGGGAAATCGCCACCATTAAGGTGCTTGGCTTTTACCGGAATGAAACGGCAGCCTATGTTTTCCGTGAAAATACGGCATTGACCCTGTTTGGCTGTCTGTTTGGTATTTTCCTTGGAAAATGGCTGCATGCTTTTGTGATGAGCCGGATAGACATCGACCTGATGTCCTTTGATACCAGGATAACACCATTAAGTTATGTATACAGTATCTGCCTTACCTTTTTGTTTACCTTCTTAGTCAACCGCTTTATGAACCGGAAGTTAGACAAAATTAACATGGCAGAGTCCTTAAAATCAGTGGATTAAATTTGGATGTATCCGTTTGCGGATAGCAACAGACAGGAGGAAACGGCTATGAGAATGACGGACTTAATCGTAAAGAAACGGAACGGACTGGCACTTTCGGAAGAAGAGATTTACGAAATGATAAACAGGTATACGGACGGAACCATCCCGGATTACCAGATGTCCGCCATGATGATGGCAATTTACTTTCGGGGCATGACGGAGGAGGAAACCCTTGCTCTTACCCTTGCCATGGAAAAAAGCGGCGAGTGCCTGGATTTGTCCGGCATAAAGGGGATAAAAGTGGACAAGCATTCCACGGGCGGTGTCGGGGATAAGACTTCCCTGGCACTGACTCCCATGGTGGCAGCCTGTGGCATTCCCGTTGCAAAAATGAGCGGCAGGGGACTGGGACATACCGGTGGCACCATTGATAAATTAGAGAGCTTTCCGGGGTTCCATACCAATCTTACCACGGAGCAGTTCATTCACAATGTGAACACCATCGGCATTGCCATTATGGGGCAGACAAAGGATTTGGCGCCCGCGGACAAAAAGCTGTACGCCCTGCGGGATGTTACGGCTACCGTGGATAATATGTCCCTGATTGCCAGTTCCATTATGAGTAAAAAGCTGGCGGCGGGAGCGGACGCCATTGTTTTGGATGTCAAGACCGGAAGCGGCGCTTTCATGAAGACGGAAGAGGATTCCTTTGCTCTTGCAAGGGAAATGGTAAAAATCGGCAACGGCGCCGGCCGGAAAACCGTGGCGGTGATTTCCGATATGGATGAGCCTTTAGGCTATGCCGTGGGAAATGCCCTGGAGGTAAAGGAAGCCATTGACACCCTCTGCGGAAACGGACCTGCGGACTTTGTGGAGCTGTGCCTGGAGCTGGGCTCCAGAATGCTTCTTGTGGGGAAAAAAGCAAAAAACGTGGAAGAAGCCAAAGAAATGCTGAGGGCGGCCATAGATAACGGCAGTGCACTTAGGAAATTAGCGGAATTTGTTGCAGCGCAGGGCGGAGATGCCGCAGCGGTTTACGATACCTCGCTGCTTCCGACGGCAAGCTTGGAAGTACCGCTTACCGCAGAGAAGGACGGTTATATTTCCGCCATCCAATGCGAAGAAGTGGGCATCTGTTCCCTGATCTTAGGCGGCGGAAGGGAAACGAAGGACAGTGTGATTGACTTATCTGTGGGCATTGTCTTAAACAGGAAAAAGGGCGACTATGTACGAAAAGGAGATACCATTGCCGTACTTTTTGCCAACGATAAGGGAAAAGAAGAGGCGGCGGAAAAGCGACTCCGTGCCGCTATTACCATCAGCGAAAATCCTCCTGCACCTAAGCGCATGATTAAGGGAATTGTGGAATAAATAAGGAATGACCCCGGCGCGGCTTTCATATACTGTAGCATGAAGACTACCAGGAAAACCAACAAAAAATCAGGAAGAGAGCTGCTTACGGACTCACTGAAGCTGCCGCGGGACATGGTTCTCGGAGAATTTAAGCTGTCCATGACCGGCAACCGGGAGCTTTTTATCGAAAATTACAGGGGCATTGCGGAATACGGTGAGGACGCCATTTTGCTGCAGACCAAGGGTGATATTCTGAAAATAACGGGAAAGCACCTTACGATTGAATATTATACCAATGAAGATATGAAAATCAGTGGAATTATCGCAAATATCCAGTTTGGTAAGGAGCAGCAGAGTTGATTGAATTCATCAGGTATCTCAAAGGTTATGTTCTCATAAAGGTATGGGGCTTTGCACCGGAACGCTTTTTTAACCTGTGCGCCGGGAAAAACATATTGCTCTGGAACATCCGGAAAGAAGCGGATGCCTATTACATGTGCATCAGCTTAAGCGGTTTTAAGTCTCTTCGAAAAATAGCAAAAAAAACAAAAACAAGGGTAGTCATAAAGAAGCGATTCGGACTACCTTTTTTGATGCCCGGACTCCTGAAACGGAAGGCTTTTCTGTTCGGGCTCTGCCTTGCCTGCTTTTTCTGGTTTGTGTCCACCCGGTTTGTATGGGAAATTTCCATTACCGGCAATAATTCTCTTACGGATGACCGGTTTACAACATTTTTGCAGGAAGAAGGCATTTTCGTGGGTTGCCAAAAGAAGAATGTGGACATAGAGTCCTTAGAAAAGGAAGCCCGCAAAACCTTCCCGGAAATCACGTGGATTTCCGCTAAATTTTCAGGTACGGAGCTTGCCATATCCATAAAGGAAGCGGATGGGGCATCACAGAGCGCCAGGGAAGAGGGCTTTGCGGATCTGTATGCGGAAAAAGAAGGCACGATTGTGTCCATGGTGGTTCGCAGCGGTGTACCTATGGTTAAAATAGGTGACCGGGTGGAAGTGGGTACCCTTTTAGTGTCGGGGGAAGTGCCTGTATACAATGATGACGAAACCATACGGAAATACCGGGAAACCTACGCGGATGCAGACATTGTTATCAGCAGGAAAGAAAACATTTACGAAACCTTGAGCTTTGTCCGGGAGAAAAAGGTATACACAGGCAGAGAAAAGAAAAAATATGTATTCCGTTTCTTCGGAAAGGAAATCCTGCTTGGAAAAGAAGGTGGCTTTCCCTATTACACCATGGTGGAAGAAACAAAGGATGTGAGCATTATAAAGGGCTTTTGCCTACCGGTTTCCTTCGGAAAAAAGGTGTACCGGGAGTACCTGCCCACGGAAAGCATGTATACTTTGAAAGAAGCCAAAAGACTGCTTTCCGAAAGATACAAGCGGATTTTGCAGGGGCTTTCCGAAAAGGGAATTACCGTGCTTGAAAAACAGGTCAAAATGGACAGTGGGGACGGAAACTGGATTTTGACCGGAGAACTGACGGTGGAAGAAAAAATCGGCGTGCAAATTGAAAGGTAGTTATTGAAAAAATAAGAAAACTTCCGTATACTAAAGTTTGTAGTGTAATAAGTAAAGCTTACCTTACGGCAAGCTTTTTCAGAGGAATGGTAACATGAGTGAAATAACCTATACCTGTGAAATTCCTGCAGCCCATATGCAGAAAATTTTCGGGGAAAATGACAGATATATCCAGAAGCTGGAAAAAGACCTTTCCGTTGTGGTTTCCGATAGGAACGGAGAGCTCCGTATCACCGGAGAGGAAAGCAAGGTCAAAAGATGCGTGGACATTTTGACGGAGCTTCAAAAAGCCTCCTCTCTCAGCGGCGACATTGAGGAGCAGAAAGTGGATTATGCCCTTGCCCTTTCCGAAGAAGAACAGACGGAAGCACTGGGAGAAATCGACAGGGATTTGATTTGCCACACCATTAACGGCAAACCCATTAAGCCCAAGACCTTAGGACAGAAGGCATATGTGGATGCCATCCGGAAAAATATGATAGTGTTCGGCTTAGGACCCGCAGGTACCGGCAAGACCTACCTTGCCATGGCGATGGCGATTACCGCTTTTAAAAGGGACGAAGTAAGCCGGATAATCCTGACAAGACCCGCCATTGAAGCGGGAGAGAAGTTAGGGTTCCTGCCGGGCGACTTACAGAGCAAGGTGGATCCGTACCTGCGTCCTCTTTATGATGCCCTGTATCAGATTATGGGAGCGGAAACCTTTGCCAAAAACATGGAAAAGGGACTGATAGAAGTGGCGCCCCTTGCTTATATGAGAGGACGTACCCTGGACAATGCCTACATTATTTTAGACGAAGCCCAGAACACCACACCGGCGCAGATGAAAATGTTTTTAACCCGAATCGGCTTCGGTTCCAAGGTCATTGTGACCGGCGACTCTTCCCAGAAGGATCTGCCGAGGGATGCCAAATCGGGACTGGATGTGGCACAGAAGGTGCTGAAAAACATAGACGATATTGCTTTCTGCAATCTGACCAGCAAGGACGTGGTAAGACATCCTCTGGTACAGAAGATTGTCAAGGCTTACGAGGATTACGAAAGCCATACGGAAAAACGGCAGGAAAGAGTAAAGTACAGGATTTCAAGGGATGGACGCAGAAAATAAAAAGAAGGAACCGGTTTATCTTGTAAACAGCATACTGGTTGTAATAACCGTGCTTCTTGTTACGGCGGGAGGCTTTTTTAAGCACGCCGCTGGAGCAGAGCTTTTGAGGAATGCCATTCTGGCGGGCACCGGAGCGTTCTTAACCTGTTTCCTTTTTCTTTCGGAAAAGGACAGGCTTCCTGAAAAAAATACACCTCCTGCGCGGACATGCTGTTTTGCCATAAGCTACGGCATCTGCCTTGTGGTTTCACTATGCTGTGCGTTTCTGCCGCCTGCGGGCTGGCCGTTTTTAGTGGTATTTGTGATGATGTCCCTGTTTTGCGGCTTTCTGCCCAGCATCTGCGGGGGGATAAGCTTTCTTACATTTTCCGTACTGCTTTCGGGCGCGGATGTTGGTGTCTTTGCTTTATATGCGCTCACCGGACTGTTAGGAGCCTGTCTGTTTTCCCGTCTGGACGAAAAATACAGGATTGCCCTGCCGCTTTTTGTTTCCTTGAGCTTTTTATTTGCGGCGGAAACCGCCTGTGTAGTGCTTTTTGCCAATGAAACCTTAAAGTGGGAGCTGTTTTTAATTCCGGCATTGAACGTGATTATCAGCCTCATCCTTCTTCTGATTTTACTCAAGGTGTATTCCGGTATGGAGATTTTCAAATACCGGATAAAGTATCTGGAAATCAACGACCAGGAGTTTGAACTGCTGGTAAATATCAAAGAAAAAGATAAAAATGCGTATTACCGGGCAGTGCACGCGGCGTATTTCTCGGAACGGATTGCCCAGGCGCTTTCCCTGGATGCCGATGCGGCAAAGACTGCCGCGTATTATGCAAATGCCGGAATTTTATATAAGGAGCTGGAAAAGGATTTGGAGGATGCGTTTGTATCCTACGGATTTCCGCCGTATGCAAGACAGCTTCTGCGGGAGCTTACCGGTAAAAGTACCGGCATCCTCCACAAGGAAGCGGCAGTGGTTTACATGGCGGATGCGGTAATCAGCTCCATTCTGTATCTGTTTGAAAAAAAGCAGGACACGAAAACAGACTATGCGGCCGTTATCGAAACGGTCTTTCAGAAAAAATGGGAGTCCGGCAGCTTAAAGAACAGCGAGCTGACCTTAGCGGAATGGAACCGGATGAAAAAAATCTTTAAGGAGGAAAAATTATATTATGACTTCCTACGTTGAAAATGAAACAGAGATTACATTTCCGTTTGCGGAAAAAGAAATCCTTGATAAAGTAGCGGATGCGGTGCTTTTGCAGGAGGGATGTCCCTATGAGGCGCAGGTAAATCTTCTCATTACGGACAACGAAGGCATCCGTACCTACAATGCCTCCTACCGTCAGATCGATCGTGCTACGGATGTGCTTTCTTTCCCCAATCTGGATTTTGAAAATCCGGCGGATTTTTCCCACTTAGAGGAGCATGAGGCGGATTACTTTGACCCGGAAAGCGGAGAGCTGCTTTTGGGCGATATTATTCTTTCGGCGGATAAAGTAAAAGAGCAGGCGGAAAGCTATGGACACTCCGAACTCAGGGAATTTGCCTTTTTAATTGCACACAGCATGCTGCATTTATGCGGTTATGACCATATGGAGCCGGAAGAAGCCAAAGTTATGGAAGCCAAGCAGGAGGAAGTACTGACGGGCTTACATATCACCAGAGAAGAAAGGTAAGAACGGCATGATAAAAAGTGAGATCAGAAGAAAAAGATGGGATTTATGTATTTCCCTGATTGGATTATTTACCATCGGTCTTTTAAGCAATGTGATAAAGAAGGACGGCATCGCGGATTTTTCCTTTACCTATGAGCTGTTTGCCGTTATAAGCAGTCTGTTTTTATGCTGGCTGCCGGAGTATCTGTTCCGGATGATACGTTCCCGGATGACGAAGGAGCAGTTCAAAAATGCCGGAAAAGTCTGGAAAACCATGTTTGTTTATGCAGCGGTCATCGGTGTTTTAGGAAGTCTTTTCTTCTACATTCTGTCTAAAATTATGGAAAATCACAGAGGTTTCTTAGGTGAGTACACCTACCTTGCCATGCGCAGCTTTGCCATTGTTTTTCTGCTTTCTTCTTTTGTGCAGGTATTTTACGGTTACTTCCAGGGAATGGGTACCGGAATGCCCAAGCTGTTATTCGGTGTGCTTCTGCAGATTTTAGGTATTCCCTTTATCTTGTTGTTTGCCCGTAAGGAATACACTTACGGTGAGAAGGTGGGAAAGCTTTTGCAGAATGACAGCCTTGCCGGCAATTACGGCAGCATGGGTGCGGTAAGAGGCTACCTGCTCATGTACGGACTGATGCTTTTGTTCCTGGTTCTTCTGTATCTTCTTTTTCTTAAGAGAAACAAACGGAGCAAAGAGGGCTTGCGCCTGTCCGAGGACGGCAGGGATATTCTTGTGAATGCCGTCAAGATTGAATGGACGGGAGCCCTGACGCGGATGCTTTTAAGCGGCTTTGTATTTACGGGACTTCTTCTTTTTTACCGGGTGAGCAGAAGCATTCCCGCTGTTTCAGCAGAGGAGTCGTCAGCCTATACGGAATTTTCTTATTTTGGTATTTATTACGGCAACTTTCTGGTGCTTATGGGAATGGAGACCCTTATTCTGTTGATGCTTACCGTTCCTGCACGCTTAGAATGGGTACAGGCTTACCGCAAAGAAGAGAAGCGCAATATGCAGCAGCTCGGCTCGGTGTCCGTGCTGACCCTGTTTTTGTCCGGCTTTTTCTTTACGGCTTACAATGCGGTAATTCCCGGCTGTCTGGCAGAAACGTTCTTCGGTAAAGGAGAGCATACATTACTTGTGTTGATGTTACGGGCGGGTTGTCTGCTTCCCCTGTTTTTGGCATCCGGCATCTTTTTCCTGTATATCCTCAGGGATACCGGCAGACAGAAGATGGCATTGCTCTGCACACTCGGCGCCTTTGCCGGATTTGTGCTGACCGTCTCAGTCTGCTTAAAGAGCATGAACGGAAATGTTATGGCGCTGGTAGTCGGTACACTGGTATTTTCCGTAGTTTTAGCGCTTTCCACGGCGCTTCTTGTACACCGGTACATGGTCATCCGCATAGAATGGGTGCGGATGGTGCTGATGCCCCTGATTTCCGCAGGCTTAACAGCAGGTGCGCTGTTCGCCCTGACAAAAGCAATGACTTCCTTGTCCGTAGGATTTTTGGCTTTGCTGATTTCCCTGATTGTGGGCTTTTTACTGTATGTGTTTTTACTGTTGTTTTTACGTTGTATCCGGAAGAAAGACCTTGTGTGTTTCCCCTTGGGTAAAATAATCGGAAAGGTGGCAAACCGCACAAATCTTCTTTCCTAAATGAATAAACGGCTTAAATAAGCTGATACTTGTATATATGGAGTGAGAGCGATGAAACATATAAAAAGTATCAGTTTATTTTTGACGTATACCCTTTTAATTATGATTTTGGGATTTTTTTCCGGTGTGGCAGTTATCTGCCGGGTGCAGGAGAAAAATGCCGGCAGGGAAAAAATGTCCGTGCAGGAAACACTGTCTGCTGAGAGGCAGGAAATCGTCCTTTCGGGAAATGAGGTGCCGGTAAACGGCGCCGACGAGGACACTTTATCCGCGGATACGGACTACGTGCTGGAAGAGCACGACAAAAAAAGAGAAACCACGGTGGAAAGTGTAGGAAAGGTTCCACAGGCATATCTTGGCATGAACCGGGAAGAGTTTGTGGCAGCCATGGAGCGCTACGAGACTTCTCCGCCGTTGTCGGAGTTGGAGAGAGGTTTTACCGGTCTGGAGGTGCTTTCCTTTTCCGGGGAGCGGGTGGTCATCCGCATGGACTATGTGTATGTGGAGCCCACCAAAAGCTTTTACCTGAATTTGTCGGACGGAAAAATCGTGGTTTTGTGCGATGACAGGGAAACAGTTTACCAGTATACGGAAATTGAGGCGGACAGACTGCCGGAGGAATTACAGCGTGAGCTCATCATCGGCATGTATGTGGAAAACGAAGAAGCCCTGTACCGTTTCCTCGAAACCTACAGCAGCTAAAAGCTGCAGGTTATGAAAAGCCGGAAGGTTACAGGATACCTGCAGCTTAGGAATGATAGAGGTAGAAAAATGAAAATAGCGGTTATCGGAGGCGGCGCTTCCGGGCTGATGGCTGCCGTCACGGCGGCAGATGCCGGAGCGGATGTCACTGTATATGAAAGAAATGACAGAGTGGGAAAAAAGATACTGGCAACCGGCAACGGCAAATGCAATTTTTCCAACCGGCAAATGTCCATGGAGCAGTATTACGGCACTGATTTAAGCATTCCTGCCAAAATCCTTAAGGATTTTACCCCGGAGGATGCCGTCCGCTTTTTTGAAAGGGCGGGCATGTTAAGCCGGGAGAAAAACGGGTATCTTTATCCGTATTCGGAACAGGCATCCACTGTGCTGGATATTTTCCGTATCCTCTTAAAGAAAAAGCAAATCCGCACCGTAACGGAGCATTTGGTAAGCGGCATCTATGAGAAAAACGGAATGCTTACGGTTTTAAGTAAGATTGAAAACGGCACCGCAAAGGAAAGTTTTGACCGGGTTATTGTCTGCTGCGGCGGCAAAGCGGCGCCGAAAACCGGTTCCGACGGCAACGGCCTTTCCCTGCTTTCCGCACTGGGACATACCGTAGTTCCGGTGGTTCCCGCACTGGTGCAGCTTAAGGCAAAGGAATCCTTTTTGAAATCTATTTCCGGTGTGCGTGCGGAATGCCGTCTGACTCTTCTTATAAACGGCAAAAAAGCAGGAGAAGAAAGCGGAGAGATGCAGTTTACCGATTACGGCATTTCCGGTATCGTGACCTTCCAGTTGAGCAGACTTGCCTCCTACGCCGTGGCAGCCGGTAAAAAAACAGAGGCCTACATAGATTTGTTTCCCCGTATGAGCGGGGAGACCTTTGCACAGACCATGCGGGCAAGGGAGAAAAACGGAAGCGATGCCATGACGGCGGAAGAATTCTTTACCGGGCTCTTAAATAAAAAGGTAACGCAGCTTTTCTTAAAGCTCTCCGGCATTGCACCCGATATGCCCCTTAAAAAAGTAACACCGGAAAAGAAAGCACAGTTTTATACATACTGCAAGAAATTTGTTATTACCATAACCGGCACCAACAGCTTTGACCAGGCGCAGGTCAGCGCCGGCGGCGTGCCTTTTTCGGAAGTAAACGTACAGCTTGCCTCAAAGAAGGTGCCGGGATTGTATCTTGCCGGAGAAATCCTCGATATTGACGGCAAATGCGGCGGCTACAACCTGCACTGGGCGTGGGCATCCGGCTATACGGCGGGTAAACAGGCAGCCGAAACGTATAAGTAAAAAGACTTCTGTGAAAAACTTCATGGAAGGGGAAAGAAGATTATTCATGATACGGATACAACAGTTAAAATTAACACCCGACCAGCCGACCTCTCTTTTGAAGAAAAAGGCTGCGAAAATCCTGCGGGTGCCGGAAGAAAAAATAGAGAAGCTAAGCATTGAAAAAAAATCCATAGATGCCAGGAAAAAGCCGGAGCTTTACTTTATCTACACGGTCCTGGTGCAGGTAAACGGAGAAAAACAGATTTTGAAAAACTGCCGCGACAAGCAGGTAAGCTTTGCGGAACCGGAGAGGTATCACTTTCCGGAGGTATCTATCCCGGAAGGAACAAAGCGTCCGGTGGTCATCGGTATGGGACCTGCGGGACTTTTCTGCGCCTATTTTCTGGCGTGTGGCGGTCTTAAACCGGTGGTGCTGGAACGTGGCAGGGATGTGGATAACAGACAGGCGGACGTAGAAGAATTCTGGAAGACCGGTTTCTTAAACCCTGATTCCAACGTGCAGTTCGGAGAAGGCGGTGCGGGTACGTTTTCCGACGGCAAATTAAATACACTGGTCAAAGATAAATATGGCAGAAACAAAGAGGTGCTCCGCCTGTTTGTGAAATTCGGTGCACCGGAAGCCATTCTTTATGAAAACAAGCCCCACATCGGCACGGATATCCTGCGGGATGTGGTTAAAAATATGCGGCAGGAAATCATCCGTCTGGGCGGCGAAGTACGGTTTGAAAGCTGTGTAACGGATATCCTTACGGAAAACGGAGCCGTTGCCGGGGTGAAAATAAACGGGGATGAAGTACTGCCTGCGAAAACCGTGATACTGGCTCCCGGACACAGCGCCAGGGATACGTTTGCCATGCTTCTAAAAAAGAGCGTGCCCATGGAAGCCAAGCCCTTTGCGGTGGGCGTCCGTGCCGAGCATTCCCAGCAGATGATAAATGACAGTCAGTACGGGGAAAACTGTCCCTACAAACTTCCGGCTGCCGCTTACAAGGTGGCGGAAAAAGCTGAGGACGGTAAGGGCGTATATTCCTTCTGTATGTGCCCCGGCGGCTATGTGGTAAACGCTTCCTCGGAGCCGGGACATCTCTGCGTCAACGGTATGAGCTACAGCGACAGAGGCGGTAAAAATGCCAACAGCGCCATCATTGTTACCATAAACCCGGAGGACTACGGGGATTTATCGCCGTTATCCGGCGTGGCTTTCCAGAGAGAACTGGAAAAAAGAGCGTATGAGCTCTGTCAGGGAGAAATTCCGGTGCAGACTTATGAAAGCTTCCGGAAAAGAACGGAAGGAAAGGAATCGGATCCTAAAGACGGCATGACCTTCCTGCCTGCCATGAAGGGCGAATACAACTGGGCGGATCTGACCGGCATTTTTCCTTCCTTTTTAGCAAAAGACATTGTTTCCGGCATGGAAAAATTCGGACATAAAATAAAAGGCTTTGACCGGGGCGACACATTGTTTTCCGGTGTGGAAAGCCGTACCTCCTCCCCGGTGAGGATTTTAAGAGATGACGAGTCCTTAGAGGCATCCGTAAAGGGGCTGTTCCCCTGCGGCGAAGGCGCCGGTTTTGCGGGCGGCATAACCTCCGCAGCCATGGACGGCATCAAAACGGCGGAAGCGGTTGTTAAGAGTCTGTCACAAGGGGAAAATGTACGTTGACGGATAAAAAAATATAAAGTAGAATAGGTTTGCATGTAAAACAGAAAATAAAAACAGGTTTTACAAGTTATGGAAAGACAGAGGCATTACAGAAATGGACTACAGAGAACTTATGAAAGATAAAAAGAGGATCGTGGTAAAAATCGGTTCTTCCTCCCTGCAGCACAAGGAGACCGGGGACCTCGATTACACGAAGCTTGAAAAGCTTGTCCGAGAGCTTTGTGATATCCGCAACCGGGGCAAGGATGTGGTTTTAGTTACCAGCGGTGCCATTGCGGTGGGAAAAAAGGCGGTGCAGCCCTTTAGCAGCGGAGAAAAAGCCGAGACACCGCTTGCGTTCAAGCAGGCATGCGCGGCAGTGGGACAGGCAAGACTCATGATGACCTATCAGAAGATTTTTGCGGAATACAACCAGATAGTAGCCCAGATTCTGATGACAAAAAATACCATCGTGGACAATATGAACCGTTTCAACGCCCACAACACGTTCATGGAGCTTTTAAAAATGGGCATTATCCCCATCGTCAACGAAAACGATACGATTGCCACCTATGAATTAAATTTCGACAAGGACAACGACACCCTGATAGGGGACAACGATACCCTGTCCGCCATTGTTTCCGCACTGGTGGAGGCGGATCTTCTGATCTTATTATCTGATATCGATGGGCTTTATACGGATGACCCGCGTAAAAATCCTAATGCTACCTTTATTGACACGGTGGAAGAGTTAAACGATACCTACATGAGCATGGGCAAAGAAAGTACCGGCAGCAATGTAGGCACCGGCGGCATGAACACCAAAATGACGGCAGCCAAGATTGCTACCAACGTAGGTGCGGATATGGTCATTGCCAACAGTAAGGATATCGGTATCCTGCACCGTATCATCAATGGGGAAAAGGAAGGTACGCTGTTTGTGGCGCACAAGGATGAAACCTTTGATTTACCTACCTTCGTGGATCAGTTACATAAGCACGATTAAGGCTTCGGTATGCAAATACCGGAGAGCACGAACCCGGAGAGAGTTATGTAAATTACCGGAAAGAGAGACAGATTATGAGTAATATAGAAGAAAAAATTGCAAGAATTAACGAGCTGTACCACAAGTCCCAGAAGGAGGGACTGACGGATGCGGAAAAAGAGGAGCAGGTAAAGCTGCGCCGGGAATACATTGACAGTGTCAAGAAAAATCTGCGTTCCCAGCTCGACAACATCGACATTGTAAACAAGGACGGCTCCGTGGAAAATCTGGGCAAAAAGTTTGATGCCGGCAAAAACGGAAACTGACAGTATGAATGCAAAAGAAACATTACGAACCGAAATGTTAAAGAAGCGAAAAGCTCTCCCCTTTGACCGGCGTTTCCGCTCAGAAGTTTTAATTACAGACAGAATTTTAGGACATCAGTGGTATTATTCTGCCACTGATATTCTTGTCTATAAAAGCTGCGGCAGTGAAGTATCCACGGAAGAAATTATAAAGGACGCCCTGCAGCATGGAAAAAGAGTGTATCTGCCGAAGGCTCTTTCCCCGGAAAACGGAACCATGGAGTTTTACCGGATTACCGGGGAAACACCTCTTACAAAGGGCTACGGCGGCATTTTGGAGCCGCCTGCGGAAAATCCTTTTATTTATACCGAAGAAACGGCAAAGAGCACCCTGATGATTATGCCGGGACTGGCATATGACCGGAAACGCAGCCGCATCGGCTACGGAAAAGGCTTTTACGACAGATACTTACAGGAGAAAGAGGCTCTGCATACCATTGCCATAGGCTTTGACTGCCAGATGGTAAACGATATTGAAGAAGAACCAAATGACATAAAACCCAAGCAGGTTATCTGCCTGTAACTTATTTTATTTTGCGGAAATTGCAGAAAGGATGGAATACAAGGATGAATGAGCAGATTTTACAGGAAATGGGCAGACAGGCGGTAAGTGCCAAATATGCTCTGCAGAAATTAACGGCAACCGAAAAAAACAAGGCTCTGCTGCATGCATCGGAGGCTTTGCTTTCCCATACGGAAGAAATTCTTTCCGCCAACGAAAAAGATATAAAGGCAGGAAAAGAAAAAGGCATGCATGAGGGACTCTTAGACCGCCTTGCCCTGACAGAAACAAGAATTGCTGCCATGGCAGAGGGACTCCGCCAGATTGCGGCGCTCGAAGACCCCATCGGGGAAATCATGGATACCTTTACCCGTCCCAACGGTCTTAAAATCAGCAAAGTGCGGGTTCCTTTAGGCGTTATCGGCATTATTTACGAATCCCGCCCCAACGTGACGGCGGATGCCTTCGGCTTATGCTTCAAAGCGGGAAACGCAGTTATCTTAAAGGGTGGCAGTGATGCGCTTTTATCTAACAAGGCAATTACCGTCGTGCTTCGGAATGCCCTGCAGGAGAGCGGTATTTGTGCGGATGCCCTGCAGCTTATCGACAGCGGCGACAGGGAAATCACCAAAGCATTTATGAAGATGAAGGAATATGTGGATGTGCTTATTCCCAGAGGCGGTGCGGGCTTAATCCGCAGTGTGGTGGAAAACAGCACCATTCCCGTCATTGAAACCGGTACCGGCAACTGCCACATTTATGTGGACAGGGAAGCGGATTTAAATATGGCGGCAGATATCATCATCAATGCCAAAACCCAGAGAATCGGTGTCTGCAACGCCTGCGAATCCCTGGTTATTCACAAGGACATCAAGGATGCGTTCCTGCCGGTGTTAGCGGAAGGACTGCGTGCCCATCATGTGGAAATGCGCGGTGACGAAGCGGTGCGGGAAGTGCTTTCCGACTGTCTGCCCGCAACGGAAGAGGATTACGCCAGCGAATATTTGGACTACATTATTTCCATGAAAACCGTTACAGATGTGGACGAAGCCATTGCCCACATCAACAAATACAACACCAGGCATTCCGAAGCCATCATTACGAAAAATGAACTTACGGCGGAAAAATTCTTAAAGGAAATTGATGCCGCCTGTGTTTATGTAAATGCCTCCACCCGGTTTACGGACGGCTTTGAATTCGGCTTCGGTGCGGAAATCGGTATCAGCACCCAGAAGCTGCACGCCAGAGGTCCCATGGGCTTAAAGGAACTGACTTCCTACAAATACCAGATTCACGGAAACGGGCAAATCCGTGGCTAAAAAGAAAAAAGGTCCGGAAGGAAAAAGTATGAGTAAGGTTATTGACAACTTTTTAAGATATGTAAAAATTGATACCCAGTCTGCGGAAAACGATTTGCATCCCAGTACGGCAAAACAGCACGATTTAGAGAAGCTTTTGTATGAGGAATTAAAGGCGATGGGCGCCTCCGACGTGATTTACGACAAGGAGCATTGCTATGTGTACGCTACGGTTCCCGGCAACACCGACTCTGATAAGGTGCTTGGATTTATCGCCCATATGGACACGTCTCCGGCGGTGACGGACACTAATGTAAATCCCCGTATAGTAGAGCAGTATGACGGCTCAGACATTGTGCTTTCCGGGGAAGACGGTATTGTGCTTTCTCCTAAGGATTTCCCCAGCCTGCTTCTATATAAGGGTGAGGATTTAATTGTAACGGACGGTAAAACCTTACTTGGTGCGGACGACAAAGCGGGGGTAGCGGAAATTATGGCAATGGCGGAGTATCTGCTTTCCCATCCTGAAGTTCCTCACGGCACCGTTAAAATCAGCTTTACCCCGGATGAAGAAGTGGGCGCCGGTCCCGATTTCTTTGACGTTGCCCTATTCGGTGCCGATTTTGCCTATACGGTGGACGGCGGACGCATCGGCGAATTAGAATACGAAAACTTCAATGCGGCCGGCGCCAAGGTGACCTTCCACGGCAGAAGCGTACATCCCGGTGATGCCAAAAACAAGATGAAAAATGCCATTCTGATTGCCCAGGAATTCCAGTCCCTGCTTCCGGCAGAACAGAATCCCATGTATACGGAGGGCTATGAAGGCTTTTTCCACTTAGATGCCATCGAAGGCAATGTGGATGAAACCACGGCGGACTACATTATCCGCGACCATGATAAAGATAAATTTGCCGGAAAAAAAGAACTGTTTGTAAAAGCAGGAGAGTTTTTGAATGAAAAATACGGTGAAGGAACCGTAACCATTTCCTTAAAGGACTCCTATTACAATATGCGGGAAGTCATGGAAGAGCATATGCATCTGATTGACAATGCCAGAGAAACCATGGAAGAAATGGGCATTACCCCCATTATCCAGCCCATCCGCGGCGGTACCGACGGCGCCAGACTTTCCTTCATGGGTCTTCCCTGTCCAAACCTCGGGACGGGCAGCCATAACTTCCACGGCAGATACGAGTATGCCTGCGTGCAGTCCATGGAAAAAATCACGGAATTTCTGATTGCTTTGCTGCAAAAGTATGCGTAAGCACCGGTCTACAGAGAAAAGAAAGGATTAACAGATATGAACAGAGAAATCGAAGCGCAGATAGAAAGCCTGGATTTAACAGCTCCTGCGCCCACCGAAGAACCCTTACGCCAGTATTATTTCATGGGCAAAGCACGTCAGTATACGGAACGCTTAAAAGAAACCTTACAGAGAACGCCCACCTTCCACGTTACCACCTTCGGATGCCAGATGAATGCCAGGGACTCCGAAAAATTAGAGGGTATTTTAGAGTTTGTTGGCTTTGAAAAGAAGGAAGAAGAGGATGCGGATTTCGTCATTTTCAACACCTGTACCGTAAGAGACAACGCCAACCAGCGTGTTTACGGCAGACTGGGCGAAGTGAAGGGCTTTAAGAAGAAAAATCCCCACATGAAAATTGCTCTCTGCGGCTGTATGATGCAGGAGCCCGGCGTCATCGAAAAGATAAGAGAAAGCTACCGTTTTGTGGACCTGATTTTCGGTACCCACAACATTTATAAATTTGCGGAACTTCTGACCGCATCCTTTGAAAGCAAGGGCATGCTCATTGATATCTGGAAGGACACGGACAAAATCGTGGAAGACCTCCCCGTGGAGCGGAAATACCCCTTCAAATCCGGTATCAACATCATGTTCGGCTGTAACAATTTCTGCAGCTACTGTATCGTTCCCTATGTAAGAGGACGGGAGAGAAGCCGCAATCCCAAGGATATTATCCGGGAAATCGAAGGACTGGTAGCAGACGGCGTGGTGGAAATCATGCTGCTCGGCCAGAATGTAAACTCCTACGGTAAAAATTTAGAGGAGCCCATTACCTTTGCGGAACTTTTACAGGAAGTGGAAAAAATCGAAGGTTTACAGCGTATCCGCTTTATGACCTCCCATCCCAAGGATTTGTCCGAGGATTTAATTCAGGTGATGAAGCACAGCAAAAAAATCTGTCGTCATCTGCACCTTCCCCTGCAGGCAGGCTCCAACAAGATATTAAAAGCCATGAACCGTGTTTATACCAAGGAGCAGTACATAGCCCTGGCAAAGCATATCCGGGAAGAAATCCCCGATATGGCGATTACCACCGACTTAATCGTGGGCTTCCCCGGCGAAACCCTTGCGGATGTGGAAGAAACCATTGAAGTGGTAAAGGAAATCCAGTACGACAATGCCTTTACGTTTATTTATTCCAAGCGAAGCGGTACGCCCGCGGCAGCCATGGAACAGGTACCGGAGGAAATCGTAAAAGAAGGCTTCAACAAGCTCTTAAAGGTAGTGCAGGAAACCGCCAGAGATCGGGTAAAACGTTACGAAGGCATGGTAATGGAAGCGCTGGTGGAAGAGAGAAACGAGCAGGATGCAAGTCTTTTGACCGGCAGACTTTCCAATAACACCATTGTGCATTTCAAAGGAGACACGTCTTTAATCGGTAAGATTGTCAATGTGAAACTAAGCTCCTGTCAGGGATTTTATTATCTCGGCGAGCTTGTTTAATAAAAGAAACTTATGAGGAGTGGGGAGATTTCCCCGAAAAAATTATGGAAAAAGAAAAATTGAAACCGAAGTTGTTTTCTGTCATGAAAACCTACACCAAAGAGCAGTTCGTAAAAGACGTGGTGGCAGGTATCATCGTGGCAATCATTGCGCTGCCCTTATCCATTGCCCTGGCACTGGCGAGCGGCGTCACCCCGGAAAAAGGTATTTACACCGCCATTGTAGCGGGCTTTGTGATTTCCTTTCTGGGCGGCAGCCGTGTGCAGATAGCCGGACCGACCGCAGCCTTTGCCACCATCGTGGCGGGGATTGTGGCAAGAGCCGGCATGGACGGCCTGATCATTGCCACCATTATGGCGGGCATTATCCTGATTTTAATGGGACTGTTTCATTTCGGTTCCCTTATTAAGTTTATTCCCTATACCATTACCACCGGTTTTACCGCCGGTATTGCCGTGACGATTTTTATCGGCCAGATAAAGGATTTCTTAGGTCTTACCATTGTGACGGAAGAACCGCTTATCGACACCATGGACAAGCTTTCCGCAGACTTCCGCTTTATCTCCACCATCAACTGGTGGGCGCTCGGCGTGGGAGCCCTGTGTATGGTCATTCTCATTGCCTGGCCGTATCTGCCCGGATTCTTAAATAAAATCCCCGCATCCTTGATTGCCGTTTTAGTAAGCAGTGCACTGGTAGCCCTTATGAACCTGCCGGTCAACACCATCGGCGATTTGTATACCATTTCCGCCAAGCTTCCGGCATTTTCCCTGCCGCATGCGGATTTGAAAACCATTGAATCCCTGGTACCGGATGCCTTTACCATTGCAATTTTAGCGGGTATTGAGTCCCTGCTTTCCTGTGTGGTGGCAGACTCCATGGTAAACTCCAGACACCGTTCCAATATGGAGCTTGTGGCACAGGGTGCCGGCAACATTGCATCCGCGCTGTTCGGAGGTATTCCCGCTACAGGAGCCATTGCCAGAACCGCAGCCAATATCAAAAACGGCGGCAGAACCCCCATTGCCGGTATGGTGCATTCCGTTACCTTACTGCTTATTTTAGTGGTACTGATGCCGTATGCAGCTCTCATTCCCATGCCCGCCATTGCCGCAATTCTTTTCATGGTAGCTTACAATATGTGCGGTTGGAGAGAGTTTGTAAACCTTTGCAAAACCGCACCCAAAAGCGATATTTTAGTACTGGTCTTAACCTTCGTGCTGACCGTGGTATTTGACCTGGTGGTTGCTATTGAAGTAGGTCTTATCTTAACCTGTATCCTGTTCATGAAGCGCATGAGCGATGTGACCGAGGTTTCCGGCTGGAAGTACGTGGAGCCGGAGGATGACCCGGAGGGAACCATGATGAACGTGCCGAAAAATACCGTGGTATATGAAATTACCGGTCCCATGTTCTTCGGTGCCGCAGACAAGCTCTTAAAGATTGCCGTGCAGGACAATGCAAAATGCCTCATTCTTCGTATGCGAAGCGTAAATGCCATTGACTCCACCGCCATGCGGAATTTTGAGAGACTGTATAAAGAATGTCAGAAGAAGAAGGTAACCCTTATTTTCTCCCATGTAAACAGCCAGCCGATGTCCATTATGCATAAAGCGGGCTTCTATGAGGAAGTGGGTGCAGACAATTTCTGTGCACATATAAATGATGCCATGAAGCGGGCACAAGATTTACAATAACTATATTTTGTAGTATAATATGAGCGGGTGTGCATATATGGCACATCCGCATTTTTGACGAACAGGAGTATACAAAAGTGGCTGAATTTACACCCATGATGCAGAAATACTTGGAAACCAAAAAGGAATATCCAGATTGTATTCTTTTTTACAGACTGGGAGATTTCTACGAAATGTTTTTTGAAGATGCCCTGACGGCTTCAAGGGAATTAGAGATTACCCTTACCGGAAAGGACTGCGGACAGGAAGAACGGGCGCCCATGTGCGGCGTGCCCTATCATGCGGTGGAAGGCTATTTGAACAAACTGGTCAGCAAGGGTTACAAGGTAGCCATCTGTGAACAGGTGGAGGACCCGAAGCTTGCCAAAGGGCTGGTAAAAAGAGAGGTTGTCCGTATCGTTACCCCCGGCACCAATATTGACGCCAATGCGCTCGAAGAAAACCGGAACAATTACCTGATGTGCGTGACCTATATGCCGACGAAAATCGGTGTTTCCGTGGCGGATGTCACCACCGGCGACTACTATGTGACGGAAGTGGACGATTTGCGCAAGCTCATGGATGAAATCATCAAATACCAGCCGAAGGAAATCATCTGCAATGATGCTTTTTTAGTAAGCGGTATGGATATCGAAGATTTGCGGGGAAGGCTGGGCATCAGCTTATCCGCTCTGGAAGCCCATTACTTTGACGATGACAATGCAAGGAAGTGCCTGATGAAGCATTTCCATGTGAATACGCTTATCGGTCTCGGCATTGATGATTTCCCCATCGGTTTTATTGCGGCGGGAGCGCTTCTTACCTACCTTTACGATACCCAGAAGACCTCCTTGGAGCATATCCGTCACATCACTCCGTATTTAACCAGCAAATTCATGCTGCTTGACAGCTCGACCAGACGTAACTTAGAGCTGGTGGAAACCCTGCGGGAAAAGCAGAAGAGAGGCTCCCTTTTATGGGTGCTTGACAAGACGAAAACCGCCATGGGCGGCAGAATGCTCCGTAATTTCGTGGAACAGCCCCTCATCGAGAAAAGAGCCATTGAGGACAGACTGGATGCCATTTCCGAATTAAACAAGGACCCCATTACCCGGGATGAAATCCGGGAGTACTTAAATCCCATTTACGATTTGGAGCGACTGCTCGGCCGTATCAGCTTTAAGACTGCCAATCCCAGGGATATGATTGCTTTCCGCAATTCCTTACAGATGCTGCCGCCCATCAAGGCGGTCATGGCATCCTTTGAAAAGGCGGAGCTTTCCTTTATCCGGGACGAAATCGACCCCCTTACGGACATCTGCAGCCTCATCGAAAATGCCATCTGCGAGGACCCTCCTTTTTCCATAAGAGAGGGCGGTTTTATCAAAGAGGGCTTTGACGAGGATATTGACCGGCTGATGCATGCCAAGCAGGACGGCAAAACCTGGCTTGCCAATTTAGAGGAAGAAGACAGGGAGCGCACCGGCATCAAGAACCTGAAAATCAAGTACAACAAGGTATTCGGCTATTATTTTGAAGTCACGAATTCCTATGCGTCCTTAGTTCCCGACGACTATGTGCGCAAGCAGACCCTTGCCAATGCCGAGCGTTACACCACACCCCGGTTAAAGGAGTTAGAAGATACCATCTTAAACGCAGAGGATAAGCTCTGCACACTGGAATACGATTTATTCTGTAAAATCAGGGAAGCCATTGCGGCGGAAATGGACCGCATCCAGAAAACAGCCAAGGCGGTTGCCAAACTGGATGTCTATGCCTCCCTTTCCTTAGTGGCGGAAAGAAACGGCTACGTGCGTCCGAAGTTAAACGAAAAGGGCGTCATTGACATCAAGGACGGCAGACACCCGGTAGTGGAGCAGATGATTGACAATGACATGTTCATTGCAAACGACACCTACTTAGACAACGGCAGTCATTGTATTTCCGTCATCACCGGGCCCAATATGGCAGGTAAATCCACCTACATGCGGCAGACGGCGTTAATTGTCCTGATGGCGCAGATTGGCAGCTTTGTTCCGGCAAAGAGCGCCAATATCGGCATTGTGGACCGTATTTTTACCCGTGTGGGTGCTTCGGACGATCTGGCAAGCGGACAGTCCACATTTATGGTGGAAATGAATGAGGTTGCCAATATTTTACGGAATGCCACCTCCAACAGCCTTCTTGTTTTAGACGAAATCGGCAGAGGAACCTCCACCTTCGACGGTCTTTCCATCGCCTGGGCGGTCATCGAGCACATCAGTAACCGGAGGTTACTGGGCGCCAAGACTTTATTTGCCACCCATTACCACGAACTGACCGAGCTGGAAGGCAAAATGAGCAATGTCAACAATTACTGCATCGCCGTCAAGGAGTGCGGGGACGACATTGTGTTTTTACGGAAAATTGTAAGGGGCGGAGCGGACAAGAGCTACGGTATCCAGGTAGCCCGGCTGGCAGGTGTGCCAGACATGGTCATTGACCGTGCCAAGGAAATCGTAAAGCAGCTTTCCGACAACGATATCACTGAAAAGGTACAGAGCATCGCCATAGACGTAAAGGGAGATGCAAAGCCAAAAAAGGCAGAGCATCTGGACGAAGTGGATATGGCGCAGATGTCTTTATTTGAAACGGTAAAGGATGAGGATGTCATCAAGGAAATCAAGGAAACGGATTTAAGCACCATGACTCCCATTGACGCCTTAAACACCTTATACCGTCTGCAGAGTAAACTGAACAACCGCTGGCAGACTTCTTCCCATTAAGGAACTGCCGTAGAAAGGAAACCCATGACAGCAATACAAATTCTTGATTCTGCCACCATTGATAAAATTGCTGCCGGCGAAGTCGTAGAACGCCCCAGCAGCGTGGTGAAGGAACTGGTGGAAAATGCCCTGGATGCGTGCGCGGATGCCATAACCGTGGAAATCAAAGAAGGCGGCATCACCTTTATCCGCGTCACCGACAACGGCAGCGGCATCGACAGTTCCCAGATACGCAATGCCTTTATGCGGCATGCAACCAGTAAAATCCGCTCGGCGGAGGATCTGACCCACGTAGTAAGCTTAGGCTTCCGCGGTGAAGCTCTTTCCAGTATCTGCGCCGTAGCGCAGGTGGAGCTGATTACCAAAACGAAAGACAATTTAACCGGCGTCCGTTATGTCTGCGAGGGCGCCGTAGAAAAGGAATGCTCCGAAATCGGCGCCCCCACGGGTACCACGGTGCTTGTGAAAAATCTGTTTTTCAACACACCGGTACGGCGCAAATTCTTAAAACAGCCCATGACGGAGGGCGGCTATATCATCGACTTGATGGAACATATGGCTCTGTCCCGCCCGGATACCGCGTTTAAGCTTATGGTAAACGGACAGGTGAAATTCCACACCTCCGGCAACGGCAGCTTAAAAGAAGTCATTTACCGGATTTACGGCAAGGAAACGGCATCCCAGCTTCTTCCCTTTGAAAAGGAAACCAAGGGCATCAAGGTGGAAGGATACCTCGGAAAGCCGATTTTGAACCGTTCCAACCGCAACTTTGAAAACTATTACATCAACGGCAGATACATAAAAAGCAGCCTGATTGCCAAGGCTTTGGAAGACGGCTACAGCAATTATTTAATGCAGCACAAATTCCCCTTTACCGTTCTGCATTTTACCATCGATACGGAAATGGTGGATGTGAATGTGCATCCCACGAAAATGGATGTGCGCTTTACCGGCGGCAATTATCTTTACGATTTTGTGGCCTCCTCCGTGGCGGCGGCGCTGCAGCAGAGAGAAATGATTCCGGAAGCCCTGCTTTCCGAAGAAAAAGAAGAGGAAACCCAGAAAATAAAGGTACCGGAGCCGTTTGAACAGCAGCGTACCAGACAGTTCCAGGTCATGGAGGAGCAGCGCTACGAGGCGGTCCGTTTTCCCAGCCGGGATATCTTTATCAGGGAAGCCGCCGAGGAGTCCCTGAAAGCCATGGCGGACAATACCTCGTCAGATGACGATTTCTTCGTACAGATACCCACCAGGGTTGCAGACAGCACACCCACCCTGCGCACAGAGATGCCTGTGGAGCCAGCCGCACCCGGCACAGCAATGCCTGCAAATGCAGAACAGGCCGAACAAGCACCGGCTGTGAAGACTGAACCCCCGAAGCAGTTGGACCTCTTTGATGAGAAGATGCTCACAAAGGAGAACCGCCCCCGGTACCGCATTTTGGGGCAGATTTTTGATACCTACTGGCTGATTGCTTTCACCGACAAGCTTTTTATCGTGGACCAGCATGCGGCGCACGAAAAGGTAAAATACGAACGGCTGATGAAGCATTATCATGAAAAGGATATTGTGACCCAGACCTTAAATCCGCCCATTGTGGTGACCCTTTCCGCAAAGGAAGAAGCCACCTTTCTTTCCTGTAAGGATGTGTTTGCCGGACTCGGCTTTGAAATCGAGGATTTCGGCGGCAGGGAATATGCCCTGCGCGGCGTACCCGTGGATTTGTACGGGCAGGAGGAAAAGACACTGTTTTTAAGTGTACTGGATGAAATGTCGGAAGGGCCTCTTCACAAGGACCTGACCGTAGTGGAAGAGAAGCTTGCCACCATGGCGTGCAAATCTGCAGTAAAGGGCAACCACAGCTTTTCCTTTGCGGAAATGGAAGCACTCATTGACGAGCTTCTGACACTGGACAATCCGTACAACTGTCCCCACGGAAGACCCACCATTATTTCCATGAGCAAATATGAAATCGAAAAGAAATTCAAACGAATTGTTTAGAATGTTTGTAAAAAGAAAGGCAGTCCTATGAAAAAGCCCCTTCTTATCCTCACCGGTCCTACGGCGGTGGGCAAAACCAGGCTTTCCATAAAGCTTGCAAAAGCGGTAAACGGAGAGATTATCTCCGCCGATTCCATGCAGGTCTACCGCTATATGGACATCGGCTCCGCCAAAATAAAACCCGAAGAAACAGAGGGTGTTCCCCATCATCTGATTGATGTGCTTGACCCGGAAGAAGAATTCAACGTGGTTACCTTCCAGAAAATGTGTAAAAAATGCATGGAAGAAATCTACGGCCGGGGACATGTTCCCATCTTAACGGGCGGCACCGGCTTTTATATCCAGTCCGTCCTCTACGACATTGATTTTACGGAAAATGCGGAGGATACAACCATCCGCGACCGTCTCGAAAAAGAAGCAGAAGAAAAAGGGGCGGAATACCTCCACGGGAAATTGCGTGAAGTGGACCCCGCCTCTGCGGGAGCCATTCATGCCAACAACATAAAGCGGGTCATCCGTGCACTGGAATTTTACGAGCAGACCGGTGAAAAAATATCCCTGCACAACGAAACAGAGCGGCAGAAAGAAAGCGCCTACGCCTCCTGTTATTTTGTATTAAATGATGACCGGGAAAAGCTGTATGAACGGATAGACAGGCGGGTGGACGAAATGCTTGCCGAAGGACTGGTAGCAGAGGTAGAGGCACTCAAAAAAAGAGGCTGCACAAGAAAACTGGTTTCCATGCAGGGACTGGGCTACAAGGAAATTTTAGCATACCTTGACGGCGAATACAGCTTAGAGGAAGCCGTTTACCGGATTAAACGCGACACCAGGCATTTTGCCAAAAGACAGATTACCTGGTTTAAGCGGGAGAAAGAAGTCATCTGGATAAACAAACCGGATTTTTCCTATGACGATGACAAAATTCTTGACTTTATGAAAAAAGAAATGGAAGCCAAAGGAATAACCGGCAAATAAAAAGGAATTACTGAAAAACGAAAGGCAAACAATATGAATCAGGAATTGAAAGCAATGTATGAAAAAATGGGGATTTCTCCCGAGGTCTGTCAGTTTACGGACGATATTTTAGAGGACTTACGGGAAAGATTTTCCGTCATCGACGAAACGGCGGAATATAACCAGTTAAAGGTTTTAAGAGCCATGCAGGAGCATCAGGTGTCCGAAGCCTGCTTACTTGGCACCACCGGCTACGGTTACAACGATTTGGGAAGGGATACCCTGGAAGAAGTCTACGCCTCCGTATTCCACACGGAAAGCGCTCTGGTACGTCCCCAGATTACCTGCGGCACCCATGCACTGGCGCTGGCGCTTATGAGCAACTTACGTCCCGGCGACGAGCTGCTTTCTCCCGTAGGAAAGCCCTACGATACGCTGGAAGAGGTTATCGGCATCCGTCCCTCCAAGGGCTCCTTAAAAGAGTACGGCATCAGTTACCGTCAGGTGGATCTGCTTCCTGACGGCAGCTTTGATTATGACAAAATAAAAGAAAACATCAACGAAAAGACCCGTCTTGTGACTATCCAGCGTTCCAAGGGCTACCAGACCCGTCCGACCCTGTCCGTAAAACGCATCGGCGAGCTGATTGCGTTTATCAAGGGCATCAAGCCGGATGTTATCTGCATGGTGGACAACTGCTACGGGGAATTTGTCGAAAAATGCGAGCCCAGCGATGTTGGCGCCGACATGGTAGTGGGTTCCTTAATTAAAAATCCGGGAGGCGGCCTGGCTCCCATCGGCGGTTACATTGCAGGAAAAAAAGAATGCGTGGAAAATGCGGCATACCGTCTGACTTCCCCGGGACTGGGCAAAGAAGTGGGCGCTTCCTTAGGCATTTTAAGTGCTTTCTATCAGGGACTGTTTTTGGCCCCCACCGTAACGGCATCCGCCTTAAAGGGAGCTATTTTTGCGGCAAATGTCTATGAAAGACTGGGGTATCATGTGGTACCGGACAGTACGGAAAGCCGTCACGACATCATCCAGGCAGTGGAATTCGGCACCCCCGAGGGCGTCATTGCATTCTGCCAGGGCATCCAGGCGGCAGCGCCCATCGACAGCCATGTAACTCCGGAGCCGTGGGATATGCCCGGCTACGATGCACAGGTCATTATGGCGGCGGGCGCCTTTGTATCCGGCTCCTCCATCGAGCTTTCCGCAGACGGCCCCATCAAGCCTCCCTACGCCGTTTATTTCCAGGGCGGACTTACCTGGCAGCATGCGAAATTCGGCATCATGAAGTCCCTGCAGATGCTTTTGGACAAGGGGATTTTGTCGAAACTTTTTCCGTAAATTTTATATACACGACATAGGAATTGTGTTAGAATATATTCCATATGTTGAGAGACTTTTAGAACACATCTGTGCATACGGCAGGTGGGAAAGGACATTCGGATAAGCTTGAAAAAGATAAACTGGGTATTTTTAGTGGTAGTACTCATCGGCTTTATGCTGGGCAGCTTCATCGGCACATATTTTTCCAATACTTTCTTAAATTACGGACAGGTATTCGGATTAAGCAGCCCTCTGGTACTGGATTTAGGGTTTATCATTCTGACGTTTGCCCTTCAGATTCACATTACCATTGCCAGTGTGATAGGCGTTATCATTGCACTGATTATTTATCGTTTCATTCGTTAAGGAGTAGTTCATACAGAGTTCGGGAAGGTATCGGAGGTATGTATGGACAAAACAGTAAAAAAAGCACCGGATGCGGACAGCCGTCTGCGTCCCTATGAGAAGTTCCGGCGTTTCGGAGTGGAAAGTTTAACGGAAGCGGAGCTTCTTGCCGTGATTTTGCGCTGCGGCACGAAAAAAGAAGATGCCGAATCGCTTGCGGCGCGTATTCTTTCCCTGTCACCCACGGGAAAGGACAACCTCCTGGGTCTGCACCATTTAAGCATGGAGCAGCTTCTTGCCATCAACGGCGTAGGAGAGGTGAAGGCCACCCAGATAAAATGCGTCATGGAATTCTGCAGCAGGGTAGCAAAGGCAAAAGCCCACGAAGAGCTTGCCTTTGACCGTTCCGGCACGGTGGCATCCTATTACATGGAAAGCATGCGGCACAGGACAAGGGAGTGTGTCCTTTTGCTCTGTCTGGATGCCAAAGGGCATCTGTTAAAGGAAATCATTCTTTCCATCGGCACGGTCAAAGCTTCCATGCTTTCCCCAAGGGAGGTTTTTGTGGAAGCCCTGAAAGCGGAAGCGGTACATATTCTTCTTCTGCACAACCATCCGAGCGGCGACCCGGCACCGAGTGCGGCGGACCGCCAGATTACGGAATGCATCAGAGAGCTGGGAATAAAACTTGATATTCCGCTCATAGACCACATCATAATTGGAGATAACAAGTATATAAGCTTCAAGGAACAGGGATTTTTGTAAAATCCGAAAGGAGTAATCTTTATGTTGGTTAACAACGTATTCGGTATCGACTTAGGTACCAACAATATCAAAATCTACAATAAGAGCGATGACAGTATCATGGTGGAAAAAAACATGATTGCCATAGAGAACAAGTCCACTTTGTTTGCTTACGGCAACTCTGCATTTGATATGTATGAGAAAGCACCGTCCAATATTCATATTTCCTATCCTCTGTGCAACGGTGTCATTGCCGACATCAAAAACATGGAGACCATTGTGCGGTACTTTATCCAGGATTTAATGAAGGGCAGCATCAAGCCTGCCGACTATTACATTGCCGTACCCACGGATGTGACGGAAGTGGAAAAAAGAGCATTCTACGATCTGATTAAGGATGCCAATGTCAAGGCAAAGAAAATCATGGTAGTGGAAAAGGCCGTGGCAGACGGTCTCGGCATGGATATCGACGTCAAGAATTCCCAGGGTGTACTGGTGGTAAATGTAGGCTACGACACCACGGAAATTTCCATTCTTTCCCTTGGCGGCATCGTATTAAGCAAGCTCATCAAGGTGGGCGGCTTTAAGTTTGACGAAGCCATCAAAAATGCCGTAAGAAAGGAATTTTCCTTAATCATCGGCGGCAAAACGGCGGAAAATATCAAGATTTCCCTCGGCGAGCTTTGCGAAGAGGGCAAGGGTGCCGTAGTTTACGGCAGAGACATCGTGACCGGTCTTCCGGTAGAGCGTGAAATCCCCGTAAGTCTTGTGGACGAATGCCTGCAGGAGCATTTCTATACCATTATCGACAACGTAAAGGTCATTTTAGAGCGCACTCCTCCCGAATTGGCAGCCGACATTTACCGTCACGGCATTTACCTTACCGGCGGCGCCTCCCAGGTGCACAATCTGGCACAGGAAATGGCGCAGGGTACGGGACTTAAGGTAAACATTGCCGAGGAACCGCTGGAAAGTGTAGTAAGAGGTCTCGGCAAAATCATTCAGGATGATAACTACAAGAGTGTTGCCTATGCCATTGAAGGGATGAGTAAATGAGTCCGGTTGTAAAACGAAAAGGGGAGCGGTTTTCCGTACCCTCCAAGTATATTCTGATTTTCCTGACGGTTCTCTGCAGCGGCATGATGCTTATGACCTTCAGCACGGATTTGTTTAACAAGCCACTGAATGCCTTTGCAGGCTATGTGGTTGTTCCGTTCCAGCGGGGCATCAGCTCCGTGGGCGGCTGGTTTTCCACCAGGGCGGAGGAGCTTTCCCAGATAAGGAGCCTGCTTTCGGAAAACGAATCCTTAAAGCAGCAGGTTGCCGAGCTCACCGCGGAAAACATCCAGCTTCAGCAGGAAAAATACGAACTGAATACCTTACAGGCTCTCTATGAAATAGACGAACAGTATGCCGGCTACGACAAAACAGGCGCCAGGATTATTGCCAGGGACTCCGGCAACTGGTACCAGTCCTTTACCATTGACAAGGGAAGTGACGACGGCATTGCCGTGGATATGAATGTCATGGCGGAGGGCGGTCTTGTAGGCAGAGTCATAGCCGTAGGCCCCAACTGGGCAAAGGTGGTATCCATCATATCCGACAACAACAACGTCAGCGGCAAGGTTCTTTCCACCGGGGACAATCTTATCGTATCCGGTGATCTGGAGCTGATGCAGCAGGGCGTTATCCGTTTTTCCCAGCTTTTAGACAGTGCGGACGCCGTGGCGGAAGGAGACAAAATCGTTACCTCCAGCATCAGCGACAAGTATCTGCCCGGCATTTTAATCGGGTATGTAAGCGAAATCACGCTGGACTCCAACAAACTGACGAAATCCGGCACGGTCATCCCTGCCGTGGATTTTGAACATCTGGAAGAAGTACTGGTCATTCTAAAACTGAAACAGACCGTGACCGAATAAAAAATGCCGGCATAAAGCGTCTCTGCCGGACATGGAAAGGAAATGCTTTGAAAAAAGGAATTATTGCCGCAATTTTCATATGGATGTTGTTTTTACTGCAGAGTACGGTCTTTCAAAGCCTTTCTTTTAACGGAATTGTTCCCAACCTGTTAATCGTCCTGACCGCTTCCTACGGGTTTATGAGCGGTGAAAAATGGGGGCTTATCGTGGGCTTCTTCTGCGGACTTCTCTGTGACATCTTTTTTGGGGATGTCATCGGGTTCCACGCCCTCATAATGATGTACATAGGTTATTTAAACGGTAAATTTTCCGGCGGCTTTTACCCGGAAGATATTATTCTGCCCATGGTACTTAACGTATTAAGCGATGTTTCCTATGGCTTTTTATGTTATATTTTCATGTTTTTACTGCGTGGCAGACTGAATTTTCCTTATTACTTCCTGCATGTGATTCTGCCGGAGGTGGTATATACCACGCTTATGACTATTTTTCTTTATCCATTGATCCTGTTTGTAAACACCAGACTGGACAGACCGAAAAAAAAGGAGTAAACAGAAACTTGTTTGAACGTATTAAAGAGAAGTTGATCGGCATATTGACAAGCAGAGTGACGGTTATGGTTCTGATTGCCTTTGCTCTTGCCGGTATTCTTCTTTACCGGCTTTTTCAACTGCAGATCGTAAGGGGTGAAGAGTACCTGAACAACTTCATCTTAGAGAGCCGGAAAACCCGTGAAATTGCGGCTGCCAGAGGTAAAATTCTTGACCGGAACGGAAAGGTTCTCGCCTACAATGAGCTTGCCTATTCCGTAAAAATAGAAGACGTATATGAAACCAGCCGTTCCAAAAACAAAAACTTAAATGCCAATATCCGCAAACTTATAAAACTCATCGAAAAAAACGGCGATTCCATTATCATGGATTTCGGCATCGCAATCGATGAAAACGGCGAATATGCCTTTACGGCGACCTCCGACAGCAGAAGATTGCGTTTTTTGGCGGATGTCTACGGTCAGAAATACGTGACCGACTTAAAACTGGAAATGCAGACGGCAACACCGGACGAAGTCATAGAGTACCTCGGCAAAAAATACGCTATCGGCGACTACGAGGATCCGGAGGACAGCCAGACCGATTTTATCGTAGGCAAGGGATATTCCAAATACGAGCTCTTAAAGATGATTACCGTCCGCTATGCCATGGGGCTTACTTCCTACCAGAAATACATAGGTACGACCGTAGCCACGGATATCAGCGAAGAAACACGTGCGGTCATTATGGAAAATCTGGATGTTCTGGACGGTGTTTCCATTGAAGAAGCGCCCGTCAGACGATATGTGGACAGTGTTTATTTTTCCCAGATTATCGGCTACACCGGCAAGATTTCTTCCGATGAACTGGAAAGCTTAAATGCCAGAGATCTGGAAGAGGGCGGCGACGGTACCCGTTATACCGTAAACGACGTAGTGGGACGTTCCGGTATCGAAGCCTACATGGAAACCACCCTGCAGGGAAGAAAAGGCCTGGAAACCGTTTATGTCAACAATACCGGTAAGGTTATGGCCATTGACGAGGAAGCGTCCACAACACCGGTTGCCGGCAATGACGTGTATCTTACCATCGATAAGGATTTGCAGATTGCCGCATACAACATTCTGGAACAGAAGATTGCAGGTATTCTGTTAAATAAAATCCAGAACACCAAGGAGTACACCGGAAAAACAAACTCCAGTAAGGAGCTCTACATTCCGGTATATGATGTGTATTTTGCCCTGTTTAACAACGGTGTGATCGATCTTTCCCATATGGCAAGTGAAAATGCCGGAGAGCAGGAGCAGTATGTGTACGAAAAATATCTTTCCTACAAGGAAAATGTATACAGCAGGCTCCGGGAAGAACTGACGGAAAAGCTTACGCCTTACAATAAGCTTCCCAAGGAATATCAGGTTTACGAAAGCAATATTGTGGAATATTTAGAGCAGCGCGGCTTTATAGATACTTCACTGATTGACACCTCGGACAAGACCTACATTGCCTGGAAAACCGATGAAACCATCAGTCTTTCCGAATATCTGCACTATGCCATTTCTTCCGGCTGGGTGGATGTTTCCAAATTTGACCTGCAAAGTCAATACGCAGATACGGATGAAATTTACAACTACCTTTTGGACAGCATTTTCACTATTTTAGACAATACGACGGATTTCCAAAAAAAGTTTTTCAAATACATGCTGAAATCCGATGTCATAAACGGTAAAAACGTCTGCTACCTTTTGTGTGAACAGGGGCGTGTGGAAATAGATGAAGAGGATGAAAATCGGCTGTACCACAATGCCATTTCCGCCTACGATTTTCTCATGAACCGTATCAGTAACCTGGATATTACGCCTGCGGAACTGGCACTTGACCCCTGCAGCGGCTCCGTGGTCATTACGGATGTCAATACCGGGGATACGCTTGCCTGTGTATCTTACCCGTCCTACGACAACAACAAAATGGCAAACTCCATTGATGCGGAATATTATGCCCAGCTGCAGTCCGACAAGAGCAGTCCGCTTATCAATTATGCAACCATGTATAAATCGGCACCCGGTTCTACCTTTAAAATGGTTTCCGCTACAGCGGGACTGATGGAAGGCTACATCACTACAAACAGTACTTTCACCTGTACCGGTATCTTTACCACGGTAACACCGTCCCCCAAGTGCTGGATTTATCCCAGAAGCCACGGTTCCTTAAATGTTTCCGGCGCCATTGAAAATTCCTGCAACTATTTCTTTTACCAGCTCGGCTACAACATGAGTATGGTAAACAACGAATACGATGCGGATGCCGGTCTTGCCGTGCTGGCGAAATACGCCGACCTTTACGGTCTCTCCGAAAAATCCGGTGTGGAAATTACGGAATATGCTCCGGATGTTTCCGATGAACTGCCCATCCAGTCTGCAATCGGACAGGGTACCAACAACTATACCACTGTGGGACTTGCTCGATATGTAACCGCTGTGGCAAACAGCGGAACATGCTACGATTTAACCCTGCTTGACAAGGTCATGAGCCCGGACGGTGTGGTAATAGAAGAATTCGCCCCCAAGGTGCGCAATACCATTGATATGCCTGCTTCCTACTGGAATGCCATTCATTCCGGTATGCGGAAGGTAGTCGCCAACATGTCCTATTATACGGACCTGGGTATGGAAGTTGCAGGCAAGACCGGTACGGCGCAGGAAAGCACATCCAGGGCCAATCATGCGCTTTTTGTAGGCTATGCGCCCTACGATAAGCCGGAAATAGCCATCGCCACGCGTATTGCGTACGGTTATTCTTCCAGCTATGCGGCACAGACAAGCCGTGACATCATCAAGTATTATTTCGGATTGGAAGACGCCGAAGAAATTGTAACCGGTGAAGCATCCAACATGGATGCCGCTACCTACGGCGATTAAAAAGATACCTGCATCCGGTACTGACAGACCGGGACGTGCAGGTTACGGAAGGACAGGACACTGACATGAAAGACGCAGTCGTAATCAAAAGTTATCCGAACGGCATCAACTTACTGTTAAACAGTGAAAGCTCCGTTGATGCCATTGTAGCGGAACTTTCACAGAAATTCAACGACTCTAAAAGCTTCTTCGGGAAAGCAAAAACCGCCGTTTCCATGGAAGGCAAAAAGCTAACCGATGCCGAGCAGTTACGGATTGTAGATGCCATCCGCAAGAACAGCGATTTACAGATTATCTGCCTCGTAGGAAAGGATGACTCTACCGGTCAAAACTTTACGAAGGCACTGGAACGAATGGACAGGCACTTTACGCCGGAGCACAGTGCGGGACGCTTTTACAAAGGCTCCCTCACCGACAAACAGATGCTCGAGTCCGAAGAAAATATTGTGATTTTAGGGGATGTAAATCCGGGCTGCACCGTGATTTCCTCCCAGAGCATCGTTGTACTGGGCGGCCTTTACGGAGAAGCCTATGCCGGTTTAGAAGGCGAAGGCAGTTACTACATAGCAGCGCTTGAAATGGCGCCGGAGAAATTAAAAATCGGCGATTTCAAATATACGGCCCAGAAGGCCAGATGGGGCATTAAGCCTAAGGTACACCCGCAGGTGGCTTATGTAAAAAATAACAAAGTCGTCTTAGAATCCCTTACCAAAGAATTGCTTGGTACCTTTTCCTAAATAAACGGTACCTGGTGGACGAAAACTTTTATCGCCTTACGGCAAAAGGAGGAAGTATGTGTGAAGTTATCGTCGTTACATCAGGAAAAGGCGGTGTGGGTAAGACCACCACATCTGCAAACGTTGGTACAGGTCTGGCACGTATGGGAAAGAAGGTCTGTCTGATTGATACAGACATCGGTCTGCGTAACTTAGACGTGGTTATGGGACTGGAAAACCGGATTGTTTATAATCTGGTGGACGTGGTGGAAGGGCACTGCCGTGTGAAGCAGGCGCTCATCCGGGACAAGAGAAATCCGTCCCTCTACCTTTTACCTTCCGCCCAGACAAGGGACAAAACGGCGGTTTCGCCGGAACAGATGATAAAAATGGTAACGCATTTACGGGAACAGTTCGATTACATTATCTTAGATTGTCCCGCAGGCATTGAACAGGGCTTCCAGAATGCCATTGCCGGAGCCGACAGGGCTCTTGTGGTTACCACCCCCGAGGTGTCTGCCATCCGTGACGCAGACCGTATTATCGGGCTTTTGGAATCACGGGAATTAAAGAAAATAGACCTTATCATCAACCGCTTAAGACTGGATCTCGTGAGAAGAGGAGATATGATGTCCTCTGCCGATGTGGTGGACATTTTAGCCATTCCGTTAATCGGTATCGTACCGGATGACGAAAACATTGTCATTTCCACCAACCAGGGCGAACCGCTGGTGGGCAACGGCACTCCCGCCGGTACGGCTTTCCAGAATATCTGCCACAGAGTTCTCGGAAAGGAAGTTCCCTTTCCCGATTACTCGAAGAGCATTTCTTTCTGGACAAGGGTAACCGGTATTTTTCACAGAGTATAAAGGAGGCGGGATGAATGAGATTTTTTTTCAGAAGAAAGAGTTCCAGAGAAATAGCAAAAGACCGTTTGAAAATCCTGCTGATATCGGACCGGGTAAACTGTTCGCCTGAAATGATGGACATGATAAAAGCGGATATTGCAAAGGTCATTTCCAAATACATGAAGATAGATGCAAAAAGCATGGAAATCCAGATAAGCAAAACCGGGACGAAGGGCGGACGTGGGAAAAAGACCCCTACACTGTATGCCAACATTCCTATTCTGGATATCAATCAATAAGAGAAAGGACATAAAATGTTACGAAATTACCGGTTACGGGATTACGACTTCAAATTGATTCTTTTTATTCTTGCAACATCCGCAATCGGTGTTCTCGCCATTGGCAGCGCAAAGGAATCCCTGCAGAACAAGCAGCTTGCCGGTGTTATTTTAGGTGTGGTCATCATGACGGTCATTTCCCTGATAGATTACCACTGGATACTTAAGTTTTACTGGCTTATGTACGCCGGCAACCTTGTTCTTTTAGGGGCTGTTATCTTAACATCCGCCGGAGACGATGCGGGCGGTGCCCAAAGATGGCTGGAATTCGGCAGTTTACGGTTCCAGCCGTCCGAAACTGCCAAAATTATATTGATTTTATTCTTTGCACAGTTTATTATGAAACATAGGGAGAAGTTGAACACGTTCCGTACCATTGTGTGTTGTCTGGCACTCATCGGCATTCCGGTCGGACTTATTTTCAAACAGCCTGACCTGTCCACTGCCATAGTGGTACTCCTGATTTTCTGTGTGGCGATGTTTATTGGGGGACTGAGCTACAAAGTCATATTGGGTGTGCTGGCGGTAGTGGTTCCGTGCCTGCTTATTTTTATCAATCTGGCGGTTCAGCCGGATTCGGTCCTGATTGAGAAAGGAATTTTGAAAACTTACCAGCAAAACAGAATTCTATCCTTCTTATATCCGGATGAATACGAAGATAAGGAAGCATACCAGCAGCTTAACTCCGTAACGGCCATCGGTTCGGGACAGCTCGACGGAAAAGGGTATAAAACAAATGAGATCAGTTCCGTAAAAAACGGAAACTACATTCTGGAGCCCCAGACAGACTTTATCTTTGCGGTCATCGGTGAAGAGTTCGGTTTCAAGGGAAGCTGCACCGTGGTCGTCCTGCTTTTGCTTATTGCACTGGAATGTTTTTCTGTGGCGGCAAAGGCAAAAGATTTGTCGGGAGCCATAATTGCGGCCGGTATGGGCGGCCTGATTATTTTTCAGAGCTTTATTAATTTAGGGGTGGTAACGTTTATCTTACCGAACACGGGACTGACGTTACCGTTTATCAGTTACGGTCTGACTTCCTTAGTCAGTCTGTATATGGGTATGGGGTTTGTATTAAATGTCAGATTACAATGTAAAAGAGGCTGACATAGAGAGGGTGATGGGACATGAATATCGCATTGATTGCACATGATGCAAAGAAAAAACTGATGCAGAATTTCTGCATCGCGTACAGAGGTATTTTAAGCAAAAACCAGTTATATGCCACAGGTACCACGGGACGCCTGATTGAAGAGGTGACGAATTTATCCGTCCACAAATATCTGGCGGGGCACCTTGGCGGAGAGCAGCAGATTGGCGCACAGATTGAGCACAACCAGATTGACCTGGTAATTTTCCTGCAGGATCCGCTGACTTCCAAGACACATGAACCCAATGTGGGTAATATCATGAAACTTTGTGACATCCACAACATACCGCTGGCAACCAATCTTGCCAGTGCGGAACTGCTTATCAAGTCATTGGACAGAGGAGATTTAGAGTGGCGTGAAATGTATAAATAAAAAGGCTTTTTCAAAACGTCTGGCTCTTTTCACCGCAGCTTTCATAATGCTTGCGGCACTGAGCGGGTGTGGGCAGACGGCTTTTGCTCTTCCCTATGATACAACCTGCGGAGTAAGCAGCTATCAGGTCGTTCATACGGTAAATGCACAGTCTGCCGCACCGTTTGCACAGGATTTATGTATTGTAACAAAAGATGTGACCGAAGACCTCGGTGTAGATATGACCACAGCGGGAGCTGCGCTTCTTTGTGATGTCAACAATGCCAAGGTGCTGTATGCACAGAATGTATACGAAACAATGCATCCGGCAAGCCTAACCAAGATTATGACGGCTCTGATTGCCTTAAAATACGGATCCATGGATCAGGTGCTGACCGCCTCCGACAACGTCAGGATTTCCGAGAGCGGCGCCCAGTTATGCGGCATTAAACCGGGGGACAGCATGACACTTTCCCAGGCACTGCACATTCTGCTCATTTATTCTGCCAATGATGTGGGTGTTCTGATTGCCGAAGGTGTTGCCGGTGATGTAGACTCCTTTACTGAGCTGATGAATAAGGAAGCTCTTGCTATCGGAGCCACCAATACGCATTTTTCCAATCCGCACGGACTGACAGCGGACAATCATTACACTACAGCTTATGATCTGTACCTGATCTTCAACGAAGCCATCCGTTACGAGGCTTTCCGTGAAATTATCCATATGGATTCCTATAGTACGGTCTATTACGACCAGAACGGTAATTCCAAAGAGTTTTCCTGCAACACCACCAATCTGTTTTTACGCGGCAATTACACCCCGCCCGAAAATATTACGGTTGTGGGAGGCAAGACCGGCACCACCAATGCGGCCGGACACTGTCTGATTCTGCTTTCCAGAGACGTTAACGGAGCCCCTTATATTTCCGTTATCCTACGGAGTGATTCGAGGGATAATGTCTACAAACAGACAGCGGCCATGTTATCACAAATCGGGAAATAAACTGTTGTGTTTTCCGTGTGACTACTCTATAATGAAATTATAGTTTTTGTGAAGCAATTTACTATAGGAGGGTATGCGGATGGTTCAACTGATTGTGGGTAACAAAGGAAAAGGCAAGACAAAATTTTTACTGGAAAAAGTGAATAATGATGTAAAAGAAGCAGTGGGAAGTGTCGTATATTTAGACAAGAGCCCCAAGCATATGTATGAACTCAACAACAAAGTAAGACTTATTGATGTTTCCGATTACATGATTGAAAACACCGATGGCTTTCTTGGATTTGTAAGCGGTATTATTTCCCAGGATCACGATTTACAGCAGATGTATTTTGACAGCTTCTTAAAGATTGCGAAAGCAGAAGCAAAGGATATGGCTTCAGTAGTTGAAAAATTAGACAAAATAAGCAGCAAATTCGGTGTTGATTTCGTAGTCAGTGTTTCCGCAGATGAGGAAGATTTACCGGAAGCAGTAAAATCAAACATTATTGTTTCTCTCTGAAATACATAAAGCTCCGGACACCCATCCGGAGCTTTTTCTATGAATAAGACATTTATAAAAGTAGCAACGGTGTAAAAACGGTGCCGCCGGTTACGGAAAGGATTTTATGGCAGAGATAAAAAAATATCACAAACCGCTCAATATCAATATCGGCATGGTTATTTTCGCTGCCATTTTCATCTATGTCTGTATCTGTATCAGCATGTATTTCCGTACCAGCCATATCCGTCCCTACGAAGTAAGAGAGGGGTCTTTAGCATCGGACAAGCTCTATACCGGCATTGCCCTGCGGGAGGAAACCGTTGTGGAAGCCGATTCCGCCGGCTATGTCAATTATTATGTAAGAGAAGGCGAAAGAGCTGCCTGCGGCGACTTGGTTTACACCACCTCCGCCAGCGATACCACCGCCCTGAAAAGCCGGACTGCGGAAGATGTTACGCTTTCGGAAAGCGAACTTTCCCAGTTAAAAAGCGACGTCATTAACTTTACCCACGGGTTTTCCGAAGAAGATTTCGGCAATGCCTACAATTTCAAGTATTCCATGAAAAGCGCCATGCTGAAGTTTACCGGTAGCACCTTGCTTAATGAGCTTTCTTCCGGCAACAGCGGACTCCGCGCTTCCTATGCGCCCTCTACCGGTATTGTCATGTACTGGACGGACGGACTGGAAGGCATCACAGCTGATGACATTACTGCAGAGGATTTTGACAGTGCGAAGCATGCAAAGAACCAGCTCCTTTCCAACGAAATGATTTCAGCGGGAGCTCCCGCCTATAAAATCTGTGACACGGAAGAGTGGGCCATCGTCATCAAAACAGATGCGGCAACAGCGGCCGATCTGGAAGCAGAGGGATATGTAAAAGTCCGTTTTCTGAAAAACCAGTTAGAATCGTGGGGTGCGGTATCCTTAATTTCCGGTGCCGACCAGGGGACCTATGTGAAGCTTACTTTTAACAATTCCATGGTAACCTTCAGTAATGAGCGGTACCTGGAAATCGAACTTCTTGTGCATGATGAGACGGGACTTAAAATCCCCAACACATCCATTGCACAGAGAGAATTTTATCTGATTCCCACCGATTTTGTAACCTTAAGCGGTGACGGTGATTCCTACGGTGTATTACGTGATACCATATTGGAAAACGGAAACAAAAGCACGGAATATGTAACCGTCAGCATTTACAGTGAGGTGAACGGCAAGTATTACGTGGATGCGGATGCTCTGCGGAGCGGCGATGTGCTGCATGCGACGGATTCCACCCGCACCTGTTCCGTCAGTGAAAAAGCCACACTTACCGGCGTTTACAATATGAACAAGGGATATGCGGATTTCCGCCAGATAGAAATTTTATACCAGAACGAAGAATACGCCATTGTAAAATCCAATACGGATTACGGTTTGAATGTATATGATCTGATTGTCCAGGATGCCTCTACGGTAACCGCCGACCAGTTCATTTACCGATAAAGAAAGGCAGTGATTTTATGATAACCGAAAATATAAACGAAGTCAGGAAAAACATGGAGGAGGCGTGCCGGGTATCCGGAAGAAATCCCGAAGAGGTTTCCCTGATAGCTGTCAGCAAGACAAAGCCTGTTTCCATGCTGCAGGAAGCCTATGACGCCGGCTGCCGGGATTTCGGTGAAAACAAGGTTCAGGAAATTATGGATAAAATTGACCGGCTTCCTTCCGATATCCGTTGGCACATGATTGGACACTTACAGACCAACAAAGTAAAATATATCGTGGGAAAGGTATTTTTAATCCACAGTGTGGACTCCCTGCATCTGGCGGAAGCCATCAGTAAAGAAGCCGTCAAGCAGAATACCACGGTGAATATCCTGATAGAAGTCAATGTAGCAAAGGAAGATACCAAGTACGGCGCCATGGCTGAGGATACCGTGTCGCTTGTGGAAAAAATTGCACTTTTGCCGGGAATTTGTGTCAAAGGACTGATGACAATCGCACCATATGTAGAAAATCCGCAGGAAAACAGACAATATTTTGTAAAGCTGAGGCAATTAGCAGTTGACATTAAGTCAAAAAACATTGATAATGTCCATATGGATATTTTGTCAATGGGGATGACCGGTGACTATATGGTAGCCATAGAGGAAGGCGCCACATATGTGAGAGTCGGCACCGGCATATTTGGTGAAAGACAGTACGGTCTGAATGCATAAATAAGGAGAGAGTGTAACATGGGTGTCATGGACAAGTTTTTAAATTACATGAAGTTAAACGAAGATGAAGAAGAATACGAAACCGATGATGATTATATAGATGATGAGGAGGACGATTATGTAGAGCCGGCCAAGAAATCTTCCTACAAGGATGCGGAAGAGGACAAGCCTGCAAAGAAAACGCCCCTTACCAAGGTTACGCCCATACCGAAGAATACAGCAAAGCGTATGCAGAGTGCGGGCGGCATGGAGGTCTGTGTATTCAAACCCGCTTCCGTAGAGGATGCCAGGGAGATTACCGAAACACTTCTTGCCAACAGGACGGTAGTGCTCAATTTAGAGGGGCTGGATGTGGATATTGCCCAGAGAATCATCGACTTTACCTCCGGTTCCTGCTATGCCATCAACGGCAACCTGCAGAAGATTTCCCATTATATTTTCATTATCACACCTGCCAGTGTAGACATCTCAGGTGATTTTCAGGATTTATTAGGCGGAAGCGCTTTTGATGTTCCCATCAACAACAACGGATATTAAAGCTGCATTCCTGTTCCCATGTAGAAAAGCAAGGACAGATAGTGATATCTGTCCTTTTCTTAAGCTTAAAGAGAGGATTTGACATGAAAAACAAAAGATTACCTATTTTCTATGAAGGAAAGCCCTGCTACGATATTGTATTTTCTACGGATTTTGAAGCACTGCCCGCAGAGCTTTCCGCTCTCGGCACCGAAAAACGGAAAATCTGCGTGGTAACCGACTCCAAGGTAGCCCCTCTGTACGGAGATGCCGTAAAAGAGCTTGCCGGAAGTGTCTGTAAGGAAGCCTGCCTCTATGTATTCCCGGAAGGCGAGGAAAGCAAGAACTTAAATACCGTAAAAGATTTATATGCTTTTTTAATCGAGCATCATTTTGACCGGAAGGATTTACTCATCGCTTTAGGCGGCGGTGTGGTAGGCGATTTAACCGGCTTTACGGCAGCAACCTATCTGCGCGGCATCGATTTTGTGCAGATTCCGACCACCTTACTGGCACAGGCGGACAGCTCCATCGGCGGAAAAACCGGTGTGGATTTCGACAGCTACAAAAACATGGTGGGCGCTTTCCACATGCCGAAGCTGGTTTACATGAATGTCAGCACACTGACCACTCTGGATGACAGACAGTTCTTTGCCGGTTTTGCCGAAATCATGAAGCACGGACTTATCAGGGACGAAGCCTATTATCTGTGGCTGATTGACAATATGTACGAAATCTGTGAAAGGAATTTGCCCACACTTTCCGAAATGACCTGCAGAAGCTGTGAAATCAAAAAAGCAGTGGTGGAAAAAGACCCGCTGGAAAAGGGCGACAGAGCTTTGCTCAACTTCGGTCATACCATCGGACATGCCATCGAAAAAGCCAAGCATTTCACCCTGCTTCACGGCGAATGTGTAGCTCTCGGCGCCGTAGCGGCTGCTTATATTTCCTGGAAAAGGGATATGATTTCCATGGAAGAGTACTACGAAATCCGGGATATGTTCGTTCCGTTCAATCTGCCCATCAGTATTGATAATATCGACCCGAAGGAAATTGTGAAGCTCACGAAATCCGACAAAAAGATGGAATCCGGCACTTTAAGGTTTGTTCTCTTAAAGGGCATCGGACATGCCGTTACAGATACTACGGTTACGGAAGAGGAAATCTTAAAAGCCGTGGAAGAAATTTATTTTAGTGAAGAGGATGCCAATGAATAACAAAAAAGCAAAAATAAAATGGATGCTCATTTCCCTGCTTGTAATGGTACTTTCCATTGCGACAGACCAGTTTACCAAACATCTGACCCTGTTACACCTTAAGGACAAAGCACCGGTTTCCCTGATTGACGGCGTTCTGGAACTGCATTTTTATCCCAATACCGGCATTGCCTGGAGCATGCTGGAAGGACAGCTTTTTTTCATTGTCTTTATGGGAATTGTATTTTTATCCGTTATGCTGTTCTTTGTGTTAAGACTGCCCGAGCAGAAAAAATTCCATATCCTCTACATCCTGTCGGGGCTTCTTGCAGGCGGTGCTCTGGGCAACATGATTGACCGTATCCGTCTTGGCTATGTTGTGGATTTTATTTATTTTTCCCTGATAAACTTTCCTGTGTTTAACGTAGCCGACTGCTGCATTGTCATCAGCATTGCCTGGGCATGTATTTTGTTCTTATTTATTTACAAGGAAGAGGATTTGACCTTCTTAAGCTTCAAACAGAAAAAATACAGAGAAGTCAAATAACCGCGTGAAAAATTATGGATGAATTTCGTTTTCAGATAACCGAAGAATTAGAAGAAGAGAGACTCGATAAGTGTATCAGTATGCTTATCGAGTCTTTGTCGCGCTCTTTTATCCAGAAAATGATAAAGGACGAGACCGTTACCGTAAACGGAAACCCGGCAAAGGGAAGCTATCGTGTAAAATGCGACGACGAAGTGGTATTCTGCCTGCCGAAGGCGGTGGAGCCTGACATACTGCCGGAGGATATTCCTCTGGATATTCTCTATGAAGATACAGATGTCATCGTGGTAAACAAGCCCAAGGGTATGGTGGTGCATCCGGCGGCGGGGCACTACAGCGGCACACTTGTCAACGCCCTTTTATACCACTGTAAGGACCTTTCCGGCATTAACGGCGTCATGCGCCCCGGCATCGTCCACCGCATCGACAAGGATACCACCGGTTCCCTGATTGCCTGCAAAAACGATTTTGCCCACAACAGCATTGCCGAACAGTTAAAGGAGCATTCTATTGTCCGCAAATACCGTGCCATCTGCTTCGGAAGTCTGAAAGAAGAGGAAGGCACCGTGGACAAGCCCATCGGAAGGGATCCGAACAACCGAAAGAAAATGGCTGTTGTGCCAAACGGCAAGCATGCCGTTACCCATTATCGGGTGTTGGAGCATTTTAACGGCTATACGTATATCGAATGTATCTTAGAAACCGGGCGAACCCACCAGATACGCGTGCACATGGCAAGCATCGGTCATCCTCTTTTAGGGGATGAGGTCTATTCTAACCGCAAAGCTCCCTTTCATTTAGAAGGGCAGACCCTTCATGCCATGACACTTGGTTTTAAGCATCCGCATACCGGCGAATACATTGAAACCAACGCACCGTTGCCTGATTATTTTGTGCATCTTTTACAGATTTTACATCAGTAGTGTTTGAAATTTTCTGTCAATTATGGTATAATGGCTCAAAAGAAACACAGAAAGGCAGGTCATGTTATGAATACTATAATTACTATCGGCCGTCAGTTCGGCAGTGCAGGCCATGAAATCGGAAGACAACTTGCTGAGCATTTCGGAATTAAATGTTATGATAAGGAGCTATTGACAAGAGCGGCAAAGGAGAGCGGTTTCTGCGAGGAAATGATTCAGAACCATGACGAAAGACCTACCAATTCTTTCCTTTATAATCTGGTTATGGATACCTATTCCTTCGGTTACAATGCTTCCTCCTTCGTGGATATGCCCATCAGCCACAAGGTATTTTTAGCACAATTCGATACCATTAAAAAGATTGCGGATGAAGGTCCCTGCGTTATCGTGGGTCGTTGTGCAGACTATGCTTTATCCGAATACAAGAATTGTCTGAAGCTATTCATTTACGGTGATGAAGCGACAAAAATTGCCCGTATCCGTGAAAAATTCGATGTCAGTGAAAGCAAAGCCAAAGACATGATGATTAAAAAGGATAAGCAGCGTCAGAGCTATTACAACTATTATTCCTCCAAGAAGTGGGGCAGAGCGGACAGCTACGACCTCTGCATCAACAGCAGCATCTTAGGTGTGGAAGGCACTGTAAACCTGATTATCCAGTACATAGAGGATTTTGAAAAAAGATGTAAATTGCAAGAACTATCTTAACAAGTTCTAAATCTTTGTGGAAAACGCACAATAAATAGACGATTTATGTATAGGCTCATATTTCTATTTTTGTGCATTTTCCACATACTGCTGTTTTACAGTCGTATGAGTTTTTCGTATTCCACCGAGGACAAACCGCCAAACATTTTCCGGGGAAGGTTATTTATCCAGTCCTCTATCTGTTGTATCTCTGCATCACTATACAATCCTATATCATCCCCTTTTGGAATCCAACGACGTATCAATTTATTTTGGTTCTCATTACTTCCCCTCTCTCCGGAGCAGTAGGGATGGGCAAAGTATAATTCTGTTCGTTTTCCTTTATTCAGTTTTGATTTTTCAATTCCTGAAACATCCGTAAACTCCATGCCATTATCACAAGTAATAGTTTTGAATGTTTCCCGAAAAGCTGGAGCACCCATTTTTCTTTCTAATCGGTTCAAGGCTTTTACAACACTGGAAGAAGTTCGGTTAGGTATCTTGATTATTTTTTCCTTCCGAAGCATCCGTTCAGTAAGGACCAGAAGGCAAGTCAAGTCATCTTTAGAACTATACACGGTGTCCATTTCCCAGTGCCCAAAATACTGCCTATTAGATGCTTCTTTAGGTCTGTCCTCTATGCTTTTCTTTTTATCTGTATATATCTTTTTGCCTTTCTGAACTTTATTCTTTTTTCTCGGTTTCGCATATGGTAAATCTAATACACTAAGACCATACTTTTTATCATAGGCATAATTGTAAATAGTGCGCTGACATACCTTATTTTTACCTATTACCTGCATAGCTGCATAGGGGGAATATTTCTTTTTCTGTATCAGTTCTCGTAAATTTATTATATACTCATCATCAAACACAAGCTTGCAAGGTCTGCCAGTCCCAGCCATAGCATCATCATGAACACGTTGCCCGGCATCCGATAAATAAACATGATAAGGTTTCAAATCTCTCCCGATCTGGGTAACAGTTCCTTTTTTGATTTCTGCATAAATAGCAACCCGGCTAAATCCTAAAGCTGCAGCTATATCTTTTACTGGTGTTTTTCTTTTCCGTTCTATTTCTATATAGTAACGGTCTTTCTCTGTTAAGTGTCTCATAGCTTCATCCCCTAAGTATGTTTTACACAATGTTTCCTATTACCATTTTGACGTAGAAAATAGTTGCTTGCTACTGGTAAATACTGGAAACACTGCTTATACAAAAAACGTGCCACAGTAAACAACGACCAGTAAAACACCACAAAAATTTTTATAATACCTAAAATTTTTGTTTGCTTCGCATGTTTGACTGGCTATTGTTTCTGTGGCTATAAAAAATGAAGCTTGTTTTTTTGTATTCGCTGCGCTCTGCAATCCGTATTTTTCATTATGCTTTTGCTTTCTGTTCTAACTGCAATCGTTAGCCGTGTATGTCCATATGCACTTTAATTCCTGCTCCGCTTATGTCAAAACCGTATAAAAATTTTTTCAAAACGTAAAAAGCACTGAAAAATTTTTTATACTAATCTGCGATTTTTTGACAATGCTATGCAGTTCATTAAAAACAGTGCAGGACATACGCGAAGAACTAACGAGATGCAGTTAAAAAAAACAGAAAGGAGCAAAAGCATATGCAAAATACTTCATAATATCAAAAATCGAGGACACCGCTCTAAATCTTCAAGACGCAATTAAAATAGCCTTTCCGGTAGACAGGTTAAACCGGAAGAAAGGAAAAACATGGAAGAATTAAAAAAACTAATTGAAAAACTCAACAAAGACGAAAACATAACCGGAGTAGATACACTTCTACACCTATGGATAACAGACTTAATAAAATATCACAACGATTTAGAATATGCAAAATTAAGCGGCGCTGTATACGGACTGTATGGCGCTGGATACATCTCAAAAAGAGAAAAAGATGTTATTCAAGATTATTTATTAAAAACATTATATGAAGAATAAGAAAGGGGAACAGACATGGAAGAAGCAATAAAGAAACTGGAAGCAAAAAACTTCCACATATGTAATCAATTCGACGGATGGACAGGAACAGAAACAGGAAAATACGAACTCTGGGGAGAAACCCTTAAAAGTAAAAATGAACTTCTATTAGACAATCTTAATGAAGCCCAAGTAATAGCCTTGGCAAATATCTTATAACAAAAAAGGCAGCCGTAAAGGTTGCCTTTTATAGTCCAAAAGTTTCTTGTATGTATTTTTCTTCTGCTGCCGATATGTTTACAAAAACATCACCGTCAATATATTGTTGTGTAGGTATCTCCTGAGGAGCTTGTCCCACTGTAAATATCTTTACTGTATGTATTCTCCGTGTAAAAGCCTTGAATGTTTCAGGTTCATCTTTCTGCCATTGTAAATATTGATTTTTCAACGGTTTATTGCTGGTAAAAAACACTTTAGTATAGCAGGCAGTTTTGTTATTGTATCGGCAGGGAAGTTGTAGAGGGTATATATCCAACCATATCAACATTTTAGAAATTTCTATTTCTCCACGGAACTCTTCAAAAACAACTACATCCTGTCCAGAATAACCATCCCATGGATTTTTATAATCAGTTACACGGTATACATTTTCGAAACCATACAAGTTGTATATACCAGAAGTTTTACCAGTTCCGGAATCACCTTGCCAATATTCCACATGCATTGTATCACGGACCTTATTTTTATACTGTTCATATTTCAATGTTTCCCTTACTTGACCGACTATGTTAAGACGGTTCATAAAGTTAGGATTTTCTTCAATGATTTCAAAATCAGATTTTCCTTGTTTCACCAAGTCATAAAGTAGAGTAAGGTCATTCCGTTTCCCTTGCTTTTCTTCGGGACATTCTCCAAACTCTTCAAACGTTTCCGGAAGATTGGATTCCACTTTTCCATTAGCAACAAATTTTGCTCCCTCTTTACGGACATAAGCCCTATTTTCCAACGCAGAACCATTACAAGCCGTAAGAAACGCCGGGGGAAAAAGTTTTTTGAGATACTCAAAAGAAATAGCAGTATCACGATATATAAAAATGTGAGTATGATATGTATGGTTCTGTAGTCCAATCTCATCACACATGCACCAATATTTTACATTTTTAATATTCATGAGCAACTCACGGATTACATCATGAGAAAATCCATGCGTTTCAGGATTGTTTATAGTGATGCTCCATTTTCTACACGGCTTATACTCTTTCTTTATATCCTCTTCGGAATCAACAAAAAAATCCATACATTACCCCCAAAATTACAAAAATCAGAAAAAGATTACAAAGATTACAAAAGTTAAAAAATAAAAGAAATGTAGTAAAATCAATACTTAAAGTAACCAAAATTACAGATTACAGAAGTTGCCTAAAGGGTAATATTTACCTTTAGGCAACCCTTGACGGTAGGAACCCATTGCCGGAAGGCCTGCCTGCAGGGGCGGCGCCCGCCTAAAGGCTGGGGCAGACCGCCCCCTTGGCTTAGGCTACTCCGGCAATCCCTACCGTAAAGGGCGAGCTCTACGAGTTGCCATAATGCAACGAACGAGAACGATGTAAACGTTCCTCTTGTTCGTCCAAAAGACGCAAAAGCTCCTCCCGATATGGAGGACAATGCTTAAAAATATCGCGAGCCAACATACGCAAAGAAATTATATCTTCCAGAGTATCACAATAAGCACAAAAAAAAGCACTTTCAAAATCATCCATTTTTATTTTCTCCTTTTCTACGAGTTGTCGGAATTACCAACAAAAAAACAATACATAAAGGACAAGACAATCAATAAAATCCAAAACATATTTATTTCCTCCTTTTCTTCATACTGCGAATATATTTCCGGCTGGGTCTGTCTACGGCATCCATGTTCACTGCTTCGTTGCGCTGCAATGACAAGATTTCTTCCTCTGTCAACATATCCCCTTCCTTGCAGGACTTAGAGAGATTATCCACACAAGCCAAGGTATCATACCGGGCAAAATCCCTATTGGTAATAAACCAGCCGAAGCGGTGCAGAGGACGCACAAGAGTAGGGTCTGTTGCATTTTCCAAGGTAAATGCATCATACTGCCCATGTACAAGCACACGCCATACTTTATTACAGCTAACTACATACTGGGTTACCTGACGGAGCAGAGCATCCACATGATTAAACCGTTGAGAAGTATAGATAAGGCTTATATGATGATGCCGACACGTAAGAAGAGTATTCAAAAACAAAGGGTCTATATTATCCTTAAATTTCCGGCTATTCAGCTGCACGGAAAACTCATCACCCAAAACCAATATACATGTCAAAGTGTCGTTTTCCTCATCCAAGTGTTTAAAACGTTCTGCAGCCTGAACCATCTGGGAAAGCCCTGTAAAGTGTTCATAAGGTACTCCAATTAAATCAACATTACTAATAATATGCACAACCTGCGTTACCCACTTCTTACGGTTAGGGTCATATATCTTTTTACCGTTGTACTTGTTATATTTGCCTACTACATAATGAACCGCAGAAAGGGTTTTTCCCTGTCCGAACAGACCAATAAAACAAATCAATTGACCCATTTTTATTTCACGCCATTTTTTATACTTCATCCACTTAAGGCAATCCACAATAGCATTATAGACTGTCTTAAATGGATGAAGAAGAAGCACACGGAATACAACGGAGAATAAGCAAAGAAGACCTATTCCAATCAGAATAATATATAACATGCTGCCTACCTCCGACTTACAAGATTATCAAATACAGAATTTACTACGGAACCAATGCAGGAGAGCACCAGCACAAAGCACATGTACCTGATTAAGGTTTCCGGAGTAAACTCTGCAGAACCGGCCAATATAAAATCAATTAACTGCTGCACAACATCACCTTCCTTTTTTCCACTGGGTAAACTTACCCACGACACCGTTTATTTTTCTTTCTGTCCAAGTGAGCAAAAGAAAGATAAACAGTAAAAATACCAGTCCACTTAATGCGGTAAGTTCTTCATTAACCGCCACAATGCTATCCGTGTAATCAACCGGGGAAGAAACAAAAGTATTTCCATCACCAGCCGACACAGTAGGAGTACCAGGAAGACAAGAGCCGTCACCGGAAGAGACTGTATCATCTGGGGATTGTTCAGATGCTCCATTGTTTCCACCGGATACATCATGATAGACATCCCCACCAGAAACACTAATAGAATGATAAAGTCCGTCATGTCCCGGAGCAGATACCACATTGACCGCAAAATTTTCTTTTTCATACATTTGACACACTCCTTTTTATTTTTTATAATTATCCCCATAGAAAAAGAAAGCGGGGATATTACCATGGAAGAAAATAAACAATACGAATACCTTAAAAATGAATATCAAAAAACACAAGCTGAATACTTACGAGAAAACAACAAAATGTTAAAATACATATGTACTCTACTGACAATAAACACAATAGGAATACTTATAATTTTGTTTCCAGTTCTTATGTGGTTAGCTAACATGATAAACTAAAAAATTTCTTTAACAATTCTAAATAAAATAGATGCAAGAAAGACAAATACAACAACCTGAACAATAGATATGTTGTAACCCAACAAATAAATTTTATACCGCCACAGATAGGTACATATATAAAATATATTTTTTATATCAGCCATAATAAACACCTCACAAAAAAGCCTTGATAAGTCCAATAATAATAACCAAAACAATACCCAGATAAATCATGCTTATAAGTTCAGACGGAAGAAACAAAAATACAGACGCAAAAAGGCTGGGAAATGAACCTATAACTTGTATAAGTGAATTAACTAAACTAATAAAAAACTTACCTATAGAACCAATATCAGAAAAATCTAAATCACCAATTTTTAAACCACTATCACCGCCGGGCTTTTCAGGTAAAGTAATTTTTCCACCATCACCGCCAGATATATCACCATTATCAGGATCTGGATCAGTATCACCAATAACAACACGACCATCAGTTATATCTTGCTGATTGTTCTGATACCATTTTTTAGAATTAAAATCATATACAGACCAATTACCATATTTTTTTGACCCACTACTCACGTCTTCACGAACAGTACGCACATAAAGTTTATAAACCTCATTAATCTGGAAAGCGCCATGATTATCATTAAACAAAATCTTAGATTTTATATAACCGTTAGAAATTAAAAAATCAGAAATATCTGCTGAACAAAAAGAATACTGTCCTAAAATAGTTTTAATATCTTTATACCCAGTAGGAAAACAAAAAGTATAATAATTACGTTTAACATCAGTATCAAAAGCTACAGAAACCTTTGCGTACAATTTTACCTCAAAAGTATCATGGATTTTTTCATCATAAGTACCTTCTGGAGTCCATGTTAATTTAAAACAACCAGACGTTAAAACATCACCATGACAAGATAAAGGTGGAACGGTAGCATACTGACAATTCTTTATATTAAATAAATCCCCATCATAACCACTAACAGCATCAGGATTATAAAAAATACTATCCACGCCAAGCCTTAATTTACCACTAACTACATCATCACCAGAATAATAAAACGGCGTCAAAGTTACAGAATAAAAAGAACCATCAGACAAAGAAGAAACATCAATAGAAAAACCATTATCAGATATCTTATAAACTTTACCCTCAATATCTTCTAAACCGTCAGCAGTTTTAAAAGTAAAAACAGAACGTACTCCAGTATTTTTATAATTAGAAATATCTACAACACGAGAAGAAACTCCATTCCAAGAAGTAATCAAGTTTGAACCATCCAAGGAACCGGAAAAAGTATTAAGCCCAAAAGAATTATCTTTAGAACCTTCGGACCAATCAGGCCTATTTATACTTCCTGAATCGTTACCCGTTTTCAAATACTCCAATGCCGAAGCCTTTCCGGCCTCATCAGCCTCATATATAGGAATATCAGTACTTACAGAAGAAGCATAAAAAGACTGCAACCCACGAGTACCATTTACTGTTTCCGCTTCATTATTACTCCGTCGTACACGACGCAACGTGTAAGAAACTGATACACCAGTTGAAGAAATAGAAGTTAATGAGCCATCATTCCCCAAACGATAAAAATTATAGTTTTTTGATACTACAACAACCTTGTCAGGGTCAGGTGAAGTAATCACATCAACATCCGCATCAGAGTGATGCAGGATAACAAGACGATAATTTAGGGAAAAACTTTCATAATCCCAAATTTGATTACCTATAAAGTTGGAAGTATAATTAGACGGGACTTCATATGATAAACTATAAGTAAATGTTTCTGTTTCTCCGTTTTCAGCTGCATTAGCTACTGCTCCGAAGCAGAAGAACAGTACCATAATACTAAACAGGGCAACTATGCACATTGCGTTTCTAAACATCATTATCTTTTTCATCTTCACACATCCTTTCCAAAGCACGAATTTTTAACTCTTGTATTTCAATATTTAGCTTACAAATAGAACAAAGTGACAATAAAATCTTATAGCAGTCTTCATCACTAATACCAGGCAAAAAACCCATATCTACAACACCTCTTTCTCATTCCAAAAAATAAAGGCTTAATTTCTCAATATTAAATTAAGAACTTAAGCCTTTACTTTCTTAACTACAACTACCCAGTACTACATTGCAGCAGACTTAGCACGACTGAACAGACCAAACGCTACAAAGCAGAGGGAAGCAATCAGAAGAACGTTAAGCGGGAATTCAGAGAACAGACCCATAACATTCTTTACCAGATTAACCAGCTCGGTAACAATATTGGTATTGATTACGGAAGTACCAGCATCAGCCGCAACCAGAGATAAAAGATGCATCATAAAAGACTCCTTTCCGATGTATAAATACCATCTATTTTTATTAACACCCTATAAGGGGGATGTCCGAGGGGAGACCGGGCGGAATATTAACTTCACCGCCCGGATGTAGGGAAAATATGTAAAGCTATTAGCTTAACAACTACTTAGCAGCCTTATCCTTATCAAAAGGAGTTGCCGGAGTAATCAGCTTATAATCATCCACCGGCTGGTATACCTTATCACCGTACTGGGTAGCTCTGGCATAAAAGAACTTAACAACGTCACCTACAGAAATAGGAAAATCTTCTGTTGTATTAACTTCCTCTACGGCTGCACCTTCCAATGATGCATTGGCATTTTCTTCTTCGGTCTTTAATTCATAATCAGACCACGGACGCAAACCATAATAGGTTGTATACGTTTTCTTTCCGTCCTTACTGGGTGTTTTCTTGATACCTACAATTTTTAATCCTTTTAATTCATTTACCATTTTCTTTTCCTCTTTTCTTTAATTTTTTATGCAAAGGAATCTTATCCTTTATCACCGTCTTCTATTAAACATCCATCACAAAAATCAAAAGCTTTCTGCAAATCCCTTGTTGAATACAATACGTGATATCCTCTAAATCCATACCGGACTACCACAAAATAATATATAGAATTGTTATTAAACCGTTTTACCTCTATAACTAATCCGTTTCTACTGAAAAATAAACCTTTATAACGATACATGTTTTCTCTCCGTTCCCTTCTTTCTATCTGTTAAGATAGATATTACAACTTTGAGATTTTGAAAAAAGATAAAAGTTTTCTTGACAAGGCACCCCCTTAGTGCTATGATACTTGAGTATGCCGCATAACGAGGTAGAAGTGTGTTCATTTTGGGACATCACCGCAGTTAGCGAGTAAATGGACTCATGGGTTCATAGAATAAGGAGGTGCCTTATATGTACGCAATTATTGCAACAGGTGGAAAGCAGTACAAGGTTGCTGAAGGTGATGTGCTGAAGGTTGAAAAATTAGACGCAGAAGCCGGCAACACTGTTACATTTGATCAGGTTATCGCAGTTAGTGACGGTTCCCTGAAAGTTGGAGCTGACGTAGCTAACGCATCTGTAACCGCAACTGTTATGGAACAGGGACGTGGCAAGAAGGTTATTGTATACAAATACAAGAGAAAAACCGGTTACCACAAGAAGAACGGTCACAGACAGAGCTATACTCAGGTTAAGATTGAAAAGATTAATGCATAATTATGACGACAATCAAAATCGGTAAGAGCCCTGACGGCGCTTACAAACAAATAATCTGTTCGGGACATGCCGGTTTTGCAGGCAGAAAGGACTCCTATGATGTAGTCTGTGCTTCCGTATCGGTGCTGGTTATCAATACCATCAACGCACTGGAAGAGCTTGCCGGTGAAACCTTCAAAACCGTAAGCAACGAAAAGGATGGTTTCATCCGTTGTGATTTTGAAACTCCCTTACAGGAACGTTCCGTATTTCTTTTGGATGCCATGGTATATGGGCTTGAAAACATTGAAAAGCAGTACGGAAAGAAGTATTTACAAGTTGATTTCGAGGAGGTGTAGACCGATGTTAAATTTGAACCTTCAATTTTTTGCTCATAAAAAAGGTGTAGGTTCTACCAAGAACGGTAGAGATTCCGAGTCCAAGAGATTAGGAGCAAAGAGAGCTGACGGCCAGTTCGTAAAAGCTGGTAATATCTTATACAGACAGCGTGGTACCAAGATTCATCCCGGCGTTAACGTTGGTATCGGTGGAGATGATACATTATTCGCTAAGGTTGACGGTGTCCTGAAATTCGAAAGAAAAGGCAGAGACAAGAAGCAGGCTTCCGTATATCCGGTTGAAGAATAAGATAAAAAAGCGTTCATGGGCTTCAAACAATCTGTTTGAAGCCCCTTTTTGGTATATGACAAGAAAGTTGGTGTAAAAATGTTTGCTGACAGAGCTACTATTTATGTAAGAAGTGGAAAAGGCGGAGACGGCCATGTCTCCTTCCGAAGAGAAAAATATGTGCCCGACGGCGGTCCTGACGGTGGAGACGGCGGTCGCGGCGGCGATGTTATTTTTCAAGTGGACGAAGGCTTAAATACCCTGACGGATTTCCGACACATCCGCAAATACCAGGCGCAGGACGGAGAGCCCGGCGGCAAGAAAAACTGCCGCGGCAAAAACGGTTCTGACATTATCATCAAAGTACCTGCCGGCACAGTTATCAAGGAAGCAAATTCCGGCAAGGTCATCACGGATATGTCCGGTGACAATAAGCGTATTGTGCTTTTAACCGGCGGCCGCGGTGGAAACGGCAACCAGCATTATGCCACTCCCACCATGCAGGCACCCAAATATGCGCAGCCCGGTCAGCCCGCTAAGGAGCTGACACTGCAGTTGGAGTTAAAGGTCATTGCCGATGTGGGGCTGGTCGGTTTCCCCAATGTGGGAAAATCCACCTTTTTATCCCGTGTGACCAATGCACGTCCCAAAATAGCGAACTATCATTTCACTACTTTAAATCCCAACCTCGGAGTTGTGGATTTTGAAGACGGAGACGGCTTCGTCATCGCCGATATTCCCGGTCTGATAGAGGGAGCCTCGGAAGGTGTGGGGCTTGGCTATGAGTTCTTACGTCACATCGAGAGAACCAAGGTCATGATTCACATGGTGGATGCAGCCGGTTCCGAAGGACGTGATCCTATTGCGGATATTTACGCCATCAACAAGGAGCTTACCGCCTACAATGAGGAAATTGCCCACAGACCGCAGGTTATCGCAGCCAATAAGACCGATTTGATCTATGACGGTGAAAACGAAATCGTAGAAAAACTCCGCAAGGAATTTGAACCCCGGGGCATGAAGGTATTCCCCATTTCCGCAGTCAGCGGCAAGGGTGTCAAAGAGCTTCTTTATTATGTAAGAGAAGAGCTGCGAGGACTGGATGAAAAGCCCATCGTCTTTGAACAGGAGTATTTCCCCGATGAAATGCTGCTTACCGGGGACGAGCCTTATACCGTTACCTACGACGAAGAGACCGGCGAATACGTGGTAGAAGGACCCCGCATTGAGAAAATGCTGGGTTATACCAATTTGGAAAGTGAGAAGGGCTTTGTATTCTTCCAGAACTTCTTAAAGGAAAACGGTATTTTACAGGAACTGATTGACATGGGTATTCAGGAGGGCGATACAGTCCGTATGTATGGTCTTTCCTTTGATTATTACAAATAGGAGAAAAACTATGACAAGTAAAGAACGTGCTTATCTGAAAAGCTTAGCAAGCAATATCGAGCCGTCCTTCCAGGTGGGAAAGTCCAGTCTGACCCCGGAAGTGACCGCAGCCATTGCCGAAGCCTTCAACACAAAGGAAATTGTCAAAATCGCAGTTTTAAAGAACTGCTTTGACGACCCGAAGGAAATTGCTTCCATGGTGGCGGAAAGAACCCACTCCCAGGTGGTTCAGGTCATCGGCCGTAAAATCGTATTATACAAGGAAAATAAGGATAAAAGCCGCAAAAACGGCAGCTCGGCGGCAGAAAAGCAGGCAGGAAAATAAATGAAGACAGCGGACATGAGAAAAATCAGAAGGGCAATGGAGAAAACGCAGGATGAGATGCGATATGAGCATACTCTCGGTGTTGCCTACACCGCTGCGGCGCTTGCCATGCGGTACGGTGCTTCCGTGGAAAATGCGCAGCTTGCAGGACTTCTGCATGACTGTGCCAAATGCCTGGATGACGACAAAAAAATTGCAATCTGTGAAAAACACAATATCAGCATTACAGAGGTAGAAAAGAGAAATCCGTTCCTTCTGCATGCAAAAGCCGGCAGTTTTCTTGCTATGAACAAATACAAGGTGCATGACAGTGATGTAATCAATGCCATATTAAATCACACAACCGGACGTCCCGGCATGTCTCTTCTGGAAAAGATCATTTTCGTCGCCGATTATATCGAGCCGGGACGCAAGAAAGCCCCAAATCTGGCGGAAATCAGAGAGATGGCTTTTATCAGTCTGGACGGAGCAGTAGTGAAAATCCTGAAGGACACTCTGGATTACTTAAAGAGTACGCCCGGAGAAATTGATCCCATGACCCAGAAAACGTATGATTATTACTGTGAACTATACAACACTGCAGTTACTGAGAAAAAGGAGGACTGAATTTTGGATAAAACAAATTCCGCACAGATGGCAAAGCTTGCTATAAAGGCACTGGAAGACAAAAAAGCAGAAGATGTCCGTGTTATTGATATAAGTGAAATTTCCGTACTTGCCGACTATTTTATCATTGCTAACGGCTTAAACGTAAGTCAGGTACAGGCTATGTCCGACAATGTACAGGAAGTACTCGGCAGAGCCGGTTACGACTTAAAGCAGGCAGAGGGCTATCAGAGTGCCAACTGGATTTTACTGGATTACGGCGACATTATCGTGCATATTTTCGATAAAGAGAACCGCCTGTTCTACAATCTGGAAAGAATCTGGAGAGACGGAAAGGCAATCGACCCGGAATCCCTTTCCTGATATCCGGAAATGTGTAAATTTAAGCAGTTAATATTTACAGCAGCCTTAACTTGATTAAAAAACAAGAAAAATCAATTATGTATCCAAGCGGACGGCACAAATTTACTTTGTCCCGTCCGTTTTTATATTGTAAATTATTCGATGTCACTTTTCAGTTTTCCGAAAAAGGAAACCATATACAATCCGCACAGACCCACAACCACATAGATGATACGTGAAAGCCAGGACATATCTCCGAAACAGAATGCCACAAGATCCAATTCGAACAGCCCTATCAGCCCCCAGTTAATGGCGCCGATGATTGTAATCACAAGTGCCGTAACATCCAGCCATTTGATTCCCATCTTAATTACCTCCTTTTTTTGTTTAGTATGTAGATAGAAATTAAAATTATACCGAAATGACAAAATAACTTGCAGAATATTCACATATTAAGAAAAAACTTGATTTATTTTAATATTTTCTTGACCTGAATAGAGCATCTGTGTATATTTGTCTGTATTGATTATACAAAAACGTCAATCGCTTTTGTGAATAATCTGAAGGAGGATAAAATTATGAAGAAGATGAAGAAATTTTTAAGTCTCGCTCTTGCAGGCGCGCTGGCAGTTTCCACTCTGTCCGGTTGTGGCAACAAAGCAGCATCAGACACATGGAAATTCGGTGGTATCGGTCCCATCACCGGCAGCTACGCACAGTATGGTCTCGGATGTAAGAACGCCATCCAGATTGCAGTTGACGAAATCAACGAAGCAGGCGGTATCAACGGTGTAAAGATTGAATACAAATTTGAAGATGATGAAGTAGATAATGAAAAGTCAGTAAATGCTTATAATGCATTAAAAGACTGGGGTATGAACGTACTTATCGGTTCCACCACCAGCGGCTGCAGCATTGCCGTTTCCGAAAAAACTTTCCAGGATAATCTGTTCCAGATTACCCCTTCCGCATCCAGTGCAGATGCAGTTGTAAAGGGCAATGTATTCCAGGTTTGCTTTATCGACCCGAACCAGGGTATCGACTCCGCAGAATACATCGGTTCCAACAACATGGCTTCCAAGGTAGCCGTTATCTATGACAGCTCCGATGTATATTCTTCCGGTATTTACGAGAAATTCGTACAGGAAGCAGCTAACCAGCCTTTTGAAATCGTTTCCGCTGAAGCATTTACCGCTGACAGCAAGACCGACTTCACTGTACAGCTTCAGAAAGCACAGGAAGCAGGCGCTGAACTCGTATTCTTACCTATTTACTATAGCGAAGCAGCGCTTATCCTTTCCCAGGCTAACACCATGGGATATGCGCCTATTTTCTTCGGATGCGACGGTATGGACGGTATTCTTACCGGTGTAGAAGGCTTTGATACCTCTTTAGCTGAGGGCGTTATCCTGTTAACACCTTTCGCAGCAGATGCAGCAGATGAGAAGACCCAGAACTTTGTTAAAAAATACGAAGAGAAGTACGGTGAAACTCCCAACCAGTTCGCAGCAGATGCTTACGATGCCGTATATGCCGTAAAGGCAGCTATCGAACAGAGCGGTGCGACTCCCGAAGACGGTACATCCGCTATCTGCGACAAGCTTGTTTCCGCAATGACCCAGATTACTTTGGATGGTCTGACCGGCGACGGTATGACATGGAGTGCTTCCGGTGAAGTCAACAAAGCTCCCAAGGCTATGAAGATTGTAAACGGCGAATATTCCCTGATTCAGTAATTAAATCAAAGTAACCAACGAGGGTTGCAGTTACTCACTGCGACCCTTTTTTACTTTATAAGGGGAAAAACAATCCGTTTTTCTTCTTATAAAATAAAAATATTTTATTCAAACACAGGGTTACAGATTAACAAACTTGCACGATGTGCCGTTTTTTGTTATAATAAAACGTCGCTACAAAAAAAGATTGAGGTGTTGCACATGGAATTTATTTCTTATTTAATCAAAGGTGTTAATTTAGGAAGTGTTTACGCTATCATTGCCCTGGGATACACCATGGTATACGGTATTGCCAAAATGCTTAATTTCGCCCATGGAGATGTCATCATGATCGGCGGTTACGTCACATACATAGCCATGAGTTCCCTGGGACTTCCCGCCTGGATAGCCGTATTGCTTTCCGTCATCGTTTGTACCGTACTCGGTATCCTGATTGAAAAGGTGGCTTACCGCCCTTTACGAGAGGCAGCGTCCTCCCTTGCCGTACTGATTACCGCCATCGGTGTCAGCTATCTGCTGCAGAACGTGTCTCTGCTGATTTTCGGTTCGGCTCCCAAGTCCTTCACTTCAGTCGTTTCCGTTCCAGCGCTTACTTTTGCGGGCGGCAGACTTACGATTTCCGGCGAGACCATTGTAACCATCGCCTCCTGTATCGTGGTAATGACGGCACTTACATTATTTATCAATAAAACAAAAGCAGGTCAGGCAATGCTTGCCGTTTCCGAAGATAAGGGAGCTGCCAAGCTTATGGGTATCAACGTAGATGCAACCATAGCCCTTACCTTTGCCATTGGTTCCGGTTTAGCCGCCATCGCAGGTGTGCTTCTCTGTTCCGCATATCCGACCTTAAATCCTTATACCGGCTCCATGCCCGGTATCAAGGCTTTCGTAGCTGCTGTATTCGGCGGTATCGGATCCATTCCCGGTGCTTTAATCGGCGGTCTTTTGTTGGGAATTATTGAAATCTTAAGCAAAGCATATATCTCTTCCCAGTTAGCGGACGCCATCGTGTTTGGTGTGCTGATTGTGGTGCTGATTGTGAAGCCTACCGGTATTTTAGGTAAAAAGATTCAGGAAAAGGTATAGGAGGAGAGCAGTATGAAAAAATTAGCTTTGAACAAACAGACAAAAAACAATCTCATCACCTATGCCATTGTGGTGGCTGCCTATATCATAGTACAGATTTTAATTGCTGCAGGTGCGTTATCCTATCATCTGCAAGGCATGCTTGTATCCGTATGTACCTACATCATTATGGCAATTTCCTTAAATTTAACCGTTGGTATATTAGGTGAATTAAGCCTCGGTCATGCAGGCTTCATGTGTGTAGGAGCATTCTTAGGTGCCATCTTTTCCATTGCCATGAAGGATGTGATTACCTTCAGCCCTTTACGTTTCTTACTGGCTTTGATTATCGGTGCCGTCAGCGCCGGTATCATTGGATTTTTAATCGGTATGCCCGTTCTCAGATTAAAGGGCGACTATCTGGCAATCGTAACCCTGGCCTTCGGTGAAATCATCAAGAACCTGTTCAACATTCTATTCCTCGGTGTGGATGAAAACGGTGTGCATATGTCCACGAAGGATACCATTTCCCTGGGACTTTCCGACAGCGGTACGGTCATTGTAAAAGGTGCACAGGGTGTTACCGGCATGCCGCAGGACGCCAACTTTACCATTGGAGCCATTTTAATTCTGCTGACCCTGTTCATCGTTCTGCATCTTATCCAGTCAAGAGACGGCCGTGCCATCATGTCCATCCGGGACAATCAGATTGCAGCTGAGTCAGTCGGCATCCATGTTTCCAAATATAAGCTGATGGCATTCACTATTTCCGCAGCTTTGGCAGGTATGGCAGGTGCCTTCTATGTTCACAGCTACGGTAACATGAGCTCCAGTGTATTTGACTACAACTTATCCATTATGATTCTGGTGTTCGTAGTACTTGGCGGTATCGGCAGCATCCGCGGTTCCATTATCGCAGCTACCGTTCTGACCCTGCTTCCCGAGCTTTTACGTTTCATGTCCCAATACAGAATGTTGGTTTACGCCATTGTCCTGATTATCATGATGCTCTTTAACTGGAGCCCCAAGGCGCAGAACTGGAAAAAGAAAATGCTGGCAAGGTTCCATTTCCCCGAGCGTAAGGAGGCGAAATAATTATGGCATTACTGGAAGTACAGAATTTAAGTATCTCCTTTGGCGGTCTGAGAGCCGTTGATGATTTTAATCTTCATATTGAAAAAGGACAGTTATACGGTCTGATAGGTCCCAACGGTGCCGGAAAGACCACCGTATTCAACCTTCTTACCGGCGTTTACAAGCCCAATGAAGGCATTATCCGTCTGGACGGCAAGGATATTACCGGACGCAAAAACATTGAAATCAATCAGGACGGTATTGCAAGAACCTTTCAGAACATCCGTCTGTTCAAGGATTTGTCCGTAATCGACAATGTTAAGATAGGTCTTCACAACCAGTATCATTATTCTCTTCTGACCGGCATTTTACGTTTGCCGAAGTACCGCCGGGTAGAAAAGGAAATGAACGAGAAAGCCATGTCCCTGTTAAAGGTATTTGATTTGGATAAGGAAAAAGACTTTTTAGCCTCCAACCTCCCTTACGGCAAACAGCGTAAGTTGGAGATAGCGAGAGCGCTTGCCACCAATCCCAAGCTTCTTTTACTGGATGAACCGGCTGCCGGCATGAACCCGAACGAAACCCAGGAGCTGATGGATACCATCCGCTTCGTACAGAAGAATTTCGACATGACCATTCTTCTCATCGAGCATGATATGAAGCTGGTTTCCGGTATCTGTGAAGAGCTGACCGTACTGAATTTCGGCCGCGTTTTATGTCAGGGCAAAACCTCTGATGTATTGAATAACCCCGAAGTTATCAAGGCTTATTTAGGGGAATAGGGAGGAAACTGCAATGGCTATGTTGGAAATTAAAGATTTGAAAGTTTCATACGGAATGATTCAGGCAATCAAAGGCATATCCTTTGAAGTAAACAAGGGAGAAGTCATTGCCTTAATCGGTGCCAACGGTGCCGGTAAAACGACCATTCTTCATACCATAACCGGTCTGCTTAATGCCGACAGTGGTTCCGTTACCTATGAAGGTAAGGATATCACCCGCATGCCCGGTCACAAAATCGTATCCATGGGAATCGCCCATGTACCCGAAGGCAGACGTGTTTTTGCCAATATGACAGTTTTACAGAATCTGAAATTGGGTGCCTATACACGTAAGGATAAGGCAGAAATAGCCGAAACCCTGGAAATGGTTTATACCCGTTTTCCCAGACTGAAGGAACGTAAGAACCAGCTTGCCGGAACCCTTTCCGGCGGCGAGCAGCAGATGCTTGCCATGGGACGTGCCCTGATGTCCCATCCGCAGATTATTCTGATGGATGAGCCTTCCATGGGGCTTTCACCTATCTTTGTAAACGAGATATTCGATATCATCGAAGAAGTCAGCAAGAGCGGCACGACTGTTCTTTTAGTAGAGCAGAATGCAAAGAAAGCATTGTCCATCGCCGACAGAGCCTACGTTCTGGAAACCGGCAACATTGTACTGGAAGGCAAGGCTTCCGAGCTTCTCGACAACGATTCCATAAGGAAAGCATATTTAGGAGAATAACAGAAAAGGGGTCAGGGTATGGAAAAGAAAAATATCGTCATCACAATTGCAAGACAGTACGGAAGCGGCGGTAAAACCATCGGAGCCATGCTGGCAGAGGAACTGCATATTCCTTACTACGATAAAGACTTAATGAAGCTTGCCTCCGAGGATAGCGGCATTAACGAAGCTTTGTTTGCCAAAGCAGACGAAAGGGTAAAAAACAACCTGTTATACAAGGTTGCAAAAAAGGTATATCAGGGTGAGCTTATCAGTCCGGAAAGCGATGATTTTACCTCCAACGACAACCTGTTCAATTATCAGGCAAAAATCATCCGAGGGCTGGCAGATGAAGAATCCTGCGTGATTATCGGCAGATGTGCGGATTTCGTGTTGAAAGACTACGACAATGTGTTAAGCGTTTTTGTGCATGCACCCAGGGATTTCTGTATAGAACAGGCTGCCAAAAAGCACAGTATGTCCGAAAAAGAATTAGAGAAGTTCATTGTCAGGACTGATAAGGCAAGAGCCGATTACTATAAGTATCACACCGGCAGGGAATGGACGGATGCCAGAAACTACGATTTGTGTTTAGACAGCTCCAAGCTGGGATTTGAACGCTGTGTAGAAGAAATCAAGGCTTACATTGATGTGCGTTTTAAGTAAAATACGCCTGAAATGTCTTATTAAAAAGAACATAACAAGTATAAAAAAAGCAGGTTTTCCCTCGGGAGAATCTGCTTTTTTAATAATCTTTTTACTTATAAAGGCGGAAGACACCGAATACCTTTCCCACGATCGTGCAGTCATCTACGATAATAGGGTCCATTGTATCGTTTTCCGGCTGCAGTCTGATATGACCGTCTTCTTTATAGAAAGTCTTGACCGTAGCGGAATCATCAATCATAGCGACTACCAAATCACCATTATGCGCCGTATTGCATGCTTCTACAAAAATCTGGTCGCCACTGAAAATACCCACGTTAATCATGGAATCACCTTTTACCTTTAAGATAAAGGAAGTGCCGGAAGGAACAACCTCCGCCGGAATAGGGAAGTAGCTTTCAATATTTTCCTCCGCTAAAATAGGAATACCGGCAGCCACCTGACCCACAACCGGGATATTTACCATTTCTTTGCGTACCATCTGAAAGCTGTCATCACAGATTTCAATGGCACGGGGTTTCGTCGGGTCTCTTCTGATATAACCGTTCTTTTCCAGTGTCTCCAGGTGAGAGTGGACAGAAGAGGTGGATTTCAAATTGACCGCATCGCAGATTTCCCGGACTGCGGGCGGATAACCTCTTTTTAATATCTCATCCTTAATATACTCTAAAATCTCTTGCTGCTTTGCCGAAATCTTTCCCTGCGCCATAAGCATCCTCCCAAGCTCTATCTGAATTTCATATCTGTTTCGTTTCTATGATGTATTCAGTATAGCATAGCAGCTTTCAAAAAGCAAACATATATTCAGAAAATATGTTCGCTTTTTTTAATAAAATCTATTGACATAAGAATGTATGTTCGCTATAATGCATCTATAAGAACAAACGTTCCCGAACATATATTCAATACATGGATTTAAATCGACATTCATAAGCATACGGGTATGTACGGAAATCATATATGCCACATACAGTATATGCCATATATACGGAAAACAGGAAGGTGATTATCATGGACAGAAGAGTATACGAAGCCGTTAAAAGAAGTGAAGAAAGAAGCCGCCGCTATAAGTTAAACAGACAGCGCCAGATTCGCAGACGTCTGCTTGGTCTTGCAACAGCCCTCTGTCTGGCAGTCATCATTGCCACCGGCACCCATACGCTGATTTCCTCCGCCCATACTGCGGACGCAGAGCAGAGCTATAAATATTACACCAGCATTTCCGTTGCCTATGGCGATACCCTTACCTCCATAGCAGGAGAGTACATGGACGAGCATTATACATTGGAAGAGTACATCTCCGAAGTACGTCAGATTAACCACCTGTCCGAAGATGCTTCCATTGATGCCGGAAGCTATCTGGTCGTTCCTTATTATTCTTCTGAGTGGAAGTGATTCGGCGGCTGTGATTCACTTTTCAGTTTTACCACATTGGCAGCCTGTCTGCGTCTTTCTTCATCCATATTGGCATAATGCTTTCTGGTCGTATTGACGTCCTTGTGTCCCAGCACGGATGCCACCAGATAAATATCCCCCGTTTCCTGATAAAGCGTCGTACCATAGGTACTGCGAAGCTTATGGGGAGTGATTTTCTTTAAGGTCGTAACCCGGGAGGCATATTTTTTTACCAGATTTTCCACGGAACGGACGGCCATCCGTCTGTTCTGCATAGAAAGAAATAAAGCTTCTTCGTGTCCTGTTGCGGGTATCATATGTTCCCGTTCATCCATATAGTCAAGCAGGGCTTCACGTACTTCCTCTCCGAAGTACACAATGGCTTCATAGCCGCCCTTTCTTCTTACCTTGATACCGTCATTATCGAAATCCACATCCTTAATATCCAGTCCCACACATTCCGATACACGGATACCGGTTCCTAAAAGCAGAGTCAAAAGCGCCACATCCCGCACTTTCGTTTTTGCATGGTATTCCAGTTCCTTTTTTGTCAGCTTCGTACCGTCCTCCACCTGGTCAAGCAGAATAGCTACCTCGTTGGGATCCAGACGGATAATTGCCTTTTCATGTCTCTTCGGAGCCGGAACAAGCTCCGCCGTATTTTTACTTATCCTTTCATTTTGAAAGAAGTAGTGGTAAAAGGTTTTTAAGCAGGAAAGCTTTCTGGCTTTTCCCCTGTCTGTATTGCTGTGTTCCACACCTTCTTTTTCATACAAACTGATATAGGAGAGGTATTCCTCAATATCCTGCCTGGTTATGCTGTCCAGTACACTGATGGGAATGTCCTTTATTTCCATTTTGTTACAGACAGGATTGGTTTCGTGCAGAAACTCAAAAAAAACCCGCAAATCATAAGCATATGCCAGTCTTGTTCTCGTGGATGTCCTGTCCGCAATCCCTCTGAAAAACTCCTGACAATAGGGTGGGAGAGCGGAAAGGATTTCTCTGGTTCTTACTATATTATGTTTATCTAATTTTTCATGATAAGTTTCATAAGCCGGCATCTTTATTCCACTCCTTCAGATTATCGCATCCGTTTTGTATGGCGGTAAACATCCTCTGTTTCACACCGGGATTTTCGGTATTAAGCTGCTTTAATAGCTGCTTTACATATTCTCTTTTGGTATGTCCGTCGGCAGGGCAGGGACTCTTTACTACGGGAACCTCGTATTTACGGACAAATCCGATGACATCCGCTTCCTTCATATAGATAAGAGGACGTATGACAGTAAGTCCCGTATCATCCAGATAAGTCACCGGCGAAAACGTATGAAATCTGCCCTCGTAAAGCAAGGACAGCATCATGGTTTCCACCACATCGTCCATATGATGGGCATAGGCAATTTTATTACAGCCAAGCTGTTTCATAGCTTCGTTCAGCGCGCCTTTCCGCATTTTAGTGCAGAGAGCACAGGGGTTATTTTCCTGTCTCTGTTCAAATACAATCTGACCGATTTGTGTCTTTACTACGGTATACGGTACCTCCAGCTTTTCACAAAGCTTTTTTATTTCTGATAAATCCAGATTAGCAAAGCCAAGATCCACCGTGACCGCCACCAGTTCAAACGGGTGCGGATAAAATCTGCGCAGGCTGCTTAAGGCATATAGAAGAGTAAGGCTATCTTTTCCGCCCGAAATCCCGACTGCAATTTTATCGCCCTCCGCAATCATATGGTAGTCGTCCACCGCTTTTCTGACTTCGCTCAATACTCGTTGTAATTTCATAAATCACCTTTCTGTTTCTGTAATACCTTATTTATTATACTTGTTTTTTTCGGGAATTTCATTAGTTTTTACAAAATACACACTGTTTTTCCCTGCTTCCTCATGCTATAATAAACTAAATTAAAAAGTAAAAGAAGGGGTCACTTATGAAATTCAAAATCAATAGCAAATATGTTAAATGGGGCATTACTGCCTTTTTTGTTATAGCGGCAGCCATTTGTTTCTATTATGTGGTATTCCATATGACAGATATTGTCCGTAATGTAAAATCTTTATCCAGAGTCACTACTCCTATTATCTGTGGTCTGATTATAGCCTATCTGATGACTCCTATATTAAACAGTTTTGAAAAAGGTCTGCTAAATCCGTTGTTTGATAAAATGAAAATAAAACCTTCCGTCAAGCGTGAAAAAATTATCCGTGCGCTTTCCATTCTTTTGACGGTAGTTCTGGTATCCTTTATTTTATATGCCATCATAGCCATGCTGATATCCCAGATTGTACCCAGTATCCGTGCCATCATCAGCAATTTCGATACCTATGTTGACAATGTATCCGCCTGGCTGGACAAACTGCTTGAAAACAATCCCGATTTGAAGAACTACGTCGTTCCACAGGTAAGCAAAGCTTCTACCGAATTGGAAAAATGGCTGGAAGATACCGCAACACTTCTTGCAAAATCCAGTGAAATCTTAAAAACGGTGTCCTTAAGTATTATCAGCTTTGTAAAAGCAACCTGGAACTTTATCATCGGATTTATTATTTCCATTTATGTTCTGGCAAGCAAGGAAACCTTTTCCGACCAGAGTAAAAAAATGCTGTATGCTTTGTTCCAGACAGATGCGGCAAACAGTATTTTAAAGTCCTTCCGTTTCATCCACCGCACATTCATCGGCTTTATCAGCGGCAAGGTTTTGGACTCCATCATTATCGGTCTGCTCTGTTTTATCGGCACCACCATTATGAATACCCCTTATGCCATTTTAGTAAGTGTAATTGTCGGTGTTACCAATGTTATTCCTTTCTTCGGTCCTTACCTGGGAGCCATTCCCAGTGCGTTGCTGATTTTGATTGTAGACATTACCCATCCGCTTAACTGCGTATATTTCGTACTGTTTATTTTCCTGTTGCAGCAGTTTGACGGCAATATCTTAGGTCCCAAGATTTTAGGCGATTCCACCGGATTGTCCGGCTTCTGGGTTATTTTTTCCATCACTCTGTTCGGTGGCCTGTTCGGTATCCCCGGCATGATTGTGGGCGTACCTATTTTTGCCATCATTTATGCAGCCATCAGGAAAATTATCAACCATAATCTGGAAAGGAAAAAGCTGCCCACCGACTCGGCATCCTACAATGATATGGAATGTGTGGATAAGGACGGTTATTTCCTTCCAAGAGTTCCTGCCGAGCCTAAAATCAAGAAGCATAAAAGCACCTATGCCCTGATCAAAGAAAAACTGACAGAAAAAAAAGATACAGAACTGACTGAAACAGGCGAACCGAAAGCAACCGAAAAAGAAAAGGCACCGGCAGAAGAGAAGCCGGATGAATCTATAAATGAGGATGAGAAATAGGAGGCTGCCGGCTATATGAAAAAAGCACTGCTTGTTCCCTTGATTGCAGGTATCTGTCTGTTGACCGGATGTGCAGAAGCACCTGACCAGGTAAAAGAAAATATGAAGGACTATGGAGTTAACGAACAGATAGTTCTCGATAATGTCACCTATTGCAGTCCTGCGGAGTTAAAAAACATTACGCCGGATACTCTGACATATCAGCCCAAAAACCTCATTCTGCCCGATAAGATAGACTTTTCCGATGTAGAGGATGTCGGTCTTGTGACCTTTTGCTCAAAAGAAAATTTCAGTGTAAACAAAGAAGATTTTGCTGCGCAAATCGGTGTCGTTTCCCCAAAATGGACAAAGGGCGACACTGCTGAAGCCGGTTGGGATTTTCAGACGGATGACACATCCGGTTATATACTGGAAAACGGAAGATTTGCCTTCTTTTCCGGAAAATATGAGAAGTATGTGGCTGATGAAAACTACCCGGAAATAACAAACCGCATCTACCTTGGCAGAGAATCCTGTCCGGATATAACCTGTAACCTTAACGGAACAAGCACTTCCCTGCAGCAGGTAATTGACAGTGCCGATGAATGGATTGATGAATTTCCGTACCTTGACGGGGAACTGACCTACAAGATACGAACCGCTTATATCCGGCATGATAATGCCGGCAACGATTATGTAGAGCTTTTTTATCAGCCCATGTACAAAGGTGTCGGATTATCCTATATCACTCATCTGATGGACCCCAATGTAATGGGCTCTATCGTAATAGTCGCCATGTCCTCCGGACTCAGTGTAAATATAGAAAACCCCGGTACCATATCTACCTGTGTAACACAGCTAAATCCAGACGTGGTAAAAGAGGAAATGGCAGATAAAGTGATTGATTTTGACAGTGCGCTGAAACTTGCGGAGGAAAAGCTGTCCGGTTTTAACCGCTTAAAGGTAGCGGAAGTACGCATAGAATATGTACTGAAACCTATCTATAATCCCGATAAGCAATCTCCTTACGGAGAACATATCACCATGGAAGCAAGACCGGTATACACCTTTTACATACCGTGCGAACATGAAGAAAATAATTATGAATACGGAATTATCGAAGCAAATGGTCTGGTCTACGTCAATGTTGATATGCTTGACGGAACGGTAACCGATAATTTTTCTGTGAACAGCTTTCACGGAAACTGAAATCCCGGGTCAGGAAAATATAGGGAAGGGGAGAGTACATGAAAAAGCTGTGGAACAATACGAACGCCGGCTTTATCCTGCTGAATATTGTGATTGTACTTGCTTTATGTCTGTGCAGCGGTATCGGCACGGTCAACGGCAGAACCGTTTCTGTGATAGAAGTTGTGTTCAAAGGGTACGACAATGTCCGGAAATTAGTAACATGGGCGGATGCTTTTTCTGTAGTTCTGTACGGGCATCTGTATCTTGCTCTGCCTCTGATTGCTTCTATCGCCTCCCTGCCGATTATATGTGACGAGTTGCGCACAAATAATTTTTATTTTCATTTCAGCCGAATAGGGGTAAAGCATTACATACACCTCAAATATCTGAGTTGTATTGTAAGCGGTGTCGGCGCTTTATTTCTGGGACTCATCTTATATGGAATATTTGTGCGCCTGTTTTTCCCTTCTTCTTATGATTTTGGCGACAGTCAGGTTATAGGAATAATAGAAAACAACAGTTTCCGGATGATTATGTCCACCGTAGGATACCTTCTTTACATGCTTTGCTATGTAGCCATGCTCAGTATATTTTCCTGTGGACTGGTAAGTGTAACGCAAAATATATACGTCAATCTCTGCGTGCCTTTCCTTCTTAATTATGTAACATCCCGTATCCTGCTTAATACAAAAATTTATGTATTTCTCCTCCTGTGTGTTCTGTTTTATTGCACAGGCTACCGCTTATGGCTGCTAAAATATAAAGGGGTGAGCGCATGAAGCAGAAACTTTCTTTGAAACAGATATTCAGTGTATTCAAGCGCGAATATACGGAATGGATTAGCAATCCCAGAATGCTGGTATGTCTAGTTGTGCTTGTTATGATTAGGGAAATCGTTATTCTTCCCTTAAAAAACTATGCTTTTACATTGGCACAGCCCATAAATGCACTGGAGCCGGTCATTGCTGTTGCCAATTCCGGCATTATGCTGCTTCTTATTCCTCTGGTTTATCTGGTAATTATGGCAGATTTTCCCAGAGTCAGCGGTAATACCTATTTTTATCTTCTAAGAGTGGGACAGCGCAACTGGATAATGGGACAGGTGTTGTTTCAAGTACTCAGCCTCCTTACCTACCTGTTGTTTGTTATCCTTTCTACCATAGTGCAGACGTTTTCCTATGCTTTCCTGATAAATGGCTGGAGTCTTGTCGTGACATCCGCAGACATGACAACTTCCGTATCTGATTTAGTTCCACTGAATTTATACTACCAGATGCCTCCTTACAGGGCATTTGCAGAAAGTTACCTGTTGTTGTTTTTGTTTTTGCTGTTATGTAGCTCCGTTATGCTTTTCGCCTCTCTGTACGGTAGAAAAGTGCTTGCTTTCTGGATTGTTATGCTTTCCATTGCCGCCGGAATTGTTTTATGCTCTGTAAAAACCAAATGGATGTGGCTGTTCCCGGTAAGTCATTCCATACTATGGATACATTTTCAGGATTACTACAGGCAATATGTTTTTCCGCCCATACTATCCCTTGCCGTATTGCTTGTTCTGATAGTGATAGTATATGCGGCAGTTGCACTTGCAGCAAAGCGAATAAATATTGACCGGTTGAGGGGAGAGCAGGAATGATGATAGAGGTAAATGACGTAACATTAAAAACAAAAGAATATACCATATTAGACCATGTTTCCGTTACGGTAAAGCGGGGCGAAACAGTGGGACTGGTGGGCGGAAACGGCTCCGGAAAAACCATGCTCATGAAATGTATCTGCGGATTTTACAGTTCTTATACCGGACAAATAAGGGTAGGCGGCAAAGAAATCAGTAAAGATATCGATTTTCCCGAGAATGTCGGAATCATCATTGAAACTCCGGGATTTATTCCCTACTACAGTGGGTTTAAGAACCTGAAGATTTTGGCAGACCTGCGTGGTAAAATTACGTCTGATGATATCTGTTCCTATATGGAACTCGTCGGTCTTGACCCCAAGCTTCATCGTTCTGTCCGAAAGTATTCTCTCGGAATGCGGCAGCGGCTCGGTCTTGCCCAGGCTCTCATGGAGCAGCCCGAGCTTCTTATTCTGGATGAACCTTTTAACGGACTCGACAAGGACATGGTTGCACACATCCGTCAGGTTCTCCTTGGCGAAAAGGAAAAAGGAACAACCATCCTTTTATCTTCCCACAATGCAACGGATATTTCCCTTTTGTGTGACCGCCAGTACCACCTGGATGCCGGCAGGGTAGTGGGAGAATAACACAACTAAATTTATTTTAAGGAAAAGAGTCTTTTGCATGAAAAAAATTGTTTCTGTTTCCGATTGCCTTTTAAGGGAGCCGCTTATGGACATCAAACCTCATTTTTATGATGAATTCCGGTGTATTGCCGATAAATGCCCTATGACCTGCTGTATGCAGTGGAAGATTGCCGTAGACGAAAAGACGCTCTCCCGTTGGAAGAAAACATTCTTAAATGGGAAAAGGCTGGATATTCCCGTAAAAAAATGCGGAAGAGAGGGTATTATCCGGCTTAATAAGAACGGTGACTGTCCTTATCTGAAGGAAGGACTTTGCAGTCTGGTAGCAAACTTCGGCGAAGATATTCTTTCCGAAACCTGTCATACTTTTCCGAGACAAATACATGAATTTCCGGACAGAAGAGAGCTCTCCGTTGTTTCCTGTTGCCCTGCCGTCATTGATTTTCTGCATACTGACAGAAAACTTGTATTCCAAAATCTGGATGCCGTTCACGGGGATAGTAACTTTTCTATTCGCAACCTGATGATGGATATTGTGGGGAACCCAAACTACGATGTCAATTCCGCACTTTTAATGGCATTTTATATATTACTGGATATAAAGAAAAAGGATACTCTGTCTCCGGAAGATATCTCCGAATACCGAAAGGAGAGCACACTTGCGAGCCTCTATCGGGCAATAAAAGCTTTACCGCCTGATAAAGCACAGTGCCTTAAGGAGAATAATGAGCTTTGGCTCGATATTGCCTACAATTACCGAAAAGAAGGCTTATATACGGAATATATTGAAGACGTATCTCTCTTAGCCGAAGAAATCCTGGATAAAGATACGGATATGCCTCTGGACGCATTTCAGAAAGAATTTGCGGAATATGAACCTCTTTTCCGGAATTATCTGGTGTCCGAACTGTTTACCAACATGCTTATCCCGGAGTCGGACAGAGAGTCCATGGTTGTGATGTTTCAATGGATTTGCATGGAGTATGCTGTTATGCGTCAGGGTATTTTTCTGAAATGGCTCCTGAATGCCAGAGAAACGATACCGCAGCCGCTCACCTATGAAACCGTACGGGATTATATCGTTGTTATTGCCAGAATGACCGGTTACGACGAGGAAGATATTTACGAATATATGGAAAACAGTTTTCAGGACGTCATATGGGAATGGTCCTATCTTTTCCTTATTCTGAGCGGATTTCTTCCCGGATAAAAGTAGAAACAAGAAAGGTTTTTCTCCATGAAAATAAAGCAGCAAAAACAGATAAAAGCATTTTTAGAAAAAGAATTCGGCAAACCAAAAGGTAACTCCCTGTTGGAAGAGCAGGAGAAAATTCTCGGCACCCTTATTGAAAACATAAAAAACAAGTCAAAAAACCAAAAGAAAACACTGGTGCAGACAATTCTGCCCGGCATTGCTCTATATAAAGCCCTGGTACAGAAAAACATACCGGAAGAAGAGGCATATGCCTGCATGCAGAAATATATGTTTGGTACGGTTGGGGAGAACATGCACGCATCCATGCGGAAAATGGAATTGGTTCCCGGCTTTTACACCCTCTACAGTCATATTTTTCTTAAGGTCATGCAAAATACAGACCTGCAGGAAATGCTCATGTACGGTAAAGAAGCAAGCAACCGAAAACAAGAGGTAGACCGCCAGCACCACACTATTCCGAAACAGAAACCAAACGACCGCATTGTGGAATCCCTTTTTCCCTGTATTTTTTAAAGAAAATAGTAATTAGCAAAGTCTATTGTTGCTGCTCGTTTGAATGTGTATAATTATAAAGTGCAGGGAAAAATTTAGCTATACGTAATTTGTTTCCAAGGGGAACAAAAAATCTTGGTGTAAAATATAGATTTTTGATAATATTTACAACCTACAGCGAGAAAACCGTACTTATATAGTGAAAGCAGCTTTCACTATATAATATGGGGAGGGAAACTCATATGGACGATAACAAAATTGTAGAACTATATTGGGAACGAAGGGAGGAAGCAATCAAGGAAACCGCCCTAAAATACGGTAGGTTATGCACACACATTGCTAAGAATATTCTTTTAAGCTGCGAAGATAGCGAGGAATGTGTGAATGACACATATTTTGCTGTATGGAATGCGATTCCAAATGAGCGTCCAAACAGGTTTTCTGCCTTTATCAGTAGAATTACAAGAAATCTTGCATTAAAAAAATATGAATACATTTCTGCGGCAAAAAGAAATCCTATTGCAATTACCTCTCTAGAGGAATTAGGCGATTGTGTATCTGGAACGGAAAGTCCTGAATCGGAAATTGAATCAAGACGTATAGAAATCACGATTGATAAATTCCTTTGGCGGCAGAGTGAAGAAAAGAGAACTGTTTTTATCAGGAGATATTGGTATTTTGATTCTATTGAAAACATCTGTGAAAACACAGGTTTTACACAGAGTAAAGTGAAATCTATGTTATATGAAATGCGCCGAAAGTTAAGAAAGTATTTAGAAAGCGAGGATATCGAAGTATGAATAAAAAGCAACTTTCAGAACATATTGGAAACATTGATGACCGGCTTGTTCAGCAGGCAGAAAGAATCTCTAATTATGCGGCACAGCACCGCCAGAAAAGGATCCGGCAGTTTTTAGCAGCTGCGGCAGCTTTGCTTCTTATGGTATCCAGCTTCAGTGTAGGTGCAATAGCCTTTGCCCACGAAATCATTATTGAAGTACCGGTAGAACAGGAGAATGTTGTGCTGGAGGAAATTGGGCTTACGCTGATTTTGCCCGATAGTTGGAAAGGCAAATACGAGGTAATTGAGGATATTTTTGTTCCAAACAATTCTACTATGTGGGAGTTTTGCGTTAAATCCGTTTATAACGCACAAACCCCGGCGGATGAATCTGGTGAGGTGTTATACCGTGGAACTCTCTTTTATATATTCCAATATGCCGACTATTGTATGTCAGCGAAAGAATTTGAGCAATCCGGCATTGCTGGTATTGGCCGCTATCTTTTTGCAACAGAAAATGCGACTTATGTAATCATGTATGCAACTGATGTACAATTTGACCCGGAAAACTCTGACCTAATGGCTGAGTGGAATGCCATGGAACAGTCAGAAGAAGAGATTCGGTTTGTAGTTGACAATATACTCAAAGATTAAAAAGATAGGAGGTGTTTTTCATGAAGAAGTTAGATGTACTTGTTTTAATGGTGGCATGTGTATTTTTATTGGCAAGTTGCAGTAAAGAAGCGGATGACAGAAGTGCATTTACAGAATTTAATGAATACATTTTGGAAACAGTAATGGAAAGTTATGAAGATGGAAATATCAGTCGGGAAGATATTGTGATAGACCAGATTTATTGCGGACACTTTTCACAAAAAGATGTAAATGAAATATTTGTATTGTGCAAAATTCTGAATACTCCTCATGTTGCTGGATTAGATAAAACTGTGGCTGTCCTCTTGGAAGCAGATTCATTAAAAAAGATAGCTTATAAAGAGTTTAATGCAGATAATGTGACTATAGATTGCGTTCAGACCAGCATCGGACAGAGCAAAATATTATTTATCGGAACAACTATATATCAAGGAATATCAGCGCAGGAAATACAGCTTTGGGGCATTCAGGATGGTCAATGGTTGGATATTCCAATAGAGAACTTAGAAACTTTATCAGATGGCTATTTTTGCTTTATGGGAGATGGAGAAATTATTGTTTCTTCTATAGCAGACCATGCAGAGATTATAGCCATACTAAATTGGAATCCAGATATGGAGAATTTTTTGTTAGATTAAAGAAAGCGAAAGCTGCCAGTCAAGCGTTGCCAGCGTGATATGCAATCTACGGAAAAAGATAGAGCCGGACAGCAAAAAGCCCACCTACATAAAGACGGTTTTAGGCATAGGCTACAAGTTTGCTTCTGGGGAATGATAACAGAATAACCGCCGCTACATAGAACGGCACACCAAGACAGGAAATCAAAAAAGGTTTCCTGTTTTTTTGCGCCCATTTTTGGCATTTTCAAAAATCGTCGGTATTATGCCGTGAAAAGGGGGATAGAAAGAAATTTTCGCAAATCTCCGTCAATTTTGCTTTACGTGGTGTTGTAGGTATTAGGGGGAGAAATACCGCCGCAAAGTTGGCAGAAGCCCCGCCCTCTCCGTCGAGGGTATCAGCAAAAGCCCACACAGGGAAAGCCGCCACTTTCTTAGAGCAAGATTCTACCACAGTACCAAATTTCGCTAAACGCTCAATTTTGTCCTGCGGGAATCTTGTTGGGGTTGCCACCCCAAGCCCGCCTTTTGCGGCTTGCGCCGCTTGAAAAATCCACCGAAAAAATTTTTCGGATTTTTCAAAAAACACTTCCGTTTTGCCCCTGTTTTTCTCCTGTTAGTGAAAGGGCAAAGCATAAAGGAAAGGAGGTCTGCGACCATGAAAAGATACAACACGCCCCACCGCCACCGGGTAATCAAGACACGCTTGACCGAGGAAGAATACGCCGAGTTTTCCGAGCGTGTCACCCTCTGCAAAATGAGCCAAGCCGAGTTTATCCGGCAAGCCCTCATTAAGTCAAGCATACGTCCGGTTATTACCGTTTCCCCGGTCAATGATGAACTGCTCTCTGCCGTTGGGAAGCTAACCGCCGAGTACGGGAAAATCGGCGGCAACTTGAACCAGATTGCCCGCTGTCTGAACGAGTATGGCGCACCTTATAACGCCCTCTCCCAAGAGGTGCGAGCCGCCACAGCGGAGCTTGCCGCCTTGAAGTTTGAAGTCTTGCAGAAAGTAGGTGAAGCCGTTGGCAACGTTCAAACATATCAGCTCTAAAAATGCCGATTATGGAGCAGCCGAGCAGTACCTAACCTTTGAGCATGACGAGTTTTCCATGAAGCCCACACTTGATAAAAACGGGCAGATTGTTCCGAGGACAGGCTATCTCATTTCCTCTCTGAATTGCGGTGATGAAGATTTTGCCATAGCGTGTATGCGCTCCAATCTGAAATACGGCAAGAACCAAAGAAAAGAGGACGTAAAGAGCCACCATTACATTATCAGCTTTGACCCCCGTGACGCTGCCGACAATGGGCTATCCGTAGACCGGGCGCAACAGTTGGGCGAGCAGTTCTGTAAAGAGCATTTCCCCGGACACCAAGCCCTTGTATGCACCCACCCGGACGGGCATAACCACAGCGGCAACATCCATGTGCATATCGTAATCAATTCCCTACGGATTGAGGAAGTGCCACTATTGCCCTACATGGAAAGACCGGCAGACACAAGGGAGGGCTGCAAGCACCGCTGTACGGACGCAGCTATGGAATATTTCAAAGCGGAAGTCATGGAGATGTGCCACCGGGAAAACCTCTATCAGATTGATTTACTCAATGGCAGCAAGAACCGTGTCACCGAGCGTGAGTATTGGGCGAAACGGAAAGGACAAGCCGCACTGGATAAAGAGAACGCTTCCCTTGCCGCCACAGGAGAGCCGCCCAAACTTACAAAATTTGAAACCGACAAGGAGAAGCTGCGGCGCACGATCCGCACCGCCCTGTCCTCTGCTGTTTCTTTTGAGGACTTCTCCGGGAAGCTGCTGCAACAGGGCGTGACCGTCAAGGAGAGCCGAGGGAGATTGTCGTATCTCACGCCGGACAGGACGAAGCCAGTCACCGCCCGGAAACTGGGTGATGATTTTGACCGTGCCGCCGTACTTGCATTGTTGGAGCAGAACGCACAGAACGCCGAGAGAGCCACCGAAAAGACAGCACCCAAAGAAGAACACCCCCGCAGCATAAGGGAGCGTTTACAGCGTAACAAAGCCGCCATAAACGCACCGAAACAGGACGGCGTACAGCGCATGGTAGACCGGGAAGCGAAACGAGCCGAGGGCAAGGGGAAAGGCTACGAGAAATGGGCGACCCTGCACAATCTGAAGCAAATGGCGGCGACCATGAGCGTATACGAGGAATCCGGCTTTTCTTCCCCGGAAGAACTGGAAGCCGCCCTTGCCGCCGCCAGTGCCGGGCTGCATGAAGCGACCGGGAAACTGAAAGCCGTGGAAAGCACTTTACGGGAGAAAAAGGACTTGCAGAAGCAGCTATTAGCGTACATCAAGACCAAGCCCGCCCGTGACGGACTGCGGGCGCAGAAAACGGAGAAAGCCCGGAGAGCCTACCGGGAGCAGCACGAAAGCGAGTTTATCATTTCCGAATCTGCCGCCCGGTATTTCAAGGCACAGGGAATCTCCAAGCTGCCAGCGTCCAAGACCTTGCAGGCGGAGATTGAGCAGCTTATGAGGGAGAAGAACACGCTTTACAACGAGTACCGGGAGAAGAAAGAAAATGTCCGGGAATTGCAGACCGTCAAGGGCAATATAGACCAAATCCTGCGCCGTGAGCCGGAACGGGGAAAGGGGCGGGAGAATGAACGGTAAACGCCCATATATGGACTACTGCCAGCACCGGGCGGCGTGTCGGCTTGTGCATGAGTGCTGCAACTATGACAACGGGAATTGTATTGTGCTGGATAACGGCGAGCCTTGCGTGTGTGTGCAGAGTATCAGCTATTCCCTCTTGTGCCGCTGGTTCATTGCCGCCGTGCTGCCGCTGGACGGGAAACTGGAAGCCGCCCTTTTGCACCGGGCAGACAGGAAACGCTGTACCGAGTGCGGCGGGTATTTTCTCCCCAAATCAAACCGGGGGAAATACTGCACGGACTGCGCCGCCAAAGTGCGCCGCCGGAAAGAAGCAGACAGACAACGGAAAAGATACCACCTTTCTACGCATTTAGGCTATGAAAGAAGCCCATAAATCAAGGCTTTTCAGACCGCCCTCAACGGGTAGACGATATTTATATCCTTTACCCCCGAAAAAGCCGTTTTAACTGTGTAACAGAAGCCACAGACAGGAGGTGAGAACCATAACCGATTACATCACAGCCGACACCGCAATGCCGCAGTTTTTCCCTTATCCATGTTTCCTGCTGAAAATGGACTTGTCCTATACCGCAAGGCTGCTCTATGCGCTGCTGCTAGACCGTATCACTCTCTCACAGAAGAACGGCTGGCAGGACAGCGAGGGCAGGACGTATATTTTCTATCCCGTTTCGGAGATAGCGGAAACGCTGGATAAAGGCAGAACCGCCATAAAATCCGCACTGAACGAGCTGGACACTGCCGGGCTTTTGGTGAGGGAACGCCGGGGATTTTCCGCACCGAACCGCCTTTATGTGAAAATACCGCAAGTGCCAGTGGTACAGTTTTCCGACCATATGACAGCCATAGAGCCGGAAAACCGACCCTCTGATAGCCGGAAAAGCGACCCTCATAAGGGCGGAAAACCGACCTTTGCGTTGGACGGAAAACCGACCCCTAACCAACTTACTATAAACCAACTAAAAGAGAACCAACTAAAAGGAGCGAGTGGGGAGCCGCCCGCCCCATTTGGGAGATATAAAAATATTTTCCTCTCTGAATCCGAGTATGCGGAACTGAAAGAGGAATACCCGGACAGGCTGGAACGGCTTATCGAGGAAATGAGCGAGTTCATAGCTGCCACAGGGAATGATTATGTGTGCCATGCCGCCGCATTGCGCCGCTGGTTAAACCGGGAGAAAAAGGAGAACCCGAAAAAGGGAATCCCCGATTATTCCTACAAAGAGGGCGAGAGCCTTTGACAGCATAGACACAACGCCCCGTAAACAGGGCGTAAAAGACCATGAACAAGGAGGAACGATTTTATGTTTGATTACGATAACGCTACTTTCCGGCTTGCCACGGCACAGAAAGCAGAGCCGGAGGACTACATAGGCGAGGACGGGCTTTTGTATTGCGGGAGCTGCCGCCAGCCCAAAGAAGCCTACTTCCCGGAGGGCAAGACGCTTTTCGGACGTGACCGACACCCCAAAGAATGTGACTGCCAGCGGAAACGGCGGGAGGAACGGGAAGCCGCAGACCGGGAGCAGAAGCACCGGGAGGAAGTGGAACGGCTGAAAAGAATCGGTTTCACAGACCCGGCTATGAGGGAATGGACTTTCGGGAACGACAACGGGAAATGCCCCCAAATGGAGAAAGCCCGCCGCTATGTGGAACAATGGGAGCAGATAGAGGACGGAAACCACGGATTGATTTTGTGGGGGAGTGTCGGCACAGGCAAGAGCTATCTTGCCGGGTGTATCGCCAATGCCCTCATGGAGAAAGAGATTTCCGTGTGCATGACGAATTTTGCCCTTATCCTCAATGACCTTGCCGCCAGCTTCAAAGACCGCAACGAATATATCTCCCGCCTTTGCAGCTTCCCGCTGCTTATCCTTGACGATTTCGGCATGGAGCGTGGCACGGAATACGGCTTAGAGCAAGTCTATAACGTGGTTGACAGCCGATACCGCAGCAGAAAGCCGTTAATAGTCACCACAAATTTGACGTTGGAAGAATTGCAGAACCCGGAGGACACGCCACATGCCCGGATTTATGACCGCCTTATTGAAATGTGTACCCCCGTCCGCATTACCGGGGAGAATTTCAGAAAAGCCAGAGCAAGGGAAAAAATGGAACGCCTTAAAACACTGCTGAACGGAAAGGAGATCTGCCTATGACCGACACCATGAAGAAAGACCGCCCCGCCCGCCGCCCGGACTGCGTGACCGAAACCCGGATAGGCAATACCCTGCTTGTCGTTTCCGGCTTTTTCAAACAGGACGCAACCGACACCGCCGCCGATAAGATGATGAAGCTGCTGGAAGCGGAAGCCGCCGCCGGGAGCCTGCCGCCGTTCTCCGCATAGTGCGATAAGCCTAAAAGGAAAACCGTCATTTTGACGGGGCGTAAAGTAACAGAAAAGACTGTACAGCCAGCCCCGGCGTGTGGTATACTGTCCATACGGAATAGTGGGGCTGGCTGTCGGAAACGGAGGAATCTATGTCAAGACAGACCACCCAAAAAATCACCGCCTTATATCCCAGGCTATCCCATGAGGACGAGCTTTCCGGGGAATCCAATTCCATAAGCAACCAGAAAAGAATCCTTGAATCCTACGCTAAACAGAACGGGTTTACGAATCTGAAATGGTACACGGACGACGGATTTTCGGGGGCAAATTTCCAAAGACCCGGCTTCCAGTCCATGCTTGCCGACATTGAAGCGGGGCTTGTGGGAGCGGTCATTGTAAAGGATATGTCAAGATTAGGGCGGAACTACTTACAAGTGGGAATGTATACAGAAATGATTTTCCCACAGAAAGGCGTCCGCTTTATCGCTATCAATGACGGAGTGGACAGCGCACAGGGCGAGAATGATTTTGCGCCGCTGCGCAACATTTTTAACGAATGGCTGGTGAGGGATACGAGCAAGAAAATCCGGGCGGTAAAACGCTCAAAAGGCATGAGCGGGAAGCCCGTCACAAGCAAGCCTGTTTACGGCTACCTCATGGACGAAAACGAAAATTTCATCATTGACGAAGAAGCCGCCCCGTTAGTGCAGCAGATTTACAGCCTTTGCCTTGCCGGGAACGGGCCGACCAAGATAGCCCGTATGCTTACGGAACAGGAAATCCCCACGCCGGGAACACTGGAATACCGCCGGACGGGAAGCACCCGCCGCTACCACCCCGGCTATGAGTGCAAGTGGGCGACAAACACCGTGGTGCATATCCTTGAAAACAGGGAATACACGGGCTGCCTTGTGAACTTCAAGACGGAAAAAGTGTCCTACAAGGTGAAGCAGAGCCGGGAGAACCCCGTGGAGAAACAGGCGGTATTTGAGAACCACCACGAGCCAATCATTGACAGCCCTACATGGGAGCGTGTGCAGGAGCTGCGCAGACAGCGCAAACGCCCAAACCGCTATGATGAGGTGGGCTTGTTCTCCGGCATACTCTTCTGCGCCGACTGCGGCAGCGTCATGTACCAGCAGAGGTATCAGACGGACAAGCGGCGGCAGGACTGCTATATCTGCGGCAGCTACAAGAAGCGCACGGCAGACTGTACGGCGCACTTTATCCGCACCGACTACCTCACCGCCGGAGTGACCGAGAACTTACGGAAAGTCACCAGCTATGCCGCAAAGCACGAAGCCCGCTTTATGAAGCAGCTTATCCAGCAGGGCGAGGACGGTGACAAACGCCGGAACGCCGCAAAAAAGAAAGAGCTGGAAGCGGCAGAAAAGCGGATTACGGAACTCTCCGCTATCTTCAAGCGGCTTTATGAGGACAGCGTGGCGGGGCGCATATCAGACGAGCGCTTCATGGAGCTTTCGGCAGACTACGAAGCCGAGCAAAAGGAACTGAAAGAGAAAGCCGCCGCTTTGCAGAACGAGCTTTCAAGGACGCTGGAAGCCGCCGCAAACGCCGAGAAGTTTATGGGCGTTCTCCGCAGGCACACCACCATTGAGGAACTCACCCCTACCCTGTTGCGGGAGTTTGTGGAGAAAATCGTAGTCCACGAATCGGAAGCCCCTGACGGGAAACGGCGGGGGAAGCTCCGCAGACAGGAAATCGAAATCTATTACTCTTTTGTCGGCAGGGTAGAACTGCCCGACTAAAGCCCGACCCGTCCGGCAGTCAGCCGGACAGGGGACGGCAAAATTTTTTACACTTCTTTTACTTCTTTATCTCACACGAGCAAAATATCAGGAATTCCCTTTATTTTTACAGCACTACCCGGAATAAAATGCCGTCCTTCCGGTAGGATGCCCTGATGCTTCCGCCATGCGCTTCAGCGGTGGCCTTGGCGATGGAAAGTCCGATGCCGGTGCCTCTTCCCTCTCCGTCAGCGCCATGGGTACCATGAACACGGGCGAACGAAGATAAAAAAGTAAGTGTTTCTTTTCCATAACATAAAAATGATGCATTATTTTTGTATTTGATATATAATAGTTGTGGATAATATATGATACATTTTGACCAGTTTAAGGCTAAAATAGATAATATATTATCTGCAACTATTTTTATGCGAACTTTAGGAGGAGGAAACACTATGGAGGGTCTTATCTGGGAAACTTCCGAGGAATTGGATAAAAAAATTGCTGACCGCTTACGGCTTATCCGCAAGCGCAGGTCTATCTCTCAACAGCAACTGGCTAAAATGAGCAATGTAAGCTACGGCTCCATCAAGCGGTTTGAAACAACTGGACAGATTTCTCTGCTTTCCCTCACCAAAATTGCCACTGCCCTGCAGGTAGCCGATGAACTGCGCAACTTATTTACCGTAGTGCCTTACCGGAATATAGAGGAGGTTATTAATGAGTCAAAATAAATACCTTCATGTACTTTATCATAATATACCCGTCGGAACTCTTGCCATGGCACAGTCCCGTCTGGTAGCTTTTGAGTATACCGAAGACTGGTTAAAAAACGGTTTTTCCATCAGTCCCTTTTCTCTGCCTTTAAGAAAAGAGGTCTTTCTTCCTTCTAAGTATTATTTTCAGGGTCTTTGGGGTGTATTTGCCGACAGCCTTCCGGATGCCTGGGGCAGACTTTTATTGGAACGCCTTCTGAAAGCACAGGGTAAAAATCCGGATTTGCTTACCGTCTTAGACCGTCTGGCAATCGTTGGCACCTCCGGCATGGGGGCTCTGACTTACGAACCCGAGGAGGAATGGGCTGCCACTCCCGATTATCTGGATTTGGATGACCTCGCATATCAATGCAAAAAAATACTGAACACGGAATATTCCGATAAATTAGATGAGTTGTTTTCACTGGGCGGCACCAGCGGCGGCGCGCGCCCCAAAATTCTCACAGAAATTAACAATGAACCATGGATAATCAAATTTCCAGCCTCTCCCGATGGAGAAAACGCCGGTTTTATGGAATACGAATATTATTTATGCGCCAAGGAATGCGGTATTTCCATGAGTGAGTCCCAATTATTTCCTTCGCAGAAATGTAAGGGTTATTTTGGTACCAGACGATTTGACCGTCAAAAAAAAGAAAATGATTATCAAAGAATTCATGTCCTGACGGCTGCTGCCCTTTTGGAACTGGATTTCACACAACCCAGTCTCGACTATCATATCCTGATGAAATTAACCAGCATTCTTACCGGAAATAATGAGCAGGACATGGAAAATATGTACCGTCGCATGTGTTTTAATGTGTTCGCACACAACCGGGATGACCATTCCAAAAACTTCTCCTACCTTTATCAGGAAGCTTCCGACAGTTGGTGTCTGGCACCCGCCTACGATTTGACATACAGTAATACTTATTACGGAGAGCACACCACAACCGTGGACGGCAATGGGCGCAATCCCGGCATGAAGGAACTTTTGGCGGTTGGAACTGCCGCAGGTATAAAACAGAGCCGGTGCAAATCCATTGCAGAGGATATCCGGGACTGTGTAAACCACAACCTCGCAGCCTATCTGTCATAAGAAAAGAGCCCGAAGGCAGTCACGCAGCTTTCAGGCTTTTTCTCTTTATTTGTCTTTTCTTGTTTTTATTTATACTTATAAAATCCTTCACCGGAGGACATGCCGAGCTTGCCCTCGTCTATGTACTTCTTCAGGATTTCTTCCATTTTCTTGAAGTTGTACGGCATCATCATTTTTTTCAGAAGCGGGGAGAAAATGCCCGGTACACTCTGGTACTGATGCACGATGTTGTAGGCGGTGTTTAAGCCAACGGTGTCAAAAATCTGGAACGGGCCCTTGGGGGCACCGGTGCCGTGCGTCCAGGCAATGTCAATGCTTTCCGGGTCGGAAACGCCGGATGCATACAGATCCAGACCGCTGAGCAGGAACGGAACCAGCATGGAATTCAAGAGATAACCGCTTTTTTCCTTTCTTACCGGAAGGCCGATCATACGGATATCATTGGCAAACTGCAAAATATCATTGAAATATTTCTCATCCGTCCTGGGCTGCGCCATAATCTCCGCCGTGTTGTTTTTCCAGATGGAATTGGCAAAATGCAGGGACAGGTACTTCTCCGGTCTGCCGGTATATTTGGCAAACATGGACGGAAGAAGCGTGGAGGAATTGGTTACAACCACGGTCTTTTCCGGCAGAAGCGGTGCCATTTTTTCATAAAAAGCAATCTTATCCTTTTCGTTTTCTGCCATGGACTCAATTAAAAGGTCTGCGTCTGCAAAGGCTTTTGCCATATCCAGCTCCAGCTTGATGCCGCTGTAAGCCGCTTCTACCTTTTTAAGACTCTCTTCTTTGTTGAAATTGTCTTCATCCGCAATACCTGCACACCAGGGACCCTTGCCGGATGCCATGTCTTCGATGGCTTCGATGTAAGTTTCTTTCAGCTTATCCAGCTTGGGCTGGGTTCTGCCGATGGAACCCTCACTCCGTAACCAGATGGTTACATCTGCTCCGCAGTAAGCCGACTGGAATGCTATCTGGCTCCCCAATACGCCGCCTCCTGCAACTACTACATTTGCATACTTCATAACAGCTACCTTCCTTTCTCTGTAAATATATGTTATGTCCGAACTGATATACCGTAAGTATACCATGAAGAGAAGGGCAGGAAAAGTGATTTGCAGATGAAATAATAAATCTCGTCAACCATGTCTCTCTTAAAGCCGGTGCAGAACTTCCTCAATATCTCCGTCAATACCGACCGACTCTTTCATCTATACTCCATCGTATACAGGCAGGCGCCGGATTTCAGCGCCTTCTTTCCGGTGTTTTTCATGCCGCATTTCTCGTACTTGGTGACCTTAAGCGGTGTGTCGGTGTCCAGAACGCAGGGAATGCCGAGCTCTCTTGCCTCCGCAAACGGCTGCTCCAGTACCTTCTTCATGAAACCTTTTCCCTGAAATTCCCTTAATACCACTACCATGGAAACGGCAATGTAGTCCTTTTCTTTTTTGTAGAGTTTGGCATACCTTTCTTCACCGCCCCCTATTACCGCTTTTATACCTTTAAAAGACATTTCCCGCAGCATACGGAATCCCATGTGAAGAGCAGGCCCCATTTTGATTTTTGTGTTCTTGCGCCAATAAGCAAGAAAACCTTCGTGCCGCTCAGACGTAGTATACAGGACACCGGACTTGTAAAAATATTCCGTCATGATTTCAAATGCTTTCACCATATCTTCTTTGGATGCGGTTGCCGCAAGTCCGGCACCCTCTGCCACAAAGGCTTCGCCTATCCGTGTTCCGTAGTAAACAAGTTCCTCTTTTGACATGTCTGTTACTTTAATCATATACTTCCTCTCCTCCTATAAGAAAAAGTTTCACACCTTCTCAAACACCAGTATTTTCTGCGCCATTTTCTTCACAAACGGCATCCAGATAACCAGCTTGTAAATGGGGCTTAAGGTAAGCATGCCTCGGAGAATGTTGTCGTTTTTCACCTTGCGGAAGCCGTCGGCAATGTCGCCCAGCTCTTCAAAGCTGTTGACACCATAGGTAAAAACGGCACCGGTGGACTGAATGGACTTTTCCACGCCTTCCTTGTTGACAAACTTCGGGCACAGGCATTCCATGATGACGTAGGCATTGTCGAAATTGTTGCGGATAATCTGAAGCATCTGTCCCACCTGCTCCCTGGTCAGGTACATGGTCAGACCCTCAATAATAAAAAGCATCTTACCCCTCTTTGTGACCTGAGATGCCCAGGCGGGGTCAAAACAGGAACAACCGATGGTGGAAACTCGTCCTGTTTCCCCGTATACGGAGTCCCTTACGGCAATGGTTTCCGGCAGATCCAGATTGTACCAGGTGATTTTCCCGTTATCCATACGGTAAAAACGGGTGTCCAGACCGCAGGCAATATTCACCACCGTACAATCCGGGTTCTTGCGGATAAAATCCGATACCAGTTCATCCAATACCACCGTTCTTGCCACAACGCCGCCGCTCATGGCTGCGTCCTTGCCTGCTTTGGAAAAATCATAATCCAGTTTTTTCACGATCTCTTCTGCCTTTTCATCCTTAAATTTATGCTTGGGATTTTTGCTGTACATCGCTCTTGCATAAAAGCTCTGCAGCATGGTTTCCGCTGCTCCGTTCAATACCGGCACAATTTTTTCTTCACTCATATTTCTGTTTCCTTTCACCTTTGTTTGCAGAAAACTGATAACTTTACTGCTTTTCTCATCTTAATTCTTATGTTAGCTTAAGCTAACTACGATGTCAATAAAAATGCTAAGTCCCAGAACAAGACTTAGCATTTTCATCCATATACTTACTGCCGTAGGATATTTCTTAATACTTGGAGAACTCCAGGATTTTCTTGGCATTCTGAATTCTCTCTTCGGAAGGAGGCTCCACCCCTTCTAATTTATAAGGAATACCTAACTCTTTCCACTTGTATTCGCCCAGGGTGTGGTAAGGAAGAACCTCCACCTTCATCACGGTGTCCAGAGTGTCGATAAATTCTCTCGTCTTTATTAAATATTCGTCCTTATCCGTAATGCCGGGCACCAGTACATGACGAATCCACATGGGAATGCCCTGCTCGGAAAGGTATCTTGCACAGTCTAAAATATTTTTGTTGGTATGACCGGTCAGCTTCTTATGCTCTTCGTCGTCGATGTGCTTGATATCCAGCATAACAAGGTCGGTGTATTTCAGTAATTCGTTGAATTTGGAGAAGAAAGGCTCTTCTCTGGTAAAAGGCTGTCCGGAGGTATCCAGGTTAGTATTGATGCCTCTTTCATGCGCCTTTTTGAATAAATCAATTAAAAAGTCGATTTGCAGCAATGCTTCGCCGCCGCTGACGGTAATACCGCCATCCTTGCCCCAGTAGCTGCGGAAACGCTCTGCCTTATCCAAAAGCTCATCTGCTGTCTGCAGATTGTCTGTTTCAGGATTCCAGGTATCTACGTTGTGGCAATACTGGCAACGCATATTGCATCCTTTTAAGAAAATAAGATAACGGATTCCGGGGCCGTCTACCGCGCCAAATGATTCTAATGAATGAATTCTACCTTTAATCATATAAATACCTATGCCTTTCTGTAATCTGCATATCAGTTCTGTCTTAGTATTACCAAAAAGGGGCCGGACATTACTGCCCGACCCCAATTTACATCAATTATCTTGAAACCTGTTAAGATTAAAGTCTCTTATGGCAGGTTCTTGCGATAACGTCATCCTGCTGTTCCTTGGTCAGGCTGATGAACTTAACAGCATAACCGGATACACGGATGGTGAAGTTTGCGTATTCAGGCTTCTCAGGATGTGCCTGTGCATCTAACAGCTTCTCTGTACCGAATACGTTAACGTTGAGGTGATGAGCACCACGATCAAAGTATCCGTCCAGAACGCCTGCCAGAGTATTCTTCTGCTCGTCAAGGTCATGACCAAGAGCGGAAGGAGCCATGGTCTGGGTATTGGAAATACCATCCAGAGCATACTCGTAAGGAAGCTTAGCTACAGAGTTCAGGGATGCAAGCAGACCGCTCTGTTCTGCACCGTAGGAAGGTGATGCACCGGGAGCGAAAGGCTTGTAAGCTTCTCTGCCGTCAGGAAGAGCACCGGTAGCCTTACCATATACAACGTTGGAAGTAATGGTCAGGATAGAGGTTGTGGGCTCGGAATCTCTGTAAGTCTTGTTCTTCTTAATCTTCTCCATGAAGGTCTTCAGAAGCCATACAGCAAATTCGTCTGCTCTTTCATCATCGTTACCGTATTTAGGGAACTCGCCTTCGGTCTTGAAGTCGATAGCGCAGCCCTGGTCATCACGGATAACTTTAACCTTAGCATACTTAATAGCGGACAGGGAGTCAGCTACGTGGGACAGACCTGCAATACCGGTTGCGAAGGTTCTTCTTACATCGGTATCGATCAGAGCCATCTCTGCTGCTTCATAGTAATATTTATCATGCATGTAGTGAATCAGGTTCAGGATGTTTACATACAGAGCTGCACACCAGTCAAGCATGATGTCGTATTTATGCATAACTTCGTCGAAATCAAGGTATTCGGAAGTAATGGGTGCAATTTCGGGACCGCACTGCATATGCTTGCCGTTCTTGTCAAGATGCTTTTCATCCTTACCACCGTTGATAGCGTAAAGTAAGCACTTAGCAAGGTTAGCACGAGCACCGAAGAACTGGATTTCCTTACCGGTCTGAGTTGCGGATACGCAGCAGCAGATGCTGTAGTCATCGCCCCAGATAGGCTTCATAACGTCATCGTTCTCATACTGGATGGAAGATGTAGTTACGGAAATCTTAGCTGCATACTTCTTGAAGTTTGCGGGAAGAGCGCTGGAGTACAGAACGGTCAGGTTCGGTTCAGGGCTGGGTCCCATGTTTTCAAGAGTATGAAGGAAACGATAGTCGTTCTTGGTAACCATATGACGGCCGTCCATGCCGATACCGCCAACTTCCAGGGTTGCCCATACAGGGTCACCGGAGAATAACTGGTTGTAAGAAGGAATACGAGCGAACTTAACCATACGGAACTTCATGGTCATATGGTCGATTAACTCCTGAGCTTCTTTCTCAGTCAGAGTACCTTCCTTTAAGTCTCTTTCGATATAAATATCCAGGAATGTGGAGATACGTCCAACGGACATAGCTGCACCGTTCTGGGTCTTGATAGCTGCTAAATAACCAAAGTATAACCACTGAACAGCTTCCTTAGCGTTGGTAGCGGGACCGGAAATATCGTAGCCGTAAATCTTAGCCATTTCCTTCATTCCCTGCAGAGCCTTGATCTGCTCAGCAATTTCTTCTCTCAGACGGATAACTTCTTCGGTCATGGTACCGTTACCGCAGTTCTTCTTATCCTCTTTCTTCTTCTCAATCAGGAAGTCGATACCGTAAAGAGCAACTCTTCTGTAGTCGCCTACGATACGTCCACGACCGTAAGTATCGGGAAGACCTGTAACGATATGAGTATGACGTGCAACCTTCATCTCGTCTGTATATGCATCAAATACTGCCTGGTTGTGTGTCTTATGATAGTCAGTGAAAATCTTGTGGAACTTAGGGTTAACTTCGTAACCGTAAGTGCTTGCAGCTTCCTCTGCCATCTTGATACCACCGTAAGGCATAAATGCTCTCTTTAACGGCTTGTCTGTCTGAAGACCTACAATCTGCTCAAGGTCCTTCATAGACTCATCAATGTAGCCCGGGCCGTAAGCGGTAAGGCTGGATACAACCTCTGTTTCGCACTCTAATACGCCGTTGTGCTCACGTTCTGCTTTCTGTAATTCCTGCAGTCTGCCCCAAAGCTTGTCGGTTGCCTCTGTAGGGCCTTCCAAAAAGCTTTCGTCACCATCATACTGGGTGTAGTTTCTCTGGATGAAGTTACGAACATTGACATCAACATCCCAATGGCCGTCTTTCACAAAACCTCTCCATGCTTCTGCCATGAAAATTTACCTCCTTTTGGTAAAAATAAAATAATATTATCAACAGGAAACCTTGTCGCGGTTTGCCTACTGTTGTTTACGTTAAAAGTGTACTACTAACAAAGGCTAAGTGTCAACTGTTTTGCGGATTGGACGTAATTTTATACATTCCGGAGCCACCAGAGGAAGGGTCTGGTGCCGATGTAGAACTTCACGGTCTTTGTTCCGCCGTATTTTCCGCATCCCTGCAGGGTAACCTGGGCGGTTCCTTTGTTGACATTGTTCTTGTAACCGATGATTTTGTATCCATCCTTCGTGTCATCGCCGTCCGTGATAAGCTTCAGTTCCTCCACGACTGCCTGCTTACCGGTTCCCACCTTCATGGTAAGGATTAAATCCTCCTCCGTCAGGGTAACCGGTTTTGTGGTGTAGGGAAGCGTCTTGGGCACTACCTTAACCGTCACCTTTTTGAAGTCAGACTCGGTAATGCGGTAATCTGCGGTCAGCACAGAGCCCTCGCCCCGGTAGTTTCCGGCACCGGTAATGGTGATACGGACAATGCTGCCGGGTTCGTTTACGACGTCCTTTTTCACATCCAGTTTTGTTTCTTCTCCGTTTGCCATCAGCAGACTATAAGAAAGCGTATAGTCTGTTTTCTCTTTTAGCTTTGTTCCGGTTTCATCCGTTACCACGGGCTTGCTGACAAACTTGCCCTTGTTCTTGTTTGCCGGTACATCCGTTACCGTCACCGTAATGGGATTTACCTTGTCTGCGAGGCTCTTGTTGGTAATGGTAAAGGTCTGCTTGATGCTGCCCTTAAAGTTTCCTTTGCCCTTTACGGTAATGAGCGGCAGCTTCTTCTCCGTCAGGTTTTTACCCTCGCTGACAGCCTTGTTGTTGGCATAGGTTACGGTATAATCTTTGCCCTCTTTCAGGGTAACGGTGTTTCCGTTTGCCATTTTTGCGGTTACCACAATCGCAGGCTTCGCACCGTTCTTTACAAAAGGAATACTGTCTGCTACTCCAATTTTTGCTTCGGTTCCTTCCGCCGCCAAATCCGCCTGCGTAATCTTGAAGGTTTTCTTCACGGTTCCGGTATAACCGCCTACGCCGGTAATCACAACCGTTGCGGTTCCCGCATCCACATTTTTCAAATAAGAAACCTTATAATCACCGACTTTGTAATATTCATTGTATTCCCGCAGATAGGTTGTCTGTGTTACCATCTTTCCATCTTTACCTTTTACTTTTTTCTGCAGACTTACCCTTACTCTGGGTTCCTGTTCCTCGCCGTTATAAACAAGGCTTACGTTCTTGCTGCCGTCCGCCCAGCTTACCATGTTTGTGGAAAGTGCTGTACCCTTGATTCTAAAGGTAATGCGTTTTTCACCAAAATAGGTTCCGATGGCTGTTCCGTCTTCCAGAATCTTTCCGGTTCCGGTAAGAACAGCGGTTGCGGTTCCCACGTACCTGTTGTTTATCCAGGTTACCGTATAGTCGGCATTTTCCGCGGAAACGGTTTCACCGGCTGCATTCACATCACCTTCCTTGTATAAGGTAACTTTATTTTTTCCGCTGCCGTAGGTTACGGTAAGCGCCGGGGTCATGCCGGCTGCACTTCTTCCTTCGCATAAATCCGCATCATAGGTCACATCCGGTACTTTTGCCACAGTAACCTTGCTCATCAAGATCTGCTCTTTTGCCACATCTGCCAGTGTTACCGTTATCTGTCTGGTACCGGTGTAATTGCCTTTTCCGGTAATCTCCACGGTATACTTTCCGGGAGTTACATAACTGTTTGCGTTTTTGTTTTCCGCATTCTGTTCATTCAGGGTTACGTGGTTTACGGTGTAATCCTTGTTTTCTGACAGCTTCTTTCCGTTATCCGTCACCACCGGCACGGCTTTGATACCTTTGGGATTTTTTCCCGCAGGCGCTGCCAGATAAAGGTTATCGATGTTAATACGCTGTTCCGTTGCATCCAGGGATGCCGGATTTATGGTAAAAGTACGTGTTTCCGTTCCCTTATAGTTACCGGTACTCTTCACGGTAATGGTGGGCGCCTTTTTCGCATCATTCGCCGTTGCCGCATTGATGTTATTTTTATAGGAAACCGTGTAATCCTTCTTTACTGCCAGCATTTTTTTGCCGTCGTATACCCTAAAGGAGGGGGTGATTGCTTTACCGGTATAGGTATAGCCGCCTGCCTGCAGGTCTGACATCCAGATACCGTCGGGAATGATACCGTCATCCGGCACATCCTCCCGGAGCACCTCCCCGTACTCTGCTTTTCCGTCCGTGCTGTTTATCAGGGTAAAATCACTATACCGGCCAGGTTCCCGTTCATAATCAAATTCCTTTACCGTCGCTTCGTAAACGGCATTCTCAAACACCAGACGGCTCACCGTATCTTCGGTATCTGCCGGAAGATACATGTATAAATAGCCGTCTTCCATGGTGCATACATCCTTCAGGTTGTAAGAAAGCGTCTTTGTTTCTCCTGTTTTCTTATTATAGGTCTGTAATACAGGATTTCCGACAACCGCATTTTTTCCGGCAAGAGGCAGCAGGTCTGCCCTGGCAAGATATGCTTCATATGGCTCGTCTCCATCTTTTCCCTGTATACCACAAAGTTTGTTTACCTTGATATTTCCACCGGTGACCGTAGGGGTACTGTCGTCGTTGGCTCCCCAGCCGCTTCCGATTCCGTATCCTTCACAGGATGCGTTGTCCGCAGTTGACAGAGCCGTTACGGTTCCCCCGCTTATCGTAATATTATTTCCTTCTCTAGAATAACCGCCTCCGATTCCGGCTCCCGCACGACCGTACTCTCCTGTTGCGGATGAAATGGCGGTGACCGTTCCTCCGCTTATGGTAATGTCATTTCCCATACCGGCATAACCACCGCCGATTCCTGCCCCGGTAGTTCCATCATCTCCTACTGCAATGGAGGTTGCGGTGACTGTTCCTCCGCTTATGGTAATGTCATTTCCCATACCGGCATAACCACCGCCGATTCCAGCTCCGGTAGATCCATCCTTTCCTGCTGCAATGGATGTGGCGGTGACTGTTCCTCCGCTTATGGTAATATCATTTCCTTCTCCGCAATCACCGCCCCCGATTCCAGCTCCACTTTCGCCTCCGGTTGCCGTTATCGTTCCGCCCGAAATAGTGATGTTGCTTGCGGTTCCTCCGTCTCCGCCTCCGATTCCCGCTCCATACACTCCGCCGGTTGCCGTTATTATTCCGCTGCTTATCACGATATTTTTTACCGGTTTACCGTCACTGCTGCCGACTCCCGCTGCATTATAGCCGCCCGCAGCCATCAGGCTGCCGTCTCCGGAAATGGTAAGTGTTCCAATGTTTTCCGCATTTCCGTTCTTCTGGATAGCGGCATAGTAATTTCCTGCTTTTAAGCCATTTTCACCCTTTAAGATAATGTTTACATTTCCGGTACTGTCTTCCGGAATCAGAATGGGTGCGCTTATGTAGGGTATTTCGGATGCGTCCATATAGGCTCCGTCCAAAGTCAGGGTCACAGACGCATTTTCTTCTATTTGTATTCTCATCGGAGAATAGTTGTTCTTGCCGTAGCCGTTTCCACTCTTTATGGTCAGGTTGGCACCGTCTTTTATCAGAATGCCCTGCGTGCTTTCATTTCTTTCATAGTAAGCGGGGGCACCCAGTACCAGTAAGCTGTATTTACATTCCGTACCCCTTGTAAGTCGGTTGTCTGCTCCGGCTTCCGCAGAAACAGTACCGGAATAAAAATGCGTTCCAAATACAATTGTGGTTCCGTTTTCATCCGCCGGAAGATACATATAAATCTTTCCGTCCGCATCGGTCATAACATCCTTCATGCCGTAAGCGGTTTCACCCACATCCGTAACGGCTGCCTCCGCACCGTATTCTTCGCTCAGATCGACCTCTGTATAATAAACCGTGTCGGTTCCGTTGGTCACACCGGTAAGCACACCTTTCGTTGTTTTCACGCTGCCGCCGGTAATGGTAACCTTGCCTGTGGAACCCCAATTTCCGCCTCCGATTCCCGCTCCGCCATTGCCTTCGGTCGCAGTTACCGTTCCCCCACTTATGGTGATATCGTTTCCGTCCCTGCTATCTCCACCACCGATTCCCGCTGCATTTCCGCCTCCGGTCGCCGTTACTTCTCCTCCGCTTATGGTAATATTGCTTCCGACTCCGCAATAACCGCCGCCGATTCCCGCTCCATATCCGCCTCCGGTTGCCGTTACTTCTCCTCCGCTTATGCCGATATTGCTTCCGGCTCCATTTTTTCCGCCGCCAATTCCCGCTCCGTTATAGCCTCCCTTTGCGATTACGATTCCTCCGCTTATGGTGATATTACTTGCGCTTCGGCTATAACCGCTTCCGATTCCGGCTCCACCATTGCCTCCGGTTGTCGTTACCATTCCGCCGCTTATGGTAATGCTGCTTCCGGCTCCGTACATACCACCGCCGATTCCCGCTCCTCCATAACCTCCGGTTGCCGTTACCTCTCCTCCGCTTATGCTGATATTGCTTCCGGCTTTTTCATAGCCGCTTCCGATTCCGGCCCCGTATTTGCCTCCCTGCACAGTCAGGGCACCGCTGCCGGAAATTGTCAGAGTACCATCTGCGGTCCCGTTTTTCTGAATTCCCGCTGCTTTTTCACCTGCTGTTAAAGCATTGCTGCCTTTTAAGACAACACTTACCTCTCCTGTACTGTCTTCTGCAATTTCCAAAGGAGACACTGCTTTATCGCTCACGTTTATGTATACACCCTCCAGTGTGAGGGTTGCCTTAGCGTCTTTTTTCACATAAATACGGGTCTGGGAAGGATTTTCCGCTCCGTAACCGTCTGCGCTGTGGAAGGTCAGGTTCGCTCCGTTCTTTACCGTGATGACATCATTTTCTGCATCATAAGAATAGCTTCCGCTGTTTCCTTCCACTGTAAGGGTGCCGGTTGCGGTTGTCGCTACACCGTATACTGCAATGTCATTACCGGAAACGGATGCCTCGCTGTCGGGACCGGATACATCGTCGGTGCCACCGTTGCCGCCTGATACATCGCCTGTTTTGCCGGTGCCGTCGTTATTGTCAGAAATGTCGCCGGTGCCACCCGAAACGTCACCGTTTTCTCCATTATCACTGGAACCACCTGATACGTCACCTGCGTTGCCAGAAACATCTTCCTCCTGTTCGGTTTGTTCCGTTTCATTTTGCACGGTCACAAAACCTACTTCGCTTTCTGCCGCCAGCGCCTTGTACGGCGTCTGTGTAAATACCATTGCCACCATTAAAACCGCTGCCAGTATACGTGTGCCTCTTATCTTTTTCTTTGCCATTCCCTGTATTGCCCCTTTCACTGCAGTCACTTCATTTACTGTTACAACATCATTTGCGGTATAAGCCGCTTCTATAACTTAAGCCGTTCTACGGCATTATCCACCAGAAGAAAGGTCTGGTACCGATGTAGAATTTTACGGTCTTGGTACCGCCGTATTTACCGCAACCCTGTAAGATAACCTGTGCGGTTCCCTTGTTTATATTGTTCTGATAACCAACAATTCTGTAACCGTCTGTCTTACCGTTTTCGTCCGTGACGAGAGGTAATTCTTCTACCACTGCCTGCTTGCCGGTTCCCACTTTCATGGTGATAATCAGGTCGTCCACCGTCAGGGTAACCGGTTTTCCGGTATAAGGAAGGGACTTCGGCACCACTTTTATGATCGCCTTGGTAAAATCAAACTCGGTAATACGGTAGTCTGCGGTGAGTACAGAGCCTTCGCCCTGATAGTTTCCGGCACCGGTAATCGTAACGCGGACCACACTGCCGGGTTCGTTTACGATGCCTGTTTTGGTATCCAGTTCCACGGCTCCGCCTTCGGTAATTAAGCTGTAAGTAAGTGTATAGTCTGTTTTCTCTTTCAATTTTACGCCGTCGGCATCCGTTACCACGGGCTTGCTGACGAACTTGCCCTTGCTTTTGTTTGCCGGTACATCCGCAACCGTCACGGTGATGGGATTTTCCGCATCTGCGAGGCTCTTATTTGTAATGGTAAAGGTCTGCTTCACACTGCCCTTAAAGTTTCCTTTGCCCTTTACGGTAATGAGCGGCAGCTTCTTCTCCGTCAGGTTCTTGCCTTCGCTGACCGCTTTGTTGTTGGCATAAGTTACGGTGTAATCTTTGCCTTCTGTCAGGGTAACGGTGTTGCCGTTTGCCAGTTTTGCGGTCACAACCACGGCGGGTTTCGCACCGTTCTTTACAAAGGCAACTTTGATTGTGCTGTCTGCCGCATCTCCGCTGCCGGTTGCATTGCTTTCGGCAGATGCATTGCTTCCGTTTGCTTCCTGCGCACCGCTCGCTGCGATTTTCGCTTCCGCATCCGCTGCCGCCAAATCTGCCTGGGTAATCTTGAAGGTCTTCTTCACGGTTCCGGTATAACCGCCTACGCCGGTAATCACAACCGTTGCGGTTCCCGCATCTACATTTTTCAGGTAAGAAACCTTATAATCACCGACTCCAGTGTCTGCATTGTATTCGGAAAGTACGGTGACTTCCGTTACCATCTTACCGTCAGCGCCTTTTACTTTTTTCTGCAGACTTACGTTGACTTCGGGCTTCTGTTCCTCGCCGCTATAAACAACGCTTACGTTCTTGCTACCGTCCGCCCAGCTTACCATATTTGCGGAAAGTGCCACGCCCTTGATTTTGAAAGTAATGCGTTTTTCACCGAAATATTGTCCGCTGACCGTTCCGTCTTCTAAAATCTTTCCGGTTCCGTTCAGAACGGCGGTTGCGGTTCCTGCCTGCTTATTGTTTATCCAGGTTACCGTATAGTCAGCATTTTCCGCGGAAACCGTTTCACCGGCTGCGTTCACATCACCTTCTTTATATAAGGTAACTTTATTTTTCCCGCTGCCGTAGGTTACGGTAAGCGCCGGGGTCATACCGGGGGTTTTTTCTCCTTCACATAAGGTCTTATCATAGGTCACATCCGGTACTTTTGCCACAGTAACCTTGCTCATTAAAATCTGTTCTTTTGCCACATCCGCCAGGGTCACCGTTATCTGTCTGGTGCCGGTGTAATTGCCTTTTCCGACAATCTCTATGGTATACTTGCCGGAATTTACATAGCTGTTTGCGTTTTTGTTTTCCGAGTTCTGTTCATTCAGGGTTACGTGATTTACGGTGTAATCCTTGTTTTCCGACAATTTCTTTCCGTTATCCGTCACCACCGGCACGGCTTTGATGCCCTTAGGTTTTTTTCCAGTGGGTGCTGCCAGATAAAGGTCATTCGCCTGAAAACGCTGCTCATTTTCGCCCAGGGATGCCGGTTTAATGGTAAAGGTACCGGTTGCCGTTCCCTGATAATTGCCGGTACTCTTTACGGTAATGGTGGGCGCTTTCTTACCGTCCGCTGCGGATGCCGCATTGATGTTGTTTTTATAGGAAACGGTGTAGTCTTTCTTTTCCGTCAGCAGTTTTCTGCCATCGTACACCCTGAAAGAGGGCGTAACTGCCTTACCCGTATAGGTATAACCGTCTGCCTGCAGACCTGCCATCCAGATGCCATCGGGAATGCCGCCTTCCTCCGGTATATCTTCAACAAGAACATCCCCTAAATCGGTATTTCCGTCCGCATCGCTTTTCAGTGTAAATTCATTTACTTCCGTTCCGTCATAACCTATTTCCTTTACCGTTGCCTCGTAAACGGTAGTTCCCAATACCAGACGGGTTACCGTATCCTGGGTATCCGCCGGAAGATACATATATAAATAACCGTCTTTCATGGTGCATGCTTTGCTCAGGTCATAAGAAATGGTTTCTGTTTCCCCGGTTTTTCTGTTACACTTCTGCACCGAAGCATCTCCAATGAGCGCAGCTCTGCCCCGAAGTGTTAACAGGTCAACTCTGATAGGATATACTTTTTCACTGTCTGCATCGGTTATTTCGCCGCTGCTGCTCGCCTTGACGTTTCCGCCGATAATGCTAATAATGACGGGGTCGGTGTTAAAACCATTGCCTCCGATTGCTTCTGTCACAATTTCCGTTCCCGATGTTGTTGCCGCTACGGTGCCGCCGCTGATAGTAATCCTGTTTCCGACTCCTCCGGAACCGCCTCCGATTCCCGCTCCTGTATTTGCTCTTTCTCCGATTGCATTTGACTCGGCAGTGACAGTTCCCCCCGTGATGGTAATATCCGTCCCGGCTCCCGTGTAACCGCCTCCGATTCCCGCTCCTGCACTTGTATAATCTCCGATTGCACTTGACATGGCAGTAACGGTTCCTCCCGTGATGGTAATATCCGTTCCGGCTCCGTCATAACCGCCTCCGATTCCCGCTCCTGCGCTTGTATAATTTCCGATTACACTTGATGTGGCAGTGACGATTCCACCGCTGATGGTAATATTCGTTCCAGCTTCTGCGTAACCGCCTCCGATTCCCGCTCCTGTATCTTTATAATCTTCGCTTGTACTTGACATGGCAGTAACAGTTCCTCCCGTGATAGTAATATCCGTTCCGGCTCCGCCATGACCGCCTCCGATTCCCGCTCCTCCACCATTGCCTGTTGCAGTCACCGTTCCGCTATTAATCGTGATTTTATTCGCATTACCACCTCTTCCGCTGCCGATTCCGGCTCCCAAATAACCGCCGTTAGCCGTTATGGTTCCACCTGAAATAGTGATGTTGCTTGCGGCTCCTCTCCATCCGCTTCCGATTCCCGCTCCTTCTTCGCCTCCGGTAGTTGTTATGGTTCCGCCGGTAATCGTAATACGGCTTGTGGCCTCGTAAGATTCACTGCCGATTCCCGCTCCTTCTCCTCCTCCAATAGCTGTCAGGCTACCTTCGCCGGAAATGGTAAGGGTTCCGATAGTTTCTCCATCTCCGTTCTTCTGAATAGCAGCACAAAATTTTTTGGATTTTAAGGAATTTTCGCCTTTTAAGATAATGTTCACGTTTCCGGTGCTGTTATCCTCAATACGGACAGCAGGAACCATTGACGTTGCAATATCACTGACGTCTATGTAAACTCCGTCCAGAGTGATGGTTGCATCTGCATTCTTTTCCACGTAAATAGCCGTTTGGGAGGGATTTTCCTCTCCATAACCTTTTGCACTGTAGAACACAAGCTTCGCTCCGTTCTTTACGGTAATGATGTTGGTTTCTTCATTATAAGAATAGTCCGCGCTGCTTCCCTCCACGGTAAGGCTGCCCACCGTAGCTTTTTTCACACTGTATACGGCGATGTCGTCACCGGATACGGATGTCTCGGCGTCGGCATTGTCGGATACGGTTGCTTCGTTGTCGGAAATGTCGCCTGCGCCGGTGTCCTGGCTGGAGCCATCGGATACGTCACCTGCTCCGGTGTCTTGGCTGGAGCCATCGGATACGTCGCCTGCCTGTCCGTTTTCTCCACTTTGTTTTATTTCATTTTGTACAATCACAAAACCCGCTTCGCTTTCTGCTGCCAAAGCAGTATACGGCGCCGATGTAAATATCATCGCCGCCGTTAAAATTGCCGCTAATACACGGGTTCCTATTGCTTTTTTCTTTGCCATTCTCTGTATTGCCCCTTTCACTGCCATTAAAACAAGGTTATTCAATCTATTATAGCAGTTTGCACCCCGGTGCACAATATTTTTTATACAATCAGTATCAAATTATGGACTTAAATAAGAGGTGAAATCGGAGAAAATCCTGGGTCAGATACAGATGTGAACAGCGTTTACACGGATTTGTGGGCATGGTGCTGATTTCCGCGTAAGTCCCCCAAATAGCCCCTCAAAGCAAAGAAAACTCGGAGAGAATTTGTGTTAAAATATCCTCTCCGAGTTCACTATTACTAGAAAGATAACTCCGCATGCTGACAACCGAGTACTTATTGTTTGCATGCATACTTTCTTTTCTCCATTAGTTTTATTATATCTGCGGGGTCCGTCAGAAAATCAGCTTTGACCGGAATACGAACCGGACGATTATTGGCAGATGCTTCAACTGCATCAGCATACATTTCAACCTGTTGGTTTCCTGATATAACAAAATTTTTCGTGATACTTGAAGTTGCCATATAAACACCTCCTTTTTTGTATTCCATTTTTTAATTATCCAATTTCCCTATTTGCTATTTTATCATCAATTCCCTTGATTTTCAATCGCAAAATCGTTAAAAATTTATGAATTATTTGCACACCCTAAAACACCAGCAATCCCACATGGTACACGATGCAGGAAACTAAAAGGGCTGCTGCCGTGTAGAACACACCAATCTTGGCGGTCCATTTCACGGAGTGGGTTTCCCAGGCGGTGGCAGCCAGCGCACTGATGCAGGGCATGTTGAAGCTGATGGCAAAAATGAATGCCAGGAAAGCTTCCCATTTTAAGCCAAAAAACATGGTAACCGGTTCAATAACGACACCGACCCGGTACAAAATACTGTTTTCCGCATTGCCGCCAAAACCGTAGGTCAGAACGAAAAAGACAATGGACACAATGGAAATAACCCGCAGGGCACGCCAGAAAATATCCAGAGTACGTTCAAAAGTTACATAAATCGTATTCCGCAAATCCGGTTTGTGATAAGGCGGAAGCTCCATAATCAGACCCACGCGTTCCTCCTTTGGAGCGAGGGAATTGCCGAATACCTTGTAAACCACCCACATCATCAGGAACATAAACAGGAAAATGGACACAATCACCAGCACACGCTGACCCCAGTTGTCCACAACACGGGTGCCGGTTGCATCCGCAATAGTGCAGCCAAGTCCCATGAAAAACAGCTTAATGGTTTTGCCCTGCAGTCCCACCCTGGACATCGTGTTGTCGAACAGGAACGAAATACGCGCCAGATAGCCGGTTTCTTCCATCAGGTTAAAGCCAAACGTGATACCCAGTACAAAGGAAGCCATCATGCAGGCAAAATAAAGCACATTCATCAGCACATCGCAGATTAAGGAAATCAGGAGCGGGTGCACATTTATTTTTTCCATGACAGGACGCAGCACGGCTGAAATTCCGGCAGCTCGTCGATAAACGCCACCTTGTCCTTTGCGGATGCCGGTTCTTCCCGGTCAATCATGGACTTCTCTTTCAGCGCCTTTTCCATGGTTTCGTAAAGCACCCGGTAATCTTTTTTCCGAATGGCGGACATGGGAACCACCGAAATGCCCAATTTTTCGGAGAGCCTGCCGGTATCAACCGTTATTCCCTGCCCCTGCGCCACATCCATCATGTTAAGCACCAGAACTGCGGGAACTTTCGTGCCCACAAAATCAGCCAGTATATATAGGCTTCTCTTTAACTGGGACGCATCCGCCATAACAAGAATCAGGTTCGCATTGCCGGAAGTTATATAATCTTTGGTGATAACTTCCTCATCGGAGCCGGCGGAAAGCGAATAGCTGCCCGGAAGGTCCGCCAGTATCATGCGCTGCCCGTTCCACTTACATTCCCCTTCCTTCTGGCGCCGGGCATCAGCATGTCCTTTAACCGGATTTATACCGACAGCTGGGCAAGAGGGGACAGCTCGGTTTTTTCCGAAGATATGCTGATACTCAATTTCTGCATCCGCGGCAGATGTGATGTGTCCCTTGCCGGGAACCACTATGCCATTGTGAAAGAAGCCAAGACCCTCATTATGAATGACCTGACCAGACGGATTACAGCTAAGGAAATAGCGGACCGCTTCGGCATCAGCGAAAGCAGTTTTAAGTTGTATGTGAAGGGGATTTTGGGAGACAGCTATCTTTCGTATTTCCAAAAGAAGCGCATGGAAAAGGCTGCTGAACTGTTGGAGTCCACCAGCCTTAAAGTCATTGAAATCGCCAATGCTGTAGGATATGAAAATCAGGGAAAATTTGCCAGAGTCTTTGCGGAACAGTACGGCGTATCTCCCCTGGAGTTCAGGCGGCTGCCGAAATGATGCAGCAGCCGGTTTCCTTACAGGGTGTTTTCACCGGAAATCTCTGGGCATTTGCAGGCGCCGCTGTGATTATAGGTATATTTACTTTTGTTGAAGCAGTTTTTCATATTCTGCCTTATCATATTCAATGGTATTGTTAATCATAACGACTATTACAAGGTTCATAAGACCCTGGAAGAAAAAATAACAAATCCGATTACATTCAGCAGAATGCAGTTCATTTTTTTATTCTGGACACATGGAAGTTGCAGCAGTCGTCTCCCTGCGCCAGTGTTTTGGTCCGGTGGAGTTCTCCGCCTTCGTTCCTGTAATTTCTTTCATCCATGTTGCAGAGACAGGGAACAAACTCAAAGCAGTTTTCCCGCTTGCCAAGCTTGCAGATTCCGCACTCGGTGTAGGTATTGTAAAACTCGTCCACACCCTTTTCATATTTGAATTTCCAGTCCAGCTCATACGGCGAATTCTGGCTTGCCATGCTCTCCTTCACCTTTTTGTCCTGTACTTTATCGGTAAACAGGGTGCATTTCTTATTCTTGTGCACCTTGACGATAAACGGAGAGTCAAACACCGCCGTTACCATCTCGTTCACAACCTCCGGGGTGATTTTTTCCGGCGCCGCCTTATGTAAGGAAAATACAAATGCCGCGATATACAAATTCGCCTCCAGAGAGCTTCCCCCGATGTCCGGCGTCCGCAAAAGCATGGCTTTGTACTCTTTCTTTGCCTTCTTCTTGTACGCCTTCATGTCCATATCCGGGTAAATTTCGGACAGTCTTTCCAATGATGACTTGAAGCACATCATCTCTACCGCTTTCGCCATTATTCCGTACTTAAGCATATCAATCAGTCCTCTTTTCTGTGGAGCTTTGAAATATTCCCTTTTGGAGTATGCAGATATTGTCTTCTGAAAATCTCTCAGAGAATTTTTCCTCTTCCTTTGACATGGATTATAGCACTTTTCAGAGCGAGTTAGTATAGGGTAACTGAATTTTTTAATAATAACGATGGGGAGCTTTTTTTATGTTTGACCCTGCAATAAGAAAATGCCCATAGAGTCAAAGAAGAAAACCGGGAAGGAAAGCAATATTTGACTCTATAATAAAAAGATGTCAACTGAGTCAAAGGAGAAAACAGAGAAGGAAAGCAATGTTTGACTCTATAATAAAAAGATGTCAACTGAGTCAAAGAAGAAGACAGAGAAGGAAAGCAATGTTTAACTCTATAATAAAAAGATGTCAACTGAGTCAAAGAAGAAGACAGGGAATGGAAGTAGTATTTGACCCTATTTGAGAAAAGGCTTCTCAGAGTCAAACAGATCGGCTTTTCAGAAAGTCTGCTATTTGACCCTATACAGCAAATTTCTAATATAAGTCAAAATAGCCAAGGATAAACTCTATTTTTATTTGACTCCAATAAGAAAAAGGCGGATTTAAGTCAAAATGGCTTTTCCAAGCTGAAAGTTTGTTTGACTCTGCAATAAGAAAATGCCCGTGGAATCAAAATTGAAAACAAGAACCGGAAAAATTATTTGACTTTATAATGCGTACGTACAAGAGGAGTCAAATTAACTAGGAAAATCCCCGGAAGCCAGTACTCCCGGGGACAAACATGCTATTGTGCATATACTTATTTTTAATTTATTTCACCATTTTTTCAAGAAATCTGTCTATTTTTTCTAAATAGGCATCTGCCTGTACGATGAAACCGACATGTCCGCCGGGTGCATCCTCTATTCTGGCGTCGAGGTCACGGAACAGGGCTGCCAGGATTTCCTGGTCCTCTTTTTTGAAGACGTCGTGCTCAGGAACGAGTATCTGCACCCTGCCGTGCAGGTATGCAAAATCTTCTTTCTTAAAGTATTCGCAGTTTCTCAGCATGAATACGCAGGTATAGCTGTGAATAAAGCGCTTTTTGTACTGCAAATCGGAAGCAACCGTTTCATAGAAGCTTATGCCGTAAGCCTTGTTCTCCGGTGTTTCATACTCTAAAAATTTCGGGCTTAATTTTATAAGCTGTTTCATCAGAGTCTTGGCGGGCATAATCTTCATCAGATTTATCATAATGGGACCTTTTATCCATTCTTTTTTGATATTGCGGATGTAATCGCTGTCCAAAGTCAGCGTGGTTGTCAAAATCATGGCTTTTACCATTTCCGGATATTTTTTTGCAAACATCTGCGCATTGACGCCGCCGTCGCTGGCACCGAGGAGTATTACCTCTTCAATGCCAAGCTTATCCAGCATTTTGCGGAGAAATTCTATCTGCTCCTCCAGCTTTACCGTGAAAAACGGGTATTCATAGATTAAAAATCCGTATTTTTCACGGAAATGCAGCGCATAGGGCATCCACATTTCCTGCATTTCCAATCCATGGAAAAACAGAACAGTCGGCGCACCTTCTTTTCCCCCACGCTGATAGCGGACCGTAACACCGTCCACTTCTATGGTTTTATAAGGATACTCCCGCAAAAATGCCTTGTATTCTTCCCTAAAATCTCTCATTTTCCTATGTGCTCCCATCTGACCCGTTAAATTTTTGTCCTCAAAAATTTACGTGACTATTTTATGTGTATTTGGTCATTTATAAGTTAGCATAGCCTAACCGATGTGTCAAGACACATGTATAAGCAAAATATAGTCAATATATAAGGAATAAATCTAAATTTTCGGCTGATACCGCATGTTTGACACATTGTAAACCGTGATGAACGCCTTCGGGTCTTCCTTATTGATAAATGCCATCAGCTTCTGGTACTCGCTCTTGTCCACGATGGTGATGATTTCGTTGTGCTTCTCTAAATTGTACGCGCCGATTGCTTCATATATGGTGGCTCCGCTGTGCAAGTCCTTGATGATGAACTGGCGGAGCTTTTCTTCTTTCTCGGTGATAATGCAGACACGGCGCTTTTTATTGTTGTCAAAAATAAAGTAATCCAGAATGATGCCGTTGAAATAAGTACCGAGAATACTCAGCACTACGGTTTTCTTGTCGTATACCAGCGCAGCCGAAAGCGCCACACACATTCCGGACAAAGACATCGCCCTTCCCAGCTCGATATGAAGGTACTTGTTCATGATTTTTGCCACAATATCCAAGCCGCCCGAAGAAGCATTCCGGTTAAATAAAATGCTCAGCCCCACGCTGACTACCAGAATGTAACACAGCACGTCCAGCTCCTGGCTGTCGGTCATGGAACCGAAATCCGGGAACAGAATTTCAAACAGACCGATAAAGACGGGCAGCATCACACTGGTATAAACTGTCTTCACACCGAATTCTTTTCCGCAGGTGATAAATCCGATAATCAGGAGTACCACGTTCAAAATCATGGTAATTGCAGACAACGGAAGCGGAATAAAGTTTGACAAAACAATTCCGAGTCCCGAAATGCTGCTGACGGATGCATGGCTGGGTACCAGGAAAAAATAGACTGCTGCCGCAATAATCGCCACCGCTACTGTCAAAATTGCCGTTTCTTTCAAAACTTCCACATAGTTTACTTTCTTTTTCATAACATGTTTTCCCTCACGAAAAAAGAGGATCGTTCTCCCGATGTTTCTTAAAAAATATAAAATAGAAAATCACGTTCAGAAGAATACCGAAGCAGGTGGCAATGCTACTCCGTATCCTGATGAGGCTTCCAGTCCCAGCTTATTGATAAAAGCACACAAGGCTAAAAACGACATCCGCGTCAGAAACCCCTGTAATGCCAGTGGCAGACCTACTTTTATAAATCTCTTACACTGGCTACTGATTTTGAAGTCCTGTTTCCGGATGCGGAAGCCGTACTTCTTTTTTTTTCAGTATAATAAGCGCCAGAATCACACTCACCGCCTGCGCCGCAACCGTTGCAATCGCCGCACCCGCCGCATCCAGGTGAAAGCCCGCTACCAGAATTAAATCCCCGATAATATTTACCACACAGGCAACCGCCACAAAAATAAGCGGAGATTTACTATCCCCAAATCCTCTGAAAATAGCCGCCAGCACATTATAAGCAACAATAAAAAATATACCGCCGCCGCATATTTTTACATAATATCCTCTCCGGGTTTACATATACTCCTTACAATCCCAAACTGTCGTTTACAAGAATTACATGTATTCTGTCCGTGTGGCGGGAATATCTCGTTATCAAAAACTGGCAGCAGATGGTGTCCGGGGACTTACAGTCGTAGCATCTGCCGGTTTCCTTACAGGGTGTTTTCACCGGAAATCTCTGTGCATTGGCGGGTGCCGCTACGTTTCTGGCACGCTTCATGGCGCTGTCCAAATCGTCGCAGACCTTATTCATGCCTACAATAAAAATAACCTTTTTCGGACCCTGTGCAATACAGGAAACCCGGTTGGAATTGCCGTCAATATTCACTAAAATGCCGTCGTTTGTCATGGCATTGGCGCTGGAAAGAAAAATATCCGCATCGTATGCTGCCAGAAGTCCCTCCCTTGCATCCATTTTGTCGCGGTCCAGATAATGATAATTGCCCTTTTCCAATGCTTCAATCAGGCCGATTTCATGGGCGCTCATACAGCCTCCCATGGCGATGGTGCTTTCTTCCGGTATCAGCTCCAGTGCCTTTTTCAGCGCTTCTTCCTTATTTTCCGCATAATGCCCCGTCATGTTGCGAGACTGCAGACCCTTGATGACGGTCTGCGCCAAAGCTTCATTTCGTTTTCTCATGTTCTCATTCATACTATCTCAATCCTCTCATTTACCTGCAAATTCCGGGTTTCTGCCGTTACAATTTTACTACAAAAGATGTCAGAAAACCACTTCAAAAACAGTTCCCCCTGACGGATTATCCTTAATGCTTATGCTGCCGTCATGTGCTTTTACGATTTCATGAACCAGGGCTAATCCAAGGCCTACACCACCAAGCTCCCTGCTCCTGGATTTGTCCACGCGGAAGAACGGTTCAAACACTCTCTCCCTAAGCTCCCCGGGAATACCGCTTCCTGTATCGGCTACGGAAAGAATAACCTTTTTTTCCTTCTGACATGCCGTTACCGTAACCTTTCCTTCCGGATGGTTGTATTTTATGGCATTTTCAACAAGATTATATACCAGTCTGTAAATAAGAATGTCACTTCCCGTCATCGTCACAGGCTTACATTTTCCAATCAGCTCTACATTTTTTTCCGCTGCAAGCGGCTCCAGATCCTCCAGAACTTCTTCAACAAGTGCATCAACCATTATTTTTTCATCACGTACTGTAATCCGGAGTTCACTCATGTCTAAAAGAGTCTTTATCATTTTACTGAGTCTCTCATTCTGCTCCGTAATCATTGCGATTGTATGTCCGGTACATTCGTCATTGCCCGGATGCTCCGTTGAATTATATAAATCCAACTGTACCTGCATCAGCGCTAACGGAGTACGAAGCTCATGTGCTGCATTGGCCGTGAACTGTCTCTGCATCTCAAATGCTTCCGAAAGACGCTCCAGCATCTTATTGTACGAAACACTGAGCTGGTTTAATTCCTTTACTTCGTTTTCTTCTATCCTTGAATCGGACAGATTCTGTGCCTGCACCTCTTCAATTTTATCGGAGAATTTTTTAAGCGGTTTTAACGCATGCCCAACTATATAATAGGTAACAACTCCTCCTAAAATGGCCAGCAGCGTTGAAAACAACAGGCTTCTTTTCTTGTAATCGGCTTTGTTGTTGTATACCTGAAGAGAAAAATCGTTTGCGAAATCATCCCACTTATCATCGGGTATATTGATATATATTTCATCCGGTTCCTTACCGCTTTCCCCGTCTCCCTTGGCATCAACCGTATCCTGCAGCAGATCTATATAATACACGCCGTTTTTATACACAAACATGGTAAGACATCCACATATGACTGCTATAAACAATGTGGTTATGATGGTGATTCTCCACTGAAGCGACATTCTTCTCATCATTCTGATTCCTCCCGCATCTTATAGCCCTCACCAACCTTGTTTAAAATCGGATCATAGCCAAGTACAGCCTTAAGCTTCTTTCTGAGTGAGGACATGTGTACCCGGATGGCGCCGCTGAAGCTGTCCACAGACGCATCCCATACGTGCTCCATCAGTTCTTCCTGACTTACCGGTCTGCCCTGGTTGAGAAGCAGGTATTCCAGAATTCCGTTTTCTTTTCTGGTTAACTGCACCCTTTCTCCCTTTGCATATGCTTCACGCTTTCTCGTATCGAACCTTATGTCTCCGGCATTCAGGCAGACATCCCTCTGTACAAATTTACGTCTGGTAAGACTTCGGATACGTGCCTCAAGCTCCTGCAGGTGGAAAGGTTTTTCCATGTAATCATTTGCACCTGCATCCAGCCCTTCAACCTTATCCGCTATCTGACTTCTTGCAGACAATATAAGAACCTTTGTATCTTCGTTTTTCTGTCTGAGCTCCCGCAGGATATCCATACCATCCATACCGGGCAGATTCAGGTCAAGAACAATCAGATCGTAGTTCTCTGCCAGGATATACTCAAGCGCCTCTTCTCCATCGTAACAGGCATCTACCTCATACCCCGCGTCGTACAGACTTTTTGCAACCGTATCACATAACTGTTTCTCATCTTCCACAACTAATAATCTCAAAATTTTCCACCTTCTCTTAACAGAAATTTTACAACAACTATTGTATAATACAAAAGTCAGCCGGTCAACAAAGACAACCGATGAAAGGAGAGGACATATTTTGAAGCGCAGAAGAATAACGCAATTTGTCCTGCTTCTCATGGGCGTAACCATGGTGAGCTATGGTGCAATAAGAGGAGAAGCTGCCACCGTGCTTGGTAAAGCAATAAAGTTATGTCTGGAGTGTGTAGGAATTGGATAAGAAAACAAGTATACTATCAAAAAAAACAGCCCGCCTGCGCGGGTGGATACAGGCAGCTGCCACGCTGCTTACCAATATTCATATTCCCAATTTATTTAAGGGAAAAATATATCAGGGCAACGCCAAAACCGTATGCGTTCCCGGATTGAACTGCTATTCCTGTCCGGCTGCGACGGGTGCATGTCCGATCGGTGCCTTCCAGGCAGTCGTGGGGTCATCCAAATTTAAGTTTTCCTACTATATCACCGGTTTTTTCATTTTACTGGGTGTAACATTCGGAAGATTTATATGCGGATTTCTGTGTCCGTTCGGATGGTTTCAGGATTTACTTCATAAAATCCCCGGAAAAAAATTTTCCACAGCCAGACTGAAGCCCCTGCGATATCTGAAGTATGTAATTCTTATTGTTTTTGTAATACTTCTGCCAATGCTCGTGACAAACTCCGTGGGAATGGGAGATCCGTTCTTCTGTAAATACATATGCCCACAGGGAGTTCTCGAGGGTGCGATACCGCTGTCGCTTGGAAATGCAGCTATACGTTCTGCATTAGGAAAGCTCTTTTCCTTCAAATGTCTTATTTTGATTGCCGTTGTCGTCCTGAGCATTTTGTTTTACAGGCCGTTTTGCAAATGGATCTGCCCTCTCGGTGCCATTTATTCGCTGTTTAATAAGGTATCCCTTCTCAGCATTAAAGTCGAAAACAGCAAATGCGTCGGATGCAACAAATGCGCAAAAGTATGCAAAATGGATGTTGATGTGCGGAAGACACCGGACCATTCGGAATGTATACGATGCGGGGCCTGCATAAAGGCCTGTCCTGCCAATGCAATCCATTACCAGTTTATGGGAAAAAAATACAAATAAAAAAGGAGTAATTTATTATGAAAACACAAAAAACAATCCTCACCATTTCCACCCTCTGCTTAGCATTATTACTGACTGCCTGCAGCGGAAAGAAAAACTCAGAAACAGAAAATACACAGAATACGACTGCCGCACCTGACATGGAACAATCCCAGGATGCTTCCGGCGTAACCCTTGATGATTTATATCAGCAGGAGAACCAGATTTTCGCAGACCACGCAGATGCATGGAACAAAGCTTTCGGTATGGTAAATAAAAGCACCGCTGACCCTAGTGGAAATTATGCTGATTTTCTTTCCGATACGGTTGAGTCAAATAAGGATTCCTTTACGGAAGACGAGTATAAGACCCTTACAGACGATATTGAAACCATCCGTAAAATTGAAGAACAGATCGCAGAAATGGAAAATAAAAATATGTCTTCCGGTACTTCGGAGCAGACGAATGATTCCGGAGAGGAATCTCCGTTCAAAAATTTCTCCGGAACGGACTTTGACGGTAATTCCGTGGATGAGAGTCTTTTTTCCGGAAATGCGGTAACCGTTGTAAATTTCTGGTTTACCGGTTGTAAGCCCTGTGTTGCGGAATTGTCCAAGCTCAACGAATTAAACGATACTATCCGGGAAATGGGCGGAGAAGTTATCGGCATCAACACAGAAACCTTCGACGGAAACGAAGCTGCCATTAAAGATGCTGCTGCCATTCTCGAGAGTCAGGGGGCCGCATATCGCAATTTTTCCATTGATTCCGATTCTGATGCAGGTAAATATGCCGCAGATATTATGGCATTCCCTACAACTATTTTAGTCGACAGAAACGGAAATATTGTGGGCGAACCCCTGCTCGGCGGAATTGATAACCAGGACAACTACGATGCTCTGATGAAGCAGATTCAATCTGTCATCGATGCCGACAGCACAAATAAATAACACCCCTCCCCGGACGTTCCGCAGAAATGCGGAACGTTTTTATTTTAAAAGCGCCTCAGCCTTTATTGGCCAAAGCGCTCTGACAATCTGTTAAAAATTTTTCTTTAATGTTCCGATATATTCTCCGTTGTTGTACACAAACGGTCCTGCTTCCCCTTCTTCACCGAAATACTCCGGCCTTAATGACAGAATACTGAGCAGTTCATCCATAGTATGCACCTTTGTTGCCTGATACGGCTGTTCAAAAGCAATCTTTTCTACAAATAAATAACTGTCGCTGTATTTTATCAGGATTCCGGTGTGTCCTACAAAAACAACATCCGAATAGGGATCATGTATCACTATGCTGAGAAGAGATATCCTGTCACTGTCTACTGTAAACCCATATTGCTTCCAGCTGTCGGAAAATGCTGCTTCCGGATGTTTGTCATCCGTCACGCTTTTTTCTCCGTATAGGGTGGTAAACATATCTCTTTTCTCTTTTAGGATACTGTATCTGTCCACATTATCTATTGCTTCCGTGTCAAACATTAAGTAGGTGCCTTCATAATTTTCTTCCGTTGATTCCGCACGCAGTATCCCATCCAGCAGGAGGAAGGCGGTCATTCTGCAGTCGGCATCTGAATAATCATGATTCTGCTCCCAGCCGTCCATACAACTGCCTACATCTGCCTTCAATTCTTCCGGATCTGACCAGGCATCCTGCAGCTGCGCATTTTTTCCGGCAGAATCCGCAAAATCAGCTACCCACTCCTGAAAGGTATCTACGTGGGAGGCTCCCGCAGAGTCCAGATCTTTGCAGACCCCGGTAATGGTGTCGTTCCCACCCATATAAGTTGCAGCCGGTATCTCCTGGTTCTGAACCGTTTTTGCACAGGCACCCAGCATCATGGAGGAAATGACAATAACGGCTGATAATTTAACGGCTGCTCCGGTTTTATTTTGTCTTTTCAACAGAAAGCACCTCTCCCTCAAACGGGTCTACTTCTGAAATGGTTCCAGTGTATTTTACAGTCACGGTTTCTCCGTTGCTGACATTTTCCAGGCCTTCCGGTTTTTCTTCAAAGGTAAAACTGTATGCGGTGTCATTCTCATCCGTAATGACAAACATGAAATCCTTTATCTCATCAATTGTTCCCGTCAATTCCTTTTCTTCCGTTGATTCCTCCGGTTCCGCCGTTGTTTCCTTCTGTCCTTCAGATTCACTGCTTTCCGTTACGGTATTCTCCGGCACATTTTCCTTCTGTCCGCAGCCGGCTAATAATCCGGCACAAAGCATTGTACCGGCTACAATTGCAACAAGTTTCTTTTTCATAATTAATACCTCTTTTCTTTATTTACACGTACTCTCCGAGTACTTCCCAAACAGATTATCTTACTATCTGATTTATGTAAATAGTATAACTCCAAAATTAAAGAAATATTAACTTATGTTTACTGTGTTTCCCAGACAGCCCTTATTTCCGGACTACTATATCAGCCCCAGTTCTTTTAAGGCATATGCAATACCATTTTCATTAATATCTTTGGTCACAAAATCAGCCAGCTTCTTTACTTCCTCCAGTCCGTTTCCCATTGCGACACCGGTTTCCGCAAAGGAAAGCATATCCAGGTCATTGGGTCCATCCCCAAAAGCTATGGCATCCTTCCGTGTGAGTCCCACATATTCCAGATATTTTTCCATTCCATAAGATTTGTTGATTCCCTTGCAGCAGATTTCTCCACAGTCTTCGCGGTCTTTCCGGAAGCTGGCAGCTTCAATGGTAAAAATATCTCCCAGCTCCTTTTCCAATTCATCTATGGTTTTGTCCGAACGATGGTAGAAGAATTTTTTAATTTTACCGCACTCTTCCATGGTGGGAGTGAGAATCGCATTTCCGAGCATATTTTCAATCCGCTCTCTCGGTCTTCCGCTCCGGACCATGAAATCATACAGATAGTCATAACCTTCTTTTGAGAGAATTGTGCATTCCTCTGTCTGTCCGACCAGTACTCCATGGGCTGCGTCAAGAGCCTCACGGGCTCTTTTTACATCCTCCCGCGGTACAAAATGTTCACTGATAATTCTGCCTTTGCAAATTACCCGGGCGCCGGTACAATTTACCAGACCATCAAAATAATCATAAATCCACTGCGGAATCTGATGCCCAGATCGCCCGGAACAGATTACCAGCCGGTGTCCTGCCATGCGTGCCTGCTCAAGCGCTTTTTTCGCCGAAGCAGGCACCACACCGTCAGCATTCACCAAAGTGCCGTCTATATCAAAGAACAGAACCTTTCCCATTCTTCCGAGTCCCTTCCGTTACAGATTTTCCTTAAAGAATGTCTCCATGTCAGCAGCTGCTTTTTCTTCGTCTTCTCCTTCTGCCGATACCGTAACGGTCTCACCCTTCTTTACTCCAAGACTCATAACTGCCATAAGCTTCTGTGCTTCCGCAGTTTTTCCGCCCTTGGTGATGGTAATTCTGGATGCGTACTCCTTAGCCTTTTTAGCAAGTATCCCTGCCGGACGGGCATGAATTCCTATTTCATCGGTAATTGTGTAGTCAAATGATTTCATAGTGTTTCCTCCTGTAATTTAATGGTATTTTATTGTATATTTTATACTTCAAAGCGGATGATGGCATCCTTTTCCGTAACTCTTCCGGAACTGATGGGATTTACCGCTTTTAAGTCGTCGGTATTGGTAACAACAACCGGAGTCACCACAGAAAGATTATGCGCTTTTATTACGTCCATGTCAAATTTCAGAAGAAGCTGTCCCTTCTTTACGCGGTCACCTTCCCTGACAACCGGCTCAAAACCCTCTCCGTTCAGGGAAACCGTATCCATTCCTACATGAATCAGAATCTCCGCACCGTTATCCCCCTGAATACCGATAGCATGTCCGGTAGGGAAAAAGGTGGTAATGACTCCGTCTACCGGTGCCTTTATCTCTCCTTTTACAGGATTTATGGCAATACCGTTTCCCATAGTCAGGGAAGAGAATACCTCATCGCTGACGGAAGTAAGTGCAGACACTTCACCTTCAACGGGAGCATAAATTACGCCATCTGTTTCTGTAACCTCTTTTGCTGCTTCTTTTACTTCTTCTTTTACTTCAATCTTACCGAGCTCCTTAGGGTCAAGCTTCCCTTTTTTCGCCCAGACACCAAACATAATCCAGCATGCGATAAAAGAAACCAGCATGGCAATGGCAACGCCGATTACCGCATATACAAAGTTACTCATGGTATAACCGAGTGCTGCTGCCTCAGCGGTGGGAAGATATACCGGAAGTACCAGCAGTCCGGGAGATCCGGCGCCAAATCTTTCAACACCCATAAGTCCGAGGAAAAGACCTCCGACACCGCCGCCGATCATGGCTGCATAAAGAGGAAAAGTATATTTTAAGTTTACACCGTATAATACCGGCTCCGTAATTCCCAGAATACCTGTAAGACCTGCAGAGGATGCAAGCTGTTTGGTGTCCGGATTCTTGGATCTGACCGCTACTGCAAGTCCGGCTGCACCCTGCGCGGTATTGGATACCAGCATGCCGGGGCCGACTACAGCATCATGTCCGGCCGTGGTAAGGTTGTTGGTACCAATGGGAATCAGTCCGTAATGGGTTCCTGTCATAACCAGAAGCGGGGAGAAGATACCAACCACAGTCGGAACAATCCAGGGAGCCGTGTTTTTCAGCCAGGTAAAGAAAATCTGAATTAACTCGGAAGCCCAGGTTCCGATAGGACCAAGTATCGCCAGTGTACCGATTCCTGCAATAACCAGACTGAAGAAAGGAACAAAGAAGAACTTCACTGCCTTAGGACAATACTTCTGCATAAACTTCTCCACATAGGACATCAGCCATACACCCAGGATAATCGGGATAACGGAAGAAGCATAGCTTGTAACCACCTGGATGGGAATTATTCCAAAAAGCTTGATGGAAGAAGCTGCCCCCTCCGCAATGGTTCCTGCTGCCAGTGCAGCCTCATAGGAACCGGCTGCCGCTATTGCCTTGCTGTTGGCGGAGATACCGGTCATCAGTGTGGTCAGTCCCGGATACACTAACAGACCTCCGAGTGCCATTGCTGTTCCCTGGTTACATTTGAATTTCTTTGCACAGGATGCTGCCAGCAGAATAGGCAGGAAATAAAAGGCTGCATCTGACATGGCGTTGAGAATAATATAAGTTTGTGTACCGCTTTTTAACCACCCGAAGGTTGAGCAGAGTGCCATAACCGCCTTCAGAAGACCGGCTCCCGTTATGGCAGGGATAATCGGCTGGAAAATACTTGCTATAGACTCTAAGAGCCTGGAAAGAGGGGATCTTTTATCCTCTTTTTCCGCTTCATCGTCCTTAACCGCACCGGAAGCCTCAAAGCCGCCGGCATTGACTACCTCCTGATATACCTGCGGTACGTCAGTACCGATAACAATCTGATACTGTCCTCCCGCATTCACTACCTTGAGTACACCCTTCAGGCTGTTGATTTTTCAGTATCCGCAAGGGTTGCATCATTCAATGTAAAACGAAGTCTTGTCGCACAGTGCACAACTGATTTTACATTTGATTTTCCGCCAATATTTTCAATAATGGCAATTGCAAGCTGTTTGTAATCCATTTTTATTTACCTCCCATATTGTGTTTTTTATTTTAATCCAGATCTTCACCGTTTGTCCGGATTACTTTCTGATACCAGTAGAAGCTGTCTTTCTTAAGTCTCTTAAGGTCTCCGCTTCCGTCATTCTGTTTATCCACGTAAATCATGCCGTAACGCTTTTTCATCTCTCCGGTAGATGCGGAAACCAGATCGATGCATCCCCAGCAGGTATAGCCAAGCAGTGGGATTCCGTCCTCATTTACCGCTTCCATCATGGCTCTGATATGTTCCCTCATATAGTCAATCCGGTAAGGGTCGTGAATTGTTCCGTCCTCTTCCACCGTATCGTTCGCTCCAAGTCCGTTTTCTACAATGAACAGGGGCTTTCCGTATCTGTCGTAAAGCGTGTTCAGGGTAATTCTGAGTCCCAGCGGATCAATCTGCCAGCCCCACTCACTGGATTTAAGATAAGGATTGATAACGGCATTTATCACCGCATTTCCCCGGCTCTTGTTTTTAAGAATTTCCGGATCATCGGAAATGCATCTGCTGCAGTAATAGCTTAAACTGACAAAATCCACTACTCCCGCCTTCAGGATATCCTCATCCCCGGCTTCCGTCTGAATCCGGACACCGGCTTTTTCCATCCTCTTAACAGCCCATACCGGATAGGTACCCCTGGCCTGCACATCAATGAAAAAGTAATTATCGCGGTCATGTTCCATAGCCTTGTAAACATCCGCAGGTGCGCAGGTATAAGGGTAAAACTGCCCTGCCGCCAGCATACAACCTACTTTTGCATCCGGCATAATTTCATGCGCCAGCTTTACCGCTTTGGCGCTTGCCAGCAGCTCATGGTGTGCAGCCTGGTATTTTACCTGTTCCGGATTTTCACCTTCTTCAAATACAATCCCGGCTCCCATAAAAGGCATGTGTAGCAGCATGTTGATTTCGTTGAAAGTAATCCAGTACTTTACTTTTTTTCCATACTGTCTGAAAAGAACCTCACAATATCTCAGGTAGGCATCTACCATCCTCCTGTCCTTCCAGCCACCGTATTTTTTTATCAGTGCAACCGGTGTATCAAAGTGACAGATGGTTACAAGAGGTTCGATCCTGTTTCTAAGACATTCATCAAACAGGTCATTGTAAAACCGGATTCCTGCTTCGTTTGGCGTTTCGTCATCCCCATTCGGGAAAATCCTCGTCCAGGAAACCGACAGTCTGTAACACTTGAAACCCATTTGTGCAAACAGAGCAATATCTTCCTTGAAATGATGGTACATGTCAATGGCTTCGTGCGCCGGGTAGCTATGCTCACTGTCACACGCAAGCATTTTCATCTGTCCTCTCGCCACCGGCATACGATCCGGTCCAAAAGGAATGACATCCACACTTGACAGACCCCTTCCTCCTTCCCTGTAAGCGCCCTCACATTGGTTTGCCGCTGTGGCTCCGCCCCAGAGAAAATTATCTGGCATTTTCATGCTTGTTTCCTCCCGTTTAACTTTATACCAACATAATATCACATGTTCAAACAAGTTCAACCCCTATTCCTTAAAAAACCACGTTTTACAGGCAATTTCTATATAATCAACAAATTCAAGACTCGGTTTTTGTTAAAAATATACAACTTGTTCAAACAAGTTTTCATTTCTTTTTTCTACAGGTTGTGCTATACTTCATTTAAGAAGCTCTGTCTTCTACAGAACAATATTCCACTCAGAGGTTTTCAATATGCCAAAATCCAAATATGATATTATTTACAGAGAACTCAAAGATAAAATTATAAATAACGAATATCGGGAGGGAGATTACCTTCCTCCCGAGAACACCCTGGTTCAGATTTATGACTGTTCCCGCAATACCATCCGGAGAGCGATATCCCATTTAGTGATGGAGGGTTATGTCCAGCCCCACCACGGAAAGGGAGTCCGTGTAATTTTCTCTTCCGAAATTCATAATCATAAGTATGATTTTATGATTTCGGGAACGGATGGCATGCATTCCACAGCTGCCAAATACGGATATTCCATAAAGACAAAGGTAATTACTTTTACAGATATGGTGATTGACGACAGACTTTCCTGTAAGACCGGATTTCCTATCGGGACGGAGGTTTATTTTATCCAGAGAGTTCTGTCCTTGGACGGTATTGCCAAAATGGTCGAGACATGCCTGTTAAGAAAGGATGTTGTAACCGGATTGAATAAAAAAATAGCAGGAAATTCTTTATTTGAATACTTCACCAAAACGCTTGGTATGGAAATTACCACCGTCAAGAGAAAAATAACGGTGGAGCACACCACTCCTTTTGATGAAAAGTATTTACAGCTCAACGATTACAACTGTCTGGCGGTGCTGACTTCCCTGTGTTATAACGAAAACGGGCTTCAGTTTGAATATTCCGAAGCCCGTAACCGTCCTGATATTTTTGTATTTAATTCTGTTATGACAAAAAGCCTGCAGCCCGCAGACCGGACAGATTCCTTATAACCGTTGTCATTGGTTCTTACCTCCGATATTTTCTGTCCCTGAATCACCATCAACACAAAATATCTCCATCATTTTACTTGTAATGATGGAGATATTATATTAAATACGGACATAGCCGGTAGAACTTGCTTGAAGGGCTTCGTAATAAGTTTCTTTTGTTTTTTCAATCAGCATTTCCATACTGACATATTTCCCAACGATGTATCCCGCCTTATAAAAAAGCAGTAAAGTGAGCAACCGACTCATTCTACCATTTCCGTCATTGAAAGGATGGATACACAGAAAGTCCAGAATGAACATGGGAATCAGGACCAGTTTATCAATGCGGTCAGCTTCCCACGCTTCAAGGAAGCGAGTGCAAAGTTCTTCCATCGCTTCGGCATTCAGAAACGTTGTCAGGACTGGATTTCATTAGCCGGAAAATGGGTAGCCGATTTGTAGAAAAATAAAGGCTCTTTCTATCGGAAATTATGAATAGGAGAAAAAGATGAAATTTAAAGAAATTTTATTTGATCTGGACGGAGTACTGGTTCGTACGGATGAACTCCATTATCGCACATGGAAGAAAATGGCCGATGCACATAGTATTTTTTTCAATAAAAATATTAACAATCAGTTGCGCGGCGTAAGCAGAATGGAAAGTCTTGGCATTATTTTACAAAACTATCATGGACCGGCTCTTTCCATAGAAGAAAAAGAATCACTGGCAGAAAAAAAATCATTATTATAAAGAGAAACTAATGAGCATGACCCCGGGTGATGTAACTGCTGAAATCCGTGAAACTCTGTCTGCATTAAAAGCAGCCGGTATCAGTGTTGCTTCTTCCAGCAAAAATACAAAATTTATCTTAAAACAAGTAGGGCTTGATGATGAATTTGACGCAGTTTCCGATGGAACAAATATAAAAAAATCAAAACTCGATCCTGAGATATTCTTAAAAGCTGCAGGAATCGGAGATGCCGCTTTTTGTGAGAAAACCGATTATTCAATCTCAACTTTTGCTGATTTAAAAGATATTGTTCTTTAAACTACCCCCGGATGCGACAGTTCTGCCACACCCGGGGGCTTGTTCATCAACCCTCAAAAATACCCGGTTCCAATCCTGCAAGAATTACGGTCTTTCCAAGTCTTTCGGCAACAGACGCTGCACGATCCCGTCCCTCTTTCTGATCCGACAGGCACATGAAAATAGCATCTGCGTCTTTATACTGCCGGAGCAGCTCATCATCAAACACATCTCCGCCGGCAAGGAGTCCTGCTTTTGCAAACGGAAGATTGAAAAAATGTGACTCTTTATAAGCTGAACCACAGAGGTAAAGCTGTCTTGTCCCATCCACCGTATGAATCACATACTCTGTAAGGATTTCTCCCACCGGATTTATCACAAGAACCTCGTCATACACCCTTCCCGGCACCCTGCTTTTTTGGGCAATGCCGACAATAAGGTATATTCCATACATCCTGCAGATTTTTGACAGTCTGTCCGTAATCGTCCCGGATACCTTAACAGTGCTTTCATACACAGTTACCCCGAGGGGATTTGGCGCTATTGTAAGTTCCGGAAAGCAAATGACTTTTTTTGATTTTTGCACCGCATCCCTGCAGTATTCTTCTATAAACCGAAGTATTTCCTCAGTGGTTTTTCCTTCTCCGGGCAGGCCTGCTGCCGCCCATTGTTCCATATTCTGCTTCATTCCACTCACCTACACTCCCGAAATCGCCTTTCTCGGACAACGACTGCGGCAGAGCCCGCATCCCATACATTTATCTTTCCGGACAGAAATGTCCTGTTCCGAATTCCCGATTGCAAAGAACGGGCAGACCTGTTCGCAGAGTCCGCAGTGCACGCACTTTTCCTTATCAAATACAGGCGTCCTTTTTTCTGTCGTTCCGGTTCCGATTTGAAGCTCGGTATCCACTACCTCTTTTATGGAAGAAAAATGATATTTTTTCAATGCAGACGGCAGTTCCTCGATTATTTTTGTATACAGGCCTCTTCCCTGTAATAGCGCCGCAGACAGAATTTCCACGGCATTGGCTCCCGCCAGCAGAAACTCCAGTACATCCTCTGCAGACGCCACTCCGCCCACACCGATAATTTCACATTCTGGTACTGCGCTTTTTATCTGATTGACAAGTGCAAGTGCTATCGGCTTGATGGCAGGTCCCGACAGCCATACCTGTCCATTGGCATTTCCAATCGGGACACTGCGCGATTCCAGATCAATCTTCATGCAGGGGCCTACGGAATTGATTGCTACAATCCCGTTTCCCCCATGTTCCATGACCATCTGTGCAAACGCCACCGGATCCGGGAAATGCGGACTCACCTTCATATAAACCGGCTTGTCCGTCAGTTCCCGCAGCATCGTCATGGTCTTTTCCATCGGTGCAAGGTCTTTGCCTACATAGTGGGTGGATATTTCATAGGCATCCGCAAAATCATCCAGTTTCGGAATCAGACATCGCATATCTTCGTCCGTGTATCCCAGACTGACAAACAGCGGCTGTTTTTTATGCTCTGCAACCTGCGGCAGAAACTGCTCTTTCCAGGTCTCAAATGTATACTCCGACCATGGCTCACAGTTCATGATATAATTTTTCTCCCCGTAAATAAACGGTCTCTTCAGAATCGGTTCATGTGTCGTAATGGTTTTCGTCACAAGTGCCCCAAGTCCCATATCTGCCAGTGTATTTAATTTTTCCGCAGTTCCGCCAATGGGTCCGGAACCCGGGAGTATTGGATTTTCCAGTGTTTTTCCTGCCAAAGTCGTCGTAATGTCCATCGCGTATCCCTATCCTTCCGTTAGAAGTTTGTGCAATCCGTTACCAGAGAGTATGCCTCCGGTCTTCTGTCCTTCATATAAGAAAGCATCATTGCATTATCCTTGATGCAGGCATCAATATCAATATCCGCATAAATGATTTCTTCTTCTCTTCCGGCTGCTGCCAGCACGTTTCCGCGGGGTCCGATAATCCGGCTCTCACCGTTTAAGGTAGAATCACCCTCAACTCCGCAACGGTTTGCACAAATCATAAATACATGATTTTCAACTGCTCTGCATCTTGTGAAAAGCTCCCACAGGTCTGCTTCCTGAATTCTCCATGCCGCAGAATCAAAAATTACATTTGCACCCATCAGCGCCAGTGTCTTTGCTGTCTCCGGGAAACAGGTATCATAACAGATCATCGTTCCCGCTTTGCACATCGGCATTTCAAATGTCGTAAATTTGCAGTCCGTGCTTTCTTTCCAGTAAAGTTTTTCCAGTCCCCATACATGAATTTTGCGGTAAACGCCCACAATTTTTCCTTCCGGAGAAATGGAAACCTGGGTGTTATAAAGTCTACCGGGAACAGAACTTTTTTCTGAAAATCCGGTGATGATATACAAACCTGTTGCCTTTGCAACCTCACATAAGAAGTCGGTGCTCGGTCCCGGAACCGGCTCTGAAATTTCATAAAATTTTTCTGCGATTAACACCGGGCTGTAACCGGTCACTGCAAGTTCCGGAAATACAATGGCGGATGCTCCTTCTTTGGATGCCTCAATGCACATTTTTTCCATCTTTTTCAGGTTTGCGGCTACATCTCCCAATACACAATCCATGTTTGCGGCTGCTGCTTTAAAAATTTTCTTTTCCATAATCGTTCTCTCCTTTTCTATATAAATAATTTTTTGATACCTGTTTTTATGTCCAATATGGCTCCTGCCAGAGATTTAACTTTGTACCTATTCCCTTCTTCAGGGCTTCCCGGTAAAGTACATATCCCCAGGCAATATCAAATAACACCTGTCCGCTTGTTACAAAAATCTGTTTTTCCTGCGGCGTTTTTCTGCCGTAAGACGGCTCTGTAACCACATCGCCCAAACTGATTTGCTGTTCTAATACTGCCAGTCTGCCCTGTTCCATAAGTGCATACATCTTGCCCCAGCCGTTGCACGCCTTTGTGATATCGCCAAGCTTAACTGCCTCGTCATAATATGCCTCGTGCATTTTCGTGTTATCGAATACCAGCTTATTGTTCAGCCAGAATGCATCATCCGCTTCAATCGGTGATGTGAGAAGAACGGTTGCACCTTCCTTTAACCATTCATCCTTTAAATATAGCGGTTCCTTCGGTGATGCGGCAATGCTTACCACATCCCCAAGCCGGATTGCTTCCTCCATGCTTTCTTTCGCACAGCCTTCCAGTCCGAGTTCTTCCTTGGCCCATTCTACGAATGCCTGTGCACGTTCCAGATGCGCTGCTTTTGCCACGACCCGTTTCAGATTTTTCAGTTCGGACTTCATTGCCAGAAGGGTTGCCTTCTGGATAGGCCCAACACCTACCACACTGATGGTCTCCGCATCCTTATTTGCAAGATAACGCACCCCAACGCCCGGGATACAGCCTGTCCGCATGGAGCTGATTAAATTTCCGGACATATATGCCAGCGGCTCACAGGTGTCCGGGTCATTGATTGTCACATTTAAGATAGAGCGTGGAAGTCCACGTTCCTTTGGATTCTTTACATTTGAGCCATACCATTTTTCTCCGCAGACCGCAAATCTTCCGCCGAGATATGCCGGCATAGAGATAAAACGCCTCTCCGGCCCTGCAACCGGCATATGTTCAAATTTTGTTTCCTTTGGAAATACCAGAACCAGTCCATGCTCATTATGATTCGGACCTCCCATCAGATAATCTCCTTCATGTAAAATCCGAAATACTTCTTCACATACATTTATACATTTTGCCGCATCAAGAACTCCTGTCTTGATTAAATCCGGCTCTGACAAATATAAAAAATCTGTTCTACTCATACGCACGTATCCCTACTTTCTCATAAAATACAGGAATGACATCTCCTAAGATACCGTCCTGTTCTTCTAATATCCGCTGTTCCGTCAGGTTTATCTCCTGCGCCGTCATCCGTCCGTCCGCGTTTGCCTGAAATTTCTCCTTTAACTCTTCTTCCGTATAAGGTCTGGGGTTGTCAAAATCCCCTACTGCATGAAACGTTTCTATAATTTTGTTTTCTCCGTCCTTTAAGTGAAGCTCTATTCTGCCGCCCCGCTTCTCTGGAAGAAGCTCATTGTAAGAAGTATCCTCATGCAGATGAATTTTTCCCGTCCAGCGTGTAACAGCGGCATCCTTTTCACAGTTTCTAATGCTGTCCGGCGACAGGCTTCCTTTTTCAAGCAGTACCGCAAGCGACACCGGTGTTGAAAACTTTGCCGCAAGATCATTCGGAACACTCTCATCACCAATCTGTGCTGCTTTTTTATAGGTAAATACATCGATTCCTTCCACCTGATTTTTAGAAAGTCCCTGCGCAAGCTCCTCTTTTAAGACATCCGCAAACGGATGAATGAAGCGGCAGCCCGTATGCACCTTAAAATAGTTACTGCAAAGTACATATTCTGTTCCAAGACCTTTTGACAGTTTCTCGGGAAAAATATCTGCTCCCATCACTTTCCGGTAGACACTTTCCACAATCTTTCCGTCACTTTTCACTCCACGTTTTACAAGAGGAAGAAGATGGTCCGTCACAACTGCGGCAATGCCCGCATATACATCATGCAGTCTGCTTCCGTCATACACGGACTGCCATACCGATACCTGCGGCAAAGATGCCGCAAGCAAAAGCAGTTCATAGGTTTCCTCGACCGGAAGCTCCTGCATTACCGCAACTACCGCCGCCACTCCGGTTGTCATCATGGTTCCGTGTCCGAGCACATGATTAGGAAAATGAATGGCTGCACCCCAGCGGGATGCAATTTCATACGCTGCAACAAAAGCACGGTAAAATTTCTCCATCGGTTTATCCCGACAAGTTACAAACAGATACGGAAGAATATGGCACGCCGGATGTCCGACTGCCTTGCGGTTTCCCTCATAGAGTTCTGTGGAAACCATTGCTTCCGTGACAGCAATCACTGCATCATCTTTGTCTGCCGGTATTTCCTTTTCTCCAAGCCCTTTTAAAATACAGCCTATTGAATCAAGCACCACCCATGCAGCACGCTGCTTTACCGCCTGCGGAAGTTCCTTCCAGGAAAGTCTTCCTATAAATTCTGCCTGTTCATATACACCCTGCTCGAGTTCATTCATACCGCCTCACCACCTGTCCGTATCATATTGCAGTGTCTCCAGAGCTTTTCAGCCTGTTTTCTGGACTCTGCCTCTATTTTTTCTTCATCGGTCGTAAGCATTCTGCGGTCCTTCATCAGAAGGCGTCCATTGCACATTGTGGTAACCGTATCTTTTCCACCGGTGCCAAAAAGAAGATGTGCGTTGACCGTCGTTTCGTCAAGCGGTGTGGGCGGCTGATAATCAACAACAATCACATCTGCCTGATACCCTTTTTGCAGCTTTCCGATTTTTGTTTCAAAAATGGTGCTGGCAATCTGTGCATTCCCTTCAAAAATCATCTCGGGTAATTGTGTCCAGCCGCTGTTGATATCACGGGTCTTATATTTGTACAGCGCATTGCCGATTCGCCAGACAGTTGGAACGTCATGTCCAAATCCATCCATTCCAAACCCTGTGATAATGTTTCTCCTGCAAAGTTCCTCCCAGGGCGGCATATCCACACCGTTATTCATATTGGATTCCGGATTTGTGACAACCATCGCATTTTTTTCTTTTATAAGTGAAAGTTCTTCTCCGTCCAGATACACTCCGTGTGCAATTAACGTTTTTTCTCCCAACATCCCAAAACGTTCTAACCGTTTTGTAATGGAGCAGGCATAACGCTTCTGACAATCCTCCTCGTCCTCTCTGCACTCCGCAATGTGAATATGATACGCATTTTCGCTTTCCATCCGCTCTGCCGCATAAGCGAGCGTTTCATCCGACAGTGTAAAGGATGCATGGAGTCCCATCATGCCCTTCCGTATAGGATTTGGCTTTGCTTCCTTTATACAGCGGATATTTTCATTGACTGCCTGTCTTGCCGCTTCTTTTCCGGCTCTGTCCGACACTTCAAAACACAGGCAGGTACGCAATCCTATTTGTTCTGCTGCTTCACTGAACTGTGCAAGACTTCCCGTCACCGCTCCATAGGAGGCATGATGGTCAAACTCGGTTGTCACACCGTTTTTTACCGCTTCCAGAAACGAAACCTCTGCCATGCTGCGGCATTGTTCTATGGTAAACTGTCCGTCCACAAACCACCATTTGTTTCTCAGATTGTCCATAAATCCGTCCGGCACAAATCCCGGAATCTGATAGCCGCGCACCAGAGAGCAGTACGCATGTGAGTGAGGATTGATATACCCCGGCATAATCAGACCGCCTTTCGCATCGATAATATTTGCGCCCTGCGGCAGTTCCGGAATCTCACCTCTTTTTCCGACGGAACGTATCTTATCTCCCTGACAGACAACCACTCCGTCTTTTATAACCCGGTTGGCATCATCCCGTGTCACCACAGTACCGTTCATAAAAATATTGATCTCTTCCATTAGCGTTCCTCCCTGAAATAAGCCATTCCATTCGCCTTTGGTCCAAGTTTTTTCATTCCAAATGCAATGAGAATGATAAGTGTAAACAGATATGGAATCATCTGGAATATCTGATACGGAACCACACTGCTTACAAGCTGTAACCGGATCTGGAGAGCATCACAGAACCCGAAAACCAGACATGCCATAAGGATTCCGAATGGTGTCCATTTTCCGAAAATAACGGCTGACAGTGCAATAAATCCTCTTCCCGCAACAATTCCTTCGGAGTATGTATTGGTGTAGCACACCGTTAAAAATGCTCCGCCAATTGCCGCCATTGCCCCGCAGATAATACAGGAAAGGTATTTTTTCAGGATTACATTGATACCAAGCGTTTCCGCCGCTCTCGGATATTCCCCTACCGCGCGGTAGCTAAGTCCCGCCTTTGTCTTATAAAAAAATACATATGATAACGGAACCAAAAGGTATGCAAGATATACAAGCGGTGAATTTTGGAAGAAAATCTGCCCAACCACCGGAATTTTTGACAACAGCGGGATAGGAAGCGTCTTCATCGTCACCCCCTGTAACAGGGATGAAGTATTGGAAAATAATATCTTATACAAAAATCCTGCCAGTGCCGGACACAAAATATTGATTGCCATGCCATATACAATCTGGTCCGCACCGAGATTGATTGTCGCATACGCATATATCAGATTGATGCAGACTCCAACGGCGCCTGCCGCAAGAATTGCAAGCCACGGATTCTGTGTGTAATACCCTACCACGAATCCAAACAGAGCACCGATTGACATCAGACCGTCCAGACCGATATTGCACATTCCCGCGCGCTCGGAGTACAGTTCTCCAATTGCAACCAGAAGAAGCGGCGTTGCAATACGGATGGTTGCCATCAGTAAATTCAGAATAAAATTTGCATTTAAAATCTCACTCATTACACCACTGCCTCCTTTTCTTTCCTTAAAATACGCTTTTCTCTTTTACCGCTTAAAGATTTTCTTTTTACGATTGCAGTTCCTCCCACCGCAAAAATGATGATGAGCGCCTGTATCATCTCCGCAATGGCTGTTGGAACGCCCATGGAAACCTGAAGTGCAATGGAACCTTTTCTGAGAACCGCAAATAAAAAGGATATTACAAGCGCTCCAATCGGGTTTAATTCTGCAATCAATGCAATTGCAACGCCGTCAAATCCGAAACCGGAACCAAAACCGCTTTGCAGACGGAACTGTTTTCCCAAAAGCTCTGTTGAACCTCCTAATCCTGCAATTGCTCCCGAAAGAACAAACGCCGAAAGCATTATGAAATTCACCCTAAAGCCGTTGATTTTTGTCGCCGTCAGGTTATTTCCCACTGCTCTGACTTTAAATCCATACGAGGTGTGAAACATGATGTAATAGAGCAAAAGCCCCACAATCAGTGCAATGATAATTCCATAATGAACCCGGAAGCCCGCCGATAAAAACGGGAGTTTTAAGCTGCCGTCTATTTCCGCCGTCTGCGGAATACTTCCATCCCGGAAAATGTTCGTGTACACAAGACTCATGATAAGTGTGGCAATATAGTTTAACATGATGCTTACAATCATCTCATTCAGGCCACGCCGGATTTTTAAGATTCCTGGAATCAATGCCCAGACGCCGCCGGCAATCACACTTACAAGCAGGGCACAGATGATTCCTGCCGTTCCCTTTATTCCGGTAAGCTCCAATAGTGTCACGGCTGCAACTGCTCCCATGATAAACTGTCCTTCACCGCCGAGGTTAAACACACCGCATTTGTATGCAAAAGCCGCTGCCAGTGAAGTAAACATCAGCGGACACGTCAGTGCCAGCGTCTGCGCCAGCATGGAACTGCTTCCGAATGCTCCCATAAACAGTGCTGCATACGCCGTAAATGGATTTGTTCCGAGTTCTGCCATGATGATTCCGCCCACCAGAAACGCTAACAGCACCGCAATAAGCGGGATGATCAATCCTTCTATTTTTTTCATGCCGTCTCACCTCTTCCTGTCATTGCCATCGATATCTTGTCAATCGGAGGATTTATTCCCGGGAACGTTCCCATAATTTTTCCTTCAAACATTACAACAATAACGTCCGCAAGTTTAATAATCTCATCCAGGTTGGCACTGATTAACAAAATTCCACAGCCGCGTTTCTTTTCCCGCAGCATCTGTTCATGGACAAATTCCGATGCGCCGATATCAAGTCCTCTTGTCGGATGCATTGCAATCAAAAGATCCGGTGTGCTCTGCAATTCTCTTGCGAGAATCACCTTCTGCTGGTTTCCGCCTGACAGGCTGCGCACCGCCTGCTCCATGTCAAGGCAGCGGATATCATTTTCCTGCTGCATCTTTTGGGCGTATGTGTGAATTTTATCTTTTCTTAAATAAAGTCCCCGTCCATAGGAAAAGCGTTCTCCGTCCGTCTCCTTTAAAATAAGGTTTTCCGCAATCGTCATATCGCCTACCAGACCCATCCTGTTGCGGTCTTCCGGAATATGAGACACTTTTTTCCGGATAAATGTCTCCGGCGTAAAATGTTTTATCTTTTCCCCGTTTATGTACACTTCTCCGCTCTCCGGTACCAGATTGCCCGATGCCATCAGTGCAAGCTGTGATTGTCCGTTTCCGTCGACACCTGCCACACCGACAATTTGTCCTTTTTTAACTTCCAGGGAAATATCATTCAGCCCGTTGTGCTTGTTCTGACGATGGAAGGAAACTTTTTCGAGCTTTAACACGTCTTCCTTCTGGTCCATGGATTTCTCCACAAGCTGCTCCTGCAGCTTCCTTCCCACCATCAGATTGGTAAGTTCTTCCTCTGTCGTATCCGCTTTTTTCACCGTTCTGACAGATTTTCCACTTCTTAAAATGGTAATCCGGTCACTGATTTCCATGACCTCTTTCATCTTATGTGAAATGAAAATGACCGATTTTTTATCTGCAGTCAGCTTATGGATGATTTCAAACAGTCCGGCAACTTCTGCATCCGTCAATACGGCGGTCGGCTCATCAAGCACCAGTAAATCCACATCTCGGTACAGTGCCTTCAATATTTCTACTCTCTGCTGTTCTCCCACGGAAATGTCTGAAATCAGCTTATCAAACTCCACCTGCAGTCCATATTTTTCTGCCAGTTGTTCAATTTCGGCACGCATCTTATTCTTCTGGATAAATATACTGTTTCCTTTTGACAACCCAAGAATTATATTCTCGAAAACCGTCATGTTTTCCACCAGCATAAAATGCTGATATACCATGCCGATTCCAAACCTTACCGCCTCTTTCGGCGATGTGATTTTTACCACATTTCCCTGATAAAAGATTTCGCCCTCATCCGGCTGGTAGAGCCCGGTCAGAATACTCATAAGAGTACTCTTTCCGGCTCCGTTTTCTCCAAGCAGCGTATGTACTTCTCCCTGTTCCACACTCAGCCAGATATTGTCGTTTGCCTTGACACCGCCAAAGCTTTTTGAAATATTTCTCATCTGCAGTATGTTCATAGTCATTCCTCTTTTTGCTTATTTGCTGATGAATGTACCGTTTTTAATTTGTTCTACGTATTCAAGATACTGTGTTTTTATATCTTCCGGCACCTGTGAACTAAATGTTCCTACCGACAGACATCCGTTTTCAACTGTTCCGTAGATTGTCGTATTTCCAAATGTGCCATCCTCGATTGCCTGCATACACTGTTCCACAAGAGCCGCATTATCGGTTACCACACTGCATATAATGACTTTATCATCTGCGGATCCCAAATCTCCCGGCTGACCGATGCTGTAGTGTCCATCGGATTCTGCAAGTGCCTCTCTTGCTCCGGTATCAACTGCGCCGGCATCGCCAAACAATACATCCACATCATAGGTAGACATCATGGATGAAGCAATTTCCTTTCCTTTTGCTGCATCGTAATAATCTCCTGCATATCCTGATGTGACATTTACATCCGGATTAACTACCTTTGCTGCCGCCTCATATGCTTCAAGCTTTGTCTTTGTCGTATCCAGTTCCATTCCTCCGATAAAACCAATATAGCCTGTCTTTGTCATCAGTCCTGCAAGCGCACCTGCCAGATAACCAATCTGTTCTGCATCCGGCATCACGGATACTACGTTATCAGAAGAGAAGGTTCCGTTTAACAGGCAGAATTTTACGTCTGGATACTGCTCTGCCACCTGCTTTACCGCATCTGAATACTCACTGCCCGGTGCAAAGATTAAATCGTAACCTAAGTCTGCATATCCGGTAAGAACCGATACATATTCGGATGTGTCCACGTTTTCCGTATAAGCTGTTTCATATCCGTATGCTTCTGCAGCATCACACATTGCCTGGTAACAGCTTGCGCCCCAACCTCCATCGTTAATGGATGCTCCGTAAAGCATTGCTACTTTCTTATCACTGTCCGTTTTTGTTTCTGCCGCTGTTGTGGTGTCTGCGATTTTCTCTGAAGTCTGTTTTTCGTTTCCTGCCGTCTGCGATGCACCGCATCCCATTATGGTGCCCGCCATAAGTGCAACAATCATTACTGTAGCTATCATTCTTTTTTTCATAATCATTCTCCTTTCTTAAAGAAACAAAAAAAGACAAAGAAATCTTTTCAGACCTCTTTGTCTTTTCCCTCACCTGTAGGTTGACGCAAGTCTATCATCATTCCTACACTTTTTCAAGTGTTATTTTTTCGGGAAATTTGCAAAAATGATACCGTTTCGGTATTGTTTTTATGTTTCTATTTGTTTTTTGTTCTTATATAGTCAGCAAAACGACTTGCAGAACTTGACATCGCCCCATATTTCTTCCAGACAACCACTGCGCAGGAGGTAAATTTCGGATTGATAATCTCCTTGCACACAATCTCCGGGGTCTGCAGTCTGCTTGCCGCCGACTTTGGACACAAAAGGATTCCAAGTCCCTGACGAACCAATTCAAAGCCGCCGCCAAGCGCCGTATAAAGGCAGACAATATGCGGCTTCATTCCAATCATATGAAACCAGTTTTTTATTTGTTCCTCGTGGCTGTTTCTACCGGGTGCAATCAGATTTTCCTTTGCAAGCTCCACCAGTTCCAACGTGTTCGCTTCCCCTGTCGCCAACGGATTATCTTTATGAATACAGGCTATCCACGATTCCTCCTGCAGACGGATACACTCATATTTTTCGCTGTTAAACGGCTCGCGCACAATTCCGATATCAAAGATGCCAAGGTCTAATTTTCTTAGAATCTCCTCGGTATTACTGTAGCAGATATTGTACGTAATGTCCGGAAATTGACTGTGAAATTCTGTAATCCAGGTTGGAAGCACGCCCATTCCAACTGTTTCAATACTTCCAATGCTGATATTTCCGTCATATGTTCCAAACGTACTGTTCATTTCCTCTTTGAGCTTATCCGTCAGTTCCACGATTTCCCTTGCATGCTCCCTGAAATAATAGCCCGCTTCTGTCAGATGAAGTCTCCCGTTCTCCCGCTCAAAGAGTTCCACATTCAATTCTTCCTCGAGTTGCCTCATCTGTCGTGTCAGCGGAGGCTGTGACATATGAAGGCGTTCCGCCGCCTTTGATACATTCTCTGTTTCCGCAATTTCAAGAAAATAACGCATTGCCCTAATATCCATATGTAATACCTTTTTTGATATAAAATATATGTTTCTATATCTTTTTTATTTTTGACTATATCTTATCATATAATTTACAGAATGCAAGTCTCATTTTTCGTCCGTTGTAAGGAATTTTGCACTTCTTTTCCGTATGAAAAAAACGGCAATGAAACCATCTTCATTGCCGTTTCTACTGTTCCCTGCGGGAATCGAACCCACAACTGCCCCTTAGGAGGGGGCTGTTATATCCATTTAACTAAGGAAACATATATAAAAATCCGTTTCGATAAACAGATTTTTACACTATGGAATTATACCATAAAAGAAAATGTCCGGTCAATCTATTCCGGAAAATTAATAAAACCCTGAAGCCAGATGATACCCTTAAAGCGGCGGCCGATTTCCGGCTCCCCATAGAGGTCCAGCTTATTGATACAGACATCAAAGGTCAGCTCGTTGCAGTAAACGGACATCAGGTAAACTTCTTCACCGGTAAGGCTGTTCGTCACCAGATTGCACTCCTGGATTTCACCCAGGATGGAATACTGATCACACTCCACACCGTAAGGCATACAGTAGGTATCCACCAGACTGAAAACATCTTCATTCTGGATTTTCTTGGAAATCGTGGTATACATATCCATATCTTCCAGCGTCAGTGTTTCGATGGCTTCCTCATCACCACGTCTTGCCGCTGCAATCAGGTTGTTACGCACATTAGAGTCTTTTTTGATTTTCAGCTTCTGCTGTTCATCCTTTTTGATGGGGAACATAATATTTCCCTTGATTGACAAAGCCGACAGGGTAAGTGTCGTTCCTTTAATGGGAAGCTTTCCCTGTGCCTGCGCTTTTACATAGGGAATCATGTTCTGCAGGTAAAAAATAAGGGAAACTCCTACCTTAACATCATCGCAGATGCCGGCATAGGACTCCCTGGCAGCATGTCTTTCCACGGAAACATCCTCCGTTGTAGTGATGCCTCTGCCTCTTAAATACGGATAGTAATACTCATAAATAAATTTCTCATCGTCCGACTCGTCAAATTCTCCACAGACGGCGATGCCCATATTTTCAGCGAAATCCTTGCTGAATTCTCCTAAAAGAACCTCTTCGTCGCTGATGGTATAAGCCCTTTTGCCCGCATTCATCACAACGCTGGCAAGCAAAGCCTTCAATTCTTTTCTGTTACTGATTTTACTGAAGCCAATGGCTCTCATAAATTTATGCAAGGATTTCACCTTCTTTCTTTTCGTTCTGTGTAAATCTATTAGCCAATCTTGGAAACACCACCCATGTAAGGACGAAGTGCTTCAGGAATATTTACAGTACCGTCTTCGTTTACATTATTCTCAAGGAATGCAATCAGTCCTCTCGGAGTAGCCAATACTGTATTATTTAATGTATGCACAAAGTAAGTACCATTTTCGCCTTTTGTACGGATACCGAGACGTCTTGCCTGTGCATCACCTAAGGTTGAGCAGGAACCGACCTCGAAATACTTCTTCTGTCTGGGGCTCCATGCCTCGACGTCACAGGATTTTACCTTTAAGTCAGCCAGATCGCCGCTGCAGCATTCCAGTGTACGGACGGGGATGTCCAGGCTTCTGAAAAATTCTACGGTGTAAGACCACATCTTGTTGTACCAGTCCATGGACTCTTCGGGTTTGCAAAGAACAACCATTTCCTGCTTTTCAAACTGATGCACACGGTAAACACCGCGTTCCTCAATACCGTGGGAACCGACTTCCTTACGGAAGCAGGGAGAATAAGAGGTCATGGTAATGGGAAGGCTTGCTTCGTTTACAATCTGACCCTTGAACTTACCAATCATGGAATGTTCGGAAGTACCAATCAGGTAAAGGTCTTCGCCTTCAATCTTGTACATCATGGCTTCCATTTCATCAAAGCTCATAACGCCGTTTACCACGCTGCTTCTAATCATGAAAGGAGGAATACAATAGGTAAATCCCTTGTTAATCATGAAATCTCTTGCATAGCTGATCATTGCGGAATGAATTCTGGCAGCATCACCCATCAGGTAATAAAAACCGTTTCCGCTGGTTCTGCCGGCGCTCTCTTTATCAAGACCGTTAATTCTTTCCAGTATATCTGCATGATAAGGTACTTCAAAATCGGGAACCTTGGGCTCACCGAATTTGGTAATTTCCACGTTCTGGGTGTCGTCCTTGCCGATAGGTACGGAAGCGTCAATAATCTGGGGAATTTTCATCATGATTGCTGTGATTTTTTCCTGATATTCCGGCTCTTTTGCTTCCAGTTCGGCAAGTCTCTTGGACTGGGCAGCCACTTCTGCCTTCTTTGCTTCTGCTTCTTCTTTTTTACCCTGTGCCATCAGAGCGCCGATTTCCTTGGAAATCTTGTTCTTCTGTGCACGAAGCTCGTCCGCTTCCTGCTTAACCTTTCTGCTCTCTGCATCCAGAGCAATCACTTCGTCAACAAGGGGAAGCTTTGCATCCTGGAATTTCTTCTTGATATTTTCCTTTACTAAATCAGGATTTTCTCTTAAAAATTTAATGTCTATCATGAGTAGACGCCTCCTTAAATAAAAATCTAATCAATCGCTTTTTCTATAAATACATTCTGCACAAGGATAAGGTCGAGAATTTTTTCTTCCGTAACATCCTTGCCATTTTTATCTTTAATAATTCTGAGAACCGGTCTGTCCGGGAACTCTCTGTTCTGTCTGACGACGATGCCTGTTTCTCCCTCTCCCGTAAGCACCTGGGTTCCAACCGGGTAAACTGCTGTGAACTGAAAAAACGCATCTACTATTTTACCACTATATTTTACATTTTTAAAGGTTTTCAGATACTCTATTGCTTCATAAACCTTTACTTTTTTGCAGCTGATGCCGCAAATCATTTCATCGAAGGTATCGCACACTGTTAAAATCTGCACCGGTTCTGAAATCTGTGTGGCATGCAGCGGATAACCGGAACCGTCCAGCCTTTCATGATGATACAAAATCATGGCTTTTGCCGTGTCGGACAGCCATTTTTCATTTCTCAGTGCAGAATACGCATAAACCGGATGTCTTTTGAACTCTGCAATTTCTGCCCGGGACATAGTGGCAACATCTTCATTCTGATAGTTTATAGTTAAATATTGTAATCCAATATCATGTAATAAACATCCCACACCGATATCGTGCAGGCTTTCCCTGCTGTAACCCAATTTTATAGCCGTAAGAATTGCCAGACTGCACACACTTAAGGAATGTTCAAAAATATCGGTGCTCCGCTGCTTTACATCATAAACCTTTTCCATCACTTCGTCTTCTTCCGCGATTTCCGTGATGACATGGTCCGCCGTTTCATTCAGGCTCGCGAGTTCTTCGTTATGACGGTAAGTATGCTTTTCCAGTACTTCTTTAACTTTTTCCTTCATGGAAACTTCCACATCCTCTTTTAATATGGAAATCTCCTCCTGCTGTGAACTTTCATCCTTGATATAAACTTTAGCAATCCCCAGGCTGCGCAGTTTATCTATATATTTTACCTTAATTTGGAAACCTGCCGGTAAAATCATCTGGTAATCACTTGTAAGTATATCCTGAGCTGCTATTTCATTACCCTTCAGTTCATTTACTGAAACAATTTTCATGTAGGTTCCTTTCTTAATGTAAGAATGCTATTCTCCGATAGCCATATCAAGTGCCTGCTGTTCCTCTTTGCCCAATGAAATAGCACATTCTCCATTCTTTATTTCCTTAGTGTAGGTGTAACATCCCTCCGTACTGTGCACGGAGTTCAGAATAAATCCGTTGTTGTTCTCATCCAGCAGTGCAAGAGAAAAACTGAGCTTTCCACCCATCTGCTGAAATGCATCATATTTTATCAGACCGATTTTTTGGAATGCATGCTCCATATTCTTGTAGAGTGTGCGGATGTCCTTTTTGTTTTTGTCCACATTGATTTTCAAAAACTTGTTATCTTCATACAGACCTACAATATCTTTTTCCAGGCTCTTTGCATCCTTGCCTGTCATAAATTTACTTATCCTTTTCTGTAACCGGTTTAACTTTTTCATCTGCAGGATAATAATTGCAAAAAGCACCACGATAAAAACAAGTAAAATCAGAAATAGATAAGCAATATCCAGATTTCCAAGTCCGATACTTTGCAGTATATTACTATTCATTGGTATTTCCTCATATCTTTCTGTCAGGCTTTTGTCAGTAAATCAACCAGTCTGTCCAAATCCTCATGACTGTAAAATTCGATTTCCATTTTTCCGGCACCTTTTTCTTTTCCGGTAATAGAAACCTTGGTGCTGAGCGCCTGTTTTAATTTCTCTTCAATTTCCTGATAAATAATCTTAAGAGCTTCATCGTCTATCTTCTTCTTTGCTTTTTGCGGTTTATGACGATTTTTCACTAACTTTTCCACATCACGCACACTGAGTTTTTCATCAAATACTTTCTGTGCAATGGTGTACTGCTCTTCCGGATTTTCAATAGCAAGAAGTGCTCTGGCATGTCCGGTGGAAAGCATGTCTTCAATCACCATCTGCTGCACTTCATCACAAAGCTTTAACAGACGCATGGAGTTGGTTACGGCAGTACGGCTCTTGGAAACTCTCTCTGCCACTTCATCCTGCTTCAGGTTGAACTCTGTCAGAAGTCTTTTATATGCCTGTGCTTCTTCAATAGGGTTTAAGTTTTCACGCTGAATATTTTCAATAAGGGAAATTTCTACAATTTCCTGTTCGGAATAATGCTTGATAATAACGGGAACTTCTTTCAGTCCGGCAATTCTTGCCGCTCTCCAACGGCGCTCGCCCGCGATAATTTCATAATGGTCGCCTCTGTCCTGTACGACTATGGGCTGAATTAAACCGTACTGTTTGATAGACTCTGCCAGTTCTTCCAGCGCATCTTCATCGAAATTTTTACGGGGCTGTTCTTTGTTGGGCTCCACCTTAGTAATCTTAACCATAGTACCCTGTTCGTTTTCTTCTCCCGCCTTTGCCGGAGCTGCTGTCTTTTTTTCTGCTGTTTCCTCCGGTATTAATGCATCAAGACCTCTGCCGAGCCCCTTTCCTAATCCACTTTTTTTTGCTGCCATTGCTATACCCTCCTCTTACTTTTTCTTTCTGTTATGTTTGATTACCTCATCAGCCAGACTCATATAACTCTCCGCACCGGCTGACTTCGGGTCATACATATGAATGGGCATGCCATAGCTGGGTGCTTCTGCCAATCTGATATTTCTGGGAATCATGGTTTTATAAATATTCTGATTTAAATGTTCCTTTACATTTTCTACCACCTGCATGGAAAGGTTAGTACGGGAATCGTACATGGTAAATACCACACCTTCCATATCTAATTCCGGGTTCAGTCTTTCTTTTACCAGGTTGACTGTATGTATTAACTGGCTCAGACCTTCCAGTGCGTAATATTCACATTGAATAGGAACCAGTACACTGTCAGCCGTTGTCAAAGCGTTAATTGTCAAAGTATTTAAAGAAGGAGGACAGTCAATGATGATAAAATCATACTTATCTTTTATCCAGTCAACTTCTCCCTTCAGAATAAATTCCTTTTTATCTACACCAATCAGTTCTATTTCCGCTGCCGCCAAATTCACGTTGGAAGGAATAATGGATACGTTTTTTATAACATCCTTTAAGATACAATCCTGAATAGAACACTCTCCCAACATCAGTTCATAGATGGTGTTTTCCAGTTCATTCTTATCTACACCAAATCCGCTGGTAGTATTTCCCTGCGGATCGGTATCAATAACCAGTACCTTTTTTCCCTTCACTGCCAGAGATGCAGATAAATTAATAGATGTTGTGGTTTTACCCACACCACCCTTTTGATTGGCAATAGCAATAACTTTTCCCATTTTAATATCAAGCCTTTCCTATTAATACGACCTAAATTTTATGTCTTGTACATCTTCTTGAACTGCCGTTCAAGAAGCATCCCTCGCTTTTGGCTCGGTCAAAAAACAAATGCCTGCACATAGTGCAGTCGCTTGTTTTCTCCTGCAAACACTCACAAGCTGCAAGCTATCGCTTGCTATTGTTCTGCTCCGCAGAACTGCTTGTTCGTTATAAGATGCGTTAAAAACAAATGCCTGCACATAGTGCAGCCGCTTGTTTTTAACTTGTATCTTATACATTATAACATCATTCTTTGGGATAGGCTATAAGAAGTTTAGTTTTGAAATGCGGATTTTTATTGAAGATGCTGGGCTTCAGATGTTGTAAAATGGCTAATTTTATGTATTTTAAGGAGTAAATCACAATATATTGATGTTTAATGTTTCACGTGAAACATTATCTTGTGTCCCAATGTTCTTAAAATTTTATTTTCACCACCAACATTTTCTTGTTCTTCATAGAGTAATTTAAATTATATATTCATACCACTCTTCTTCTGTTTTTACAAACCCTACGGATTGGAACATGGTCTGGCTCTGTTTATCTCCATTGTCCCTCAATTAAACATCCCCTACTAATTTACCTTCATATTCTATATAGTAGCAATCCCCATTGGAACTCAGGTAATCGTACATACAATGCAAAAGTTCTAAATCATAAGGCTCGTCCCTGTTATCTACCTGCTTACATACATCTAAATTCTGATACCATGGAAGGGAAACCTCATCATTTCTATAATAAGGAACTAATTTAATTTCTTTATCTATTATTCTTTCCGTCATATTTACTACCATTTTATAAACCTATTTTTTCTAACTTCATAGAACACTCTGACTCCCTATTATTAACAACATACCGCTAAATAAGGGTTTTAAAAATGTTTCACGGCATTTGTTTTTAAATGTTTCACGGATTAAATCACAAGATATAGATTTAGAAAGTTTCACGTGAAACATTATCTTGTGTTTTTAAATTCACAAATATATTAAAAACCGCAATGTTTCACGTGAAACATTACGGTTTTATTCCCGGTTTTTTTCTAATTCAAGGATATTAAATCATTTCTGATTGCAAATACTGCAGCCTGCGTTCTATCGGTTACTGCTATCTTCTTGAATATATTAAATATGTGATTTTTCACGGTTCTTTCACTTATTTTTAAGGAAGTAGCTATCTCTCTGTTGGAATTTCCAAATGCAATGTTTTTAAGAACTTCCAATTCTCTCTTTGTTAACGACTTTATTTTATCTAATTCTTCATTTTTCTTTTCTATCTTAGAATTTAATAAAGGCAATAGTTCTTTCTGAATAAAGTTTTCTCCATGAATTATTAAATCAATAGCTTCTTTTAATTCTTCAAACTTTATATTTTTTGAGGCATAACCATCTGCTCCTATTTCAATTGCTCTCAGCAGATAGTCTATTTCATTATGCATTGTCAGTATCATTACCTTAATAGGTATTTCATTGTTACGGATTTCCTGTAATACTTCAAGTCCATTTTTATTTGGCATATTTATATCGAGCAATAAAATATCCGGCAATTTTTCATTCAACTTATTTAGACAATCTATACCATCCTGTGCTTCGGAAATTACTTTCATGGAACCATCTAATTCTAATAAATTTTTCAGTCCATCCCTTATCAATGCAAAATCATCTACTATCATAATTTTAATTTTTTTATTTTTCATATATTCCCTCCCTTATATAATTTTACTCCCTAAAATAAATAATTATGATATTGGTATTCTGACTGTTATTTTAGTTCCCCCTTCATCACTTTGAATGTCGAATTTTCCCCCTAACAGTTGTGCTCTCTCTTTCATTATTGATAAACCATAATGATTGGACTTATGTTCAGCTTCCCCCTGAAATCCAACACCATTATCTTTTATAAATAAATAGTAGTCATTTACCTCCTTCTTAAATTTTACCTGTAATACATTGCCCTTAGAATGTACCACCGCATTATTGCAAGCCTCCTGTATAATACGAAAAATAGAAATCTGTAAAGTAGTATTTTCTATTTTATCAGGATTAATTTCAATATCATAAGTATAATCAGGATATCTCTCTTTTAATTTATCGAAAAAATCTTCTACTGATTTTTGAAATCCTACATCATAGAAATGTACAGGATGAATACTATATATGATATCCCTCAATTCTTCCATCATATTCCGTAAGTTTTCGTCCATTGAGGTAAGCTCCACTTTTGCACGTGAAACATCCATTTCCATGTATCTTTTTATCAATTCTACTTTATAAATCAGATAAGATATATTCTGTAAAGTAGTATCGTGCAAATCCTGGGCAATTCTTTTTCTTTCTTTAACCTGCACCTCTATAATAGAATAATTTGGTTTTATTTTCTTTTCCTGCTTTTCATCCAGTGCATCTTCCAATGCTTCCAGATAAACTTTTATTTTCTTCAGCCTTTCTCTTAAATAACTGTTAGTATTCTGAAGCTTTTCTATTTTTGTCTTGTTGTTTTCAATTTCTCTCTTCTGGGTATTCAATACATTTCTCGGACTGAATACTTTGAAGTCATCGGTTTCCTTATTATATAACTGGTCAAGATAATCTGTTGTTTCCTCTATAGAAAACTCATTTTCCTTGATTTCACTTTCCAGAAGTTCTGCTTCATCTAAAAAGTTCTGATAGATTTCCAGTAAAGATGTCTTACGCTCATTTGCCATATTTACCTAACCTCCGGGTAAAAATGTCTGCAAAGCAGTACGGTTATCAGTGTAAAGGTTCTTTTGCAGGAAGTCCTGCTTTACGAGGATATTTTTTTGGACAGGCAGCAACCTTTTCAATTGCAAAAAGATTACGGTAAATATCAGATTCGGGAAGATAAATTTCCGTCTGGCTCTTTACTTTACCACCCAGAATAGCAATAGCCTTTTCTGCCTGTTTCATTTCTTCTGTAATCTTTTCGGATTTATAGGAAATGAACATACCGCCTACCTTTACAAAAGGCAAACAAAATTCTGACAGTGTTGTCATATTTGCTACTGCACGGGAAACGCACAAATCAAACTTTTCCCGGAGTAAAGAAGGCTTCGCATAATCTTCTGCACGTCCATGTATGGTTTCTATATTTGTAAGAGATAATTCTTCTATGACTGCGTTTAAAAATTTAACACGTTTCTGCAAGGAATCCAAAAGAGTAATTTTTAAATTAGGAAAAGCTATCTTTAACGGCAGACCGGGAAATCCGGCACCGGTACCGATATCAATCATAGATATATCACCGGACAGATCATATGCCTTCACTAAAGAAAGACTGTCAATAAAATGCTTCTTCATCACTTCATCATAATCGGTAATGGCAGTTAAATTCATAACTTCATTCCATTCCATCAGCATTTCATAATAACGGATAAATTTCTGAATTTGTTCCTCTTTCAACGTGATACCTAATTCCATTAAATCTGCTTCAAACTGTTCGGTACGATACATTAAAAATCCATGCCTTTCCTGTTACTATTATTTATGCTGATGGTTTCTTTGCTCTAAATATACCAGCAGAACAGAAATATCTGCCGGAGATACACCGGAAATTCTGGAAGCCTGTCCAACGGAAACCGGACGGAACTCCTTCAATTTCTGCCTTGCTTCAATGCGTAGACTGGGTACATCATCATAATCAATGTCGACAGGTAAAAGCTTCTTTTCCATTTTCTTATACTGCTCTACCTGACGGGACTGTCTCTCTATATAGCCTTCGTATTTCAATTCTATTTCTACCTGCTCTACCACATCTTTTGGCAGTACAGGTCTTTTCTCATCAATTTCCGCAAGCAGTTCATAGGATAATTCCTGTCTGCACATAAGATCAGCCAAAGAAACAGCATTCTTCAAAGGATTACTTTCATGTGCTGTAAGAAATTCCTGAATTTTCTGGGAACCGCCCACTTTGGTATTTTTAAGACGTTTGATTTCTTCTTTGATAAGTTCTTCCTTGCACAGAAGCTTCTCGTAATCTTCTTTGGAAACAAGACCTGCTTCATAACCGATTTTACGAAGTCTTAAATCTGCATTGTCCTGTCTTAAAAGCAGACGATATTCTGCACGGGAGGTCATCATACGGTAAGGCTCCCTGTTGTCCTTTGTAACCAGGTCATCAATCAGTACACCTATGTAAGCCTGTGACCTGTCCAGTACAATTTCCTGTTTACCGAGCAGGGAAAGAGCCGCATTAAGTCCGGCCATCAGTCCCTGGGCTGCTGCTTCTTCATAGCCGCTGCTTCCGTTAAACTGACCGCCTGCATAAAGACCTTTTACCTTTTTGAATGCCAGTGTAGGATAAAGCTGTTTTGCGTTAATACAGTCATACTCAATTGCATAAGCATTTCTTACAATTTTACAATGCTCCAGCCCAGGCACCGTCCGGTACATGGAAAGCTGCACTTCCTCAGGTAAAGAAGAAGACATACCTCCCACATACATTTCATTGGTATGCAGACCTTCGGGTTCAATAAATACCTGATGTCTGTCCTTATCTGCAAACTTTACAACTTTATCTTCGATAGAGGGACAATATCTTGGCCCTGTACCTTCTATAATACCCGCATAAATGGGGGATCTGTCAAGATTAGACCGAATAATTTCGTGTGTTTTTTCATTTGTATAGGTCAAATAACAGGAAATCTGCTCTTTTTGAATGGATTCCGGATCTGTGGAAAAAGAAAAAGGAACAATTTCTTTATCACCGAACTGTTCTTCCATCTTGGAAAAATCAATACTTCTCTTATCCATTCTGGCAGGAGTACCGGTTTTAAACCGGCGAAGCTCAATGCCCATTTCCTTTAAGCTGTCCGGAAGATGATTCGCCGGCTGCAGTCCGTTGGGACCGGTATAAGTAATGGCTTCTCCGCAAAGACATCTTGCCCTTAAATAAGTACCGGTACATAAAACAACTCTTTTACATTCATAAACGGCTCCCGAATAGGTAACCACACCGGTCACTTTTTTCTTAAGCTCCTTTGTGTCCTTATCTTCTTCCTCTTCCCACAAAATTTCACAGACCTCTGCCTGCTTGATGGTAAGGTGATCCTGATTTTCCAGAACCTTACGCATAGCTCTGGAATATTCCGCCTTGTCTGCCTGTGCACGAAGGGAATGTACGGCAGGTCCTTTGGAAACATTCAACATTTTGGATTGAATAAAAGTTTTATCAATATTTTTTCCCATTTCTCCGCCGAGAGCATCTATTTCTCTTACCAGATGTCCCTTGGAAGAACCGCCTACATTGGGATTGCAGGGCATCAGGGCAATACTGTCCACACTTACCGTAAAAATAACGGTTTCCAGTCCCAGTCTTGCACATGCCAGAGCCGCTTCACAACCGGCATGACCGGCACCTATGACACAAACATCTACTTTATCCATGATAAAACGTTTTTTTTCATCCGCTGACATTTTTATAACCATGCCTTTCATAACTTATTTTCATATTATAACATACACTTTTTATTTTCCCATACAAAACTTTGAAAAAATCTCATCTACTAAATCATCGGAAACCTCTTCTCCGATAATATTTCCCAGAGATATATAGGCATTCATCAAATCAATGGAATAAAAATCTTCCGGCATATCGTCTTCCAGACTTTTTTTAACCATTAAAAATGATTCTTTTGCCTGTTGTAAAGCTTCCTTGTGACGCAAGTTTGTAATATAAATTTCATTTTCAAAAGAAATCTTTCCTTCAAAAAACATGTCCCTGATAAGTTTCTTGAATTCTTCGATACCGGAAGCTTCCTTTGCGGAAATCTTCACGATGGGAATTTCGATACCTTGCAGAAAATTTCTTATATCCTCTTCTGTAATTACCTGGCTTAAATCGGACTTATTCATCAGAAGAATAGCTTTTCTGTCCCTTAAAATATCTCTTATTTCTTCATCGTTTTCATCAAAGGGAACGGAAGAGTCCACCATGTATAAGAGTAAATCCGCTTCTCCCGCATATTTTTTGGCTTTTTCCACACCTATTTTTTCCACTGTGTCCTCTGTTTTGCGGATACCGGCGGTGTCTATTACATTCAAAGCTATGCCGTCCAGTCTTATCTGTTCCTCCAGAACATCACGGGTGGTTCCGGCAATGTCAGTTACAATCGCTTTTTCTTCACCGGACAAAACATTTAAAAAAGAAGACTTACCGGCATTTGGTTTTCCTAAAATAACGGTTTTAATACCTTCCTTTAAGAATTTGCCATCCTTAGATGAAGAAATCAGCTTATCTGTTTCCTTTATCAGTTTGTCTATTTTTTCAGAAAGTCTTTCCGGATAACCTTCCAGACTGATATGTTCGGGGTCATCTAAAGCAGATTCAATAAAAGCGATTTCATAAATGACTTCACTTCTCATTTCTTTTATCTTATTGGAAACTGCTCCCTTTAATTGGCTCACAGAAGACTTTAATGCTAATTCATTCTGTGCATGAATAACATCCATTACCGCTTCCGCCTCGGAAAGATCCATTCTTCCGTTAAGGAAAGCCCTTTTTGTAAACTCTCCGGGCTCGGCCATTCTTACTCCTGTCCGCAACACTCTTTCCAGAATCCGTTGCATCATAAGAACACCGCCGTGGCAGTTAATTTCCACCGTGTCCTCTGTGGTGTAACTTTTCGGGGCAAGCATAACGCTTACCATCACTTCATCCAAAATATTACCCTCTTCATCCGTTACAAAACCATAATGAATAGTATGGCTTTCTACATCCTTCAGATGAAACTTACCGTTTTTTGATTTATAAAGTAAATCTGCTTTTTCCACCGCCTCCGGTCCGCTGATACGGACAATACCGATACCGGAATCCGAAAGCGCCGTAGCAATCGCAGCAATTGTATCTGTATTCATAGTACTGATTCCTTTTAATTTCTAAAAAAATAGGAGCTGCCTCCCTACAAAAGGCAGTCTCTGCCCCGGTACTACAGCTCCATCACATTATTTTTTCAAAGACACAACAACTCTTCTGAAAGGTTCTTCCCCTTCACTGTGTGTGGTTACATATCTGTCATTCTGTAATGCTGAATGAATAATTCTTCTTTCGTAAGGATTCATAGGCTCTAAAGAAACAGGTCTCTTGGTTCTCTTTACCTTATAAGCAATATTCTTTGCTAAATTTTCCAGAGTTTCTTTTCTTCTTTGTCTGTAATTTTCGGTATCTAATTTAACACGGATATAATCTGCCTGGCCTCTGTTTACTACTAAAGATACCAAATACTGTAAAGAGTCAAGGGTCTGTCCTCTCTTACCTATGAGAATACCGATTTCTTCGCCTCTCATATCAACATCAAGAGCTTTTTCAGCATCGTCGTACCTGGCATCTACTATAACTTCCATTTCCATAGCATCAAATACTTCGCCTAAGAACTTCTTTGCTGCTTCTTCTACTTCCCTTGCATCTACACTGGAAACCTTTGCTGTTTCTTTTACAGATTTCTTTTCTTCTTTCAGAACTTCTTTAACGGGTTCTTTTACAGATTCTTTGACAATTTCTTTATCTTCTTTTACTCTTGCCTTAATGAGAGCGGGCTTTGCTCCGATTCCTAAAAATCCGGAAGAACCTTCTTCTAAGACTTCATAATCCAGCTTATCACTTGTTACGAAAAAATCCTGACATGCCGCTGTAATGGCGTCATCCACTGTTTTTGCTGAGAACTCTTTATATTCCATCCCAAATACCTCCTATGAAATTTTAACGAAATTAGTTTTTATTGTTTCTTTCATTGTAATCTTTTACAAGATTTGCTTTCGCCATCAGACTTCCGGGCTTTGCTCCGGTGGAAGAGGTCTTCTTAACTTCCTTATTATCTGTATTGGCATTCTTTGTGTCCGTGGTCTTTGCAGTATAATTCTTGGTGCTTACGGTACCACCCATATTCTTGGTGTTCATATTGGCATACTGCTGAAGCTTCGCCTGATTTTTTTCAAGCTTTTCCATCTTCTTGGCACTCTTGTCTGCATTTTTGGCAATTACTTCATCCAAATCCATTTTATCAATATGTTTATTAATAACAACCTGCTGCACACTTCTTACCAGGGAACCGCTGATCCAGTAAAGACCGAGACCTGCCGGCAATGTATAGCAGAAGAAGGCTGACATGATAGGCATAATCATATTCATGGTCTTCATGGAAGATGCCATGGTATCCGTCATATCACCGTTGCCGTTTCCGGTTTCCTGCTTCGGCATCAGCATTACATTGACCCATTGGGTAACAGCCGAAAGAACAGGAATGGCAATGGCAATAATTAACATAGCCACGGTAATCTTTCCTGCATTACCGGAATTAAAGAAAGAATTAACCACAGAGGAAGGAGAATTAGCAAGACTAAATCCTTTTACCAGAAAAGAATTGTACCTTTCAATCTGGCTCATACCCTCTGCAACGGTTGCGTTACCTGCAAAATTGTTGTTGATAAATACTTCTACATCAGAATAATTGACTCTGTTTAAGGCATTAATCAAAGTGCTTTCCGTTACGTTATCCACATTGGTTACATAAGTGGAAGCACCCTTCACACTTTCCACAAAAGCGGAAACCTTTCCGCTGCTGATGATTTCGCCTGCCACACTGCTGAAAGCATTTCCTATTTTTGTAACAAAAGAAGGAATGCTGTAAATTACTTCATACAATGCAAACAGAATAGGCATCTGAATAAAGAGCTGCAGACAGCTGCCGGTAGGAGAAACGCCGTACTTTGCGTAAACCGCCTGGGTTTCCGCATTCATCTGCATCTGGGAATCGGTATCGGTACGATTTTTGTATTTATTGCGGATAGCCTGTAATTCCGGGTTCATTTTGGCAGATAATTTGGAGAACTTCTGCTGTTTGATGGTAAGGGGCATCATCAGTAAATAAACGATGATGGTAAATAAAAAAATAGCAAGTCCGATATTTGGGATACCAATCAAATCAAGCACATTGAAAAGTGCGTTCATGACTTGTCCAAGTAACCAGGCAACCTGCTTAATAATCGGTAAATTACCACAACTGGTTAAAACAATACTTGTCATCTTTTTCCTTTCTGCTGAAAAAATCAAGGAACAGGATCATATCCTCCTTTAGAGAAAGGATTGCACCTGCATATTCTCCAGACAGCAAGCGCTCCGCCCTTCAGGGCGCCGTATTTTTCCACCGCTTCCAGTCCGTACTGGGAACAGGTAGGATAATAGGGGCATTTTGTATGCTTCATGGGAGAAATATATTTCCTATATAATTTTATGACACTTATTAAAATTTTTTTCATAAATATACTTTAATTATTTCGTGTAGCTTTGCCAGATGAAGAAGCGCGCTTTCTATTTCATAATATCCTACATCCGCCGCTCCTTTTCTCGCAACAACCACTATATCCAAACCACTATTGAATATATTTTCATGCAACCGGTAGCTCTCTCTCAAAAGCCGGGTCACATGATGTCTTACAACACTGTTACCTACTTTTTTACTGACGCTTATTCCCACTCTGTTTATACCTAAGCCATTTTCCTTTACATACATTACAAGGTATTTATTGGCGCGGAACCTGCCGTTTTTATAAACAAACTGAAACTGATGATTTTTTTTTAGTGATTCCGAAAACTGCATTCTTTAACCATGCCTTTCTCACTAATAAGAGAAATAGGTCACATTGCTGTGACCTATGCGGATAATTTATGTCTTCCTTTTGCACGTCTTGCTGCCAAAACCTTTCTTCCGCCGGGAGTACTCATTCTGGCTCTGAATCCATGAACCTTAGATCTGGATCTCTTCTTAGGCTGAAATGTCATCTTCATACTTTAACACCTCCTCTTTCATAACCTCATATATAAAGGTATTCTGATATTCATTTTATTGGAAAATAGCATATTGATTGTACTTAATAAACAGCGCAATGTCAAGCAAAATCAAGGTTTTTTTTCATTTAAAAAAATTTTTTAAAGTTATCCACAGGCATTTCATCCACCTTATTTTTACCTAAAAAAATCCACATATTGTGTATAACTTGTGGATAACTTTACTTTTTGGTGTGTATCTTGTGTGTAAAACATTATTTTTTTATTTATTTTAGGGCATTTTATATGTGATTATATTTTTCGGAGTTATACACATATTTTCCTTTTATTCTTTCCTGAAAGTGGACTTATAAACAGAGTTATCAACATATTGTGGATAACTTTGCTGATAACTTCCATTTGAATTATTTGAGGATTTATATTATTATGGTAAATAGGGCAAAGTTTCGGAAAGGCATGGTTTTAAAATGGATTTTATTAGTGAAAAATGGGATGAAATAACGGACAAAATGCGGAACGAATTCAATATTTCCAATGTTTCCTTTGAAACATGGATTAAACCGCTGAAGGAATGCTGCGTCAAGGAAGACGTGGTTTACATCATTATTCCGGATGTCAATGCAGGTATGTCCGAATATATTAACTCAAAATACAAATCCCTGTTTCAGGTCACCATCTCGGAGATGTTTGATCATACTTATAATGTAGAATTTGTGATTGAAAAAGATGTTTCTTCTTTATTAAAAGGGGAAGAGTTTACTACACCCTCTCCCGTTTACAATATCAATTATGAAGCAGCCAATTTAAATCCCAAATATAAATTCGATACCTTTGTAGTCGGAAGCAACAACAAGTTTGCACATTCTGCCTGCCTTGCGGTAGCGGAATCTCCCGGAAAAGCATACAACCCTCTTTACCTTTACGGAGGAGCCGGACTGGGCAAGACCCACCTTATGCATTCCATCGGACATTTCCTTTTGGAAAAGGACTCCGACACCAAAGTACTATATGTAACTTCCGAAGAATTTACCAACGAAGTAATCGAGTCTATCCGTAGCGGTAATGCGGCAGCCATGACAAAGCTTCGCGACAAGTACCGTACCGTGGATGTGCTGATGGTCGATGACGTACAATTTATTATAGGTAAAGAAAGTACACAGGAAGAATTTTTCCACACCTTTAATGTCCTGCATGCTGCCGGCAAACAGATTGTTCTTTCATCCGATAGACCTCCCAAGGAAATGGAAACTCTGGATGAACGTTTCCGCTCCCGTTTTGAGTGGGGACTGATTGCAGATATCCAGCCGCCCGATTACGAAACCAGAATGGCTATTCTTCGTAAAAACGCGGAAAACTGCTCCATGCAGATTGACGAAGACATCATCAACTATATTGCAACCAACATCAAGTCAAATATCCGGGAACTGGAAGGCGCCTTCAACAAGATTATTGCTTTCTCCAAATTAAATAAGGTAAATCCTTCCTTAGAGCTTGCGGAAGAAGCCTTAAAGGACATCATTTCCCCGGACAAGCAGAAGGAAATTACACCGGAGCTTATTATTAATGTAGTTTCAGAACATTTCGGTGTGAAGCCGGAGGACATTATTTCCAAGAAGAGAACCGCCGATCTTGCTCTTACCAGACAGATTGTCATGTATCTGTGCAGGGAATACACGGACCTCTCCTACCAGAACATTGCCAAGATATTAAACAAAAAGGATCACACCACCATTATCCACGGTGTGAACACAATTGCCGACGGCATCAAGACGGATGAGGACTTAAACAACAAGATTGATATAATTAAGAAGAAACTGAGTCCGGTTTAATTTTATTTATCAACACCTCTCTTCTTTTTACATAAAGTTGTCCACCTTTTTCAGTGGTCATACTGTGGGTAACCTGTGTAAAAAGAAGAAAGAAATGTGAATAAGTTTTCTGACCGTTTTAAGGGCTTCATAAACGGTGTGAATAAGTTCAGAGTTATCCATATGCTGTTTTGGGCTTTTCCACCATGTTGTACTATCATTTTTTCCTTATAAATGCTATAATAAAGAGAGTTTTACACATATCAACATCCATTACTAAGGATACTCTTAAATATTTATATATTTATTTATAAAAGCGCACGCTTGCAGTTACTTGTTTTCAGAGAAGGGAGTTATACACAATGAAGTTTATTTGTTCCAAACAGAGTCTTTTAAATGGTTTGCAGATTGTTTCCAAAGCGGTTCCAAATAAAACTACCATGTCTATTTTAGAATGTATTCTGGTAGAAGCAAAGGACGGTACTATTAAATTTACCGCCAATGATATGGAGTTAGGTATAGAAACCGTAATTGAAGGTAATATTCTGGAAAAAGGTACCATTGCCCTGGATGCCAGGATTTTCCTTGATATTGTAAGAAAGCTTCCCGACAATGATGTTACCATTGAAACAGACGACAGCTTTAAGACCATTATTACCTGTGAAAAAGCTAAATTTACGATTATTGCCAAATCCGGAGAGGATTTCTCCTATCTTCCTTCCATTGAGAAGAACGACTGTGTGGTAATTTCCCAGTACACCTTAAAAGAAGTGGTAAGACAGACCATCTTTTCCATTGCGGACAACGACACCAACAAGATTATGACAGGTGAGCTTTTCGATATCAACGGTTCCGAACTGAAAGTTGTTTCCCTGGACGGACACAGAATTTCCATCCGTAAGATTGATTTAAAGAATGAATACACTCCCAAGAAGGTTATAGTTCCCGGCAAGACCTTAAACGAAATCAGCAAGATTTTACCCGGAGATGCGGATAAGGACGTGAACATCTTCTTTACCCAGAAGCATATTTTATTTGAATTTGAAAATACAGTTGTGGTTTCCAGACTTATTGAAGGCGAATACTTCAAGATTGAGCAGATGCTTTCCAGCGATTACGAAACTAAGGTAAGGATTAACAAGAAGGAATTCTTAAGCTGTATTGACAGAGCTACTCTTCTGGTAAAAGAGGGAGATAAAAAGCCAATTATCATTACCATAAGCGACGGTTCCATGGAATTAAAAATCAATTCCATCATCGGCAGCATGAATGAAGAAATAGACATTGAAAAGAGCGGCCGTGATATGATGATTGGTTTCAATCCCAAGTTCTTAATCGATGCCCTTCGTGTCATTGATGATGAAGAAATAGATATTTATCTGGTAAATCCGAAGGCTCCCTGCTTTATAAAGGATGCAACTGAGAGCTATATTTATCTGATTTTACCCGTAAACTTTACGACAGTCAGCTAAATTGATCTTTTAAATTTAGCTGACTTGAAAGGAAAAAAAATGGAAACTCTTTATTTAAGAGATGATTTTATTAAGCTGGGACAGGCTCTGAAAGCGGCAAATTTATGTGAGTCCGGCGTGGATGCCAAGTTTGCCGTACAGGACGGTCTTGTAAAAGTAAACGGCGAAGTGGATGAACGCCGCGGCAGAAAGCTTTACGACGGGGATATCGTCGAATTTGAAGGAAAACAGATTAAAATTAGTAAAGGATAAAGACTTTGATTATTAAGAGACTGGAACTGGCGGATTACAGAAATTATGAATTTCTTGATATTCAGTTCGATAAGGGAACCAATATCCTTTACGGAGATAATGCGCAGGGAAAGACCAATATTCTGGAGTCCATTTATGTAGCAGCCACTACAAAATCTCATAAAAGCAGCAAAGACAAAGAGATTGTAAATTTTAATAAAGAGGAAGCGCATATTCGCACCTACCTGGAAAAAGAGGGTGTGGAAACCAGAGTGGATATGCACCTCCGCAAGAATAAATCCAAGGGAATTGCCATTGACGGTACAAAGATAAAAAAAGCGGCAGATTTGCTTGGGCTTTGCAATGTTGTGTTTTTCTCACCGGAGGATCTGAGTATCATAAAAAACGGTCCTGCGGAGAGAAGAAGATTTGTGGATATGGAACTGTGCCAGCTGGACAGCTTTTATCTTTACAATTTGAATCATTATAATAAGATTGCCAATCAGCGCAATAAGCTGTTAAAGGATTTATATTTCCGCCCGGATTTGAAGGATACCTTGATGATATGGGACTCCCAGCTTGTTTCTTTCGGCAGCAAAATCATCGAAAGAAGAAAAGTGTTTGTGGATCAGTTAAACGAAATTATTTATAACATACATAAGAGGCTTTCCGGTGATAAGGAAGAGCTTAAAATTGTATATGAACCGGATGTGGAGATTGAAAATTTTGAGGCGTCCCTGCGGGCGGCTCAGGATAAGGACATCAAGTTAAAGCAGACCACGGTAGGTCCTCACAGAGATGACTTTTCGTTTTATGCAAACGGTATTGACATCCGCAGATTCGGTTCCCAGGGACAGCAGAGAACGGCGGCTCTTTCCCTGAAATTATCGGAAATAGAGCTGATAAAAAAGATTACAAAGGATACGCCCATCCTTTTACTGGATGATGTGTTGTCCGAGCTTGACAGCAACAGGCAGAATTTCCTCTTAAACGGTATCGGAGACATCCAGACCATTATTACCTGTACGGGTCTTGAGGAGTTTGTCAACAACAGAGTGGAAATGAATAAGATTTTCAAGGTTTCAAACGGAGTTGTTACTTCAGAAAATTAAATTTTGGATCGGCAGCCGCCTTCGGCGGCGGATTGGAGGATAAATGAGTGAGGAAGTCTTAAACAATACAGCAGTGGAAAATGAATATGGCGCCGACCAGATTCAGATTTTGGAAGGATTGGAAGCTGTAAGAAAAAGACCGGGTATGTATATTGGTTCCACCTCTTCAAGAGGTCTGCATCACCTTGTTTATGAAATCGTGGACAATGCGGTGGATGAAGCTCTTGCAGGTTATTGTGATACCATTGAAGTCACCATCAATCCGGACAATTCCATTACGGTTATCGATAACGGCCGCGGTATTCCCGTCGGTATCAATCATAAAGCCGGTATTGCGGCGGTGGAAGTGGTATTTACCATTCTGCATGCGGGAGGTAAATTCGGCGGTGGAGGATACAAGGTTTCCGGCGGTCTGCACGGCGTGGGAGCATCCGTTGTTAATGCTTTGTCTGACTGGCTGGAAGTAGAAATCTGTCAGGAAGGCAAGGTTTATAAGCAGCGTTATGAAAAAGGCCATACCTGCTATCCGTTGAAGCAGATTGGTACCTGTGATATAGAAAAAACCGGCACCAAGGTTACCTTTAAGCCGGATGCTACTATTTTCCAGGAAACCACCGTTTATGATTTTGATGTTTTAAAGACAAGACTTCGTGAAATGGCTTTCCTTACCAAAGGTCTGCGTATCATTTTAAGGGACACCCGCGTAGAGGATGATACTCATGAAAATGCCCAAATCCAGACATTTCTGGAAAGAGCTTATGAAGACAGGGAAAATGAAGACAGTGAAAATATGGAAGTTTTCCCCGATGACGAAAAGGAAAGAGAAGAAGAAAAAGAAGAATTAAAAAATAAAAAAGAGCGTGTGATGGAATTCTATTACGAAGGCGGTATCAAGGAATTTGTCACTTACTTGAACAGAAGCAAAGAAGCTCTTTATGAAAACGTGCTCTATTTTGAAGGCACCAAGAACAATGTGTACGTGGAAGTTGCTTTCCAGCACAATGACTCTTATACCGAGTCCGTATACAGCTTCGTAAATAACATCAATACTCCGGAGGGAGGTACCCATTTACAGGGCTTTAGGAATGCCATCACCAAAACCTTCAATGATTATGCCAGAAACGCCAAGCTTTTGAAGGATAGTGAAGCGAATCTTTCCGGTGAAGATATCAGAGAAGGTCTGACGGCAATTATCAGTGTCAAGATTGAGGAGCCTCAGTTTGAAGGTCAGACCAAGCAGAAGCTAGGCAACTCCGAAGCAAGAACCGCTGTGGACAATATTGTATCCGAACAGCTTACTTATTACTTAGAGCAGAACCCCAACATCGCCAAGACCATCTGTGAAAAATCCATTCTGGCGCAGAGAGCAAGGGAAGCGGCAAGAAAGGCAAGAGAGCTTACCAGAAGAAAAACGGCTCTGGAAGGTATGTCTTTACCCGGAAAATTAGCGGACTGCTCCGATAAGGACCCGAAGAACTGCGAAATTTACATCGTCGAAGGAGATTCCGCGGGCGGCAGCGCCAAGACGGCAAGAGCCCGTGCAACCCAGGCAATTCTTCCCCTTCGAGGAAAAATTCTGAACGTGGAAAAAGCGAGACTGGACAAAATTTATGCAAATGCGGAAATCAAGGCTATGATTACCGCATTTGGTACTGGTATTCATGAAGACTTTGATATAAGCAAGCTTCGTTACCATAAAATCATCATCATGACCGATGCCGACGTGGACGGCGCCCATATCAGTACCCTGCTGCTTACATTCCTTTATCGATTCATGCCGGAGCTGATTAAACAGGGACATGTTTATCTGGCACAGCCTCCTCTTTACAAGCTGGAGAAAAACAAAAAAGTATGGTATGCCTACAGTGATGAAGAACTGAACAAAATTTTAGAAGAAGTAGGCCGTGACCAGAACAATAAAATCCAGCGTTACAAAGGTCTGGGCGAAATGGATGCGGAGCAGCTCTGGGAAACTACCATGGACCCGGAAAGAAGAATTCTCCTCCGCGTCAATATCGACGAGGAAACCGAATCCGAAATCGACCTTACCTTTACCACCCTTATGGGCGACAAGGTAGAGCCCCGAAGAGAATTTATTGAAGAGAACGCAAAGTTTGTTAAGAATTTGGATATCTGATAGAAAAATGTATCCTGATAAAGCCCTATTAGGGCAGATTGAGAGGGAATATGCAAGACAATATTTTTGACCAGATTCAGGAAGGAAACCAGTTTGACAAGGTTCATGTAGTGGATCTTAAGAAAACGATGGAAACCTGTTATATTGATTATGCTATGAGTGTTATCGCGGCAAGAGCCCTTCCCGATGTAAGAGACGGATTAAAGCCCGTACAGAGAAGAGTGCTTTATTCCATGATTGAACTTAACAACGGTCCCGACAAGCCTCACCGTAAGAGTGCCCGTATCGTCGGCGATACCATGGGTAAATATCATCCCCACGGTGACAGCTCCATTTACGGTGCATTGGTAAACATGGCGCAGGACTGGAACTTCCGTTATCCTCTTGTAGACGGTCACGGCAACTTCGGTTCCATGGATGGTGACGGTGCGGCGGCAATGCGTTACACAGAGGCCCGCCTTTCCAAAATTTCCATGGAATTGCTTGCGGATATCAACAAAGATACCGTTGATTTCATCCCGAACTTCGATGAAACAGAAAAAGAACCGGTTGTTCTTCCCAGCCGTTTTCCTAATCTTTTAGTAAACGGCACCACAGGTATTGCCGTAGGTATGGCGACCAATATTCCTCCCCACAACCTTCGTGAGGTGGTAAAGGCTGTTGTAAAAATTATCGACAACAGGGTGGAAGAAGGCAGAGATACTGAAATCGAAGAAGTGCTGGATATTGTAAAAGCACCGGATTTTCCCACCGGCGGTCTGATTTTGGGTACCAGAGGCAGCGAAGAAGCTTACCGTACCGGCCGCGGCAAGGTAAGAGTGCGTGCGGTTACCAATATTGAAACCCTGCCCAACGGCAAGTCCCAGATTATAGTAACCGAACTTCCTTACATGGTAAACAAGGCAAACCTCATCCAGAAGATAGCCGAGCTTGTAAAATTAAAGAAAATCGACGGCATTACCGACCTTCGCGACGAGTCCAACCGTGAGGGTGTCAGAGTAGTGATTGAGCTGCGAAGAGATGTCAATGCCAACGTAATCTTAAACCTTCTCTACAAGCACACCCAGTTACAGGATACCTTCGGTGTCATTATGCTGGCGCTTGTGAATAATGAGCCAAAGGTTATGAACCTTCTGGACATCCTGAAAAATTACTTAAAGCATCAGGAAGATGTTGTTACCAGAAGAACTAAATACGATTTGAACAAGGCAGAAGAAAGAGACCATATTTTACAGGGTCTTTTAAAAGCCCTTGATTATATTGATGAAGTGATTTCCATTATCCGCAGCAGCGCCAATGCGCAAGTTGCCAAGGAAAGATTGATGGAGCGCTTTGAATTAAGCGACGCACAGGCACAGGCAATCGTCGATATGCGTCTGCGTGCTCTGACAGGTCTGGAAAGAGAAAAGTTAGAGAACGAGCATGCGGATTTAGTAAAGAGAATTGCTGAATTAAAGGCTATTTTAGGAGATGAAAATATCCTGCTTGGCGTTATCAAAACAGAAATTACCGCCATTGCCGATAAGTACGGCGATGACAGAAGAAGTAAAATTGGTTATGACGAATTAGATATTTCCATGGAGGATCTGGTTCCCAGAGGAAATACAGTCATTGCCATGACAAAATTAGGCTATATCAAGCGTATGACCGTGGACAATTTCAAAGCCCAGAACAGAGGAGGCAAAGGAATTAAGGGTATGCAGACCATTGATGAGGACTACATTGAAGACCTTCTCATGACTACTACCCACCACTACCTGAATTTCTTTACCAATCAGGGCAGGGTTTATCGCTTAAAGGCTTATGAAATTCCCGAAGCGGGCAGAACCGCAAGAGGTGTTGCCATTATCAATCTGCTGAATTTAAATCCGGGTGAAAAGATTACCGCCATGATTCCCATCAGCAACTATGACGACAATAAGAACCTCTTTATGATTACCAAAAAGGGTATTGCCAAGAAGACTCCTCTTATGGAATACAGTAATGTCCGCAAGAACGGTCTGGCTGCTATCAATTTAAGGGAAGACGATGAACTGATTGAAGTGAAGGTAACCGATAAGGAAAGTGAAATCTTCTTAGTCACCAAGTTCGGTATGTGCATCCGTTTCTTAGAAACCGATGTCAGGGCTACCGGTCGTACCTCCATGGGTGTTATCGGTATGAACCTTTCCGACGGCGATTGCATCGTAGGCATGCAGCTGGCATCCCAGGGCGACTCTTTACTCATTGCTTCCGAAAACGGTCTCGGCAAACGTACGCCCATGGATGAGTTTACCGTACAGAAGCGCGGCGGCAAGGGTGTAAAGTGCTATAAGATTACTGATAAGACCGGTGAAGTGGTGGGTGTAAAGGCAGTAAACGACGACAACGAAATTATGATGATTACCACGGAGGGCATCATCATCCAGCTTCGTGTACAGGAAATTTCCACTTTGGGACGTATAACCTCCGGTGTGAAGCTCATAAACTTAAAAGACGGTGTGAAGGTTGCACAGATTGCGAAAGTGCGGGAGAAAATCGTAAGCGACGACAAAGAGTTTGAAAACATCGAGGATGCCATTGAAGCCTCCGAAGAAGCGGAATTCTATGAAGAAGAAGATTCTGAAGAGGATAAAATTTACAAGGGCGACGAAAAAGATTCCATTGAAGATGATGAAAAATAAGAATTGAAAACTTTCGATAATCATTACAAAATCACAGAGGGTAAAGGGAGAGAGTGATGTTAGAATATCTGAGAAAAAAATCGTTCAGGAAATCTTTATGGCTGACGGGCATAGGTCTGATTGCCGGCATTGTGCTACTGGTTATTTTCGGACCGGACTGTCTGAAGGTTCTGAAAGGTCCCATGGATTTTAAGGACCTCACCGCGGATGATCTGGAAAAAAAGCCGTATGTGGTCATTGACTACGATTTTAACTACGGTTGCTTTGCAGAGGAAACTTCCACGCAGACCCAGAACGGCAGAAAAATTTCTTCCCATAGCTCCGGCATGGTATATGCCATTACCATTCCGGATATCAGAAGTTACTTTAAGTCCGGCTATACCATGGAATTCATGGGTATTTACTTTGGTTCCAGATATTATGACGACCTGGAAGTCATCGAAGACAACATAAGTAATTTCAGTGAAAAATATGACGAGTGGTACAATGATTACAGCATGACCAACGAGGAGCTTTTCTCCACTCTGGACAAATATCTTACCGTAAAAGGCCAGGTGCTTCCCATGGACGACACCATGCTTTATTACTACAAGGATATGTTTGAGGATTACGGCTATTCCGATGATGAAATCAGGGAATTGTGCCATCCTTATTACATAAAAGTAGACGGCATGCAGCACGGCGGGACGATTTCCGTATGCATTTTTGCCTTCTTAGGTCTGCTTCTTGTAATTATGATGATTATTCTGATGGTATATGTGGCAAACGGCGGTTACTTAAAGAGCATGAAAAAAGCTCTGGCAAGAAAAGGCTCTGCGGAATTGGAAAGAGTCTGTGCCGAATTTGATTCCGGTGTTGATTTCAACAAGGATTTGAAGGTAGGAAGAACCTACATTATCGACAGCGGTTCCATGGTTCCGAAGATTGTCAGTCTGCAGGATTGTATATGGGCTTACATGCAGGTAACCAAGAATAAACAGTATTTCATTACGGTTTCCACCACGTATTCCGTAACATTCCGCAGTAAAAACAAGGAAATCAACAGTGTGCTTGTAAAAAATAAGGATGATGCCATGAGACTGCTTGATCTGGTACATGAAAGATTTCCCGGCATTATTCTGGGATACTCCGATGAACTTGCTTTTTTATATAAATCGGATATGAATCAGTTTTTAGCTCTGTATCAGCAGAATGAGGATGCGTCCGGAGCACAGATGTAAAATTTTCTGTGTTATTTTCTAAAATATTCTCCTTGCAAAAAGAAACCGGGAATGGTAATATATTTCGGTATTGTATTGTATCTTCCATGAGGAAGAATGATAACAAGGAGGAAAACTAAATATGAACAGCAAAACAAAAAAAATTGTAGGAATTGGACTTCTTACAGCAATTGTGGTTGTACTGCAAAGCCTTGCAGTCGGAATCAAATTCGGTCCCTTTAGTGTTACCTTTGTATTGATTCCCATTGTAGTAGGAGCGGCACTTTATGGATGGATTGCAGGAGCATGGCTTGGATTTATCTTCGGTGCGATTGTACTTTTTACCGATGCAGGAGCATTTCTTGCAGTCAGCGTTCCCGGTACCATTGTAACCTGTTTGTTGAAGGGTATTATGGCCGGTCTTGTGGCAGGACTGATCTACAGTGTGCTTAAGAAGGTAAATGAGTATGTAGCAGTACTTGTTGCAGCAATTTCCGCACCCATTGTAAATACCGGTATTTTTTTACTGGGTTGTCGTCTGTTTTTTTACGAAACCATTAAAGGATGGGCTGCTGCAGCCGAATTTGAAAATGCAGGTGCATATATGATTTTTGGTCTTGTAGGATTAAATTTCCTGGTAGAAATGGCTGTGAATGTATTACTTAGTGTTGTGATTGTACGAATTATCAACATCGGCAAGAAAACCTTATTATAATTTATAAAGCATAATGAAAGACAAAGGTGTCTTTGAGTATAGGCTCAAAGACACCTTTTTTATATAGCAAATGTAAACAATAGTAAAAAAAGGTTGGAGGAATTTTGTATGGCAAAGTATATTTTTGTAACAGGTGGTGTTGTTTCCGGTCTGGGAAAAGGAATCACGGCGGCATCTCTTGGCCGTTTGTTAAAAGCAAGAGGACTTAAGGTGGCTTCTCAGAAGCTTGACCCTTACATCAATGTGGATCCGGGTACCATGAGCCCTTATCAGCATGGGGAAGTATATGTAACCGAGGACGGTGCGGAAACCGATCTTGACCTCGGGCATTACGAAAGATTTATCGATGAGGACTTAAATAAATATTCAAACCTGACTACCGGTAAGGTATATTCCAATGTTATCGGCAAGGAAAGAAGAGGCGAATATTTAGGCAGCACGGTACAGACCATTCCGCACATTACCGATGAAATCAAGCGTTTCATTTATAATGTAGGTAAAAAAACGGATGCGGATATTGTCATTACGGAAATCGGCGGAACCATCGGTGATATAGAAAGCCAGCCCTTTATCGAAGCTATCCGTCAGGTAGGACATGAAGTGGGCAGTGAAAACTCCCTTTATGTTCATGTGACCCTGGTTCCTTATCTGAAGGCATCCGGTGAACACAAATCCAAACCCACCCAGCACTCCGTAAAGGAACTGCAGGGACTTGGTATTTCTCCTGACATTATTGTACTCCGTACGGACGAACCCATTACGGATGAAAGCATTTTCCATAAAATTTCCGGCTTCTGCAATGTAAAACCGGACTGTGTCATTGAAAACCTGACACTTCCCATTCTTTACGAAGCACCGCTGATGCTGGAAAAGGCAAACCTTTCCTCCATCGTTTGCAGAGAGCTTCATATCGATGCTCCCAATCCGGATTTAACAGAGTGGGAAAACCTGATTGAAAGAATTAAAGGACTGAAAAATACCGTAACCATCGGACTTGTGGGAAAATATGTGCAGCTTCATGACGCTTATCTTTCCGTTGCCGAAGCGCTTCGTCATGCCGGCTACGAAACCGAAGCGGATGTGAAGATTTCCTGGATTGACTCTGAAACTTTGAAAGAAGACAATTACGAAGAAGTTTTAAGCAATGTGGACGGCATCATTGTACCGGGTGGCTTTGGTGACAGAGGTATTGAAGGCATGCTGTTGGCAGCCAGATATGCAAGAGATAAGAAAATTCCCTACTTCGGCATCTGCCTTGGTATGCAGATTGCGGTGATTTCCTTTGCAAGGGATGTGGCAGGCATTAAGGATGCCAACTCCGGTGAATTTGACTTTACCTGTGCCCACAAGGTAATTGACTTCATGCCGGGACAGAGCGATGAAATCGACAAGGGCGGCACCCTTCGTTTAGGCAGCTATCCCTGCGTGATCAAGCCGGGTACCACTATGGAAAAATGTTACGGTAAAACGGAAATAAGGGAAAGACATCGTCACAGATATGAGTTTAACAATGAATACAGAGAAAAATTAACGGAGTGCGGTCTGATTTTAAGCGGAACCTCACCGGATGAAAGACTGGTAGAAACCGTAGAGCTTGCAGATTCTCCGTTCTATGTCGGTGTCCAGTATCATCCGGAATTCAAGAGCCGTCCCAACAAAGCGCATCCGCTGTTTAAGGGATTTGTAGAAGCATCACTTAAGAATAAAGGTGTCAATCACCTGAACTAAACCGTCTTCTTCGTTGGAGCCGGTTACAAAATCGGCAGCTTCCTTTACCTCGTCCCGGGCGTTTGCCATGGCAACACCGACACCGCCGTAGGTAATCATGCTGATATCGTTGTAGCCGTCTCCGCAGCAGACAGACTCTTCTCTTTTTAAGCCAATCATAGGCAACAGCCGGTCGATGGATGCCGCTTTGTCAATGTCTTTGGGCATTACTTCAATGAAATAGGGTTCGGAACGGTAAATGCTTAACGTATCCTTAAATTCTTCCTGAAGCATGGCAATGTAAACCTCGGCATCCTTCGGCGGAGCTGTCATCAGACATTTATTCACATCAAAGGTAATATAGTTTACAAAATTGTCAACCTCCTTTACCGGAAGCTGATTTAATTTTGCTTCCCATTCGATATACTGGTCGATGCCGTTTCCTAAAATAACCGTATCCTTTTCATAGGTAATAATGCCGCATTTATGGGCTTTTGCGAAAGCATACAGCTTCGGGATAACCTCTTTCGGCAGCACCTTCTGATACATGATCTCTTTGGTCTTACAGTTCATAATGCGTCCGCCGTTGTAGGAAAGAAGATAACCGCCGTATTCGTCTAACTTCAATTCCTTCACAAAACGAGCAGCACCGGGAGTGGGTCTCCCGGTGGCTAACATGAGCACATGGCCTGCTTTCTGCATTTCCATGAGCTTTTCCTTTGTTTTGGGTGTGATTTCTTTCTTATCGTTTACCAGTGTTCCGTCAATATCCAGAACCAGAATCTTTCTGTTCATTTTAATACATTCCTTTTACAGCCTGAAATTTCAAGTTTTTTTATTATACCGGTTTTCTTCGTTTTAACCATGGTTCTGCGCATCTACTACGCTGCCGCCCGCATATTTTTCCCGAAGCTTCGGCTTTTCAATCTTGCCGGTAGGATTTCTGGGAATATCCGCAAAAATAATCTTGCGGGGTCTCTTGTAGCGGGGAAGAGCCTGACAAAGGGTATTGATGTCATCTTCCGTTAAAGTAATGCCCTCTTTCGGCTCGATAATTGCGCAGGCAATTTCGCCGAGACGCTTGTCGGGCAGACCGATAACCGCCACATCATGCACACCGCTGTGGGTGCGGATGAAATCTTCAATCTGTACGGGATATAAGTTTTCGCCGCCGCTGATGATAACATCCTTTTTACGGTCTACCAGGAAGATAAAGCCGTCCTCATCCTCCTGTGCCATATCGCCGGTAAAGAGCCATCCGTCCTTTAAGACTTCGGCGGTTGCCTTTTCATCGTGGTAGTAGCAGGTCATGACGCCGGGACCTTTTACGCAGAGCTCGCCGACCTCGCCCCGTTTTACGGTGTTGCCGTCCGGGTCCACAATTTTCACTTCCCAGCCGTAGCCGGCTTTGCCGATAGCGCCGACCTTATCAATATTATCCACACCTAAGTGTACGCAGCCGGGTCCGATGGACTCGCTTAAACCGTAGTTGGTGTCGTATTTATGATTCGGGAAGTATTCCTTCCACTTTTTAATAAGACTGGGTGGAACGGGCTGTGCACCGATGTGCATCAGACGCCACTGGTCTAATTTATAATCGGAGAGTTTAATTCTGCCGCTGTCGAGAGCCTCTAAAATATCCTGCGCCCAGGGAACTAAAAGCCAGACAATGGTGCACTGTTCCCTGGAAACCGCATCCAGAATATATTCGGGCTTGGTACCTTTTAAGAGAACTGCCTTGCCGCCGGAAATAAGACTGCCGAACCAGTGCATTTTGGCGCCGGTATGGTAAAGAGGAGGGATGCATAAAAAGACATCGTCCTTCGTCTGACCGTGATGGTTCTGCTCTACGCGGGCAGCATGCATCAGACTTTCGTGGTTATGTAAAATTGCCTTCGGGAAACCTGTGGTGCCGGAGGAAAAATAAATAGCGGCATCGTCTTCGTCCGTCAGAGGAATGTTCGGTGACAGGGAAGAGCAGTTTACCGTCATGGAGGTGTAGTCCTCCGCAAAAGTCGGACAGTTGTCGCCTACATAGAAAAGCAGGCGGTTTTTACTGATACGGTCTGCAATTTCTTCCACACGACCGATAAATTCGGGACCGAATACTAAAATGTCCACATCTGCCAGATTTACGCAGTACTCGATTTCATCGGGTGCGTAGCGGAAGTTCAAAGGCACGGCGAGGGCGCCGGTCTTTAAAATACCGAAATAAATGGGCAGCCACTCTAAGCAGTTCATAAGCAGAATGCCGACTTTATCTCCTTTTTTAATTCCTCTGCTCAAAAGCAAATTTGCAAAACGGTTTGCTTTTTCGTTCATGACATGCCAGGTAATCTCACGTCTGTAATGGGTCGTGGGATTTGGCTCCATAAGTTCGTATTCCTTCCAGGTGACGCGGCGGACTTCCTTGACCTCGGGATTGATTTCCACAAGGCAGATGTCGTTGGCATATTCCCTGGCGTTGCGTTCCAATAAATCTGTGATTGGCATTTCCCTTCTCCTTAAAATTTAATACTTTAACGCATTTAACAACTAAAGTAAATTATATATAATATTTCGTTTTTTGTAAAGTTTATTTCTTGATTCTACAACTGTTGCGGAGTTTATATTGTCTGTGTTAAATTGAAAAAAGCAGAGGTATGTTTGCAAATCTGGTATCTGTGCAAGGAGATTGATTACCAAAAATTTGCAGGCTACGGAAGGATGATATATATGGAAAAAAATCTTACGACGGGCAGTGTTTTCAAAAATTTAGTTTTGTTTTCACTGCCCTATCTTCTCTCTTATTTTTTACAGACCCTTTACGGAATGGCGGATTTGTTCATCATCGGGCAGTTTGAAGGCGTAGCCAGCACCACGGCGGTTTCCGTCGGTTCCCAGGTCATGCACATGCTGACGGTTATGATAGTGGGACTTGCCATGGGCACCACGGTAAGCATCGCACAGAATATCGGCGCCGGTGACAGAAGAAAAGCGGCGCAGGCAGTGGGAAATACGGTTGTTCTTTTTGTTTCCGTGTCTGTTGCCCTGACGGTGCTGCTTCTTTTACTGGTGCGTCCCATTGTTTCCGTTATGTCCACACCTGCAGAGGCGGTGGAAGGCACGGTGGCATACCTGACCGTCTGCTTTATCGGCATACCTTTTATAACGGCATACAACATTATCAGTTCCATATTCCGCGGCATGGGTGACAGCAGAAGTCCCATGTATTTCATTGCGATTGCCTGCGTGACCAACATTGCGCTGGACTATGTATTCATGGGGGCCCTGCATCTGGGTCCTGTGGGCGCGGCGCTCGGCACCACGGTTTCCCAGGCGGCCAGTGTGGCAATTTCCCTTTTTGTCATCCGGAGACGTCACAGCATTCCCTTGGAAAAGAAGGACTTTAAGCCGGAAAAAGCGGTAATCGGCAAGATTTTGAAAATCGGCGTTCCCATTGCCGCACAGGACGGACTGATTCAGGTGGCGTTTATTATTATCACCATTATTGCGAACCGCCGTGGATTAAACGACGCGGCCGCGGTCGGCATTGTGGAAAAGTTCATAAGTTTTATCTTCCTGGTGCCTTCCTCCATGCTTTCCACGGTTTCCGCACTGGGCGCCCAGAATATCGGCGCCGACAAGCCGGAGCGGGCAAGACTCACTCTCCGTTACGCTATTTTGCTGGCGGCGGGATTTGGACTTATCGTTTCGGTTCTGATACAGTTTTCGGCGGAGCCCATTGTGGCGTTGTTTACGGATAAAGAGGCAGCAGGCGGTGCGGAAGTCATACGGCTGGGCGGTCAGTACCTACGAGGTTACATATGGGACTGTTTGTTTGCGGGAATTCATTTCAGCTTCAGCGGTTATTTCTGCGCCTGCGGAAAATCCGGGCTGTCGTTCCTTCACAATATCATTGCCATTATGTTTGTGAGAGTGCCCGGCGTTTACCTGACCTCCAAGCTTTTCCCGACGACGCTGTTTCCCATGGGACTTGCCACGGCAACCGGTTCCCTTCTGTCTGTGATTATCTGCGTGATTGCGTTTGCGGTGATTACGAAAAAAGCGGGACGGAAAGCTTTTTCAGATGTGTGGTAAGGAAGGTGTTGGTATGAACAAACAGAATAAGATAAAGTATGTATACGAATAGAATTTGAAAAATATTCGCAAAATGTCTTGACATGTGAGTTAGCATAGGCTAATATGTATGCGAATGAAACAGAAAAAATATTCGTATAAACAAAAGGCATTTCTCATTTACGGATAATGGAAAGGCATGGAGGATTAAATGGCAAAGAGGGTATTTTCAGAGGAAGAACGAGCAGGATACCGGGAAAAAATGCTGGAAGCAGGTTTTGATTTATTAAAGGAATACGGCATGACACATATGTCAATTGCTAAAATCACAGAGGCAGCAGGCATCGGCGTGAGCACCTTCTACAATTTTTTCCCATCCAAGGAAGCCTATGTATGTGAGGTCATGGAGTACCGGCGCAGGCTTATTCCCCAGTTTATCAAGGAAGCTTTGAACGGAAAGGAAAAAGCGGGCCCCGCGGAGGTAAGAACGTATCTGAAATTTATGATTGATGAAAAATACACGGTGTTTCCGAGCCTTACACCGGAAGACGAGGAGAGACTTTTGAAAATGGTTCCGGAGCAGGCAGGCCCCAATCTTTCGAAAGAAACGGTTATTGCCAATCAGTTTTTTCAATACGTGGAAGGCGTCCGGCAGGATGTGAATATTGCGGTGGTTACCAATCTGATTAAAATTTATGTTCTCGCAGCGGAAGGCAGGGAAATGCTGCACAAAGCCGGCTACGAGGAAACCATGGAACGTATGAGAGATAGTATTATATACGAGATTTTCGGTCGGACAGACTGAAAAAGAGGAGGAAGAACAATGGAAAAAATAAGAGAAACAGAGAGATTTTACGGCTGCTACTGGCCGGTAGAAGGTGCAAAGGCTGCCATCATCGGCATGTACGGCGATGATACCGAGGATTTCATGGCAAAATCGGCTGTGAAGTGGCTTCAGAAAACCTTTCATATTAACGTACTTACCATGAGCCCCGATAAAAAAGATTACGGTCATCACAATTACCCTCTTGAAAGAATGGAAGAAGCTGTTAAATTCTTAAAAGAAAGAGGAAATGAAAAAATTGCAATTTCCGGCGCTTCCACTACAGGAATGCTTTCCCTTATTGCGGCTTCTTATATTCCCGACATTACCCTTACTCTCGCCCTTACCCCGGCTGACTTTGTCATGGAAGGATTTTATCAGGGAAAGAGAGACGGCGTTACGGAATGGCCCGGCGAAGGAGAGTCTTCGGTTTCTTATCACGGAAAGCCCCTTCCTTATCTGCCCTATGCATACAGGCATCCTGAATACGGCAGAAAAATCCAGCAGGAGAGCAAGGAAGGAAAGGACATTGTGGCATCCGTTGATTTGTTCCGGGAGTCCGAGAAGAAACATCCTGTTCAGGAAGAAGAGCTTATCAAGGTCGAAAATATAAAGGGCATCCTTATTTTAGTGGCTGCAGAGGATGATGTTTTGTGGGAAGCCGCAAAATATGTCAGACGTATGGAAGAAAGACTGAAAACCCATCCTCACGAATGCAAGGTGGAGGCTTTTGTTTACAAGCACGGCACCCATTTTGTATTCCCGGAAGGCATGGTAAAAACCATGCTGCCGATAGGCGGCGATCTGATGACCCGCGTATTTGCTGCCGGCAGAAAATATCCCCGCGAATGCAAGGAAACCCGTATTGACATCGAAAGAAACGTAACAAGAATTATTAAAAAATGGATAGCGGAGTAACCTTATATTGACTTGCTAAAATCCGTAAACGGACTTAAAATTTTGTTAAGACCGTTTGCGGATTTTTACGTTATTCAGGAAAAATAAGGAGGTTCAAAGTGGGTGGTTAGTCATTTTTACCACTGTATAAGCATCTAAGTTTGTGGAAAAGTGCCTTTGAAAATCTGCTCGAAATTATGATAAAATATACATATATTTTCAGAAGCGGAGGAATAAAGGAATGTTTCGGGTTGGAGAACATGTCATGTATAGAAATATCGGAATATGTGAAGTGGAAGCAATCGGAAAAATCGGCTTTTCTTTGGACAAAGAAAAAGATTATTACACATTGCGCCCCTTATGCGCAACGAACAATTCCCGGTTTTATGTCCCCGTCGGTGCAAGTGCCTCTATGAGAAACATCATTTCCCGGCAGGAAGCCTATCAGTATCTGGCGGAACTGGAAAGTATGCAGACAAAGCCCTTTTGTGCCGCAAAATAGACCCAGTTGACGGCACATTATGACGAGCTGCTGACCAAATACGATGTGACGGACCATCTTATTTTATTCAAAGAATTGTGCCAGAAGGAGAAAAAGGTAAAAGAAGGCGGTAAAAAATTCGGACAAAGGGAATCCGTTTATAAAAATCAGGTTGAGAAGCTGTTAATTGATGAATTTGCATATGCCCTGGACGAAACACCGGGCGCGTCGAAGGAGCGATTATACAAAGCTCTGATAACCTGCTGAAATGCCTGCACAATGGGTTATAAGTTTTTCACATCGGCAATCCATTGTTCATAATTTCCTTTTTTGAAAACACCTCTGTCGAAAGGAAGTTAAATATCTGCATTCGCACAGAGTTGTTTTAAGTGCTTCATGGTCCAGTTGATACCTCTCATACCGTAAGTGGCAAAAGGAACGACAGTTTTACCGGTCAGGTCGCATTTTTCAATAAAATTCGCTACAAAGCAGGGAATATCCTGTGCCCAGATGGGATATCCGAGCAAAATCACGTCATAATTGCTTAAATCCGGAATAGGCGTCAAAAATGCCGGAGCGATAGGCGTTTTCTTTTCTTTTGTCACCCGCAGGCAGGCGGAAATGTAATTTCCGTAAGCTTCTTCCGGTACAATCTTGATTGCTTCACAATTCAAATCTTCTTTAGCCTGTAACGCAATTTTTTCCATGTTACCGGAACGTGAGTAGTAAATGATAATTGGCTTCATAAAATCATCCTTTCTTTGTCCGACATCATGTTGTATGGTATTATAAAGTGATTTAAACCCATCATCAACCATCAGTTACAGTGAAAATGTCGGACGGAGGAACTTATGAAAAAGCAGCCGGAAGTAACGGAACAGACAAAAAGAATATTATTGCCGCATTTTGTGATTTATACAGGGAGCGACCCATTGAAAAAATTCATGTAAAAGATGTTATTGCTGCCGCAGGTTATAACCGCAGTACTTTTTACGAGTATTTTCAAGATATTTATGCGTTACTTATTTTCATAGAAGATGATGTAATTCATTACATTAAGAAAGGATTAAACAGCGGAACGCATACACAAACAGACCTGTTGCGATTGCTGTCGGAAAAAGAACAGTACTTAAAGGTATTGCTGGGTCCGTTCGGCGGTGTTCATTTTCAGGACAGGTTAATGAAGGAACTTCTCCCGGAAAGGGAGGAAACCATAAATAATAGTCCGTTGCAATCTTATATTTCGGAATTTCACATGACGGTATCACTGTCCATGTACCGGCTGTGGCTGAAACGCGACAAAGACATATCGCTGGAAGAACTGACTTTGCTAATCCATGCGCTATATACGGGCGGAAAAAACGGCATTACTCTTTAATTGAATTTTTGGAAATATTTGTAAATGGAGTTTAAGAATATATTTCTCAAAATAAGAAAACAGAAAGGATGAGAAGGAATTATGTATACCGGATTAATTATTAAAGAAAGCATTCAGGATGAAAAGATTTTAGATGAAATTGAGATTGTTAAGGTTGAAATCTGGAAGACAAATAACACGCCCAAATACTGGACTGCCATTTCCTTTACCAGCAGTTGCGAAGAGTTTCCGGAACACCTTTCAAAGGCATTAAGTCGGTCTTCTGTATCAGGAATGGTTTGGTACGTGGACATTCAGGATGCTGTTTATAAGTATATTGTGCTTAAGGATGTTGTTTTAAAATACCATCTTGAAAATAAAGAAGAAAAGAAGTCTGTATGCAAAAAATGCATGGAATTAGGGGTAGAAAAAGAACAGCTTGATTGGTGTTTTTAAAACCCGCAAAGGAAGATGTGATGAAAGAAAAAACTTTGTTTTCAGGAAATTTACTTAAAAAAATCATAGTAATTGTGGCAGGCTCCGTTATTGCAGCTTATGGCATCACGTTTGCTTTATATGCGGGATTTGGCGGGGCAACCCTTGCCGTGCTGTGGCAGGGAATTTCTAAGACATTTCATATAAGCATGGGAATGGCATCGTTTGCAGTGGCGGTTGTCATGATTTTGTTTGCCCTTTTTTATGACAGAAAGCAAATTCACATAGGCACAATCCTGTATCAGGTGGTATACAGTGCCTGCGTGGATTTGTTTGCAAATTGTCATGTTTACAGTGAGTATCTGTGGCTTAATCTGCTTATTATGCTGCTTGGCATTGTTCTTTTTGCGGCAGGAACGGGCTTGTATGCTTCGGCTTCGCTGGGAAGAGGCTCCTATGAAGCACTGACATTTGCACTCGCGGAAAAGAATAACTGGCAGGTAAAAACAGTCCGCATGGTACTGGATGCGCTGATGGTTATAATCGGTGTTCTGCTCGGCGGAAAATTCGGGATTTGCACGGTCGTTACCATACTCATATCCGGTCCCATTATTCAGTTTGTAAACAGTAAGGCAAAAAAGGTTTTGCGGATATAAGATTTGCAGGAAAAATAAACCGACGGTAGAGTCAAAACTATAGGTAGCTTAACAGTCGGTTGGAAAATACAACCCGCCGTGTCATAATCATGTCGGAATGAACAGGAGGGAACCAATGGATAAGGTGGAATTTGGTTTGTTTATTTGTAAACTTCGGAAAGAAAAAAACATGACGCAGAAGGAGTTGGCAGATAAACTTCTTGTTTCCGACAAAGCTGTCAGCAAATGGGAACGGGGTATAAGCTATCCTGATATCACTCTTTTGGAGCCATTGTCGCTTATTCTGGACGTTTCCGTAACAGAGCTGGTTCAGGGAAGGAAGACGGACATGGACGAAAAAGAAGACAATGTGGAAAAAATGATGCAGGAGACATTAACCATAGGAAATGAACAACGTTCTGCAATGAAGCGAACAATGTTGAAATTACGGATAGTTACCGTTTCTGCTTTTGTGCTTCTAGTGGCATTGGAATGCATTCTGTTGTTTTTGCTGGGCGTGGATATGGAAAGAGCCTCCGTTCACATGTGGACGGTTGAAGGAATAGCAGTATTTTTCGGAATTTATTTCTGGATTTTTGCCAAGGAAAAAATCCCGGTATATTATGACGAAAACAAAATTTCATTTTATACAGACGGAATTGTAAAAATGAATATCCCGGGCATCCATTTTAACAATAGCAACTGGCCTCACATTATAAACGCCCTAAGAATATGGAGCGGTACTGTTATGATTGGCTATCCGGCAGTAACATTTATTCTTGATAAACTCCCCATAAGTGAGTTAATGTTTTTACCCATTATCCTTGTAGTTGTCTTTTCCCTTTTTATTCCTATTTATTATACAGGCAAGAAATATGAATGAGTGTGAGTGGCGGAAAAAAGTGATTTACGCGGAAATAAGAACAGCTTATGAAATACACGTAAGAATTGAAAACGGTTTACGCGGATATGGAAGGAAGAACTCATAATCCGCGTAAAGGTTGGAAAAAAATTACATGGAAACAGAAGGAGAGTCCCAAAATCCGCGTAAGGGTCGGAAAAAAATTACGCGGAAACAGAAGGAAGAGTCCAAAATCCGCGTAAGAGCTGAAAAATGTTTACGCGGATTTGGAAGAAAAAGCCGGGATATACGTAAAGAGGAAAACAGTCCCCATAAAAGGACCCCTGCCCATGATGCATATTGGAAATACAAAAGAGTAACTAATTTTCTGGTGCTATTTGGAGCATTGGCTACTCGAGCATAATTTCTTTGATGGAAATGTCCTTTATCTTGCCGGAATAGATGTGCATTACCGTTTCGTAAATGAGAATAAAAGCGGCAAGGGAAAGAAACATAACGGGAAAATCAAATTTATATTCGGGTATACCCTCAAAATCCTTAAATACAATGTCGACCATAATGCGGAGCAGTGCATACTGATACACGGTTCCGATGGCAAAACCGATGTAGGACAGCGGCCGGTACCCCCCAAGGAGTGCGCGGCAGCATTCCTTTTGCGAATAACCGAATACCCGCATCATGGCAATGGTTTTGGTGTTCCCGTTTATAACGGTTGTGATGGCAAGAAACAGGGTTGTGAAGGACAGAACCAGCCCTATCAGCATTATCATGGCGCCCATCATAAAGCTGGATAAATCCTTCATGCTTGCTGACATTTGTGTCATACATGAGAAACATAACGAAGCAAAGACAATGAAAAAGGCAAGTGTTTTCTTGCTTTTCAAGGTACTTTTCCGCAAATCGTCCGTAAACGAGCCCGTGTCTTTTTCTTTTGCCGGTCTTTTCCGCGGTTTGGAAGAAGTCTGCACATTGTCTTTTAAAAGCGCGAGCACCGGGTTTTTCATCCGGCGAAAGGCATAAAAAACAGCAAGCAGGGAAAAGGCAGCAGTGGGCGCAGCCACCATGTATACAAGAAGCATCGGGTGAAATTGTACGGTGATTTCGGGAAGGATTTTGTCCTTATTCTGTACGTTGTAAAATGTCGGCATGATAAGAAAAGCACCGCAGAAACCGGTTATCGTGCCGATGAAAATACTGCTTCCGAACACATAAAAGCTTTTGGCAATCCGCAAGGGGGAATAGCCGAGAGCTTTTAATATTCCCAGTTCTTTTTTATGCGTATCGATATAGTGTTTGATGTAGAAAATCAGCATAATCACGGAGGTCATAAGCAGGCAGCCTCCGCTCACCATACAAACCACCTTGGCAGTGGAAACCTGGGCTTCGTAAAATACCATGACCTGCGGCATAGTGATTTGTTCTTTTATGCTGACAATATCCATATAGTAATTCAGAAACATGGTGCAAACCAGTACGGCACAACAGGAAATAATGGAAATACCCAGCAGCTTTGCCGCATCTTTTATTCCGACAACCATAATCATTCTCCGTTTCTTTTCAATGTTACCATCCGATTTCGTAGGCGGTCTTCTGCGTATCGTTTGTGTAAATCTCAGAAATACGTCCGCTATTCATTCGGATGACCGTATTTGCCATTTCGGCGATATTCAGATTGTGCGTAACCATGACAATAGTAAAACCGTACTCCGTCTGCAGCCGAGATATGTAGTCGAGAACCTGTCTGCCTGTCTGCTCATCCAGTGCACCTGTGGGTTCATCCAAAAATAAAACCTTCGGATTTTTCGCCAGTGCTCGGGCAACGGATACCCGCTGCTGTTCGCCGCCGGAAAGTTCGCTGGGATATTTGTGCAGTTTATTCCCGAGTCCGACCGCTTCGATAATGGTCCGGTATTCTTTGTTTGCCGACAAATCCGCACCCATTTTTACATTTTGGGCAACGTCCATGTGCGGTAGGAGATAGTATTGCTGAAAAATAAAAGCAATGTTTTTCCTCCGGAATTCTGTCAGGCGGTTGTCGGAAAACGTGGTAATATCTTCGTTATCGTAACGGATTTCTCCGCTTTCTGGGCGTTCCAGACCGGAAATTACATTCAGCAGCGTGGATTTTCCTGAACCGGAAGCCCCCAGAATGACCACATAATCTCCGTCCTGTATCTGCAGGCTGATATTTTTCAGAACCTGAAAACGGTTTTCTCCGCTTCCGTAATATTTAGTCAGGTCTTTTGCCTCAATCATTGTGCCGTTCTCCCTTCGTATTTTTCATTAGACCGGTAAACACCTCGGTCATCATGGTGCTTATTTCTTCGCCGGTGAAGCGGCACATTCCGGTAACGCACAGTGTGGCAATCCCGTGGGAATAAATCCATAAATGTCGGTAAAGCCGTTCCGCCGTATCTTTTTCCACGCCGTATTCGTTGATAATGGAAGAAAGAATTTTATCATAGTTATCTTCTATCAGCAGCAGAACTCCCGCAAGATCGGACACTATGGGCTGTTCTGTCATAAAAAGGAGCCGGAATAAAAAAGGTTCCTTTATGGCAAAAAGAATGTATTGCTTTCCGACGCCCCTAAAGGCGGGTTTTTCCGTTAAACCTCTGTCCACATACTCTTTGTAAATGGTTTTGGCGGCATCGATTACCGATTGCTGCACTTCTTCCATATTCTTAAATACCGTAAATACGGGACAGGAGGAGCTGCCGAGCTTTTCGCCCAATGCTCTTGCGGTAAGACTGTCCGCACCCTTTTCCCGGACAATCTGCAGCCCGGCTTCAGTAATCTGTTCTTTTGAAAATTTTGCTTTCGGTGGCATAGGATATTCCCCTTCTACTTATAACAAGTGTTTTATAACGCATGTTATAAGTATAGGGGAGCCGGTGGGAATTGTCAATCGAAAAATCAATAGTAAATTTTTACGATTGGTTTTTTGCGTACGATTGCGTATAATAAATACCAAGAAAGGCGGCTGATTGGTTATGAAACAGGCAATAACGGAATACAAACAGGCAATTATCATCGGAGCTTCTCCCATGGGAAGTGAGGAGAGCGCATTACTGAAATTATTGAAATGGGCGGGGTACGGAGAACAGGCGGAGCACTGCAGCAGGGATTGCGACACTTGCCATACCGGATGCAGCGCGAAAATAAAGAATAAGGACATTTATGTCGTCGTTGCCGACGGTGGCTTGAAGTTTTTGCTGAAAAACGGCATGCTGCCGGATTTTTTTGTCGGGGATTTGGACTCGGTGGAATTGGAAGGAGCCTTAAAAGACATACTGAAAGACATTCCTAAGGAGATTGTTTCGGTGGAAAAGGACGATACGGATATGGCGCTGGCGGTTGCCAAGGCTTACGAAAAAGGCTACCGGAACATTTTGCTGTACGGCGGATGCGGCGGTGCGCGGATTTCGCACACACTTGCAAATATCCAGATGATGAGCTTTTATGCGAAGAAAGGCTGCTCTCTCCAGATGCTGGGAGACGGCGTCCGCTTGGAAATCCTGCACAACGCCAGCAAGACGCTTTCCGCTGCCATGAAGGGAAGCATTTCCGTTATCTGCCTGAGTGATATAGCGGAAGGCGTGACCATACAGGGACTCAAATACGAATACACCGGTGCGCTTACTTCCGACCGCACCCTTGGTGTAAGCAATTCCTTTGTCGGAAAGGATGCGATAGTATCCGTTGAAAACGGAACACTGCTGTTGGTTTATGAAAGAGCGTAAGCAAAGAAGGAGGAACCAGAATTGGACGGAAAAAAAAGAGTTGCCGACCAGAGAAAGCACCTGATACCGCTTGATAAGGTCAACGGATATGATGTAAGACCGGGATTTTACGGAATTAACGGTGCAACGGCTCTCAGGGAAGGCGTGAACTTTACGGTATATTCTATAGAGGGGACGGGAGTGGAGCTGCTTCTATACCACAGAGGTGAAAAAGAACCGTATGCCATTCTGCCTTTTCCCAAACATTACCGCATTGGAAGTGTCTATTCCATGATAGTTTTTGGGCTTGATATCTATGATTTTGAGTATGCTTACCGGGTAGATGGTCCTTATGCTCCGGAAAAAGGACTTATTTTTAATAAAACATTACCGCTTCTCGATCCTTATGCAAGAGCTGTTACCGGCCAGAGTGTGTGGGGAGAACAGCCTAATCAGGATCATGGATACCGGGCAAGGGTGGTGGTCAACGATTTCGACTGGGGGGATCACACGGATCCGGTGCGCCCGATACAGGACTTGATTATTTATGAGCTCCATGTCAGGGGATTTACGATGGATGCCTCATCAGGTGTTGCCCATCCGGGGACATTTGAAGGAATCCGGGAAAAGATTCCTTATCTGAAGGATCTCGGTATTACGGCTGTGGAGCTGATGCCGATTTTTGAGTTTGATGAAACCATGGGAAAGCGTGAGGTTAACGGCAGAATGCTTTTGGATTACTGGGGTTATAATCCGGTGAGCTTTTTTGCTCCGAATACCAGTTATTCTGCGAAAAAAGAGTTTAACAGGGAAGGTGATGAGCTGAAAACCCTGATACGCGAACTGAACGCCAATGGTATTGAAGTGATTTTGGATGTTGTGTTTAACCATACAGCAGAAGGAAATGAAAAAGGCTCCTTCTTTTCTTTTAAGGGATTTGATAACCGGATTTATTATATGCTGACACCGGAGGGCTGGTATTATAATTTCAGCGGCTGCGGAAATACACTCAACTGTAATCATCCGGTGGTACAGCAGCTGATTCTGGAGTGTCTGCGATACTGGACCATTGAATATCACGTAGATGGTTTCCGGTTTGATCTGGCCAGCATTCTGGGAAGAAATGAAGATGGTTCGCCGATGAACCAGCCGCCGCTTTTGAAAAATCTGGCAGGTGATCCCATCTTACGGAACGTGAAACTCATTGCAGAGGCATGGGATGCCGGCGGACTTTACCAGGTGGGCAGTTTTCCGGCGTTTACCCGCTGGGCTGAGTGGAACGGAAAGTATCGGGACGATATGAGAAGCTTTCTGAAGGGAGATTACTGGTTTGCAGAGGCAGCGGCAAACAGACTTACCGGATCACCGGATCTTTATACCGGTCAGTATCAGGGCTACGATTCTTCTATTAATTTTATTACCTGTCATGACGGCTTTTCCCTCTGGGATCTTTATTCCTACAACGGAAAGCATAACGAGGACAACGGGTGGAACAATACAGACGGAAATGATGACAACCGGAGCTGGAATTGCGGAACGGAAGGAGAAACGGAGGATCGGGAAATCCGCAGACTTCGTTTGAAAATGATGAAAAATGCATGTATGGCTCTGATGTGCAGCCGCGGAACTCCGATGTTCCTGGCGGGGGACGAGTTTGGGGACACCCGTTTTGGAAACAATAATCCCTATTGTCAGGACAATGAGATTTCCTGGCTGGACTGGAAGCGGCTCGATACCAACCGGGAACTCTACCGGTTTTTTAAGAAAATGATCTGGTTCAGAAGAGAACATGCGGCAATACGGAATGACCTGTCTCCGTCAGAGACCGGTCTGCCGGCGGTAAGTATTCATACAGAGCGTCCTTTCAGCGGTCATGTTGACCGGGATACGAAGGCCCTTGCAGTCTGTTATGCGGGGAAGACGGACCGGGGAGAGGATCTGGTATATTTGGCACTGAATGTTTACTGGGAGGCGCAGAGGTTTGAACTGCCTGAGCTTCCGGAAACATATGAGTGGAGGTGCTTTGCGGACACTGCCCTGGACGGCGGCGAAACTGAGAATAACAGGGAGGCGGTTACAGAATACCTTATGCATCCCCGGTCGGCAGCAGTATTTGTGGGAACCAGACGTGATACCGGAGCATCCCTACAGTAAAATAAAGCAGAGGTGTCTGTAAAAAGGAGTCTGTATTTATGAAAATCAAAGACAAGTATAAAGGCATTTTTTATATCATTCTGGCGGCTTTTGGATTTGCGTTCATGAATCTGTTTGTGAAGCTGGCGGGTGATTTACCGGCTATCGAAAAAAGCTTTTTCCGCAATCTGGTGGCAGTTTTCTTTTCCTTCGGGGCAATGAAGAAAAAAAGGATTTCCTTTTCCATTCTGGGGGAAGCTGGAAAATACATATTTTTCCGCTCTTTATTCGGAACCATAGGTGTTTTTGCCAATTTTTATGCCATAGGTAAGCTTAATATTGCGGATGCTTCCATGCTTAATAAGTTATCTCCCTTTTTTGCCATCATTTTCTCCTATTTTTTATTAAAGGAAACCATCAGGCCGTACCAGCTTGGCTGTGTGATTGTGGCATTTGTGGGAGCATTGTTTATTCTGCGGCCGGGTTTTGATAATGTGGCTACGTTCCCGGCATTTCTTGGTCTCATCGGCGGTATGGGGGCCGGACTTGCGTATACCAATGTGCGTCTGGCTGCCAAACACGGAGCACCCGGACCGCTCATTGTGTTCTGCTTCTCCGTTTTTTCCTGTGTCAGCGCGGTTCCGTTTATTATTTTTAACCATGCGCCGCTCGCCTGGTGGCAGCTGGCATCCCTTTTGATGGCGGGTGTTTCCGCCACTCTGGGTCAGTTTTCCATTACGGCGGCGTACACCTATGCGCCCGCCGGCGAACTGTCGGTTTATGATTACACGCAAATTATCTTTGCGGCTTTGCTGGGAATGATATTCCTTGGAGAAGTGCCGGATATCATAAGTATTCTCGGCTATTTCATAATCTGCGGCGCAGGAATCGCCATGTTCCTGATCCGGAGAAAAAAGGAAAAGGCGGAGATGCGTCAGGCGGAGTGAAAAGAGAAAGCTTACGAAAACTTAAAACGCTGCAACTATGGGTTTGTGATATTGCAAAAAAGATGATATAATGAGCCTCAAGGAAAACCAAGCGACACCGAAGGTGACATTTGGTTTTCTGGGCTCATTAACGAGAGAATATCCTGCGAAGCAGGATGTGAAGTGCGTAAGCACGAATTCTCGAGTGAATGATTGTTTATGATTTCGTGACTTTTATCCCAATAAAAAGGAGGATTTCTTATGTCTACACCACACAACGGAGCTGAAAAAGGTGATATTGCAAAGACCGTACTGATGCCGGGGGATCCCTTACGTGCAAAGTACATTGCAGACACTTACTTAAAAGATGTAAAATGCTTTAACACAGTCAGAAATATGTTTGGATATACCGGAACCTATGAAGAAAAAGAAGTATCCGTCATGGGCAGCGGCATGGGGATGCCCTCCATCGGTATTTATTCCTTTGAATTATACCATTTTTATGATGTGGACCAGATTATCCGTATCGGTTCCGCAGGCGGAATTTCCGATAAAGTAAAGGTAAGGGATCTGGTAATCGGTATGGGAGCTTCCACCAATTCCAATTTTGCCAGCCAGTACAAGCTGCCCGGCACCTTTGCGCCCATTGCGGATTTCGGATTGCTTCGGAAAGCAGTGGAAATTGCAGAAGAGAAAAATATTCCCGTAGCCGTGGGCAACATTTTATCCTCCGATACGTTCTATACGGATGACGAAACGGCAAACGACCAGTGGAAAAAGATGCAGATTTTGTGCGTAGAAATGGAAGCGGCAGCGCTTTACATGAATGCAGCCAGAGCCGGAAAGAAAGCTCTCTGCATGCTGACCATTTCCGACCATCTGTATACGGGCGAAGCACTTTCCGCAGAAGAACGCCAGACATCCTTCCATGAAATGATGGAAGTAGCGCTGAAGCTGGCATAGCCGGAAATAAGCAAAATCAGACAAGGAAAATCCGAACAACGGATGAGAAAAAGGCGTGTCGGACAGGCATAATCGGCAAGAAACAAGTCAGACCGCAAGCCGGCAGAAACCGGTGGGCAGAACGACAGAACAGGAAAGGCAGAAATTATGACACAGAAAGATATATTGGCAAAAGTAGACCATACGCTGCTGGCACAGACAGCAACCTGGGAAGAAATCAGGCAGATTTGCAATGACGGCATGCGCTATGAAACCGCATCGGTGTGCATCCCTCCCTCCTACGTGGAGCAGGCGAAAAATTATGTGGGGGACAGGCTTAAAATTTGTACCGTAATCGGATTTCCCAACGGTTACAACACCACTGCCGTAAAAGAATTTGAAACAAAGGACGCTCTGAAAAAGGGCGCCGATGAAATCGATATGGTTATCAATTTAGGCTGGGTCAAAGACGGCAGATTTGATTTGGTGGAAAAAGAAATCCGTACCCTGAAGGATGCCTGCGGCGGCAATGTTCTCAAGGTAATCATTGAAACATGTCTGCTTACGGAAGAAGAAAAGGTAAAAATGTGCGAAGTGGTTACGAACAGCGGAGCCGATTTCATCAAGACTTCCACCGGCTTTTCCACAAGCGGAGCCACATTTGCAGATGTTGCCCTGTTCAAGGAGCATGTAGGTCCACAGGTGAAAATCAAGGCAGCAGGCGGTATTTCTTCTTTTGCAGATGCAGAAAAATTTGTAGAACTGGGCGCCGACAGACTGGGCACCAGCCGTCTGGTAAAGATTATGAAACAGAATGAAAAATAAACTTTTCACAGGGTGCTAAAGTTCGGGATAAGAAAGTCTAAGGTGCAAAAGCCCAAGGTGCAAAACACCTGAAAGGTACAGGTATTGTATGACAAAAAAACGATTGTCAGAAGAACAGGTTGCGGCTCTTTTTGAGGTGGCAACGGCGTTTCGCAGGAGAGCTTATACGCCCTATTCCCATTTTCAGGTGGGAGCGGCGCTGCTTACAAAGGGCGGCAAAATATACGGCGGCTGCAACATAGAAAATGCGGCATATTCTCCCACAAACTGTGCGGAGAGGACGGCTTTCTTCCATGCAGTCAGCGAAGGGGAGAGAGAATTTGCAGCTATCTTAATTGTGGGTGGCAAGGAAGGCGGACCTCCGGTATTCTGTACTCCCTGCGGTGTATGCAGGCAGGTCATGGCAGAATTCTGTGCCCCGGACGAATTTCTGATTTTGTCGGGTGACGCACCCGAAACCTGCAGGCAGTTCACCCTGCGGGAAATTTTACCCTTTGGATTTTCACAGGAAAACCTGAAATAAAAGTGTTGGAAACAGAAAAGTATAAATATGCAATAAAATACGTGAAAGAACGGGATTGGTAAGGAGGAAAAAATATGTTTTGTGACCAGTGTGGAGCAGAGTTACCCGATGACTCTGTATTTTGTCCCAAATGCGGTGCCAGACTGACATCGGTAGACAGTGAAGCAAATAACGCTGCAGGCGAGGCTGCACCAGAAGCGGCAAATACAGCAGGTGCAGTAAATGTGACGGGCGCGATGAATACAGCCGCAAATGCAGCAGGAACAGCTGGCAACGTGGCAGCTGCAGCAAACAGTACAGCAGGAAACGCTCCGGCAAATATGACAAATATGTCAAATGGTGCGGCAGCACCGGAAAAACCGAAAAAGAAAAAGGGATTTCCTTTTGTGCCGGTGATTCTGATTGGCATTGTGCTGGTAGCGGTGATTGTAGTTGTGGCGATTTTCCTGCCGAAGGGAAAAACGAAGGACGGCATTGAATTTTCAGAGAAAAATCTGATGTATAACGGTTCCAGCTTCTTTACCACGGATGGAAAAGAGCTGGAAGTAAATAATGTAGACACCCTGGCATATAATTATGACAACAGTGTCGTTGCATATCTGACAACGGATGATACTCTGTATGTAATAGACAGTGAGCTTACTCCGGTGGAAATCGAGAACGACGTCCTGAATATGGAGGTCAGCTACTCCGGCAGCAGCATTGCATACACGGTTGGAGCTGATTACACAGCAACCACCCTTTATGTATACAATGTGAAAAAAGATAATTCCGAAAAAATCGATACAGATGTATGCGCATACAATTATCTTGTTTCTCCTAACGGTAAGCAGGTGGCTTATTTAAAGGACTACGAAGGAAATTCCGATAACACGCTTTATGTGGCGGTTGTCGGAAAGGACGGCAAAAAAGTGGACAAGGACGGCTGCATTCCGCTTGCCATCGGTGACAACGGAAAATCCTTTTTCTACACGGACAACAGCGACTCTTCCAATGTAAAGCTTTACTGGTATAATGGCAAAGACGCGGAAAAGATTTCCCGTGATGTTTCCGGCTCCTATTATTTTAACAACAGTGTTTCCGAAATTCTTTTCACCAAATCAGACAATACTTATTTCTACCGCATCGGCATGGACGAGCCTTCCAAGGTAGCCGGTGATGCCCTGATCGGTATGTGGAATTATAAATATGAAACTACCGCCCGGGATTATACATTCGGCAACCAGAGCAGCGGTGTTTTGGTAAACCGTTCCAAGCTGACGGAATGGGTATTTGCAACCGAGGGCGATATCTGCTACCTGAATAAGGACGGCAAGGACAGCGCCAAGCTTTGCGATGCGGACGGCATCAGCAAAATTACGGTAGCGCAGAACGGAAAATCTCTTATTTATCTGAAGGACGGCAAACTGTATAAGATTACCAAATTCGGCGCAGACAGGGAAGAAACCGAACTGTACGAAGGTGATGTTTATATTAACGGTTATGTGGCAGGCAGGGATTTATCCAATATCTATGTGGTAAGTGACGAGGCGGAGCTTTATTACTGCAAGAGCAAAAAGAAACTGGTTAAGATTTCCAATGATTTCGCAAACAGAAACAACATGGCTTATAACGAAGCATCCAAGACCATCTTCTATATAGAGGATGAAAACCTTTACAGTGCCGGTAAAAGCGGTAAGAAAAAGGAACTGGTTGCGGAAAATGTAACCGATGTGGTAAATTATGCAGATGGCATTCTTTATATGGTGACCGAAGACGGTGTCAACAGTTATTATTATGTGAAAAAAGGCGAGCCCGTAAAGATTATGGAAGATTAAATAACGGCAGGAAGCAGGTGACAAAAAGGTCCGGAGAAATTCGGACCTTTTTCCGGTAATGGAACCTCAGAGGTTGAATGTGCAGATTGCAAAGGAAAGAAACGTATTATGACAGATGTGAAAATCAAGATGCCCGGAAAAGTAAATAAAATTATCGGCGTCCTGCAGGAGGCCGGATTTGAAGCCTATGCGGTCGGCGGATGCATCCGGGACAGCCTGCTTGGCAGAACACCCAACGACTGGGATATTACCACCTCGGCAAAGCCCATGGAGGTGAAGGCGCTGTTTTCCCACACCATCGACACCGGCATCCAGCACGGAACGGTGACCATTCTTTTGGACAGGGAAGGCTTTGAAGTCACCACCTATCGTATCGACGGCGAATACGAGGACGGCAGGCACCCGAAGGAGGTTTCTTTTACCGGCAGCCTGGAAGAAGATTTGAAGCGGCGGGATTTTACCATAAATGCCCTTGCTTACAATGAAACGGCGGGTCTGATTGATATTTTTGAGGGACAGAAGGACTTGAAGGACGGCATTATCCGCTGTGTGGGCAATGCGGAAGAACGTTTCACGGAAGATGCTCTCCGGATGCTGCGCGCCATCCGTTTTTCGGCGCAGCTGGGTTACCGGATTGAGGAAAATACCCTTACTGCCATTCACAAACTGGCGGGCAATCTGGAAAAAATCAGTGCGGAACGCATCCAGACGGAGCTTTTGAAGCTGATGGTTTCGCCGCATCCCGATTATCTTCGGACGGCTTACGAATGCGGCGTCACTAAAGTATTTTTCCCGGAATTTGACCTTGCCATGGAAACACCGCAGAATCACCCCCACCACTGCTACGACGTGGGAGAACACATTCTGCATTCCCTTTTAGAAGTTCCGGCGGATAAAGTATTGCGTCTCACCATGCTTCTGCATGACATTGCCAAACCGCAGTGTCTTACCGTGGATGAAAAAGGCATTACCCATTTTCACGGACATGAGGAAATGGGCGCGGAAATGAGCCGGGTTATTTTAAGGCGGCTCCGCATGGATAACGACACCACGGATAAGGTCTGTAGGCTGGTGCGTTTTCATGATTACGGCAACGGTGTTGCTCCTGACAGGCGTATTGTGCGGCGGGCAGTCAACAAAATAGGGGAGGATTTGTTTGACGATTTTCTTCTGGTAAAAAAAGCAGACCTTCTTGCCCAGAGCATGTATCTGCGCAAAGAAAAATTAAGCAATCTTGCGGCATGGGACACCTGCTACCGGGAAATCCGTGAGACAGAGGAATGTGTTTCCCTGCGGACACTTGCGGTGAACGGCAGGGATTTGATTGCGGCGGGTTTACAGCCCGGCAGAGAGCTGGGAGATATTCTGAAGCAGCTTCTGGACGAGGTTCTGGAAACACCCGAAAAAAACGAAAAAGACTATCTGATTTCCCGGGCAAAGGAACTGCGTCATTCTTAACATACTTTTTTCTTTCTTTTCATATGATAGGTTAGAGTTTTGAAAACCGTAATATCGTGTGGGAGGAAAAGACGTGAATGACAGAGTAACCGGGTTACTGGAGCTTTATGATATAGAGGCAGTTCGTGTCAGAAAGGGCAGGGGGGCTTTGCTCTGTGACACAGACAACGGATGTTTTATTTTTAAGGAATATAACGGCAGTGAGCAGAAAGCGGGTTTGCAGGCCCGGGTACTGAAGAAACTGGCAGACGAAGGCGTAAGCTGCGAGCGGATTTTTCCCACTAAGGAAGGGGCACTTTTTTGTCAGGATACCGACGGCAGAAAATATATGCTGAAGTCATATTTTGACAACCGGGAGTGCAATATCCGGGACAGTCAGGAGTGTAGAGAAGCGGCGTCCATGCTTTCCCGCCTGCACAGACGGATGGTTTTACCGCCCGGAGAAGCCGGGGATTTATCGGTGTATTCCCTTACCCATGAATATGAGAAGCACAACCGGGAGCTGAAAAAGGTCTGGCAGTATTTGTGTAAAAAAGGGCAGAAGTCGGCTTTTGAGGTGACACTGCTCGCACGGTATCCGTATTTCTTAAATCAGGCGCTTGAAGTGTCCGGTGAATGGAAGGAATTTGCATTGGACAGTGACACGGAGTATATTAAGGAAAAGGGCTTTTTGTGCCATGGCGACTATCAGCAGCACAACATCATCCGCGGGAACCGGGAATTTGCGGTCATCAATTTTGAAAAGCTGGTGATGGATAATCCGGTCAGGGACATCTGCCTGTACCTGCGCAAGGTCATGGAAAAAAACAACTGGAGCGTGGAGCTGGGCGAAAGCATTCTGCATGCATATGATGTGGGAAATCCCCTGCCGGCGCGTTCCTTTGTGGAATTATATTACCGGCTGGCATATCCGGTGAAGTTCTGGAAAATCGTGAATTTCTACTACAACGCCAGAAAGGTCTGGACGCCGGATAAAAATATTGAAAAGCTGAACATTCTGATGGAACAGGAGCAGCAGAAGCAGAACTTTTTGGATAAGGTATTCCGGGACGTGGCGCATCTGCGGTAAGACGGCGGCACAGGGTGACGGAACAAAGTACGGCAAGACCATACGTCGCACATAGGTTAAAGGAAGGAAAGATACATGGGTAATCGGTACGGCTACATATACAAAAGAATAGGAATGGGTTTCATTGCTGGAATATTACTTCCCGCCATGTTGCTTACAGCGGGCTGCGGCAGGAAAACCTCCGGTCAGGCAGCATCCGGTGCCAACGGCAATCCGGCATCGGCAGCATCCGGCGCTACCGGCAGTGCGGCATCCGGCACTAACGGCAACCCGGCATCGGCAGCAGGCAGTGCCAACGGCAACCCGGCAGACGGAACCAGCGGCAATACTTCGGGGGCGCAGTCCGGCGATTATGACTCTGCCGACACGGCTGTGGTGGTAAAGGTAAACAAAGGGGAAAACCAGATTACCTTTTACAACCTGACGGTGGATAAGAATTACACTCTGACCTATGACGGTATTACTTCTTTTACGGATAAATTTGGGGAGGCGCTTTCCTGCGATCAGATTAAAGAAGGGGATATTGTAGACGTTACGTTTATGAAATCCATCAAGCGGCTGAATACATTAAGCCTTTCCGCTTCTTCATGGAACAACAAATCGGTGTCCCGTTACAGCATCGACAGCCGCAGCCATAATGTTACGATTGGCAATGATGTATACAAGATTACCGGTCAGACCAAGATTTTTTCCGAGGGCGAAGAAGTTGACCTAATGGATTTGAACGAGGTGGACGTACTGGATTTTTACGGCATTGACACAACAGTGGTCAGTATTGTGGTAGAAAAAGGACACGGTTACCTCAGGCTCTCGGGAGATGAGAGCTTTATCGGCGGCTGGATTGAAGTCGGACAGAACCAGATCCGCCAGATTACGGAGGATATGCTTCTGGTGGTGCCCGAGGGCAGTTACGAAGTGCAGTTTTCCACAGCCGGGGGCGGCGGTACCAAGAATGTCAACATTGTGCGAAATCAGGAAACCTTAGTAGATATCAGTGATTTTGAAATTGCGGAGCCGCAGTACGGTCAGGTTGTTTTTGCCATGACGCCTTCTACGGCTACCTTGTATGTGGACGGCAACCTGGTGGACACCAGCCTGCCGGTTACTTTGCAGTATGGTATTCACCAGCTCCTTGCCAAAGCGGACGGCTACGAAAGCGTGGTCAGCTATCTAAAGGTGGCGGAAGCTTCCGCCGGCATTGAGATTGAACTGGAAAGCTCGGACGGCGATGAGGACGAAGAGACCGGTTCGAACACAACGGTTTCTTCCGGTGACAGCACAGGCAACAACACCACTAAGAATTATTACCAGGTGCACATTGACGCACCGAAGGATGTGGAGGTTTATGTGGACGGCAACTATATTGGCATTGCTCCCATCAGCTTCCGTAAGACCGAGGGCGTGCACGTGGTGACCCTGCGGAAAACCGGTTATACACCCCGCAGCTACACCGTCCAGGTAGACGCCGAGGACAAGGATGTAAGCTATTCCTTTGAAGAGCTGGAAAAAGTACAGTAAAATTGAAAAATTTAAAAGCAGTGAAATAAAAGCTTGAGATAATAGAAGCTTGGGATAGCAGAAGTATGAAATAGCAGAAGCATGAAATAGCATAAGTATGAGGTAACAGAAGTACCGATTGAAAATGACAACAGGAGGAACAAGATGGAATTTAAGGACAGATACACATATGAGGATTTCTTAGATATTATTGCCATGCTGCGAAGCGAGAATGGCTGCCCGTGGGACAAGGTTCAGACTCACGACAGTCTGCGTCCCTGCATGATGGAAGAGGCGGCGGAGGTTCTGGCTGCCATCCGTATTTACGATACGACCGGCAATGCCGGAAACTTGCAGGAAGAACTGGGTGATGTGCTGCTTCAGGTGGTCATGCATGCGCAGATTGCCAAAGAAGAGGGCATTTTTACCATGGAGGATGTGGTAAATGATGTGGCGCAGAAAATGATCCGTAGGCATCCGCATGTGTTTGGCACGGTGGAAGCGAATACCTCCGAACAGGTGCTGCAGAACTGGGAAGAAATCAAGAAGCAGGAAAAAGCCGGACAAACCTGGGCTTCCACTCCGCTTAGGGACATTCCCATAGAGCTTCCGGCACTGACCAGAGCGACTAAGGTATTAAAGAAAGCGGATAAGCTTTACGACAGACATACTAATAAGGAAGAGGCTCTTCAGAAAATAGAAGAGGCAGTTCAAAAACTGCGTACCGTGCCGGGAGAAGCTTATTCCAAGGATGCCGAGGCGCAGGTGGGAGAGCTTTTAACGGAAGTCTGTGATTTAGCACGAATTTACAAGCTTTCCCCAGAGCAAATCCTGACCGACCGCATTGAAGATGTGATTGCGATTTACGAACCGTAGGGGCATATGGCAGAACGGGCTTCGTATAATTAAGGTTATTCGGCAAAATTTAGAAGCAAAAAATGAAAAAACGACAATTTGCTTCTTTTGTTTTAGAACTGATAGAAGCAAATTTGTTTTTTTGTCTGAAATGCTCCAACGTAAAAGAGTAAAAAGCATAGAATATCAAAAATCCGCTCTTGTTATATCATATTTACGAATAAAAAAGAAGCAAATGAAAGAAATTGGGAAATCTGCTTCTAAGATGGAACAGCAAATAAGGTAAAATATAAAATTTGCTTCTATGTAAAGAAAAACACAAGAAGCAAATAAGCCAAAATACAAAATATGCTTCCATACAAAGATAAACACAAGAAGCAAATAAGCCAAAATACAAAATCTGCTTCTATGCAAAGAAAAACGTAAGAAGCAAATAAGCTTGAAATTAAAGTCTGCATCATTTTATATATTATGACAAAAGGAGAATCAGCATGTCCATTGTGTACCAGAAGTTATCAAAGAAGGAGCTTCCGCGGTTTATAGAAATGAGAATTAATCAATTAAGGGAGGAAGGCGCCAAGGAAGATTTGGACCTGCGACCTGCGTTAAACGATTATTACGACCGGCATATGGCGGACGGCACATTTGTGTCATGGCTGGCGGTGGATAATGGTGAAATTATAGGAACAAGCGGCATGTCTTTTGTGGAAAAGCCACCTTATTTCGGTTGTCCCAGTGGAAAAATAGCTTTGCTGTCCAGTATGTATACAAATCCCAAGTATCGCAGACAGGGAATTGCCAGGGAATTACTGTCCCGTGTCGTAAAAGAGGCGAAGGAGTATGGCTGCGGTACCGTGCAGATTACGGCTTCCGATATGGGCGTTCTTTTGTATACAGATTTTGGCTTTGTAAAAAACGGAAATTTTATGCAATATAAATTGTAATAAATTTTGGGGTGAAAGAGCTCTCAATATTATTTCCATGCCCGGTATTCCCTTGGTGTGCAGTTCATTTTTTCACGGAAGCATTTGCCGAAATAACTCTGACCGTGAAAACCCGTGCGGCTGGCGATTTCGCTGACGGGAAGGTCGGTTTCCTCTGATACATTTTGTCAAGGTGGTTTTAAGAAATTTTCCCGCAATCGTTCATAATAAGCCGCTTGATTTTATCGCTCATAGTTTCCTTGCTGGTGGTGCTGAAGTGGATTTTCACCCGATAGGTCGTGTTTCCGATTTTCTTCACAATATCGGGCTGTTCTGCTTCCTTTACGGTCAGAGGGGAAGCGTTTGCGGGGGTGCTGGCTTTATTGCTCATAGGCTCTCCTTTCCATGAAAAAAGCCCTCATGCTACGGCGCACAAGGGCTTATAGTCATTCTTCTATAACTCTGAAAGTGCGAAAGTGCAAAGTGCAAAGGGTCTGCGTTTTGCACTTTCAGCTTGCGGGTTCGGGTGGCTGCTTCTTCTTGATGAAGTTGTACCATTGACCGCCGACACGCCTTGCGCCTAAAATGCCGCCCATGTTGCGCTTGGCGTTCTGTACCGTCCTTTCGGATATTCCGGCTTCGGCTGCGGCTTTTACAATGTCCTCACTGGCAAGCTCTTTCCCGTCTGCCAACAGGTCAAGTATCAGCCGTTCCGCCTGTTCGGTCTTGGTGGCGGTGTTCCCGCCCGCGCCGGACAGCAGCTCGTCGGCGGTTATATCATATTCGCCTATCCACGAAAAGCCCGTTTCCGGGTCAAGGCAAAAGGCAACGGGCTTGCCCTCCGGCGCAAGGGAAGATTTGTCATGGACGATAACGCGCACATTCGGTTCTCGCTTCACGCGCCCGATCAGCAGGACGCTCCTTGCTGCGGCGCGGAAGTCGATAGAACCTAAGCCCCGGTATGCGCTCTGCCCTCCGGCAGCTTTGTTGAGATGTCCGATAAGGATAACGGCGCACCCGGTACGCTCGGCAACATCGGCAAGGCGGCGGAACATGGGGCGCACTTCGTTTGCCCGGTTCATGTCGGTTTTTTCGCCCATGTACGCCTGTATGGGGTCAAGGATAATCAGCCGCGCCCCGTTCTGCGTGATTGCCTTTTCTATGCGCTCATCGGACAGGGTAAGCTCCCGCTTGGCTTCATCAATCACAAGCACCCGGTCAAGGTCTGCGGCGGCTTCTATCAAGCGTGGCTTGACGGTATCGCCCAGCCCGTCCTCGGCGGTCTGGTAAATTACTTGGAATGGCGGCAAGGGCTTCATTCCCGGCAGCGTTCCCCCGGTGGTGCAGGCGGCGGCAAGGCGTAGGGCAAAAGTGGTCTTGCCCT